>Ga0247727_10000225_pt1 | contig 134537 bp, 55 predicted proteins | sample WisWelCaveWW1625_FD_202498 | JGI IMG/M metagenome (GOLD analysis project Ga0247727, IMG submission 202498) | Biofilm microbial communities from Wishing Well Cave, Virginia, United States - WW16-25 | ecosystem: Environmental > Aquatic > Deep subsurface > Groundwater > Cave microbial mat... | reverse complement strand
ATGTCGGGACAAGAGATGGCGGATGAGTGGTGCGGGCAGGCGTTTGATCAGTTGTGATTTTTCATGGTGTGGAAGATGGAAGAAGACGAAGGATTTATCGCTTTGAAACTGACTCCGGCAGGGGGGGGCCGGCCCGGCGGCGCGAAGGCGCCACCGAGCCTGCCGTAGGTCAGGCTTCAGACGGCGCTCAGGTTGCGTCCCCGCAGAGCCCTATCCTCCGCTGAAGCAACCGGTGAGAGTACAGAACCATGTCCCGCTGGCAATAGGGCTGGAGCATTATTCCGGTTTTGCTCGCACGCACCTTTCCGGTTTTGCTCGCACCGCGACAGCTGAGATTGGAATTGCCCAATGCTTGCGGCGTCGAATTCGCCCGAGCGGGCCGGGAAGCAGATTCTTCTGTTGGATCGGACCCCGCGCTTTTGTTAGCGTTGCCCCATGAACTTCCCCATCCCCATTCCGAGTCTCCCTCAACCATTCCGCCGCGTTGGACTCCTCGTGGCACTGATGAGCATGTGCGGCTGTGGACTCGCCGCGGATCGGTGGCAGGCGCGTTCGATGGTGATCACGCGCTACGGCATCGTCGCCACCGAGCACCCGCTCGCATCCCAAGTCGGTGCGGAGATTCTGGCCCGCGGTGGCAACGCCGTGGACGCGGCGGTGGCCGCCAACGCCGCCGTGGGCTTGATGGGTCCCATGGCCAACGGCATTGGCGGCGACCTGTTCGCGATCGTGTATGAAGCCAGGACCGGCAAGATTCTCGGCCTGAACGCGAGCGGCTGGGCGCCCGCGGGATTAAGCATCGAGCTTTTGAAGGCGAAAGGATTTACCAACATGCCCGGCAGCGGCATCCACTCCGTCACCGTTCCAGGCTGTGTGGACGGCTGGGACAAGCTGGTCAAGCGCTTCGGTCGCAAACGCCTCTCCGAATTGCTTGCGCCCTCCATCCGTTATGCGGAGGAGGGTTTTCCGGTCAGCGAAATCTTCTCGGCGTATTGGATCGGCAGCGAACGAAAACTGCGTTTGGACACCAATGCGACCCTGGTTTATCTCCCCGGCGGACGTGCGCCGCAAACGGGTGAAATCTTCCGCAACCCCGAACTGGCCTGGTCCTACCGCCAGATCGCCAGGCGCGGGCGCAAAGCCTTTTACGAAGGCGAAATCGCGCGGCGGATTTTGAAATGCTCGGCGGGACTGGGCGGCACGCTGACCGCCGCCGATCTGGCCAGGTTCTCCAGCGAATGGGTCGAGCCGATTTCCACGACGTACCGCGGCTGGACGGTGTATGAAATTCCGCCCAACGGCCAGGGCATTGCCGCGTTGATGATGCTCAATCTCATGGAGCATTTTCCGCTCGGCGAAGCCGGCCACAACTCGGCCGACGCGTTGCATGCGATGATCGAGTCCAAGAAACTGGCCTACGCCGACATGCTTCGCTACGTCGCGGACACCAAGTTCAGCAAGGTGCCGGTGACAGGCATGTTGTCAAAAGACTACGCGCGTGAGCGGGCCAGGCTCATCAACGCCGCCAAAGCCAATTGCGACGTGGCCGTCGGCACACCTCCGGCCTCCGGCAGCGACACCACCTACCTCTGCACGGTGGACGCCGAGGGCAACATGGTTTCTTACATCCAGAGCAACTTCGCCGGGTTCGGCTCCGGGATCGTACCGGCAGGCGTAGGTTTCGTTCTACAAAATCGCGGCGGGTTGTTCAGCCTGGACCCGGCCCATCCCAATGCGCTGGCCGGACGCAAAAGGCCGTTGCATACGATCATCCCGGCCTTCATGACGAAGGGAGACACGCGCATCGCCTTCGGCATCATGGGAGGATGGAATCAGTCACAGGCGCACGCGCAATTCGTGTCGAACGTCGTGGATCACAAGCTAAACCTCCAGGAGGCGCTGGAGGCTCCGCGGTTCACGAAAATGACTTTCCACGGCTGCGACGTGGAGATGGAGTCCCGCGTGCCGGAATCCGTGCGCGCGGAACTCGCCGCTCGCGCACATGAGATCAAAGTGCTCGGGACCTTCGCGCATGAGGTGGGCGGCGGCCAGGCAGTGATGCGGGACTTCGCGTCGGGAATCAACTACGGTGCGTCCGACCCACGCAAGGACGGCGCGGCAATTCCGCAATCGGCGCCGGGCCGGTAAGCCGGCGGCGGAAGCGCCCGCGTGGAATCTGACGCATTCCGTTCGCAGGAAACTGATCTTGCTTGGGACGCCGTGAACATTTGCCAACCAAAGTGGATCCATCGGCTGATCAGCCTGGGCATCGCGTGTCTGCCTTTGGCGGCCGTGGCGGACGAGCGCCTTTCTCTGGCATGGACGAACAACCTGCTCACCATTTCCAGCCCTCGGCTGCCGGGCGGGAAGCTCGAAGTCTTCTACCTCGAAGCGTTTTGCCGCCCCGGCGCGGCGCGGCGCACCTGGGACCAGACGGTCTTCCCCCACAAGACCACTCTGATCTCAGCCGAGCCGCATCAACTGCGCTTCCGGACCATGGTCCAGCCCGCCGTGGAGGTATTGCACGAAGCCCGCGCGGGCGAGGACGAGGTCGAATTCAGGTTTGCGTTGCGCAACCAGGGCACGCAGGCAGCGGCCATTGATTGGTTTCAGCCGGCGTGCATTCGCGTGGATCGGTTCACCGGCTGCGGGCAGAGCAACTACATCGCGCGGAGTTTCATCTTTACCGGGCGCGGATTGACCACGTTGGACAAGGCACGGCGCGCGACGGAAGCCCTGTACCGCGGCGGCCAGGTTTTTTTGCCGGCAGGTATCCATCCCGACGACGCGAACCCGCGGCCACTGTCGCGCGACCAGCCGACGAATGGATTGATCGGATGCTTCTCCGCCGACGGCAGGCTGCTGCTGGCCACAGCATCCGACAGGACGCACGAATTATTCGAAGGCGTCTTTGTCTGCCTGCACAGCGATCCGCGCGTCGGCGGCCTCGCAGCAGGCGAAACGAAACAGATTCGCGCGAAGCTCTACCTATTGCCAAACCGACCGGAGGAGTTGCTGAAACGGTACCGGGGCGACTTCCCGAACGGCCGGTAGCGTTTCGAATCAGGTTCACCACGCCGTGGCGCGGCTCCGTTATTCCGCCGCGCTCCGCCGTTCCGATCCGCTGATGCACCATAGGCGCTCATCCGTGCGAATGAAGATCTCGCCGTCTGACACTGCCAACGAAGCGTTCATGGTCTCGCCTCCGATTGAATTCGTCGCCAGACACTCGAACCTGGGACTGGCGCGAAGCACGAACACATCGGCGTTCTGGTTCGCGACGTAGAGCCGGTCCGCAGCCAGGACCGGAGCCGACCAGGAGGCATTCCGCGCCCCGGATCCTGTGAGACGCTCTTCCCACACCATCTTACCGGTCGTGACCGCGCGGCATTCCACGAAGCCCGTCATGTTCACCTGGTAGATGTGCCCTTGGTAAATCACGCCCGCGCCAAGGCAGGTCTTGCTGTGACCGGGGCGTTGAATCCATAAGCGATGAGTCGCCGTCACGTCGCCGTGACCGCCGGGACGCACCATGACCACGGTGTTGCTAAGGCCGCTGGCGTTCAAACCGACGATCCCGTCGCCGAAAAAGGGCGAACTGTAGGCCCCAATGCTCGTCCCGGTGCAGGTCCAGAGGCGGGCGCCGGTTTTTGGTGCGAACGCCATGAGCTGCATCGGAAATGGCACGATCAGTTCGGTTTGCGCACCGGCATGAACGATCAGCGGCGTCGCCCATGAGCCGGCTATCTCAGCCAATTTCGGTGCGTCGGGCCGGTCGGCGTGTTTTGCCTCGCCTCCGAAATCCTCCCGCTTGGCGTCTGGGCCGAAGCGAGGCGCATCCTGGCGCCAGACCGTTTTGCCGGTTTGCTTCTCCAGCGCGATGAGGAAACTCCGGTCTCCCGGACCGAAATTCAGAAAGCACAGGTTGCCGTCGAGAACCGGAGAAGCGGCGTAACCCCACTGATGCGATTGCCGGCCCAGATCGCGATGCCACAATTCACGCCCATGGAAGTCGTAACAGTACACCCCAGGCGAGCCAAACCACGCGATCACGCGCTGGCCGTCGGTCACCGGCGACGGCGTGCATGGCGGGTTGTTCGGGCAGGTCAATTCTTTCTCCCTCCAATTCGGGCCGGCCTGCCAGAGCAGCTTCCCCGAGCGGCGATCCAGACACATTACCGTGCGCCGCTTCTTTACGGCCTGCGTGATGAACACTCGCTCTCCCCAGATGATCGGCGTGGAATTCCCCCGTTCCGGCAGCGCGACCTGCCAGCGAACGTTCTCATTCGTGCTCCACCGCAAGGGTAATTCCGTTTCCCGGCAAAGCCCGCTGCCGTCTGCGCCCCGCCAGGCGGGCCAGTTATCGGCAAGCCCCGCCAACGTCGAGGCCGCGAGCAGCAGCGGGGCCGCAGCCCATTGCTGGAGCGCCGGCAGGCACATCTGGAGCCGCGAAGCATGTGGACCGCCCGATTGTGCAGTCATCCGTTTCCTTTGAAGGCGCGGCCGGGGATGGCCTGGAGCAAGGCAGCCAACTCGGCGGCGGTCTCGGCTTTCATTTGGCGGCTCATCTCATTTGAAATGCTTCACAATTCGGCGAATGAGATTTGAGTCCTCGGCAACGTTAAACCCACTCAAATGTGGAACGGCTGTGATTTTGTACGCGTTGGTCTGAATCCTTGCGTTCACCAAGCGAGCAAGCGCAAGCGGATGGCAGGTGCGAACTCTCTTTCTCATTATCTCGCTGGCCTTAATCACCTCCAGAAATTCCTCGCAAGTCCGAACGCCGATACAAATAACCCTTCGAGCTGGTGATCGAGCAAGAAGCGTTTTCCAGATCGCCACACACGCATCTTTCACTGCGTCTCCGTGCTTCAGTGTCGAAGCATTTCGGGATCTGAGGAACCAAAGATTGCTCGTAAACGCCTCAGCCTGATTGATGTCAAGTTTCTCAAAAAGAGCATGTACCCGTTTTTGACGGTTGTTGAAATCGTCGCGCCCTCTGTTCCACTTTTGGGTCCAGTAGTGATTCTGTCGTAATCCACCCCACTCGTCGAGGTTGTCACTGATCCGGCAACCTGCATGAGACACGGGATCACCTCCTGGGTTGTAGCCCATGAGGATGTACCTTCCGGCAAATAGTGAGCGAGGTGATGAATAGAACACCTTTCCATTCTGTCCAGAGGCCTCGCCCAACCCTGCCCGGGCGAAGCGGATCACCGCCTGCTGTTGCGCCAAGAAATTCATAACAATTCTCCTTTGAAGGCGAAGTCGAAGAGGTCCAAAAGCAAAGCGTCCAACTCGGCGGTGGTTTCGGCTGGTAGCATGAGCGTTCGGCGGTGCGATGGGTTAAACCCTCACCCGCATTGCGCCCGATGCCGAAGCGCGTGGTCCACGAGCACCAGCGCGGTCATGGCCTCCACCATCGGCACGGCGCGCGGGAGCACACAGGGATCGTGTCGCCCCCTGCCCTTCAGAGTCGTGTTCTTGAAATCCTCGGACACGGTGTCCTGATCGTGCATCACAGTGGCGGTGGGCTTGAAGGCGACGCGGAAGTAAATCGTCTCGCCATTGCTGATGCCGCCTTGGATGCCGCCGCTGCGGTTGGTCGTAGTGCGGACCTTGCCGCCCTTCATCCGGAACGGATCATTGTGCTGGCGGCCCGTAAGCAGAATGCCGCCAAAACCGGAGCCGATTTCAAACGCCTTCGACGCGGGGAGACTCAGCATGGCTCTGCCAAGATCGGCTTCGAGCCGGTCGAAGACAGGTTCGCCCCAACCGGGTGGAACGCCGCGCGCCACGCCCTCGACGATGCCGCCCACGCTGTCCCCCGCCCGGCGCATTTTCTCGATGAGGCGAATCATTTTTTCCGCCATGAGTTGATCGGGGCAGCGGACGATGTTTGATTCGATGTCTTTGAAGCGAACTTTTTCGGGCGACACATCGGCCATGATGCGTTGGACCTGTTTGACGTAAGCAAGGATCTCCACTCCGAAGCGTTCGCGGAGGATTTTTTTTGCGATGGCGCCGGCGGCGACGCGCCCAACGGTTTCACGCGCGCTGGTCCGCCCGCCTCCCGGCCAGGCGCGGATGCCAAACTTGGCGAAGTAAGAGTAATCCGCGTGCGAGGGGCGGAATTTGGTTTTCATCTCCGAGTACGCCTCGGGCCGGGCGTCCTCGTTTCTCACCCACAGACAGATGGGCGTGCCGAGCGTCCGGCCTTCAAACGTGCCGGAGAGGATTTGAACCGTGTCAGGCTCCTTGCGCGGCGACACAATGCTGGACTGTCCTGGGCGGCGCCGATCGAGGTCGGGTTGGATGTCCGCCTCGGTGAGCTTGAGCCGGGGCGGGCAACCATCCACCACGACGCCCACGCCGCCCCCATGCGATTCGCCCCAGGTGGTGACGCGGAAAAGGTGGCCGAAAGCATTCGCCATGCGGCGATTCTGCGGAAAGGAGCGGGCTGGGTCAAACTTCCCGTGGCCGGAGCGAGCGGCGATTCAGGAATCTTGCTGCTCCCCTCCCCGCCTCAAGGTCATCGCCTCGGCTCCTCGAGTAGAGCGAAACCCGCAGCCGGCGGTTGCATCCGGGAATTCGCCGCGTAACGTAATGGCATGAACTTGAAATCGCGCTTGGTGAACATGGTCACACAGAGCTGGCCGCTCGCCGTGCTTCTTCTGTTGCTGGCCGGTTGCGCCACCAACCGGATTGATTGGGCCTCCCACGTCGGCAATTACACCTTCGACCAGGCCGTGACCGAAATCGGCCCGCCGGACAAACAGGCCAGGCTCGGAGACGGCACGATGGTGGCGGAGTGGCTCACCCGCCGGGGCTATCGGCACGGCTTCGCCACCACGCCCTACGCAAGTGGTTATCCGTACGGCTATTGCTGGCCGGTCTATCCATCCTACGTCGAAACCTATTCGCCGGATTATTATCTCCGGCTGACTTTCGGACCGGACGGCCGGCTCACGGCTTGGAAAAAATTAGCCCGCTAATTATCACTTCCGTTCCCGCGCCGTCCGTGGTTAACTCGCGGCCATGAGCGACGTGAACCTCGGCATCTGGAGCAGGCTCACCCGGCTGGTGATCGTGTTGCTGCTTCTGGCCGGGCTGTTGCTCGTCGGCGTCTGGTACCTGCCCCTGATCCGTCAGAACGAACGGATGCGCAAGGACGCCATGCGGCTCGACGCCCAGATTCAGAAAGAGGAAGAAACGTCGCGGCAACTGAAGTCCTCCATCGAGGCGCTGCGCAACGACCCCAAAGCCGTCGAACGGCTCGCCCGCGAGAAGCTCGGTTACGCGAAGGAGGGAGACACGGTTATCCACTTCCATGAAGCGGCAACCAACCAGGCCGCCGTTCGATAAAGCGCGATCTCCCGACGAAGTTCCGGATTCCGCGTACGGTCCCTTTGCGGAGTTGCCCTGGAGTGCGCTATGACTTGCCCACCTTCCATAGCCGGCCATCGCTGCGGAAGTAGATCGCGCCATGGGCAACGGACGGAGTGCTCAGAACGGTCTCCCCGAGATCGAGTTCGCTGACCACCGCGCCCTCGGGCTTCGAGGGATCCACGATCTGCGCCACGCCCTTCTCACTCACGCAGTAGAGCAGTTGGCCGGCGACGATGGGCGACGCGCTGAACGGGCCTTTGAGGCGGAGTTGCCACAGCCTTTCGCCGTTGACCGCGTTGCCGCACGTCAACACGCCGCCGTCATTCAGCGAAAAGAGCCGCTCCCCGAGGACAGTGGGACTGGGCGTGCCGGGCCGGAGCTGGCTCGATTGCCAGAGTTGCTTCGGAGTCTGGCTCGTGTCGCCGAAGTCCAGCGCCACAAGTCCTTGAGCAGGGACGAGCAACGTCCGGCCAACCGGCGTGGCAGACGGCACCCACGAGGTGCGGTTCGTGTAATTCCAAACCGGCTTGCCCGTCGCCGCCTCGACCGCCATGACGCCCTTGGACGATTGCAGCGCGACCAGGTCCGTCCCGCCCGCCTTGAGCACCACCGGTGAGGTCCAGTTCGCTCCGCGGGCGCGGTCGAGCTTCCAACGATTCGCGCCCGTCAACGGATCAAGGCCGGCGGTGAACGCCTCGCTCTGGCTTTCCACTTGCGCCACCACCACGCCTCCGGCCACCAGCAGCGACGATGTCATCCCGAGACTGTTGCCAGCTTGCGGATAATCCCGCCCCAAGCCGCGAAGCCAAAGCAGATTCCCGTCGAGGTCCAGACAGATCAAATCGTTCGACGAAAAGAACGCGAACACGCGCTCGCCGTCACTGGCCGGCGTCGGAGCGGCAACACAAGTCTTCTCGTGGCACATCGTCCGGCCCGTGGCCCAGAACTGGCGCTCCCAACGTTTCAAGCCATCCGCCGCGTTGAAACAAATGACGTGCAGCCGCTGCTGGTTCAGCCCGCTCGAACAGGTCACGAAGACGCGTTGGCCGACGATGATCGGACTCGACAGGCCGCGGCCCGGCAGGCTGGCCTTCCAGGAGATGGCATCGCCTTCGCGGAAATTCGTCGGCACGCCCGATTCGTCGGCCACCCCGTTACCGTTCGGCCCGCGAAATTGCCGCCAGTCGCCGGCTTGAAGCGTGGCCGTGGCCATCAGGAGAAGTGAGAAAGATTTCCAGTTCATCGTTTGGCAATTCAGTTTTTCGCCGCGGCGATCGGGGTTCCCAGCGCGTCGGTGATCCGCAGTTGGAATTCCCACTCGTTGGTCCACTCCTCGACCTCCTCGTTCTGGCAGACCTTGACAAGGACGACGTTGCGGCCCGCCTGGAGTTGGGCAGGCATGGGATACTGGTCAATCTCCGTGTTCGCATGATACTCGTCGTGTTCAAAGAGCAGTTTGCCGTTGAGCCACAGCTTCCAGGAATTCTTCCCGCCGAGCCGCAATTCAACCGGCCGCGCGGCGGCCACGAAGAACTCCGTCGTGGCGTAGCCCGTCACTTCCTTTAGCTTGCCGCACGGTTGGTTCATGTCCACCATGCCGTACTTGTGCGCGGTCTGAAAATCCTGCCACTTCACTTTGCGGCACTTGCCCTCGTACTCCGCAGCCAAATCCAGCTTCTCTTCGGGCGGGAACACCGTGTCAAAACCCTTCCGCTCCGTGTTGTCAAACGGCCCGATGACTTTCCAGTTCGTTAGAAAACCGAAATGCCGCTGCAAATTTACGGGCTGGCCGAGTGCCTCAAGCTTCTCCGCGATGCCTTCGATCTGCGGCACATCGCGCGCGGCGCCGAGGGCCTGTTGCAGGAGCAGGCCGGCGCCGGCCTTGTTGGTGCGAACCAGGGCTTCATCGGCTTGCGCAATCAGCGCCCGCACCGCGTCATGACGCAGTTCGAGGCTTGGGTCGTTCAACATGCCCGCGAGCAGCGCGTCGGCGGTGGAGGCGTCGGCGCGCGCGATCAACTCGAAGGCAAACCGCCGCGTGCGAGGGTGGTGGCTCGTATCGAGCAGGAATTTCCCGAGGTCGGTCAGCGGGAGTTTGTTGCCGGCGGCGGTTTCGCGCTCCACGATGGCGTCAGCCGCAGGGCGCAACCAGTTCATCGCGTAATCATTCGCGCCGTCCATCGCATTGAGAACGGCGGGCAGCGCGGGCGCGCCGGCGGCGGCGGCTTTTTTCCAGGCTGCGTTCGCCGCGGCACTCCCCTGCCCGTTCGGTCCCACGGCGCGGAGGGTTTGCAGCGGCCCGGCAAGGTCGGCTGGTGGGTCAGCCATCGCCGGCGTGAACATTCCGACGCAGACGAATGCCCAAAAGCAGTGCTTGGTCATCGCGAATGGCTACGCGGATTTGGCGGGGTTGCCAAGATTTGTTTTTTCGGAAGCGCGACCTGAGCCGGTTTTCCGGGCACGCGGTCAGATTTCCTGCAATGCTTGGGAGGCATCGCCGAACTTCGGCGGGCGCACGTCCATCTTGTCCATCATCGAGAGATAGAGACGGCACATCTGGCGCTCGGACTTATCCTTGTAATCCAAAACCCGGCCGCCCTTGATCCGCCCGCCGGCGCCGCCGAGCAGCACTACGGGCAGTTGCGACGCGTCATGACTCCCGGTCAACATGCTCGAGCAGAACAGCAGCATGGTATTGTCGAGCGCGGTGCGCGGACCCTCCTGGATGGCGTCGAGCTTGCGTGCGAGGTAGGCGATTTGTTCGAGGAAAAACTGGTTCACCTTGAGCCAGTCGGCGGTGTCCGAATGCGAGAGCAGATGGTGGATCATGTAATCCACGCCGAGGTTCGGGAAGCGCAACGAGCTGTGATCGTTGTTGAGCTTGAGCGTGCAAATCCGGGTGGTGTCGGTTTGGAAACCCAGCACGAGAATGTCGCACATCAACCGCATGTGCTCGGCGATGTCCTGCGGGATGCCGTCGGCGGGACGCGGGATGTTCGGGGCGGAGAGCGTCGGACGCCAGCCCTGCAACTCGCCTTTCCTGCCGGCGCGTTCGAGACGCTGCTCCACGTCGCGCACGGAGTCGAGATACTCGTCGAGCTTTTGCTGGTCGTTCGCGCTGATGTGGCGGCGCAGGTCGGTCGCGTCGCTCAAGACGGCGTCGAGCACGCTCTTGTCGCCACGCTCAGACCCGTCCTTGAACAACCGGTCGAACGCCAGCGCCGGATAAATCTCCAGCGGCGTCGGCGTGGTCGGCGAACTCCACGAAATGTGCGAGCTGTAGAGCATCGAGTAATTTTTGTGGACCGACGGGTTGGACTTCTCGCAACCGAGCACCAGACTCGGCACTTTCGTTTCGCGGCCGTACCGTTGCGCGAGCAACTGGTCAATGCTCGTGCCTGAGCGGATCTCGCCGCCCGAGGCCAGCGGCGCGCCGGAAAGCAGGTTGCCCGTCTGCGAACTGTGGATGTTCCCCTTCTGCGCCTCCTCGTTGTAAAGGCCGCGGATGAAGAGCATTCTCTCGCGGAAATCGCCGAGCGGCGCGAGCACCTGCCCAAGCTCCATCTGCTTGCCCTCGCCCCTGGCCCACCATTCCTTGGTATGAAAGCCGTTGCCGGCGAACACGACGGCGAGCCGCACCGGCGCCTCGCTGGCTGGCCTGACGCCGACGGGCGGCGTGTCGCCCCAAACGTTGAGTGATTCCATCCACGGCAGCGCCATCGTGACGCCGACGCCGCGGAGAAACGCGCGACGGGAGAATTGGTGAGTTGTCATAGGCGGTGCATCGTTCAGGTCTAATCTTCGGAAACCATATCACGCCCGCGGATTTCGCGAAACTGTTTGCTGCGCACAATCGTCTCGATCGCGGCGGTAACGCGGTAATCGCGCGCCTTGAGCCGGGCGCACATCTCGGAAACCAACGGCCCGTCCGAGAGTATCACGCCGCGGCCAAGCGGGTGGCCGAGCAGCTTGCGGCAAAACTGTTTCAGAAACGCATCGCGCCGTTTCGTGAGCAGGTAATCGCGCAAGCCGTCAAGGTCCTCGAACTCCACACCGTCCATCGTTTTCGCGTGCGTGTCAATCGGGCGGTCGCCCAGATCGCGCTCGCGCCGGCGGCCAATGGCGTCGAAGCCTTCCAACGAAAAGCCATACGCGTCCATCCGGCGATGGCAGCCGTAACACTTCGGATCGCTGCTGTGCTTCTCGGTCAGTTGCCGCACCGTGAGCGTTTCGGCCGCCTCATCCTCGGGCAGGCGCGGCACGTCCTTCGGCGGGCGTGGCAGCTTGTCGCCCAACAACACCTCGGTCACCCAGTTGCCGCGCAGGATGGGGCTGGTGCGCGACGCGCCGGATTGTTTCGACAGTGTCGTTGCGTGGGCAAGGATGCCGCCACGCGAAAACTGTTTCACGCCATCCACGCGCCGCCATTCCGCGCCGGCGATGCCGGGGATTTCGTAATGCTTCGCCAGGGCTTCGTTGAGGAAGGTGTGGTCCGCATCGAGGATATCCAACACCGAGCCGTCGCACTGGAAGAATTCTGTGAAGAACCGGATTGTTTCCTCATACATGTCGCCCCGCAGACTCGCGAATGTCGGGAAGTGCCGCTCGCTCTTCTCGCCCAATTGGTCGAAGTCATAAACGTGCAGCCACGCACAGGCGAACTCGGTCGCCAGCCGCCGCACGCGCGGGTCGCGGAGCATCCGGCGCGTCTGCGCGGCGAGCACGTCCGGATTGTGGAGCCTGCCCTGTGCGGCGAGTTGCCGCAGCTCGTCATCCGGCGCTGAGGCCCAGAGAAAATAACTCAGGCGCGTGGCGAGTTCCCAATCGCCGACAGGTCCGGGCTTCATTCCCTCGACGGGTTTCTCCGCGCGATAGAGAAACGCCGGCGACACGAGCACCCGCGCCAGCGTCAGCCGGATGGCTTCTTCGTGCGGGATTTCCTCGGCGCGCAGTTTGCGATAGAGGCCGTGCAATGCGCTTCGCTCCGCCTCGGTCATCGGACGGCGGCAGGCCTTGTCGGCAAACTTCAGCACCGCGTCGAGATGCGCGGGTTGCGTGTCCACGAGCAACTGCTTGAATTCCTCCGCGCGCTGCTTGATCGGTTCGCGCATCGGCGTGAAGGCGCTCGGGTCGGCATCCTGCGTGGCGTATTGCCAGAGTTGCTCGAACGCATCCACCAGCTTCAACGCGTCGTGGCTGACGTAATGCAATTCGGCCCACAGCCGGTCGAGCGTCGCCGCCTGCGCGTCATCAAGCATCAACCGCCGGAGCGCATCGTCCTCGCGGTAAAAAAGCGTGAGAGTCACGACCTCGTCCACCGGCACGATCTTGGTGTAACAGAGCGCGGCGGGAAACAACCGGCGGAAGTCATCGAACGCGCCCTCGATACGTTTCCGCGCCGAGCTGCCTTCGCGCGCGAGGATCGGCGAGTCGGAAACGATGGGCCGTTCGCCATCGGACCAGGTGCTCTTGCCGCCCAGTTCCCTGGCCGCGCCCGCAGCCAGGCCGAGGGTTGCCGGCTTGGTTGTCACGGCTTGCATCTGAACGCTGCCTTCCGCGCCGGTTTCCTTGTGCAACGTGGCGGTGGCCACGAACTCCCAGCCTTCCGCCAGGTCGGCAGGCAGTCGCACCTTAATCACCGACGGTGCGCGAACGCAGAGGTCCGCGGCATCCACCTTCGCGCCGCCCGGATGCTTGCCGAAGAGCGCGGGATCGAGGCCGAATCTCGTAGCAGCCGACGTGAGGAGGCCCTGGTTTTCGTTTGCTGAAGTTTGAGCCTCCTCACGTCGGCCGCTACGGAGGATTGAGCCGAGCAACGGCCCGTTGATCGAAGTAAGTTGCCGAAACAGTGCCACGTCAGGTGAATCATTCGCCAGTCCGGCGGTGCCGTTGGCCAAAAGGTTTCGGACCTCCTCCGCGAGCCGCTGTTTCTCCACTGCGTCGGCCGTGGATTGCCAGTTCGCCAGCAACGATCCGGCGGGCAGCATTGGTTCCGCACCGCCGCTCTTGTCCGGCTCGCTGAAAAAATGCCAGACCCCGGCGTTCCCAAGGCTGTCGGTGTGCGGATTTTCAGCGAGGATGTTGGGCGAAACGTCTTTTGCGAGATTCCATTGCCGCGTGCCGTCGCTCAGGTTGAAATCCACCGCCGTCAGGTCACAGGAATGGTTGCCGTCGCGCGGACCAATGAGGACCGCGACCACGTCGCCCGCCTGCACGGCGAGGTTCTCGAACGGGCCGAGCGCAACCTCCTTCGAGCCTTGCGCCGTTCCGGCGGCGAGGCGTTGGCGGGAATTGCCCCGCCGCGCCTCCACCGCCCACGTCACGCCGTTGCCGCACTCGGGGTGCGCGTGTTGGACGATTCCTTCGACGCGCAAAGTGGTTGCCACCGGACTGCGCCAGCCGACGAGCACGCGCAGCTTGGGAGAGGGATGAACCGCCACGCTGTGCGGCTTCATGTTGCCCGGCACGCGCACGTGCTGATCGGAGGAATTGGCGATGACGCTCAACGCATCCGCGCCCGTCCAGCCCTTGATGAAATCGTAACCCTGGAGGCTTTCCATCTTCTGCGTCATGTGCGCTTCGATCTGCGCCGCGCCACCACCGATGCCGAGAGCTTCCAGCCAGGCTGCCAGCGCGACCGGCTCGACGCCGTGCTTCTGCGCCAGCGACGCGATGGATTGCTTGTCCAATGCGGTGCTGACCTCCGCAGCGGCGGTAAGACAGCTTGCCGCGCTGCTAAGAACCATGTGCCGGTGCGCCGCCAACGCGTTCACCGCCGCCCGCACGTCACGCAAAGGCAGGTCCGCTCGCCCCGGCGCGACGAGGCGCGAATTCTCCCAAACGGCGAAATCGTTTTCGTTGCCGTCGCCAGCGTCCGACGCCACGAGATACAGCGTCACCTCATTCGAGCCTGACGCCGCGGGAAGCTTCAGCCGCACTTCGCGCGCTTCGGCCAGCGGAGTGACCGGCACCTGCCACGCTTTCGGGCCATCGCGCTTGCCGATGTGGCCGACGGTGGTGAAGCGCCAGAGCCCCTGCTGCCACTGGGCGATGGACTGGGCCAGCGCCGCCGCGCCACCGGGTTTCGTCCTCCGCCATTGCGCGCGCACCAGGTCGAGCAGGAGCGAAGGTTGCTTGTCGTTGAGCGCGTTCCAAAGCGTCCGGAGATATTTGAGATTGAGGTGGCGTCCGTCAGCGAGCGCGCGCAGTCGTGCCTCCACCGCGTCCTTCGCTCGCACTTTCTTCGGCGAGCGGTGCAGCTCGTCACGCAAGGCCAACGTCGCCTCCAAGTAGTTCGCCAGCGGCAGGACGCCGCCGTCCTTCGTGTCGAACTTGATGCCTTGCAAATTGACCGCCGTGCCGCCGCCGATCTCCGTGAACTGCGCGTAGCAGGCGCGAATGGCGGCGAGTTTTTCCTCCGTCCAATCGCGCTGCGACGTGCTCGGCGAGAAACGAATGCCGTCCGGCAGCAACACTGCGTGGGCGGCGATCGCCTTGCCCGCATCGAAATACTTCGTGACCAGGGAGGGCGACATCACGAGGGAATGGCCGACGTTCATGAAGCCTTCGCCCGAGGCCGAATCCGCCGGGAACTCGCGCGCCGGAGCGAGCGACTCGACACCCGTCAGGTCCCGAATGGTGTAGGTGTATTCCGCGTTGGAAAGACGACGCAGCACGACCGGACCGGGGTCGCCGCCGTGGGTGCGAGCGAAATCCTCGAGCAGCGCGTTCGACCAGGAGATGATCTGCTCGCGTTGCCGCGGCGTGGGCTGGGGCTTTTCCTTCGGCGGCATCTCGTCGTTCCCAAGTTGCTCGATCACCCGCTGCCAGATTTTGGGATGTTGCCGGGCCTGGTCGAAGGTGGCGAGCCGTTCGAGGTCGAGGTCGCCCTTGTGCTTCGCCGTCGAATGACACGCCAGGCAGTATTCCGCGATAATCGGGCGGACTCTTTGGGCGTAATCAAGCGACGGTCGCCGCAGGCCTGCTCTTCCTGTCGCCAAAACATTCGCTCCCGCCAGAAGCAGCGTTCCGGCGATGCAGCAAACAGTCACAGCACAAGGCCAGCGCATCGGAAATGGCATCGGTGCCAATGATTGTAGCCGACGCAGGAGCCGCGTCACGCCAGATCGTCACCCATTCCGCCTTCGTTTTCACCGGGCCGACGGAGAACACCTTGCCAGCTTCCGTCCGGGTTGCGAGGATGCCGTCCGCGACGTGATATTGTGGCGAATCGCGAAATGATGAATACAGGATTCCGCAAGGCCCGGCGGCTGGCACATTTCGTTTTGGCACTTGGATTGGTTTCATTCGGCGGCGGCTCCGACGCGGCAGCTGACACCAACCGAGCCGCGCTGATCGGACGGTTCGATCAACTCCTCCTCCCAGCGGTGGAGAGCGCGATCAGGAAACCCGCCACAACTCAGGGCGGCGAAATCGCCTGGGGCGAGAGCTACCAGCTTTCGGCGTTGGTGGAAATGCTCGATGCCACTCGCGACGCCCGATACGCCGCGCTCGCGGTGAAGTTGAGCGACTGGATCGCCAAGTCACGCGACGACAGGCAAGGTTTGCGGGACGAATTCCGCGACAAGGTTGTGACGGCGTGGAGCTCCACCAATTACTCGCAAGGCAAACGCTACGTGTGGGCGGTTCACACCGGGATGATTGTCGCCCCCATGGCGCGTTTCGCGGCGGTGGTCCGCGGCGATCCGGCGCTGCGCAAGGCCTGGGGCAAAGATGCCGACCGGCTGCTGCGGCTGGCCGAAGAAGCTGTGGCGGTCCATGACGAAGATTATCGCGATGGACCCGGCCCGGATGAGGGTTATCTCCACAGCCTTTTCCTGAAAAAGCATCTGCCGCTGAACATGCAAAACGCGCTGGCCCGCGCGTGGCTGGCGATTGATGACGCGACGAAAACGCCAAAGCATCGCGAGCGCATCATCCGGCTCGCGCGGTTCTTGAAGAATCGCCTGCGCCCGATGGAGGACGGCTCGTATGTCTGGGCGTACTGGCCGCCGCTGGAGAGCGCGGCGGACAGTTTCGAGGACATCTCGCACGCGACCATCAACGTGGACTTCATGGTGCTGTGCCACGAGCACGGTATCGTGTTCACGCGCGACGATCTTGCGCGCGTCGAGAAGACACTTTTCAAACGCGTCCTGCTCGCGGACGACCGGATCAGCGACACCGTCGGTGGCGGGAACAAGTTCAACACCTATCCCTCTGCCGTGTTGAAATGGGGACGCTTGGGCCGCCACGCGCCGGAAGTGCGTGAACGGTTAATTGAATTTGTGTTGAAGCCGGGCTTGGATCGGGAGACCACGGCAGTGCCGCTTGGGATCGCTTATCTGAGCTTGCCGCCGGCGGCAGCAGGCAAGACGGCCCCAAATTGACTGCACGACAGCCGACTCCGGTCAATTCACCACCAGCAATCCTATTCAGCCACGTCCAAATGAGGGAGCGAAACAGCGCCGCCCAAACTTGAAGTTGACGCCCAGTCACGGCGGCATAGGTTCGTGCCATGACAAACCACGGGTCGCGCCGCGAGAGCGTTGCCTTCACCTTGATCGAGTTGTTGGTCGTCATCGCCATCATTGCCATCCTGGCGGCGATGCTGTTGCCGGCGTTGAGCAAAGCCAAAACCAAGGCGCAGGGCATCAACTGCATTTCGAACATGCGGCAGTGGGGACTCGCCACGGTCATGTATCTGGGCGAAAACGAGGACAAACTTCCGCTGTTTGGCGACGTGTTTCCCCCGACTCCGACGATGACGTATTGGTTTCAGAAGCTCGCGCCCTACGTGGTGAAACAAGCCGCCGCCGAGGCGGGCAACATGGAAGCCTACGCCGCCGAATCGCGCAAATGCCCGGGCGGGAACGTCGGGCCGCCGCCGTTCTCGCGGTTCACACCGGCGGAATTCAACACCTGGAACTGCTGGGTCGGTGTTTATTACGGCGCGTTCGGCAATCCACTCACCGCCCCGTTCTACTACGGCGGCCAGATGCGGCCCTTGAAAGCCGCCCGCATCAAGAAACCCGCCGACGCCATGATGTACATGGACACCGTCACGCACTACATCTACTCGCCGCTCGTGTGGCCGTTCGACCGGGATGTCAACCGCGACGGGCTGCTGGACAGCATGGACGCCGTTTACACCACGGAGTTCCCGTTCAACAACGGCAGGCCCACGGTCCACAACAACGGCGCCAACGTCACCCTGATGGATGGACACGTTGAGCGCGTGCCCTTCAAACGACTTTGGGAATGGCGCAACAACCGGATCGTCCACTCGTTCTGGTATATGGAAGATTGAGCAACCAGCGTGGCGCTGCTGGCAACCGCTGGCTGCGGGCGCTCCTGTCTCGGAGCCCGAACCGAACCCTGCTGAGGGTTGCGCGGCAGCGTTATGGAGTACGGTGGGTGAGGGCACACACCGCTTTCGGCCTTGGAGAGTCTCCAAACATCCACCGGGCGACGTCGAACATCGTACAACAAGAGAAGCCAAAGCGGTGGCAGCCCCGTTCCCCCGCCAGCCACAGCACTCCAGAGCCTGGCGGAAGTTCGGCCGGCTCACGGGCTGACGGCGCGGAAGAACTTATTGGAGGTGGAGCCGGCTGAGGGATCCGTGATCACGACCGGAATGGTGTAGATAAAGTTCGTGAGGTCGGCCCAACTGTCGTCAGCCAAGGAGGGCGAAGTCTGGATCCTATATGGCTGCCCGTACGTGGCTTCGCCGAAAGTGGATTGGAACCCGGTCGTAGGAGAGCCCATTGCGCTTTTGAGCTTCCCTCCAGACGGCCCGATTCTTGCCTGAGCCACATACGCAGACACCTTGTTGCCGGCTATCCCAAAATGACCCCCGACGTAGAGTTTCCCGCCGGATGCTGTCAATGATCTGGCTGCGCTGCTCAACCCCGACCCCAGCGCAGTCCAGAGACTTCCGTCCCACTTAGCAATTCGGCTGGCTGCGGTGCCTCCCGCGAGTGTGAAGGAACCACCTGCGAAAAGATCCGTCCCCGAAACGCAGAGGGCATAAACGGTATCGTTCGCCCCGGAGCCAAGTGCAGACCACGCGGTGCCGTCCCATCGAGCGATGTGATTGGCCGGATTCCCACCCGCCGTCGTGAAATATCCGCCTGCATAAAGGTTCGTACCTGACACTGCGAGAGCAGCGACATATTCCAGTCCGCCTAAGCCACTCATTCCTGACCCCAAACCAGACCAAACGCTTCCGTTCCATTTGGCGATTCTCTTGATCCCACTCATGGTTGAAAACGAACCGCCAGCGTACAGGTTTGTGCCAGCAACGGCCAGAGCGTAAACACCATTACCGAGTCCGGACCCCAAGCCCGACCAAGTGCTCCCATTCCACCTGGCGACGTAATTCGCCTCGTTTCCACCCGCTGCCGTGAAAAAGCCACCTGCATACAAGTTTGTGCCGGAGAAGGCTAGAGCGGCGACCGCGCCCGAAACTCCAGAACCCAATGCCGACCACTGGCTCCCGTTCCATCGGGCTATAAAACGGACCAAAGTTCCGCCCGCATAAGGAAAAGTACCTCCGGCATAGAGATTGGTTCCAGACCCGGCCAACGCGAACACCGATCCACCGAGCATGCCTGATCCCAGTGGGGACCACTCATTACCGTCCCATCTGGCGATGTAATTGGCCGGAACACCACCCACCATTGTAAACGCCCCACCTGCATACAGGTCTATGCCAGCCACAGTGAGTGCAAAGACTGCGCCATCCGTTCCAGGCCCCACGACCGACCACTTGCTCCCATCCCATTTGGCAAGGCGACGCTTGAACTCACCCCCTGCAAAAAGACTACTGCCGGACGGTGCAAGCGCATAGACCCGACCATCTAGCCCAGAACCCAATGGCGACCATGCACTCCCGTTCCATTTGGCCACATTGTAAACTGCGAATGCATCCGCGTAGTAGAAATCGCCGCCCGCATACAGGTTTGAGCCAGCGACCACCAAGGTCCTCACAGTGCTGTTATACCCTGACAGCCCCAACCCCAAAGCAGACCATGCACTCCCATTCCATCTCGCGATGTTTGTGGCCAAGTTTCCGCCAGCCAAGGTGAATGTGCCTCCCGCGTGCAAGTTTGCCTCGGACACGGCCAGCGCAAAGACATCGCCGTTAATCCCCGATGCCAGCGCTGCCCACGCATTCCCGTCCCACGAGGCAACTCTGTCGGCAGCAATTCCCCCTGCATTAGTGAATGCTCCTCCTGCAATCAAATTCGAGCCAAACATTGCAAGTGCATAGACATTGCTGTTCATTCCTGAGCCCAAGGCTGACCACGCACTGCCATTCCACTTCGCAACCCGGCTGGCAGCGATTCCTCCAGCACTTGAAAATCCGCCTCCCGCATAAAGGTCCAAACCGGACACTATTAGCGCATACACATCACCGTCCATTCCCGAGTCCAACCCTGACCAGACGCCCCCGCTCCATTTCGCAACCCTAGATGCCGGAATTCCACCTGCATTTGTAAACGATCCTGCCGCGAAGAGGGCCTCGCCGGACAAGGCCAACGCACTGACGCTACCATTCATGCCTGATCCCAAAGCGTACCATGCATTTCCATCCCACTTCGCGATGCGGTTGGCGATGACCTCCCCAACAATCGTGAAGTCTCCGCCGATGTAAAGATTCCCAGCGCTGTCCAGTACAGCCGCGTTCACATTTCCACCGGCTCCAGCAATACCCCCAAAGCTGATCCAGTCCGCGTCGCTGAATGTTGGATCAATCCGCACGGGATACGAAGCTGACTTGTCGTCCACCACCACGGCCAAACGGGTTGCCGTCGCCACTTCCAGCCGGCCGGTGAGTGCGTCTCCATTCGCGTCCACCACAGACAGCTGGCTGTAGGTCAGTTTGCGCCCGGAGCCGCCCAGCACCAAGCGTGCGCCGTGGACAAGCGGTTCAGCCTTCGCTCCGGCCACCTCCAGTTCCACGCACAACTTGCCATCGCCGGGTGGCCGTTGCTCGACAATGAAATCCTGGCGCACCCCGTCCATCCTCACGGAGTATTCCTCCGTCAAACCGGGCCGGATGTACTGCGCCGTCTGGTCGGCCACCTTCACTTCGCCCGCGAGCTCCAACGGAGCGCGGCTGTGGTCGGAAACCCAGCCGCAGCCCGTTAGGCTGTCCAGAAATGCTGCGGCTGATGCCTCGCACACAGCGGCGCTCCTGTCCCCAATAGTCCGCCCCACCGCCACCGCGACGACCCGGAAGCACTCGCCATTGGCGTGCTCAGCCGTGGAAGTCAACCAAAGCCCTTCGCGCGTTGCGTGGCCGTCGAGCCGTTGAAACACGCAGCGCAGTCGGGCGCCGTCCGCAGTCGCCGTGACGGACAAGCCGTCGCCTTGATATTGCTGGCCAGCCATGGCACCGAGTTGATCCAACGGAATCGGGGCGGATTTGTTGGCAGAACTGCCCGGAGCGGGAGGTGTTTGGCCGAAGGCCGGGACCGCGAGCGCGATGGCTATCGCCAATCCGAATTGCGGAGGATGTGAGAGGAAGGCTTTCATGGTCGTCCCCACGCAGAAGAATCACGATGCTCTGTCGGACGCATTTCGATCTGCCAGTCGCACCTTTTGCACCGGCCAGGGTGAACGCTATGCTCATTGCCCACTGCGTCAAGCCCGAAACCATCGATTGTGGGAGATTCGTTGGTCGTACAGGCAGCAATGCCCCGCCGTGCGGCAAACCGCCTTGCACTTCGACGCGACTCCCGATATGCAAAATCCGCGATGAGTAAGTCTCGTGCTACCAATCTCGCCCCGACGCCGGAGCGGCTTCGTTGGTTGCATAACGTTCCACTGACTCTCGCGCTGATGGCAGGGTCGGCGGCTGTCGCCCTCGCCTGGGAAGGCCACGACTGGAATCAGTGGCGGCAGGTGACGACGTGGCAGAAACCGGAACTGCGCACGCACCAGACCGGCCGCCGCGATTTGGCACTGTTGCTCGGAAGCACGAACCGCATCACGACCGTGGGCGCGTGGGAGGTGCAACGCAAAGAGATCGCCGTTACCATCCAGCAGATTCTTGGCTCACCGGGGAACTTGAAACCGCCTCCGCTCGAAGTTCGCGACTTGGGCGTTGAGGAGTTAGACACTTACGTCCGCCGGCACATCAAGATCAGGTCCGAGCCGGACGATTGGATTTCCGCCTACCTGCTCGTGCCGAAGCAACTCTCCGCGGCGCGCGTGCCGGCGATGCTTTGCCTGCATCAAACCGTCGCTCAGGGCAAAGAAGAGCCGTGCGGCATCAAGGGCGATCCGGAACTGGCCTTCGCCGCCGAGCTGGTGAAACGCGGCTACGTCTGCCTTGCGCCGGACGTGATCGGATTCGGCGAGCGAATTCCGACGGGCAAACAACCGTATCACGACAGCCTCGCGTTTTACCGGAAGCATCCCGGCTGGTCGTTCATGGGCAAGATGATTTGGGACGTAGGCCGGCTCATTGATTATTTGGAGACGCTCCCCTTCGTTGATCCGAAACGCATCGGCAGCATCGGCCACTCGCACGGGGCATACGGAACGCTGTTCGCCACGGCATTTGAGCCGCGCATCTCGGCGGCGGTGGCGAGTTGCGGCTTCACGACCTTTCGGAGCGATCCAAACCCGGAGCGTTGGTCGCATCTGACTGCGCTCATGCCGCAACTCGGCGTTTATCTGCCGGATGCCGCAGGCATCCCGTTCGACTGGCAGCACGTTCTGGCGTTGGCCGCGCCGCGACCGCTGTTCGTCTGGTATGCGACGAAGGACTCGATCTTTCCCAAGACGGAGAATCTGGATGCGCTGCTGCGAGACATGCAGATGGTCTATCACCTGTACGGCGCAACGAACGCGCTCGCCTGGCAGGCGTTTGATGGGCCGCACAGGTTTCCGCGAGACGGACGCGAGGCGGCTTATCGCTGGCTGGAAAAGAGTTTTGCGCGGGCACCCCTCACCCCGGCCCTCTCCCCCTCGGCGGGGGAGAGGGAGGAACCGAGAAAGGAGCATCCCTCTCGTCTGGCGAAAACTGCCAGCGCCTTTTTCCCCGCCGAACTGGTCGCGCGCGCAAGGGCCAACGCGCGCGATCACGCTTGGGCGCGCGAGATTCGCGACTCGCTCGTGGCCGCCGCGCAGCCCTGGATGGGGTTGTCCGACGACCAACTGTGGGACTTGATGTTCGGCAACACGATTCACCGCGCGTGGCAGGTTTGGTCGGATGGCCACTGCCCCGCCTGCAAAAAGCCGGTGCCGATGTACGAATGGGTGCCCGACGCGCTGAAGCAGCCCTGGAGGTTGCGTTGCCCGAAATGCGAGGAGTTGTTCCCGAAGAACGACTTCGCGAAGTTTTATCGCTCGGGCCTGGACGAGCAAAACGTGTTCGATCCAAAACGCGCCGACCGTTCGCTGCTCTTCAACGTCGAGCATCCCGACGCGTCCGATCCGTTGCATCACTTCGGCGTGGATGATGGCGAGGGTTACGTCGAGGGCAGGCATCGCTGGCGATTCATTGGCGCCTATTTGATCTTCGGCCAGTGGAAGCAGGGCATGGTGAATGGCATCCGGAATCTGGCTGCCGCTTACGTGGCCACCGGTGAAGCGGCATACGCGCACAAGGCTGGCGTGCTGCTGGACCGCGTCGCCGATCTTTATCCGACGTTCGATTTCGGCAAGGAGGGCGTGATGTACGAGGGCGCGCCACGCGCCGGCTACGTTTCGACCTGGCACGACGCTTGTGTCGAAATCAAGGACCTCGCGCTGGCCTACGACGCGGTGTTCGAGGCGCTGGCACGCGATGCGGAACTGCCCAAGTTTCTCGCCGGCAAAGCCGCCGAGCACAAACTCTCCAACCCCAAGACCTCGTTTGCCGACATCCAGCGAAACATCGAGGAGCGCATCTTTCGCGACACGCTCGAACATCGCCCCAAGATCGAGTCGAATTACCCCGACACGGACCTTACCCTGGTGACTATCCACACAGTGCTCAACTGGCCGGCCAACCGCGCCGCGGTGATGACGATGCTCGACGAAATCTTGCGCAAGGCGACAGCGGTGGATGGAGTCACGGGAGAGAAGGGCATCGCGGGTTATTCGGTCATTGGGCCGCAGCGCATCGCCGAGTTGCTGGGCCGCTACGCGCGCAGCGATCCGGGCTTTCTCGCCGAAACGCTTCGGCGCCATCCGCGGCTTCACGCGATGTACCGCTTTCACCTGGATACCTTGTGCCTGGGCGAGTATTACCCGCGCACCGGCGACACCGGTTCGTTCGCGGAGAAGAATCCCGGTTACGCCGGCCTGGCCTTCAGCCGCAACCCGGGCATCCAGCCGTCGTCCTACGCGTTTCTCTGGGAGTTGAACGCGGCGACCGGTGACGCGGACTTTGCGCGACTGATCTACAAAGCGAACACTTCGTCCACCAACGGCCTGCCGCACGATTTGTTCGCCGCCGATCCCGCCCGGTTTCAAGCCGAGGTGGCGAAAGTCATCGCGTCGGGCGGCGCGGAAATCAAACTCGCCGGCGTGAACAAGACCGAGTGGGGCCTCGCGATTCTGCGCAGTGGCGAAGGCACGAACGCCCGCGCGGCGTGGTTGGATTACGATTCCGGCGAACGCCACGGCCACGCGGATGGGATGAACCTCGGGCTGTTCGCCAAGGGGCTGGATCTGCTGCCAGACTTTGGCTATCCGCCGGTGCAGTTTGGAGGTTGGACTGCGCCGCGCGCCGACTGGTACAAGCAAACGGCGGCGCACAACACCGTGACCGTGGACGGACAGAACACAAAGTCCGGCAGTGGTCGGACGACGCTGTGGTTCGATGGCCAGCGGCTCCGCGTGGTGCGCGCGTCGGGAGCGAATCTCATTGGCGGGCAGCAATTCGAGCGGACCCTCGCGCTCGTGGATCTGTCCGGAAAGGACTCCTACCTGATTGACGTCTTTCGAGTCAGTGGCGGCAGCGAGCACACGCGCTTCCTGCACGGCCACTTCGGCCAGGTTTCCTCGCACGGGCTTTCCCTGACTCCGGTCGAAGAAAAGCGGTTCGGCGAAGTCATGCGGGATTTCAAACGCGACTTGAAACCGAAAGAAGGTTGGAGCGCGGATTTTCAAGTTGAAGATCGTCTGAACTACCTGCCACCGGCGAGCCGGATTCATCTCCGGCTCACGGACCTCACGCGGGACGCGGAGGTGGACCTGGCCGAAGCGTGGGTGGCAGTCGGTATGTTCGGCAGCACTGCGGACGCGTGGATTCCGACCGTACTGGTCCGGCGGCGCGCCGCCAAACCTCCGCTGGCTTCCACGTTCGTTGGAGTGCTCGAACCTTACGAAAGCCAGTCGCATCTCGGAACGATCCGGCGACTGGCGCTTCAAGAAACGGATGGCCACGCCGCGGCGGATGGAGACGTGGCCATCGAGATCGAACTCAATGACGGCGCCCGGGATTTGTTCATTTCGCAAAACACCGGGGCTTTGTCCGCCGCACGCGAGGTCGTGGAGAACTCCAGTGGCACACGCTTCGACGGCGAACTATGCCTGATCCGATTCAACGCGGCGAAGCAACCCACGCGCATGCTGTTCTGCCGGGGCAAATCGTTGCGTGTCCATGATGTTTTGGTGCGCTCAAAAAGCGCCGAAGCCAGTTTCGAGATTGACCTGAGTAGTCGAAGCGCGGCGATTGTGTCCGGCCCGGCCGAGGCGATTGACCTGATAGAGGTCGCCGGTGTTAGAATCTGGCCGAGATGAATCTTCCTGTTCCCCATGCGGTCAGTTTGGCAGGACGACTTCCGGGAATTCTGGTCGCGTTGCTGTTCGCCGGAGCCGCGGCCACCATCGCCGCCGAGAACACCCCATGGCGCGCCGGCACGGCCCAAGTCAAAATCACGCCGAGGGATTTGTTTTGGATGGGCGGTTTTGCCTCGCGAACGAAACCGGCCGAAGGACCGCTCGATGACCTTTGGGTCAAGGTGCTCGTGCTGGAGGCGCCGGACGGCGGCAGGGCCGTGCTCGTGACCGCCGACCTCGTTGGCATTCCGAAATGGCTTTACGACGATCTGTGCCGCGAACTCGAACACCGGCACGGCCTGGCGCAACGTCAGGTCAGGTTCGCGGCGTCACACACGCACTCCGGGCCGGTCTTGAGGGACGCGCTCCAGGATATTTATCCGCTCGACGACACGCAGCGCGCTCTCATCGCCAGGTATTCGGAGTGGTTGAAGCAAACCGTCCTCGAAACCGTGGCCAAGGCGCTGGCTTCAAAAAATCCCGCGAAACTTTGGGCAAGCGAAGGCAGGGCGACCTTCGCGATGAACCGCCGCGCCAATGACGAAAGCAAACTCGAGGAAACATTGCGCCGCGGCGAATCGCCCAAAGGACCGTCGGACTTCGCCGTGCCGGTGCTCGCCGTGCGCTCACCAGGTGGAGCACTGCGCGCGGTCGTATTCGGTTACGCAGCGCACACCTCGGCGCTCACTCAAAATTATTTGTGGTCGGCGGACTACGCGGGCGTGACGCAACGCGCGCTTGAAGCCAGGCATCCGGGCGCGTCGGCGATGTTCTTCCAGGGTTGCGGCAGCGATCAAAGCGCCGTGCCGCGCGGAACTGTCGAGCGTTGCAGGAAACTCGGCGGGGACCTCGCCGTTGCCGTCGAGGCCGTTCTCGAAAAGCCGATGCGACCTGTGGCGCCCCGGTTCCGCGCGGCCTTCGAGTTCGTTCCGCTGGATTATGGCGAACAACCCGCGCCCGCCGAATTGGAAGCGGCCGGCAAAGGCACGGATTACCGCGCGCGATGGGCGCGGCGGTTGTCAACGGAGCTGGCCGCAGGCCGACCGTTCGCCAGGAGTTATCCCGAATATCCGGTTCAGGTCTGGAAGCTTGGTGAAGATCAACTTTGGATCGCGCTCGGCGGCGAGGTCTGTGTGGACTACGCCCTGCGCTTCAAGAGGGAGTTCGGCGGGCGGACATGGATCACCGGTTACGCGAACGACGTGATGGCTTACATCCCATCGCGGCGGCTCTGGGAGGAAGGCGGCTATCAGGCCGGCGCGTTCGACGTGTATGGCCTGCCGGCCAATCGTTGGTGTCCGGACATCGAGGAACGGATCGCGGGTGCCGTGAATCGGCTGGTCGGGAAGGTGAACTAGTTTCGGACCTCTTGCCGCGCGCCGAGCCCGTTGAGGTATTCCTCAAGATTGGTGTAGCCGTCGCCACCGCGGCCGAGTTTGCCGTCTGTCCGGTGCCGTTTCAATTTCAGATGAGCCGGAGCGCGCCGGACAATTTTGCTGGCTGAATCGCCGCAGAAGGGCAAGACTCCCACGAACGACGTATTCGAGAGAACACTGACCATGCACTACACGCGAAGACAATTCATCAGCAAGACAACCACCGCGGTGATCGTCGCCGGCACGATGGCGCGCGGCAAGGTGTTCGGCGCGAACAATCGCATCCGGATGTGCACCATCGGCTTCAACGGCCAGGGTCACGGCCACATCAACGACATCCTCAAAATGCAGGACGACGCGGAGTACGTGGCGTTGTGCGACGTGGATGCGAACGTGCGGGCGCGCGGCGCGAAAACCGTCGAAACCGCCCAGGGCAAAGCGCCCAAACTTTACAAGGACATCCGCGAGGCGCTGCACGACAAGGAGATTGACGCCATCACCATCGCCACGCCGAATCACTGGCATACGCTCGCGGCCGTTTGGGGGTGCCAGGCGGGCAAAGACGTTTACGTTGAGAAGCCGCTTTCACACAGCATTTATGAAGGACGGCAGCTCGTGGCCGCGGCGGAAAAGTATCGCCGCATTGTACAACACGGCACGCAGAACCGATGCAGCGCGACGTTCCGCCGCGACATGAGGCTGATGCAGGAGGGCTTCATCGGCCAGATCGTCGAGTCGCGCGGTTACGTTTACAAGAATGGCAATCGTGGCCCGATCGGCCACGGCAAGCCCGGCCCCGTGCCCGCGAATCTTGATTGGCCCCTCTGGCAAGGGCCGGCGCGCGACCGCGAGTTCATGATCAACGTGGATCGCAAGAAGCCCGGCCTGTACGTGCATTACGACTGGCACTATTTCTGGGAATACGGCAATGGCGAGATCGGCAATCAAGGCGTTCACCAAATGGACATGGCTTGCTGGGGTCACAATCGCGGCCTGCCGGTCAGGGTTTACAGCTCCGGTGGACGCTATGGGCTGAACGACGACGGCCAGACGCCGAACACGCAGGCCACGACGTTCACCTACGCGGATGGCTCGATCATGACCTTCGAAGTGCGCAATCTCGGATCGTTCGAGGAATTCGACGGCAGCAACTGCGGCAACAGTTTCTTCGGCACGAAAGGATTCTATGTGGCCGGCAAAGGTTTCTTCACCTACAAGGAAGGCAAGATGAGCGAACGCGAAGCCATTCCCGTCCCGCAGGATGAAACCAAGCCGGACACGGGGAGCAAGTGGGAGCGCTTCTTCAAAGCGGTGCGTTCCCGCAGGCCGGAGGACTTGCCGGTTTCCCCGCTGGACGCGCATTTCTCCTGTGTGCATTGCCAACTGGGAAATCTCGCTTACCGCCTCGGCCGCTCGCTGGAATTCGATCCCAAGACCGAACGCTTCAAACACGACAACGAAGCGAATAAGAACATCAAGCGCGATTATCGAAAGGGCTTCGAGGTGCCGCGCCTGACGTGAGCGAACGGGCCGTCCACGGATCGGTTCCCCTCCGATGAGTCCTGCGCCGGCCAGAAAGAAGCGTGGCCGGCTGTTCCGAATGGCCCGGCTCCTGGCCGTGTTGTTGGTTCTGCTGCTGGCGCTGGTTTACTTCGGCTTCGTCCTCCCCTTCTGGGGTTTCCCATTCAACGGCTCCCGCCACGGGCGAGTTCCGCTGACGCCACCTTGGGCGCTCGAATGCTGGGTGTGGGAGGACGACGGAAACACGGCCGCGCACGTGACCGAATTGCTGGACGGTTACGCGAAGCACGACCTTCCCGTGCGGACGGTCCTGATAGACAGCCCCTGGAGCTGGCGCTACAACGACTTCAAGGTGGACGAAGACCGCTACCCCGAACCGGAGAAGTTTTTTCGCGGGTTGCAGGACCGCGGCTATCGCGTCGTGCTCTGGATGACCTGCATGGTGAACAGCCAGAGCAAGGACACGAAGCAGGCCGCGTCCCCGGAGTTCTTTGATGAGGCACGCGCCAGTGGTTTTCTGGCGGGGAATGGTCATCGCATCAAATGGTGGAAAGGAACCGGCGGGTTCATTGATTACACCAACCCGGACGCGATGAAATGGTGGCACGGGCTGCAACAACAGGTCTTCGATTGGGGATTGGACGGCTGGAAACTGGATGGCTGCGACACGTTCTTCTCGGGCAGGGTTGGAAAAATCCCCGTGCCGTTCAATCGCGTGTACTCCGGCTGGCTGACCACGCGCCAATACATGGATCACTACGCGCGGGAAGAATACCGCCACGGTCTAAAACAGAATCCCGGCTTCGTCACATTGATCCGGGCACTGGATCGGCCTTGGAGCCATCCTGAAGGCTTCGCGCCGCTGGACGCCGCGCCCGTGACTTGGGTCGGCGACAACCGGCACACCTGGCGCTACGAGGATCGCGGCCTCGAAGCGGCCATCACCGACATCCTGAATAGCGCGCGGCTGGGCTACTGCGTCATCGGCAGCGACGTGGCTGGTTATCATGGAAGGAGCAATCCCGATGACATTGGCCCGGCAACGGCCGCCTTGCTGTCCTCGTGGAAATCCAAGACGCCAGCACCGGCGGATGACGGCCACACATTCGGCACCGCCGCCAGCGACGACCCGATCGCGCCCAACATCTACATCCGCTGGGCACAATTCTCGACCTTTTGCGGACTCTTCCTCAACGGCGGCCACGGCGAGCGCCGGTTGTGGAAGCGCACCAGGCCCGAACTGGAGATCATCCGCAAGTTCTCCTGGCTGCACACCGAACTCGTCCCTTACATGTATTCGCACGTCGTCAACTGCCACAACGGCGGCGCGCCGCTCATGCGGCCCCTGCGCGCTGGAAAGTTTCATTACCTGTTCGGTGAAGACTTTCTGGTCGCGCCGATCCACGAGGATGAATCAACGCGAACCGTTTCGTTGCCGGCAGGCCGATGGCGGTATCTGTTCGATGACCGTGAGGTTCTGCAAGGCCCTCGACTGGTGACGCGCGAATTTCCTCTGGACGAGTATCCGGTCTTCATCCGCCAGGGTGCCATCGTGCCACTGAACGTTACGCGCGCATACACGGGTTTCGGCGACCCGGATTCCCCCGGCTTCACGACCTGGCTCGTGTATCCGAACGGGACGAACTCGTTCAGATTTTTCCATCCGGAAACGCATCCAAACCCCGAGACAACCACCTTGAGCGTGCTGGGCGACAACCCGGTGAGAATCGAATTCTCCGGCAGGCATCAGCCACACATCCTGCTCGTTCATTCGCCGCGAAGGCCAACGACCGTCAAGCTCGACGGTGTCGTTCTCGCAGAGGGTGAAGCATGGCGTTTCGACGCCTCCAGTCAGCGGATCATCATCAAAACCCGTGAATACCAGGAGGGCGTCTATCTCGTCTCGTGGCCGTGAATCCGGCGCCGAGAAGGGGCGTGCTGTTTCGGCAGGCCGACCTTGCCCAAATTCATCGGTTGGCGGGCAAGCCCCTGGCGGGCGGGCAGGATGCGAAACGGATTCGGCCACAGCCTCAGCCTGTCCGACACACCAAGTTCCGTAATGGCCCTTTGCGACGCGTCCGCTAAAAGACGTTCGCAATCTGATGCATAGAATCCCTTGGCCAGCTCAAATTCCTGGGCTGTTTTGGATTTTCGGTCTCACCCCTCCTCCTTCTCGCTGCTCCGCTCGCCTATTTCCCGCTGATCTTCCGCTTGATTTTTTCCAGGTCTTTCCCTTCCGGCATCACAAAAAGACATTTGCCGCCGCTGCGCGCTTCCCAAACCGCGCCGACGGCGCGTTTCTCTTCGGCGTCCGCGAATAAGTGCTCGCCTTTGTATTCCACAACGAGCACGCGCTCATCTTTGAGCTGGCACAGAAAGTCCGGGTAAAACCATTGCTTGGACGTTTGCAGCCGAAACGACGTGGCCTTGCCGGAAAGATTCCGCGCCCAAAATTCCACTTCAGGCAATGCGTCCAGAAACTGCGCGCACTGAAACTCCTCTTTCGAATCTCCGCTCGATGTCGTCTCTTTCAACTCGCCGGGCTTCGGGCCAAAGTAATGTTTTTTGAATTGGAAGCCGCCTTCGTACAGCCAGCTTGGTTCATAGCTCATCGTCTTGAAATTGATCGTGCGCTCCTCGCTCACGGCCAGTGCCGAGTCCGGCAGAAGAAATTGTTGAAACGCCGCCTTCCGTTCGCTGTCGCGGTGTTGTTGGATGCGGTCTTCCACTTCTCCGCGCAAGCGGAAGCGGTCCAGCGCGAGCACGCTCACGTCTGCGATGCCGAACTTCGTCATCAGGCCGCGAACCACCTTGCGCAAGAATTCCGCCGACTCCCCGGCGGGAATGTCCTGGTGATCAATCTGGCGGTCGAGCCACGCGACCAGACTTTCCAGCGACCAATCGCCCGCACCGCCCAGCGCGAACACATGCTGATGCAGCGTGGCGACGAAATCCGTGGTTGGCGTTTCCTGCAACACTTGCGTCTGCACTTCGCCCTTCGCGCCAACGTCCACCAACCCGGCTTTGCCAACTGGCCGCTTCAGCGGGTTGTAGCCTTCGGAAAGCGCAGCATCCTTGGCGCTCAATTTCCACGGATGCTCAAGCAGAAAAGTGCTCTCGAACTCAAGCAGCATCCCGTTCTCACGCACGCACAGCAACGGCACGATGAAATCAATCTGCCGCTCGTAAGGCGAGGGCGGACGGGTCATGCCGCTGCCGCCAAAAGCTCTCTCCGCCTCCCGCACGAGCGCGACGGCTTCCGCCACTCTTGCCTTTGCTTCCGGCGTCTTCACGCAACTCGTCAATTTCTCCGTCTCCTCCTTGTCGAGCGGGACAACCACGGTGATTTCGCCCTTGGCCGCGTCCACCCGCGCTTTACCCGCGAGCGCGGCCATTTGCACTTTTGCGACGTCTGCGTCAATCTCGGCTGGCGAAACCTGCACCGTCTTGGGCTGCACGCCGAGCGGCAGCGTTCCTTGCGGCACGGGAATGATGATCCGCTCCGCTTCCGCCGCCGTGAACCCGTTGCTTTCCAGCGCCTCGCGCAACTCCGCCAGCACTTCGGTTATCGAATCCGAAACGGAAAACGCATACGCGCAATTCAAATCGGGATGCAGCTTCGCTTGCGCGTTCGGCAGGCGCAAAACGCGACCGGCAATTTGCTCAATCGCCGTGGCCGAGCGCGTTTCCTTCAAACTGCACAACACATAAGCAAACGGGCAATCCCAACCCTCGCGGAGTTTTTGAACGGTGATGAGGAAACGCACCGGGCATTTTGCCGACTTGATTTCTTCCGCGCTGGGAAGCTCGTCCAACACGCCGACGGAAATGTTCACCTCGTCTTTCGTGATGGGAAATTCCTTCGTCAAACGCTCACGCAGCGGCTCGCAGGCATCCACCCGCTCCGCTTGCAGCAACAGAATAGGCCGCAAATACTCGCCGGTCTTTTGCCCTTCGGCGATGGTCAGCTTTTCCAAGTCCGCCCGGAGAGTGATCGCCTCGGCCAGCAATTGTTCGCGTTGGCTTGGATGTCGCACGATGACGCGCAGCGGCAGCTTCACCATGTCCGCCGCTTTCAACTCCGCCGCCGAAACGTGATGCAGGACGTTCGACGGCGTTCCCTTGCGCGCGGGTGTGGCCGTGAACTCGACGATGCACGACGGCATCACGTTGCCCAGCGTGGCAAACGAAAGATCAGTCCGCGCGTTGTGTGCCTCGTCCACAATCACAATCGGGCGACGCAACCGCAGCATGTTCACCAGCGATGGTTTGGGTTTCCCGTCCGCGCCCGGCAGCAAATCCGCGAGCCGGTCGGTGGGCACGTTCAACAGGTGTTCGGCAAATGCTCCGTTCTGGTCATACACCTTGCGCCCGGTCGTGTCCTCAACGCGAAAGGATTGGATCGTCGCGACGATGACAACCGTTTGCCCTTCGACCGTCGCGCGAGAAAGACGCAACGCCTCATCAATCGTCACGACTTCCACCGCGCCACATGAAAGCTCCAACGCGCGGCGGTAAGGATGACGTGGATCGCGCAGGGCATCGGCGGTCTGGTCGAGAATCGTGTTGCTCGGCACGAGCCAGAGCACGACGGCGCGCTCGGCGCGCAAGAGTTCGCCGGTCGCGATTCCGGTGGCGTAACACGCGAGCAACGTCTTGCCGCCGCCCGTTGGCACGCGCAGACAGACATACGGCATTCCGGGCGTCAGTCCTGCCGCCGGAACTGGCACGTATGGCACAGGCGGCTGGTTGTTTTTCAGAAGAACATTTTGAAACGCCGCCTCGGGATGGCCGTCTTTGGAACACTGGCGGAAGAAATCCCGCAGCGATTCCAACACCCGCGTTTGATACGGCTTCGGCGTGATCATTCGTCGTTGGGGTTGAATCCCTTGATGCGGCGCCGCGGCGGTTCGGGCGGCGGCGCAAGCAGCGGTTGCAGCTTTGCCCAAATGGCACGCAAGGCCGAGTCGTGTTCCAGCAACGTCTTGTCAATTTCCGCCAGCCGTTTGAGGATGGCCGCGTTGGCCGCCAGTTGCTCCCGCATCTGCATGAAGGCTCGTACCACAAACACGCTCATCGCCACGGCTTCGGGACTGTTCAACACCGTCGCCGCCATGATTGCGCCATGTTCGGTGAAAGCCCACGGACGATAACGCCTCCCGCCATAGGAACTCGTCGCAATTTGCGATGAGTTCGGAGAACCTTTCTGAACATCAATGGCTTGCACACTTGAGGTCACAAATTGTGACCTCAAGTTGACGACATCTGCCGCAGTCAGTTGAAAGGCAAAGTCCGCAGGAAACCGTTCAAAGTTGCGCTTCACCGCCTGGTTGAAAACCTTCGTTGGCACACCGTAAAGCTCCGCGAGGTCGGCATCGAGAATTACCTTCTGGCCGCGCAAGGTCAGGATCAGCGACTCGATGGGCTTCTTTGTTTTCATGACACTTTGATTTCGTAGGGCGTTTGCCGGACGAGGATGCGCTCCGCCTGCAATCGGTCGCGGCCAAGCAGACAGCCGGCGCAATAAATCACCTTCTGCCCGTCAAACTTGGGCAACTGCGTGAGCAAGCCGCGGGTCAAAATGTTTCCGCCGTTCGCGCTTTTGTCGCCGAGGATGCCATTGAACAAAAGATAAATGCCGACGCCGCGACAATCGCCGAGGAACGGTATGTTCGGCACGCGCTCACGCGGTAAAGGCTCGCCGGTCTCGGTGAAATAGACATGCCGCGCCAAGTCCGCAAAGCGCACGGACGGTTTGATTTGCCCACGCTCGTCAAACAACGGATCGCCCAGTTCGCAGAAGCGGAAGCCGCCGCCCAAGCCTTCGACTTTCTCGCCATTGGCGTTAGTGTAGCCTTGCGCGACACGCTTGACGCGCTCCGCGGTGATGTCGCGTACAACCTTCTGCTCCATCTCGATCATGATGAAACGGCGCGGTTCTTTGTCGGGCGCAGCATGGTTCATTTTTATTACCGCGTGGCCCGTAGTGCCTGAGCCGCCGAAGGAATCGAGCACGAGGTCGCCGGGATTCGTGCCGATTTGCAGCACACGCTCTATCAGTCGGGTCGGCTTTGGGGTGATGAAGACTTCCTCCGAAGTTTGGAACTCAACGACGGCGAGCAGATCCTGCTTTGCTTCTTGAGTGTGGCCAACCTCGCTGTGAAGCCAAAGGGTCTGAGGTGTGACGCCATCTTTCACGTCGCTAATGAATCGCTTGAGGCGGGGCATGTTGTCCCCCTTCGATCCCCAATAGATGCGGCCATCCTTATCAAGTGCGAGGAACTTCTCCTTCGCCACGCGCCAATACATTCCTGCACCCGGCCCGGAAATGACGCGGCCCGAGGGACAAGTGATCGGATATGTTCCTGCGGAATAGTAATTGCGGGCCTGTAAATCCCCCGATGTCCATGGGCCACGCGAGTCTTTGTCAGGATTCTTGTAACGATTCTTTGCCTCGTCGCTTCGCGGCACCAGATTTGGACGCCAGACGTTTGCGTTTCGGGCATACACGACGACGTAATCGTGATCTTCTGAGAAGTGCCGAGCCGTATTCTTCGGTGCAAAGACCTTCTGCCACAGGACAGTGGTGATAAAGTTAGCCGCTCCAAAGATTTCATCCATGAGATAGCGCAACGCCTGAACTTCGTTGTCGTCGATGCTGATGAAAATTGCGCCGTCTTGCCGCAAGAACTGCCGGAGTAGCGCGAGGCGTGGATACATCATGCAAAGCCATTTGTCGTGGCGAGAGAGGTCTTCGGCGTCCTTGCCCACGGTCTTGCCGAGCCATTCGCGGATGAGCGGGCTGTTGACGTTGTCGTTGTATGCCCAACCTTCGTTGCCCGTGTTGTAAGGCGGGTCAATGTAGATGCACTTGACCTGACCGGCGTAGTAAGGCAGCAGCGCCTTGAGCGCCACAAGATTGTCGCCCTGCACGATGAGATTGCCGTCGCCCGGCTGCCCGCACGCGAGTTCAGGCACGTCCTTGAGCAAATGAAAAGGAACTTGGAGGTGATGATTCACCACCGCGTCTTTCCCAATCCAGGTCAGCGTGGGCATGACGCGATGCTATTTCGATTCGGCAGAACCAGCAAGCTCTTGGGAAATGAAGTTCCCCCGAGACGGTGGACAGGGGCGGCGGTCATGGCGGCAGTTCGCCAACACCGCCGACTCCGCCACCCGCGTAAAAATGGTAGGGTCGGCTCGCTGCGCCGACCGGACGCCGCAGCGCGGCGTTCCTACCCAAACTGCAGACCCGGTGCTTGAAAGAGCGCCGGGTTTTTCGTTTGCAACGTCAAGCTGCGCCAAACGGTTTGAAAATGTATCACGACCGCTCAATCCATTGGATTGCAGTTCGCCGCCGGTCTGTTGATGATTCCCGTACGCATGAAACCCTTTTCGCGAATCACCGGCCTTCCAGCGTTGGTTGCCGTATTCGCGGCATTAAGTTTGCGCGCGGCAGATTTCCCCGCGGTTTACAACAGCGAGCGTGACCCGAACGCCTCGCCGCCGTCGCCCCAGGAATCCCTTGCGAAATTGGAGTTGCCGCCCGGCTTCCGGGCCACCGTTTTTGCCGCCGAACCGGACGTGCGCAATCCCATCGCCATGGCCTGGGATGCGCGGGGCCGGTTGTGGATCGCGGAGAACTACACCTACGCGGCCCACCCGCTCAAGTTCGATCTCCATCTCCGCGACCGCATCCTCATCTTCGAGGACAAGGACGGAGACGGCCATTTCGACGACCGGCGCGTTTTTACCGATGAGGCGCAGCGGCTTTCGAGTGTCGAGATTGGCCACGGCGGCGTTTGGGCCTTGTGCCCGCCGCAACTGCTCTTTTTCGCAGATCGAAACGGTGATGACATTCCAGACGGACCGGCGGAGGTCGTGCTCGACGGATTTGTCGTGCCGCAGGCCAACTACCATAACTTCGCCAACGGCCTGCGCTGGGGACCGGACGGCTGGCTCTACGGACGTTGCGGCTGCTCGGCACCCGGTGAAGTCGGCCCGCCGGGTGCGCCCGCCAACGCGCGCGTGCCGCTCCGCGGGGGAATCTGGCGGTACCATCCGCGACGCAAGGTCTTCGAGGTCGTCTGCCACGGCACGATGAATCCGTGGGGCCACGATTGGAACGAACACGGCGAAACATTTTTCATCAACACGGTGAGCGGCCATCTCTGGCACATGATTCCCGGCGCGCATTTCGCCACCGCGCACACGATAGATCCCAACCCCCGCGCCTACGGGCTGATCGAAACCCACGCCGATCATTGGCACTTCGACACCGCCAAGGGCTGGCCCGCTTCGCGCGACGGCGCGGCAAATGATTTTGGCGGCGGCCACGCGCACGTCGGCGCGATGATCTATCTCGGAGACAACTGGCCCGCCGAATATCGCGGTCACCTGCTCACTCTGAACCTACATGGCTGCCGCGCAAACCAGGAAGTTCTCGAACGCGCCGGCTCCGGTTACGTTGCCCGGCACGGAAGCGATTGCTTGCTGTTCCGGGACAATTGGTTTCGCGGACTTGAACTCGGCTACGGCCCCGACGGCGGCGTGTTTGTGCTCGACTGGAGTGACACCGGGGAGTGTCACGAAACCACCGGTGTCCATCGCACGTCGGGCCGCATCTACAAGATCACCTGCGGCGAACCGAAGCGCCCACCCACCCGCGACCTGGCGAAGTTGAGCGTGACCGAACTGGTTCAACTGCACCGGCACGCGAACGAATGGTTCGTCCGCCAGGCGCGGCTGGAACTGGCCGCCCGCGCCGCGCCGCCTGGTGATCCGGCAATCGCGAAAGCACAATTGCTGGAGCTGCATTCCCAGCAATCGGACGTGCCGAAGAAACTCCGCGCGCTCTGGTCACTCTATGTTATTGGCGCGGCGGGCGATGACTTTCTCCGCGCACAACTTCACCACGCCGACGAGCACGTTCGCACCTGGGCAGTCCGCCTTCTCTGCGATTCATGGCCGCCCGATACGGTGATGTCGAAATGCAGAGCCGGCCCGCAGGGCGACTTTCCCGATGCGACCCTGGGTGAGTTTGTCCGACTGGCTCGTGAGGAGGAATCCGGCCTGGTCCGCCTGGCATTGGCCAGCGCCATGCAACGCCTGCCCGTTTCAAAGCGGTCCAGTCTCGCGGCGCCGCTCTTGTCGCACGCCGAGGATGCGAAGGACCACAATCTGCCGCTGATGATCTGGTTCGGGCTGATTCCTGTCGCCGACTCAGCGCCCGCGACGCTCGCGAGGCTCGCAACCGAGGGACGGATTCCCCTCGTCCGCCGGTTCATCGCCCGCCGTCTGGCCGAGGACATTGAGAAAAACCCGGTGCCGCTGAACAGCCTGCTCGAATCGGCAGCGAACGGATCAGAGGGACTTCAAAAGGACGTGCTTGCCGGAGTGTCGGAGGCCCTGCGCGGTTGGCGAAAGGCGGCCAAGCCCGCCGCATGGGATGCTTTTCAAAAACATTCATCGGTCGTATCGAATAGCGCGCTGCGCGACCGGATACGCGATCTCAACGTCCTCTTCGGTGACGGCCGCGCGTTGGACGAGGTGAGGCGGCTGGCTCTGGACGACCAAGCCGATCTCGCCACCCGCCGCCGCGCGCTCGAAACACTGATCGAAAACCGGCCCCGTGACTTGCGCGAGATTTGCGAAGGGTTGTTGAGCGTGAAATTCCTCAACGCGACCGCCGTGCGCGGCCTGGCCCTGTTCGACGATCCTGCCATCGGTGAGCGACTCGCCGGAAGCTACGCCAGGTTCCACCCGTCGGAGCGCCACGCGGTCATTGACACGCTCGTCTCCCGCCCTTCGTTTGCCCGTGCCCTTCTCGACGAGATTGCCGAACAACGCATCGGGCGCGCCGAGGTGACGGCCTTTCACGCCCGCCAAATCCGCAGCTTCAATGATCCGGCTCTCAGCAAACGACTCGAGGCAGTTTGGGGAGGTGTGCGCGACAGGCCCGCTGACAGGCAGCAGCTCATCGCGCAGTGGAGGGCCAGACTCACAACCGCTGCCCTGTCCAGTGCCGACAGGAGCGCGGGCCGCGTCGTGTTCAGCAACGCCTGCGCCGCCTGCCACACCCTCTATGGCCACGGTGGTCAGGCCGGCCCGGCCCTGACTGGGTCGGGCCGCGACAATCTCGATTACCTGCTGGAGAATCTCGTTGACCCGAGCGCGGCGGTCAGCGCCGATTTCCGGATGTGGGTCGTTGATTTCAAAGATGGCCGCACGTTGAACGGTTTGCTTGGCGCGCAGACCGAGCGGACGCTGATTTTGAAAACCATGAGCGAAACGGTGACGATCGGACGTGATGAAATCAAACGCCTGGAGCAATCCACCCTGTCGCTCATGCCTGAGGGATTGCTGGAGGCATTGACCGAAACCCAGGCGCGCGATCTGATCGCCTATCTCATGCATCCCAGCCAGGTGCCGTGAACGGCGTGGGATCAAGGTCGCCGTACCGTCGTCCCATTGAAGGCGCGTCGTCCAACGCTTCACGTCATCGGCTACTGATCGCTGGCCGATCACGCGGACAGGCCGGGCACCGCGATCAAGAACATCTGCCGGCCCCCCGCGTGAGGTGAATCAATGCAAACCCATTTGGCGTCGCGGCTCGCACGCGGGTGCGTGTCGCAACGCCATTCGCCCATGTATTCGGGCGGACTCAAGAAGTGGCCCAATGGCAGTTTGCGGCGCGAGCGCGGGTGATAGAGATACGGGTGTTGCCGACGCTCGCGGTCGGGGTAAGTGTCGTTCAGGATCCATTCGTTCTTCGTGCCAGGGAGGTAGGTGTTGTGGCCATTGACCGTCATGTCCTCCGGGCCGATCACCTCCACCGTGTCGCTGCGATCGGTGAAGAGATAGAATCGCTCGCCATGCGACGGATGCCACGCCCACGCCATGACGTGGCGCGCATCGCGCCAGATGAAATGCGAGGTCGCTCCGTGCGGATCGAGGCCATGCCAGTTCCGCCCGTCGCGGTCGCAGGTGAACGCGCGGGTGTGAAAGCCGGAGTTCTGCCCGCGATTCCGCCAGCGATGCAGGAAGAAGAACCGAGTCCCGCCGGTGTTGAACAGCAGGTGATTGAACCAGTGTTTCGCTCCGGTCCGAAACGCGGACTCCGGCCGCCCGGTGAACGGCACCTTCACGGCGTCGGCGAAGCTGAACAGCAGCTTCTGCCTGCCGGTCCTCACATCCATGCGCCACACGCCGGCGTCCTCCGGAGCGGCGAGGCCGCGATTCGGATCGGGCACGCCCGCGTAACCATAACCGGGCCGGCAGTCGTTCAGCCGGCGGAAATCCGGAGTGATGGCCGTCTTCCCATCCGGACTGATCGTGTAGATTGGATGCGGCAGCGTGCGGATTTTGCGCGTCTTGACGTCCAGAATCCGCGTCACGAATTGATCGCCTTCGCGGTCGTTCCACAACACTTCGCGTTCCGAGCCGGGACGCCATTGCAACATGCAGCCCTGTTGCCAGTTCCACGCGCGCGTCGAGCCGAGTTCGATCCACCGGTCGCCATCCCGCAGGTCAACCATGCCGACGCGGATTCGGTCGTCGGCCTTTGGTGACCGCCCCTCGAAATCCACTTCGTTCCCGAGCACGAAGCGGTTGTTGGCGGAGAACTGGAATTTGTCGTAGTAGCCAAACCAGTGAAATGCCGGACCCTTCGTGATCTGTCGGACAGCCGGGAGTTCTGCATTTGAATTGGCGTTTGCCGCACGGAGGAACGCCGGTCCCGCGGCCCCAAGCACCGCCGTGCGAACGGCAATTGATTTGATAAAGCTACGACGGTCCACGCGTGACGATTGTCGCCAACAGTTTACCCGCTGTGGCGGCGGCCAGGTGATTCGCTGAAATCCGCCTTCCGTCAGTTGCTGGCCTGCCAACCAACGCCTCCGGCAGCAACGGGTGTTGTTCACGATCGAGCAGGCGCAGTTCCGGGTGGAATGGGCTGAAGCGGATGGCCGCCTCAGCCAAACTCTTCGGCCAGGGCCTGAAGCCGGCTGCATTGGCATTGCGGCTGTCGAAGCCCGATTCGTTGCCCTGTGCCGCGAAAGTTGCCATAACATCACTCCGCCAGACGGCGAGGTTCTGCGAATTCAATGTGAGTAAGGCCGCTGGCGGAGCGCTGATCTGAAACGTCCGGACGAAATTGCCACCGGGCGTCCCATTCGCATCGCCGTCCAGCGCGTTCCCGGCCAGATCGTAAATCGAACTGGTCGGCACGCTTGTGACGGTCAAGCGATAGCGGTCAACCGGCAACGTCGCGTTGAAGTGAAGGACGACCTCCTGGCTGTCGAGCGCGTAGTTGATTTCGTCAATGGGGACGACCAGGTCCACGCCTGAATCAAACACGCCGTCCGGCCCCGCCGAGATCAATGAGTATAGCGACGGGCTGCGGGCGCTGATCGGGTTCAACGCCTCGGTAAAATGCAAGCGTAGTTCGGTGAAGGTCGCAACATTGATGGCTTCGGCATAAACGCCCGCCGGCGTCGTGCTGTTGATCACCGGCGGCGTCACGTCGAGGCTCGATCCGGGGAATTCATACGCGCCCAATTCGACCACACCCGGCGTGAGTGAGAACTCGACCGAGTTCGCGTTGGTCAGCGTGGCGATGCCGTCTCGGGCCGAGAACACATAGGCCAGCCCGTTGCCCATCGAGATGCCGATGGTCGGCGTCAGACCGGTGTTGCCGGCGCCGTAATGGAAGCGCACACGGCCATCGCTGAACAGAGTCACCGAGAAGTTGACGGCGCTATTGTCCGCTTCACTGGTCGCGTTCCAACGGATCGTGGCCTGGCCCACTGTCGCTGTGTCAACGAACACGTCGTTGCCTGTGCCGTTGGTGCGGAGATTGTCCCACAGCGGCGCGATGCGGCGGTTGGCGATCAGTTTCGCCGCGCTGTTCGCGCCGTCGGCGGGTGAATCCGGCCCGTCGAATTGGAGGAAGCCTTCGGTCGAAACCGTCACAGCGGTGTAGCTCGTGTCGTAGAACGTGAACGCGAACGGCAGCGTGATCAGCCGCGAATCGGCGGTGGAGCGCAGATTGAGCGCCGTGCCCGTCGCGGCGAACAAGCTCGAACCGAGAACCGTTTCGCGGTACTCGGACGAACCCGTGTTGGTCGTGCCCGGATCATCGAGTCGCGGACGCCCTTCGATGTCGAGACGCGGCGCCGTCCAACTGAATCCGCGGTCAATCGCCGGCGAACCGCGCCGCAAATAGAAGTTGTCGTCCAACCCGCCGTCGTAGCCGCCATTGGCCGCGATCCAGCCGAGCGTGTTGTCGGCGCCGTCGCGGTCCACGAACAGCGGGTCGCCGGCCACGCTCTGCGCATCGAGTCCCGTCGCCGTCTGCCAGTCCGCCAGCGAGTCCCGCGCCGCGTTGTTCCAGAAGCCAGAATAGGCGAGCGGATCGGCGCCCTGGTGGAGCAGGTTGTAGTTGCTGCTGAAACCAAACTGGCTGTCGGGCGTGACATAGATGTCGTAACCCTTCTCCGCCCAAAGGATGTTGTTGCGGAGCGTGACGAACAACGAGCCGCCTTCGACGCGGACGCAGTCGCCGACTAGTTGATACACAGTGTTGTTGCTGATCAAGGCATACAGTCCCTGCACCGTGATGCCACTGTTGGTGTTGGCGTAGCTCAGGTTGCTGACAATCTGACCGGTGAACGGAAATTCGCCGAAGATACCGATCGAGTTGCTGTAAGTGACGTTGTTCTCGACACGGCCATTGTTGGAAGTGCGGATGCCCGCGTTGCTGTTGTTGAAGGCGCGGTTGCCGACAACGTGCGAACCGGCGGTCGCCACGATGCCGTCGTCGTTCGAGTGGACGACGTTGTTCAGGACCTCGACATCCGCCGTGACCGCGTTGATGCCGAAGCCGCCCGGCCCGTAAACGAGATTGCCCTGAACCAGCACATTGCCCGTGGCGCTAATGCCGCCGGCGCTGTTGTTGAACACTGTGTTGTTGCTCACCGTGGTCCGCCCGCGGCTCGTCAACACGGTGATGCCCGTGACATGGCCGTAAACGATGTTGCCCGTCACCGAGGCGTCATCGCCAGTCACAATGATGCCGTCGGCATTTCCGTAGATTCGGTTGCCACTCACAACGGCGCGCTCGCCACTGGCGATGATGCCGGCGTCCGCGTTGTCGTAAATCAGATTCCCGCTCACCGTGGCGTCCGCACCCTCGGCGCGCACGCCTTCACCGTTGTTGTAGATCGTGTTGCCCGTGATGTTCGGCTGATCGTTGCCGCTCCCGATGGTCGCGCCGAGCACGATGGCGCCGGCGGAATTTCCAAAGAACACGTTGTTGCTGATCGTCGCGCCGTCGCTGTCAGAGGTCGGCGCGGCCCAGACACCATATCGGCTGCCGGTGAATGAGAGCCGCGTGATGGTGACGTTGTCCGCGTTCTGCAATTCGATCACCGCGCTGCCATCGGCGGTGCTGGTGCGATTGAGCAACGCCACTGCGCCACTTGGCCCTTCGACGCGGACGCCGCTGTCCTGGCTCGTGATGACAGCGTTTCGAACCAGCAGATAAGTTCCGGTTTCGATATGCACCAAGTCGCTCGCATCGAGATCGTATGCGGCCAGCAACGCGGCAAGCGACGCCACCGGACGGCCCGGACTCTTGCCGTCGTTCGCGTTGTCACCGATGGCCGTGGCGAGCACGTCGCCGGCGGTGGACGAATCGTTCACGTAGTAGTTAACGCCGCTGTTCGCGATGAGGAACGCTTCGTCTGAACGATCCTGCGGCATTGGGGCGTCATTGGCCGTGATGCGGATCAGAGCGCGAGCCGTGTCCGTCACCGGTCCGGCTGTCCAGTTGAAACTTCCGTTGATGGGCTGATTGCTCGCGATCGTCGTCCAGGAACTTCCGTTGTTCGTCGAGAGTTCGATGTTCACCGTGCCGCTTGATGACAGGCCGAAGTAACGCCAGGTGATCGTGATTAACTGGCCGGCTTCCAGTTTCTCCAGTCCATTCGGCGAAAGGAGTTGCACCAACTGCGCCGGGCTTGTAGCCGCGCCCGCAGTGTTGCCATAAGAACCGAGATTCACGCGACCGCCGTTTGGCGCGGGTTCGAGGCTGAAGCTGCTCGCGAGATCGCCGGCGTCCACGCCGGGTGAACTGCTTTGCAGATGGAAGTTATCGTCCAACCCGTGGTCCGCGCCGGCGGTGTAGCCAAGCAGGTTGTCTGCGCCGTCGGCATCAACGAACAACGGATCGCGAGTCGTGCTGTGTCCGTCGAAGCCGGCTTCATAGAACCAATCCACGCGCCGCGTGAACTCGCGGCCATGGAACAAACCCAGTTTGCCGGTGCCCGTGGCGAAGAGCAGGTTGTAGTCGCTGTCGAAATTCGTTTCGCTCGTCAGGTCCACGGCAACGGCGTGACCCGCGGCCACCCAAAGAATGTTGTTCCGCAGGCGAACGTCGCGCGAACCGGCCTGCAGCCGCACGGCATCGCCCGCTGATTGATAAACCGTGTTGTTCGTCACACTCGCGATTGAGCCATCCAACACGATTCCGTCCGCGCTGTTGGCATAAACCAGATTGTTGGCAATCGTTCCGCTGAACTGTTCGACGAGCAGGCCGGTCGCATTGCTGTAGGACGTGTTGCCAGTGACGAAGGCGATGCCGGTGACGCGGATACCATTTGTGCCGTTGGCAAATACGCGGTTGCCGGTGATCGTCGCGCCGGACCCGACAATGCCCTCGGCGTTCCGCGAGACGATGTTGTTCGACACCGTTACGCCGCCGGACGCGACGATGCCAATGCCCGCGCTGTTGCTGACCGTGTTGCCCGAAACCGTTGCCGCGCCGGACGCAAACAATCCGCGTGAGCGATGATCGGTGATTGTGTTCGTGAGAACATTCAGGCCTGGCGCGACCGCCGAGGCGACGATGGCGCTCGAATTGTTGTTCAGCGTGTTCAAGGAAACCGTGCCCGACGCGCTCGTCAGGAAGATTCCGTCGAGTGCGTGGTCGCGAATCTCGTTATTCTCGATCAGCACGCCGTTGCTGTAACTCAGCCGGATGCCGTAAATCTGTCCGCTGCCCGTGCCGTTGCCATAAATCACGTTGCCAGTGATTTGCGGAGCGCCGCTGTTCACCGCCGTCGTGCCGTCGAGGAAAACGCCGGTGTCGGAGTTTCCGTAGATGCGGCTGTCGCTCACCGTCAGGTTGTCGCTGTCCGAGGCGCTGGCCGCGAAGACACCGTAGCGACCACCTGTCAACGAGAGGCGGCGTAGCGTGACATTGTTCGCGTTGCGCAACTCGATGACCGCATCGTTGATCGCAGCCGTGGCGGCATTCAGAACCGAGCCGGCACCAACGGGCCCTTCAATCCGCACGCCGCTGTCCTGGCTCACGATGACGACACTCGTGAGCAGGCTGTAAGTGTCGAAGTCCACGTGGATCACGTCGCCTGGATCCAGGTCGTAAGCCCGCAGCAGCGCGGCGAGCGAACGCATCGGGCGGCTGGGACTCTTGCCGTCGTTGGCGTTGCTGCCCGCGGCGGTGGTCAGGGAATCGTCGGCGGTCAGCGCCACGTTCACGTAGTAATCGGTGCCGTTGTTGGCGACGAGGAACGCCGCGTCCGAGACATCCTGCGGCAACGAGCCTTCATTGGCGGTGATGCGGATCAGCGCAAGATTGGCGTTGGTCACCGGGCCGGCCGTCCACAAATAGCTGCCAGTGTTCGGCGCGCTGGTCGTGAGGGTGCTCCAGGAGCCGCCGCCGTCGGTCGAAAGTTCGAGCGTCATCGTCGCGCCGGCGCTCACTCCAATCGTCCGCCAGGAGATCGTGACCGACTGGCCCGCCTCGAATTTGTCGAGCCCGTTCGGAGACAAGAGCTGGACCCTCGGCGACGGCGAGCGCGATGCCAGCGCGGTATTCCCCTCGAAGCCGAGGTTGATGCGGCCGCCGTTGGGTCCGGTCTCGTTCGCGAAGCCGCTGGCCAGGTCCCCCGCGTCTATCGCCGGCGAGTTGACGGCGTCGTTCACGAACGCGGCGCCGTGCCAGCTCCCGGCCGTTGACGAGAGATGATAATTGCCGGCGCCGACAAAGAGCGGGTTGGCTTCCAAACCGTGTCCGTCCAGTCCCAGTTCGTAAAACCAGTCCGCGCGTGTCGGCAGGTCAATGCCGGCCCATGAGGCAAGCTTCGCCCCGCCGGTCAGCCAGAAGAGATTGTAGTCGCTGTCCAACCCGGTGCCGCTGCCCCCTGTGACAGAGATGGCGTAGCCGCCGGTCGCGGCAAAAATGTTGTTCCGCAACGTGACGCTTCGCGAACCGTTTTGAAGCGTGAGCGCAACGCCGCCGGATTGGATGATGGTGTTGCTGATGACGCTGCCACCCGCCGCTTCAAGCACCACACCGCTGGCGTTCGCGTAGAACAGATTGTTCGCGATTGCCCCGCTGAACAGCGTGTCCCCGCGCAGGCCGACGGCGTTGGCGTGAATCGTGTTGCCGCGCATGATGGCATTGGTGGTCGCGTAAATGCCGATGACGGCGTTGTCGTAAACGTCGTTGTCAGTCGCGCTCGAACCGGTCAAAACGATGATGCCGATGGAATTGTCATGCACGTCGTTCGCCACCGCCTCGGCTCCGCCTGTCACCGTGATGCCGGCGCTCGCAGGAGAGTCGTTGTGGTCTGTGACTGTATTGTCCTCGACCCGCACCGCCTTGACCGCGTGGATGCCCGTCACGGTGTTCCCGTAAACCGTGTTCGTCTGAAGGATCGTCAGCACGTCCGCCTGCGCCCAGATGCCGTAAGCGTTTGAGTAAACCGTGTTGTTCTCCGCCGTCGCGCTGTCGCCCTTGATCTCAATGCCGGTCGCATTGTTGTAGGCCGTGTTCCAAGTGACCAGGGCGTTTGCTCCGTAAACGCCAAGCCCGATGCCGCTGCTGCCGTAGGCCGCGTTGCCGTTCACGAACGCAACCGGTCCATAAAGCGCGAGGCCGACGGAGTCGTTGCCGAACGCCACGTTGTCAACGGCGGCGGAGAGTGAGCCGTACGACCGCAGGCCAAACACGTTGTTGCCGAAGTTATTTCTCGCGACCAGCGTTCCGTCACTCGCCAAACCTCCCAGCCCGCCGCCAAGATAAACGCCCGTGTTCAGGCCGTAGAACGTGCTGTCTTCAACGATCAACCCGTCGCTGTCCGAACCGTCCGCCGCATAAACGCCCATGTAACCGCCGGTCATCGTCAGATGGCGCATCGTGACCGAGTCCGCGTTTTGCAACTCGAAGACGTAACTGAACAGCGCCGTGTTGCCGCGGTCCACCAGCGCGCCGCGACCCGGGAACGCCGGATTGAAGTAGCCCTCGATGGTCACGCCGGAATCGCCGGCGGTGATCGGGACGTTGGAAAGCAGGAGGTACGCGCCGTTGTCCACCCGGATCACGTCGTTCACGCCAAGGGCATACTGTTCGAGCACCGCGCGGATCGAGGCTTTCGGCGTCGCGGGCGTCAATCCGTCGTTGGCGTCGCTGCCCGGCGCGGTGGTCCAATCGCCGGCCGTGAACATGGCGTCGTTCACGTAATAGAAGGTGGTCGTCGCCGTAATGGCGAACGGCGCGTCGCTCACGTCCAGCACAGCCGGAGTGTCCACACGCCGCACCCGCACCAGGTAATCCGTCCGTGCTGTGATGTTGGGCACGGTCCAGAGCAACTCGCCATCGTTGGGCGTGCCGCTGGCGATCGTCAGCACGACCGCGGGACTGCCCACGCGCATCAACTCAATGTCCACCGTGCTGCCCATATCGTGGCTGCGCCAGGTGATCGCAAAGGTTTGGCCGACTGGCCACACCTGCCCGCCATCGGGCCGCGTCACCAGCACGTACGCCGCCGGACTGCGCGACGCCTGCGCCGTGTTGCCATAAGCACCGAGATTGATGTACGCGCCGTTCGGACTCGACTCGTTCGCGAAGCTGTCGCCCGCCGCGCCGCGATCAATCGCCGGCGATTGCGCGGCGTCCACGGTGAGCACAGCGATGGCCATGATCGGCAGTCCGGTCGCGACGTTGATCACCGGCGCGAGCGAGCCGCCGTGGAAACTGCCGTTCAGGCTTTGCTCATGGAAATCGTCATCCGCGCCGGTGCCGCCACCCAAGACGTTGTCGGCGCCGTCGGTGTCCACGAAGCGCGGGTCCTGCGCCAGACTGTTCTGGTCGGTAAAGGCGGAGTTTTGCCAGGCAAGCAGGGTGGATCTTGCGACGCCCTGCCACAACGCGACCTGTCCCGCGCCGGTGGTCCAAAACAGGTTGTAGTCGCTCGCGAAGCCAAGCTGGCTGTCTGGCGTGACCGACAGGGCGTAGCCCGCCGCGGCCCAAAGGATGTTGTTGCGCAACTCGATGTCTTCCGATCCGCCGGTGTTGTCGCCCTCAATCTTCACCGCGTCACCGGCCAGTTGATAAACCGTGTTGTTCACCATTTCGGCGCCGAAGCTGCGCCGGAGCACGATGCCGTCCGCCGAGTTGGCATAGACCAGATTGTTCCGCATCGCGCCCGTGTAGCGCGCCGCTTCGATGCCGTTGGCGTTGCTGTAAATCACGTTTTGCTCCACTGGCGTCGCAGCGCCCACGAACAATCCGGTGTGGCTGTTGTTGAAAATGCGGTTCGCCGAGACGAGCGCCGCGCCGTCCTCGCCCGTCACAATGCCGTCGTAATTCGAATGAACCACGTTGAGCCGCGCCTCACTCTGCCGCGAGAGGACGACTCCGGCGGTGCCGTTGCCGAAAACCGTGTTGCCGAGGACGCGCACGTTGCCCTCGGCGGTGATGCCGAAGCTCGTGTTGTCGTGAACGCGATTGCCTTTTGCCAGTGACACGTCGGCATTGCCGATGATGGCCGGCGCGCTGAGTTCATTGCGGACGCAGATGCCAGCGCCGTTGCCGAACACTTCGCTGCTTTGCAACGTTTGAATCGGGCCAGTGACGTAGATGCCCACGCCGCCGTTGCCGGAAATCTTCAGATTGTCGAGCACCGCCGTTGCCGCGTCGCTCTCCAGCCGCACGCCTTCGGTCGCGGCGCCGCTCACGTCCAGATAACGGCTCGTGAAGTTGAGGCTGCCGTTGCGCACCCAGACGCCGCGCTCGCCGCCGGTGAACGTCAAGTGCAGCAGCGTCACGAAATCGCCGTCGTTCACGTCCACCCAAACCAGCGTCTCATCCGGGAACGCGTAGCTGAAATTCGTCGCGTGGCCGGCGGCGACCGGCCCGGTGATCGTCACGCCTTCGTCGTCGTTCAACGCAAGGTTTCCGCTCAATGTGATTTGGTGGAAGTGCAGGTAAGCGCCGTTGTCCACGTACACGGTGCTCAACGCGCCGAGGTCATAGATGCGAAGCACCGTCGGCAGGAGCGGCTTGGGCGCGGCGGGCAGCTTGCCGGTGTTGCGGTTCGAGCCGGTGGCCGACGGCGTGAACTCGTCGCCGGTGTTGCTGCCATCGTCCACGTAGTAATCGTTGCCGTCCTCCGGAATCGTAAATGGCTCGGTGCTCCGATCGAGCATCGAGTTGTCGCCCACGAGCGAAATCTGGATGCGCAGGCCGTAGGTGCCGAACGTCAGGCCGCTGTTCTGGGGAATCCAATCAAACTCGCCGTCGTCCAGCGTGGCGGGCGTGAGGTTGAGCCACAACTCCGGCCCGTCCGCCGTGTCGCGATAGAGATCAATGCGCACCGCGGACTCCTGCGAGTTGTTGAAGGAATCCCACCGGATCGTGCCGCGCTCGGCCTTTTCCCAATCAGTGTAAAGGTCCGGGAAGCGCAACGCAAAATGCTGCCGCGTCGTTTGCGAATTCTCGTCCGCCGTGTTGCCGTAAGCCCCTTGATTCGGCGCGACCGTGTCCGGCTGGACGAACAGGAACGCGCCGTCCATGAAGCTCTCGTTCTGCGGCGCGGTCTCGCGATACGCCTCAAACCGGAAATGCACCTGGCGCGTCCCCGACGGCAGATGAACCCTGTCGCCGACCAGTTCCCAGCGATCCGCCGTGTTCGCGGCCAGTGCGACGACTTCACCGCCAATCTGGGCGCCGGCGCCGTCCAGAAAGGCGAGGAGGATCCGCCCCTGGTCGCGGACTACTTCATCCAGCGAGCGAACGCGCCCGCCAAACACGGCGACGAAATCCTCCGAGTCCAGTTGCGAGGTCGTGAAGCCCGCCGTCAGGAGGTCCACCGTTTGTTCGGCCCAACCCAGCGCGTCGTGTCCGGCGGAGAAGTAGCTGCTGCCGGCGTAGGACGCGGGATTGGCGGCCCGCGTCGCTGCGCTGGTGTTGATCGTCCACCCGGTCAGGCCGGACTCGAAGCCCGCGTTCGCCAGCAGGTTCACATACGACGCCGGCAACCCTTGATCCAGACGGGTGTCGCCGGCGTCAATCGTCGGACTGCTGAAACGCTGGCCCGCCATCAGGTCAAACACGCGGTAATCGTCGAACGGCCGGTTCAGGAACTGCGGCGCCGACCAGTGCGGGTTCACCGCCGTTCGTCCGATCGAGTGCAGGTCGAACCGATAAACATCCTCCTGCCAGTCGAGAATATCGGTGAAGTCCCTGGCCAACCAGACCAGTTTGCCCGCGCCATTGGCGTGCAGGTCGTTGTCGTCGCTGTGGAAGCCGTGCCGGCTCAACACGTCGAGGTAGAGGTCGTAGCCGTTCCCGGTCCAGAGGATGTTGTTGAGCAACTGGACCTCGCGCGAGCCGTTTACGACGCGGACATTGTCGCCCGACGGCGTGTAGAAAGTGTTCTGCAAAATCCGCACGTCCTGCCTGCCATCCACGACCACGCCGGCGCTCGTGTGGCGGAAGAGCAGGTTGTGGATGATCAGTTGCTCGTCGTTGGCAAGGATGCTGGTGCCGTTGGCGCCGAGGCGGTTGAACTGGATCGGGCCGTTGAAATTCACGCCGGTGGCGTTGCGCTCGATGAAGTTGGCCGTGTCGAGTGTCTCGCCGCCGAGAATACCCGAGCCGGTCACGCCGACCGTATTGCGGAAGACGTGCTGAAGCTGCATCCGCCCCGTGAGCTGGACGCCGGTGCCGTTGAAGTAAATCTCGTTCGGCTGCGAGCCGGCCACGAACCCGAGCGCTGCCACGTCGCCGCCCACCGTCGCCTGCACGCCGGTCGTGTTGTCATGGATGCGATTCGCGTTCACCAACGCCGCCGCGCCGTAAGCGAGGCCGACATCCGAGCGCGAAATGTCGTTGCGCTCGATCAAGCCCGTGAACGGCGCGGCGATGCTCAACGCAGTGCCGGTGGCGGAAAGGAAGTTGTCGCCGATGTGTCCGCCCGCCGCGACGCCTAACGACAAGCCCGTGCCGCTGCCGTTGAAGCGGTCGTCCCGCAATTCGAAGCCCGTCGCGCCCGCGCCGGTGACCGCCAATCCGATTGTGCCGCCGCTGACGGTGTTGTGCTCGATGACCGCGCCAGTTGTGCCGCCCGTGAGCGTGATGTTTGTGCCGGAAGCGGCAATGTCGTCGTGGACAAGGTGGATTCCCGATCCGCCGTTGATCGTGACGCCGGCGCCGCCGATCGCCGACTCCATCACGCTCGCGTTCGTGGCCGCGGTGAGTGTCACCCCGCCTCGCAGTTCCATTCCTTGCAGCAACGCGCCGGTTGAGACACTGACGATGCCAGTGATGACTGTCCCAGCCGTTCCGCGAATCAGCACGCCGTCGTCACCCGCAGTGATAGTGATCGTTCCGGAATAGATGCCGGCGTCCACGAGGATCACGTCGCCCGGGTTCAGATCGTAGGCGTTCAGCACGGCCTGGACGGTGCGTTTGGGCGTCGCTGCAGCCAGGCCGTTGTTCGCGTCGTCGCCCAGCGCGGTGGTGAACACGTCGTCGCAGCGCGCGTCGTCGTTCACGTAATAGACCGTGCCGAGGCCGGCCGTGTTCCCGCGGAAGTAAACCTCCGGCACGTCGTTGGCCGCGTCGGCCCAAGCCGTGAACGGACGCCCCGCGCTGTCCACCGCCAGCGCCAGGGACCGCGCCTCGCCGCCGGTCCGGCTCACGCCGCGATGCCGGGCGTCGCCGGGCAGTTCCTCGGCGAACTGCGAACCGATCCATTTCTTCGCGTAAGCCGCGGTGAAGGGAGCCGTGTCGCGAGCGAAGTTGCTGTCCAGCCAGAGCAAGTAAAGCGAGCCGCCGCCCGCCGCCAGCCTGGGCTGAAGAGCTTCGCGCTCGAACCATGTCCGGTCCGGATTGGAGATGCCGCCACCCGTGTCCGCATCGAGTCCGGCCGCCACCCACGCACCGCCCACCAACCGGCGGGCGTAAATCTCAAACCGGCCGCTTGTGGAATCCGACCAGGCGACGAACAGGCTCCCGCCATGGTAGGCAAGTGTCGGTGAACGGCTCGCTCCGCTCGTGCCGCTCACACCACCACCGGAAGCGGACCCAGCAAGGGCGGCCCATCCGGCACCGCTGTTTTCGCGCAGATAGATCTCCGTGTCCGCGCCTGCGGTTTGTGTCCAAGCCACTGCGAGTTTGGAACCATCCGTGGCGAGCGCCGGAGCGCCCACCGACGTGGCTGACAACGAGATTCCGCTGCCGGAAGCCGAGCCGGATGAAACCTCGACCCATGCCGTTCCGTTGAACCGCCGGACGAAAACGTTCGCCAGGCCGCCGGACCTATCCAGCCAGGCTACAGCCGGGCCGTTGTTCGCGCCGCTGCCGACGTGGACGATCACCGCGTTGTCCGCCGCGCCAGTGCCGCTGATGCCGCCCGCGCCGAGCGAGCCGCCGAGCGCGACCCAGCCGCCCGCGCCCGCGTTGGCCGTCGGATCGTACCTCGCCACGAAGATGTCGCTGCTCGCGCCGTTGAATTCCGTCCAGGCCACCATGGGATTGCCCGCCGCGTCGAGCGTGATGCCGGGCCTCCGCGACATGGCGCTGGTTGCGCTAATGCCGCCGCCGTGCGCGCTGCCGCCAAGCTCCTGCCAGCCTGCGGCGCTGTGACGCAGCAGATAAATTTCATAACCGCGATTCCGCTGGTCCGCCCAGACGATGAACTGGGCCGTGGCGCTGGCGGCAATTCCCGGTTCCAGGGAAATGCCCAGCCCGCGGCTGATGCCTTCGCCCGAGGCCGAGCTGGCGAATTCATTCCAACGGCCGCGATAATCCGCGCCCGAGGGCGGCGTGGCATCCGGCACCGGGAACAACACCGGCGGGGCGACCGCCGGATTCGCCGTGGGCGTCGGCGCGACGAATTCAGACGGCACAGCCGATTCCCCCGCGCCGTAATTCACGAGATTGCTCGCGCCGCCGCCCGCGTCAATGAGGTCGTCCTCGCCCTCGCCGTAGAGCAGATCGTTGCCGCCCTGGCCGAAGATCCGATCGCGCCCGGAGCCGGCTTCGTTCGCGTTGGTGCCGAAGTCGCCGTAAAGATAATCCACCGCGTTGTCGTCGCCCGCGGCCGATGCGCTATGGCCGTAGAGGAAATCGTGGTTTGCGCCGCCGAGGATGAGGTCCCTGCCGCCGCCGCCTTCGATCACGTCGTCCCCTGCCCCGCCGTCAATCAAATCGTCGTCCGCGCCGCCGTCAATCGCGTCGTTGCCGTCGTAGCCGAGGATGTGGTCGTAACCCGCGCCGCCCGACAGATTGTCCGCCCCGTTGGCGGAGCCGTAGATCATGTCGTCGCCGCTGCCGCCGTCGAGCAACACGCCCGTTGGCCCGGCCACTGGCCCGCCGATCCTCGCCACGCGGGTCACGCTGATGCTGTCGTCGCCGCCGAACGTGCGCACGGCCGTTCGCATTCCGTCCGGCACGGTTTCGAGATTCACCGCGTCGTCATCACTGTCGGTCCTCACGTCAACGAGCGCGGCGAGCAAGGGCGCGCGCAGATCAATCTTGCTGCCGACACCGCCGTCGGCATTTCCGTAATCCCCGCGAACTGTAAGCGTCGTGGCCGCTTCGATTGCGCGATTGGCGGTACCGTCGAGGTCATCACCCAGCTGCAACGTGATCGAGCCGAGCGGCGCGGCGACGGAAGAATCTTTCACCAACACGAGGTCCTGCCCGGGCCCGGAGGCATCGGCCAGGGTCAGCATGATGTTGCCGGTTTCGGAGACGATCTGGTAGGCGCGCATCCCGCTGTCCGCCGCCGTGACGGTGACGTGGCTGCGGGCGGAGAGGTCGGTGACGTTATAGACGCCGTTGATGACGGGATTGGTCTGATTGTAGAGCGCCCGGAAGCTCGCGATTTCAGTTTCCTGGATGCGCACGACGCTGTTGTCGTCGAGCCGCAGATACAGGCCCGAGCCGCGCATGCTGTGGAGGGTGCCCGTCGCGACGGAGGGATCGAGATCAAGGCGGAAGCTATGCATCGCGCCAGACGCCCCGACCAGCGAAAGGTCCACCGCTCCCGCCGTGAAACTGTGCGCGCTCCCTCCTGCGTCGGAGGCATCTAGGTCCACGGCAATGGGTGTGATGGCGGTGGCGTTGGCGAGCGTCGCCGCGAGTTTGATGCTGGTGCCGCTCAGGCGAATGACGTAATAGGTCGTGCCGTCGTGCAATCCGCCGATGCTGCGGCCTCCGCCATTCCCGTAAGTCACGGCATCGCCGGTGGCCAGCCCGTGAGCGGAAGAGAAGTTGATCGTCTCGAGCGTGCTGTTGATTGCCGTGGCGGGATCGAACGTCAGCGGCGCGCCAAGTCCCGCGGCGGCGGTTGCCAGCCGGATCGTTGTCGCATCCACCACCACCACGTAATAAGTCGCCGCGTCGGTCAAGCCGCCGAGGCTCGCGCCGCCGCCGTTGCGGTAGATGACCGCCTGCCCGTCGCTGAAACCGTGCGCGTAACCGAGGTTGATCGTGTCGTCGTCCGCGTTTACATCGGTGGTGGTCGCGGCGAAGAATGCTTCACTGCGCAGCCCGTGCGTGACGCCGGTGGCCGCCGACGGATCGAGATCAACCGCCTCAACGCCGAGGCTGTGGATGACGCCTGTGGCCACCGCCCCGTCGAGCTGAATCGCGATTGCGGCGAGCGCATTGGCGCGGGTGGACGCGAGCCGGATCGTCTGGGCGTCCACGGGAATCGCGTAATACGTCACGCCATCCGTCAGTCCGCCGATGCTCGCGCCGCCGCCGTTGCGGTAGGTGAGCGCCTGGGCGGCGCTGAAACCATGCGGGACGCCAAAGTCAATCGTATCGTTCCCACTGCTCACGCCGAGCGAGGGATTGAGGCCGGCTTCGACTTCGAGGCGATGGCTGCGGCCGGTGGCCACCGCGGCGTTGAGGTCAATCGCGATGCCGGTCAGCGCGTCCGTTTCGGACAGCGCCAGCTTTATGGCGCCGCCGCTGGTTGCGATGACAAAATAGGTCGTGCCGTTCGCCAGTCCGCCGATGCTTGTGCCGCCGCCATTCAAGTAAACGACTGCCTGACCGGCCGTCAGCGGGAAGTCGCGGCGCAGGTTGATCGTATCCGCCGCGCTGTTCACCGCCGTGGCAGGACTGAAGAACACGTCCACGTGGAAGTTGTGCGCCGAACCGCTGCCGACCGACGTGAGATTGACCGCGACCGGCACGGACGCCACGGCGTTGTCCCGGTTGGCTGCAACCTGGATCGTACTCGCATCCACCACGATGGCGTAATAAGTCTGCCCATCCGTCAGTCCGCCGACATTTGCGCCGCCGCCGTTGAAGTATGTGAACGCCTGGCCGGTGATCATGGCGTGCGGCGCGGTGAAACTCACGGCGTCGCCCGCGACGCTGACAGCCACCGCCGGATTGAACGCGTCGGTGAACCGCAGACTGTGCGCCTGGCCGGTGGCCACGGCGGCGTTGAGATTGAGGAACACCGGCGTCGCGGCCTGCGCGTCGGCGAGCGTGGCCGCGAGTTGGATCGTGCCCGGGCCGGTGGCAATTACGTAGTAGGTTACGCCGTCGGCCAATCCGCCGATGCTCGCGCCACCGTCGTTGAAATAAGTCACGGCCTGCCCCGTCACCAGCGAGACGTCGCGGCTGAGAGCGATGGTGTCGTTGACGCTGTCCACGGCCGCGACGTGATTGAAGTAGGCGTCCACGCGTGCGCTGTGCGCGGTGCCGGTCGCGACCGCCGCGTTCAAGTCAATGAAAACGGGCACCGGATTCACCGCGTTGTCGCGGGTGGCCGCGACCTTCATCGTGTTCGCGTTCACTACGATGACGTAATAAGTCGTCCCGTTGACCAGGCCGCCGACACTCGTTCCTCCGCCGTTGGAGTAGGTGAACGGCTGGCCGGTCACAAGTCCATGGGCATGGGCGAAATCAATCGTGTCGGCGGCGTTGTTCACCGCGGTCGCCGGATTGAACACCTCGTTGAAACGGAAACTGTGCGAGGCGCCGGTCGCGACCGCGGCGTTGAGGTCAACGACCGGTGTTCCTGCGGCGGCATTGGCCGGTGTCGTGGCCAGCTTGATCGTGGTGGCGTTGACGAGGATGGCGTAGTAGGTCGTGCCGTTCGATAATCCACCGATGCTCGCACCGCCGCCGTTGGAATAAGTCAGCGCCTGGCCGGTCGTCAGTCCGTAATCCCGACCCAGATTGATCGTGTCGCTGGCGCTATTCACGCCTGAATTCGGATCGAAGGCAGCCTGGCTCCGGAACGCATGTGCGTGCCCTGTCGCCACCGCGCCATCCAATTGCAGGTAAACCGGCGCCGCCGCGCGAGCGTCCGCCTCAGTCGAGGCCAGTTGAATGACGTTCGTGCCAATCGTGACAACGTAGTAGGTCACGCCATTGGCCAGCCCGCCGATGCTGCCGCCGCCGCCGTTGAAATAAGTCACTGGCGCGCCGGTCACCAGCCCGTGCGCGTGCCCGAAATTGATTGTGTCCGTCGCGCTGTCCACGGCGGGCGCCGGGTCGAACAGCAGCGCGTCTGGTGGCAGGTCGCGCGACAGAAGCAGCTTGATTGTGTTGGCGTCAATCACCCGCACGTAATACGCCTGGCCGTTGGTCAGGCCGCCGATGCTCGCGCCGCCGCCGTTGCTGTAATAAACGCGCTGGCCCGGAGCGAAGCCGTGCGGCTGGGCGAAGTGGATTTCATCCCGCGCGCCGTCCACCATCGTCACCGGATTGAGTGCGGTTGTGACCGTGTCGCGCGCCTCGACCTCGCTGCGCGCCAGCCGGAACGTGGTCGCGTCAATCATTCGCACATAATAAACCTCGCCGTCGGCCAGGCCGCCGATGTTCGCACCGCCGCCGTTGTTATAGAGCACCGTCTCGCCGTCCACGAAACTGTGCGGGAAGAGGAACTGAATCGTGTTCGCCGTTCCATTCACCGCCGTGGCCGGATTGAACACCGGGTCCACCAGCACGCCGGTGAGCGTCGGCCCGCTCATCAATCCGATCTCCACGCGGTCCGTCGGCGTTTGTCCGTTTTGCGTCCCGCTGAGAATGCCAACGTCCACCACGCCCGTGCGGGAATGGATCGAAACCACGTTGACGACGAGTTCGGCATTCGGCCGGGCGTCGCGCAGGATTCCGTTCAAGCCGAGATAAATGTCCGACTGCGCCTCAACCAGCAGTGCGGGCACGGGAAGGTCGCCGGTCTTGACGAGCGTGGCGTTCACGCGGCTGTTCGTGGCTGTGCCGATGCGCCCGCCGTCACTGGCCAGTTCCAACCGCCGCGTTTCGATCTGCTGCCCGGCGCCCGCGAGGATGTCTCCGCCCGCATTGTGGACGCGCACGGAACCGATCGGGTTGTTGATCCTGCCGAGCAGCGTGATCGTGTTGGCCGCGGCGGCAAGATTGGGTTCGTTCTCAATCTCAATCCTCGTCTGCTTCGCGTGCGTGGTGAGCGTGGGTTGGAATCCGCGTTGGTCCAGGCGCAACACCGCCAGCCGTGGCGAGTCCGCAGCGACCACGTCAATACCGTTGACGCGCAGGTCCTTCGTCGAGGCGTTGTGGATCGTGACGCGATCGAACGAAGTCTCGAACTGGAACGTCGCCTGGCCCTTGAGCACGCCGCCGGAAGTACCACTCGTGAAGGTGACCGAGCCGAGCCGGCTGGTGATGGCGTTCACGGTCACGGTGTTGCCGGAAACCGAAGCAATCCCGTTTGGCACCTGCGTAACGATAGTCCCCGCCGCGTCCACGATCACGACGGGATCGCGGGCGACGAAGTCGGGCCTCGGGTCCGAGTCGGTAAGGATCGTCGCGAAGGAATTGAAATCAATCTCGCGGCCCGGGCCGTAGTTGATGTTTCGGTCATCGTCTTCGTCGGCGAAAAGTCCGCGTGCGTCCGCGTCGGCCTCCACGTTGATGCTGACCCCCGTCACCGTCGCTTCAACGACGAGCTTGCGGGTTTCGACGCTCGAACCGGTTTCGGTCAGCACTTTCGCCGCCGGGAACAGATTGAGCGTTGCCTCCGCGCTGGCATCGGACTTCGCACCGGTCGCGTCGGCCTCGGCCTTCGCGCTCCCGCCGATGCCGGTGAACTTGGAGGCGAGTGTCAGTTCGTCAAGGCCCACGACGCTCGCGCTGGAACGCACGTTGACTTGGGTGTCGGCATTTACCGTGGTCGTGGCATCGGCGTTCGAATCCACGCTGAACCCTTTGACGTCCGTGGAGGCATCCGAGGACGCCGCGAGCGACGGCACCTCGGCCAGCACGCTGACGATTCCGCCCTCCAGCTTCGCGTCGGCGCCGATTTCCGAAATCGTCCGGCCGGCGACCGTGGTGGCGCCCCGCATCGTCGTGCCGGCGTCACTCTCGCCATCGCCGATGAAGCCCAAGCTGTCGGCGTCCGCCTTGGAACTCGCGCTGCCGAACGAGCGCGATAAAACGTCGAGTCGGCCTTGAGCAAGAATGCACACCCGCGCGCCGACGAGCGCGGTCGCTTCGTAGCCGACTGAGACGTTCGCCTCGGCATCGGACTCCTGGAAGAAACCGCCGCCGCGCGCCCGGGCGGTCGCAGCGCCCTGGTTGTCGGGATCGGAGGCGAGTTTGAAGTCGCGTCCCGCAATTACTGTTGAACCGGCTTCCACTCGTGCGCTGGCCTCATCGGTGACGGTCGTGGTGGCGTCGGCTTCACCGATCGCCACGCCGCCGTAGGCCTTGCCGTTCGCGTCGCTGCTCGCCGAGTTCGTTGAGTCCGCGATGATGCGCACGTCGCGCCACGCGTTAAGCGCCACGCCCACACCGGCGTAACTCTGGATCCCGTGGACACTGGCGACGGGGTGGACATCGGAAACGCCCGTATTCACCGTCGCGTTGGCGGTCACGCCCGTCAGCCCGACGAAACCGCCGCTGGTGCCGGTGGCCTCCGCGTTGGCGTTCGAGGACACATTCAAGGCCGTGAGCAGGATGTCGCCGTCGGTGCTGGTGACGTTGGAGTTCCGGCCCACGAACGTCTCCAGCGCCGGCTTCACGGTCGCCGTCGCCTGGGTGTTGCCCTTGCCGACAAATCCGAAGGAAGCGCCCTCGGCCGAAGCGTCGGCGCTGGCGGTGGATTCGGTTGTCACCTTCACGTCGCCGGTCACGCGCACCGTGGCCCGGTTGGTGTCGTTGCCCAGGTAGGCGCGAACCGTCGGCGTGATGGTGGCGTTGGCAATCGCTCCGTTCTTGCTCAACAGTCCGCCGCCCGCGGCATCGGCATCGGCCCCGGCGTGGTTGGTGGCGGTGGCACGGACGGTCAAGCTGGCACCGCTATTGATCGCGCCGCCCTCGAAGCGCGCGGTCACCGCACCGCCGGTCGAAGCGTCGGCCCGGCTGGTGCCGAGCGCCACGGCCCCGATGGAAAGCGCGCGGGCATCGGCCGTGGCGGAATTGTTCGCCGCGGAAACAATTGAAATCGCGCCACCCGCCTGAAGCGTCGCGCCGGGGCCGACGTAGCTGTCCACGTTCGCCCAAACCGTCGCCTCCGGCCTCGCGCCAAAGTCGGCGACGATGCCGCCGCCGGGCGCGTCGCCCGTCGCGTTGGCCAGGTAGCCCGGGTTGGTGGTCTGGCGCGATTGAACGGTGATGCCGCCACCGGCAATGATGCTCGTGTTGCTGCCAATAAACGTCGTGACCGTCGGCGTCACTTCCGCCGTGGCCTTGACGATGCCGAGCGCGACGCCAAGACCGATGCTCAAGCCATAACCATTCGCATTTGCGGCCCCGTCGGAAACCGATTCGACGAGCACGTTGCCGCTGGCCTGCACGCTGCGGCTGCCGCTGTTGTCACCGATGCGTGCCTGGACCAGTGGCGCGCTGGTGGCTTCGGCAATGGCCCCGATGGCCGAGGCAATGGCGACGCCCGAAGCGTCCGCGTCCGCGTTGGCTTTATTGAACGCCTGCGCTCGAACGGTGACACTGGCACCCACCATGACCGAGGCATCGAGTCGCGCGAACGTATCGCCCTCCGCCGTTGCGATGGGTTTGCTCACGCCGGCGGCAAGCACACCGATGGTCAGCGCGTTGGCGTCGGCGATGGCCTCGTTGTAAGACTTCGACTCCACCAGGATGTTACCGCCCGCGTTGAGCGTCACGCCCGTGGCGACGTAGGTGTCGAGGTCGGCGTCGGAAGTCGCGGTCGGCAACGCGCCTTCCACGACGATCACGCCGCCGCCGGGCGCCTCGGCCTGGGCGCGGGCGCGATGCGTCGCCGCCGGGAGCGGACCGTTGGCGTCGTAGTTATGCCAGGCGCGGACGGTGACGTTGCCCCCGGCGTTCACGGCAGAGTTTGCGCCGAGGTAAGTGGCGAGGTCGGGTTTCACTTCGGCCGTGGCCTTGCTCAAACCGGCGGCCAGCACACCGACGCTCAGGCTGAACAAATCCGCGTCCGCATTGGCCTTTGAAACTGACGTAACGCTGACATCGCCCGTGGTGCGAATGTTCGCCGACGAACCGATGGAGGCGCGGATGGCCGGCTTGATTTCCGCCGTGGCGAAATTCACGTTGCCGGCGAGCAGCCCGAGCGAGAGGGCGTAGCTGTCCGCCGTCGCGTCCACGTCCGAATCGGCCATAACCGAGAGGCTGCGGACGTTGTTACCGGCACCCTGCCCGATGTTGACGTTGTTTCCGACATAGGCCGTCGTCGAGCCATCTGCGGTCAGCTTGGTGAACGACGCGCCGAGAACCACCGCCCCCAATTGTGCTTCGGCGGTCAGGGCCTGGATGTCGCGTTTGCCCGTGGCCGTGACCGTGACCTCGTCCGCCCGCGTGAGGGTGGTGCCGTTGCCGACGTAGGCGAGTTGCACGCTCGAGTCGCGCAGGACGACGACGGCCGCGCCCAGTTCAACCAGGCCGATTTGCCCCGCCAGCGCCGTCGAGTCGAAGCTTGAATCGAGGTTCGCGTTGATCAATATGTCATCACCCGCGTCGAGGGTGCCGTTCGCGTAGGCCACCGTGTTGCTGTGAATGTTCGCCACGATCACCGACCCACCGTGGCCCACAACGGCGGCGACGAATCCGCCCGCCAATGCATGGAAGTCAACTTCCTCAATCGCGCGCACCTCGATGTCGTCTCCGGCCACCACCGTCGCGCCGCCCTCGATGTAAGCCGAAACGCCCGAGGGCGCGACCGGATCATTGACCGCGCCCGTCACGGTCCCGCTCGCCGGGCCATCAGCGCCGACGCGGCCGGAAGCCTGGCCCATTCCATAGCCAATCTGCTTGGTGTTATTCGCTTCATTGCCCGGCGGCGGGCCTTGCGCGCCCTGATAGCCGTTCATCAGCGAAGTCATCCGATCCTTCGACGTCGCCGCCTCCGCGCCCGCGGACCCATCCGCCGTCGAACCGCCCGTGGCGATGCTGTTGTCCGAAGCGCTGCCGTCGGAGTTGGAGAATTGCGGATCGAACAAACTGCCAATGGCCCAGACCGACACCGAGGCGTCAAACGCCAGCCCGCCCACGGTGGCGCTGAGCGCGAAGCTGTCCACGTCCTTGATCGAAAGCGCGTTCACCGCCACGTCCTGCCGCGCGCGGACTTCCGCGCCCGCGCCGATGTAAGCGAAGGTGTCGTTCTTGATCCGCCCAATGTCCACGCCGCCGGCCATCGCCCCGATGCCCACGGCGTGGCCGCCGCCGGCGGAGATCACGCGCGTGGCGTTAGTGGCGGAGACGTTCACGCTTTGCAAAATGTTCGTGCCGGCGGTGTCGGTGTTGATGCGCGCGGCCGGAGCGATGTAGGCCGTCGTATCGGAATCAATGATCGTCAACGCCAGCGCGCCGCCGAAACCGGCGAAGAGTCCGCCGCCCGCCGCCACGACGAAGTTCAACACCCGCTCGCTGGACGCCGCCTGCACCGCCACGCCGCGCAGATTGGCCGTTGTGAAATTCGACGACGCAATGCCGCCGTTGAAAATGCCCGTCAGGTCACCGGAGTTGCCCTGACCGTCCACGATGGCACCGCCGGCGATCCAAGCTTGCGTGTCTTTATTGATGATCGTCACGCCGACCGCGTGGCCGCCGCCCGCGATGAAGATGCCCACGCCGCCGCTGCCGGAGAACATGTTGGTCTCGGTGTCATCGCGCGCGGAGACGAGCACGTTCCCGCCGGCGTGGGCGATGGCACTCGCGCCGATCCAGGCGAGCGTCGTGGTGTCGAGCAGGAGCACATCCACCGAGGCGGCCACGGAAACCACGCCGGAGGCAGCGAGACTGGCAGCAATGGCAAGAACTTCCTCCATGCCCCGCGCCACCACCGCGAGGTTGCCGCGGGCATTGACGAGCGCGCCGACGCCGATCGAGGCGGTGGTTTCGAGTTCAATCACGCCGACATAAGCGCTCGGCGCGACCGCCACAATGATCGAACCCGCAGCCATGCCGCCGAGGCCGAAGTGGTAATAGTCGTTGCCAGCCGCGACGAGCACCGACTGATCAATGCCCGCGCCGGAGTTGCTGGCGTTGATCTGCGCGCCGTCGCCGATGAATGCCGAAGTCTCCACGTGCATCACGTGGACGGCGGCCCCGAGATTCACCGCCACGACGCCGGCAAAGCCGCCGCTCAACACGATGGTCTCGATGTCATCGCGGTTGACGGCCGTCACGGCCAGGCCCTTGAACGATTGCGTGCCCGGTGTGGCGGTCCGTTGCGAACTGAGCGCGGGGTTGCTCAAATCATTCAGCCCGTCGCCGTTGCCGTCGTTGGACGCCGGCAAGGTGGGTTTCACTTCGTTCGGGTCATTCGGGTTCGCGACGAACTGCACGTCGAAGGCCCCGGTGTTGACGGTGATTCCGGCCCGGTTGCCCTTGGCCGTCACGCGGCTGTTGGCACCGACGAACGCTTCGATCGTCTTGTCAATCACCGGCACACCCGCCGCCGCGCCAACCGCAACCACCACCGAGCCGCCGATGTTGCCGGCCAACAGATCAAACTCGGTGTCGTCGTCCGCGGAAACCAGCACGTTGCCCTCGCTGTAAATGGTCGTGAGGCCCGGCGGCGTCACACCGTCATCGGGATCGTCGCCGATGAACGCGCGCGTCGTGAGCGTGATCACATAGACGCCCACGCTGGCCCCCACACCCACCGTGAGGCCGAAATCCACGGTCCCGGTGATCGAAGTCAGGTCTTCGTCGGATTCGGCCTGGACCTTCACGTCCTGGTCGGCGGTGATTGTCGTCGCGTCAGCGATGTAGGCTTGCGTGTTTTTCTTGAGGATGCCGACGTCCGCCGCCGCGCCGATACCGACGACGCCCGCGCCGCCGATTGCTCCCGCCAGGCTCAGGAGTTTCGTGTCATCCGACGCCAGCACGACGACACTCGGGTCCACGCCCGCAACCGCACTGGTGGCATCCACAAGCGCGCCGCGGTCAATGTGCGCCTTCGTCGTGTCGGTGAGCACGTTCACCGTCGCTGAAGCGGCAACTCCCGCCGTCTCCGAAACCGCCGCGCCCGCCGCCACCGTCTTGATGTCCTCGGTCGAAGTTGCGCGAACCGACAAACCCAAGCTGCCGCGCGTCGTGACATCCACGTTCGGGCCGATGAATGCTTCAACGAGGTCGGTTCGCACCTGCGTGGTGTTCGCCACGCCGACGCCGGCGGACAGGCCGATGGCGAGGTTGCCGGCGACGAGAAGGATTTCAGCGTCGTCGCTGGCCGAAACCGTGACGTTGCCCGTCGCCTGAATCGTCGTGTGCGGAACAGCTCCGCCCGCGACGTAGGCCCGCGTGGTTGTGTTGGCCACGTAAATGGATGCGACCGCCGTGACGGCGACGGATTCACTCGCGCCCGCCGACACCGCCAAGCTGGTGAAGTCTTCGTCCGAGTTTGCCTGCACGAGCACCTCGCCGACCGCAAGAACTCGCGCGCCGTTGCCGATCCAGGCTTCGGTCGTCTTGTTGACCACGGCGACGTCGAGGCCGATGCCCACGCCCGCTGAGGTGCCGTAGGCGACGGAGCCGGCGCCGTTCAGCATCTCCGTCGTGGACGCTGCCGTAACGCTCACGCTCTGGGCGGCGCCCGCGCCAGTAGCAACGGTGTTGATGAGCGCTCCATCACCGATGGAAGCACGCGTGGTTTCCTGGATCACGTTGACGGTGATCGCCCCAGCAACGGTGACATCCTCGGAAACCGCACCGCCCGCTGCGGCGATGAACGGATCCACCGGCAACTGGGCGTCCGTGAGCGGGACCAGCGTGGCCGCGGCTTCGACCGAGAGAGCCTCGCGCGCATCGGCGTGGACCCGGTCTCCCAGGGAGGCAGTGGTCGTGTTGAGGATGACATTGACGGCGATGGCCGCGCCAACGCCGACGTTTTCACCGTAAGCCCCGCCGCCGGCGATGTTCTGCACGGCGGTGTCGTTGCGGGCCGCCACGCGCAACGTCTTCGTGCTGCCCAACACCGCGTCCGCACCGACCATCGCCTCGGTCGTGTTCGTCACGACGTTCACGGCGATCGAGCCGGCGATACCTTCCTCGTCGCCGCCGCCGCCGGCCAGGGCGCGGACCTTGATCTCGTGTTGGCGGCCCGCGATCACCACGGCCTCGACGTTCAGGCTGTCGGCCGTGACCGTCGCCGCGGCGCCGACCGTGGCGCGATTGGTGATGATCACCACGTTGAGGGACACCGCCGCGCCGACTGCCGTGCCCTCAGAAACCGCGAGGCCGTCCGCAAGGGCGGTGGCGTCGGCGTCATGGGTCGCGCTCACCGTCAACGCGCCGCCAGCGGTGATCGAAATGCCTCCGGCGAGGGAGGCAGTGTTGCTCGCCGTCAGGACGTTTACCGCGACCGCCGCCGCGACGCCCACGTCGCTCGAATCGGTGTTGGTCTGCGACGTGCCGTTGTTCTTCTGCGTCTGCGACGACGGCGCGGACTTGGAGGAATCGGCGGACTTCGCCTGCTTGTCGCTCTCTTGGTCGGCGCTGTCGCCGTTTGAATCGGCGCCGGCGGCGCTCGCCTGCGCCTGGACCGAACTGGAAACCGCCGAGACGGAAGTGACGCTCACCGCGCCGCCCGCCGTGACCGGGCGCGACACACTGGCCGCCGCCGTTTCGCTGGCGATATTCAAGCCGACCGAAGCCCCCACCGCCGTCTGGCCGCTGGTCTTGCCCTTGGCCTCCGTGACCAGGTTGCTCGTGTGACCGCCCGCAACGGTGAGCGCGCCCGACAGCGTGAGCGTTGCGCCGGAACCAAGCCGCGCCGTGGTGGTGTTGGTCACGATGGCCACCGCGACGCCGGCGCCGACGGCCACGTCGCCCTTGGCCCCGTTTTTGCCCTCGGTGGTGGAACTGAAGGTCGCGGTCGCGTTCAGCGTGACGTTGGATTTCGTGCCGAGGATGGCCGCGGTGTCCTCGATTTCCGCGCGCGTTGTGCCGGCAGCGACGAGCACCGCGACCGACGCGCCGACTCCCACGTCTTCACCGGTGCCGCCGTCCTGCTTGGGCCTGGCCTTGGTGGTGTGCGTGGTGGTGTTCGTCGCCGTGACGCGGAGACTGCCGCCCGTGAGCGTGACCGCAGCGCCGGATTTGATCACAGCTTCCGTGCGGGTGCTCGCGACGTTCACCGCCACGCCGCCGGCCACGCCGACGTCCTTGGACGCCGCGCCGGAAGTGGCGGAGGCCTTGAGCGCGTTAGTGTTGTCGCCGGTTGGCGTCATGACGGCTTCAATCACGACACCGTTCACCGAAACCGTCGAAGAATTGATCGTGGCTTCGTTCACGACACTCGCGACGTTCAACGCCACCGCCGCGCCCACGCCGTCGTCGCCGCCCGCCGCGCTGCCGTCTGCTGAGGCGTTGGCGTCGGTCTGATTCGAGGCGCTCACCGTCAGCAGTCCGCCGGCAGTGATTGTGAGGCCGCCCGCGATGGTCGCCCGCGAGGTCGCGCCCGCGATATTGACGGAGACCGCAGCGGCCACGCTGACGCCGCCGTCGGCAGTTTTGGCGGAGGGCGTTGCGGTGCCGCCGGAGCCGGAGCCGCCGTTGTTCGTCGCGGTCTGATCGGCATGGGCGCGTTGCGAATTGTTCTTGTTGTCCACACCGCTTGAGGATTGGCCGTTGTTTTTGTCGCCGCCTTTCGCGCTGGCGTTGCTGATGGCGTTGCTCGTGGCGGTCAGGACTGTTGTGACGCTCACCGCGCCAGTGGCGGTGACCGAGCGGGCGATCGTCGCCATCGCCGTGTCGTTGGCGATGATCAGCGCGAGCGCAGCGCCGACGCTGGTTTCGGTTGCGGTCGTGTTGCCCGTGGCCGTGCTGTTAACGGAGCCGGTGTGCGCCGCTGAAACCGCGAGCGCGCCGGTGAGCGTGAGGAGGCTGCCGCTGCCCAATCGCGCGGTGGTGGTGTGATTGGAAATCGAAAGCGCCGCGACCGCGCTCACCGCCGTGCCGTTGTCGGACTTCGCGCCGGACTCGGCGAGCGTGTTCATCGTGAGCGTGGAGCTCGCGCTGAGGGTTGCGTCGTGGGCGCTGCCGCTGAATGAAACCGTGTCCTCCGCCTCCGCGCGGACGGTGCTGCTCACGATGTTCACCGCCACCGAGGCGCCTACACCCACGCTTGATCCCGCGCCGCCGCCTGCCGTCGGTCTCGCCGCCGCGTCGGCACCGGCGTTGCCCGCGGCGATCAGGTTCAAATTGCCGCCGCCGAGAGTCGCGGCCACACCACTTCGGAGCACGGCTTCGGTCCGGCTGTTGACGATGTTGACCGCCAGCGCGCCGGCCACGCCAATGTCTTCGGAGGCTGCGCCCGCTGTCGCGGTGGCGCTGAAAGCGTTCTGGTTGTCGCCGCCGGACGTCAACAGCGCCTGAATCGTCAGAGCCGGCGCAGCGAGGGTCGCGCCCGCGCCGACGGAGGCTTCATTGACCACGTTCGCCACGTTCAAAGCGACGGCCGCACCGACGCCATCCTGTCCGCCGGCGGCGCTGCCATTGGCGGAAGCGGAAGCATCGGTCTGGTTGCGGGCGTTGAGCGCAAGCGTCGCGCCCGAACCGACCGAGACGCCGCCGGCAATGGTGGCGCGGACGGTGGAGTTGGCGATGTTGACGCCGATGGCGGCGGCAACGCTGACGCCCTGGCTGCTGCCGTTGCCCGCGGTGCTCGCCGACGGCGTTGAAGTGCCGCCGCTATCGGACACGCCGAGCAAAGACGCAATCAGATCGGCAAAGTTGCGCTGGTTGCCGGTCTTCTGGTCCACGCCGTTGGAGGCCTGGCCGGTGTTTTTCTGGCCGCCCTTGGCGCTGGCGCTGGCGGTCACGAGGCTGGTGGAGGAACTCTGCGCCGAGAGGTTCACCACTCCCGTCGTGTTGAGCGAACGCGCAACGGTCGCCGTTGTTGTCTCGTTTACGACATTCAGCGCAATGGCCGCTCCGATGGCGGTGTCGCTCGACGTGGTGTCGCCCGTCGCCGTTGAGATAGTGCTGCCGGAGTGCGTCGCGGTGGCGTTGAAAGCGCCGCTCAAACTCGCGGCTGCTCCCGTGCCCAGCCGCGCGGTGGTTGTGTCGTTCACAATCGCAATCGCCACGGCCGGACTCACTGCCGTGCCGCCCGTGCTGGCCGCACCAGCTTGAACCGTTGCGGTCGTGGTCAGACCCGCGGTGGCCGCGAGCGTGAGATCGTGTGCTCCGGTCAGGCTCGCGCCATCCTCGATTTCGGCGCGCGTGAGGTTCTGCACGATGGCCAGCGCCAGGCCGGCGCCCACGCCCACGCTGCTGGGCGTGCCAGTTTGCTTCGCCGTCGCGCTGGCGGTGACGGTCACGATGGACGCGGCGGTGATGCTCACGTCGCTGGCGGTCAACGTCACACTCACGTTGCCGCCGACCACCGCTTCGCTGCGGGTGTTGACAATGTTGATCGCGAGCGAGCCGGCGACGCCGGTTTCTTTTGCGCCGGCTCCGGCGATGGCGACGGCGCTGAACACGTTCCGGTCGTCGCCGCCCCCGGTGACCTGGGCCTGGAGAATGAGATTCGCGGCGCGGATGATTGCGCTTCCGCCGATGGACGCTTCGTTGGCTAACTTAGCCAGATTGAGCGCGACCGCGACGCCGACCCCCGTGGCGGCGGTCAGGTTCACGGAACTACCGTCGGCAGCGGCGCCGGCGTCGGTTTGGTTCCTGGCGCTCAACGTAAGCGTGCCGCCCGCGGTGATCGAAAGGCCACCGGGGACGAACGCGCGCACGGTCGAATTGTGAATGTTCACGGCCAACGCCGCCGCCACGCTCACCCCGCCATCCGAGGTCGAGGCCGAGGGCGTCGCCGTGCCGCCGCTCCCGGACAGGCCGAACGCGCCCGCCAGCAAGTCGGCGAAGTTGCGTAAGAGGGCGGACTTCTGGTTCACGCCGTTGGCGGGCTGGCCGGTGTTTTTCTCGCCGCCTTTGGCGCTGGCATTCGCGGCCGCGAGACTCGTGGACGAACTTTGGGCGGACAGATTCATCGCTCCCGTCGCGCTCAAGGAACGCGCCACGGTCGCCGAGGTGGTTTCGTTTGCCACGTCCAGCGCAACCGCTGCGCCGATGGCAGTGTCGTTCGAGGTGCTGTCGCCGGTGGCCGTGGAGGTCGTGCCGCCGGAGTGCGTCGCGGTTGCGCTGAAAGCGCCGCTCAAACTCGTCGCCGCCCCCGTGCCCAGCCGCGCCGTGGTAGTGTCGTTCACGATGGCGATGGCCACCGCCGGACTCACCGCCGTCCCACCCGTGCTCGCCGCGCCGGCTTGACCGGTTACGGTGGTGGTGAGAGTAGCCGCGGCGGTGAGTGCGAGGTCGTGCGCTCCGATGAGGCTCGCGCCGTCTTCGATTTCGGCGCGTGTGACGTTTTGCACTATGGCCAGCGCCAGGCCGGCGCCCACTCCCGTGCCGCTGGGCGTGCCGGTTTGCTTCGCAGTTGCGCTCGCGGTAACGGTCGCACTGGACGCGGCGGTGATCGTCACGTCACTGGCCGTCAGCGTCACGCTCGCATTGACGGCGACAATCGCTTCGCTCCGGGCGCTGACGACGTTGATCGCGAGCGAACCAGCCACGCCCGTTTCCTTCGCGCCCGCACCGGCGATGGCGACGGCGCTGAACACGTCCCGGTCGTCGCCGCCCACGGTGATTTGGGCCTGGAGAATAAGATTCGCAGCCCGGATGGTGGCGCCGAGGCCGATGGTCGCTTCGTTGATCACCTTGGCCACATTGAGCGCGACCGCCGCACCGACGCCCGTCGCGGCGGCGGTGTTCACGGAACTGCCATCAGCCTCGGCGCTGGCATCGGTTTGATTGTTGGCGGTCAACGTGAGCGTGCCGCCCGCCGTGACCGAGAGGCCCGCCGGGATGGTCGCGCGCACCGTGGAGGCGACGAGGTTCACGGCCACGGCCGCAGCCACGCTGACGCCGCCGTCGGAAGTGGAGGCCGAGGGCGCAGCGGCACCGCCGGCACCCAGCACACCGGAGAAGGACGCCATCAGGTTGGCAAAGTCGAGCTGGGCGATAATCTGCAAGTCCACCCCGTTGGCGGGCTGGCCGGTGTTTTTCTTGCCGCCGGCGGAACTGGCCGTGGCCGACGCGCGGCTCGACGTGGTGGCGCGCGCGAGGAAGGCGATCGTGCCCGCGGCATTGAGCGAACGCGCGGTGGTGGCGGTGGTTGTTTCGTTGATGATGGCCAGCGCGATGGCGGCGCCGACGGCGGTTTCGGTCGCCGTCACGTTTCCGGTGGCGGTGGTCAACACCGGCGCGGTGTGAATGGCCGAGAGCGCCAGGCTGCCAGTGATCGTGAGCAGCGCGCCCGTGCCCACACGCGCGGTTGTCGTGAGGTTGGCGATCGTGATGGCCACAGCCGCGCTGATCGCGGTGCCGCCGTCGGATTTCGCGCCGGACTCGGCGGTGGTGGTGATGGTCTGCGCCGAGGCCGCCGTGAGCGTCAAATCATCCGCGCCGCTGAATTGCGCGCCGTCCTGAACTTCCGCGAGCGTGTCCCGCTCGATGAGGTTCAAACTCACCGAAGCGCCGATGCCGACGTCCGTGCCCGAACCGCCGCCCGGCCACGGCCGGGTGGTTGCGATGTCGCTCGACGTATTGGCCGCGTTCAAGATCACGTCTCCGTTCAACGCCGCCGTGCCGCCGGAACGGATCGCGGCTTCGGTGCGGTCGTCCACGATGTTGAGGGCCAACGCGCCGGCGACGCCCACCGACTTGGCGCCCGCGCCGGAAGTCGCCTGGGCGCTGAACACGTTGGCGGACCCGATCGGCATGATCGCTTCAATGGTGATCAAACTGCCGGTCAAGTTCACCGGACCTGCGACGAAAGCCTCGTTCAGGTGGTCCACGAAGTTCAGCGCCACGGCCACGCCGACGCCCGTGCCACCGGTCCTGGTTGCGGTCGCGTCGGCGATGGCCGAAGAACTGGTTGCGGCACGCGACGAAATACGCAGCGCACCCGTGGCGCTGATAGTGTCGCTCGAAGTGATGTAAGCCCGGGTCTCCACGTCGGTGTCGTTGATGGCTCCGGCGGCGGCGATGCTCACGCCGCCATCGCCGGTTCGGGCATTGTTGGCTTGCAGCAATCGCTCGATCCGGTTCTGGGAGCCGGCGTGTTGGGTCGCGCCTTTGGAGGTGGATTTGGCGGTCGCGGTGACATTGACGAGACTTGTTGCCGATATGTCGAGCGTTGTGCCCGCGCTGGCCGCCACGGTTTGATCGAGGAACGCTTGCGTCGTCGGGTTGGTGCGGGTGAACGCGAGCGCAGCGCCCGCGCCGGAAATACCGCCGGTCGAACCGTCGGCCAAGGCGGCATGGGTCAACTGGTTCAGCGCCGAGACGCTCAAGGCGCCGCTGGCGGAGGCGGTCGTGTTGCCGGAGAGCCAAACCCTCACGTCGCTCTCGGTGATGATGACCGCGATGGCCGCCTCGACGCTGAAGTCCTGGCTGGCGCTGGCTTTGGCGTCGGCGAGGTTGTTGCCGGTGGCGCTGGCGGACACAGTGAGGCTGCCCGAGGCGGCGGCGATGACCTCCGGGGCGGCGGAGGCCTCGGTTGTCTCATCGGTAAACAAAGCAGCCGCCGAGATGCCCGCGCCGAAGTCTCCGCTGAAACCGCGCGTGCCGGCGTGCAGACGGAGCGTTTCGTCGCTGGCGGCAATCACTGCGACGTTGCCACCGGCGGTCAGGTTTGCGGTGCCAGCGAGAAACGCGGAGGTCAGACTTGTTTCGGAAGAGTTGAGCGCGGTGCTGACGGGGCTTGCCGGCGTCGAGTCATCGGCGGCCCCAACGACCAGCGCGGTTTCGGGACCGCCCGCGCAGTTGTAACCGCCGAGCAATTGCGCCAGCAGCCCGTTGACGCCGTCGGCCAGCGCAGCCATCACGCCGTCAATGAAAAGCTGGACCGAGTTGTTCCCATTTACCGTTTCCAACAAGTCTTCCCAATCCTCATCCAGACCCCCACCGAATCGCCAGACGGAGAGCGACGCCGCGATCTGGACGTCTTCCATCGTGCCCGCGCTGCCGGCGAAGCTGTTCAGGTCCTTGTGCGCCAGCGCGAAGACTTCGATGTCTTTCCGCGCACGCACCTGTGCGCCGGTGCGGACGGAGGCGGTGGTTTCGTTGCGCACCAACCCCAGGTCCACCGCGCCGGCCACGCCCACCGATTGCGCGTTGGTCCGGCCGGTCTGGAGGCCAAAGAGATGAAGAGCGTTCACCGCGGACACGTTGACGGACTGGGCGGCGTTCACGCCGCTGGTGTCGAGGTTGACGTCGGCATCGCCGATGTGCGCAGTGGTGTCGGAGTCAATGACCGTCGCGCCCATCGCGCCGGCAAAGCCAAAGTCGCCCGCCGTGCCGCCGCTCCCCGCCAGGGTGAAAACATTTTCGCTCGACGCCGCCTGGACGGCCAGGCCCTTGATGTTCTTCTTCGGGAAACTGCCGGAGACATTCGTGCCATCGAAGACCGACAGGTCCGTCGTGGCATTCGCTTTGGCGTTGATGACCGCGCCGTCCGCGACCCAGGCGGCGGTGTCCTTGTTGAGCAATGTGACGCCGAGCGAAATCCCCACGCCGACATCCAACCCAACGGCGTCGCTGCCGGCGATGATGTCGGTGTCCGTGTGGTCCGTGGCCGCGATGAGGACGTTGCCTTCCGACAGGACGTTGCCAGCGACGTAGGCGTGGGACTGAGTGGCCAGAGAAATCACCGCGAACGAGCCGCCGATGCCGACGCCTTGCGTGCCGGACATCGCTCCTGTCAACGCCAGCACGTCTTCCGCGGCGGACGCGATGACTTGCGCGTCTTTCCTGGCCTTCACGTCCGCGCCCGTCCCGATGAACGCTTCGGTGTCGCCGTTCATGAGCGTGGCGTCCGCCGCGGGTCCGAAGGCCTTTGAGCCACCTGATTGCCAGACACCGGAGAGGCCCATGCGGTAGAAATCGCTGCCCGCGGCGACGAGCACGGATTGGTCGGCGCTGGCCGACGTGTTCACGGGGTTGACGTGCGCGCCGTCAGCGATGGCGGCCGTTGTGTGAATCGTCGCAACCGTCGCGGCGACCGAAACCTCAACGCCGATATCGCCGACGGTCGCGAAGCCGGTAACGAGCGTTTCGATGTCCTCGCGCGAGATGGCCGTGACGGCCAGGCCTTTGATGGGTTGAGTCCGCGGCGTGGCCGTCCGCTGTTTCGTCAGGGCCTGGTCGTCCTCGATGGTTGCGTCGGAAGAACTGAAGAACGCGGCGAGCACGACGCCAGGCCTGGCCAGACCGAAGTAGGATGGAGGCTCGACCTCGCCGTCCGCGCCGGACTGATCCACGTATTGAACGTCGAATTGGCCCGTGGCCGCCGCGATGGCGGGTCCGTTGCCTTCCGCGGTCACGGTCGCGCCGGTGGCAATGGAGGCTTCCGTGGTCTTGATGACAACCGGAGCGGCCACCGACGCGCCAGCCGTTGTGGTGCCGGTGTTCCGCGCGCCGGCGATGATGTCTATTTCCGTTCGGTCCTCGGCATCCACGAGAACATTCCCCACCGAATGAATGACCGCGCTGCTCTCGATGGAAGCCGACGTGGAGAGGTTCACGATGCTCGTGGCCACCGAGCCGGCGATGGTCACGTCGCTGCCGACGCTGCGAGTGCCGGTCATAGAGGTCACGTCTTCATCCGAAATGGCGCGGATGAAAATGTCGCGGGTGGCGTCCACCCGCCCGGCGATGTAGGCGCGCGTGTCCTTTCGGATGAACTGAACGTCGAGGCCGGCGCCGAAGGACACCGCGTTGCTTTCGGAATGCACGCCGGTCTTGCTGAAAACCGTTGTCAAATCGGAGGCGAGCACGTTGACGAGTTGGTCGGCGTTCGCCCCTGTGTTGGGCTGGTTGATATTCGCGCCGGCGGCGATGTAGGCCCGCGTGAGTTCAATCGCCGTGGTAAAGGTCAAGGATGCCGCGAGACTCTTGTTCTCGGCGTCCTGGCCGGCGGCGGATTGCGGGAGCAATGATTCGTATGACGTGGCCGTGAGCGACAGTCCCCGGACCAGGGCCGTAAGTCTGTTCCCACCGCCATCCTTCGTGCCGGTGAACACGGCGATGGCACTGCCGTTGCCACGGGCCGTGACGTTCGCGCCGGCCCCGATGTAAACCTCGGTCAGGTCCTGCTTGAAGGTGATGGAACCGGCGACGCCGAGAGCGGCGTTGCCTGCGGCCGTCTCGCCCGCGAGCGTCATCACGGTCGTGTCGCTGTCGGCGGCCAACGACACGTTGCGATCCGCCACGATCACCGCGTTGTCTTCGATTCGCGCGCGCGTGGTGTCGTCGGCGCGTACCACGGCGAGGGAGGCGCCGACGCCCAGATTCGTAGCGCCGGACTCCTCGGCTTTCGCGGTTGCTGTGTTTGCCCAGGTGTTGAAGGCGGTCACCTGCAAGTCGCCGTTCCCGGCATTGACAGAAGCGCCGGATTTGATGCGCGCTTGCGAGTCGCTGACCACCCAATTGATCGCCAGTGAACCGGCCACGCCCAGTTCGCCGCCGGCCACGCCCGAGGTGGATTGGGCGAGGGCGGTGTTAGTCAGCGCAGGGGTGTTGGGCAGCCGCGCTTCAAGCAGCACGCCTTGGCTTGAAACGATTGCGTTGCGGCCAATGGAGGCCTGGGCCTTCGCGACGGCGACATTGATCGCGACCGCCGCGCCTACGCCGGTGGACGTGCTGGTCACCGTCGAACCGTCGGCCTCGCCGCGCGCGTCCACGTTCGCCGTGGCCCGAACCGTGAGCAGACCGCCGGCCACGAGGCTGACGCCATCCGCAATCGCCGCCGTCGTGTTGGAGACGGCAATGTTGACACCGATCGCCGCCGCGACGCTGACGGTCCCATCGGTGGTTTCAGCCGATGGCGCAAAAATGTCGCCAATGCCTTGCGAATCGTTGGCCAGGGCGACCAGGTCGGAGAAACTCAATTGCTTGCGCGTCTCCTGATCCACGCCGTTCGCGGGCGTCGAGGTGTCCTCGCCCTTGCCGCCCTTGACGCTGGCCGCGGCGTCCGCGACGGTGGTGCCGGAGTCGCTCGCGGTAAGCGTCACCGCACCCGCGGCTGAGAGATTCCTCGCGACGGTCGCCGTGGTTTCAGCCAGCGCCACGGTGAGAGCGACGGATACACCCACGCCAATGTTCGCGGCCTGGGTGTTGCCCTCCGCGGTTGTCGTGACCGAGCCGGTGTGCGTTGCCGTCACGTTCAGCGCGCCGGTCAACGTAGTCGTGCCAATCACCGAACCTAGCCGCGCGGTCGTGTCATCGTTGGCAATCGAAATGCCGACGACCGGCGTCACGGCGGTGCTACCGGCAGCGCCGTTCTTCGCGTTGCTCGTCATCGTATGGGTCGAGGTCGCGCTGAGAGTGAGCGCGCGGGTCGCGGCCAACTGGCGAGTGTCCTCCACTTCAGCCGTGGTGGTGTTCGTGGCGATGTTCAACGCGAGCGAAGCGCCGACGCCGGTTTCGGAGGCCATCGCGCCGCCGTCCTTGGGCAGCGCCTTGGCGGTGGTGCTGTCGGTGTTGAGGGCGGACACATTCACGTCACCGCCGCTGGCATTGGCGGTCGCGCCGGATTTGATCAGTGCTTCGCTGCGGTTTGTGGCGATGTTGAGGGCAAGTGAGCCAGCGATACCGAGCCTGCCCGCGGCGACGCCTGAGGTGGCTTCGGCGTTCGAGGCGTTGACCTGGTCACTGCTCACGTCGGTCATGCGTGTCTCGATGGTCATGCCGGTCGCCGTGATCATAGCATTGCTGCCGATGAAGGCCTGGTTGATGGATTTGCCGACGTTCAACGCCACCGCCGCGCCGACGCCGGTGGAAGCACTGCTCACGCTGCTGCCATCGGCTTTGGCAGAGGTGTCCAGATTGGTGGAGGACCTCACGGTCAAAAGTCCTCCCGCCGTGACCGTGACGCCGCCGGCCACGGAAGCCTGAACACTGGAAGTCGCGATGTTCAGAGCGATGGCGGCGGCGACACTGACTTTCGCTTCGGCGGTTTGAGCGGATGGCGCGGTAGCGTCACCGGTCCCTTGCAGGCCGCTGTCAAGCGCGGCCTGGTTGGCAAAACTCTTCTGCCTGCTCACTCCCTGGTCCACGCCGTCCGGTGGGGTAAAGGCGTCCTCAGCTTTGCCGCCTTTTGCGCTGGCTTTGGCGTCGGCCAGAGTCGAAGACCTGCCCGCAGCGATGATGCTGACCGCGCCGCTAGTGCTCAGGCTGCGATCCAGCGTTGCGAGCGTCGAGTCGGCAGCGATGGTCAACGCGACCGCCGCGCCAACGCCGATGGCGCCCGCGGTGGTGTTGCCTTCCGCAGTCGTGGTGACCGGACCGGAATAACTCGCAGTTACCGACAAAGCGCCGGTGATTGAGGTTGTGCCGGAAAGCGTTCCGACGCGGGCGTTCGTCTCATCGTTCACAATCGAGATCGCCACCGCCGTCGAAACCGCCGTGCCGCCGGCGGCGCCGCTTCGGGCGAGGGTCGTCATGGTTTGGGTGGAGGTCGCGCTGAGGGTCACGGCGTCCGCGGCGGTGAGTTGTGCGCTGTTCTCGATCTCAGCGCGGGCGTTGTTGTCAGCGATGTTCAAGGCCAGCGACGCGCCGACGCCCTTCTTTGCGCCAGTCGCGGCGAGGGCTTGCGCCGTGCAGGTGGACGTGTTGACCGCATTCAACAGCAAGTCGGCGCCATGAACGTTCGACGCGGCGCCGGCCTGGAGCAGTGCTTCGCTGTCGTTGGCGACTTTGTTGATCGCCAGCGAACCGGCGACCCCCAGGTTGGCGGCGCCCGCACCAGACGTGGCGTTGGCGGTGAAGGCACTCGGCGCCAGCATGAGCGCTTCGACGCGGACGGACGGCGCGGTGAGGTTGGCGTTGCCGCCAACGTAGGCCTGGTTGAGCGCGTCGGCCCGGTCAATTGCGATGGCGATGCCCCATCCGGTCGAACTGTCGGTGCTGCTGGCATCGGCCATTGCGCTCGCCCCGCCGGAGGAACTGGCTGTTACGGCCAGGGTGCCGGTCGAAACGATGTCACCGGAAGAGGTGACGTAGGCGTTTGTAACACGATTGAAATCGGTGATCGCCAGAGCCGCGGCGACGCTCAGGTTGCCGTCGCTCGTCGCGGCGTCAAAATCCGCCAGGAGTTGCTGCGTCGCCGCGTCGTTCTGGGTCGCTCCGCCAGTCGTGGACCTGGCCGTGGTGGCGATGGTATTCGTGGACGTGGCGGTGATCGCGACGCTGGCGGCGGAAACTGAAGCCGTGCCGTCCACCCAGGCCCGCGTGGTTTCATCAATCGAGGCAAAGGCAATCGAACCTCCGGCTGCGTTGACGCCCGCCGCCGCGCCGTCGGTCGTGGTGGTTGCCTGGATGTCATTCAACGCGGACAGGCTGAACGTCCCGCCCGCGGAGACGGTGGTGCTGCCGGAAACGCGCGCCACCGCCGAACTCACGACCGTGTTCCGCGCCAGGGCCGCATCCAAAGTCAGGCTGCCACCGCTGGATCGGGCCAGCGCGACCGCGGTCGTATGAGCCGTGGAGAAGGCGGCGATGGTGACGGTGCCGCTCGCGGTGATGGCCGAACTGCCGGTAATTGCGATCTGGGCACTGGATTGAACATTGACCTGAGCCAACTCCGAGCCGATGCCGTCAAGGACCCCTTGAACCGTGGCGGTCACAGTCGAACTGGCGGTGAGGCCGATGTTTCCGGCTCGCAACGTCGCCCCCGTGATGCTGATTTGAGCGATGGCATTTGCGGTCGGGCTGATCTGGCTCACCGAAGCCGTCAGCGTGATGTCGCCTGCCAGGAAACCACCGGTGGCATTGGCCAGCAACGCGGCGCCCACCCCAACGCTGATCGTCGGCGCCATGAACTGGATATTTCCGGAGTCCCCGGTCGAAAGCGCCGTGAACGGATCCCCGCCCGCCGTCTTCCGGGTGTTGATCACCACACCGTCGGCAATGACGATGGACTGCCCTTGCAACACCAATCCCTTGAATCCCAGACCGCCAATCGGGCCGCGGATCGTCACCGTGCCGCCGGCAATCAACGTCAAGTTGTCCGGGATGGCATCCCCATTGCCCATGATCGCGCCGCTGAAGTCCAGCGTGATATTACCGGTGGCGGAGACAACAATGTCGCTGTCCGCGCTTCCGTCCACAATGACTAGCCGGTCGTAGAGCACATCACCCGTGACGGTCACGTCGCCAGTGAGAAGGATGGGCGGCGGACCGAAAACGTGCCCCAGGATTTGTGGTTCTGTAAAAGCCTCAAGCGGCGGCGCGTTCGCCACACGCAAAGTTTCGGTCAACTGCGCGGTGATTGGATTGCCAGCTTGCGGCTGCTGGCTGGACGCAGGCGAACCCTCCGGCGCCGGAGCCGGCGGGCGCGCGGCCTCGCCGTCTTGGGCCAAGGATTCTGTTGCCGCGGAGGGACGACTCGTCGTTCTCGGCGACTCAGGTCCGCTTTCAACGAGCGGTGTCAGCGCCACGGCCACTTCCGCTCCCGGCTCGAAGGCCAAAGTCTCCTCAACCGCTTCGGATGCCGCCGACGCAGCCTCCGCCTCCACGGGCGACAGCACTTCGTCAGTCGCCGGGCGCAGCGGCAGCGCCTCTCCCGCCGGCTCGGCGCTCAAGAGCAACCGCGGCTCCAAGGCCTCCAGCACAAAGTTATTTCGTTCGGGCTTCAAGCGATTCGCAACCCAGGGTCATCTTCTCAACCGGAAAAAACGGCTGCCATTGGTGATCGTGGCGGTGACCGAGATCATCTGGCCGTTCGTCGAAAGGGGCAACACCACCGGCGCCCAGGGCGGCGGCGCGCCCGCCAACGTCGGCGTCGCTTCCAGCACCGCGCCCGCCGCGTCCAGCGGCCAGGCCAGCACCACGCTCCCGCCCGAGCGCGTCAGCGTGAGCGACAGTTCCAAGGACTTCCGCAATCGGAAATATCGTGAACCGCCGCTCACCGGCACCGTCACGCTGATCGTCAAGCCGTTGGTCGTGTAAGGCAACAGCACCGGCGTCCATGGCCCGCCGAACAAAGACGTGGTCGCTTCCAAAACCGAATCCCCGACCGCCAGCGCCCACGAGAGCACCACCACGCCCGGCCCGGGCGCGAGGTTCAGCCGCCGCTCCACCCGCTCCCACATTTCCAGATACGCCTCCGCCGACCGGAACAGCGGGTCCAACTCCGCCGGCGACAGGCCAATGTTCTTCAAGTCCTGGATGAAGTCCGGCAGCAAGCCAACGTGCGCGAAACCGTCCGTGTTGAAGTCGTAAAACTTCGTCCCCGTCTGCACCTTGCCGAACTGCCCCGTGCCCACCCGCGAGTCCACAGCCACCGGATACACGACGGGATTGGTCGAATTGGTCCAGCCCTCTGGCCCGAAGCGCGGCCTCGGGTGCAGCGCAAAGCCGCTGAAATCACTGCCGTAAGGAACGCCCAGCGTCAGCGGACCGCCCCGCAGGTGATCCACCGCGTAACAGTAAGCCTGGGCATACGTCGTGGAGGATTCGTTCACAGTGTTCGTCACGTGCCCGGAGTAAGGTTTCAAGTCCTTGTGATGCAGGAACGGCGACACCAACCCGCCCAGATTGCGGATGCGGCGCACGTGGTTGCTCGTCAGAGAAAACTCGTCACGCACCAAGGCCAGTTCATTGAAGTGCGTGTGGCTGGAAATCACCGGATGGCAACGCGCCTCAGCCATCGCCAGCACTTCATCGGCGGCCCGCCACGAGAGATGATCCACCTCCACGATCAGGTGCTGGCGCATCAACTCGGCGAACGCGAACCGCCCCAGATCCGTCAGGCCCAGCCCGTCCACGTGGCCCGTCGGCGCCGTGTAGTAAGGCGGCAATTCGCCCGTGAAGCCCAGCGCCACCAGCCAGTTGGTGAGCGAACCATTCATATCCAAGTCCGAATCCGCCGAGTGAATCACATTCGAGAACCAGCCCCCGTTCACAATCCGGTTGCCCACGTTCGAAAACGGCAGCAAAAACGCCGGCCCGCCGAAGCCGTTCTCGAAATGGTGGATCAGGAAAAACTGGCGCACGCCCAGTTCGCGATACTCCTGAATTTTCTGACCCACGCTCGCGGTATTGCAGTCGCCCGGCTGCCGGCAACCGAACAAGGACGATACCTCCACGCCCAACACCACCGCCATCTTTCCGCTGGTGATGATTTGCCGCGCCTCGGCGGCGCGGTAGGCGATGCGGAACCAACCGCGGCCCGGCCCGCCCGACTGCCAGTCAATGAACTTTTCCATCTCCTTCACCGCCTGAATCTGCCGGCTGACCGACGACGTGTCGTCGCCGGCGAACAAGCTTCCAGTGAAGTTCTTCGCGGACAGCGATTCGTTGTTGACCGCGTGGATGACCAGAAGCTTGAGGCCGCCGAGAAACGCCCGCTCGATCCACTTGTAATACATTTGCTGGTGATTCACGTCGTTCCAGCGCGGCCAGCCGTTGAACGACGGAAAACCGCCCACGTCGTGACCGCCCAACGGGTCGCGATCCGCCGCCGCCGCGCCGATGAGGTCGAACGCGCCGCCGGGCCCGTGGATCAGGTCCGTGGCCAGCACGTTGCACTCCGTCAGCGCATCCGCGAGGCAGGAGAATAGATTGCCGGAGTTGCAGTTCGTGAGCGCCTGCTGCAAACACTCGGCCTGGGTGCCGATCAGGCATGGCACCACGCCATTGTCCACGCAAGCGCAGTGCCGCAGCGCGTTTTCCAGGCCGAACCGGCTGTAGGCCGCCCCCCAAAATACCTTGCCGCCGAAGCCGAGGTGGGCGAACGCGTGCGAATGCGTATCGGCAATGCCCCAGATCAACTGATTGGGCGGATTGGTGGCCAGCACCACGTTCGTCGCGGCGAGCATGGCCTCGGGCGGCGCCTGGCATCCTGGCGCGGCGGTGAAAGTGTATTTCCCGGCGTCGCCCAGCGTCGTGACCGTGCGCAGGCCAAACAGGAATGAAGCCGTCTCCAGCCAGCGGTTGTGCGCCACCGAACGGAGCGCGAACAGCCCGCCGCTTTGCGCCACGACTTCCCACTCGCCCCAAGTGTCCGGCAGCGTGCCGCGAACGACGACACCCGAAGGATCGGAGGAGAGATAGTGACCGCAGAGGTCGTAGATCAGAAAACGGTTGGTGTGGTCGGGATCACACTTCTTCAGATAGAATCGGGCACTGCCCGTTATGGTCTGGCCGTCGGCGCGATAAGAAACCGACGCGCAGTCGCGGCGAACGTAGCGCTCCAGCGCCGGTGAGAAAACGCTCCAACATCCCTCCGCGAACTGGGCCTTTGCACCCGTCGGCGGCAGCATCGCCGCCGCGAGGGCGAGGAGTGCGTAACTCAACGCACGCAGCACGGAACGATGTTGAACAGTCTTCATTCGGTTTCGCCCGCCGGACCGGCACCTGCCAGCCTTTCCCAAATGACGGGCCTTGAACCCACATCTGGCCGCCCCAATAGGGAAACTGCGGACTCGCGGTCGCTCCATCCGAGCCGGACACCGGGGACGCGGCCAACGTAACGCGCTGTGGGGTTTTCAGTCACGGGCATTTTTGCGTTTGCGGGTGGCGCTTCCCACCTGACTGTTTTTCGTTGCGGCCGCTGCCGCAGATCGCCGGAGCGCAGAGACGCGCGGGCCGATGGCAGCACGAGTAACTCGCGCAGCGCGTGCCGCATTTCCTCGACCAGCAGAAATACGGCTCGCCCCGGAGTGACGCCATCCATGAGCAATACTCCACGAACGGCCAGTCGCCACAGCCCGGTTGCGGCTGGAGGATGGCCGGCAATTCCGGCTCGGGCGGCTGGGTCGGATTGTTTCCGTTGAAGGCAAAAGCGTTGCCCAGGTTCGCGGGCCGGTTCCAAATCCCCGCCGGATCGCGCGTGATGAACCGGCCAATCAGCGGGTCCAACGCGCGCGAGGCGATCTGATAGAACCCGGTTTCAGGATCGAAACGACGGCCCGTGAAAAGGAACGGATTGCCGAGAGCCGATTGCTCCGTCAACAACTCGAAGGCCGTGTCGAAGGGGTCCGCCACCCAGTTCGTGCCGTTGTTGACGCTGCTGGCGAGATGCTGATTGCCGTAGCCGGCGCTGCCGACGCCCCAGAGCACGCCGGGGACGGTCGTCGAGTTGAAAACCTCCACCCAGTAACTGCCGCCGGCCTGCGCTTCGAACGGCACGGCGAGTTGCGCTTCGTAGATGAATTCGGGCGCCACCACGGGTTGTGTGATCGAACGGCCAGTTGCCGCGCGATGAACATTCGTCCCCGCGACGGTCGTGCTCAACACGGCGCCGGGCAGCCCGGCGTTGTTGGTGCGAATCCGGATCGTGAAATTGTCCGTGGGCGGCACACCGCCGCCATACGCACCCCACCAACGCAAGCCACGCACGCGCACCGGGCGGCTCACAGAAAAATCATCCGCCACCCATTGCCCGCCGTTTACATCCGAAACGTAAGCCGTCACGGCATCCGGCGACTGCACGTTCACCGACACGACCGGCTGGCCGTAGTCTCCATAATCCGCCCGCTCGATCGCGTTGCCGGCGGCGTCGCTTAACGCGGTGACGCTCGATTGATCGTCGGTGTGATAATGGAAATCCGCGCTCCCGCGCCGCATCGTCACCGGATCATCTCCATCAAGTCCCGTGACAAAGGATGCCAGCGTGTTGCCTTGCGGGTCCTGCTCCTCCAACTCGCGCCCGCCGTCGTGGAAGATCCGCGCCACACTCGGACCGGCGGCCTTCTGCACGCGCCGGCCCAATGCGTCGAAAGTGTAAAGCGTGGGCGCCGCTGTCCCGATTGTCGCCCTCACGAGCAGGTTGCGATAATCGTATTGGAACGCCCGCGCGCCGCCGGGGCCGCTCGCCGAAATCAGATTGCCATTCGCGTCGTGCTGTCGGTTCGTCTCGAATGGCGTCGCCGTGTATTGATGCACCTGCGCATCCGCCGGACTGGGCGACGTCGCGTCCAGCAGGTAATTGCCCGGCACCGGATCACTCGTCACGTTCAACCGGTTGCCCGATCCGTCCAAAGTGTAAACCGAGTCGCGCTCCACGGGAACGACCGGGCTGCTGACCACCGTGCGCGTGAGCCGATCCGCCGCGTCGTAACTGTACGCGTGCGCCAGCCTCGGCCCGGCAATCCGCGTGTCAGCGCCGGCCGTCTGGTTGCCTTCGACGTTCCAGGAGTAAGCCCGTTGATCCAGCACGACGCCACTACCGGTGTGGCGGTTGGTCGCTCCTGCCGGCTGCCGGGCGGCGTGGTAAGCGAATTGCGCGCAAGTGCCGTTGCCATTGCAGCGCGCCTCGACGCGATCCAGGCCAAGATAAAAATACTGCGCGATCAGCGAACCCGCGGCAGGCGGCGCCGGCGGCGGCTCGATGCACGCCCCGTTGCAAATCTTCAATACACGATTCAACCCGTCATAAGTGCGCGTCACCAGCCGGCCACCGGGATAGACGCATGAGATTGGATTGCCGGCGCCGTCGTAGGTCCATGTCGTGACCCTGTCCTTCGGCGGCGGGAATGCGGGCGGGTCGAGATTCATCACCTCACGGAGCAGATTGCAGAGCGAATCGTAGGAGCGGTTGGCCAAAGTTTCGTTGTTGCGCGCCTGAACCATGAGCGAGCGCCCATCGAACTGGCGCGTCTCGAATGTCGCCCCCAGCACACCCGGCGCGCGCGCGATGGACCTGCTCACGGGCCGGTTCAACAAGTCGAACGACGTCACCACCACCGTCAAGTTGGCGTCGGTTGTTCGCACGGCGTTGTCGTGAACGTCATAACCGTTGAAGAACGACTCATTGATTTGCGGACGCTCGTCTGCCTCGGGCCAGGAGACCGTGCCCGAGCCGGTCAATGCCATCGTGCCATCGGCCAGCCGCGTGACGATGCGGCGGTCCAACGCATCGTAAGCGTAACGCGTGGTCCGTCCATTGTCGTCCGTCTGCGCGATCAGCCGGCAGGAATCATCCCACACCTGGCTCGTCACAATGTCCCCGGCTTGCAGGGCGCTGGCGCCGTTGGTGTTCATGTCGCGAACCGTCAGGACCAGCCGGTCCAGGCCGTCGAACGCGTGGCGGACTTCCGCGTCGCCCCACTCGGCCACCTGATTGTTGCGCGAATCGTAAGCGAACCGGTTGGTGTGTCCACCGGGCTCGACAGTCTGGGTCAGGCGGTCCAGTCCGTCGTAAGTGTTGGTGGTCGAGTAGAACTGCGGCGGATTGCCAAGGTCGGAGCGATCCATTTCCGTCGTCACGATCACGTTTCCGTTCGCATCGTAAGTGTGGTTGACGCTGTTGGTTTTCGGGTCCACGAGGCTCTGAAGCCGGTTGGCAGTGTCATAAACTGTCGCCGTGCTGTAACCCCGGTCGTCCGTGACGCGGATCACTTGCGAATTGTCGCTGTAAAGCGTCAGCGTGGTGGCATAGCCGTCGCCGAGGATTGCCTGAGTCTTCGGGTCGAAGGAAAGCCGGTCTTCGCGCGTCCGCCGGTCCATCGCGTCGTATTGGAGCCATGTCTCGGCCAGCCGCACGTTGCCCGCCCCGCCGTTCAGATCGGTCAACTCGCCATCCAGCCGCACCACGATGCAGTTGTGATTCGCGTCATACTGGGTGCGCTTCACATTGCCCATCGCGTCCGTCGTGCTGATGGGCCGATTGTAGCCATCGTAGGCCGTGGTCGTCACCCGCGGCCCGCTCTCGATGCCCTGGCTGACCCGCGTCTCATTTCTATTGCCGTCGTAATCGTGCTGGGTCGTGGATGGCAATGAGCTGCCCGGCGCGCGGGTTTCGCGGAACAGCAGATCGCGTTCGTCGAACGTGGACGCCACGACGTTGAAGGGATCGAATCCCGCCGTCGCCTCGCCGAAACCGACCCGCGTGCGGTTGCGGTTGGCGTCGTAGGCGTATTCGGTCACGACAAACTGCGGCCGGAGCGCGAACGCAATAGCTTCGTAGTTCAACACGCCGTTGAGCGGATGTGCGCTGCCCTTTTCCCGCGCTACACGCGCGACGCGGTTGAGAATCTCGTAGTCCACGATGGTGCTCTGATGCGTGTTGGTTTGCAGCGCGCCCGAGTCGTCGCGATTCTCCACGTCCACGCGCACCAGGTTGTCGTTGGCGTCATAGTAATAGTCCCGCGCGTAACGCAAGCCACTGCCGGGGGTCACTTCCCGCGAGGTTTCCCGCACCACTTGATTCAGGCGGTTCACCGTGTAGTGCGTGTCATTTCCGCGCGCCTCCACGGCGCGCACGAGGTTGCCGACCGGGTCGTATTCGAAGGTGGTCGTCAACGCGAAGCCTCCGGCGTCCACGATCTGTTGCGCCGTGTAGCCGCGTTGTGGACCAGCGCCGTAGTAGCTGAACGCATCGCGACGCCGATGGCCGGAGCCGTTGTCGGGCAGCCAGTGGGAGATCACCTGACCGAACACATTGTATTCCCAATCCTCGATGGCCGTCGGCACGCGGTGTTGCGTGTGCAGGCGGTTGCCCCGCCCATCGTAGGTGTGCAGTGTGTGGTTGCCGCGCGCGTCGGTGTGCCGCGTCACGAAGTTCACCTCACAACATCCGCCGCCCAGCCCGCCGTCATACTCAAAGCTCTCGATCAAGGTGGTTTGATCGCCGCCCAGCGGCCCGGGTATTCTGCGGCAGACGCGCAGGTTGCCCCGCGAGCGGCGCGGCCCGGCAGGGTTCAACTCCAGTTCATACACGTTCTCAACCACGTTGCCATTGGGGTGCATCGTCCGGACCGGGAGCGAGTCGGTGTTCCATTCGTGGCGCGTCTCGAACCAGTCCGGATCGGCCGGGCGGACCTTCCCCGTGGGCCGGTTCTCCGTTTCGCCGGTCGCCAGGTCCGGCACGGCGCGGCCGGTGTACGCGCGCCGGATCACACAGCGGTTGCCGGCGTCGAACCAGAACTCCGTCACGTTGCCCACCCGGTCATTCACAATCGCCTTCATGATGGCCAAGCCGTTGGCCAGCGTCGGCGTCTGGACGTGATAGGTGTAGTTCAAGGTCTCGTTGGTGTAGCCCCACACCTGGCGCACCACCTGGGCGCAGCCGCAGGCGGCCTGGGGCGACCAGGTGTTTTGCAACCAGGCCTGCTCGTTGCCGTCAATGACCGTGAGCAGGTTGTGGTTCAGCTTCGAATCGGCAAAGCCTTTGGAATACGTGTAGCGGTTCGTTTTGCCGCCGGGGAAATCATTTGCAGCCGGCGTCCCGGTGACGGCGGGCGCCACCACGGTTTTCAAATCGCTGAACGATCCGCCCGGTTCGTCGTCCCGGTAATGCGTGTAGCGCACCTGACGCCCCGTGAAATCCGTGACCGCGGCGAAGAAACCATCGGTATCGTAGCTGACGGTAATGATGCGATCGAGCGTGTCCACCACCCCGGTCAGCCGGCCAAACGCATCGTAATTGAATTGCAGCGCGTTGCCGTTGCGGTCGGTGATGCGTTCGATGCGGCCCGCCGCCGCGCCGCCGCCCAGCGGCAGGAATTGCCACGTGCCCCGGTCGGCAAACGTCAGCACGAAGCGTCCGTCAGGCTGAAAGCGGCCTTCGCGGAAAAATTGATCGGCAACGAACGAGCCGTCGGGCTGCCGGTAAAACGTGTCGCGCCGCGTGTTGCCGTCCAGCACGTCCACGTCCACGCCGTTGGGAATGATGCAGATGTTGTAGGACCAATCCCAGCCGTAGCCCATCGGCGTCACGTAGCAGAGGCAGGAGCGGTATTTGCGCGCCCAGACGAAATCCAACCCGCGGCCCTTGATGCAGAGGTCCACCTGCTCGTAGTGAAATTCGCCCGAGAAGAGATAGACGTTGGGCGGCCCGCACAACGCCGGGCGGCACGGATCGGATGGGCCGGGCTGGCCGGGCGGCGGTTCGGGCGGTTCGTAGATCGTGGCGAGGGTGCAGTTGGTTTGCGGCTCGGCGGGCTGGTTGACGCGATAGAACCGGCTCGACGCGTTCAGCGGATCGGTGATGGTTGCCATGCTGCCGTTGCCCATCACTTCGATCAGCGTGTTCCAGGGGGCGGAGACGAGGTTGTTTTGGTATTCGACGAGGTAGCGTTTCCCGGCCTGAGTGTCGAAGCTCAGGCTGAAGTGCGTCGGGCCGAGTTGGGTGTTGCGCAGCAGCGGCGCGCCGGGCGCGGTGACTGTGACCGGAAAGGTGCATTGGGCGGAGTTGCTGCTGGGGTCGGTGGCGATGCAGAGCACCAGCGTCGTGCCGATCGGGAACAGGCTGCCGGACGGCGGGATGCATTGCAGCGAGACGTGCCCGGAGTTGTCGGCGGCCTGCACCGGATAGAATACCGGCGTGCCGCTGTCCTTGCTGCACACGCAATCCACTGCCACCGGTTGGCATTGGATGGTCGGCGGTTCGACGTCGCGGCAGACAATCCCGATCCAGCTTCGCCCGGCGTTGCCGTCGTCGTCCACCGCCGTGATGGGCACGACGATCCGGCCGATCGGGAAGAACGAACCCGGCGGTGTGGGTGAACTCAGCGTGAGCGCGGGATCGCAGGAGTCGGCAAACTCCGGCCAAGCGTAATCCACCACGGCGCCGGCCTGGCCGGGATCGTTGTTGATCAGCAGGTCGGGGCGGTCCCGGCAACCGGCCGCCACCAGCTTCGTGAAATCCACCAGCGTGTCGTCGGCGATCAAGACATCCAGAAAACCCTTCTGCGCCAGGGTGCCGATGAGGTCCAGCGTCCCGCCGCCGGCCAGCGGCAGCCGGGCGAGATTGAGCAGCACGACTTCTTCGGCTCCAGGCGTCCAAGGGACGTGGGTGAGCAACGCACCGTTCGTATCCGCCTGGCCGAGCTGGCCGGTCCAGAGCGGATTGAAGCCGCCATTCTCGGCGAAGCCCAGCGAAACGAGGTCATTGAGCGAGGTTCCCCCGGCGGCCCGCAGGCCCAGCTCCAAAGTGCAGTCGGTCACGCATTCGGGCATTTCCGGCCATGAGTGGACGAACGTCGCGCCGGGCGTTGGGTCATCGTAAGCCCGCGTGGGCTGGCCCTGAAGCGACGCGAGCAGATCGGGCCGCGGCGATGCCGGTCCGCCGCCGGGCAAGTTGGGCCCGCCCTGTTCCGTGGTCACGGGCTGATCCAGGCACACGAGCGGCTGCGGCGCCGTCGTGTCGCCCACAGTCACCGTGAACGTACCACTCGCGGTGTTGCTACTGGGATCGGTGGCGGAAACGGTGACGACCGTCTGACCCAAGGGGAAGAACGAGCCGGGGGCGTGCGAGTAATTCACCGGAAGCGGTCCGGCGCACGCATCGAGCGCCGTGGCCATGAAGTTCACCGGCGTTCCGGACGGGCCCGCGCACTGGACCACCGGCGGCGCGGGCAAAGTCAGCGCGGGCGGGGTGGTGTCCGGCACCGACACGCTGGCCACGGCGCTGGTGATCGCTCCGATGGAGTTGGCGACGACAACAGTGTAAGGGCCGGAGTCCGAAGGCGTGACGTTGGGCCTGGCATAGGCCGAATTCGTCGCACTGGAAATGGCGTTGGCGTTGAACCGCCATTGATACGTCAGCGGTTGATGTCCCGCGGCGCTCACGCTCAGGTTCAGCGTGCCGCCACAGGAGAGGGTTTGGCTCTGCGGCTGGATCGAGATCGTCGGCGGCAGCGCGTTGACCGTAAGCTGGAAACTCGTCGGCGTGCTGTCGGTGCCGTCGCCGACCGTCACCGTGATTCGCGTCATGCCGTATTGATTTTGCGTCGGAGTAACCGTGACCGTCCGATTGGCGCCGCTCCCGCCGAAGACGATGTTGCTGTTCGCCACCAGGACGAGATTGCTCGAAACGCCGGAGAGTGTGAGGCTCGCGGTGGGCGTTTCCACGTCGCCGACGGTGAACGCCAGCGGGCCGTTGGTGGAATTCTCGACGATCACCTGGTTGACGATGCTGGAAATGTTTGGCGCGTCGTTCACCGAATTGACAAGCACGTTGAAGCTGCTCGAAGCGGTGGCCGCGCCGTCGCTGACCGTCACTGTGACACGCGTCGTGCCGAATTGATTCGTGGCGGGAGTAACCGTGACGGTCCGGTTCGAAGCGCTGCCCCCGAAAGCGAGGTTGGAGTTCGGAACGAGCGCGGTATTGGTCGAGAGGCCCGACAGTGTCAGGCTGCCCGCCGCGGTTTCGACGTCGCCGACCGTGAAGGCGAGCGGCGCGGTCGCAGTGTCCTCGTTGATGACTTGATTGGTGATGCTGGAAATCGTCGGCGTATCGTTCACCGCGTTGACGATCAGGACAAAGCTCGTGGAGCTGTTGGTCGTGCCGTCGCTGACGGTCACCGTAATCCGGGTTGTGCCGGATTGATTCGCTACGGGCGTGACCGTGAGCGTGCGGTTGGAACTGCTGCCGCCGAAAGCGAGATTCGCATTGGGCACGAGAACCGTGTTGCTGGACACACCTGAGACGGTGAGGCTGCCCGCCGGCGCTTCCGCGTCGTTGACCGTGAATGCGAGCGGGCCGGCGACGCCGTCCTCGTTGATGCTCAGGTCGGAAATGGTGGAAATCGTCGGCGCACTATTCCCGGTGAGAACCGTCAAGGTCGCCACGAGGCTGGTGACGGACCCGAACGAATTGGTGATGACGACCGTGTAATTGCCGGCGTCGCCGGCGGTAACGCTTGGAAAGAACAATCCTTGACCCGTGGCGCCGGAAACGGCGAGGCCGTTTTTGTACCATTGGAAACTGATCGGCAGCGTGCCGCCGGCCTGGGCCGTGAAGCTGGCCTGTGTCCCTGCCGCCACCGTCTGTGAGAAGGGCTGGCCGGTGAAAAACGGCGCGGCCGCGTTTCCGCCGAACACCGCCGTCTGGTAGTGCGCCATAATCTGCGAGTCGTTGAGGGCCTTGTTGTAGAGGGCCACTTCGTCAATTTCGCCGTCGAAGAAAAACTCGAAGCCGCCGGGATAAGGCGCCACCGCGCCCACGCGCAGCGGCGTGTTGAGGTTGCGGGAAAAATCGTTGAACGGTCCGCGGCCGTCCCAAACTCCGTTCACGTACACTTTGCGGCCGACGCCGGGGGTAAAGGTCGAAACCAGATGGGTCCACGTACCGATGGGCGGGGAGTTGGTGGCCCCGGTATATGCCGAGTTGGCGTCAAGATCGCCCACGCCAACGGCGTCGCCCGCGAGGAGGTCCGGAGTACGGATCATCAAATGCCCGTATTGATTTCGGAACGACGACAACGGGCAGAGATAGTCCGTGCTGTTGAACGTGCGCATCCAACATTCGAACGTGAAATCTCCCGTGGTGACCGGCGGCGGCAGCGTGGACACCTCGCCCCAAGCCCGGTTCGGCAAATCGAAATGCACCGACGTGTTGCCATTCGCGTTCAACGCGCCAGGCGCGCCCGGCGCGGGCGGCCCGGCCTGGTTGGTGTAAAACCCATCGAACCGGCCCATCGCGTCGAGCATTCCCGGAGCACTCAACCCGTCGTCCAGCCGATACCAACTGACTGGTGCGTCGGCGGCAATCAACGCCTCGTAACTGCCGGCTGAGGGCGAGGGAACGGTGATGCTCGCGATGGCGCTGGTGATCGAGCCTTGCGAATTGGTGATCACGACCTGGTAAGTGCCGCTGTCCGTGTTGGTGACGCCGTTGAGGACGAGTGACGCGGTGGTTCTGCCCGCGAGCGCGGCGCCGTTTTTTTTCCACTGATAGGCGAGTGCGCCGCCGGCGGCGACGACGCTCAACTTGATCGCGCCACCCGCATAAACCGGCCGGCTACCGGCGGCGACATCCTGAAGGATCGCCGGCACGGTTTGCGCAAGCACCGAAAGATTCGCCGGCCCGCCAAACGCCGTGCCGAATCCGTTCGTGACCGAGGCGTCGTACGACCCGTTGTCGGCCGCGCTGAGATTTGTGAGGCTCAGGCTGGACCGCGTCGCGCCCGCGATCGGAAGACCGTTCTTCCGCCATTGATAGCCCAGGTTCGGCGTGCCGCCGGCATCCACCACCAGCGTCAATGGGTCGCCCGTGTAAACTGGCGCGGAAGGCGTCTGCGGGTGGGCGAACACGTTCGGGCCGAGATTGCCCACCGCCGCGGCGTACTGGCTGTAGGTTTCTCCGACAGAAAGAGCGCGACGGAAAATCGCCACCTCGTCCATCGTGCCGAGAAAATTGCGGGCCGTGGCGGCTGCGTTCGTGAAAGGGTCCACGCCGACATACGTCCCGCCCTCGAACGGCAGCGTGGCATGAACGACGAAGTTGGTGGCCGGCGTGGGGTTGGGTCCGCCCGGCACGAACACGATGGCGCGATCCGGTTGTACGATCAGCGCCGCGAAATTCCACGCCGCATCCAACAGCGACACGCCGCTGTTCCACCGATACGTCGCGTCGTCGCCGTCCCAATTGTAGGTCAGGTCCAGCCCGCTGACTCCGCCGAACTTCAGGCCGCCGGCCGTCGAGTACGGCCCGCCCGGCGCCAGTTGGCCGCGGTGGAATACCAGGCCGGCATCGGGGGGTTGCGCGCCGCCTGGTCTCACCCAGCAGGTGATCGTCAGACCGTTGGTGTTCAAATTCAGCGGCCGTACCTGCATATAGCCGCCAGTCAGAAAGTCCACGGCGCGATTCAGGGATTCGAACCCGGGAAAATCCGGCGGGGTCGGCCCGATCAATCCTGCCGAGGCCGGATAAACCAGATCGCCGGCGCCAGCCGTCCCAAACGAGCCGAGATTGGCGCGAAACGTGTCGCCCGGCTCGTTCAAGTGGTAATACACCACCGGGCTAAACATCTGGACCTGCGAGAAGTAGTTGGCCGAGTTCGTCCGAGCCTGGTAATGTGCCGTGATGGTGGACAGGCTCAGGACCGAGTTGTAAAACGCGATCTCATCCGCCCGACCGCGCCAGTAAAACGAGTTGTCTGAGCGCGCTCCGATGGAAAACGGCCCGCCGTTGCCAGGGACGTAACTCGAGGTTGCAAGGCTGTTCAGCAACCGGCTGTTCACATAAATCCGCGCCTGGAAGCCGTCATACGTGACCACGACGTGGTAATAATTACTCGCGACCATGTTGGTCGCCGCGTTCAGGGTGAGCGAGGGGGCGGTGCCGGTGAGATCGTACATGCGAAAGCTCCACCCAAACGTCGTCTGGTACAACAGCCATCCAGCACGCGGGCTGGCAAAATCGCCACAGGACAGCGCGCACGTGACGGTGTTCGGCACTGCCGTGCCAATCACGTCGGGGGCCAGCCAGGCTTCGATGGAGAAGTTTGAGGGCGGGTTCAGTGAAGGATCGTACTGAGTTTGGACTCTTTGGTCCCGACCGTCGAAGTAGGCGGCAGTGTCAGCGCCGGTCAAAGCCCCGACCGCGCCGCGGAAAAACGCTTGGCCGCCATGGTAATGTCCGTCCCAACCGGGACCGAGAAATCCGAGGTTCGCAGCATTGGTCACTGGCGACGTCGTGGGCGTCGTTTCGTTCAACCGCCAGTAGGTGAACGGGCCTTGGGCGAGAACGGTGGATTGGTAATCGGCGCGAGTTGGAGCGGCAAGCAGCAGCATGAAGAGCGTCGCTGGCAAAACCGCGATTGGAAAGGCCTGGTTGCGGATGCCTTGAACCCGGCTCGTCGCCTGTGCTGAAGTCAAAGCTACGATGCAGCCGCTTCGACCTGATTTGCTACCACTTGCCGAATTGAGCCGGGGGATCTCCGCCCGGCTTGCGACGGAACGAAGCGCCCACGTGGCAACGCGCCTTCGCAGGCGGCCAAAGATGGCACCGCAGAAAAGCATGGAACCGGTCGCTGAGTGGCGTCTTACTCATAGGCCGGACCCTGCCTTCCGGTCAAGGAAACTTTTTGGCGGTCCGCGCAGCCGCAGTCAGGGGCAGGAGAGCGAGGCGCGTTTGTCAAAGCTCGCTTGTTGCTTGCTGAACCTTCCGCCGGTGGTTAGAAGTCTCCGCGAATGATTCCCAATGGTCATCACACCGCCAACGCAGAAGATCCACACCCGCCAGCCATTTCCCTCATGTGAGCGAAGCAAAACCCACCATCCCGGCTGTCGCACCATTCGGCAATTACCAGTTCGAGATTTACCGCGGGCTGGCGAAAGACGCCACCGACATCCCGTTTGCATTTTCTGACCTGGAGCAACGGGCGCGGGAGAAGCTCGATCCCGGCGCGTTCGGCTACGTTGCCGGCGGGGCCGGCGCTGAGGAGACGGTGCGCGCGAATCGCGAAGCCTTCGACCGGTGGCGCATCGTGCCGCGCATGTTGCGAAACGTCGCGAGCCGGAATCTCAGCGTCAACATCCTGGGGACGGAAATGCCCGCGCCGGTGATGCTCGCTCCCATTGGTGTGCTGTCCATACTGCACCCCGAAGCGGAAGTCGCCGTCGGGCGGGCCGGGGCCGGTTTGGGAATTCCAGCGATCCTGAGCACGGCTTCGTCGCGGAGTCTGGAGGAAGTGGCCCGGGCGATGGGCAACGGCCCGCGCTGGTTCCAACTCTACTGGCCCAGGGACCGGGATTTCGCCGCCAGTTTGTTGCGGCGTGCCGGACAATCCGGTTATGGCGCCATCGTGGTCACATTGGATACCTGGTTTCTCGGCTGGCGGCCCCGCGACCTCACGCGTGCCTACCTGCCCTTCCTGCGCGGCGAGGGTCTGGCCAATTATCTGACCGATCCGGTTTTTTGCGCCGCGCTCGCCAAGCCGCACCGGGAGGACCTGGCTGCGGCGATTCTGCATTGGGCGGAAAACTTCTCCGACCCGCGAGTGACGTGGGACGACCTGCGCTTCCTCCGCGAGCACACGAAACTGCCGCTCGTCCTCAAGGGAATTCTCCATCCGGACGACGCACGCCGTGCCGCCGATCATGGGATGGATGGGGTGATCGTTTCCAACCACGGCGGCCGCCAGGTGGACGGAGCGGTTGCCGCGCTCGATTGTCTGCCGCGCGTGGTCTCCGCCGCCGGCAACATGCCGGTCCTCTTCGACAGCGGCATCCGCACCGGCGCCGACGTCGTGAAGGCCCTCGCGCTGGGCGCGTGCGCGGTCCTGTTGGGCCGGCCCTACGCCTACGGACTCGCGCTCGGAGGCGAGGCCGGCGTTCGAACCGTGTTGCGAAGGTTACTGGCGGAACTGGACCTCAATCTGGCACTCTCCGGCATCGCCCAACTCAATCAGCTTTCACCAGAGACGCTGGAGCGTCGCACCGATTGACCGAACCGCGATGATGCACCTGCGCGCCCATCCACGCCGGTGACCTGGCCCAGCGCTCGCCGCCTGGTCGCAAGAACATTGCGCCCGCCATGCTGAAGCTGAGACTCACCACGAACGCGAAGCTTCCTGCCTATTGGCTGGTCCTGTTGCCGCTCTGTGCGTGGACTCAAACGGTTCCCCTCCAGTCTCAGGGCCATATCCCGTTCGTGGCCCCTGCTTCCAGTGAAGGCGAGGAAGCCATCCGGCTTTTCCAGGTCGCACCCGGTTTGAAGGTGGACCTTTGGGCCGCCGAACCGCTGCTCGCCAATCCGGTTGCGTTCAGCTTCGACGAGCGCGGGCGCGCGTTCGTTTGCGAGACGTTTCGCATTCACGCCGGCGTGGATGACATCCGCGACATCATGGATTGGCTCGACGAAGAGCTGGCGTCACGCAGCGTGGACGACCGCCTGGCCGCCATGAAGCGGCACCTGGGCGAACGCTTCGCCAAGTACTCCGAAGCCAGCGAGCGGCTCTGCCTGGTCGAGGACCGCGACGGCGATGGCCGGGCGGATCACTCGACGGTTTTCGCCGGCGGATTCAACACGCCGTTGGATGGCATCGGGGCCGGCGTGCTGGCGCGCAATGGCGCCGTTTGGTATGCAAACATTCCGAACCTCTGGCTGCTCCGCGACATCAACGCCGACGGCGTGGCGGATTCGCGGAAGTCCCTCGCCTACGGCTTCGGCGTGCGGATCGGATTCTACGGTCATGACCTCCACGGCCTGCATTTCGGGCCTGACGGGAAAATCTATTTCAGCATCGGCGACCGCGGCGCGAGCGTGCGGCTGGCCGACGGCCGCCGCATTGGCGACTCCGAGACCGGGAGCGTCTTCCGCTGCAACCCGGATGGTTCGGCGATGGAGGTCGTCGCGACCGGCCTGCGCAACCCGCAGGACCTGGTGTTCGACCAGTACGGCAACCTGTTCACCGGCGACAACAACTCGGACGGCGGCGACCGGGCGCGGTGGGTTCACGTCGTCGAAGGCGGCGACAGCGGCTGGCGGGTGGGCTATCAATTCATGGAGAGTCCCTACACGCGCGGGCCGTTCAACGCGGAAAAGCTCTGGTATCCGGCCTTCGACGGCCAGGCGGCCAACATCCTGCCGCCGATCACGAACATCGCCAGCGGACCTTCGGGCCTGGCGTACTTCCCCGGCACCGGACTGCCGCGGCGCTTCGAGAATTCGTTCTTCCTGTCGGACTTCCGCGGCGCCGGCGTCAACAGCGGCGTCCACACCTTCAGACTCAAGCCGCGCGGCGCTTCGTTTGAACTCGTCGAACCGGAACGGTTCATCTGGGGTGTGCTCGCCACCGATGTCAAATTCGGCACCGACAGCGGGGTGTACGTCAGTGACTGGGTCAAGGGCTGGGACCTCACGGGCAAGGGCCGCATCTATCGCATCCACGATCCGGCGGTGGATCGGGAAGCAACGGTGCTCGCGACCAAACGGCTGCTGGCGGAGGGAATGCAGCGGCGGCCGATTGGAGAATTGACCCGGCTGCTCGCGCACACCGATTTGCGGGTCCGACAGGCGGCGCAGTTTGAACTGGCGGAACGTGGACCGGCTGTCATCAAGCCCGTTGCGACGGTGGCGGCCAACCACCCGAACCAGCTTGCACGCCTCCACGCGGTATGGGCGTTGGGTCAAATCCTGGCCAGATTCCCTGACAAAGGGATTGAACGTGGACCGGCCCACCGCGCCGCGGAGGAAGCGCTTTTGCGGCTGTTGAAGGACTCCGACGCAGAGGTCCGCGCCCAAGCCGCCAAGGTTCTCGGCGAGTGCCGATGCCGGAGCGCTTGCGATCCGTTGATCAGCCGATTGACCGACTCCAGTCCACGGGTCCGTTTCTTCGCGGCGATGAGTCTCGGCAAATTGGGGCGCGTGGAGGCGCTGCCCGCATTGTTCGCCATGCTCGGCGCCAACGCCGACCAGGATCCGTTTCTGCGCCACGCGGGCGTGATGGCCCTGACCTGGATCGGCGACGCCGACTCGTTGCTGGCCGCCGCGCGGGATCCTTCGCCAGCCGTCCGAATGGCGGTGCTGCTGGCGCTGCGGCGGTGGCATCGTCCCGAGATCGCCGGATTTCTCGACGACCAAAACCCGCTGGTGATACTCGAAGCGGCGCGCGCCATCAACGACGAGCCAATCAATGGCGCGATGCACGACCTCGCCAGCTTGATCAACAAGCCCGACCCGTTTGGTCAATCGAACAGCAGCATCCTTTCCACCAAATGGACGGAGAAGGAGACCGCGGGCCTTTACTCTGAGGCCCTCATCCGCCGCGTGATCAATGCCAACTTCCGCATCGGCACGCCCGAAAGCGCCAAGGCACTCGCCGCGTTTGCCGCACGGAAAGACACGCCGGAGGCCATGCGCATCGAGGCGCTCTATGCCCTGGCTGATTGGGTGCAACCATCAAGTCGTGATCGGGTGGTTGGGCTCTGGCGACCCATTGCCCCGGCGCGCCACGGTCGGATGGCGGGCGGCGCGCTGGAGCCGTTGGTGGCGGAACTGTTGAGTTCGGCCCCGGATCGAGTACGCGGCGCGACGGTGCGGGCGATCCGGGTATTGAGCATCACCAACGCGGCCCCGGCGCTCTTCGGACTGGTCACCAACGTCTCCTGCCCCGGCAATGTCCGGGCCGAGGCGCTCAAGACGCTGTCCCAGCTCAATGCAGCTGTGATCAAGGATGCGTTGAGGATTGCCCAAACTGACGCGCAGGAAGAAGTCCGAAGCGCCGCAACGCGCTTGCTAACCGCGGTCTCGCCGCAGCTTGCCGCCGCCACGCTGGCGACGGTGCTTGAGAGCGGAACGATTGGTGTGAAGCAAGCCGCGTTGACGGCGCTCGGCGGACTGCCGGATGCGGCGGCGGATGACCTCCTCGCGCGCTGGCTCGACGACCTGATCGCCGGGAACGTGCCGGATGAACTGCAACTGGAATTGTTGACCTCTGCGTCCCAACGCTCCGCACAAGCGCTGAAGCAACGGCTGGCGAACTACCAGGAACTCACGCGCAACGACGATCCATTGTCCGGATTTCGCGCCAGTCTGCGCGGTGGCGACGCCGCAGGCGGGAGAAAAATCTTCTTTGACCGCCCCGAAGCGCAGTGCGTCCGGTGCCACAAGGTCAACGGCTCGGGCGGGGACGCTGGACCGGACCTCACCAAGATCGGCGCAGTCAAGGATCGGGAGTATCTGCTCGAATCCATCGTGCTCCCGAACAAAGCCATCGCACCGGGATTTGCGAGCGTGTCGCTGGCCTTGAGGAATGGCGCCGCTTACGCCGGCGTTCTCAAAAGCGAAACCGACGCCGAGCTGACCGTCCATTCACCCGAGGACGGCCTTGTGACCGTCAAGAAAAACGACGTTCAAACCCGCCGCCAGGAGTTGTCGCCAATGCCCGAGGGCATGGGGCAGATTCTCTCGAAGGCGGACTTACGCGATCTCGTGGAATGGTTGAGCACTTTGAAATAGCTGCCGCGCGAAGCGTGAGGCATAGGACTGCCGCGGTCATCGCGCTGTTGCTCAACCTGTCTTGCTGGCTGGCATCGGCACGCGTGGCCGCCGCGGGCAACCCTCCTTTCACGATTCAGCAGCGCGAAGGCGGCACGTGGCTGGTCAAACCAGACGGCGAACCGTTCTTTTCCCTCGGCGTCTGCGTCGTGGACATGGGCGCGTCGCGGGCCGATTTCAACCCGGCGAATCCCGGTTACGCGGCGTGGCGGCACTACTCCGATTCGAATCACTGGGCCGATGCCACGTTGAAACGATTGCGGTCATGGCGGTTCACGACCATCGGAGGTTGGAGCGACTTCGCGGCGCTGCAATCGCGCCGGGATGCGAAAGTATTCTTCACACCCGTGCTGCACGTCGGCTCCACCGCGGGCGCACCCTGGTGGGACATGTGGGACACGAACATCATCGCGCGGATGCACCAGATCGCCCGCGACCAAATCCTGCCGCTGCGCGACGATCCCCGGGCGCTGGGTTACTACAGCGACAACGAAATGGGCTGGTGGAACGCGCCGCTCCTCAAGATGACCCTCGAACAGCCGCCGACCAGCGGCCAGCGCCAGCGTCTGATGCAACTCCTGCGCGAAGCCTACCACGAGGACTGGCCGGCGTTGTTGAAAGACTTCGAGGCGGACAACGCCGGGAGTTTTGGAGAATTGGACCAGCACGGCGTGCTCTATTTGCGCCCTGGTGGCAATGGCATCCGCACCTGCCGCCGATTCCTGACGTTGATGGCGGAGCGTTACTATGCGCTCGTTCACGAGATCATCCGCGCTTACGACCGGCGGGCGTTGGTTCTCGGCGACCGCTACCAGTCGTTCTACTTTCCGGAAGTGGCCAGGGCCTCGGGGCGCCACGTGGACGCCGTCTCCGCCAATCTCAACGCGGTGTGGAATGACGGCTCGTTTCCCAGGTATTACCTCGACACGCTCCATGCGCTGACCGGCAAGCCGGTGTTCGTGAGCGAATTCTACATGGCGGCACGGGACAACCGCAGCGGAAATCGGAACGACACGAGCACGTTCCCAACGGTGTCCACTCAACGGCAGCGGGCCGCCGGGTTTCGCAACACGGCCCAGGCGCTCGCGCGAATTCCCTACGTGGTGGGGGCCGACTGGTTTCAGTATTACGACGAACCGACGCACGGTCGTGCCGATGGAGAGAATTTCAACTTCGGTCTGGTGGACATTCACAACCGCCCGTACGAGCCGCTGACGGCGGCGGCTTCAAAGCTGGATTTGACTGCCCTCAAGAAAAGGCGCGGCGCGGCGCGCCCCAGCGTTACGCAGGGTGTCCCGCCAGCACCGCGCGACCCGCTCGGCAGTTTCGAACTCATGCTCGCGCTGAAGGATTGGGACCGCGAGCGGGGTTTTGTGCCGGCGGCTTCGGAGTTTCCCGTCGCGGACCTTTATGTCTGTTGGGATCGCAAGGGGGTGTACCTCGGGCTATGCGCGCAGGATATCGCCGAGAAAGCATTTTATCGCGACGGCCGGTTGCCCGAAGTGGATCGCGCCGAGTGGATCGTAGAGTTGGGCGGAGCCCAGAAGCCGATCCGTGTGAGACTTGGCCCGGATGGACCGCCGCTGTGCGACGAGCCAGATGCCCGCGTCGTCAATCTTGCCGGCGTCTATCTGAACACGCGAAACTTTGCCGCGCTGGAGTTGCCCGCGAAGCTGTTCGGAATGACGGCGCTCAAACCCGGCGATTCGATTGCACTGGCGTCCACGTTCTTCACGCATTGCCGCGCTGATCGCGTCGAGTGGAAAGGCAGGTTCACCTTGGGGGACGCGCGATGAGAAAACGGCGTGCCCAACGACCATGAACCATTGCTCACGGCAGAAATGGCGGGACGGAATGTTGAGTTTGGCTTTTTCTGCCAACCCGCTTTGTGCCATTCGGTTTCCGGGAGGTGAGTTTCCGCTTGCCGCCGGTGGCCGACGATTTAGAGGGCACCTCCGGAAACTTGGCGAAAAGTTCGGGATAGATGAGAAAGAGTGGACAAGAAAGAGCATGATGTTTACGATGCGACTAATGAAAACTCCCCCGTCGGCGCAGCCGCTGGGATGCTTTGATGTTAAACTACGCTACGTTGGGCGACGGTCACGCAGTCGCGGGACGGCGGCGATTGGCTTGATCAACCTGATCTACAACCTGGCCCGCTAGGAACTGATTGTGCCCCGACATCGGATGTCGGGACTGCCCGCCGCCTGAACAGCGAAGATCATAACCAGAAACGACCGGAAACCAATCAACGACAAAGGATCAGGTGTCAGGAAAACACAAACGGAAGGAGCCGCTATGAAACCATGCACACCGAAAACCAATCGGCCACCATCAACCCAACTCCGAAAAGTAGTTTCCTGAGGTTTCCTTATGAAGCTTTACGGGCTCCGCTGTTTCAAATCCGCTTCATTGTTTTGTCTCTCTGCTGTGCTTGCGTACCCCTTCGGCGTGCAGCAAGCCAGCGGTGTTGACTCGTACTGGAACAATACCACTGGAGGAAATTTCACCACTCCCGCCAACTGGAGCGGCGGTATGCCGGGCGCCGGCGACAATGCCAATTTCACCAGCAACGCCACGTATCAAGTAACCTGGACCGCGCCCGCCGCGAACAGCCGCGCTAACTTCGGCGGCGGCACAGTGACGCAGGCGATCGGCGGCTTCTCATGGCTTCTCACCAACAGTTACGCCATCGCGCCAACCGGCGGCGGTACGGGAACAGTCGTCCATTCATGGGGCGCGTCGACGGTCACGAACAACGCCGGCGACGCCACGCTGTTCATCGGCCAATCCGGCAAGGGGAGATACATCCTGAACGGAGGCACAGTCACGACCGATTACCTGTTCGCCACAAACAACGGAACGGGCTACACGAATTCGACCCTTGCTTTTAATTTCGGCACGCTCAACACACGTCGTGGCGCCGGGTTTGTCACGATTAGCACAAACTTTTTCGCTTTGGGGAACACCCCCGGCCAGATCGCCACATGGAACATCACGGGTGGATCGAATTATTTTGTTGTCGATAACACCGTGGCGAATGTAGTTGGCAACGTCGCCGGCAGTCGTGGCATTCTCAATCTGAGCGGGCCAGGCACTTATTTGCTCGCTCCGCTGCCGTATGTCGGCTACTACGGCTCGGACTGCCAGCTCGTAGTGAGTGACGGTGCTTCGTTGAGAAGCTCATTCTTCTTTTTGGGCTTTAACCTTTCCGGCAGCAACACCCTTGGCGTGATATCGGGCAATGGATCGGTATGGACAAATACTATTGACGCCTGGATCGGTTACTCCTCGCATGGAAACCGGCTCATCATTACCAATGGCGGACGATTAAGAAGCGGCCGGACTTACATCGGCTATACGCTGGGTTCAGGGGATGGCAATTCGGCGCTGGTCACGGGCCGCAATTCGGTTTGGACAAACACGGGCGACTTGTATGTCGGCGGCGGCGGCAGTGGAAACCAACTGACAGTCGAGTTCGGCGCGCGGGTAGATAATCAAATCGGCTACATTGGCTTTGGCGTATTCCAAAGCAACAATCTGGCTTCGGTCAACGGCATTGGGTCGCTGTGGAAGAACAGCGGCCTGATCATCGGATACTCGGGCACGGGTCACCAGCTTTCCATCAATGGCGGGACCGTAATCGCAACCAACCTGATCGTCGGGCGAAGTTCGACGGCGGCAAACTCCGCTCTGTCGCTCAACAATGGCTTGCTCACCGTGACCAATACCGTGGGCAGTCCGGGCCTCCTGGACGTTCGGCGAGGCACTTTCACAGTTTCCAGCGGCGTCGTCACGGCCGACCGTGTTCTCTTCACCAACGTCGCCGGCAGTTTTGCTTTCAACGGCGGCAGAGTGAACACAAAGGGGACAACGTTTACGCCTGGCTCATCCTTGACTGTGGGCGATGGCACCAGCCCCGCCACGCTCAACTTTGTCGGCGGCACGCACACTTTTTCGGGAGGGCTCAACATTTCGGCGAATGCCTCGTTGGTCGGCACCGGCACCATTACCGGCGGCATCTTCAATGATGGGACGCTCGCGCCTGGCAATTCCGCCGGCAGCATCACCATCAATGGTGATTTACAGATGAGCAGTAACGGCGAACTGGTCTTCCAGATCGGCGGCCCAACTCAAACGAGCCAGTACGATTACCTTCCGATTTCCTCCGGCTTGTTCTGTGGCGGCAATCTGCGCGTGGCGCTGGCCAACAACTACACGCCATCGGCCACCAACATCTTCACGCTGGCGCAATTCGCATTCAGCAGCGGGAGTTTTGCCAACGCCCTCGACGGCGAACGACTTAAGACCACGGACAATCGCGGCTCGTTCCTCGTGAACCACAGCGGCCCGACGTTGCAGTTGAGCGATTATCAATCGACCGACACGGACGGCGATGGCATTGAAGACTCTTGGGCGACGAATTATTTTGGATCAACGCCGCTCCCCAACGGCACAGGTGTGAATGACAAATTCGGCGACAAAGATGGCGACGGCATGAGCAACTTCGCCGAGTTTCTTGCTGGCACCGATCCCACGAATAACGCAAGTTACCTGAAGCTAACTTCGACGATAGCAGCCCCAAACACGTTCACGATCCAGTTTGATACGGTTCCCGGCAGAACTTATCATGTGTGGTATTCGACCAATCTCCCTGCGTGGACGGAAGTGCCCGTGCCCGGGTTCGAGCATCCCGCACCCAATGTGAACCGCTGGACCGACGATGGAATTCTGACCGGCAGCCCGCCTTTTGCGAATGCGGGTCAGCGCTTTTATACTGTTTCGGTGGAATGAGTCTCCGAAAAGGTGTCGGTTCTTGATATTGGCACATGAAGCAGCGCGAGCCACGCTCCCGTCATGGCCCGCAAGTTGAGAGTCGAGTATCCCGGCGCGATCTCCCATCCGCTTGCCGGTTAGAAGAATCCGTCGAGCGCCCGGTTTTCCGCCCTGAGTCACGGCGCCCTCGCATCCGCTTCAAGCTGGACCACAGTTTCGAGTCGCGACGTGTCCCTGCCGCCGGCCCACGCGATTCCGCGCAGGACCAGAATCCGAAACAGGGGATCGTCAAGCGTCCAGGTGTAGTGGCCGGGGATGCTGGCAAACACGCGGCCTTTGCCGTTTTGAAACATCCACATCATGGGCCACTCCTTGCCGTCCTGTCCGGTCGTCGCCAGCACTTCCACTTTGTTCGTGTCGCCGAACATCGGCCAGTAAGGTTCGTCGAGAAAGCGGATCTGCGTCGGCAGACTCCGGGTGATGGCATCATTCGAGTGGCCCTCTCCCCCCTCCCGGCCACCCCCCTCACCCAATTGGCCCCGAGGTGAGGGGGGTGGAGGGGGGAGAGGGCCGCTCTTTGCCGTCGGCGCAACCAGTTTCAGATCGAACGGAGCATGAAGATATTTCGTTGGGCCGGGTTGGGCGGCAAGCCCAATGCGCAATGCCAGTTGTTCTGGATCCTTGTCCGCGATGGTCGCGGAATGTAGCAGCACCAGGCCGCCGCCCCGCGCCAGGAATTCATCCAATTGGCCGTAACGCTCCGCGCTCCAATCGTGGTTCCAGAAGTAGAACACGATGACGTTGGCCGTCTGCAATTGCCCGGCGCTGGGCCATTCCCAAGCGTCGCTGACTTGCACGCCCGGCGCCCGCTGGAGCAGCGGATGCCATTTTTTCTGCCACGCCGGATAATCGTGCTGGCCGGGGCCGTGGTCCTGTTTGCCCGCGACGAGCACGATTGACAATAACTGATCGTGAATCGCCGGGCGCGGACGGGCCGCCGCAAGCGCGGCTTGAATCTCCTCGCGTGTCCGCGTTGGTGGCGCATGAAGCAGGAAGGTCAGCAGGTCGCGCACTTCCCCTTCGCCCATTCCGTCCAACAATCCGGTCGGCATCAGCGAAACGGAGCTGACGCGCAACTCCCTGACCTCCGCGCGCGGCACGGCGGTTTCTTTGCCGTCGGCGCCGACGAGGTGCAACGCGCCCTCATCCTGCGCGCGAATGAAGCCGGTGAGTTCTCCCTCCCGCCAACTCAGATTGTAAGCCACGAAATCCGGATTGATCGAGGCGTTCGGTTCCTTGAGGTCGCGCAGGACCGACGCCGCATCGTGTGAAACCAGAATGCCGAGGTCAGGCCCGACCATTCCCCCTTCACCGCGGATGCGATGGCAGGTGGCGCACTTCAATCGCTCGCTGAAAAACAACTGCCGGCCACGCTCGAAATCTCCACCCGCCAGAATGTCGGCTGGCGCGGCCTTCGGAAGCGCCGGCGCAGGCGATTCGCTCGACGCGGGCGCGACCGGCAAAAACTCCTGGAGGCCCTGCATATCAAGGTCGAGGTCCAAGGTGGCTCCTTCCCCGCGTTGGCCCGGTTGCTTGACGCCCGGAAGGGTCAACGCGTGCGACACCGCTCGAAAAACCGGTTCGGTGTCGAGCACGAGCAGTCGGCCGCGATCCTGCAACTTCGCCGCGCGGACCTTCAAGAACCCGCGGGGCGAGGCCTCCTGCCGCTTCACGGCTTCGTAGGGCGGCTTCAGGAACTCGAAGCGGTCCGCGGCCCGCACGAACTCGCCGAACTCCAGCCGCATCTGGGTCGGGTGATTGGTGATCGAAGGATCCACTGGCCGGTCAAAAGCGACACGGACCTCGGCCGCGATGCTGCCGTCGGGATTCCGTGCCCTCGGTTTCGACTCTGCCGCGATTGGTTGCGGAGCTTTGGAATCGGTGTAGGAGATTTTGAAAATCTTCCCTTCTCCTTTCGGCCCGGTGCCCCAGTCCGGGAGGCCACTGTGACAGGCAACATACAGTTCACCGTTCGGCGAAATGGCCACATCGGTCGTGAGCATCGAGAGCCGGGCGATGAGGATTTCCCGGCCCTTGTAACCGCGCGAAGTTCTCTCCAAAGGGATGCGCCAGATCTTGCCGCGCGACTCGCCTGCCATGATCGCATCGCCCTGCCACCACGATGGGCCGAAGACTTTGCGACCCGGACTCGTTTTGTCGCGAGGCGCGGGATCGTTGAACACCAGGCCGCAAGCGGATTGGTGCTGCGGGCCGAACGCCACCACCGGCGCTTCACTGACCAGCTTGGGCAACCAGGTGGCGTGGCGCGGCGGAAAGCCATAGTTGCGCCCGGGAATGATGTGATTGAGTTCATCGAGGGGATTGCCGTTGGGGCACCAGGTTTCGCCCTCCTGGTCGGTCACAAACAAATCGCCGTGCCGGTTGAACGCCAGGGCATAGGGCACGCGAATCCCGGTGGCGATCGTCTCCATGCGTTTGCCGTCCGGCGACAGCTTTTGAATCGTGCCGCGCTTGCCGCGCAGGTCGTAATAGGAAACGCCATTCCGGACGCGATACGGGTTCGCGTAATCCGCCGTGAGGAGTCCGAAGTAAATGTTGCCGTGTCTGTCGAGCGTGAGGGCCGTCGCATCCACTCCGCCCGAGGCGACATCCGTCGGCGGCCAGTTGGTGGCAATGATCTCCTCGACGTCAGCCCGGCCATCGTGATCGGCATCCCGCAACAGGGAGATTTTCCCATGCGCGCTCACGTACAGCCCGGCCTTGGACCACGCCATGCCGACCGGCACGCTGAGTGTCGGCTGGTCCCAAAAGATTTCCGCCCGGTTCTCCAACCCATCGCCATCGGTGTCCCGCAGCAGATGCACCCGGCCATCGTAACCCAGCGTCGTGAGCCGGCCATCCGGCGCGAAGCGCAGATTGTTCACGTTCGACAGCCTCACCGGCAATTCCCGGACAGTGAATCCCGGGACAAGCATGTGAACGACGGGAACCGCCTCCTCCGCGCCAGATGGCAGCGCCACGATGAATGCCGACGCAATCGCGACCATCGGGAAACGCATGGCCGAGGCTTATCATTTTTGCCGTCAGTGGCAATGACGCATTCGTCCAGGGTTTCGCCATTCATGCGACGACCATGCGGGTTGTGAGCCTGAAGCATCTGACAAGATGAAGCGCTACGCGGGCTGGCAAGGTTGCACGACCCGCCCATAGTCCGATTGAGCAATAGCGGGCAGCCTCGTGGATGCCGTAACAATGATCACCAGCCATGAAGCGCATGATGAATTCCGAGTTCGATCACGTCCTCGCGGCGCGCGGCGGACACAAGCCGTCTGCTTCGCATTGGAGGCGGCTCTCAATCGCCGGCGCTGTGCTCGCCTCGATACATCTGATTGCTGGATTCGCGATCGCCGCCACGGTTTCCTTCCGCAGCCAGCCGCCAACCCCAGGCCCTCACGACATCTCGAATCTGATCGGCACTACCTCAGTGGACAGCAACGTTTGTGGCGGCGATGACGCGAACTACATTGCGGACGATCGTCCTGTCCAAGGCCAATCGTTCACCACCGGGACGAACGCCGCCGGCTATCGTTTGACCACCGTGATGCTCCGGGAGGTGTCTTGCGAAACCTATGCGCTGGTCCCATCCCTGACCTACAGGGTCCGCGTCACCAGGCCGGCGGCAAACCTGCTGGAAGTCATCGCGACCGAAACCGCCCGTGTCCAAGCCGATAGCCCTGGCAATTTGCCTTCCATCAACGACGGCGAGGAAGCCGGAGAAGGCTCGGGCACGTGGATCGCCGTCACGTTCGACCATCCGGTGCTCTTGCAGCCGAACTCGACCTACGGCTTCGACCTCGGCGGCGGCAGCGTCCGGCATTACTGGCAGACCGCCGGAGCTTCCACCGATTGCTACAAGAGTGGAACCGCCTATTCCAGCGGCGCCTCGGGCGTCGGCAACCGCGCGTGCTTGCGCCGCGACGGAGACCGCGTGTTCGTCGTGAGCCTCGTTCCGGCGGAAAGCCCTCCGTCCAAAAGCACCGCCGAAGGCCGTCCGGCAGGACGATGATCGAGCGATGCCATTTTCCCAGCCGGCGGCTCTCCGTCGAAGGCGGACGGCAATTCCCTTTCACGAACGATCTCACCGTGCTACGCTGGCTTGGAATCCCGGAATCACCGATGCAACGAACCGTATTCACCGCCTGTAGTGGAGCGGGCTTCTGCGCCATCGTCCTGGCTTCACCACTGGCACAGGGCGGTGAGGGCGTGAAATCCTGGCCGGACACCAATTCTGCGCCGGCCTCGAAGGCAGATTCACAGGCCGTCCTTACCACCGCCGAACAAGTCCACCAGTTGACCCGCGAAGCCGCCGCCCGCGGCCAACGGGCGGTGATTCGGGGCGTGGTCACCTGCGCGCTGCCGGACTCCGAGGCAGTGGTGATCCAGGACACCACGCGCGGCATTTATGTGGACCAGCTCGGACCCTCGTTCGATCCGCCGCCGCAACTCGGCGAACTGTTGGAGTTGGAGGGAATCACTGATCCAGGCGAGTTCGCGCCGCAACCTCGCGCCCGCAGTGTAAACCGCCTCGGCGCAGCCGAATTGCCGCAACCGATCCGGCCAACGTGGGACCAACTGATCAACGGCAGCCTCGACACCCAGTACGTCGAGATGCAGGGGGTCGTGACGTCGGTGCGCGCGGATGGCGTCACGCTCCTCACGCGCTGAGGCAAACTCAACATTGTGGTCCTGGGAACCAACGGCGCCGCCTGGTCGCGCCACGAAAACTCGCTCGTGCGTCTGCGCGGCTGCTTGTTTGCGTCCTGGGACGGCAACACCCACCAAGTCCGCGTGGGCGACATCCGGATGTTTTCGCCCAACGTGATCGTGGACGAGCCGGCCCCGGAGGATGTGTTCGCCGCAGCGCCCAAGCGCGCCTCGGATCTGCTCCGGTTTGATCCACAAGCCAGCGCGTTGCGGCGGGTCAAAGTTGCCGGACAATTCCTCCACGAGCGCGATGGCGAGTGCTTTCTGATGGACGGTTCGAACGGCCTGCGTTTCGTCGCCAAGGATCCGCCGGCCATCGCCGTGGGCGATGTGGTGGAAGTCGTGGGCTTTCCCAGCCTCGCCGGGCCGTCACCGGTGTTGCGGGAGGCCCTCGTGCGCAAGATTGGCAGTGCGACCCTGCCCGCGGCGATGCCGCTGGCCGGAGACGATTTGTTCCAGGCCAGGCACGACGCCATGCGCGTATGCATCGAGGCCGTGCTGTTGAGTCTGAGCGCGGACCAGCGGACGCTGGAATTGCAAGCTGGCTTGCGGCGATTCCTCGCCAAGTTGGACCCGCGTAGCGCGGCCATGCCCTCGCTCCCGGTCGGCAGCCGCCTGGAACTGACGGGGGTGTATGCCGGTCGCGGTGGTAATCGCGCGAGCGACGCGCAAATAGGGTTGTTCGAGTTGCTGCTCAATTCGCCGTCGGACATCCGGGTGCTGACCCGGCCGCCGTTTTGGACGTTGCGGCGGTTGTTGGTGCTGGTCGGCGCTTTGGCGGGGGTGTTGGTGGTGGCAGCGGTTTGGATCTGGCTGCTGCAACACACCGTGCGGGAACGCACCGCACAGTTGCGCCGGGAAACCCGCGACCGCGAACAGGCGGAGCATCAGCGCGTGCGGGCCCATGAACGCGCCCGCATCGCCCGCGACCTGCACGATGACCTCGGCACCAGTTTGACCGAAATCACCATGCTCGCCGCGTCCACCCCCGGCCTGCCGACTCCGGCCGAAGAGGCGACCCAGCGCCTCGGCACGATCGAGGGCAAATCGCGCGCGGTGGTGCATGCGCTGGATGAGATCGTCTGGGCAGTGGACCCGCAGCGCGACACACTGGCGTCCGTCGCCCGATACCTCGCCAGTTATGCCGAGGAGTATCTCGCCGGCCTCAATGTCTCATGTCGCGTGCAGATTCCGAATTCCTTTCCCGACCGGGTGATGTCCGGCGAGGTGCGCCATCATTTGTTTCTCGCAGTCAAGGAGGCACTCAGCAACGCGGTGCGCCACGGGACCGCCACCGAAGTTGCGTTCCGCGTGCGTCTGCTCCAGGACCGCTTGCACATCGCGATCAGCGACAATGGGAGCGGCTTCGACTTGTCCGGGCGTCCGAACGGACATGGCCTGTCGAATCTGCGCAATCGGCTCGAGCGATTGAACGGTCAGTGCGAACTCGACTCGTCTCCGGGCGCGGGGACGACCGTTTCCCTTAACCTTCCCCTGCCCGCTCACAACCACCAGCCATGACCACCGTTGCGATCGTCGAAGACAACCTGGTGATGCGGAAAACATTCCGCCATTGGGTTGATGCTGCGCCGGGTTTTCGCTGCGTGTTCGCCTGCGCCACTGCCGAGGAGGCTGTGGCGGAAATCCCGCGCCTCAAGCCTGACGTCGTCCTCATGGACATTCATCTGCCGGGCGAGTCCGGCATCGCCTGCACGGCCCGCCTGAAGGAGGCCCTGCCCCGTGTGCAAGTCATCATGCTCACGGTTTATCGCAATCAAGAGTTGATTTTTCAAGCGTTGCAGGCCGGGGCGTGCGGCTACCTGTTGAAACGATCCAGCCCAGAGGAATTGCTGAAAGCGATCGCCGAAGTGCGTTCCGGCGGCGCGCCAATGACCAGCGAGATCGCGCGCATGGTGGTTGAGGCGTTTCAAAAAAAGGCGGCGGGCGTCACCCCTGCTGATGGCCTCACCACGCGCGAATCGGAAATTCTTGCGCTGCTCTCCGAAGGGTTGAGCAACAAGGAAATCGCTGACAGCGTGGAAATCAGTTACGACACGGTGCGCGCGCACCTGCGGCACATCTACGAGAAACTCCACGTGCGCGGGCGGACCGAGGCGGTGAAGATGTATCTGCAATCGCCGGGCCTGAGCCTGTCCCGGGCGGGGAGTGAACTGCGATGAGCCGCCAATCCATAGCGCGAACCGCCAGTTGCGCACACAGGCTGCTCCCAAGGCCGACGAAGCTTCCCAGACGAAACGCCGGTTTCAGCGGTAGTCCGATTGAGCAATTGCGGAACGTCCGCGCCCGGCCTAGATTGGCAACGACCCAATGGTGCGTGGCACGAGACGATGCCGGTGCCGCCGTGGTTTCATGCGAAACACGGCGACGGTGGCCTTTTCGGACAACCTTGGCTCCGCGTTCCGCAATTTTTTTCCGAACCCAACTCGCAAACTCCTCCGAACATGAAAACTCCAGTCTCCAATCGCTGCCCTTTTCCAGCACCGCTCCCGGGCTGGCTTCCATTCCTGCGCGCGTCACGTCTGGCGCCGCTTGCGCTGGCGGCGGCGGGCTTGATGTGCGCGGGCGCTGCACGGGCCGCGACCGCGACCTTCAGCACGTCCGTGCCCGCGTTGGGCGCGAATGACATCTGGCAGACAAACGGACACGTCACCGCCGGCAGCCAGGCGAATCAGCGCAAGAGCAACGTCGGCGGCGCGCTCGGCAACGACACGTACATCGCTGACGATCAGATGATTCAAGGACAGACGTTCACGACCGGCAGCAATACCAACGGGTATCAACTCACCGCCGTCTCGCTGCGGCACGTGACCTACAATACCTTCGTTCTCGTTCCCGACCTGACCTACACGATTCGGATCACCAGCCCATCCGGGAGCACACTGACGGTCCTCGCCGAGGAAACCTCCTTCGTCGCGGAGGACGGTTCGGACTGCGGCACCTGCAACTTTGCCACGTTCAACAACGGCAACACGGAGACTGCAGGTTCAGGCCGCTGGATCACTTTCACACTGGATTCGCCGGCGATTCTCAACCCGAACACCACATACGGCTTTGACGTGGGAGGTGGCAGCACACGGCATTACTGGGAAACGGATGGGCGGTCTTGCACGCCGAGCGGCCCGAACTGCAACCCCGTGAACTTCTACACCGGCGGCACGGCCTACTCCAGCGGCGCGAATGGTTCGGGAAGCACCACCCTGACGAACCGCTCGGGGGACCGCGTTTTCGTCGTGGCGCTGACCCCTGCCAACGTCATTATTCCCCCGAAGATCACGATCCAGCCCAGGTCGCAGGCGTACTACGCGGGTAAAACCGCACAGTTCTTGGCCAAAGCCGGCGGCAGTCCGACGCTGGGATATCAGTGGAAGAAAAACGGCACCAACGTCGCCAATGGCGGGAACATTTCGGGCGCGCTGACCGACACCCTGACCGTCGCGAGCCTGAGCCTGTCGGACGCCGGTTCGTATTCGCTGACCGTGACCAATGGAGGAGGTTCAACGAACAGTTCCGCAGCCATGCTTACCGTCCTTGCCGCCCCAGCGCCGAGCACCAACTACGTCTATCACGTCTTCACGAACGACGCGCTGGCCCACTGGCGATTGAACGAGTCGGTGAATCCCGCGACCAACCCGCCGGCTTACGATTTCATCGGTGGCCGCATCGGCACTTACGAGAGCGCCTCGCTCAAAGCCGCCGGCCCGCAGCCGGCCTCTTTTCCAGGATTTGAATCCACCAACACGGCGGTGCAGGCTATTGCGAGCACCGACCTGGCTTGGGCGACGGTGCCAGCGCTGAACCTCAACACCAACACCGCAACGTTCACGGCGTGGATATACCCGATCGGCGCGCAGAACGACGATGTCGCAGTCTTCTATTCCCGCAGCGGCGGAACGACTGCGGGAATGGGTTACGGCGGGGCGTTCGCCGGGAGCTCGGGCCAATTGAGTTACACCTGGAATGGCAATCACTGGGATTATGTCTCCGGCCTGGTGATTCCTTCGGACCAGTGGTCGTTCGTGGCCGTGGTGGTCGAACCCTCGCGGGCCACGCTTTATCTCGGCACGGGCGGGGTATTGACGAACAGGATCAACTTCCCGGTCGTTCACGCCAATGAAGGTTGGACCGGCAGTTCCCGGATCGGCAGCGATCCGCACGGCAGCAGCCCGGCCCGCAATTTCAACGGCGTCGTGGACGAGGTGGCGGTGTTCAAACGCGCGCTGTCCTTTGACGACATCAACAAGCTGTACGGCGTGGGCCGCGGAATCATTCAGACCGTTCCCCCCAGCCTCGTGACCCAGCCCGGACCGCAGTCGCTGTACGCGGGGCGGACGGCGCGGTTTGCGGCGCTGGCCTCGGGAAGCGGACCGTTGGCTTACCGGTGGCGCAAAAACGGCTCGAACCTCAGCGATGGCGGCAACATCTCCGGCGCGACCTCAGATTCCCTGACCCTCTCCAATGTGGTCGCGGGTGACCAGGGCAATTACACATTGGTCGTTTCGAACTCCGCCGGGATGATCACCTCGACTCCTCCAGCGGCGCTTTCCATCGTGACTCCCAGTGGCAAGGCGTATGAGGCTGCCATGCGCGCCGGGAATCCCGTGGCGTATTGGAGGCTCGATGAAACTGGCGATCCCTCCCCTGGCACGCTCCCGGCCTTCAACTACATGGGCGGCTTGAACGGAACGTACGGTCCCGTGAGCCAGCCCGGCGTCACCGGTTTGCAACCGCCCGGTTTCGGCGAGTTGGAAGCCACCAACACCGCCGTGCAGACCACGGCCAACGGCGGCACGCCCAGTTGGGTCACCTTGCCGGCCATCAACCTGAACACGAACACGGTGACACTCACGGCCTGGATTTATCCGAACACCACGCACGCCGATTACAACGGACTGCTCATGACCCGTAACGGCACCACCGTGGCGGCAGGGATGCACTTCACGTCGGACAATCAGCTCGGCTACACGTGGAATGGCGGCAACTCGGAGACGTGGTCGTTCATGTCCGAGTTGCGGCCTCCGGTCAGCGAGTGGTCCTTCGTGGCGCTGGTGATCGAACCGACCAATGCTTCGCTCCATCTCTACACGACCAACGGCACTTCCTCGACGAACAACGCTATCGCTCATACCAGCGAATCCTGGGACGGCAACGCGCAGTTGGGCGGCGACCAGGAAACGCCTAGCTGGCGCATCTTCGATGGCGTCATTGACGAGGTGGCGGTGTTCAATTACGCGTTCACGCCGGCGCAATTGCAGTCCCTGTTCAATTCGGCCTTCACCGCGGGTCCGCCACCGGCCGTCACCCTCACGATTCAACCGGTCGGGGCCAACGTGCAGTTGAGCTGGCCGCAAGGCACGTTGCTCGAAGCCAACGGAATCCTCGGGCCTTGGATCACGAACAACGCACCTTCGCCTTACACTTTCGCGCCGACAGGATCGGCGAAGTTTTTCCGTGTGCGCGTCCAATGAGCCACAACCTGCAATGAGCGTATCGCGCTGCTCGTTTTCACCCGTGGTTCCGGCCCGGCGTGGTGCATTCACCTTGATCGAATTGCTGGTGGTCATCGCGATCATCGGCATCCTCGCGGCGATGCTGCTGCCGGCCTTGGCGAGCGCCAAGCGAAAGGCCCGGCAGGTCAATTGCCTGAGCAACTTGAAGCAGTTGACGACCGCCGCGGTGATGTACCAAAACGAATCTGGTTCATCGCCCGGTACGATCGCCTACGGCGCCGTGGCGACGCTTTGGATGGAAACGCTGATTGCGCACCACGCGCGGGTCAGTGCCATCCGGCATTGTCCAGACGCCCCGGCGCGCACGCCGCAACCCAGCGGCACGGCCGACGGCGACGCCGCCACGGCGTGGTTCTGGAAAGGGGACAGGACCAATTATTCAGGAAGCTACGGCATCAACAGTTGGCTTTACACTTTCGAAGGCGCCAGCCAGTGGGACGCCGACCACAACAAGTATTTTCTCAAGGACACGGCGATCGCTTCGCCGCCCAGGACGCCCTTCTTCATGGATGCCATCTGGCCGGACCTCTGGCCGGTCGCCAGCAGCCCGCCCGCCCGGAATCTTTTCACCGGTGACCGCCCCAATGGCCGGATGGGACGCTGCACCATCGCGCGCCATCTGATCGCCAGTCCCAAGGCCGCGCCGCGGAACGTCCCGGCCGGCCAGAAACTCCCCGGCGGCATTGCGATGAGCTTCGCCGACGCGCACGTGGAGATGGTGCGCCTGGAGAATCTGTGGCTGTACAACTGGCACAAAGGCTATCAGGTGCCGGCGACCCGGCCACCCTGAAGCACCCGGTTGGTGGAAGGCTCGCAACCGCCGCGCCGATTTGATTCAAACAGCTTCGGAGATGCGTTCGATCCGGATCGCCCTGCCACTGGCGTCCTCGATTTCGATCACCACTCCGTGCAGGATGACGCGGGACTTCGCCACGTCGAATTTCTGCGGCATGTTGGTGACGAAGCGCCGGACGACCGGTTCGATCTCGCGACCCAAAACGCTTTCGTGCGGCCCGGTGAAGCCCGCGTCGCTCAGGTAGGCCGTGCCGCCGGGAAAAATCTGTTCGTCCGCCGTCTGCACGTGCGTGTGCGTTCCAACCACGGCGCTCACCTGCCCGTCCAGCATCCGGGCGAAGGCGATTTTTTCCGACGTGGCCTCCGCGTGAAAATCCACGAACAGGATGTTGGTTCTCTGGCGCAGGCGGGCGACCTCGATCGGCACGACTATAAACGGGTTGTCGAGCACCGGCATGAACGTGCGGCCCTGCGCGTTCACCACGGCAATGGCAATCGGGTTCCTGACTTCAGGTTTCGGACTTCGGATTTCAAAAACGGCGCTCCCCTGCCCCGGCGTCCCGGGCGGATAATTCAGGGGCCGCAGAAAGCGCTTTTCCTTCGCCAGCAGTTCGCTGACTTCTTTTTGATCCCAAAGATGGTCACCCGTGGTCATCACATCCACTCCCGCTGCGAAAATCTCGTCGGCAACCCTTGGCGTGATCCCGGAACCGCCCGCTGCGTTCTCGCCGTTCGCGATGACGAAGTCGGCGCCGTGCCGCTCGCGCAGGGCCGGAAGCAGCGTCCTGACGGCCCGGCGTCCCGGTTCGCCCACGATGTCGCCGATGAAAATGAGTTTCACGCCGCGAGGCTACGGGCACAACCACTGGAACACAAACTGCGAATCGCCAGGAGGAATCCTCAGCTTTGAGACGACGCGGCGGCGAGCATTTTCCATTTGCCTTTGTCGGGTGGTTGAATTGTGCTTGGCGCATGAAGAGTTTTCGAGAGTTTCTCCATGTCGCGGTCGTTGCCGGCAGCCTTGCCGCTGCGAATGTCTCCAGCGCACAAACGCCCGCGGCGGACATGGCCGCGGCGGCGAACCATTTTCTGGCGGCGCTCACGCCGGATCAGGCAGCCAAAGCCGTTTACCAACTGGACAGCGACGAGCGCGTGAACTGGCACTTCATTCCCAAGGAGCGCAAAGGACTTCCTTATAAGGATCTTTCTGCGGCGCAACGCCATCTGGCGCACGCGCTGTTGAACAGCGCATTGAGCCATCGCGGCTACTTCAAGGCGGCGACGATCATGAGCCTTGAAAACATTCTGCACGAACTGGAACAGGGCCGCGGACCGACCCGTGAGTCGGACCTGTATTACATCAGCGTGTTTGGCGCACCCGGGAAGGAGGTCTGGGGCTGGCGATTCGAGGGCCATCATCTCTCGCTGAATTTCGTGGCGCGCGGCGACACCGTGCTGGCGACCACACCTTCGTTCATGGGCACGAACCCGGCGGAAGTGCGCAACGGCCCAAGAAAGGGGCTGCGCGTGCTGGCTCGCGAGGAGGACCTCGCACGCGAACTGGTCAAATCACTCGACGCGCGCCAGCAAAGCCACGCCATCATCACGAATGTGGCTCCGCGCGACATCATCACCGGCGCCTCGCGCAAGGCAGACCGCCTCGAACCTTCCGGCTTGCCCGCATCGCAAATGAACGCACAGCAGAAGAAACTCCTGGCCGGCCTGATCAAGGAATACCTTGGCCGCAATCGCGGCGAGGTTGCCGACGCGGACTGGGCGGAGGTCGAGAAAGCCGGCTGGAGCAAAGCATCTTTCGCCTGGGCCGGCGGCCTTGAACCTGGCCAGGGCCATTATTATCGCGTGCAAAGTCCAACGTTTCTGTTCGAATACGACAACACGCAGAATGACGCCAACCACATCCACGCGGTCTGGCGGGATTTCAAGAACGACTTCGGGGAGGACGCCCTTCGCAAACATTACGAGAGGACACCGCATCCGAAATGACTCACGCGCCACAATCAGTGAGCGGTTTGCCGCTCCACGCGCCTAGCCGTTGACCCTCTTTCGTGACCTTGTCCCCGGGCCAACAGCTCACCTTGACCATCAGCGACATCGCCTTCGGCGGCGAAGGTGTCGCTCGGGTGGACGACTTCGTGGTGTTTGTGCCGTTCGTCCTCGTCGGTGAAACAGTCGAAGCAGAGATCACGGAGGTGAAGAAAAAATTCGCGCGAGCCAGGCCCGTCAACATCCTCACCCCCTCACCGGAGCGCGTGCAGCCGGAATGCGTGCATTTCACCGCCTGCGGCGGTTGCCAGTATCAGCACGCCGCCTACGACACCCAGTTGCGACTGAAGCACAAGCAGGTGTCCGACCTCTTTCGGCGGATCGGCGGGATCGAGAAGGACGTGGTCGCGCCGGTGGTGCCCTGCCCGCGACCCTACAGTTACCGCAATCGCATCATGATCCGCAGCCAATGGAACAAACCCGAGCAACGCCTGAACATCGGGTTCGTGCGGTGGGACTGCGGACTGGTCGAGGACATCTTCGAGTGCAAGATCGCCGAACCGGCGCTGAATGAACAGATTCATCGCGTCCGGGCGCACCCTCCTCCCAAGGGCGGCATCAAAGTGGTGCTGCGCGTCACGCCGGAAGGCTGGGATGTGCCGCCGGATTCGTTTTTCCAGAACAACTTTCACCTGCTGCCCGGGTTGATCGAGGTCGTCCGCGAATTCCTCAAGGCCGGAGGCACGCGGCACCTCGTGGACCTTTACTGCGGGGTCGGTTTCTTCGCCATCGAACTGGCAGATATCGTGGAATCGTTCGTTGGCGTGGAATACGATCAAGCCGCCATCAAAGCTGCCCGGCGCAACGCGGAGCGGCGTGGCCGGCACAACGGGGAATTTCGCGCCGGCACGGTCGAGGAAGTGCTCCCTGGCTTGCTCGCCCGATCGCGGCCCGAGGCGACGACGGTGATTCTCGATCCTCCGCGAAAGGGTTGTCTGCCGGCGACGCTGCGACGGCTGCGCGAGTGTTCGCCGGCGCAAATCATCTATGTCTCCTGTCACCCGGCGACGATGGCCCGGGACTTGAACATTCTGTGCGCAGAGGGTGTCTTTGAACTGGTGCGAGTTCAACCGCTGGACATGTTTCCCCAAACCCAGCACGTCGAGTGCGTAGCGGATTTGCGCGCCGCGCGCACCGGCCCGGGCGACAAACTAAACTTGCCAAGCGTCGAAACCTCCCCTCACCTTTGAGCAGCGAATGACACCGGGCACCGATCCAATCCAGGAGCGGCGATTTGTGCGGGGCGTGCTGCCGTGGCTCGCCGGCGCCGCCGCGCTGATCCTCTACCTGCTTACCCTCAATCCGTGGATCTGGGTGCGGGAGCGGGACCACATGCGAAACCTCCATGCGTGGATCGGCTCCAGCAGCCTGTCGCAGGTGGCCCGGGTTTCGGAATGGAACTGGGAGCCCGAGGTCCTGATGCCCGCCCACTATGTGGTCACCTACCCGCTCCATTGGCTGCCTACCCGCTGGGTGCCGCGCGCGTTGAACACCTTCTCCGCGGTCTGCGCCGCGCTCGCGCTCGTGCTGCTCGCCCGTGCGGTCACCTTGCTGCCGCATGACCGCACGCTCGATCAACGGGAGCGTGAACGGGACCCGTGTGCCCGCCTCTCGATTCCACTGGCGTGGCTGCCGCCGGTGCTGGCCGTGGCCGTGTGCGGCCTGCAATTGACTTTCTGGGAGCACGCCACCAATGGCACGGTGGCGATGTTCGATCTGCTGCTGTTCGCCTACATCGTCCGCGGGCTGCTCGAATACCGCGCCGACGGCAATGAGTCCTGGTTGTTCCGGGCGGCGCTGGTTTATGGCGTGGGCATGACGAACAGTTTCACGCTGATTGGTTTCTTCCCGCTGTTCATCGCGGCTATCGTCTGGCTGCGCGGCGTGTTGTTTTTCAGTCCGCGGTTTCTGGGCCGCATGGCCTTGTGCGGACTGGTGGGCATGGCGCTGTATCTGTTGCTGCCAGTGCTGGCGTCCCGCTCGGACACGCTGCCGCTGAGTTTTTGGCAGGCGCTCAAGGCGAACTTGCTGGCGCAAAAGCAAATGGTCTTTCTTTTCCCCCGGAAATCGGTGCTGCTGCTGGGGCTGTTCTCCCTGGTGCCGGTGTTGCTCATTTCCATCCGTTGGGCTTCGTATTTCGGCGACACGAGTCCACTGGGCGTGGCGCTCACGAAGGTGATGTTTCATTTCGTGCATGCGTTTTTTCTGTTCGGTTGCCTGTGGGTGGGCCTCGATGCACCCTTGAGTCCACGGCAATTGCCCAGCAGTACCACCTGGACGTTGGTGCTGGACCTGCCCTACCTGCCGTTATATTTCCTCGGCGCGCTCGCCATCGGTTATCTGAGCGGCTACTTCCTGCTCGTGTTCCGTCAGGTGATGGCGCGGGGCCGCCGTCCTTCAGCACTCCTCAGATTCGCGGAACGCCTCGCCACCGCGGTCCTGTTCGCGTTGCTGGTCCTCGTGCCAGTCGCATTATGCGCGAAGAACCGGCCCGCGTTGCGCGTGACCAATGGCGACGCCTGGCGCACCTATGCCGCCGCTTCCGCGGATGCGCTTCCCAAGAACGCCGTCGTGTTGAGCGATGACCACCGGCGGCTCCGAGCGGTGCAGGCCTGGCTCGCCCACCTGGGCCAGGAGAAGGACTACATGTTCCTGGACACGCTGTCGCTCCGCTTGCCGGGATACCATCGGTTCCTCCAACGGGAACATGCACAACGCTGGCCGGGCAAGGTGGACGCCAGGCGCACCGAGCTGTTCGAACCGCCCGCGTTGCTCGATTCAATTTCCCAACTCGCGCAGACCAACCAGATTTTTTACCTGCACCCAAGTTTCGGTTACTACTTCGAAGCGTTCCACCTTGAACCGCACGGGTTGGTTTACCAGTTGCAGCGGCACCAGACCAATTCGGTGCTGCCGCCGCGCCTGGCGCCAGCGGTGATTGCCGAGAACGAAGCCTTTTGGACCAGGGCCAACGAAGCGTTTCTGCCTGCGCTCGTCGCGGCGCGGACCAAACCCACCCGGTCGAAGAGCCCCAGCCTGCCGGATCAACTGATGGAGTTCGCCCATCTCAAACGCGAGCCCGACCTGCAGAAGCGCCTGGTCGGCACGATCTACTCGCGGGCGCTCAATCATTGGGGCGTGGAGATGCAAAAGCTCGGCAAATTGGAACCAGCCGCGGCCTATTTCGAACTCGCCCACAAACTCAACGAGGAAAACGTCGTCGCCGAGATCAATCTCGACTTCAACAAGCGATTCCGCGCCGGTGAACGGGCGAAGGTCCAGGTCCCGAAGTCGGCGGACATCTGGCTCGGCAAATACCGCACGCTGGAACAGGCGTTGAACGACTGCGGTCCCTACGACGAACCGAGCCTGTGTTACGCACACGGTTACGTTTTTCTCCAAGGCGGGCTTTACCGGCAGGCGGTGCAGTCTTTTGAGCGCGTCCGCACGCTGGTGCCGGACGAACTCACCAGCCGGCTCTGGCTGGCCCAGTTGTATCTTCTCGCCCAGCAACCCGCTAAAGCCCTCGAACTCACCGGCGAGATCCATTCGCATCCCGAGCTGGCCAGCATGAGTCTCTCCAACCGCACGGAGCTTCTCGCTGTCGAGACGCGCGCCAGGTTCGCCAACAACGAGCAGGACCACGCCGTCCGCCTCCTCGAAATCGCCGCCTCGGAGCGCCCCGGTGATCCAATCCTGCTGGCTTCCATCACCGCCACCTATTGCGAGTTTGGCCGTTACACCAACGCGCTCGCCTTGCTCAATCTCCAGCTCAAATCGGCCCCGGACGACATTGCGCTGCTGGCGAACAAAGGCTTTGTCTCGATCCACCTGAAGAACTACGACGAGGCGATCCGCAACTTGTCGCGCGTGCTTGCGCTGGACACCAATAATTTTGCCGGCTTGCTCAACCGCGCCATCGCCTACCTGCGCAGCGATCAACTGGACGCCGCGCGAAAGGATTACGAGACGCTGCAACGGCTCCGGCCCGATGCCTTCCAGATTTATTTCGGTCTGGCGGAAATCGCCCTGCGGCGGCAGGACACCAACATGGCCATCCTCCATTACGAAAACTATTTGACCAACGCCGTGCCGGAAGCGGAGGAAACCCGGCAGGTCATCCAACGCCTCAAAGCCCTCAAAAGCGAATCCGCCGCCCCATCCGCGCCAGCCGCACCGCCCGACAAATCTGTCAAACCCTGAAGCCGCGTTCCCATGCGCGTCACGCACGTCATCACCCGGCTGATCGTCGGCGGCGCGCAGGAAAACACCATTGCCTCCGTACTGGGGTTGCGTCGGAAGCAAGGAATGGAAGTGGACCTCATCTCCGGCCCAAGCCTCGGCGCGGAAGGTTCCCTCGAATCCGAATTGGGCGTGGCTCGGGAGGCGGTCAACACAGCCGGTTCACCGCTCACCATCGTGCCGGAACTCGTTCGCCCCATTAATCCCTGGAAGGACTTCATCGCCCTGCGCCGGCTTACGCGCCGGTTTCGCGAACGCAAGCCGGACATCGTTCACACGCACAGCGGCAAGGCAGGAGTGCTCGGCCGGCTCGCTGCCCGGCGCGCCGGCGTGCGCGTGATCGTTCATACGATCCACGGACCCTCGTTTGGAGCTTTTCAGAGCGCGCTGCCGAACGCGCTGTTCCAGGCCGCCGAGCGCCGCGCCGGACGGGTGACGACGCATTTCGTGGTCGTCGCCGACGCGATGAAGGAGCAATACCTCGCCGCCGGGATTGGCCGTCCGGAACAGTACACAAGAATCTACAGTGGGTTCGATCTCGGACCTTTTCTCAAGGTGGAAAACGATCCGCAATGCCGCGCCCGGCTCGGCTTCGCACCCGGCGATATTGTCGTCGGCAAGATCGCGCGCCTGTTCAAGCTTAAGGGTCACGCTGATTTGATCGCCGCCGCGCCGGAACTCGTGCGCCGCTGTCCGCGAATGCGCTTCCTTCTGGTGGGCGACGGCGAATTGACAGGGCGATTCGTGGTCATGACGCGCGCGATGGGTTTGCGAAAACATTTCGTCTTCACCGGCCTGGTGCCACCCGCCGAAGTCCCCGCTTTGGTTGGCATCATGGATGTTGTCGTTCACCTCTCGCGTCGGGAGGGATTGCCGCGCGCCCTGCCCCAGGCGCTCGCCGCCGCGCGCCCGGTCGTGGCTTACGACTGCGACGGCGCAAGAGAGGTCTGTCTCGACAACAAAACCGGGTTCCTCGTGAGACCGGGAGATTTGCCGGGATTGCGTGAAGGGTTGATCCGGCTTGCGGGAAACCCCGAGTTGCGGAGGCGCTTCGGCGAAAAAGGCCGCGAATTCGTCCGCGACCGGTTCCCCGTCGAGCGGATGGTGGAGAGCCTCTACGCACTTTACCAAGAGTTGCTTTCTGAAAACCAACGGCTACCCGCCGACTAAAAGCTCAACGTTACGGCACTCGAATTCTTGCAAGGTAAATCTCGCTCTTCCCTTCGTGCGAAGAGTAGTAGCTGACCCAGAGCACTCCATCGTCCCAGACCAGGCCCGGATAACTGCAATCGCCTCCGCCGGGCAGAATCAAATCCAGCTTCACGCCGGTGAGGCTCATGTCGCCGATGAAAGTTTTGTTGCCCGTGGCCTTATCGCCGTAGTGGCGGCCTCCGGCAATCATGCGCCCATTGGGTAGCACCATGAAATTCGGTCCGCCAATCTGCATCCCGGCCGGATGCCACTGCCAATCCTTGTAAGGCGCGGCGCTGCGGCCAATCCAGGCGGAACGATCTTCGCCCGAACCCTCGCGCCGCATTAACGCGATGCAATCACCGTTCTCCATGAAACGCAGTGTCGTTTCATTCGGGCGCCCGGGCACTTCGAGCCGCGTCAACAAACGGTAATCGAGGCCGTCGTCGCTCTCGAAAAGTTTCACGGTCCAGTCGGCGGCGGTGACGTTGCCGCTGACGTTCGAGGACGATGAGTTGTAGGTGACGCCGTACGCACGGCCCTTTCGCCACGTCACGCGCCACAGCCATCCTCCCTTGTCGAGAATGCGGCGCGGTGCCGTCCAGTTCGTTCCATCACTGGAGAACGCCACGCGGGGTTGTCGTTCCATCAAGGTCTTGCCCTGGTAAACCGATCCACCCATCACGAGCATGAGGCGATTGTCCGGGGTGACGGAAAACTTGGGGTCGCGTAAATCCACGCCCCCCTCGCGCAACAGCGCCGCCGAAGTCCAGGCTTCGCAATCCTTGGAAACCAGAACGCGAACCCGTCCATCGCCGCCCACGTGAGCCTCGGCTTCACGGAAAGTGCAAAACCAACGACCATCGAAGCGAATGAGGTCCGTGAAAGCGTTGTGCTTCGCTTCGCCCCAGATTTTTCGGACCGAAAGCAGTTGGGGCGTCTCTCCGGCATGCGCACGCCCGGCGAACGTATTCACGGCAGCCGTCAGAAGCAGCCAGATAAGCGCGGTGCGACTCATGCCTGATTTCCTAAACCATGCGGCAATCCCAGCCAATGGAATTCCATCTCGCGGACGCGCGGTAGAACAAGCCTCCGCATCGCAATTCACTTTCGGCCAGGCTTCGACCTTGTTAGCTTCCGCGTCATGCCAGTTCCGGTGATCAGCATCGCCCAGATGCGGGAATGGGAGAAGGCCACTTGGGCCACGGGCCAGACGGAAACGGATGTCATCCGGCGCGTCGGCCTTGCCATCGCGGGCCACGCGATGTCACTGACCAAACCCGGTGAGCGCATCCTCGTTCTCGCCGGCAAAGGACACAACGGCGACGACGCCCGCGCGGCCCTGGCGCACCTGACTGGACGCGAGGCCGAAAGCCTGGACCTCGACGATCCCAACGCCGATCTGCCGCGGTTGGCTGCGGCCTTGGCGCAAAAGCCCGCGCTCGTCGTTGACGCTTTGTTCGGCATCGGCTTGAACCGGCCCTTGGACAACGCCTGGGCCGCAATCATCGCGCAGGTGAATCAAGCGGGACGGCGAGTCCTCGCGGTGGACGTTCCGTCCGGCTTGAACGCCGACACGGGCGAACCGCAAGGCGCGGCGATTCACGCGGCAGTCACCTTGACCGTCGGCGCGCCGAAGCAAGGGTTGCTGCGCGAGAACGCCTGGCCTTTCGTCGGACGGCTGGGAGTCGCTCCCGGCGTGGGCTTGGTGGCGTGTCCGCATCGTAGCGACCTGAATTGGACCTTGCCCGAAGATTTCACCGGCTTCCCTCCCGCGCGTCCCGCCGCGGGCCACAAAGGGAGTTTCGGCCACCTGATGGTCATCGCCGGCAGTCTCGGCTATCACGGCGCGGCGGTGCTTGCCGCGCGCGCGGCGCAACGCGCGCAGCCCGGCCTGATCACCCTGCTCACCCATGAACCGGTGTATCACGCCATCGCTTCGCAATTGCAGGCCGTCATGGTCCGGCCCTGGGAGCCCGCGGGGAAACTCCCCGCCGATTTCAGCGCGGCGCTGATCGGTCCCGGCCTGGCTGCCAGCGACTTGCCGGACGAGATCAAAATGTTGGCGCGCCGGCTTTGGCGGGACGCGCTCGTGCCCGTGGTAGTGGACGCCAGCGCGCTGGATTGGCTGCCGCTCGACCCCGTGCCGAGAAACGCCATTCGCGTGCTGACGCCCCATCCGGGCGAGGCTGCGCGCCTGCTCAAGAAAGGCGTCGCTCAAGTGCAGGCGAACCGTCCCCAGGCGTTGCGCGAAATCTCCCATCGGTTCGGCAACGCGTGGGTGGTGCTCAAGGGGCACCAGACCCTGATCGGCCGGAGTGCTGGCGAGCTTTTTGTGAATCCGTCCGGCAACCCGCATCTGGCCCAGGGCGGCAGTGGTGACGTGCTGGCCGGCTTCATCGCGGGACTGCTGGCGCAACCCGCCTTGCAGTCGGACCCTGGCCAATGCGTCCGCTACGCCGTTTGGCAGCACGGCGCGGCGGCGGACCTGCTCCAAGCCCGGCGCGCCAATTGGATCATCGAGGAACTGCTGGCACAAATCGGCGATGCGGGTGTTTGAAACTGGGGTGCCTGTGATGCAAATCTTCGCGAGCGCCAGGTTTTTTAACTTCCTTTGCGCATGGCCATTTGCTAGGAAACGCCGCGTGCGGACTCTCCGATTATTCGGTTGCTGGCTCTGGCTGGCGGCGCTGGCCACGAGCGTCGCCGCCCTCGAGGGTTCCTTCCAACTGAATGACGGACGCAATCTGGCCGGCGAGGTGTTGATCGCCTCGGCCAACGACGCGGGTGTTCAGATCAAGGTCGGCAGCGGCAAATACGAACGGGTCAGTTGGGCCAGCTTTTCGCAGGAGGACCTCAGGAAGTTCGCGGAGGACAAGAAGCTGGAGCAGTTCGTCGAGCCGTTCATCGAAATCCCCCAGGAGGTCCGCCTGAAAAAAACCGAAGTCGAGTTGAAGGAAGTCCCGCGCCTGGAACGCCCGCGCAAAGGTTCGTTGCTCGGCGCGCTGTTCGGCTCGTCGGTCGGATTGGTCACGTTGCTGTTGCTCTACGCCGCGAACGTCTATGCCGGTTATGAGATCGCGACCGTCCGCGCGTATCCGCCGGGCCTGGTTTGCGGCGTGGCGGCGGTGGCGCCCATCGTGGGTCCGGTGGTGTTCCTCTGTCTGCCCACGCGGATGGCCGCCGCGGAGTCGCACGTGCTGGAGGAGGCGCCGCCCGATCCCGGAGTGGAACCACTCGGGCCGGCGGACGGTACCGTTGCGGAAGCGCCTGCCGGATTGAAGATCGCCCATGACGAGGAACGCGAGCACGCGCCGGTCGTGCCGCAGACGCAGGTGTTCGCCCGGGGACAGTTCACGTTCAACAAGCGGTTCTTCGAAACGAAATTCCCCGGCTTCTTCGGGCTGGTGCGCCGGGACGCCGAAAAAGATCTGGTGCTGGTCGTCAAGACGCCGCGTGGAGAACACCTGGCCCATCGCATCACCCGGATCGCCGCGGGCGACATGCATGTGGAAGTCCACAAAGGTTCCGCCAAACAGGAAGTCGCCGTCACGTTCGGCGAAATCCAGGAAGTGCAGCTCAAGCACAAGGACGTTTAGGGCCTCATGAAATACCGCACCCTTCTCCTGTTCGGCGCGCCCGGCGCGGGCAAGGGCACGCAGGGAAAAATCCTCGGCACGATCCCGAACTTCTTCCATTGCGCCTGCGGGGACGTGTTCCGTTCGCTGTCGTCCTCCAATCCGCTGGGGCGCGTGTTTCTCAAGTATTCCAGCCGCGGCCAGCTCGTACCGGACGAGCCCACCGTCGAGGTCTGGCAGCAGTTCATCCGCAATTGCGAAAAAACCGGGCGCTTCCAACCTGCCAACGACGTGCTCGTGCTGGACGGCATTCCGCGCAACCGCAACCAGGCGGAGATGCTGAAGGACACTCTCGACGTGCGGGCAATCCTCTACCTGCACTGCAACAATTTCGACGCCATGGTCGAACGCCTCCAACGCCGCGCCCTGAAGGAAAACCGCCTGGATGACGCCAACCTCGACGTGATCCGCGACCGATTGAAGGTTTACGAGCGGGAAACCAAACCGGTGTTGAATTACTACGGCCGGAGGTGCGTTCATCGGATCAACTCGACCCAGACACCGGTCAAGGTGTTGCGCGATCTGCTCGCCAAAGTGGAGAAGGCGCTCCATTAGTCCCGGCGAATTTTCCTTTTACCCGGCGGCGATTTCGACTTGCCTGACGGCGTGACGCCGTTGCGCATCATCTTCATGGGCACGCCGGAGCTGGCGGCGGTGAGCCTGGCCGCCCTGCTCCGCGAACCACAATTCCGCGTCGTGGCTGCCGTCACGCAACCGGATCGTCCCAAGGGCCGCGATCTGAAGCTCACACCCTCGCCGGTCAAGGAAATCGCTCTGCGCACCGGGCTGCCGGTGTTGCAGCCAGAGAAGGCGCGCGACGAAACATTTGTCGCTGAACTGAAATCCTTCCAGCCCGATCTCATCGCCGTCGCCGCGTTCGGACAGATTTTGCCGAAGGCCATCTTGGACTTGCCGCCGCACGGCTGTCTCAACGTCCACACATCCCTGCTGCCGAAATACCGTGGGGCCGCGCCGATCCAATGGGCCATCGCCAACGGCGATTCCGAAACCGGCGTCACGATCATGAAGATGGATGCCGGCATGGACACCGGCGACATCCTCACGCAACGCGCGACGCCGATTCAGCCGGAGGATAACAGCCAGACCCTTCACGATCGCCTCGCTCAACTCGGGGCGGAACTGCTCGTGCAAACGATTCCAAGTTTGGTCTCCGGAAAAATCCAGCCGCGGAAACAAGACGCCGCGCTCGCGACCCATGCCCCAAAGGTCAAGAAGGAGAACGGTTGGATGAACTGGACGCTGCCGGCGTCACAGTTGTGCCATCGCGTTCGGGCGTTTACTCCGTGGCCGGGGGCCTTCACTTTTCTGCCGGCTCAACCACGCCCGCGCCTGCTCAAGATCTGGAAAGCCGAGCCATTGTCATCAGGGGCTGGCGAGCCTGGCCGGCTTTTGTGCCCAGACAAGGACGGCATTGTGGTCGCATGCGGAAAAGGCGCGCTGAAGATTCTCGAACTCCAGCTCGAAGGCGGACGGCGGATGACGGCACCGGAATTTCTCTCCGGGCACCCGTTGCAACCCGGCCAGCGGCTCGGTTGACGCGACGCCCATCGTCTATTGGCTGTCAAAGGCGTAGATTCCTGGCGACGGGTACTACGAAAGCCTTGCGTGCGCGGCCATGAACTGCTCCACCCGCTTCGCATCCACCGCGCGTGACCAGTGACCGCCCTCCTTGAACTCCGAGCCAACGATGAACCCATCCGCCGCGCGGAAGAACGATTTCAGATTCTTGACAGTCACTCCCGAGCCGAGAAAAACCGGCAGCCGCGTTTTCCTTTTCACCGCCAGTACGTCGGTGCGTTTCGGCGCGTCGCCCGTCACTGCGCCCGTCACGATCACCGCGTCGCCGCGCATGAACTCGACGGCATGCGCCGTCTCGGCGATGTCCACGTCAGCCGTGATCGCGTGCGAACTATGCTTCTTCTTCACGTCGGCCCAGATTTGCACGCGATCCGCGCCGATCGCGCGCCGGAAGCGCAGCAACTCGCCAGCGGACGACTGGATGAAACCCTCGTCCGCCACGTGCGCAAACGCGAATCCCTCGGCGCGGATGAAATCAAGACCTGCCGCGTGCGCCACGGCCATGGCGTCGAGATTGGCCCCAGCCAGTATTTGGACGCCGCACGGGAGTCCGCTCGCGTTCTTCACGGCACGCGAGAGGATGGCCATCGCCGCCACAATTTCCGGACCGACGCGCCCGCGGAGATACGGCGTGTCGTGCATGTTTTCCAGCAACAGGCCATGCACACCGGCGGCGCGATAGATTGCCGCTTCTCTCAACGCCTGTTTCTCGATCGCCGGCAAGGTCAGTCCGCCCGCCGGCGTGCCGGGCAACGCGCCGACGTGAATCATGGCGATGACCGATTTTGTTGACGGAAAAAGCGGATTTGGAGCAGCCATGCGGATCAAGTATGAATCGCGCCGTGATATGACGCAATTCGTTCCGACTGGACTCCGCTCACGTAAGGTGCGCAGAATCCGGCTCGTGCCATCGAAGTATCATCGTTCACTGCCAGCGCGCTGCATGACGGTATTGATCCTCTCGCTGTCGCTCGGCATCGGGACGATCATGGCCCAAGCGGCCGCCGCCAGGGTGGATTTCGCGAAGGACATCCTGCCCATTCTCGAACGAAACTGTTTCGAGTGTCACGGGCCGGAAAAGCAGAAGGCGGGCTTGCGGCTCGACGAGAAAGCCGACGCCCTGAAGGGAGGCGACATCGGACCTTTGCTGGTTGCCGGCAAGAGCGCGGAGAGTTTGTTGATTCAGGCAGTCGAAGGGACAAAAGCAAACTTGGAGCGAATGCCCCGCAAGCGTGATCCACTCCCGCCGGAACAGATTGCCTTGCTCCGTACGTGGATTGACCAGGGTGCGGACTGGCCTGAATCGGCTTCGGCCAGGTCTAAAACGTCCCGCGAGCATTGGGCCTTTAAGCCTCCGATCCGTCCACCGCTACCAGAGGTGAAGGCCAAGCATTGGCTACGAAATCCGGTTGACCGGTTCATCCTGGCGCGGCTCGAAAAGGAAAAACTCAAACCGTCGCCCGAGGCGGACAAGATCACCCTGCTCCGCCGCCTGTCGCTCGATTTGACCGGCCTCCCACCGACGATCGCAGAGGTTGACGCCTTCCTCGCCGACAAGTCGGCAGACGCCTACGAGAAACAGGTCGAACGGCTGCTCGCCTCGCCCCACTACGGCGAACGCTGGGGACGGCACTGGCTCGACGCGGCACGCTATGCGGATTCGGATGGCTTTGAGAAGGACAAGCCGCGTTTCGTTTGGGCCTATCGCGATTGGGTCGTCAACGCCTTAAATCGCGACCTGCCCTACGACCGGTTCATCATCGAGCAGATCGCCGGTGACGAACTCCCGAACGCGTCGCAGGATGAAATCGTCGCCACGGGTTTTCTCCGCAACGCAATGTTGAACGAGGAAGGCGGCGTGGACCCGGAGCAGTTCCGAATGGAGGGACTGTTCGACCGCATGGACGCCATCGGCAAGAGCGTGCTCGGCGTCACGATCCAGTGCGCGCAGTGCCACAACCACAAGTTCGATCCACTGTCGCAGGAGGAATACTACCGCCTGTTCGCGTTCCTGAACAACGATCACGAGGCTTCGACCATCATCTACTCGACGAGGCAGCAAATGCTCGTCGCAGACCTGAGCCGCCAGATGCGCGACCTGGAGGCCGGACTGCGGCACTCGACGCCCGACTGGCAGGAGCGCATGAACCAATGGGAGGATTCGGTGAAGGCGAACCAGCCCGAGTGGACCATCGTCCGCTGCGTCAACGCCGGCGACAACGGCGAGCGATTTTACTACTACGAGGATGGCTCAATCCGCGCGGCCAGTTACGCGCCAACGAAATGGACGGCGCATTTTCGCGGCACGAACGATCTGCCGGTCATCGGCGCCTTTCAACTCGAACAGTTGAACGACCCGAATTTGCCGTGCAACGGGCCGGGCCGTTCGATCAAAGGCATGGCGGCCTTGAGCGAGTTCAAAGTCGAGGCGGTTGATCTGGGTGATCCCACCAACAAGGTCACGGTGAAATTCGCGCAGGCGACGGCAGATTTCAGCAACGCGGAAAAGGAATTGGAGTCCGAGTTCAGCGACAAGTCCGACAAGAAGCGCGTCTATGGGCCGGTGGCGCTCGCGATTGACGGCAAGGACGACACCGCGTGGGGCATTGACGCCGGACCGGGCCGGCGCAATCAACCGCGCAAGGCCGTGTTCATTCCCGAGAAACCCATCGCCTTCACGAACGGGGTCGAGTTGAACTTCCGCCTGATGCAGAACCACGGCGGCGCGAATTCCGACGACAATCAGAATCACAACCTCGGCCGCTTTCGCATCAGCGTCTCCAGCGTGACGAATGCGGTGGCCGACCCGCTGCCGACGGGGGTTCGCGGGATTTTCAGAATTCCGCGCGAGCAAAGAAGCCCGGCCCAAATCGCAACGGTATTCAGTTTCTGGCGCACCACCGTCTCGGAGTTCAACGAGACAATTGATAGAATCGAGGGTTTGTGGCAACAGTGGCCCGAAGGCGCGCCGTCGCTGACGTTGATGGCGCGCATGGGCCGTTCGCCCGAAGACAAGCCGCGCCCAACGCATATCTTCAAGCGCGGCGATTGGCTCAAACCCGCCAACGAAGTGGCTTTCGGCGTGCCGGCGTTTCTGCACGCGCTGCCGCCGGACGCCGACGCCTCGCGCCTGACGCTGGCCCGATGGCTCGTGGACAAAAAGTCGCCCACCACGGCGCGTTCGCTCGTGAACCGCGTCTGGCAGGCTTACTTCGGCACCGGTCTGGTGGAGACGCCGGAAGATTTTGGCACGCGCAGCGAAGCTCCTTCGCATCCCGAATTGCTCGACTGGATGGCGTGCGAATGTATGGAACCGAAAGTTACATGGTTACATGGTTACAAGGTTACATCGGGCCCGTCCCCCCAAGCCACGCGCGAAACCCAAGACCATGTAGCTCATGTAACCCATGTAACTCCGCCGTGGAGCATCAAACACCTACAACGCCTCATCGTCACCAGCGCCACTTATCGCCAATCGTCACGCGTCACGCACGAACTTTACGCGAAGGACCCGTACAACCGCTTGCTCGCGCGCGGGCCGCGCCTTCGCGTCGAGGGCGAAATCGTGCGGGACATCGCGCTCGCCGCGAGTGGACTGCTGAATCCTGAAATGGGTGGTCGCAGCATCTATCCGCCGGCGCCGGAGTTTTTGTTCCAACCGCCGGCCAGCTACGGCCCGAAAACCTGGAAGCCGGAAACCGGCCCGGAGCGTTATCGCCGCAGTCTCTATATTTTCAAGTTCCGCTCCGTGCCGTATCCAATGCTGCAAACGTTTGACGCGCCGAACGGGGATTTTTCCTGCGTCCGGCGGCTGCGGTCGAACACGCCCTTGCAGGCGCTGGTGTCGCTGAACGAGCCTCAGTTCGTTGAGTGTGCCCAGGCCCTCGCGCGCAGAACGTTGGCCGCGGGCGGCAAGACGGACGTTGATCGGATCAACTTTGCCTTCCGCAGTGCGCTTTCGCGCCTGCCGACCGAACTCGAGCGCAAGGAGTTGCTGTCGTTGCTCGAACGGCAGCGCAAACACATTAGCGAGGGGTGGGTGAATCCGCTTGAACTGGCCGCCGGCAAAAACGAAGCGCCGAACAAGTTGCCCGAAGGCGCAACACCAACCCAACTGGCCGCCTACACTGTCGTCTCGCGCGTGCTGCTGAACCTCGACGAGACGATCACAAAGGAGTAAGAAGTTGACGTGACCGACGTCGAGCAACACCGGTTTTACGAAGACCTCGTGCGAAGGCTGCGTGCGCGCGGCGTCCTGTGTGCGATCACGAGTGGGCTGGCGTGTGTGCATTACGGCGTCGCAGAAACGACGAAAGATTGCGACTTGCTATGCCATCCGGGTTCGTTCGACGCACTGCTTGGCGTGTTGGAGGACACGAAGGTCGAAGGCGGTGCCTGCCAGTATCGCGGCAACATCAGTCCGCCGCTGGACGCGCGCTGGCACGAGGGCGGGTGGACGAGTCACTTTGAGTGGGTGCTGCGATCGGGCGATGTGACGCTGGATGTGTTCGGTCATGCGTTGCGCGAGCCTTCACCCTGGCCCGAGGACGTTGTCGGTTTGTATGCCGGCCCGCACACCGTGGCGGCGATGAAGCGGACGAACCGCGAGAAGGATTGGGCATTCATCACTGCGCTCGGCGTGCGGATGGTTGAAGCTGACGACGATCGCGGCTGGCTGCACCTTTTCAAACCGGACGTCCTGTCGGAACTTTTGGAAAACCATCCATGCCCGCCTGAAATAGCAGCGCAGCGTCCGGCGCTTCAATTGGCGCTGACAGGCGATCCCCAAGCCGCCGGCGCCCTCCACGCCGAGCGCCTGCTGTGGGAGGAACTGGATCGCATTCGCATCCGGATTCTCGAGCGGCATCTACGTCCCTACGTCTCGTGCGTTCGCAAAACGCGGCTCGCCCGCGCACTGCCCCTGCATGACGACCACGCCTTGCGAATTGATTGCGCCACGCGGTATCTGCCCGCGAACCCACTGAAGGACTACGGCACCGGGGAATACATTGAGGAGGCCAAGACTGCGCTGATAGCCACCGGATTGCTTTCGCAGAACGCATCGACTTGGCTGCCCGACGTGGCGCTATACTTTGAGTGGTTGAACCGATGAAACGCGCCCCGCTGACCTACCGCCGGCGCCCGTGGCCGAAAGAAAAACTCGCGCGCCTCCGCCAGATCGAGCGCGACTTCCATGTCCGTGAGTTCGGCGAGGAGCTGGCGCGCGTGAATCTGGACCTGACGCTGGAAGAGCGCCTCAAGTATCTGGAGTGGATGCGCAATTTGGGACACCGGCACGGTTTGCGGTTCACGCGGGATTTGAAATCGGTCGAGAAAAAGCTACTGAGCAAGAAGCCATGAACTGCCAATCCCACCTCTATCGCGGCCTCGATCCGCAGCTCGTCACGCGCCGCTGGTTTTTCCAACAATGCGGCGTGGGCCTCGGCGCCATCGCCCTGGGCAGCCTCTTTCGCGAAAGCGGTTGGGCGTCGCCCGCAGCGCTCGCCAATCCACTCGCACCCAAGCAGCCGCCTTTCCCCGGCAAGGCCAAACGCGTCATCTTCCTCTTCATGGCCGGCGCGCCGAGTCATCTGGAGCTGTTCGACAACAAACCCGAGTTGGCGAAATGGGACGGCAAACTCCCGCCAGCCGAGCTGGTCAAAGACTACCGCGCGGCATTCATCAACCCGAGTTCCAAATTGCTCGGGCCGAAGTTCAAGTTTGCCCGTCATGGACAGAGCGGCGCGGAACTCTCCGAATTGTTGCCGCATCTTGCCGGCGTCGCGGACGACATCGCGATCGTGAAGTCCATGCACACCGACGCCTTCAATCACGCGCCGGGGCAAATCTTGATGAGCACCGGTTCGCAACAGTTCGGACGCCCAAGCGTCGGTGCGTGGACGACCTACGGCCTCGGCAGTGAATCACAGGACTTGCCGGCATTCGTGGTGTTCAGCACGGGCAGCAAAGGGCCGAGCGGCGGCTCGTCCAACTGGGGCGCGGGCTTCCTGCCATCGGTTCACCAGGGCGTGCTGTTCCGCAGTGTCGGTGATCCTGTCCTATACCTCTCGAACCCGAAAGGCGTGGACCAAAAAATCCAGCGCGAGTCACTGGACTCCATCCGGCGGCTCAACCAGATGCATCTCGACGTCGTCGGCGATCCGGAAATCGCCACGCGCATCAACTCGTTCGAGTTGGCGTATCGGATGCAACTCACCACGCCGGAGTTGATGGACATCACCAAGGAGTCGAAGGAGATGCTCGAAATGTACGGCGCCGAACCGGGCAAAGGCACGTTCGCTAACGCGTGCCTGCTGGCGCGGCGGCTCGTCGAGAAGGGTGTGCGCTTCGTCGAGATTTTCCACGAGGCGTGGGACCAGCACGGCAACCTCGTCGCCGACCTGAAAAAGAATTGTCAGAACACGGACAGAGCTTGCGCGGCGCTCATCAAAGACCTCAAACAACGCGGGCTTCTGGACGACACACTGGTGGTCTGGGGCGGCGAGTTCGGGCGCACGCCGATGGTCCAGGGCGGCAGCGACGGGCGCGATCATCATCCGAATTGTTTCACGATGTGGCTGGCGGGTGGCGGCGTGAAACGAGGCATCACGCTCGGCGAGTCGGACGAGTTCGGTTTCAACGCCACGGTGGACAAGGTCCACGTTCATGACCTCCACGCCACGATTCTCCACCTGCTCGGCTTCGATCACACGAAGCTGACGTATCGCTTCCAGGGCCGCGACTTCCGGCTCACGGATGTTTACGGCGAAGTTGTGCAAAAGCTGCTGGCTTGAGGCGAAGCGAGCCGGCAGCGAGTGCGTAAGAGCGATCGCGCCACGTCATGGCCTCCGCCCGTTTCACTGCTCCTTGAATTTCTCGACCTCAAATCGTTCGAAGGTCACCGGTTCGCCGGGCAGGATGCCGCCCTTCCTGTGCGCGATGCGAACCTGCTCCTCCACCGTGGTCACGTCCTCCAAGCCCGGCAGCAAGACGCCGCACCGTCCGTCCTCGGTGGACACCATCAGGCCGTAGCGCGACGGGTCGAGACCCGCTTCGGAACCGATGGTTTCGCGTTTGCCGAGCACGCTGACCTCGAAGCACAATGCTTCCAGTTCCTCGCGCCGGACGGGTTCGAAACGATTGTCCTGGAAGGCGCTCAATCGCGCGACCCACCAGGTTTCGTCCACCACGGTGGGGTATTTAGGCTCGAGGTTGCCGATGCAACCGCGCAAGCCGCCCGCGCGATTGCGGATCGTGACGAAGAGCGCGGCTGGCTGACTGAGCATGCCCTCCTCGAATCGCGGCGGCTCTTCGTCCAGTCGCAGCAACACCGCCTCCACCGACCGCCGCGCGATGCCCGGCAGCAACCCGCCGCCTCCGCCAACCGCGTCAACCGAAGTATTCATTTCGCCTGTTCGACGATTTTCAAAACAGCCAGCGTGTCGAGCGCCGCCTTCGGCGCGAAGGAGCTGACTTCCACGAACTCCGGCAGCTTCGAGCCGTCGGCGCTGCGCTCCGAACAATGGTCATTATCACCCCACGGCCCGAGTCCGTCGAGCGTCGGCACGGCGTCCCAGATCAGGTTGCCGTCGCTCAAGCCGCCGCGTTCCTGCGGGCCGACGCGCCAGCCGATCTCCTCACCCGCCTGGCGAAACATTTCGCACAACCGGTCGCTCGCCGCGTTCCGCGGCCAGGGGCGTGTTTCGCTGACGATCTCGATCTTGATCTGGCAGGTGAAGCCGTCGAGCGCACTGCGCACCTCGCCCGGGCCGGCCAGGGCCAGCAGCGCGGCCTTGCCCTGCGCGTAAACCTCCGGTTTGAACGCGCGGAACTCGCCCTCGGCCACCGCCTCATGCGGGACGCGGTTGAGCACCGTGCCGCCCGAAGTCGTGCCGACGTTGAACGTCAGTTCGCGCGAGTAATCCGTCAGCGCCGCGATGCGCGGCAGCAGGTGCGCCAGTTGCACGACGGCGTTGGCGCCCTGGGAGTGCTTGCTGCCCGCGTGCGCGCCGCGGCCGTTGACCGTCACCCGCCAGCTTGCGCGGCCTTTGCGCGCGACGACCATCAGGTGCTCCTCACCCAGCCGGCCCTCGGCCTCGAAAACCAGCGCCGCAACGGTATCGCGATCAAACCGGCTGCGGCACAAGTCGCCGAAGTCCGGCGAGAACATTTCTTCCGACGAGTTGAGCAACAGTTTCCATGTGATGCCCTCGAAAGTTTCCGGCGCGAAAGTCCGCAGGGCGTCCAACACCAGCCACATCATCGCCGTGCCGCCCTTGATGTCCTGAGTGCCCGGGCCGAAGATGCGGTCGCCCTCTGGCCGCCAGCGAAAATCATTGCGCGCTTCCTCCTCCGCCGGGAACACGGTGTCGAGGTGCGAGATGAGCGCGAGGCTGCGGGCCGAACTTCCACGCCGCGTCAGCACGAGATGGGCGCCGAAGGCTGGATTGGCCGAGGGCACGAACTCGGCGGCGAAACCAAACGGTGCGAATTGCTCCGCCGTGAACCGGGCGAGACGGTTGACGCCCTCGGGGTTGAGCGTCCAACTGTTGATGCCGACCATCTGCCTCAGGAGTTCCAGCGTGGCGGGCATTTGTTGTTGGAGAAACCGGAGCAGCGCTGCGCGATCCTGCATGTCGCGAGAGTGAAACGATTCCATGCCGCGGTCAACAGGCAGATCAATGCCGGCGATGCTTATGATACCGTAAGAAAAAACCATTGACGCGAAAGGGTTGAATGGCGATAAGGGCAGGGTCGTAACGGGCGTTGTAGTGGGAAACCCATTGAACCAACAGTTGGCCTGTGAAAACGACTCTTACGGTTTCAGTTTCGGCATTCTTTGCCGCAGTTGTATTCGCACAACCTGACCCGCCGGCCTTCGCCGATCTGCGCCCGGCAGGTGCGGCGGGTGACTACTCGATCATTTCCAAGGACGCTCATGAACGCGTCTTGCAATGCGTGCAAGCATTCCGCGACGACCTGGGGCGCGTGACCTACCGGACGAATGCCTACAAAGAGCTTGAAACCGCGATGCATTACTGGGATCCGTCGAGCGCCCGATGGGAGGAAAGTCAGGCGCTCTTCGAGATCACCCCGCAAGGTTATGCGCTGGCCCGCCATGGACAGCATCGGGTGATCCTCGCGGCAAACGTCAACGCGAACGATGCGGTGGATTTGGAATTGCCGGGGGGCCAACGCCTGCGGAGCAAGCCAACGGCGCTGGCGTACCGGGACAGCGCCACCGGTGCCAGCGCGCTCATTGCCGAGGTCAAGGATTGCGTCGGGGAATTGCTCGCGCCGAACGTGGTGATGTTCAGGGATTGCTTTGACGACGCGGCGGCT
>Ga0247727_10000224_pt1 | contig 134642 bp, 119 predicted proteins | sample WisWelCaveWW1625_FD_202498 | JGI IMG/M metagenome (GOLD analysis project Ga0247727, IMG submission 202498) | Biofilm microbial communities from Wishing Well Cave, Virginia, United States - WW16-25 | ecosystem: Environmental > Aquatic > Deep subsurface > Groundwater > Cave microbial mat... | reverse complement strand
GGCGATGCCCTTCCTGGCTGTGACTACTCTGCCAGGCTGGATGCGGTTGGTCGCCGCTCGAAGCGGACACGGGGTGAGATGGACAACCTCATTCGGACAGCGCGCGAGGCCGAGGAGGCAGCTCGGGATTGGATGCAGGCCAATGGCTGGCCTGACGCTCGTTGCACTTCCAGCGGGGCAGACGGCGGATTGGACGTGGTCGCAAGTGCGGCGGTGGCGCAGGTGAAGGCCGAGAGCCGTCCCATCGGTCGACCCGAGATCCAGCGGCTCGCTGGAAGCGCGATCTTGCATCACGGCGAGACCCTGTTCTTTGCGTTGGCGGGCTATACCCCGGCTGCTCGGGATTGGGCCGACACGGCGGGCGTTCGCCTCTATGGCTTTGATCGCCAAGGAATGGTGGTCCCGGAGAATGCCGCCGCCCGTGCCGCGCTGATCGGGTCGTCCGCCGCTTATGCGCCGCTTCCGGAGGGGGCGAAGACCTGCCAGGTGCAGGCTGGCGTGGGGGAATCGTTTGCGTTGCGCGAGATCTCATTGGAGGGCCCAGAGGTCCAGGGTCTTGGAGCGACGGCCTCACGGCTGGTGGGCTTTCGCGACACCACGTCAGAAAGCTTGGAACACCTGGTTGAGAGGCAGGTCTGCCTCTTCGATCCGCTCACCGGAGCCCAGGTCCGCGTCATTGAGTTGCGAGAGGGTGTTGGCCCGACTCATGGGGATGCCGCCAGCGCTCCCCTGTGGGTCATGACACAGGGGGCGGGCTGGCACGGTCCCCATGATGTGCTGCATTGCATTGACCTGGCGGACGAGGCCGGGCCTACTCCGTCGACAGTGGTGTTCGACTCGAAGAACTGGTTCGCACCGGCGACCCATTCTGAGGGTCTGTGTTGGGTCAGCGAGACCACCATGGACCGGCAGGGGAACGATGAGCAGCAGTTTCTAGTTTGCCTGGATGGGACGCGGCGGCGGGCGAGATGGCGGCTGCCTGTTTCGGGCCCTACCTTCATCCCGACCCCCGCAGCGACTCTCGGATCCTCGCTCTACTTCCTTGACGGGGGTGACTGTGTCGCCATCGACGCTGTATCTGCATCAGTCACATGGCGTGTGAGCATCTCACAGACGTTCGGGACCGATCCTCAAGGGTTCCACGATCTGACAGTCGCTGATGGGCAGTTGTTCATTGGTGACGCGCAGGGCCTGGTGATCTGTCTCGACATCGCGACCGGCCGAGTGCAGTGGTCCCATCGGACTCCGGCGAGGACCAGAATCCTGGCCGTCTCGCAGGGATCGGTGCTCGTGGTGTGCGAGGAGACGATCGTCCTCGAGCTTGAACGCGCGTCGGGTCGCATCCGCTTTGAAACCGAGAGTGAACTCCCGTCCGCAGTCGCCCTAGACGGTGGCTTCATCGCGCTCGTTGGCGAGTACACGATCGTCGAACTCACCGACGAGGGGGACAAGACCGAGTTGGGTCCGGCGCCTGAATTCAGCCAACTGTCTGGCTCGGGACGCCTCATCGTCGCCGCGCCCGAGGACGCCTCGATGGCGGTGATCATCGACTGACGGGTCGCCCACTGGAGATCAGTTCAGCCTGTGCGGCGCTTCAACAACCACCCATGAGCAGTACGACCGAGCGTGCCGGTTATCGGTCCATCTTTATCGCGCCTCTCGGGCCGCCGCTGTGCAATCACCGAATCCGTCAGGGCGCCCGTCCAGGCCCGTGCAGGGCGACACAGCCACCCATGCCTGCGGCTCAACTACCGCATCGACTGGACACCCATTACCGATGCCCGTTTCGTCTGCGGCGGTAGCGGTCATGTCGTCACCCACGGCCAGCGGGCACTCCGGCAGGCATGCCCGAACACCCGGTCACGGGCTGGGCAGTCCGCCCGTGCCGGGGCTCCGGGCACCCGGCTCGCTGCAAGCAACGATGTCGGTCGCTGAGTAGCACAGCGGCTGACCCGTGTTCACTGTCGTCACCAATTCACCCGAGGCCGTTACCCACTGGCAGCGCAAGTCATTGGATCGGCCGTAGGTCACGCCTCCAGGACCGATCAGCCCATCCGCGTAGCAGAAGGTCTCTACGGGCTCTTGACTACTCGCCCGGAGCCAAAGGCCTCCGAATACGAGCACGAGCACCAACGCCGCCGCAACACTGACCACCCGCTTGGCCATGCTGGAGGCGTACGCCCGAGGCATCAACCGACGGCCGTGATCGGCAGATGAGGGTCGCGGGCGGTCCAGCCTCTGCTGCTCGTCCGAACGTCCGCAGCGCGCGATAGGCGGCGGGGAGGACTACGACGATCGGCACTTCGGAGCGGCGAGATGCACCGGTTCTGACAGTCTTGTCAGCTGCTGGGCGCAAGAGGGGTCGATGATGCAGGCTGTTGGGGGCGAACCGAAACGAGGTCTTCGAAATGAGTAAGCGGATCAGCTCGGTCTTGGTGCTGGCGTTCGCGCTGATCGTGTCGGCGTGCGGCGGCGCCGAGTCGCCGACCAATGAAGGAGCGACGACAAAGTCTGCGCCAGAGACCCCCGGCGCCCAAAACGACGGGCCCAACGACTCGGAGGGCGCCACGGACGCCACCGAATCCCGCCGATGCACCGATGATTGCGAGTTCGGGCAAGTAGCAGACTTCACCGCGATAGCCGGTTCCGGGCCTAGCAAGCCCATCGAGGTCTCGGTGGCTGCGCCGGTCGCCTTCAGTCCGAACGATCGATCGGGAGTCACAGGCGCGACGCAGGCTGAACAGGTCTACTTCCTCATCACCCTCACGAACCTTTCAGACGCCGAGCCCTGGTGGCCCACCGTTCTCACTAGTGCCGTGTCCGGCGGGGTGGACGCGACCACGATTTACACCGATGGGCGCTGCTGCGGTGGCTCAGACAGCGGGATGCTGTGGCCTGACGAGGTACCGCCCGGAAAGTCGGTGACCGTCCGGGATGAGTTCAGCGTCAACGACAAGGGCGACATCACGCTCACACTCGCCATCGACGGTTTGGCGGGACGCTCGATTACCTTCACCAACTAGTCGGCGTGTTGCCCCACGAACGTTCGGTCTCCGGTGTTCCTGGTCGCCTGCGATTCCTCGGGGCACGCTCATATCATCCCGCCCCTATTGCCGGATAGCGCGGCATCGTGCACGCCAGCTATCGCTCGAAGTCGGCGGGCCCGACGAGTGTCATTACTGCCCGTTATGCCGACGTCTGGCTAGGCGTCCGCTCAGTCGCTCCGGCTGCTTGTCGATGGCCAGCAGTTAGCGCGAAGGGGGTCTCCAGGTGTGCCGAGAGGGGCAGCGGTCCAGGCGACTAGCGACTGGTCTGGGCGGCGCTTCAACTACCACCCATGAGACGGATGGGCTGCTGGCGCTGGTTGTCGGTCCATCTTTATCGCACGTCTCGGCGCTTCACTAGGCTCCACGGCGGCGTATCTGGCAGGGGGTGCTTGTGGAAGCCGACGGCATGGATGGCAGCGTCGTCGTGGATGAGAGCGGCATCACGCTGCACTTCAAGAAGCTCATGGCTCACGCAGACAAGAAGGCCGCCAGCCCAGTTCACGTCCCATGGCAATCAGTGGCCTCGGTGACCTTCACAGAGTCCAGGGGCATGACACCAGGGTTTCTCAGGGTCCATGCGGTGGGAGCGCCCGCGACGGTGACGCAGCCGAAGCGTGACCCGTATGTGCTGCTCGCCAATGGCACAAGGCAGTGCGCGAATGTCCGGCTCGTCGCGGAGCAGGCGAGTTACCGGCTCGCCCGCCGAGCCGGGGTTGCCCCTGTGTCCGATCATGTGGGGGCGCAGCGGGGAAGCGTCCGCGACGCAAGCGACCGGATGACGTTAAAACTCGGGTCCCGGCGGGAGCTTCGAAAGCTGGCCAAGCATCACCTCCTCCCGGGGGAACAGGTTCGCTACGCCGCCTCGGGTCGGGTTCAGCGCCGTCTGGGGCTTGTCGCGTTGACTGATCGGCGCCTTGTTTTCTTATTCCATGGGATGGTCCGTCAAGCGGTGGAGGACCTTCCGCTCGACAACATCACGTCGGTTCGCGAGAAGGGTGGTCTCGTCTTCGGAACTCTTACCGTCCTCGCTTCTAGTACCGAGCTGGTCATCAGCGAGGTTCCCAAGGCGGACATGAAGGCCCTAGCGAGTGCGCTTCGGGCCCGCATGTCCACCGGGTCGCTTCCGCCACTGCCTCCGCTCGACCTCACCGACACGACCGACGATGGGGAGCCGCCGTCAGCTCCGCTGTCTGACCAGGACGCTGACGTCTTGGCTCAACTGCGCCAACTCGGTGAGCTCAAGGAATCGGGTGTTCTCACCGGCGCCGAGTTCGAAGCCGCCAAGGCAGACCTGCTTCGCCGCCTTTGAACGCGTGCAGGGGATTGCTGCAGGTTCGGTTGACATCTTGACCTGCACCCCGTTCTGTTACCCACGGTCAGCGGGCACTCCGCAGTAATGCCCGCGCGCTCAAGTATCTAGCCCGGAGACGGAGGCCGAGCTCCGAGATCCAACGACGACCGTGGTGGGCGGTCGTGGGCGTCCTTCTTGAGCGTCGCGTCTAGCGAGTAGGGCCTAGCGTCTCGCGCGGTGACAGACAATGTTGCGGGGAGTCCCGGGCAGGTACTGAGACTGTGGCAACGAGCTACGGGGATTCGGCTAAATCAGGATCAGCGCATCGCGTTCCTGCGGCGGCCAGAGGTACATGAGTTTTGCGGGATCGACAAGATCGTTTTGGCACAGGCCTTTCGGCGACAGCAGAAGCTCAGTGCCGCCCTAGATGAGGCGAGGCACCTGCTGCGGAACCCGCCTGCTCGTGACGTCAGCGGCAAGCCGCCCGCGACGCCTCGTGCCAAGCCCCGGAGGAAGCAACCTCCGCCAAACTCCGGTGGGTCTCCACCGGGGACGCACCGTCGGAGGAGGACCCAAGGCGACAACCGGGGAGCGGCACCGAGGCAACCCTCACGCAGGTCGCCGCAGGCCTCGAAGCCCTTGAGCCCGGGCCAGGTGTGCGCCGCCTGCGGGAACCCTATTGATCCTTTGTCGGGAAAGTGCGGTTGTTCCTAGCGACGCCAGTGTCTCCTGGCGAGGGTGCCCCGAGTCAAGCGACCGGGGTTCCCTTCAGGCGAGCGATCGACAACCAAGCTCCACGCCCCTCGAGCCAGCGTCGCGGAGCGCGGATGGTTCCCCTCCGCGTCCTGGTCGATGACCGTCACCGAAGTCTCGAGCAGCTCGCGCAGACCGACCCGCCTCGCGCAGTTAGCGCACGGGGGTCGTCATCACCGCAGCGCCAGCAATACCGAGCCGGGTAACTTGGCTGACCATGGCTTCTGCCGCCGCGATTCTCAAGGCCTGGGAGGCTCGTTGGGGCCCGTTGTCGGAGCCCCTCCGGGATCGGTTTCTCGCACGAGATGAGGTGGACCAGATGGAGGCCTTCTCGCTGCCGATCGTCCAGGAAGCGGTCGGCAAGCACAAGCGCCTTCGGGACGCACTGGGCGAAGCCAGGTCGCTCGGCCATTGGGAGCCGCCGGTACCTCAACGCCGGAAGCCCGGGCCGATGATTCGTGACCCCTACGCCGGGAGGGGTTAAAGCGACTTGCGCGTGGGCGGCGCTTCAACAACCACCCATGAGAAGCTCGGCCCGCTCGCACCGGGTTATCGGTCCATCATTATCGCGTCTCTGAGGCCACGGATGACGGACCAGCATTCGAACCCGCGCAGCGCCCCATCTAGGCCCGCACAGGTCCACACAGCGGGTTCGGGCTTCACCGTCACGGGGGAGCGGATTCAGGGCTGCTAGCCCTGTGAGATGCGAATCACCGCCTTCGGCGAGAAGTACGACTACGTCGCGACTACCCCGCCGATCCCGTGTGTGTCGTGTCCGCACACCGACGGGAAGGCGATCGGGCGTCTCAAGCCGCGACGATTCGGGTCCGGATCCCCGACCGCTTCACCCGGCGTCTACATCTGCCCGAGCTGTGGGGGGTCTTGGGGCGTGTTCGACAGAGCCGCCGAGGGAGTAATGGCCTCGGCCCAGGCGCCATGGGCCGTGACGGCGATGGTGTCGTCGCCAGCGGCGCGGGCCAAGTTGGCGCAGGACTGGATGGACGACGAGTGGGGTGAGCGGGCGGCACTGACACTTGAGGCTCTACCGGAGTCGATGAGCCCGGCCGAGGTCCTTCGTTATCCAATCCTGCTCTTGCAGCAAGAGGCCGCGCGGCGGTTCGAGCTCAACGAGCGGGACGCCTTCTGGCTCGTATCGGTCCTGGAGTTCGATCCTGAGACTCCCGATCGAGTGCCGCCAGCCCTCTACGGGTCATAGCCACTCGCCCCACGCTGTCCTCGACGTCATCGCATAGCCGAGGAAGAGCGCGGCCTCGTGCAACGGGGTGCTGTTCCTGGACGAGCTCGCCGAGTTCGCGACCCACGTGCTCGACGCGCTCCGGCAGCCGCTCGAGGAGGGTGTCGTCCGCGTCGCTCGCGCGGCGGCCACGGTGACCTTCCCCGCCCGCTTCCTGCTGGTGGCGGCGATGAACCCGTGCCCGTGCGGTCACGGTGGCCGACCCGGTGGGTGCCGCTGCACCGACGGGGCGCGGGCCCGCTACCAACGGCGCCTGTCCGGCCCTCTGCTCGATCGCTTCGACCTCCGCGTCGAGGTGACGAAGCCCTCGGTCTCGGACCTCATGGGCCAGAGCCGCAGCGAGCCGACGGAGGCCGTGCGGACCCGGGTCCTCGCCGCCCGAGCCGTCGCGGCGTCGCGCGGCGTCCCCACGAACGCCGGCATCCCGGTCGACCGCCTCGACGAGCTCGCGCCGCTGGCGCCGGAGGCGGAGGACGTCCTCGCGCAGGCCCTCCGAAGTGGCCGGCTCTCCGCTCGGGGGCTGCACCGCGTGCGGCGGGTTGCCCGCACCGTCGCCGACCTGCAGGCTGCACCCGGCGCGCTGACCGCCGCCCACGTGGCCACCGCGCTCAGCCTGCGGGTCGACGCCGCCCCCGTCACGCCCGATCGAGCGCTGTCGGCATGACGGACGCTCGCACCCTGGGCTTCTCGGCCCTCCTAGCCGGCCACCCGGCCGTGGGCCCGCGCCGTCTCCGCGAGCTGCTGCGCGAGCACGGGGCCGAGGGGGGCTGGGCAGTGGTCGGCGGCGACCCCGGGGCTGATCCGCTCGGAGTGGCCGCCGACCACCGGGCGGCCGGGGTCGAGCTGATCGGCGAGGACGACCCGCGCTACCCGATGTGCCTGCAGGGTGACCCGGACCGGCCCGCGGTCCTCTTCGCACAAGGGGACCTCACGACCCTCGACGCCACGCGCGTCGCGATCGTCGGCACGCGGCGGTGCACGGGGGCGGGGGCAGGGTTCGCGCGCGAGCTCGGCCGTGAGCTGACCGAGGCGGGTGTCTCGATCGTGTCGGGCCTCGCGCTCGGGATCGACGGTGCGTCCCACCGCGGGGTGCTGGACGCGGGCGGCCGACCCGTGGGCGTCGTCGGCTCGGGTCTCGACGTCGTCTATCCCTCCCGTCACCGCGACCTCTGGGCGCGCGTGCGCGACGACGGGCTCCTGCTGAGCGAAGCACCGCTCGGCGCGCGCCCGGTCGCGTGGCGGTTCCCGGCGCGCAACCGGATCATCGCGGGCCTCGCCGACCTCGTGATCGTGGTCGAGTCCCACGCCACTGGCGGTTCGATGCACACGGTGCGAGAGGCCGCCGACCGCTCGATCCAGGTCATGGCCGTCCCGGGGTCCGTGCGCTGCCCGTCGTCGGCCGGTACGAACCAGCTCCTGGCCGACGGGTGTGCCCCCGTCCGCGACGCCACCGACGTCCTCGTCGCACTGGGTCTGAGCACCGCCACGCGCGCGACGGTCGGGGATGCGCGGCCGAAGCCCGACGCGCACGGGAAGCAGGTGCTCGCGGCGTTCGACTGGGAGCCGGCCACGCTCGAGCACCTGGCTGTCCGCACCGGCTTGGCGGTGCCCGATGTCGCGCTCGCCCTCGAGTGGTTGACGCAGGTGGGGTGGATCGAGGCCGTCGGCGGCTGGTACGAGCGGGTGTCGGGGTGACGCATGGTCCCGCCGCCGAGCGGGTCGCCGACGGTACGGTTTCTCGATGCCCTGGCACGAAGGCGAGTTTCTGGCCTCGCTCACGTCGGTGGCGCCGCGCACGGTCGAGGCCTACGCGGGTGACCTGGCGGGGTTCGTCGAGTGGGCGGAGCGGGGTGGGGCCACCGGCCCGGACGACGTCGACCGCACGCTCCTGCGTCGCTACGTCGCCCACCTCGCAACCCGCCGCTACGCGAAGCGGTCGATCGCCAGGAAGGTGTCCGCGCTGCGCCGCTACTTCGCCTGGGCGACGCGCACCGAGCGGATCCCCCGTGACCCGTCGGCCGGGCTCTCCGCGCCTCGAGGAGAGGGGCGCCTGCCGCGGGTCCTCCGGCACGACGAGCTGGTCACCCTCCTCGACCACCCGCCGGCGGCGATCGCCGATGACGCGCCCGAGCTCCGAGCGCGCGACGACGCGGTGCTGGAGCTGCTGTACGGCAGCGGTCTGCGGATCGGCGAGCTGTGCGCCCTCGGGCCCGGCGATCTCGACCTCGCCCGCGGGCGCGCCCTCGTGTGGGGCAAGGGCGGCAAGCAGCGGGCCGTGCCGCTCAGCGCCCCCGCGATCGAGGCCCTCCGCGACTGGATCGAGGGCCCGCGCCGCACGCTCGTGGCGGGTTCTTCCGACATCGACGCCCTCTTCCTCAACCGCCGCGGTCGCCGCCTCACGCCCCGGGACGCCCGCCGCATCCTCGATCGCCGGGCGGCCTCCCCCACGCACCCGCACGCCCTTCGCCACACCTTCGCCACACACCTGCTCGACGGGGGGGCCGACCTGCGTGCCGTGCAGGAGCTCCTCGGCCACGCCGATCTCGCAACCACCCAGCGGTACACTCACGTCAGCCGTGAGCGACTGCGCTCCGTCTACGACGCGACCCATCCGCGGGCCCAGGGATGACTCCTCGATGAGCAACGACCTCGAACCCGACATCGATCGGCTCTGGGCTGACTACAAGGACGCGGGCCGGCGCGAGCAGCGCGACCAGCTGATCGTCCACTACTCGCCGTTGGTGAAGTACGTCGCCGGCCGCGTCGCGACGGGTCTGCCGCAGAGCGTCGACCAAGCCGACCTCGTCTCGTACGGCATCTTCGGCCTCATCGACGCCATCGAGAAGTTCGACCTCGAGCGGGGCTTCAAGTTCGAGACCTACGCCATCGCGCGCATCAAGGGCAACATCCTCGACGAGCTCCGTTCGATCGACTGGGTGCCGCGTTCGGTGCGGGCCAAGGCCAGGGCGCTCGAGAAGGCCTTCTCGACGCTCGAGGGGAAGCTCCACCGCACCCCCACGGATGCGGAGCTCGCCAAGGAGCTCGACCTCACGGAGGAGCAGCTCCAGACGACGCTCGGCCAGATCTCCTTCACCGGCCTCGTGGCCCTCGACGAGATGCTCTCGGGGGGGGACCGGGGCGACTCCGCCACGCTGGGCGACACGCTCCCGGACTCGGGTGTCGGTCCCGTGGCCGCGTACGAGGTCGAGGAGATGCGGCACGTCCTCGCGGACGCCATCAACCGCCTCCCCGAGCGCGAGAAGACGGTCCTGACCCTCTACTACTACGAGGGCCTCACCCTCGCGGAGATCGGCTCGATCCTCGGCGTCACAGAGAGCCGCATCTGCCAGATCCACACCAAGGCCGTCATCCAGCTCCGGGCGCGCATCGCCGCGTCCGAGCGCGAACCCGCCTAGCCGCCCCTCGCGCGCGACCGCGCGCCTCGCCCCCGCTTCCCCCTCCACCGGTCTGTCGCGCCCGTGAGAGGGAGGCCCCATGCCTCGCACCCTGCTCGTCCTGTGCTGCGCCGCGCTGTCCAGCGGCTCCCTCGCCGTCCCCGCGGCTGCCGCCGATCCGCCTGGGTACCACCCGCCGGTGGACGCGCCCGTGCTCGACCCGTTCCGGCCGCCGGCGACGGCGTACGGACCCGGGAACCGAGGGCTGGAGTACGACACGGAACCCGGCACCCCGGTACGAGCCATCGCCGACGGCGAGGTCACCTTTGCCGGCCTCGTGGCTGGGACCCGGCACGTCACGGTGCTCCACCCGGACGGCGTGCGCTCCACCTACTCCTTCCTCGCCACCGTCGCGGTCGTGGTCGGCCAGCGGGTCGGACAGGGTGACGGGGTGGGCACGACCGCGGGGACCCTGCACCTCGGCGTGCGACGCGGCGACGCCTACTTCGACCCGGCGTCCCTGTTCGCGACGGTTCCGGTGCAGGTCCGGCTCGTGCCCTTCGACGAGCCGCCGGGCCGGGGGGTCGGTGGCGAGCGGAGCGCGATCAGCCAGCTGGTCGGCGGGCTCGGCGACGTGGTGGACGGCACGGCCGGCGCGGTCGGCACCTGGCTGCGGGGCGAAGGCCAGCAGCTGGCCGCGATGGCGCACTACGCCGGCCGCTTCACCTACCCGGCGGGAGCGCTGGATGCGTCCATCACCATGTTGCAGGTGTGGCAGCGGGCTCGCCGGGCCTCGACGCGGCCATGTACGGCGGCAGGGGTGAGCGCCCCCAGTCCCGTAGGCCGCCGTGTGGCGCTGCTGGTCGCGGGGCTGGGCTCGCACAGCCGGAGCTCGACGATCGACCACGTGCGCACGGACTCGCTGGGGTACGAGGCGGCGGACGTGGTGCGGTTCAGCTACGCAGGCGGACGGGTTCCCGACCCGTCCGACGCCTTCCCGGACATCCCCGCCATCGCCTACGCAGCTGCGGACACGCAAACGGACCTCCGGGTCACCGCCGCTCGGCTGGCCGATCTGGTCGAGGCGGTCCTGGCGCGGGCTCCCGGCGTGCCCGTTGACCTCATCGCGCACTCCCAGGGTGGGGTCGTCGTCCGCCTCGGGCTCATCGAGCTCGAGCGCCGGCACGGGACCGAGTGGCTCGCTCGCCTCGGGCTGGTCGCCACCCTCGGCTCGCCTCACGGCGGCGCCGATCTCGCCACCGCGATCCACGCGGTGTCGAGCACCGGTGGGGGCGACGCCGCCCTCGACCTCGTGCGGATCGTGGCCGACCAGGAGCTTGACCACGACGGGCCGTCGGTAGCGCAGCTGTCGGAGATCTCCGACGTGGCGGAGGAGCTCGCCGAGCACCCCGTACCCCAAGTGGTCGATGCGGTCTCCATTGCCGCTCGGGGCGACGTGATCGTGCCGGTGCCGCGGACCGTAGCGGCCGGGATGGACGAGGTGGTCGTCCCGATCTCGGGCCCGAGCGCCCACTCCGACCTCCCCGGCAGCGCCGAGGCGACCCGGGCGCTCGGGTTGGCGCTGGCGGGCCAGCCGCCGGCCTGCCAGTCGCTCCGGGAGGCCCTCACCGACCAGGCGATCGGTGAGGGGATCAGCCTGCTGGAGGACCTGGCGGGAGCCGTCGCGCTGTCCGCGGCCGTCTGACCGGACGTGCGCATCGCCTGAGCACGGCACTAGCATCGCCCGTCGGCCAGGCGACCGCCTGTCCGGATCCCACCACCCTGCACCCGGGCCATCCCGCGGTCGCCCTCCGGGGCGCCAGGTCCGGCGCCAGCACGCCGCTGGCACAGCGAACCACGGGAAGGAGCCCATCGTGGCCGTCGTCACCATGAAGCAGCTGCTCGAGGCCGGTGTCCACTTCGGGCACCAGACCCGCCGTTGGAACCCGAAGATGAAGCGGTTCATCTTCGGCGAGCGGGGCGGCATCTACATCATCGATCTCCAGCAGACCCTGACGAGGATCGAGACCGCCTACACGTTCGTCCGCGACCTCGTCGCCGACGGCGGGACCGTGCTGTTCATCGGCACGAAGAAGCAGGCCCAGGACCCGATCCAGAGCTACGCCGAGAAGGTTGGGATGCCGTACATCAACCAGCGCTGGCTGGGCGGCATGCTCACGAACTTCGAGACCATCGGCAAGCGCGTCGCCAAGATGCAGGAGTACCGCCGCATGCGCGCTTCGGGCGAGTTCGATGCCATGCCCAAGAAGGAAGCCCTCCTCCTCGGTCGCGAGCTCGAGAAGCTCGAGCGCAACCTCGGCGGCATCGCCCAGATGGAGCGCCTTCCCGACGCCGTGTTCATCCTCGACACGAAGAAGGAGCACATCGGTGTCACCGAGGCCAACAAGCTCGGCATCCCGATCATCGCCGTCGTCGACACCAACTGCGACCCCGACATCATCCAGTACGTCATCCCGGGCAACGACGACGCGATCCGCTCCGGCAGCCTCATGTGCCGCGTGATCGCCGACGCCGTCGAGGAGGGCCGCTTCATCGCGTCTCGCCGTGGCGCCGCGGCCGCCGCTCCGGCCATCGACCGAACCGAGGACGACGAGGCCCGCGTCGCGGCCGAGCAGGCCGAGGCCCGTCGCCAGGCGCTTCTCGCCCAGCAGGAGCGCGATGGCCGCCTGGCGGGTGCCCCGATCCCGCCCCCGCCGCCCATCGTCGAGGCCCCGGTCGTGGAGGCCGAGCCGGTCGTGGAAGCCGAGAGGGTCTCGGTCCTCGCCGAGGGCCCGTCGGCCGCGCCGAACACGGGCGCGGCTGTCCTCGACACCGCCGTGGAGCCCGAGCTCACCGCTGAGGCCGACGCGCCGGCCACCGACGGCTGACACCCCCGACCGCACGCACCCAGGAGCACACCCCCCATGTCGATCACCGCCAGGGACGTCCAGAACCTCCGCCAGGCCACTGGCGCCGGGATGATGGACGCCAAGCGCGCCCTGGAGGAGACGGGCGGCGACTTCAACGCCGCAGCCAAGTCCCTCCGCGAGAAGGGCCTCGCCAAGTCCGTCGACCGCTCGGACCGTGAGAACACCCAGGGCGTCGTGGCCGTTGCGACCGCCCGCGGCGTGGCCGCCATCGTCGAGCTCAAGTGCGAGACGGACTTCGTGGCCAAGTCCGAGGAGTTCATCGCCGTGGCCCAGCAGCTCGCCGACGCGGTTGCGGCCGGCGGCGCGGTCGACGATCACAAGGAGCGGGTGGACGACCTCAAGGTCACGCTCAAGGAGAACATCGACGTCGGGCGGGTCGAGCGGATCGAGGTGGCCGACGGGCAGGTCGTGGACACGTACCTCCACAAGCAGGAGGGCCGCGGGGTCAACGCCGTGGTCGTGGTGCTCGACGGCGGCGACGCCGAGCTGGCCCACGAGATCGCGGTCTCGGCTGCCTTCAGCAAGCCCCGCTACCTGACGCGCGACGAAGTGCCGCAGGAGGAGGCGGACGAGGAGCGCGACACGCTCGAGGGCATCACCCGCGCCGAGGGCAAGCCGGAGCAGGCGATCGAGAAGATCGTCGCGGGTCGTCTCAACGCCTGGTACAAGGCCCGTGTGCTGCTCGAGCAGCCGTACGCCAAGGACGACAAGCAGTCCGTCACGGAGCTCCTCGGCGGGGCCACGATCGCCCGCTTCGCCCAGGTGTACATCGGCTCTTGACCTCCGACGCCGCCTACCATCGGGTGATGCTGAAGCTGTCCGGCGAGGCCTTCGCCGGACAGGACGGCAACCCCATCGACGGGAAGGTGGCGGAGTTCGTCGCTCGCGAGATCGTCGATGCCCGCTCGCTCGGCGTCGACATCGCGGTCGTCGTCGGCGGGGGGAACATCTGGCGGGGCCTCACGGGTGCCGGAGCCGGCATGGATCGCGCCCAAGCGGACTACATGGGCATGCTGGCCACCGTGATGAACGCCCTCGCGCTGCAGGACACGCTCGAGCGCCTCGGGCAACCCACCCGCGTGCAGAGCGCCATCCACATGTCCCAGGTCGCCGAGCCCTACATCCGGCGCCGTGCCATCCGGCACCTCGAGAAGGGTCGGGTGGTCATCTTCGCCGGGGGCACCGGCAACCCGTTCTTCACGACCGACACCGCCGCGGCGCTGCGCGCGGTGGAGATCGAAGCCGACGCCATGTTGCGGGGCACCCACTCCGGCGTCGACGGCCTCTACACGGACGATCCCCGCACGAACCCGGAGGCCACGCTGATCCGGGAGGTCACCTACCTCGACGTGCTCAACCGTGGCCTCAAGGCGATGGATTCCACCGCGATCACGCTCTGCATGGACAACTCCCTGCCGATCATCATGTTCGACCTGCTCGGCGAGGGGAACGTCCGGTCCATACTCGAGGGAAACCCGATCGGTACTGTGGTCCGATGATCGGGGGGGATGCGGATGTCAGCTGAGCTCATCAAGCTCGTGCTCGACGACGCTGGCGAGAAGATGGGGAAGGCCGTGGAGCACGCCCGCAAGGAGTTCTCGGGCGTGCGCACCGGCCGTGCCGCCCCCGCGCTGGTGGAGAAGATCCCCGTCGACTACTACGGCGGTGAGGTGCCGCTCCAGCAGATCGCTGGGTTCCAGGTGCCCGAGGCCCGGATGCTCGTGATCAGCCCGTACGACAAGTCGGCGCTCGGGGCCATCGAGAAGGCCATTCAGCACTCCGACCTGGGCCTCAACCCGAGCAACGATGGCCAGGTCATCCGCCTCACGTTCCCGCAGCTCACCGCGGAGCGTCGCAAGGAGCTGGTCCGGGTCGTGAAGGGGATGGCCGAGGACGGCCGCGTCGCCGTCCGGAGCGTGCGGCGCAGTGCCCGGCACGACCTCGACGCGCTGGCCAAGGACGGCGAGGCCACCGAGGACGACATCACGCGAGCGGAGAAGGAGCTCGACAAGCTCACCCACGCCCACGAGGCGGAGATCGACAAGGCACTCGAGCACAAGGAAGCAGAGCTGCTCGAGGTCTGACCGCGAGGCCCGGTAGTTGCCGGGTCGTGCGGGCGCACAGACGAGCGATGGAGGTCCCATGACCGACGAACGCCCAGAGGAGAAGCGGAGCGACCCGCCCAGCGAGGGCGTGCGCATCATCGGCGCCGAGGAGGCGGCGGAGGCACTCGAGCGCGGTGACGTGGCCCAGCGACGCGGTGACGACCAGCCGCGCTATGGCGACCGTCCCGCACCGCCCGCCGCGGACGGGCCGCGCCCCGTGCTGCGGTTCCCGCTCGGCTCGTCCTCTGACCCGCGTGACATCGAACGGCGGCCGGTCGTCGCCGACCCCATCTCCGAGCCCGTCGAGCTGCCGCACTGGACGGAGCCCCCGACCGGTCAGGTACCCCAGATCCTCCCCGAGCCTGCGGGCGACGACGCCGACGATCTCGACGACTGGACGAGCTTCGCCACGTCGACGCCCCGCTGGCGCGACGACGCCGACTCCTTCGACGATCACGAGGGCTTCGAGGACATGCAGGCATGGGGTGGTGAGGTGGAGCAAGAGCCTGAGCACGGTGCGCTCGACGACCGCGACCGGCCCACCCACGACGACTACTTCACGTTCGCTGACCTCGACGAGACGGACGCGATCTCCCGCTCGGTGTTCGCGGAGGTGCCGGTGGTGGACGAGGGCTTCGGACCGGACTGGGCGGACGAACCGGTCGCCCCGGTGGCTCCGGCGCCCCGGCGGCGTCAGCCCGCCCGGTCGGACAAGGACGCGGCCGGCTACCGGCCGCAGCGCTCCGTGCGCCCGCCGAGCGGCGGCGACCGCGACATGGGCGTCGCGATCATGGTCGGCCTCTGCTTCCTCGGCCTGGCCCTCGTGCTCTTCAACATCGGTCCCGCGGCCGCCATGATCCTCGTCACGGCCGTCGTCGGCTTGGCGAGCGCCGAGCTCTTCGGCGTCCTGCGCAAGGTCGGGTACGAGCCGGTCACCCTGGCGGGGATCGTCGGCTCGGTCGGGCTGGTGCTCGGCGCGTACCACAACGGGACGGCGAGCATCCCCGCCGTGCTGTTCTTGACGACGGCCGTGTGCCTGCTCTGGTACCTCGTCGGCGCGGCGACGGACTCACCCGTGATGAACGTCGGCGTCACCCTCCTCGGTGTGCTGTGGGTCGGCCTCTTCGGATCCTTCGCGGCGCTGATGCTCGGGCTGCCCGCCAGCGCGACCCTGGACGACCCAGGCACCGGCCTCCTGCTGGCCGCCATCCTCGGCACCGTCGGCTACGACGTGGGTGGCCTCTTCATCGGGCGCAACGCCGGACGGCAGCCCCTGTCGGCCGCGAGCCCGAACAAGACGGTCGAGGGCCTCATCGGGGGCTGTGCCGTGGCGGTCGTCGTGGTGGCCGTCGGCTCCGTCCCCGGGTTCGGTCCGATCGACACGTTCTCCGAGGGCCTGCTGGTCGGCCTCGCCGTCGCCCTGTCGGCGCCGCTCGGCGACCTGTGCCAGTCGTTGATCAAGCGCGATCTGGGCGTGAAGGACATGGGTGCGCTCCTCCCAGGCCACGGCGGGCTCCTCGACCGGTTCGACTCGCTCCTCTTCGTCCTCCCCACCGTCTACCTGCTCGCCAGCGTCAGCGACTTCTTCGCCTGATTCGATCCCGAAGCGGAGCTTCGGAATCGAGCTCTCCTCGCTGCGCCCTTGCTCTTCGCCGAGCTGCGTGGCGCCCCCGCTAGGGGCTCGTGGCCTGGCTCGGTAGCCTCACCTCGTGACCACCACTGTGTCGATCGCGGGGTCCACGGGGTCGATCGGGACGCAAGCGCTCGAGGTGATCGCGGCGGAGCCTGAGCGGTTCGCGGTCGTCGCGCTCGGCGCCGGCTCGTCCGTCGACCAGCTCGCGGCGCAGGCACAGGCCGTGCGTCCCGGCGTCGTCGCCATCGCCGATGACTCGCTTGCTGCGGAGCTGCGCGAGCGCGTGCCGGCGGGCACCGAGGTGATCGCGGGTGTCGACGCGCTGGCATCCATCGCGCCGCTCGCCGACGTCTGCGTCAACGGGGTGGTCGGGTTCGCCGGCCTCGGCGTCACGCTGGCGGCGCTCGAGGCGGGGCGGCGCCTCGCCCTCGCAAACAAGGAGTCGCTGATCGCTGCCGGGCCGGTGGTTCGGCGCGTGCGCGCGCAGCCGGGGGCAGGCGAGCTGGTGCCCGTGGACAGCGAGCACTGCGCGGTGCACCAGAGCCTGCGCGCCCAGCACCCCGACGGCGAGTCCGGCGACTGGGTGAGTCGCGTGGTGCTGACCGCGTCGGGCGGCCCGTTCCGCGGGCGCTCGAAAGCCGAGCTGGCCGACGTCACCATCGAGGATGCGCTGGCCCACCCCACCTGGTCCATGGGACCGAAGATCACCATCGATTCGTCGACCCTCATGAACAAGGGCCTCGAGGTCATCGAGGCCCACGAGCTGTTCGATGTGCCGTACGAGCGCATCGAGGTCGTCGTGCACGCGCAGTCGATCGTCCACTCGATGGTCGAGTTCACCGACGGCACGACCATCGCGCAGCTCTCCCTGCCGGACATGCGGCTGCCCATCGCCTACGCGCTCGCCTACCCGGAGCGCGTGAGGACCGCGTTCGGCCGGATCGACTGGACAGAGCTCGGGCGACTGGACTTCGAGCCGCCCGACCACGAGGCCTTCCCGTGCCTCGGCCTCGCCTACGAGGCCGGCCGGCTGGGCGAGACGGCACCCGCCTGGCTCAATGCCGCCAACGAGGTGGCCGTGGCGGCCTTCCTCGACGGCCGCATCGCATGGATCAGCATCCCCGACGTACTCACCGAGGTGCTTTCCCGGCATGATGGGGGGAGCGCAACCAGTGTGGAGGCCGTCATCGAGGCCGACCAGGCCGCTCGGGCGATGGCCCGGACGGTGATCGCAGAGAGGTTCACCCCGTGACCGACACCACCCTGACGGACAGCGAGCCGCCGACGCCGGCGGACGCGCCCCGCGGCGAGGTGGCGGGGTTCGACTGGAAGCTCGCGCTGCTCCTGCTGGGCACGGCCGCCCTCGGCGTGTTCGCGGGTGCCGGCTGGCTGATCACGGTTGCCGCGCTCGTGGTGATGATCTTCCTCCACGAGCTGGGCCACTTCCTGACCGCCAAGTGGTCCGGCATGAAGGTCACGGAGTTCTTCCTGTTCTTCGGACCCAAGATCTGGTCGTTCAAGCGCGGGGAGACGGAGTACGGCATCAAGTGCATCCCGCTCGGCGCCTACGTCCGCATCATCGGGATGAGCAACCTCGATCAAGAGGTCGCGCCGGAGGACGAGCCGCGCACCTACCGCCAGCAGTCCTACCCCCAGCGCCTGCTCGTCGTGTGCGCCGGCTCGATCATGCACTTCCTCCAGGCGCTCGTGCTGACGGTGATCGTGTTCTCGGTGTTGGGCGTGCCGGGCAACACCACGCTGGCTTCCCGGCTCGGCGCTCCCGACCCCGACCCGGCGACCTGGTTCATCGACTCCGTGAGCGCCCATTCCGCCGCCTCGCGGGCCGGGCTGGAGGAGGGCGACCACCTCGTCAGCATCGACGGCTCCGCTGTCGACGACTTCAGTGACGTCGGCGATCTCGTGGAGCCGAACGCTGGCGAGCGCGTCGAGCTCGTCGTCATGCGGGACGGCGAGGAGGTCACGCTCACAGCCACCCTCGGATCGAAGCCCGCCGACCCCGTTGACCCGGACGGACCCCAGCAGGGCTTCCTGGGCATCTCCCAGGGCTTCCCCGACCCTGGCACGGTGCGGGTGAACCCGCTGCGCGGCACCATCGAGGCCGCCCAGATCACCTACGAGGGCGCGCAGCAGACCGTCGTCGGCCTGGCGTCGTTCTTCACCGGGGGCGTGGACGATTTCGCCTCCGACGTGGCTAACGGTGGCTCCGAGCCTCCGGCCGCGTCCGGGTCGGGCGCCGCCTCGACCACCACCGCCAGTGGCGACCAGGACACCGATCGGCTCGTGTCGATCTACGGGATCCTCCGCATCGGGGAGGCCGCCCTGGACGACGGACTCTGGTCGTTCCTGCTGCTGATGGCCGGTGTGAACATCTCGATCGGGCTGCTCAACATGATCCCGCTGCTGCCCCTCGACGGCGGTCACGCCGCCATCGCCACCTACGAGCGGCTCCGGTCTCGCGGCGGTCGTCGCTACATGGTCGATGTGTCGCGGCTCCTTCCGATGACGTACGCGGTGTTCATGTTCATGATGCTGCTCGGGCTGTCGGCGATCTACCTCGACATCGTCGCGCCCATCGGCTGACGGGCCGCCCCATGGAGCTCGGGCAGTCGTCGTTCCCGCGGCGGGAGACCAGACAGGTCATGGTCGGCGCCGTGCCGGTCGGCGGCGGCGCGCCGATCACCGTGCAGTCGATGACGATCACCAAGACGGCGGACGTCGAGGGCACGCTGCAGCAGATCTACGCGCTCGCTGCGGCCGGGGCCGACATCGTGCGATGCACGTGCAACGAGGTCGAGGCGGCGGAGGGGCTGGCGCAGATCGTGCCCCGCTCACCCGTGCCGATCGTCGCCGACATCCACCACCAGTACCGCATGGCGCTGGCGGCGCTCGAGGCCGGGGTCCACTGCCTTCGGTTGAACCCCGGCAACATCCGCAAACCGGAGCACATCAAGGTCGTCGCTCAAGAGTGCAAGGACCGCGGCATCCCGATCCGCATCGGCGTGAACGGCGGCAGCCTCGACCCCACGCTGTACGAGAAGCACGGCGGCAGGGTCACGCCCGAGGCGATGGTGGAGTCCGCGCAGCAGGAGCTGGCGTACTTCGAGGAGGTCGGCTTCGAGGACGTGAAGATCTCGGTCAAGGCCTCGTCGGTCCCCCTCATGATCGAGGCCTACCGCCAGCTTGCGGATGCCGTCGACCACCCGCTGCACCTCGGCGTCACCGAGGCCGGACCACCGCCGGGTGGCCTGCTCAAGGCGACCGCGGGCATGGCCACCCTGCTCGCGGAGGGCATCGGCGACACGATCCGCTACAGCCTCACCGCCGACCCCGTGGAGGAGGCTCGAGCCGGTCGCCAGCTGCTCGAGGCGCTCGGGCTCCGCGAGCGGAAGAACATCGACCTCATCGCGTGCCCGAGCTGCGGGCGCGCGGAGATCGACGTGATCCAGATCGCCAAGGACGCCATGGAGGCGTTCGGCGACCGCGAGATCCCCCTCCAGGTGGCCGTCATGGGCTGCGTCGTCAACGGGCCCGGCGAGGCACGCGACGCCGACATCGGGATCGCCGCCGGGAAGCGCCGCGGCCACCTGTTCGTCAAGGGTCGCAACGTGGCCGTGGTGCCCGAGGACGAGATGGTCTCGACCCTCGTGGAGTGGGCGGAGTTCATCCACGAGCACGGCGTCGAGGCGGCCGTGGCCCGGGTCGACACCGAGAAGGCCGCTCGCGAAGCCGAGAAGGACCGCGCAGCGCTCCTCCTCGAGCAGGGCGACGATGCCAACGACAGCGAGCAGCGCGTCGAGCTCATCCACAAGCGCATCTTGTGACCGGAGGCAAGCTCCGGCCCCGAACCAGGTGCCGCCTCCGGCGACCGCATCATTGCTTCGCGCGTGAGTCCTGAGGGGACCCACGCCTACCATCGCCTGATGGCCAACGCCCCCATCCTCACCCCGCAGGCGGAGGACTTCCCCCGTTGGTACCAGGACGTCGTCGCCAAGGCGGAGCTGGCCGACAACGGCCCGGCCCGGGGGACGATGGTCGTACGACCGTACGGGTACGCCATCTGGGAGCGGATGCAGGAGGAGGTCGACCGTCGGATCAAGGACGCGGGCGCGGAGAACTGCGCGTTCCCGCTCCTCATCCCCCAGAGCTACCTCACGCGCGAGGCCGACCACGTCGAGGGCTTCAGCCCTGAGCTGGCCGTCGTCACCCACGCAGGGGGCAAGGAGCTCGAGGAGCCGCTCGTCGTGCGGCCCACCAGCGAGACGGTCATGGGTGAGTACATGGCCAAGTGGATCCAGAGCTACCGCGACCTGCCGCTGCTCCTGAACCTCTGGAACAACGTCGTGCGCTGGGAGCTGCGTCCCCGCCTCTTCCTGCGCACCACCGAGTTCCTGTGGCAGGAGGGCCACACCGCGCACGCGACCGCGGAGGAGGGAGCCGCGTACACGGCTCGGATCCTGGAGGACGTCTACGCCGACTTCATGGTCAACGTGCTCGCCATCCCGGTGCTGCCCGGCCGCAAGACGGCAGCCGAGCGGTTCCCCGGGGCGATCAACACCCTCGCGGTCGAGGCGCTGATGCGGGACGGCAAGGCGCTCCAGATGGGCACGAGCCACGACCTCGGGCAGAACTTCGCCACGGTCTTCGACATGACCTACCTCGACGCCAACGGTGACACGCAGCTCTGCTGGACGACCTCGTGGGGTGTCTCCACTCGCATGGTGGGAGGTCTGATCATGGCCCACGGCGATGACACGGGCCTGATGATCCCGCCCGCGCTCGCGCCCGTCCAGGTCGTCGTGCTGCTCGTGCGTGACGAGGACGGTGCAGGTGACGCGGCCGACGCGCTGGTCGCCTCGCTCAAGGCCGTCGGCGTGAAGGCACGGCTCGATGCGCAGGTGGCCAGCAGCTTCGGTCGTCGCTCCACCGATTGGGAGCTCAAGGGGGTGCCGGTGCGGGTGGAGGTCGGCCCCCGCGACCTCGCCGAGGGGCTCGTCACGGTGGTCCGTCGCGACACGGGAGCCAAGGAGCAGGTGCCGGTCGCCGAGGTGGCGGCTCGAGTGCCGATGCTGCTCAGCACGATCCAGATCGACCTGCTCGAGTCCGCGACGCGCCGGCGCGACGACGGCACCACCGAGGTCGCCTCCCTCGACGAGGCGGCGGAGGCGGGAAAGCACGGGTTCGCGAAGGTCGCGTGGGATCTGATCAAGGACGGCGGCGAGGCCCTCCTCGCCCGCGACGCCATCTCGGTGCGGTGCCTCCAGACGGCCGACGGCGGCCTCCCGACCAGCGAGGACGACCCCGACCTCGTGGCCTTCGTGGCGCGCAGCTACTAGTTCTCTGGACGCTCACGTCCGAATGGCGAGCGTGAGGGTCCACAGAACGGGGTGGTAGGATCCCGGGGCTATTTCGATCGTTCGTGTTCTTGGACGGCGTGGGCTTCGGCCCGCGCCGTTGCCATGTCAGGAGGAGGTGAGGGACTGCGATGACGGCCGCCGACCGCGTGCGGGACGTCGTCGCGCCCCTCGTCGCCGACGCCGACCTCGAGCTGTACGACCTAGAGCTCGCCGGGGGCGTGCTCCGCGTGCTCGTCGACAAGCCCGGTGGGGCCGACATCGACGTCATCAGCACGGTGGCGCGAGCGATCTCGCGCGCGCTCGACGAGCACGATCCCATCGACGGCAGCTACGCGCTGGAGGTCGGGTCGCCGGGACTCGAGCGGCCGCTCCGGGTGCCGTCCCACTTCGCCGGCGCCGTCGGGGCCAGCGTCAAGGTCAAGACGAAGCCAGGAGTGGAGGGCGAACGCCGCGTGGAGGGCACGATCACGTCGGCCGACGATGCCACGGTCACGGTGCAGCCGGCCGAGGGAGCCGAGCGCACGCTGCGCTACGAGGACATCGAGCGAGCCCGCACCACCTTCCAGTGGGGCGGCGCCGCCAAGCAGGAGAGGAAGAAGGCCCAGGCATGAGCAACATCGATTTCGGCGAGGCACTCGCGGCGCTGGCGCAGGACAAGGGGATCTCGGTCGAGACCCTGCTCGGAGCGCTGGCCGACGCGCTGGAGTCGGCGTACAAGCGCATGCCGGGCGCCAACGAGTACGCGTGGGTGACGATCGACCCCGACAGCTTCGACATCCGCGTGTTCGCGCAGGAGATCGACGAGGACGGCGAGCCGTACGGCCCGGAGCTCGACGTGACCCCGGACGACTTCGGTCGCATCGCGGCCATGACCGCGCGCCAGGTGATGACCCAGCGCATCCGCGAGGCGGAGCGCGAGCTGAAGTACGAGGAGTACGCCGGCCGCGAGGGCGACATCGTCACCGGCATCATCCAGCAGACCGACAGCAGGTACACGTTGCTCGACCTCGGTCGCGTGGAGGCCCTCCTCCCGCAGGCGGAGCAGGTGCCGTACGAACGGCCGGCCCCGAACACGCGCCTCAAGGCGTACATCGTCGAGGTGCGGCGCACCGCGAAGGGTCCGCAGATCGTCGTGTCCCGCACGCACCCCGGTCTCATACTCGAGCTCTTCAAGCTCGAGGTCCCGGAGATCGCTGACGGCATCGTCGAGCTCAGGGCCTGCGCACGCGAGCCGGGTCACCGCACGAAGATCGCCGTGTGGTCGAACGACTCGAACGTCGACCCGGTGGGTGCGTGTGTGGGCGCTCGCGGTGCGCGGGTCCGGCAGGTCGTGAACGAGCTCAACGGCGAGAAGATCGACATCGTCCCGTTCTCCGACGACCCCTACGACTTCGTGATGAAGGCCCTCTCGCCGGCCAAGGTCAAGGAGGTCCGGATCGACGTCGAGACCGGCACGGCCACGGTGATCGTCCCGGACTTCCAGCTGAGTCTGGCCATCGGCAAGGAGGGTCAGAACGCGCGCCTCGCGGCTCGCCTCACCGGCTGGCGGGTCGACATCAAGAGCGAGACGCAGCTCGCTGACGAGGAGGCCTACCAGGGCGAGGAGTGGGCTCAGGGCGAGTGGGTCGTCGACCCGGAGAGCGGCGAGCAGGTCTGGGTGCCTGCCGAGGGCGGCCCGGCCCTCTCGGCCGAGGAGTGGGCGCACGCGGGCGACGACGACGCCGCCCCGACGGAGCCAGCAGCCCCGACCGAGCCGGAGGCCCCGGACGAGGAGGAGGCCCCCGCTGCCGATGCCGATGCGGAGCCGCAGGCCACGGAGGACACCACCGCTCCCAAGGGGGACGAGTAGCCGCGACCGCCCGTCGCACGTGCGTCGGGTGTCGGTGTCAGGCCGGCCAGGACGAGCTGGTGCGGGTGGTCCGCCGGCCCGACGGAACCCTCGCCGTCGGACGTAGGCTGCCCGGCCGAGGAGCCTGGCTGTGCGCCGACTCCCTCCGCTGCGTGCAGCGAGCCGCCCAACGCGACGCCCTCACCCGGGCGTTGCGCGCGCCCGTGTCACGTGAGGCGGTGCTGGCCCTGGGCCAGGTCGACCCTCGTTGACGGCCGGGACCACGACCAAGTCCGAATCGTGCCGACCCTCCGGTTCGTGCGAGGATGGACGGCCGTGGTGTGGCCAGCTGGTCGCAGCGCGCCCCCGCAGACAGACCCCAAAGGACTGAACCAGTAACTTGGCAGCCAAGAAGCGCGTGCACGAGCTCGCCAAGGAGCTCGGGATGACGAACAAGGAGACGCTCGACCTCTGCGAGTCGCTGGGGATCGGCGTCAAGACGCACTCCTCGAGCATCGAGGATGCGCAGGCCGACCGCGTCCGCCGCAAGGCGAAGCGCGAGGGCCTCATCCGTGACGTCCAGCCCGAGGAGCCGGCCAAGCCCGTCAAGGTCGCCAAGGCCGCCAAGGCCACGAAGAAGGCCGCCGCGCCGGCCCTGGAGCTCTCCGAGCCGCCGGCCCCGGTTGCCGAGCCAGCGCCTGTCGCGGCCCCCGCGCCGCGCCCGGTCGTCGAAGAGGCGCCGGTTGCCGAGCCAGCGCCTGTCGTGGCCCCCGCGCCCGCGAGGGCGCCCGCTCGTCTCGTCACCTCCAGCGGCAGTGAGCGGCCCGCACCGCCGCGTCGGCTCGAGGACGACCCGATCCGCCTTGCGGCCGCCGCGCCGCCGGAGGCCGCGCCCACGCGCCCCACACCCGCCCCCACACCCGCCTCCACACCCGCCCCCACAGCCGCCTCCGCCCCGGCGCCTCCCCGACCGGTCGCACCTGCTCCTGCAGAGGCGCCAGCCGCCGCGTCGCCGTCGCCGTCGAAAACGTCGCCGTCGCCGTCAGCGGCTCCCGATGCCGCTGATGCGTCGGAGGCAGCCGCGCCGCCCCTGCGGGGTGCGAGCGGCAAGCCGATCCCGCCGCCGCCCGGGATGGGTGGCCGCGGCGCCGTCCCGCCGCGCGGGCCGTCCGGGCGCGCCATCCCGGCTCCGCCAGGCCGTCGTGCCACCGGCCCGCCCACGGGTACGCCGGTGGGCGGGCGAGGCCCCGGCCCCGGTGGCTACGGCAACCGCCCGAGCGGCGGTCCGGGTGGTCCGGGTGGCCCCGGCGGCGGCCCTGGTGGCGGCCCCGGAGGTGGTCGCCCCGGCGGTGGCCGCGGTCCGCAGCAGCGCCCGCCGCGTCGTAAGGGCGGCCGGCGCCGCCGCAGCCGCGAGGAGCTCCAGCCGATGGACCTCCCCACCTACACCCCGTCCGACGCGCCCGTGCCCGAGGGCGACGTCGTCATCGAGCGGTCCTCCACCCCACAGGAGCTCGGCCCCAGGCTCAACCGCACCGCCGCCGACGTCGTTCGCTTCCTCATGCAGATGGGGGAGATGGTGACGGCCACGCAGTCGCTCAGCGACGAGCAGATCGAGCTGTTCGCCGAGTCGATCGACGCGACGATCCGCCTCGTCAACCCCGGCGAGGAGCAGGAGGTCGCCCTCCAGGAGCTCCTCGGGGTGGAAGACCTGCTCGACGACGATGACGAGGACGCCGTCGCGCGCCCGCCGATCATCACGATCATGGGCCACGTCGACCACGGCAAGACGAAGCTCCTCGACAAGATCCGCGATGCCAACGTCGTCGCGGGCGAGGCCGGGGGCATCACCCAGGCCATCGGCGCCTACCAGGCCGTCAAGAACGACCGGCTGATCACCTTCATCGACACCCCGGGCCATGAGGCGTTCACCGCCATGCGTGCCCGGGGGGCCGAGGCGACCGACATCGTCGTCCTCGTGGTGGCGGCCGACGACGGCGTCATGCCGCAGACGATCGAGGCGCTCAACCACGCGAAGGCCGCCGGTGCGCCGATCGTCGTGGCAATCAACAAGATCGACCGCGAGCAGGCGCAGCCCGACCGCGTCAAGCAGCAGCTCTCTGAGCAGGGTCTGATCCCGCAGGACTGGGGTGGCGACGTCGAGATGATCCCCGTGTCCGCGCTCACGGGCGACGGCGTGGACGACCTCCTCGAGACGCTGCTGCTCGTGGCCGACGTCGAGGACCTCAAGGCCAACCCCGACGGGCGCGCCGCGGGCGTGGTGCTCGAGTCGCACCTCGACATCGGGCGCGGCCCGGTGGCCAACCTGCTCGTGCAACGCGGCACTCTCAAGGTCGGCGAGCCGCTCGTGGCGGGTCCGGCCTGGGGTCGTGTGCGAGCCCTCATCAACCACCTCGGTGTGCAGGTCAAGGAAGCCGGGCCGTCGATGCCCGTGCAGGTCCTCGGCCTCAACGACGTGGCGGAGGCGGGCGACGGCTTCGTGGTCGCCCTCGACGAGAAGATGGCCCGCTCGGTCGCCGAGAAGCGCGAGCACTGGCACCGCGTCGCCAACCTCGGCCGAGAGGCCGCCGGCATCTCCGGTGGCGCCCGCCTCGAGGACATCTTCGAGCAGATCCAGCGCGGCGACGTCGCAACGCTGAACATCCTGCTCAAGGCCGACACCACCGGCTCCCTCGAGGCACTCACCGAGAGCCTCCGGAAGCTCGAGCGCGACGAGGTCAAGCTGGCCTTCGTGCACCGCGCCGTCGGTGGCATCACCCAGCAGGACGTGCAGCTGGCGGCCACCTCGGGTGGGACCATCATCGGCTTCAACGTCCGCCCCGACCGCAAGGCCCGCGAGCTGGCCCAGGTCGAAGAGGTCGAGATCCGCAACTACGAGATCATCTACCAGGTACTGGAGGACATAGAGAACGCGCTGGTGGGCATGCTGGCGCCCGAGTTCGAGGAGGTGGTCACCGGAGAGGCCGAGGTGCGCGAGATCTTCTCCGTGCCCCGCGTCGGGAAGATCGCCGGCTGCTACGTCCTCAACGGTACGATCACGCGCGGCTCCAGGGTCCGCTTCCTCCGCGACGGCACGATCATCTGGAAGGGCGCCGTCAGCTCGCTGCGACGCTTCAAGGAGGACGTCCGCGAGGTGCAGACGGGCTTCGAGTGCGGCGTCGGGCTCACCGACTTCCAGGACTTGAAGCAGGGCGACATCATCGAGACGTTCGAGGAGCGCGAGATCCCGCGCACCTGATCGGGGGTCACCACATGGCCAGGCGCACCCGCACCCACCGCACCCCCCGCGAGTTCCCTCGCACGGTCCGGCTCAACCAGCTCTTCCAGGAGATCCTGGCCGAGGAGCTCGAGCGCATCGACGACGAGCGCCTCGAGCTGGTCACGATCATGTCGGTCGACGTCGATGGCGACCTCCACCGGGCAGTCGTCTACTTCGACACGCTCGGCGGGGAGGACGACGACGAACGCGTGCTCGAGGTCCTCGGAGAGCTGCGGCACCGCCTGCAGGGTGCCATCGGACGCCAGGCTCGGGTGAAGCGCACGCCGGAGCTCGTGTTCCGACCCGACGACGTCGGGCGGGGTGCCGCTCGGCTCGAAGAGGTGCTGCGCAACATCCACGACGAAGACCTGAGCTGATGCGTGCTCCGGGCCGCGCGGCGACGCCGGCCGCCTCCGGCCGCTGACGTGGCCACGGGCGGCGGGCTCGGTCCGGACGGGCTGGCCGTGGTGGACAAGGCAGCGGGCTGGACGAGCCACGACGTCGTGGCCAAGGCCCGCGGGATCCTCGGCACGCGCAAGGTCGGGCACTCCGGCACGCTCGACCCCGACGCCACCGGCGTGCTGCTCCTGGGCGTCGGCAAGGTCACCCGCCTCCTGCGGTACCTGGGGCTGTCCACCAAGACCTACACGGGCGTGATCGTCCTCGGCACCGCCACCTCCACGCTCGACGCGTCGGGTGAGGTCACGGGCACGTGGGACATGGGTGCGGTCGGCATGGAGGACGTCCGAGGGGCCGCGGCTGCCCTCACCGGCGAGATCCTCCAGGTCCCACCGATGGTGTCGGCGGTCCAGGTGGGCGGCCGCCGGCTGCACGAGCTGGCCCGCGAGGGCATCGAGGTCGAGCGCGACGCTCGCGCCGTCACCGTCCACCGGTTCGAGGTCGGGGAGCCCGTCGACACCGAGTGCTTCCCGATCGAGGTCGAGTGCTCGTCAGGGACGTACATCCGGTCGCTCGTCGACGACGTGGGCCGGGCGCTGGGCGGCGGCGCCCACCTGCGCGACCTCCGGCGCACCGCCATCGGCTCGTTCGCGGTCGGTGCCGCGGTGGTCGTGGAGGCGCTGGACCCCGCCCGACTGCTCTCCCCGGCCGCGGCCCTACGTGACCTTCCCTCGATCACGGTCCCCACCGAGGTCGCCGCGGAGGTGGCCCACGGCAAGGTGCTCGGCCTCGAGCGCCTGGGCGTCGCGGACGGCGACGGGCCCTGGCCCGTCCTCGGGACCGACGGCGCGCTCCTCGCCGTGTACGAGCGGCACCAAGGGAACATGGCGAAGCCCTCGGTTGTGCTGGTGTCGCCGGGCCAGACCTAACCTCCACCGGATGCAGGTGCTGCACGACGTCGTGGCCTGCCCCCGACCCGACGCCGGGAGCGTGGTCACCATCGGTGCCTACGACGGCGTGCACCTCGGGCACCAGACCGTCATCTCGGAAGTGCGGGCGCGGGCGGCCGCCCGTGGCTTCGAGAGCGCGGTCGTCACGTTCGACCGGCACCCGGCCTCGGTGGTCCGGCCGGAGTCGGCCCCACGGCTCCTGACCGACCTCGAGCAGAAGCTGGAGCTGCTGGCGGCCACGGGGCTCGACCGATGCCTCGTCATCTCGTTCGACGAGGCCCGCTCGAGGGAACCGGCGGAGGACTTCGTGCTGGAGGTCCTCGTCGAGTGCCTCGCGGCCCGGGTCGTCATCGTCGGGGAAGACTTCCACTTCGGTTACCAGCGTCGCGGCAACGTGGACCTCCTCCGCTCGATGGGGGTTGAGCTCGGCTTCGAGGTGGAGGGCCTGCCGCTGGTCGACGCTCGTGGCGTGACGGCGAGCGACGGGGAGAAGGCCTCGTCGACGGCGATCCGCCACGCGCTCGTGGCCGGTGAGCTGGGCCGGGCCAACACCCTGCTGGGTCGGCCGCATGAGGTGCGTGGCGTCGTCGCGCACGGCGATGCGCGTGGGCGCGACCTCGGCTTCCCGACCGCGAACGTCTCGGTGCCCGGCGACATCCTGCTCCCGGCCGACGGGATCTACGCCGGGTGGTACGAACGCCCCGACGGCGCCGTCCACCCGACCGCCATCTCGCTGGGTCGGCGCCCCACGTTCTACGAGGAGGCGCATGCCAGCCTGCTGGAGGCACACCTCCTGGACTTCACGGCAGACCTCTACGGTGAGCAGGCCAAGGTGCGCTTCGTGGCGCGCCTCCGCGGCGAGCTGAAGTTCGATGGGGTCGAGGCCCTGGCGGCGCAGATCCAGCACGACTGCGACGAGGCACGAGCGATCCTGTCGTAGCGCCGGATCCGTCCTCCATGCCCAACGTGCGTCGGTCGGTGGGTCAGACTTCGGCGATGGACGACAGGGGTATCCCGCCGGCCGTGGGTGTCGACTCGGGAGAACGATCCCACCACGTCGAGATCTTTGCGATCAGCATGGCGGCGCTCTTGTTGGAGATCGCATACACGCGCGTGATCTCCTTCAAGCTCTTCTACTACTACACGTACTTCGTGATCGGTCTGGCGCTGCTCGGCCTGGGCTGTGGCGCGGTGCTGATCACCGTCTCGAACCGACTCCGCCGCGCGCCCACCGAGTCCATCCTGCGTGCCGGCCTGCTCGGCGGCGCCGTGACCGTGGCGGTCGGCTACGTGGTGACCTGCCGCACCCCTGTGTCCACCCTGGACATCTGGGAGTACGGAACCCTCACCTCACTGAAGAACCTGGGCGCGCTGTCGCTCGTCTGCTTCGCGATCTTCAGCGCCTTCACCGTGGTGGGGGTGATGATCGCGGCGATCCTCGGCCGCGATGCCGGCCGGGTCGGCGGTCTCTACTTCGCCGACCTGGCCGGCGGGGCCCTCGCGTGCCTCCTCGCGGTGCCGTTGCTGGACTCGATCGGTGCGCCGGCGACGGTGTTCGCCGGGGGTGCCGCGATGGCGCTCACTGGCGCCTGGGTGAGCTGGCGCACGGAGCGATCCCGTCTGGTCCCGGTCGGGGTGCTGCTCGCTCTGGTAGTCGGAGCGCCGATGGTCATGCCCGATCGGCTGCCAGAGGTCCGCGTCGATGCGCTGAAGACGCAGATCGACATCACCGACCACACGGAGTGGGACGCCGTGTTCCGCGTTGATGCGGTCGACTTCGGCGACAGGATGCTCCTGTTCCACGACAGCCTGTTGGGGTCGGGGATCTACCGGTGGGACGGCGACGTCGCCAGCCTCGGCCGCTACGACACCGACGAGCGGTCGATCCCGTTTCGAGTGGCTCCCGAGCCCGCGCGGGTGCTCATCATCGGGGCGGCGGGGGGCAACGAGGTCCTCGCCTCGTTGCACTTCGGGGCGGGCCACGTTGACGCCGTGGAGCTCAACCCCGTGACGCACTCGCTGGTCGACGACCGCTTCGCAGACTATGCGGGCCACCTCGCGCAACGTCCCGAGGTGAGCTGGCGCCAGGGTGACGGCCGGTCGTTCCTCGGGCGCACGGACAACAGGTACGAGATGATCTGGTACCCCGCCCCGGACAGCTATGCGGCGACGAACGCCGCGACGTCAGGCGCCTTCGTGCTCTCCGAGAGCTACCTCTACACCGTCGAGGCGATCCAGGACAGCCTGGAACACCTCCGATCCGACGGCGTCCTCGTCGCCCAGTTCGGCGAGCAGAACTTCACGGCCAAGCCGAACCGCACGTCCCGGTACGTCAGCACCGCCCGTGCGGCGCTGAAGGAGTTCGGTGTCGAGGACCCGTCAGGTCACGTCGTTCTGCTCACATCCCCGTACCAAGGCTCGGTGTACCGCAACGCCACGGTCCTCGTGAAGCCGACGCCGTTCACCGAGCGGGAGGTCGCCGACATCCGTGACCAGGCCGACACGGTGCCAGGCACGACCGTCGAGTACGTCCCCGGCACGCCGGAGGACGCCAACTCGATCGCAGCGATCCTCACCCGGTCCGACGACGATCTGGAAGCCTGGTACGACGACTACTCGTACGACGTGCGACCGGTCACGGACGACGGCCCGTTCTTCTGGCACTTCGCCCGGTTCGGGGACGTCGTGGCGGACATCGGCGAGCCGATCGACCGGGTCGACTACGAAGACACCACGGGCGAGCGGGTGCTGCTGCTGCTCCTGGTGTTGGCGATCGTGCTGGGCGCGCTCCTGCTCCTCGCGCCCTTCTTCGCCGTGCGGTCGATCTGGGTGGGGCTGCCGGCGAAGGGGCGGTCGGCGGCGTACTTCGGAGCGCTCGGCCTCGGGTTCATGCTGTTCGAGGTCACGTTGATCCAGCGGCTCACCCTGTTCCTCGGGTTCCCCACGTACTCCCTGACCGTGACGCTGGCATCGCTCCTGGTCTTCACGGGCGTGGGGGCTGCGCTCAGCCCGCGCACGGGTCGGCGTCCCGAGATCGCGCTCCCGGCGCTCGCGGTCGCCATCACGGCCCTCGCCGCCTTCTACCGGTTCGGGCTGACCCCCCTCACCGAAGCGGTCTTCGACGTCGGGCTGCCCCTCCGCGTGCTCATCACGTTCCTCGCTCTGGCGCCCCTCGGTCTCTGCCTCGGGACGTTCATGCCGCTGGGGTTGAGCAAGGTCGCCTCGCTCACGGACCACCCGGCCGAGTACGTCGCTTGGGGGTGGGCCGTGAACGCCTTCGCATCCGTGGTTGGCGCGACCCTGACGACGGTCCTGGCGATGTCCTTCGGCTTCGACGTGGTCTTGGCGCTGGCTCTCGCCGCGTACCTCGTCGCGCTGGCGGTGCTCCGTGGGCTCCTACGCGTGCCGAGGGTGGTCGACCCGACCGATTGACACGACCCGCGGGCGATCGCGTCCGCTGGACGACACCTGACGACCATGTCAGGGGTGGCCGGGCGGTTGCGCCAGACTTGATCGATGGATGACGGGTGGGACGCCATCGAGGTCCGGGTGGACGACCACGACGTCCACCCCTCTGGGCCCCGGAAGCAGAAGGTGCGGCACCTTGCGGTCGCGCGGGAGCCGATCATCGGTCCCGGGCCGCAGCCGGCCGATGAGGTCGAGGTCACCCTTCCGAGGCTCGCCCGCCACCAGGTCACCCTTCCCGACGGTCACACGGTCGGGGTTGCGATCTGCGGCCGCGGTGTTCCGCTGGTCGTCGTCCACGGGTTCTCTGCCGAGGGCATCCTCTATGCCCAGACCCTGTCCCGGTTGGTCGATCTGGGCTTCAAGGTGATCGCGGTCGACGCCGCCGGCCACGGCGGCACCCTCGGCCTGCCCACGAGCGCGCAGAGCATGGCCAGCTACGCGGCGCTCCTCGGGCGCGTGCTCGACCACCTCGGGGTGGGCCCGGCCGTGCTGGTGGGGCACTCGATGGGCGGTCGCCTCGTCACCGAGCTGGCCGCCAGCGAGCCCGACCGGGCCATCGCGGTGATCCTCCTCGACGCCATCGTCGGCGACACCTGGGACCGCATGGTCAACGTGTTCCGCGTGTTCCCGCCGCTGCTCGCCGGCACTGGCGCCACGCTCTGGATCGACACCGTCACGACCGTGCCCTGGTTCCGCGACCCGTCGCAGGCCATCAAGCTCGGACGGCTCGTCGTGCCGACGATCGCCGGCCACATACGGCGGCCGTGGCGGCTGCTGGGCCCGGCGGCGTCGATCCTGCGCAGTCGCGCCTCGAAGCCCATGCTCGACCGCCTGCGCGAGGAGCGGATCCCGGTGTTCGCTATCCACGGTGACCGCGACCTCGCGGTGCCGATGGCCACGGCCAAGGACGCCGCCCGCCGCACCCGCGGCGACCTCGTCGTCGTCAAGGGCGGGAGCCACTCGTGGCTGCTCAAGGATCCTGAGACGATGCCCGGCATCATGCATGACCTGATGCGCGGCCGGTTGGGCACCGCAGTGCTCAAGGTGAAGCTCGAGCGCGGCGTCGACCCCGCCGGCGCCACCGACGAGGAGGTCGAGGCCGCCCTGTACGCGCCCGACGCGCTCGTGCTGGAGCTCACCCCTCGCCAGCCGTTCCACGACACCGAGGACCTGCACCGCCCACCCCGCTACACGTGGACGGTCCACCCCGCCCGCTCCAAGGGCGACTGACGTCGTCACAGTTCGGCGATCTCGAGCTCGAGGCGGTCCGCGAGCTGGGCCTGGGCGGCCGCTCGCCGCGTCGGAAGGTGCGCCGACGGGAAGAGGGTGTCGACCGGGGCATAGCCCTTGAGGAGCTGGCGGGCGAGGGTGATCTTGTGCACCTCGGTGGGGCCGTCGGCGAGGCCGAGGGACTCGGCCGCCAGGATCATCCCCATGAACGGCATCTCGTTCGAGACGCCGAGGGCACCGTGGAGGCGGAGGGCCCGCTGGGCGACATCGTGCAGCACCTTCGGCATGGCGACCTTCACCGCCGCGATGTCCTTGCGGACCCGCTTGTAGTCGTTGTGCTTGTCGATGAGCCACGCCGTGCGCAGGACGAGCAGCCGGAACTGCTCGATCTCGATCCAGCTGTCGGCCACCTTCTCCTGGGTCATCTGCATGGACGCCAGCGGACCCTGGCGCGTCTCGCGGGACACGGCGCGCTCGCACATCATGTCGAAGGCCCGCCGGGCCATGGCGATCGTGCGCATCGCGTGGTGGATGCGCCCGCCCCCGAGTCGGGTCTGGGCGATCACGAAGGCCTGGCCCTCACCGCCGAGGAGGTGGTCGGCCGGCACGCGGACGTCCTCGTACCGGATGTACCCGTGCGTGCCGTGCCCGTCCTCCTCCGTGCCGAGGCCGACGTTGCGGATGATGTTGATGCCCGGCGTCTCGGCGGGGACGATGAACATCGACATGCCCTGGTAGGCGCTCACATCGGTGTTCGTGACGGCCATGACGATGAAGAAGCTGGCGAAGCGGGCGTTGCTCGAGAACCACTTCTCGCCGTTGATCACCCACTCGTCGCCGTCGAGCACGGCCCGAACCTTGAAGAGGGTGGGGTCGGAGCCCGCATGCGGCTCGGTCATCGAGTAGCAGGACGAGATCGCGCCGTCGAGCAGCGGCTGCAGATACCGAGCCTTCTGCTCGTCGGTGCCGTAGTGGGCGATGATCTCGGCGTTCCCGGAGTCCGGGGCCTGGCAGCCGAACACGGACGGGGCCCACCGGGACCGGCCGAGGAGCTCGTTGAGCAGAGCGAGCTTCACCTGCCCGTAGCCCGGTCCGCCCAGCTCGGGGCCGAGGTGGACGGCCCACAGCCCCTGGTCCTTCACCTGCTGCTGGAGCGGGCGCAGGATGCGCATGGCCTGCTCGTCGGACTTGTCGTAGGGATCGCCCAGCACCAGGTCGAGTGGCTCCACCTCCTCGGTGAGGAGCTGGTCCACCCAGTCGAGCTTCTGCTGGAAGTCTGGTTCGGTCTCGAAGTCCCACATGCCCTGATCATGCAGCACGTCGGCGATTGAGGGCGCTCGGAGCCCTCCTGCTACCCTGACCAGGTCCTCGGCGGGCCCTTGGGGCTGCTGAGGAGCTTCGCTCCCCGACGCGCCAGCCACGCGCAGCGCCCATCGGAGCAGGGCCCCAGTCCCACCTCCCCACGGAGAACCTCTACCCCCATGTCCGAGCAGATCGACAAGGCCAAGGCCGGCATCATCGCGGAGCATCGCCTCCATGACACCGACACTGGCTCCCCCGAGGTGCAGATCGCGATCCTCACCAAGCGGATCAACCATCTCAACGAGCACCTGCAGAAGCACAAGAAGGACCACCACAGCCGGCGCGGCCTGCTGATGCTGGTCGGCCAGCGCCGACGCCTGCTGGACTACGTCCGCAAGAACGACGTGGAGCGGTACCGCACGATCATCGCCAAGATGGGCCTGCGGCGATGAGAGCTGAGCCACGAGGCGACCGCCTTCGGCTCGGCTGCTAACAGCCACACCAACAACAACACACACGGCGGCATGGGTGGGTCAGCTGCCAGTTGCCGACTCCCGGGCGGGCCCGCCCGGTGGTCGCCAACTGGGAACTGGCCCCGCCGCCTCAGATCCGGCCCGGGGAGTCCTGGGCCGGCAAGGAGGAACAAACATGGCGGAAGCCATCATCGTCTCGGGGCCCATCAGCGGCACCGACAAGACCCTCTCGTTCGAGACGGGCAAGCTGGCCTTCCAGAGCCAGGGAGCCGTGGTCGCCAAGATCGCCGGCACCGAAGCACTGGTCACCGCGAACGCCGCCAAGGGCATTCGTGAGGGCATCGACTTCTTCCCGCTCACGGTCGATGTCGAGGAGCGGATGTACGCCGCCGGCCGCATCCCCGGCAGCTTCTTCCGCCGGGAGGGCCGTCCCACGGACGCCGCCATCCTGGCGTGCCGTCTGATCGACCGGCCGCTGCGCCCGTCGTTCGCCGACGGCTTCCGGAACGAGACCCAGGTCGTCGTCACGGTCATGGGTTCGGACAAGGAGAACCCCTACGACGTGCTCGCCATCAACGGCGCCTCGGCGGCGCTGTCGATCTCCGGCATCCCGTTCCAGGGCCCCATCGGTGCCGTGCGCATCGCCTTCAGCCAAGAGGGCACCTGGGTGCCCCACCCCACCTTCGATGAGGTGGAGGACAGCACCTTCGAGCTGATCGTCGCCGGTCGTGGCGTCGGTGACGACGTCGCCATCATGATGGTGGAGGCCGGCGGCACCGAGAAGGCGTGGGACCACTACGAGGCCGGCGCCCCGAAGGTCACCGAGGAGGTCATCGCCGCGGGGCTCGAGTCCTGCAAGATCTGGATCAAGGAGTCCATCGACCTGCAGAACCAGCTCGTCGAGAAGGTGAAGGCCGGACGCGGCATCAGCCCGCTCGAGTTCACCCCGGTCCTCGACTACCAGGACGACGTCAAGGAGCGAGTGCACGCCATCGCCGGTGACGCCCTCGCCCAGGCCGGCACCATCGCCGCCAAGGCCGAGCGCAATGCCGCCACCGACGCCGCGATCGCCACGGCCATCGCCGAGATGGGGGAGGAGTTCGCCGGTCGCACCAAGGAGATCAAAGAGGCGGCCCGCAGCATCCAGAAGGCCGCGATCCGGGCCCGCACGGTGAACGAGGGCATCCGCATCGACGGCCGCGGTCCCGCCGACCTGCGCACGGTCACCTCGGAGGTCGGCGTGCTCGGCCAGGCGCACGGCTCCGGTCTGTTCCAACGCGGTGAGACGCAGGTGCTGAGCGTTCTCTCCCTCGGCATGCCGAAGATGGACCAGCTGCTCGACAACCTGGGCGACAAGCCCAAGAAGCGCTACATGCACCACTACAACATGCCGCCCCACGCCAATGGCGAGACGGGGCGTGTGGGCAGCCCCAAGCGTCGCGAGATCGGTCACGGCCTCCTTGCCGAGCGAGCCCTCCTGCCGGTGGTGCCCTCCATCGATGAGTGGGCGTACGCACTGCGGGTCGTGTCCGAGGTGCTCAGCTCCAACGGCTCCACGTCGATGGGCTCGGTGTGCGGGTCCACCCTGGCGCTGATGGACGGCGGGGTGCCGATCAAGGCGCCGGTGGCCGGCATCGCCATGGGCCTCATCTACGACGACGGCAAGTACACGACGCTCACCGACATCCTCGGCACCGAGGATGCCTTCGGCGACATGGACTTCAAGGTCGCCGGCACGAGCGAGTTCGTGACGGCGCTGCAGCTCGACACCAAGATCGACGGTCTCCCCGCCGACGTCCTCGCCCAGGCGCTGCAGCAGGCCAAGGAAGCTCGCCTCGCCATCCTCGAGGTCATGCAGAAGGCGATCGCCGAGCCCCGCGCCGAGGTCGGCGAGACTGCCCCGAAGGTCGTCAGCTTCGAGATCCCGATCGACAAGATCGGCGAGGTCATCGGGCCGAAGGGCAAGGTCATCAACGCCATCCAGGCCGAGACCGGCGCTGACATCTCCGTCGACGACGACGGCATGGTCGGCACCGTCACCATCGGCTCGCCGGAGAAGTCACGGCTGGAGGAGGCCGAGCGCCAGATCAAGCTCATCCTCAACCCGCCCACCGCCGACGTTGGTGCCGTCTACCCGGGCCGGGTCGTCAACATCACCAAGTTCGGTGCGTTCGTGAACATCCTCCCGGGCCGTGACGGCCTCCTCCACATCTCCAAGATCGGTGGCGGCAAGCGCATCGACAGGGTGGAGGACGTCTTCAACCTCGGCGACGAGGTCGAGGTGAGGGTGGACGACGTCGACCCGAACGGCAAGGTGTCGCTCAGTCTCGCGTCGGCCGTCGCGATCCCGGACAGCGCCGTCTCGAACGGTGGGGGGGGCCGCGACCGCGAGCGCGCGCCGCAGCGAGACGAGGCCCCGTCCGACGGCGGTGACCGCGAGGTCGTCTCGTTCGAGGACACCTTCGACGCCGAGGTCCGCCAGGAGTTCGGCGACCTCGGTCCAGCGGCTGCGGCCGAGGGCGGTGGCCGCGGCGGCGAGCGCCGTGGTGGCGACCGTGGTCGTCGCAGCAGTGGTGGTGGCGGTGGCCGCGGCGGTCGTCGCTAGCCCTACTCGTCGCTCGCCGACCCCATGACCGACCTGCTGGACCCGGGCGTCGAGCAGACCGAGCTGCCGAACGGCCTCCGCATCGTCACGGAGACGATGCCGGAGGCCCGCTCGGTCAGCCTCGGTGCGTGGGTCCGCGTCGGCGGCCGGGATGAGTCCGATGCACTGTCGGGAGCCTCGCACTTCCTCGAGCACCTGCTCTTCAAGGGCACCGAGCAGCGGTCAGCTCGGCAGATCGCGGAGGCCGTCGACTCGGTGGGTGGCGAGATGAACGCGTTCACCGCTCGCGAGCACACCGCCTACTACGCGCGGTTGCCCCACGCCCGGCTCGACGTCGGGCTGGACATCCTGTGCGACGTGCTGGCCATGCCCGCCCTACGGCCCGCCGAGGTGGAGGCGGAGCGGCAGGTGATCGTCGAGGAGATCCTCATGAACCTCGACGCGCCGGAGGATCGCGTGCACACGGCGCTGTCGCGGGCGGTGTTCGGTGACCATCCCCTCGGGCGCGAGGTGCTCGGAGAGATGGCCACCGTCGAGTCGATCACCCGCGACGAGATCGCGGACTTCTTCCATCACTGGTACCGGCCCGCGACGATGGTCGTGACCGCGGCCGGGCGGCTTGACCACGGGGAGATCGTGGCCGCGGTGTCCGCTGGCCTCGGAGAGGGAACCGGGGGCGAGCTGCCGACGCGCACACCTCCGCCGGCGGCGCGGGAGTCGACCGTCATCGAGCGCGACGACACTGAGCAGGCCCACCTGTGCCTCGGCTGGCGGAGCCTGTCGACCGGAGACGACGACCGCTGGGCGCTGTCCGTGGCCAACCAGGTGCTCGGCGGGGGCATGGCGAGCCGCCTCTTCCAGGAGGTGCGCGAGCAGCGCGGGCTCGCCTACTCCGTCTACTCCCACCCGAGCGCGTTCGAGGACTCGGGCTGCCTCACGATCTACTGCGGCACGGCTCCGAAGCGCGCCCGTGAGGCGCTTCAGGTGATCGAGGACGTCGTGTCTGCCGTGTTGGCCGACGGTGTGACGGAGTCGGAGCTGGCCGTCGCGGCCGGCTACCTGGAGGGTTCGATGCTCCTGGGGCTCGAGGACAGCGGCGGACGCATGGGCCGGCTGGGTCGGAGCCTGATGCAGCGGGATCGGATCGTCACGATCGACGAGCACGTGCGGCGGCTCCGGGGTGTCACCATCGACGACGTGAGCCGCGTGCTGCACCGCGTCGTGGGCGGCCCCCGTGCCCTGGCGGCGGTCGGTCCGTTCGACGGCGACGACCTGGTCGGATAGCGCGCTACCAGGGTCTACGATTCGCGGCGTCCGTGGGTGGGAGCGAAGGAGATCGTGCCGATGGGGTTCCTCGACAAGGCGGCCGCGAAGGTCGGAGAGGCCACGAAGGCGGCCCAGGAGGGCCTCGCGGAGCAGACGGCGAAGCGCAAGGCCGATGCCTTGCTCCGCGAGCTCGGCGCGTGGACCTACGCCCGGCACAAGGGTGGCTTCCCGGACGCTGACGCCAACATCGAGCGCCTGCTGGGCGAGCTGGCTGTTCACGAGGCGGAGCACGGTGAGCTGGGCGCCAAGGAGGAGCCCGCCGCCCCCCCTCCTCCGCCTGTCGCAGCCCCTCCACCCCCTGCAGCCGCGCCGCCGCCGCCACCTCCGGCCCCGCCTGCGCCCGAGCCGCCGATGCCCACCCCGTCACCACCGCCGCCGCCTCCCGCGTCGGGCGACCCGGTGCCGCCGCCCCCGCCGCCGGTCTGAGCTGTTGCCTGCTCCGGGTGTTGCTCCGCTCCTACCTCCGCAGGTGTCTCCCAGCGACCGGCGAGGTCGGTTCGCCCAGGACCTGGTCTGGATTCGAACGTGATCAGGGTCGGGGTGTTCGGCGCCGCCGGACGCATGGGACGCACCGTGTGCGAAGCCGTTGCCGCTGAGCCCGGCCTTGTGCTCGTCGCCGCGGTCGATCCGCGTCGCGCGGGCGTCGAGCTGGCCAGCATCGCCGACGTCGACGGCGACCTGCAGGTCGCGGCGTCGCCGGACGCGCTGGTCGACGCGGAGGCCGAGGTCGTCGTCGACTTCACCGTCGCCGACGCGGCGCGGCAGAACCTCGCCTTTGCCGCGGAGCACGGCCTCCACGCCGTCGTGGGCACCACCGGCTTCACGACCGCCGACTTCGACGCCATCAAGGCGGAGTTCACGAGGAGCTCGTGCCTCATCGCGGCCAACTTCGCCATCGGTGCCGTGCTCATGATGCGGTTCGCCGCGCTGGCCGCCCCCTGGTTCGAGACCGCGGAGATCATCGAGCTGCACCACGACGCCAAGATCGACGCGCCCTCGGGCACCGCGATGCGGACGGCCGAGCGCATGGCAGCGGCGTCGGCTGACTGGGCGGACGACCCCACCACGAAGACCATCCTCCACGGCGCGCGTGGCAGCGAAGGCCCCGGCGGCATCCCGATCCACTCGGTGCGCCTCCGCGGCCTGTTCGCCCACCAAGAGGTGCTCCTCGGCACGGCCGGCCAGTCCCTGAGCATCCGCCACGACACCTACGACCGCACCTGCTACGTGCCCGGCGTCCTCCTTGCTGTGAGGCGCGTCGCCGAGCGTCCGGGTCTCACCCTCGGCCTCGAGCCCCTCCTCGACCTCGATTGAACCGGTTCTGTGGACGCTCACGTCCGCATGCCGAGCGCGAACGTCCACAGAACGGGTGGGGCACCGCTACGGTCGAGGCTCGTGGCTGTGCCGCCGATCACCTACGTGCGCCACGCGATGGCGGTGCTCGACGATGGCGCCCACCCGAGCGAATGGCACCTCGACGACGCGGCCCATGCGGCGGCCGAGATCTGGGCCGCTCGCCTGGAGGTCGGTGACGGGATCGGAGCGCTCGTGTCGAGCACCGAGCCGAAGGCGCTGGAGACAGCCGCGGCCATCGGGCGCCGGTGGGGGAGCGAGGTGGTCGAGGACGCGCGCCTGCGGGAGGCGCAGCGCCCCTGGATCGGGCCGGGCTACCGATCCGTCGCGCACCAGTACCTGCGGGGTGAGCAGCCAGACGGCTGGGAGGCGCACGCCGCGGTCGAGGAGCGCATGGCGGCGGCGGTCGAGGCGGCGCTGGCGCTCGCCGGTGAGGCGCCCGCGGTGCTCGTGTCGCACGGGCTCGCGCTGGCGATCCACCTCGGCGAGCGCCTCGGCGCGGACTTCGACCGGGAGACGTTCTGGAGCCGGCTTGCCTTCCCCGATGCGTGGGCGCTCGACGCCGACGACGTTTTGCACCGCTCGCTCCCGACCGCGCCGCTCAGCTGACGGGCGAGTCGTCCTCCGGGCCGCCGACGGCCTCCTCGATCGCCCCGACCTCCTCTTTGGTCTGCCGGAGCTCGTTCACCATCACGACCGCGAACACCACCACCGAGACGATGAGGAGCGGTACGCGGTACCGGCCGATGAAGTCCAGGACATCGTCGATGGGGGCCTCGAACGCCTCACCCAGGCGACGGATCAGGTACAGGCGCACGATCGTTCCGCTGATGTTCGCGATGAAGAACCCGGTCACGCTCATGCCGGCGGCCCCGGCGAACAGACAGATGAAGTTGTTCGGAGCGATGAACACCAGTGGGTACGCCGCGCTGCCGAACCACCTCTCCCACTGGCGGAGGACCTGCCCGTAGGTCTTCGTGCGCCGCTCCATCCAGTCGAGGGCGGCGTCGCCGTACCAGTACCCGATCAGGAAGAAGAGAGGGTCGGACAGGAGCAAGCGCAGCGTGCCGACCACGTAGTAGCTGACCGCGTCGAGGTGGTTCGTGACCAGGATCAGGTTCCGATTGCGCGCGTTCATCGCGATGAGCTGCAGCGGATGGCTGTTGACGAGCTGCGGTGCGAGCGCGTCGCCCACGTTGGACAGGATGATCAAGCCGACGATGGGCGCGGTGAGGAGCTTCAGCGTGTGCTTGCCGGGTGGTCGGCGGTTCCCGACCTCGAAGCCGTGCTCAGGTTCCTCCGTCGCCACGGTGGGTGAGTCTGGCATCTCGTAGTGTCTGTCCACGCCGACGACTCTCAGGGGGCTCAGGCCATGCACGGTCTCATGCAAGACGTACCGCTCACGTTGCCGCACTTGTTCGGGCGCGCCGAGACGCTGTTCTTCGACAAGGAGCTGGTGACCGCCACCGCCACCGGGATGGAGCGCACCACCTACGGCGACTGGGCCGCGCGCACCCGCCGGCTGGGCGGCGTGCTCGACGACCTCGGCATCAGCGAAGACGGCCGCGCCGCCACCTTCGCCTGGAACACCGCCCGCCACCTGGAGCTCTACTTCGGCATCCCGTGCACGGGGCGCGTGCTCCACACGCTCAACATCCGGCTGTTCCCGGAGCAGCTCGTGTACATCGTGAACCATGCCGAGGACGAGGTGATCTTCGTCGACCGGTCGCTGATGGGCCTCCTGTGGCCGCTCGTCGACCAGTTCGAGACGGTCCGGCACGTGGTCGTCATGGACGACGGGAAGGGCGAGGTGCCCAGCCCCGACGGCGGTCGGCCGCTGCACGACTACGAGGACCTCCTGGGGGCGGCCTCGCCGGTGTCGTTCGACGTGCGCGACGAGAACAGCGCGGCGGCGATGGCGTACACGAGCGGCACGACGGGCAACCCCAAGGGCGTCGTGTACTCCCACCGCTCCACCTACCTGCACACGTTCGGCTGCATGTCGGCGGGCAGCCTCGGCGTGCAGGAGAGTGATCGCATCCTGCCGGTGGTGCCGATGTTCCATGCCAACGCGTGGGGCCTCGCCCACGCCGCGGTGGCCACGGGCGCCAGCCTGATCATGCCTGGCCCTGATCTGTCCGCCCCGTCCCTGGCCAAGCTCATCGAGGCGGAACGGGTCACCATCGCGGCGGGCGTGCCCACCATCTGGATGAGCGTGCTGCCCGAGCTGAAGGGTCGCGATACGTCCGCGCTGCGTGCCATCCCCTGCGGAGGCTCCGCGGTCCCGCGTGCGCTGTCCGAGGGTTACCGCGCCCAGACCGGGCTACCGATCATGCAAGCATGGGGCATGACGGAGACGAGCCCCATCGCGTCCGTCGGCCGCATCAAGTCCACCCTCGACGCGGTGCTCGACGACGACGGTCGTGCCGAGCTGCGCACAACCGTCGGCCAGCCGTCCATCGGCGTCGATGCTCGCATCGTGCGCCCCGGAAGCACCGACCCCTTGCCATGGGACGGCGAGAGCTCCGGTGAGCTCCAGGTGCGCGGGCCGTGGATCGCGTCCGAGTACTACAACGACGAGCGCTCCCCCGAATCGTTCACAGAGGATGGCTGGTTGAAGACGGGTGACGTCGCGGTCATCGACCGGCACGGCTACATCCGGCTCGTCGACCGCACCAAGGACGTCATCAAGTCTGGCGGCGAGTGGATCTCCTCGGTCGACCTCGAGAACGAGCTCATGGGCCATCCCAAGGTCGCCGAGGCAGCGGTGATCGGGGTTCCCCACCCCAAGTGGTCCGAGCGCCCGCTGGCCTGCGTGGTCGTTCGTCCTGGCGAGCAGCTCACGAAGGAGGAGGTGCTCGCCTACCTCGAGGACAAGGTGGCCAAGTGGTGGCTGCCCGACGACGTCGTCTTCGTGGAAGAGATCCCGAAGACGAGCGTGGGCAAGTTCTCGAAGAAGGACCTGCGGGACAAGTTCGAGGGCTACGAGCTCCCCACCGGCTGACGGGCAGCCCGTCCGCGAGTGACTTCAGTCCCGGCGACCGGGAGCCATAGCGTGGCGCGGTGAGCTGGCGCTTCGTGCTGCGACCCAAGTGGATCGCCCGGCACGTCGCGGTGGCCATCCTCGTCGTCGTCATGGCGGTGCTGGGGCTCTGGCAGCTCCGGCGGCTCGACGAGAAGCGCGACTACAAGGCCCTCGTCGAGGCGCGACAGGAGGCGCCGGCGATGGACGTGCGCGAGGTCGTGCCGGCTGATGCCGAGGTGGGGAGCAACGCCGTGGACGAGGTCCTGCATCGCACCGTCACCGCGACGGGGGTCTACGAGGATGACGACACCGTGGTGGTGGAGAACCGAACCTACAACGGCGCGCCCGGCGGGTGGGTGCTGACGCCGCTGCGCCTCGACGACCGCACGGCCGTCGTCGTCAACCGGGGGTTCGTCGGCTTCGATCGCGCTGGTGACATCGTCGCGCCGCTCGCACCCGGCGGAGAGGTGACCGTCGCGGGGATCGTGTTCCCGAGCCAGCAGCGGGGCAGCTTCGGCCCCACCGACCCTGCGGACGGCGTGCTCGACGTGCTGGCTCGGGTCGACCTCGATCGCCTCGCGGCCCAGGTCGACTACGACGTGATGCCCGCCTATGTCCAGCTCGTCGACAGCACGCCGCCCGAGCGCCCGGTCGCCGAGGGCGCCCCGGCCCTCGTCGCACTCGGTCCTCCGGATCCGGATCGAGGCCCCCACTTCTCGTACGCGGTGCAGTGGTTCATCTTCACCACGATCGCCGCCGGCGGGTACGTGGTGGTGCTGCGTCGCGTCGCTCGAGACCAGGCGATCGAGGAGGCCGGCGCAGCGGCCGACTCGCTCGCCGAGGCCGAACGAGGCCGCTGGTAGGGTCGGAGGACGATGAGCACCCCGTCGGACCTCCGCATGCTGGTGATGCACGGCCTGCGCCTCAAGGGGTTCGGCGAGGCGGCGGCCATCGGCGAAGCCGCCGGCGTCAGCGAGGCCGAGGCCAAGCCGGTGCTCGACGAGCTCGTCAGCGAGGGGCTCGCCGCCTATCGCGACGGCCGGCTCTCCGGGTTCAGCCTGACGAAGCCGGGCCGCGAGCGGCACGCGGAACAGCTCGCGGCCGAGCTCGCCGTCACCGGTGCTACAGCCGTCGTGGAGGACGCCTACCGGCGGTTCCTCACCCTCAACACCGACCTGTTGTCGATCTGCACCGCCTGGCAGCTCCGCGACACCGATGGCGAGCCCATCGTCAACGACCACACCGACGCCGCCCACGACGCCGCCGTGATCGAGCGGTTGACAGGCCTCCACGCGTTGGTGGAGCCGATCTGCGCAGATCTGGCCGGCGCCCTGGACCGCTTCGGTGGCTACGGCGGGCGCATGGCGCACGCGCTCGAGCGGGTGCTCGCCGGAGATGGTGACTGGTTCACCAAGCCGATGATCCCCAGCTACCACACGGTGTGGTTCGAGATGCACGAGGACCTGCTCAGCACCCTCGGCATCGAGCGTGGCTCCGAGAGCGCCGGTTGATGGCGGCCCCGCCGTTCGGCCGAGTGCTCACCGCGATGGTGACGCCGTTCCACGACGACGGCTCGCTCGACCTCGACGGGTGCGTGCGCCTCGCTCGGTGGCTGGTCGAGCACGGCAACGAAGGGCTCGTCCTCGCGGGCACCACGGGCGAGGCGCCCACGCTGACGGACGACGAGAAGGTCGAGGTCTGGACCGCGGTGCGGGGCGCGGTCGACGTCCCCCTGGTCGCGGGCACCGGCACGAACGACACGCGCCACACGTGCGAGCTCAGCCAGCGGGCGGCGGCGACCGGTGTCGACGGCCTGCTCGTGGTCACGCCGTACTACAACCGCCCCTCGCAGGCCGGGCTCGAGGCCCACTTCCGGGCCGTCGCCGCGGCCACCGACCTGCCCGTCGTCGTGTACGACATCCCTGGTCGCACCGGCCGCAAGGTCCACACGGATGTGCTCGTGCGGCTCGCCAACGAGGTGCCGACGATCGCCGGCATCAAGGACGCGGCCGGCAACCCGGGGGAGACGGCCAAGGTGATCGCCGGCGCGCCCGACGACTTCGCCGTCTGGTCGGGTGACGATCCCATGACCCTCCCGCTGCTGGCCGTCGGCGCCGCCGGTGTGATCGGCACCGCCACCCACTGGTGCGGCGAGGTCATGACCGAGCTCGTGTCGTCCTTCACCAAGGGCGACCACGACCGAGCCCAGGAGCTCAATGCCACGCTGTTCGACTCGTACGCCTACGAGAGCCGTGAGATCGCTCAGTTCGCGCTGGCCGTGAAGGTTGCCCTCCGCGTCCTCGGCCAACCGTCCGGCCCGTGCCGCCTGCCGATCGGCCCCGAGCCGGAAGGTCTCGAGGACGACGCCCGGCGCGTGCTCGACGGCCTCGGCCTCCTCGGCTGAGCCGCCCCATGGCTGCCCCTGTCACCATCACGTTCCTCGGCGGGCTCGGCGAGATCGGCCGCAACTGCATGGTCTTCGAGTGCGAGGACCAGCTGTTGATGCTCGATTGCGGGCTCATGTTCCCGGAGCTCGAGCACCTCGGCGTCGACCTGATCCTCCCGGACTTCACCTGGCTGCGGGAGAACGCTCACCGGCTGATCGGCTGCATCGCGACCCACGGCCACGAGGACCACGTGGGTGGGCTCTCGTACCTGCTGCGGGAGCTGTCCTTCCCGATCTACGGCTCCGCGCTCACATTGGGGCTGGCAAGGAACCGGATCGAGGAGGCAGGCCTGCTCGGCAACACCGATCTGATCGCCGTGACCGACGGTGAGCGGCGCCAGATCGGACCCTTCGACGTCGAGTTCATCCCGGTCACGCACTCGGTGCCGCACGGCTTCGCGACGGCGTTCCACACGCCGCAGGGCGTGATCATGCACACGGGCGACTGGAAGCTCGACCTCACCCCGGTGGACGGACGGCTGACCGACCTCGCTCGCATGGGGTCGATCGCCTACGAGCAGGGCGTCCGCCTGTTGATGGGCGACTCAACCAACGCCGACGCCCACGGCCACTCGCGCAGCGAGAAGAGCGTCGGCGCCGTGCTCTTCGACCTGTTCCACGAGCACGAGGGCAGGCGCATCGTGATCGCCTGCTTCGCGAGCCACGTGCACCGCGTCCAGCAGATCGCCGACGCCGCCATCGGCTTCGGCCGCAAGGTCGCCACCCTCGGCCTGTCGATGAAGAAGAACGTCCGGCTGGCGCGCGAGATGGGTCTGCTGCACATCCCCGAGTCGTCGCTGATCGACATCGAGGACATCGATGGCCTCCCTGACGGCGACGTTTGTGTGATCTCCACGGGGAGCCAGGGCGAGCCCATGTCCGCCCTCACCCGCATGGCCAACAGCGAGAACCGCTGGCTCACGATCGGCGCCGGCGACACGGTGATCCTGTCGTCGCACCCGATCCCGGGCAACGAGATGAGCGTCACGAAGGTCATCGACGGGCTGGTGCGGCTCGGGGCCCGGGTCGTCCACTCGGGGCTGGAGGACGTCCACGCCACCGGGCACGCCAAGCAGGAGGAGCTCAAGACGCTCCTGTCGATCGTGGAGCCGCAGTGGTTCGTGCCGGTGCACGGCGAGTACCGGCACCTCGTGCACCATGCCGAGCTCGCGCGGACGATGGGCGTGCCCGACGAGCGAACGATCATCTGCGAGGACGGCGACCAGCTCACGATCGACGACAACGGGTTGCGGGTCACCGGGCAGGTGCCGGCGGGCTACCTCTACGTCGACGGCATCGTCGGCGACGTCGGCCAAGGTGTGCTGCGCGACCGCCGGGTGCTCGCCGAGGAAGGCGTCGTGGTGGTGGTCGTCACCGTGGCCCTGGAGGACGGTGCCATCCTCACCGGCCCCGAGGTCATCACCCGGGGCTGGGTGTACGCGCCGGAGGCCGAGGAGCTCCTCGACGAGTGCGCCGACGTGGTGCGCCAGGCGATCAAGAACACGTTCGCCGACTCGAAGACCCCGGACCTCGACACCCTCCAGCGCGCCGTGCGCCGAGCCGCCGGCCGGTTCGTCAACGACCGCACCAAGCGGCGGCCGATGATCGTCCCGGTCGTGATGGAGGCCTAGCGGCCCGTGGGTGACGCCGCCCGCATCGGTGACGAGCTTACGGCCCTGGTCATCGCCGAGCTGGAGCAGCTCGCCGACCACCATGCCCCGGAGCTCGTGCTCCCTCGCGTGTTCGCGGGTCACGTCGTCGGACCGGACGCCCACGCGGACCTCGCCTACACGCTCATGCTGGTCCGCCGTCTGGGGGTGGACTCGATCGGCGGCCGACGCATCGAACCAGCGCTGCGCCACCTGCTCGCGACGGTGGACGGGCCCGCGACCCACACCTTCTTCTCGTACCGCATCGCGGAGGTCGCCGCCGAGCTCGGTGGCCTCGACGCGCTCGACCCCGCCGACCGGCCGGGCGTCATCGAGGCGGTCGACTCCACGTCGTGGGTCGACCTGCTCGACGGGGGAGCCCTGCCCCGCAACTACGCCATCGTGCTGGCTCGGTGTGAGAGGGCGCGGCTCGCCCTCGGCCTCCTCGACGACCGGGTGCCGCTGGACGACCTCGTGGCCCGGGTCCACCGGCTCCTCGGTGAGCACCCCGCCGGCTGGCTCGACGACTCCAACACGGGACGCGGCCAGGTCGACATGTACACCGTCGATGCGTATCTCTTCGCGGAGCCACTCGCGGACGAGCTCGGTGACGTGTGGACCACCGGCGTCCGCTCGGCGCTTGATCTCGTCGCCTCCGTCGCGTCGCCCGATGGCTCGGCGCTGTCCTGGGGCCGCTCGATCGGCGCGCTCGCGGTGTGCCACACCGCGGAGGTCGCGGCGCTGGCGCTGCGCCGCGACCTCGTCGACGACCGGGCGCGCTGGCTGGGGCTGGCGGCCTCGGCCAGCGCCGGCGCACCGCGCTGGTTCAGCGACGGGGTGATCACGTCCCACCAGTACCGCTCCACCTTCCGCTACCGAGGTCCGTTCCGCCGCCTGCAGATGACGCTTGACTGTCTCGGCAAGCTGGCTGCCGCCGCGGCCGAGCTACGGCTCGCAGATCGACCGGCGGACGTCGCGCCCAGCCCCAGGGCACGGACCTTCCCGCCAGTCGATCGCTGGATCGCGTTCGACGACGAGGGTGCCGGTGTGTGGGCCCACCGGTCCGCAGGCATGGGGCTGTCGCTGCCCGCGGTCGGCGGCGTCGTGTCCGACTACGCGCCCGCCCCGCGGCGTCCGGGCCTGTTCGAGGTCCCCGTCGATCGGCCGTTCCTGGCCTGGGTCCCCGTAGTGCACGTCGGCACCACCCGCTTCGGTCCTGGTGGCCGAGCAGCCGCGGTCGAGCACGCCGCCGGTCGGCTCAGGCTCACCTACGACCGGTTCCGTGCCACCACGCTCCGGGGTGAGGAGGCCGACCCGGCCGAGCTCGGTGCACGGCGCGTGGCCACCTACGAGGTCCGCGGTCGCACGCTCTCGTGCACCGAGGAGGTGGAGCTCGATGACGTGCCGGACGCCCTGGCGGTCACCATCCCCGAGGCCCACCGCCGTCCGCTGGTCGTCGACTTCGAGACCGACCACCCCCACCGAATCGATCGGATCGACACGAGCGGCCTGGCCGAGTGGCGCAGCGTGCACGGCGAGCTGCCGTGCGTCCACCAGCTCGACCTCGAGCCGGCGCGTCGCGTGCGGTTCCGGTGGTCGGTCACCCCGGCCATCCGCGTGCTGTCGACCGCCTGGTCGCACCACTACGACCGGGCGCTCTACGAACCGCTCGCTGGCCGCGTGGTCGAGCGCCCTATGCCGTTCCACCTCCTCGACGACCCGGCGGCCCTCCGCGCTCGCCTCGCCGACGCCGACGTCGTGCACCTCCACTGGCCCGAGTGGCTCGCCGGGCCCGACCCGCACCGTGCCCGTCGCATCGCGACCACGATCCGGGACGCCGGCGTGGGGCTGCTGTGGACGCAGCACAACCTCGCTCCCCACGACGACCCCGATGACGACCGCGCCTACCGCGTGTGGGCCGAGATGGCAGACGCGGTCCATCACCACAGCCGCTGGGGCGAGGACCAGGTGCGCGCCCGGTGGCCGTTCCGCGCTGATGCGCTCCACCGCGTGATCTCGCACCCGCACTTCGGCACGGTCATGGGCGACCTCGGGGCGATCGACCGCGCTACGGCCGAGGCCGAGCTCGGCTTGGCGCCGTGCCCGGTCCGGCTCGGGATCGTCGGCGCACCCCGCCCGGGCAAGGACGCGCAGCTCGTCATCGACGCGGTCCACGCGTCGAACCGCGCGGACATCGGTCTGCTGGTCCTGTCGGGGAGCACCGAGACCGTGCCCGACGATCCCCGCATCACCGTGCTCCCGTACGTCGAGGTGCCCCGCCCCGAGTACGACCGACGGCTGCGCTGCCTCGACGCGCTCGTGCTCCCGCTCGAGGGCGCGTCGTACCTCACCACGGGCCAGCCCGCCGACGCGGTGGCCGCCGGCCTGCCGTGCCTGACCAGCCCCTGGCCGTACCTCGCGGAGGTGCTCGGTGACGCCGCCATCCCCTACGGCGCCACCGCGGCCGACCTCGCGGCCACCCTCGAGGCCCTCGACGAGGCCACGCTCGCCCGCGCCGCCACCGCGGCGGCGGCGCGACGCGATTCCCTCGCCCCGGCCACGCTCGCGGAGGACCTGTACCACCTCCTCGACGAGCTCTGCCAGCGTGCCTGAGCGGCTGCGGGCAGGGCTCTGCTCCGTGACGCTGCGCGACCGTCCGGCCGAGGAGGTCATCGACGTGGCGGTGCGGGCCGGCCTGGAGGCCGTCGAGTGGGGAGCGGACACGCACGTGCTCCCGGGAGACCTGCATGCCGCGAGCGCCCTCGCCCGTCGATGTGCCGACGCCGGGCTCGCGTGCGCGTCCTATGGCTCCTACCTGTTCGCCCCGACGGCCTCCGCCGCCGCCGTCGAGGCCGTGCTCGACACTGCGGCGGCGCTGGGTGTCCCCAACGTGCGGGTCTGGACCGACTGGGTCGGCCCCGACCCAGAGCCGACCGTGCGGGCGGCCGTGTGCGATCAGCTCGCCTCGATCGCAGCGGCGGCGGCCAGCCGTGGGCTCGCCACTTCACTCGAGTTCCACCCCGGCACGCTCACCGAGACGGCGGCGTCGACGGTCGCGCTGCTCGACGCGGTCGCGGCGCCAAACCTGTTCACCTACTGGCAGCCGCCCACCGGCCTGCCCGTGAGCGACCTGCTGGCATCGTGGCGCGCGGTGCGTGACCGAGCCTCGCACCTGCACGTATTCCGGTGGCGGTCCTACCACAACCGCCAGCCGCTCGCCGAGGGCGCCGACCTCTGGCCGGCGGTCGTGGCCGAACCGCCCGTGGACGGCCGCTGGCGCGGCGACCACTGCGCGTTCCTCGAGTTCGTAAGGGGGGACGACCCGGAGCAGGTGGTCGCTGACGCTGCGGTGCTCCGATCGTGGCTGCGCGGACCCTGAGCGGCGCACAGCCGGTCAGGCGATGCGGCCGAGGTCGCCCGCGGTGACGGGGTGCAACGGCGGCCTGCCCGCGCCGAAGCGCCGGATCTCCTCGAGCACGAGCTCGGCCATGCGGGTCAGCTCGGTGCCCTGCGAGCCTGCGAGGTGCGGGGTCACGAACGCGTTGGGGAGCCGCAGCAGCTCGTGATCGGGGGGCAGCGGCTCTGGGTCGGTGACGTCGAGCACAGCATGGAGACGACCGGTCCGGAGCTCCCGCACGAGGGCGTCGTGGTCCAGGAGGCTCCCGCGCGCGGTGTTGATCAGCGTGGAGCCGTCCGTCATCCGGCGGAGCTCGTCCACCCCGATCAGGTGGCGGGTCTCGGGGAGCGCCGGTGCGTGGACGCTCACCACGTCGCTCGTCTCGAGCAGCTCGGGGAGGCCGACCATCCGCACCCCGAGCTCGGCCGCGATGGGCCCGTCGACGTAGGGGTCGGCGAGGAGCACCTCGAGGCGGAACGGGCGCAGGAGCTCGATCACCGAACGCCCGACGTGGCTGGCACCGATGAGCCCGATGCGCTTGGCGAGGTTGCCCACGGGCCGGCGCCGCGTGGGCAACACGACGTCCGGGTCAGCGTTGGAGCGCAGGCGCTCACGGGCGCCGAACACGTCCTTGCCCGAGAAGAGGATCGCCGCGAGCGTGAACTCCGCGACCGGCACCGCGTTGGCGGCCGCGCCCGAGGTCACGAGGATGCCGCGCTCGAACACCTCCGGGGCGATGCTGTCCTTCACGGTGCCGGCGGCGTACGCGACCATGCGCAGGTGCGGCGCCCGGGCCAGCAGCGCGGCGTCAACGGGGACGCAGCCCCAATGGGCGAGCAGAACGTCGGCGCGCGCGAGCACCTCGTCCGCCCGCTTCTCGGACATGCTGTTGAGCGCCACCGGGTCGAGGACCTCTCCGAGCTCGGCCAGGGTGGCTCGGTGCTCGGGCCGCAGCGCGCGGTCCTCCAGCCCGGGGTACATCGACAGCGCGATCCTCACCGGGCGGGACCATACCGGGGCCCTACCCCGAGCCTCTGCTGAAGGGATCCAGTGCCCTCTGGACATGTCACATGATGTTTCAGTATGTTCCCATGAATGGTGGTGACGGTGAGCGTCGAGACCGACGGCGGGCGGGCCGTGGTGGTGAAGCGGGGGACCGACGACGACGCCGACCGGCTCCGCCGTGAGGGCGAGCGGCTGGAGCGGGCCCGCCATCCCGGCGTCGTCCCACTCGTGCGCTCGGGCCGCACCGACGACGGATGGGAGCTGCGGACGCTCCACGGCGGCCGTCCCGTCGCGACGCTCAGCGCGCTGACGCCCGCCCATGTCGGCGGGCTGGCCGCCGGGATCGCGTCGACGCTCGCAGACCTGCACGACCTCGGCGTCGTCCACGGCCGCCTCGACGGCACCCACGTGCTGGTGGGTGAGCAGGGGAGGCCGGTGCTCTGCGGTCTGGAGCCTGGTGTGCCCCCGGCACGACCCGATGACGACGTCGCGGCGCTCGGGGCGCTGCTCGTCGAGCTCCTCGGAACGGACGACGCCGGGGAGCCCATCCCGACTCGCCGGTGGTGGGGGCACCTGGCGTGGACGGGATGGGATCGTCGCGCGCTGCTCCTGCTGGCAGACCAGGCCGCGGCGGAACCTCCGACCTGTCGACCGACGGCCCGCCGCCTGGCCGCGTCGATCGCGGAGGTCGTCCCGGGTCCGGCTCACAACGAGGTACCGGTGGGCTCAGGCGCGGGGTCGGAGGAACCCGCCGACCTGGACCCGATCGAGCGTCTGCGGGCCTCGGCGGTGGTGGGGGTCCCCGCGTCGGCCCGCCCGAGCCGCGTGCTCGCCGCGGCGGTGGTTGGGATCCTCCTGCTCGCGGTGGTCGTCGGTGCCCACCGGTGGCTCGGCGCGGACGACCCGCGCGCGCCGACGCTCCCCGACGCCCCGCCCAGCTCCGGCCCGACGGAGCCCCCGCCGGAGGTGCGCGTGTCCGCGCCGGTTGCGGGCTCGGTGCTGTCGGCTCGCGGGCACCGCTACCGCGTGGGCCAGGCGGGCGACGAGGTGCTGGTCGACGACTGGGACTGCGATGGGGAGCCGACGCCGGCCCTCCTCCGGCCCGGCACCGGCGAGGTGTTCGTGTTTCCTCGGTGGATCGACGACGGGACGCTGACGGTCGAGCCCGTGCGCGAGGTGGCGGGCGCGCAGACCCTGGAGAGCGAGGTCGCCTCGGGCGCCTGCCCCGCGTTGTCGGTGCGCACCGAGGCCGGCGACCTGGTCCCGGTGCTGGAGGTCGCCCGATGACCCCCACCCGGCGGCCGCTCGTCGTCGTCTTGGTCGGCGCCGGACTCGCCGTTGTCGCGCTGGAGGCGGCCGGTCGGGGCACGCTCGCCGGTCCGCCCCTCACCTCGTGGCCCACCGTCGAGACCTGGTACGACCAGGCCGGCCCGGCGGTCGCCGCCCTTGCCGGACTCCGCCTCGCCGCGCTCGGTGGCGCGGGGTGGGTCCTCGTCGCCACGGCCCTGCAGCTGGTCGCCGGCCTCGCGCCGTGCCGCACGGTGCAGCAGCTCGCCGACGCCGTGAGCCCGGTCGCCCTCCGGCAGCTCTCGCAGGGCGTCGCAGGGCTCGCGGTCGGCGTCGGGCTGCTCGGCCCGCCCGCCCCTGCGACCCCGCGGGTCGACCCTCCCGGCATCGCCGTCATGGAGGTGCTTGATCCGGCTCAGCCCACGACGACCTCGACCGCGACCACCACCGTGGCGCCTCCGGGAGACCGCGCCGCCGCGGTCCCGGCGCCCGTCGCTCCGCCCGACGACGAGGTGGTGGTCGCGGCTGGCGACTCGTTCTGGAGCCTCGCCGTGGACGCGGTCGCCGACCACCAGCAGCCGCCGGCCGTCGACGACTACTGGCGGCGGCTGGTCGCCGCGAACCGGGCCCGCCTCGTCGACCCCGCCAACCCGGACCTGCTCTACCCCGGCCAGGTGCTCACCCTTCCACCCCTCGACGCCTGACACGATCCCGTTCGTCCCGTTGCCGAGCAGTGCTCGCAGCGTCACCCCTCGTCGTCGACCGTCCAGCTCCCCAGCGATCCCGGTGCGACCGGCTGCAGGGCGTCGGCCGGATCGTCGTGGACGACCGGTTCGAGGGAGCGGTCGAGGAGCGACTGCACCGTGCCGGCGATCGGCCCAAGCCACGCATCGGGGAGGCGCGCACCATCGCGGAGCACCTCGTTCAGGTGCCGGCGCTCGCTCGCGTACAGCGGGCTCGGCACCGCGACGTCGTCACCGCCCTGCCCGAGCAGCTCACCGAAGGCCGCGGTCAGCTCCGCCCGCGCGCGTGGACCCTTCGGCGCCCGGTTGACGACCGGCAGCAGGCGCACGGCGGGCACACCGTGGGCGAGCAGGTCGCGGGTGGTGCGCAGGAGGCTGTGGAGGCCCTTCATCCCGGGCAGCCCCGTCACCACGACGAGGTCGGCGGCGAGCGCCGTCACCCGGGCGATGGTGTTGCGCTCCTCGACGTCGACCGAGCCGGTGGCCCGCTCGCCCTCGAGGTCGGCGTCGACATCGGCGACCACCACTCGGAACGCGCGACGGAGGCCGTCGAGGCCGGCGGCGAAGGCGCGGGGACGGACGGCCGTCCAGTCGCAGTGGCGGCGCAGACCGAGCAGCAGGTGATAGCCGCGGTCGGTGACCTGCCAGGTGAGTCGGCGCACCTCGTCGACCGAGGGCGTCCCGGCCCGGTGGGCTTCGACCAGCTCGCCGACAGCGGGCACGACGTCGGGCGATCCGTGGAGCATCGCCTGCTCGGCGTGCAGCGCCAGGTCCGCCAGGCACACGAGGTCGAGGTTCCGAGGGTCGCTCGCCAGCCCCTGTGCGAGGGCCGCCGAGACGGTCGAGCGCCCGGTCCCACCTGCTCCGGTGACTGCCACCAACCGCCCGCGGTAGCCCTGCACGACCGGTGCGTCGGGGCGTGCGGCGGTCGTGGCCGTGTTCCGCGCGATCGGTGTGGCCACCTGGACGAGCGTGTGCAGGAGGTCGTCGCGCCCGAACGTGGCGGGCAGCACCGCTGACGCCCCCAGGTCGGCCCACGCCCGGTGGGCGCGACCACCGTCGACCACGACGACCGCACACCCCGCCTCCCGGGCTTGCTCGACGAGGTCGCGGTCGAGCCCGACCAGGGCGTCGTCCACCAGCAGGGCGGAGTACCCGCGACCGGAGCCGCACCCGCACCTCCTCGAGGGACATCGCCTTCACGAACTCGATCGGCAGCATCGCCGAGGTTGCCCAGCGGGCAACCTCCCGGAACCAGGGCGACCGCACCTGGGCCACACCGAGGACGACGAAGCGCTCCGAGGCCATCAGCCGCTCGACTCCGCGCCGTCGCTGAACACGATCGGGTCCTGGGCGCTGGCCGCGCTGAACGTCGACCGCACCACCGTGACCTCGCCCGTGCGCAGGGCGTGGACCAGCGCCGCCACGGCGGCGCCGCTCGGGACGGCCACCACGATCGTGATCTCACGACTGCTCGTCAGGGAGCCGCCGTCGTCCGCGTCGATCTGCACGACGGCGGCCCCGCGCACCACCGATGTGGTGCGGTCGTCGTAGGTGGCGAACACGTCGACGCGCTCACCTTGCTTGAGGCGGCCGACGGCGATCTGCCCGCGGGGGAGGCTGATGGCGACCTCGTGGAGGTCGGGCGGGCCCGGCTCGTCGGTGATGGCGCCCGCTTGGACGATCTCGCCTGCCGCGATCGGCCCGAGCACCACCCGGCCCGCGAGCCCATCGATGGACGCGAACACGCCCCGGGCGGCGTCATCCGGGAGGTCCGCCTCGATGGTGTCGAGGTCGTCGGCTTCCAGCACCGCTCCCACGCGGAGGTCGCGGGCGGCAACCACCACGGCCTCGGTGGGCCGCGCGCTGGCGCGGTCGTAGGCCAGGTAGACGCCGATCGCGGCGAGCGCCATCAGCACCCCGCCGACCACCGCCCGACCCCCGGGCAGCCCCCGATGACGTTGGATCTCCACGGCGCCCCCCGCCCCTCGAAGAGCCATGAGACTACATGAGGACAGTGTGCGCTAGCGTGGCGACATGACATCCTCTGCGGACATCGAGTGGCTGTCGACCCAGGAGGCATCGCGACGCCTCGGCATCACCACCCGCACCCTCTACCGCTTCGTCGACCAGGGCGATCTGCCGGCCTACCGGATGGGCCGGGTCATCCGGCTGAAGGCCACCGACGTCGACCTGTTCATCGAGGCCTCCCGGATCGAGCCCGGCACGCTCGAGCACCTCTACCCCGACACCAGCGCCAAGCGCTGACCTCGCCTATCCCAGCGCTACCTCGGTGATGGCGCCCGCCGGGAGGTACGCGGTCGCGGGTGGATCGGCATCGGTGCGGACGGTGACGACGTCGTAGCCGACGGCGCGCAGCTCGCCGGCCACCGCTCCGTCGCCGCCCGAGGTCACCAGCAGCACGCGAGCGCGATCGGCCGCGAGCTCGGCGAGCACCTCGGACAGGCCGAGGTCGGTCGTCACCACGCGCGCGCCGACCGCCGCGTCGACGAGTGGGGCCGTGCGGACGGACGTGATCGCGGCGAGGGTCACGAGCACGTCCGTGCCGCCGGCTGTGCGGATGGCGACGAAGTCGGCGCCGATCACGTCGAGGCAGCCGTGGTGGTGTCGTCCGGCTGACGTGCGCACGGTGAGTGGGGTCCCGCGCTCGGCCAGGTCGAGGAGCACGCCGGCGAAGGTTGCGTCGGCTTCGGCGGCAGCGCTCAGCCAGCGCTCGCGGGCGCGGGCATCAGCAGAGCCCTCGATCCGGGCGTCAGCGAGCCATGCGTCGAGGCGAGCGGCCAGGCCCGCGGTGCGCGCGTCGCGGAGCAGCCCGTCCGGTGGCGGGAGGGCGGGGTCGCGACGGTGGCCCGTGGGCTCGTCCACACCGGGATCGTAGGGCGCGACGGCGGTGTTCGACGGCGTGCCGCCGGTCGGCCGGTAGCCTGGTGGCCGTCGTGTCGAGCACCCAGGTCAAGATCTCCGTAGCCAGCAACCACCTCATGCCGTTGCTCCTCGGCGAACGCGACGAGGTGCTGCGCGTGGTCGAGGCTGCGTTCCCGTCGGTCACGATCCACGTCCGCGGCAACGAGATCGCGCTCGACGGCGACGACGACGTCGAGCGGGTCGCCCGGTTGCTGGAAGATCTCGTGGTGCTCGTCGAGCAGGGCCATCGCCTCGATGCCGGCACCGTGCGCCGCAGCGTCGACATGGTGCGGCACGACGAACGGCCTGCGGAGGTGCTCAGCACCGAGGTGCTGCGGCCGTCGCGCGGGCGTCCGGTCCGCCCCAAGTCGAGTGGCCAGAAGCGGTACGTCGACGCGATCCGCGACAACGTCATCACCTTCGGGGTCGGACCGGCCGGCACTGGCAAGAGCTGGCTGGCCGTCGCGATGGCGGTGCAGGCGCTGCAGACCAAGGAGGTCGACCGCATCATCCTCACGCGCCCCGCGGTCGAGGCGGGGGAGCGGCTGGGCTTCCTCCCCGGTGACCTCATGGCCAAGGTCGACCCGTACCTTCGGCCCCTGTGGGACGCGCTGCACGACATGGTCGGCACCGAGAACGCCGGCAAGCTCCTCGAACGGGGGGCGGTGGAGGTGGCGCCGCTCGCCTTCATGCGGGGCCGCACCCTGAACTCCAGCTTCATCATCCTCGACGAGGCGCAGAACACCACGCCCGAGCAGATGAAGATGTTCCTCACCCGAATCGGGTTCGGCTCCAAGGCCGTTGTCACCGGCGACACCACGCAGGTCGACGTGGCTGGGGGCCGCAGCGGCCTGGGCGGCCTCGAGCGCATCCTCGGCGACATCGACGGGCTCTCCTGGGTGCACCTCACGAGCAGCGATGTCGTGCGGCATCGCATCGTGCAGGACATCGTCGATGCCTACGAGCGCGTGCAGCCGGCCGAGCCCACACGCTGATGTCCGGCGAGCCCGCTGAGGGCCCCGACAAGCCCGACCCGGCCGACCTGCCCGACGGCATCGAGGCGGCCGACCTCCCGCGCCTCCCGATGACGTCCCGGCGCCGGCGCCCGCCGGCGGAGGGCGAGGTCGAGGTGTTCGGCGTCGACGAGCAGGCGGACGAACCGGTGGCGCTGGCCCGGTGGGTCGACCTCGCCACCAACGTGCTGCTCGACTCGGGCGTGCGCGGCGAGGCCGAGCTGTCCTTGCTGTTCGTCGACGAGGTCGTCATGGGCGACCTCAACCACCGCTTCATGGCGGCCGAGGGCCCCACCGACGTGCTCGCGTTCCCGCTCGACGACCCCATCGACGCCGGTCGCTTCCCCGACTCCGGGAGCACCGGCCCGGACCGCGATCCACCGGAGATCTCCGAGCTCCCACTGCTGCTCGGCGACGTCGTCATCTGCCCGGCCGTCGCCGCTCGCCAGGCACCGGACCACGCCGGCAGCTACGAGGATGAGATGGCCCTGCTCGTGGTGCACGGTGTGCTCCACGTCCTCGGGATGGACCACGCGGATCCCGAGGAGGCGGCCGCCATGCAGGCGCGCGAGCGCGAGCTCCTCGACCGCCACCACCACGGCCGCTGATGCCTGCCGTCACGCTCACCACGGCCGACTGGGCGATCCTCGCGGCGATCGCCGTCTTGTTCCTGCTCTCGATCGTCCTCGCGGCGGCCGAGACGGCTCTCACGCGCGTGTCGAAGGCGAAGGCTCAAGCGCTGGCGGAGACGAACGGACGGCGCGGGGAGGTGCTGTTGTCGCTCGTGGAGCACCAGGAGTGGCTCAACCCCACGCTGCTCGTCGTGCTGTCCACGCAGCTCGTGCAGTCGACGCTCCTCGGGGTGCTCGCGAGCCGCTTGTTCGGCGCGTGGGGAGTGGTCGGCGCCACCCTCGTCAACGTGACCCTGTTCTTCGTGGTCGCCGAGGTTGCGCCCAAGACGTGGGCCATCCAGCACACGGACCGCGCCGCCCTCGCCGCTGCGCGGCCGATCAAGGCGCTGGCGGGCTGGGGGCCCCTGCGGCTCCTCTCGCGCGGCCTCATCGGGCTCACCAACGTGATCCTCCCGGGCAAGGGGCTCAAGCGCGGCCCGTACACGTCTGAGGAGGAGCTGCTGGCGGTGGCCGACCTCGCGGTCGAGGACGCCGTCATCGAGGCCGAGGAGCGCCGGCTCATCGAGTCCGTGATCGAGCTGGGCGACACCGTCGTGCGCGAGGTGATGGTGCCGCGCACGGACATGGTGACCGTGACGGCCGACTTCCGCGTCGCTGACGCCATGGAGGTCGTGATCCTCAACGGCTACAGCCGGATCCCCGCCTGTGGCGAGGGCATCGACGACGTGGTCGGCATCGTGCACGCCAAGGACCTGATGCGGGCCGAGCGCGACGACCGCGAGGACCGTGCGGTGAGCGAGCTCGCCCGGCCGGCCCACTTCGTGCCCGAGACCAAGGGGGTGGCGGATCTCCTGCGTGAGATGCAGCAGCACCGCTTCCACATGGCCATCGTCATCGACGAGTACGGCGGAACCGCCGGGCTCGTTACCCTGGAGGACATCATCGAAGAGCTCCTCGGGGAGATCGTCGACGAGTTCGACGTCGAGGACGCCATGATCGAGCCGCTCCCCGGAGGCGACTACCGAGTGAACGCGCGCATGGCGCTCGACGAGGTGAACGACCTGCTTCGCGCTCAGCTCCCGGAAGGCGACTGGGACACGATCGGCGGCCTCCTGCTCTCCGAGCTCGGCCGCGTGCCGGCCGAGGGCGAGGCGATCGAGGTCGCCGGGTGGCAGCTCACCGCCCAGCGAGTCGTGGGCCGGCGAATCGGCCGGGTGCGGGTGCACCGGGTGCACGCCTTCGACCCCGTGCCCACCGAAGCCGAGGGCGGCTGATGCGCTCGGGCTTCGTGACCTTCGTCGGCCGCCCGAACGTCGGCAAGTCCACGCTGGTCAACCAGATCCTCCACACCAAGGTGGCGATCACCTCTGACAAGCCACAGACCACCCGCACGCGGATCATGGGGGTGCGCACCCGCGCGGACAGCCAGATCGTGTTCGTCGACACCCCCGGGATCCACAAGCCGCGCACCGCGCTCGGCACGCGCCTCAACGCCACCGCCCAGGGCACCATCGGTGACGTCGACGTCGTGTGCTTCGTGCTCGACGCCACCCAGCCGTTCGGCCGCGGCGACCAGTGGGTGGCCGACCTCGTACCGAAGGACGCGGTGTGCATCGTCAACAAGGTGGACAAGGCATCGAAGAGGGCGCTGGCCGACCAGCTCGTCGCGGCGTCGGCGCTCGGGCTCAGCGAGTACTTCCCGCTGTCGGCCAAGACCGGTGACGGCGTGACGGCGCTCGTCGATCACCTGATCACTCGCCTGCCGGAGGGTCCGCAGTACTTTCCCGACGACATGGTCACGGACGTCCCCGAGGCCTTCATGGTCGCCGAGCTCGTGCGCGAGCAGCTGCTGCGTCGTACGCACGACGAGCTGCCGCACTCGATCGCGGCGCGCGTGACCGAGTGGGACTGGCCGCTGATCCGTTGCGAGATCCTCGTCGAGCGCAGCAGCCAGAAGGGGATCGTGATCGGACACAAGGGCCAGGTGCTCAAGGAGGTCGGCATCGCGGTCCGCGAGCAGCTTCCTGAGGGCACGTACCTCGAGCTGCTCGTGAAGGTCGACAAGGACTGGCAGAGCCGCCCGAAGGCCATGGAGCGCTTCGGCTACTGAACCCGGCGGCGCATGACCACACGGCTGGTGACGTCGAGGCCGTGCGCAACCTCCTTCGCCACGACGGCTCGCACACCGTCCGTCCACAGGGGTTCGTCGACCACCGTGAACCCGCGCCTGGCGTAGAGGGGCGCGTTGAAGGCGACGTCACGGAACGTCGTGAGGGTGATCTCGTGGTCGCCGCGCGCTCGAGCCCAAGCCACCACGGCCTCGATCAGGAGGGTGCCCACCCCCTGGCCACCCTGCTCGGGGACCACCGAGAGCTGCTCGAGGTGGGCGTGGCCATCGACGAGCTCGACCAGGGCGTAGCCGACCGGCGTAGCGGCGTCGTCCGTGGCGACGAGCACGAGCTCGGCCGCGGCCAGCTCCTCCGTTGAGAACGGCTCGTCGTCGGCGATCTCGGGCATGCCGATCGCACGGAAGCGCTCGCCGGCACGCCGCTCGATGGCCTGCAGCGCGGCGTGGTCATCGGCGTCGGCAGGCCGGATCATCCGACGGCGTCCCGGATCGCCTCGAGGGCGCGGCGTGCCTCCGCAGGGTCCTTCGTGCGCCGCATGGGCGGGAGGGCCTGCACCATGTCCCACCGGTAGCCGGCCGTGGCGAGCCGTGGGTCGAGCACGGCGACCACGCCGCGGTCGTCGGCGGAGCGGACCAGACGCCCGGCTCCCTGGGCGAGGAGGGTGGCGGCGCGGGGCAGGTCGATCAGGCCGAAGGCGTCTGCCCCCGCCCGCTCGCGGCGGGCCTGGAGGAGTGGTTCGTCGGGTCGAGGGAACGGGATGCGGTCGATCGCCACCAGGCTGAGCGAGGCGCCGGGCACGTCGACGCCCTGCCAGAAGCCCATGGTCGCGAACAGGCACGTGGCCTCGTCGGTGGTGAAGCGCTCGAGGAGGCGGCCCTTGGGCATGTCGCGCTGCGTGAGGATCGGGACGTCCAGGCGCTGCTGCAGGGCCGCGGCCGCTTCGTCGAGCACCCGGAAGCTCGTGAACAGGGCGAGGGTGCGGCCGCCGGCGGCCTCGATGAGGTCGCCCAGCTCGTCCGTGAGCGCCTCCACGTAGCCGGGGCTCCGCGGGTCGGGGAGGTGAGCGGCGCAGTAGAGGAGAGCATGGGCCTCGTAGTCGAAGGGGCTCCCGACGTCGAGCTCCGTGATCTGGGCGGGGGGCACACCGAGGCGGCTCGGGAGCCGAGCCGGCAGCGTGGCGCTCGTGAGGACGGCAGTCCGCTCGTCCCAGAGCCGGTCCTTGAGGACCGCCGCCACGTCGAGCGGCGCGACGCGCAGCATCGGGTTGGCGTCGCTGCCCTCCACCCACACCACCTCACCGGTGCCCGCCCGCTCGACCGCACCGAGGTCGTCCACGAGCGCTCCGGTGGACTGCACGAGGCGCAGCGCGCGGGTGCGGGTCTCCTCCGGTGCGTCGCTCGGCACGTTGCGGGCGGCGGCCAGGACCGACTCGACGCGTCCGCGGGCGACGATGATGGCACCGGCGAGGTCGTCCGGCAGTCCCCCCCGGATGCGCCGGTCTCGGTGGGGGCGGAGGGCCTCGGTGAGCAGGCGTCCGGCGTCGTCGACGCCCGCGTGCAGGCGGTCGTCGGCGATGACGCCGCGGACGCGGCGCGCCAGGTCCGTGAACCGACCACCGGTGAGCTCGATGCCGCTGGTGGCGGAGATGATGTCCTCGAGCTGATGGGCCTCGTCGATCACCACGAGCTCGTGCTCCGGCAGGAGCACACCGCCCATGGCCAGGTCAAGACCGTAGAGGTGGAGGTTGACGACGACGACGTCGGACTGCAGGGCCCGGTTGCGGGCCGCCTCCGCGAAGCAGATGGCCCCGCTGGGGCACCGGGAGGCGCCTGGGCACTCCCGGGCGCTCACGCTGACTGCGCTCCAGGCGCGCTCGGACGGTTCGACCTCGAGCTCCGCTCGGTCGCCGCTGGCACTCGTCGCGGCCCAGGTGGCGAGCTGCAGCAGCTCCTCGGTCGGCGCTCGTTCGGCGACGCCGTCGAGGGCGAGCTGGCCCTCCCCCTGGCCGTTGGCGATGAGCTCGTCCAGCCGCTGCATGCACAGGTAGTTGGAGCGACCCTTCAGCACCGCCCACGCGAACGGGCGGTCGAGGTGCTGCTGGAGGAAGGGGAGGTCCTTGCCGGCCAACTGGTCCTGCAGCGCCTTGGTGGCGGTGGCGACGACGGTACGTCGGCCCGACAGGATCGCTGGCACGAGGTACGCGAGCGTCTTGCCGGTGCCCGTGCCCGCTTGCACGGCCACGTGCTTGCGCTCGGCGATGCCGAGCCGCACGGCGTCGGCCATCTCCTGCTGGCCTAGGCGCACCTCCCCGCCGCCCGGGAGCTCGGCCACCACTCGTTCGAGGGCAGCAGCGACGGCATCGGGCACCGGATCGACGTTACCGGCCCCCTGTGACGCTCCTGGTCAGCCGGTCGGGCGCGCCGGGAGGGCGATGGCGTCGACGTCGACGGCGAAGGGCACGTCCGTGGCGGGGTGGGCCGGCGCGGTGGCGGCGTCGGGCATGTTCGGCTGGTCTCCCGGATCCGGGATGGATGCCCGCCGGTAGTCGACCGACGGTGGCCGCTCCGCGGCGACGAGGGCACCGAGGTCGAGGGCACCGACGGACCAATCCGTGGCGGTCGGGTCGCCCGAGCACGGCGCGAGCGCCTCCAGGTCCACCGGCGCGGTCGTCGCGTGGGTGTTGCCGCCGAAGCAGTTGTCGAGCCCCGCCAGGTCGGGCTGGAGGCTGCCGACCGCGAGGTCGGCGAGGCCCGAGCCGCTCACGTCGTTGCCGACGATCCGGTTCTGCATGGCATCCCACAGCACCAGGGCGAGCGCATCGGGGTCGGTGATGGTGGGCGGGTCGTCCCGCGCGTCGGCGCAGGGCACGTCCCAGGCGTCGGGGCCCGGGACGCCGTCGTTCGCGTTCTCCTCCGGGTACGGCACGAGGCCGATTCCCACCCGTTCGTGGTCGTAGACGAGGTTCCGCTCGACGATGTTGCGGTTGCTGCCGGCCACGAGGATGCCGTTCCCCATTGCGAGCAAGGCCACGTCGATCGCCGGCGTGTCCGGCTGCATGTTGTCGTGGACCACGTTGCCCACGATCGTGTTGTCGCGCCCCGGGTAGCAGAGCTCGTAGGAGCCGCTGTTGGGCACGATGCCCGCGCGGTTGTACCGGAAGGTCGAGTTCACGATGAGCAGGTTCCCGCCCGAGTTCGTGCCGGAGTAGCCCAGGCCGTTGTACTCGGACAGGACGTCGTCGATGACGGCGTCGCACGGGTAGCACTGACCGATGTACACACCCGCGTCAGGGCTGCCCGAGCTGTAGATGTGCTCGAGCTGCCCCTTGTTGGCGTCGAAGGCGTACACGCCGTAGTCGCCGTTGCGGACGGCGGTGAGGTACGAGCCCCGGTATCCGGTGACACCGGTCCAGAAGAACCCGTTGGTGGTGTAGTTGCGGGCGGTCATGTTCTCGATGGCGACGCCATCGGCGAGCACGCGGATGCCGTTCTCCAGCTCGAAGCCGCCGTCGAGGATCACCTCGTTGCGGTCGAGGCCGCGAATGGTCAGGTTCTCGGTCTCGACGTCGACGGCTTCCTCGTAGGTGCCCGGTGCGATGAGCACGAGGTCGCCAGGCGCCGCCGCGTCGACCGCGGACTGGATGGTGGCGTGGTCCTTCGGCACGTGGATCGTCGCGCCGTCAGGGGCTTCGTCGGCCTCCGTACCGTCGGAGGCGGCCGGCTTGTCATCGCTGCAGGCCGCGGCGGTCAGGACCGCCAGCGCGGTGACGATGGCGATGGCGAGGCGGGTCGTGCGGAGCATGGGTCCTCCCCGGGGTCGGGCGGTCATCCGGTCACGACGATCGAGCCCACCATTCCCGCGGTGGTCGTGCCGTGAAGTGAGCAGTAGTAGGTGTAGGTGCCGGGTTCGGTGAAGCGGTGACGGTAGGTGGCGCCCGGCTCGAAGTCCGAGGCTTCCACACCCCAGGACCCACCCTCGACGGGACGCACGTTGTGGTCGTTGCGCCCGCCGTTGACCCAGACGACCTCCGTGCCGGCGGCAGCCTCGATCCGATCGGGGCGGAACGTGTTGTCGAGCACGCGGACCTCGGCCTCGACGCCCTCGACGAGGGTGATCTGGTCGCTGCCACAGCCCGCCACCGCCGTGACGACCACGACGAGCACGAGTCCTGTCCTCCTCGCCCTCGTCACGGGTGCCTCCATCGCCGTCACCGTAGGTGCCCTGCACCGAGGCGCCGTCAGGGCGACGCTCCCTCGAGGGCGCGCGCGGCCTCCTGCACCGTCCAGCGGTTGCCGTTGGGGTCGCGGGGTCACCGATCTACTAGGGCGAGCAACGACCCGCGGTGGCAGAGCGCATCGGTGATGCGACGAGCGCGCCCACGGGCTGTGGCACGCTGCAGCGGTGGAGACGTTCGCCGCAGCCGGTGCGGGCTTCCTGCTGGCGGTGCTGTGGTTCGACCTGATGCACGACGTGCAGGTGCGTGGCCACGCGTCCTCGACCGAGCTCCCCGAGCCGGTGCTGGCGTCGATTGCGGGCTACTACGCGCGGGTGACAACCGGTGCTCGTCCGATGAACCGCCTGATCGCGTCGACGATGCTGGCGACCGTGGTCGCAGTGGTGGTGGAGATCGTCGCCGGCCTCGCCCCCGCGTGGCTGCCGTGGGTGACCCTCGTGTTGCTGGTCCCCGCGATCGGCCTCGCCGGCCGGCGCACGGTGCCTGCCGCGGTGCGGCTGAGCACCCGTTCCGACGACGCGGTGGTGCAGAGCCGCCTGGCCCGCACCATCTACGGCGACCACCGCTTCTGCCTCACCTGCATCGCGGCGGTGCTCGCGCTGCAGCTCGGTTCGGCCGCCCGCTGACCTGGCCCCTCGGCTCAGGGTGCCGTCTGCCGTGGTGAAGGTGTGAAGCGTCCAGGTCATCGGGTGACCAGCTCCTGACCGTCGGCGACGAGGCGCTCGACGTCGGCCATCGCGGCCTCGAGGTCACCCATCTCGCGCTCGACGGCACCCTCGGGAGTGAGGAACAGGAAGACGACCCGGGTGACGCGCTCGGCCGTGGCGCGTCCGACGGCCACGGCGTAGGCGGCGCCCTGGAGGCGGTAGCCGTCCACGCGGCGGTCGAGCTCCGTGGGATCCGCACTGGCCGACGTCTTGTGGTCGACCACCACCAGCCCGTCGTCGCTCCGGTACAGGAGGTCGACGTAGCCCTCGAGCAGCCGTTCGCCGATCGGCGTGCAGGCGTAGACCTCGCGCCAGTGCGGGCTGGCGGCCGCCGCCCGGACGACGCCCGAACCCAGGGCATCCTGCACCAGACGCGTGACGTCGTCGGCGAGGTCGGAGACGGCTTCGGCCTGGCACTGGGCGGCGACGGCGTCGGCGAGCCCGGCTCCCGAGGCCAGGTCGATCGTCTGTAGCACCCCGTGCACGGCCCGCCCGACAGCCGTGCCGTAGCGACCCTTCAACCAGGGCGGCAGGTCGAGGTCGCGTGGACGCTTCTGGAGCCCCGGGTCCACGTCGGGCTCGAGCGGTCCCGGGTCGCCGTCCTCGCCCACCCACCCCGCCTCGGGGATCGCCTCGTCGAACAGCGTGGGCTGGGCTGGGACAGTTTCGGGATCTGGCGTGGCTGGCGCGGACTCAGCCAGGTCAGGCAACGCCAGAACCGGCTCGAGGGCCCCCCAGTCCGGGGCGCCCTCGTCCGTGAGGGCGGTGGCGGCGACGGCGGCGGGCCGCGCGGCGCGCGCGAGGGCGGAGGTGCGCTCGGCCTCCCAGGCCTCGAACGTCGGCGGCGGCGACGGCACGGCTGTCGGATCGAGGGGTCGCGGGACCGGCTCGCCGCTCAGGTCGGGCAGGCCGTCGAGCACGTCGCCCATGCCGTGGAGGAGCACCTCGGCGTTGGTGCGGCTGCGCGTGAGCTTGGGCGGGCTCCGGCGCTCTTCGCGATGCAGCGACACGACGAGGTGGTCGCAGGCACGGGTGCATGCGACGTACAGGAGCCGGAGGCGCTCGTCGTAGCCCATCTGCTCGTCGATGGGAACGGCCGCCTCGAACTCCTCCGTCATGACGGCCTTGCCCATGCGGTAGCCCACCCGGCCACCGTCCCTGGGGAAGGCGACCTCGACGTCGCTGCGACGCCCGCCGGGGCGGGCCGACATCCCGCTCACGATGGTGACGGGGAACTCCAGGCCCTTGGCGGCGTGGATGGTCATGATGCGCACAGCGTCGTCATCCGTCTCCGGGAGCACGGACTCGGCCACGCGAGAGCCCTCGGCGGTCTGCTGCTCGACCCAGTGCAGGTAGGCGCGGAGGCTGCCGCCGGTGGCCTCGCTCCAGGCGCGGGCCTGGTCGATCACGAAGCGCAGCCGTCGCCACACGTCGCGGGGCCGCCCCTCGGCGAACCCGAGCTCGAGCGCGCGGCGATCGCGTGCGATGCGGTCGAGCAGCTCGGCGGGTGAGTGCCAGTAGCGCTGGTCGTGCACCTCGCGGAGGTAGGCCAGGCCCCGCTGGACGATGGAACCGCCGACCTCCGGTGGCACGGGCGTGTTGTACGACCAGCTGCGTCCCTCGAGCACCTTGTAGCGGAACAGGTCGTCGTCGCCGCAGCCGAGCAGCGGGGTGCGCAAGGCGGAGACGATGCGGAGGTGGTCGGTGGGGTCGTCGGCCGCGCGCAGCACCATGAGCAGGTCGCGCACCGCCCGGCTCGCGTAGACGAGCGAGCTGCTCTCGGCGCGGTACGGGATGCGGGCGCGGTCGAGGGCGTCCTCGAGGAAGGGCAGCGACGTGCGAGCGGGCACGAGGATCGTGATGTCGCCGAGCCGGCAGGGACGCCAGCCGTCCTCGCCCTCCCGCACCGCCCAACCCTCCGCCAGCGCAGTCGTGATGACGTGGGCGACGTCCCGGCTCTCCGCGCTGCGCACGACGTCGGCACCGGAGCGAGCGGCGTGGGGCTCGGTTCCCACGACGGCGACCGCCGGACCAGACGGCGCGACGCCACGCTGGGGTTGCAGGTCGACGTAGGCGGGCTGCGACGGGACCGGGACGTCGGTGTCGGGCGGCTCCTCGAGCAGCGTGCGGAAGGTGTGGTTGACCCACGTGATCACCGGCTCGACCGTGCGGAAGTTGGCACTCAGCTCGACCGCACCCCCGCCATCCGCGGCGAAGCGCTCGTGGGCGGCAATGAACGTGGAGATGTCCGCCCGGCGGAACCGGTAGATCGACTGCTTGGGGTCGCCGACGACGAACAGGCGACCGGGGGCGACGGCGACGTCAGCCCACGCCGCCTCGTCAGCCGTGGCCGGGTCGGCGGCCGCGATGCGGACCGCGAGCTCGATCTGGATCGGATCGGTGTCCTGGAACTCGTCGAGCAGCAGCCGCTGGTAGCGCTCGTGGAGCGAGCGGCGCACGATCGGCCCCTGCTCGTTGTCACGCAGCACGCGGCGGGCGAGCACCAGCAGGTCGTGGAACTCGAGCGTGCCCGCCTCGCGGCGCCGGTCGGCGGCGTCGAGCGTGTGATGACGGAGGGCGGCGCCGATGCGGTGGGCGCAGCCGTCGAGCACGACGCGCTTCACCTCCTCGACCGTGTCGACCACCGCGCGAAGCTGATCGTGCACCTGGGCCTTGTTGCAGCGCCACGATGCCTTGTTGCCCGCGTTCTTCGCGTAGCCGGGCGCACCGGGGAGCAGGGCATCGAGCAGATCGAGCTCGTCGTCGCCCACCTGGAGCAGGCGCTCGCCGAACTCGGCGAAGGCGCGGAGCGCGAGCGCCAGCCGGTCGGACGGGTCGACGCACTCGGCGGCCAGTGGAGCGAGTGCGGCGAGCTGTTCGTGGACCTTGACCACGAGGTCGCACGGCGATGGGGGGTGGGGCGCGTCGGCCGGCACGAGATCCTCGACGAGGTCCCACGAGCCATCGAACGCGAGCGCCAGCGACCGCAGCTTGTTGGGGTCGACCCCGGCCGCGTGGAGCAGGAGGATCGTGCGCTCGAGCTCCGGGTCCTCGAGCAGCGCGTCGAGCACGCGAGCCCACCGCCGGTCGAAGGCCACGGCAGACGACACCTCGTCGAGCACTTCGACCCTCGGAGGCAGCTGGGCCTCCACCGGGTGCTCCGACAGCAGCCGCTGGGCGAACGAGTGCAGGGTGCCGATGGCGGCGCCATCGAGCTGAGTCAGGGCCGTGCGGCAGCGCTCGGCCTCCTCCGGCGGGGTGTCGGGCGCCATCTCGCCTTCCTGCAGCACCCGGCGCACGCGGTCGCGGAGCTCGGCGCCCGCCTTCTCGGTGAAGGTGATGGCGGCGATGTTCCGCAGCTCGACGGTGCCCGACGTGACCAAGGCGGCGACCCGGCCGACGAGGGCGGTGGTCTTCCCCGACCCCGCGCCCGCCTCGACGAACAGCGTGGTGCCGAGGTCCGATGCGATCCGCCGTCGGGCGGCGTCGTCAGGGGGAGCGGCGGCGGTGGTCATGACCCCACGAGGTTGGCACAGGGGTGTGACAGCGGGAACGGTGCCGGCGCTTCGCCCCTGGTCGGCTTCCGGCCTAGGGTTCCGCTCGCCGCGGTCGGGCCGATGTCCCGGCCCGGGACGGAGGGAACCATGAGCACTGAGTCACTCGAGCGAGCGTTCGCCATGACGCGGGGGATCCTGGCCAACGTCAGCCCCGACGACTACGGCAAGCCGTCGCCGTGCCAGTCGTGGGACGTGCGGGCCGTCGTGAACCACCTCGTCGAGGGCGCCAACTGGTTCGGCTTGTGCGTGGAGGGCGGCGAGGCGCCGGACCCGGACCCAACCCATGGCGTCGACTACGCCGCAGGCGACGTGCTGGCGTCCTACGACGTGGGCGTCAAGGCGAGCGTCGCCGCCTTCCAGGCGCCCGGGGCCCAGGAGAAGATCGTCAAGCTGCCCTTCGGGGAGCTGCCGGGAGCGGTCTTCATGGGCATCGCCACCAACGACGTCTTCGTTCACGGATGGGACACCGCCAAGGCGACCGGACAGCCGACGGACCTCGACCCCGAGATGGCCGCTCAGCTGCTCGAGGGGGCGAGGGCCTCCATCGCCGACGCCATGCGCGGCCCGGACGGCGAGGCCCCCTTCGGCGTCGCCCAGGAAGCGCCCGCTCGCGCCTCCGCCGCCGACCGGCTGGCGGCCTTCCTGGGCCGCAGCGTCTGATCCTGGCGCCGGCCCAGCGTCAGGCCGGGACCTCGTCGTCCACCGGCTCCTCGGGTGGCTCCGCGAGGTCGGCGTAGCGGGCGAGGGCCGGGTCGTGCCGCTTGCGGTCCCACTGCTTGCGCAGCTCGGCGGTGCCGAGGCCGTCGGGGTTGCACACGTGGCAGTCGATCCAGAAGAACGTCGACAGCGGTGACGGGTGCGGCGCGAACACTCCGTCCTCGATGCCGGTGACGATCTCGCCGAGCACGTGGGTGGCCTGGTCGAGCACCTCGGGCGTGATCTCGTAGCCGGCCCGCTTGAACTCGCCGCGGGTGGTGACGAACCAGTACTCGGCCCGAACGGCGGCAGTCGGATCCTTGACCGCGAGACGGCCCGCCAGCCCGTAGAGCGGAAGCTGGAGCTTGGTGCCGCCGACGACGGGATCGTCCTCGGAGAGCTTGTCGTAGCCACCGCGGAGGGAGCCGGTCTTGTAGTCGACGACGTGGACGCTGCCGTCGCGCGTGATGTCGATGCGGTCGATGCGACCCCGCACCCGCAAGGTGCGCCCGTCGGGCAGGACGACCTCGACGGCGGGCAGGGAGTCGGCCACGAACCCGAAGGCGAGCTCGGCTGCGAGGGGCGCCGTGCCGTGGGTGATGCGATGCGCGGAGTCGACGACGAGGGTGGCGTCGAGGTCGGCGAGGATGCGGCGGCGATCTCGGGCCCAGAAGATCGGGCGGCCGACCAGGCCCTGCGCCTCGTAGCGGTCGCAGAACGCCGCGCCGATCTCCTGGAGCAGCTCGTGGTCTGGAGCCGTCCACGGCTGCCCGGGCTGTGGCTTGTCGGGGCCGCGATCGAGGACCGCCTTGAGGAAGTGCTCGAGGGCGTCGTGCACGAGGCTGCCCTTGTCGAGCGGCGTGATCATGAGGTTGTCCTCGGGGTTCTCCACGGGGGCGGCCCGGAGGAGATCCTCCACGAGGTGGCGGTGCGGACAGGCGGCCCACCGCTCGAGCCGCGTGGGGCTCGTCGTGCGGTCGACGGGGGACGCCACCGGCATGCCGGCCAGGTTCCCGTCGAAGCGGGTGAAGCGGTCGCTGCGGCGGGCGGCGATGACGTCGGCGCCGAGCGCCGTGCCGATGTCGTCGGTAGCGGCCAGGTCGCCCTCGGCGGCAAGGAGCGCACGCAGGCGGTGCTCCTGGGCCGTCGCGGGCAGGTCGAGGTGCCGCAGGCCGGCGTCGAACGACGCCACGTGCCGCACCCACGGCTGGCGTGACGCCGCCAGATCGTGTGCCCACCACCGCGGCGCGGCCGCGAGGTGGGTGCAGAGGTCGAGGACCCAGCGGGACGGCACGCGCTCGACGCTGCGGCGCAGGTCGCCCCGCGGCACGCACAGGAGCTGGTGGCGGGCGCCCGCCAGCGCCGCCACGAGCTGATGGTGCTGGCGCTCCACCCGGTCGGCCCGCAGGACGAGCTCGTCACCCGTGCGCGCCCGCTCGTGGTCGGGGAGGAGGGAGTCGTCGCGCACGGTGGCGGGGAAGGAGCCCTCGGCGAGGCCCAGGATCACGACGAGGTCGAGGTCGAGGCCGATGCCCATCTCCACGGAGCCCACGAGCACGCCGTCGCCGAAGCGACCGACGCGGCCGAGGTCCTGCTCGAGCTCGAGCTCGAGGGTCCGGTGGAACACGTCGAGGGTGACCGGGCCCTCGACGGCGTCGAGGGCCCCGAGGCGGCGGAGCGCGACCTCCACTCGCTCCGCCGCCGTGCGCTCGGCCGGATCCTCCCACCGCTCGCGGCGGCCGGCCCCGCCGAGGAGGCGACCGAGCCAGCGCTCCGCCCAGGCGGCGTGCTCGCTCCACGGGCGCGGCCTCGCCGCGGCCGCCGTGAGGTCGTCGACGACGCCGAGCACGAACCGCTGGAGATCGCGGGCGCGCTCGGCCTCCGCGCGGAGGCGGTCCGTCCGCCACTCGGGCTCCTCGTCATCGCGCTCCGACTCGTCGGCCCGCTCGTCGCACTGCAGGGCGTGCTGGGTCAGCCGCATGTCCCAGTCGCCGCGCCCGGCCACCACCGCCGCCTCCCGCGACAGGCGCTCCCAGCCGGTGGTGGGCGCGAGGCGTCCGCCGTGGAGGATCGGGGCCGAGGCCAGCCAGGCGAAGACGTCCTGGCGGCGGTAGCCGCCCGCCGGGAGCCCGAGCAGCTCGAGGAGTGTCCGACCGGCCACCCGGGCGGCGAGCGGCACGACCGCGGCGCCGTTCGTGGCGATGCCGGCGGCGCGGAGCTGCTCGTGGGCGAGCCGGGCGTACGGCTTGGGGCTGGCGTGCAGGATCGCGATGCGGTCGAGCCGCGTGCCGCCGCGGACAGCGTCGACGACGGCGCGGACCCCCGCCCGCACCTCCTCGTCGCCATCCGAGGCCGTGAGCACGATCGAGCGGTCTGGGGCGACCGGCGTGGGGTCGCCCACACCGACCGAGGCGCGGGCATCGGCGCCGAGCCGGCCGAGCGACTGCAGCACCTCGGAGTCCGCCGCCGGGATGCCCGTGAGCCCGGCGATGACCGTGGTGGGGACATGGGCGGCCAGTGCGACGAGCAGTCGCGCGCCGTGCCGGGAGAGCCGCTGCGGGAGGTGGACGACGAGCGCCCCGAGCTCGACGGCCACGGAGGTGCCCGCGAGAGCGGCGGCGGCGGTGAGGAGGTCTTCCTCATCGGACCACCGGGCTTCCAGCCGGGTCCGAACCGCCCGGTGGAGGCGCACGACCTCGCGCGCCCGGTCGCTGGAGTCGGCCAGGTGATCGAGCGCGGCGGGGCTGAGGTCGCGCAGCTCGCGGTAGGTGCTGACCAGCGCGGACTCGGTGGCGGGGTGCTCGGCCACCGGTCCGAACAGCCCGGGGTCGGCGGCGAGCTCGGCGCGGACGGCCGCCGCCAGCACCGGCGTGGACACCGGCCGCTTGCCCTGCCCGGCCAGCACCGACGCACCGAGCAGCTCGGCGAGCCGGTAGGTGGTGACGAAGGCGGCGGCGGCCAGCCCCACACCGGTGCCCGTGACCGGCCCCAGCGAGCCCGAGGCCAGCAGTCGTCGGCTGGCCACCCCGACGTGGTTCGACGGCACGACGACGGTGACGGGCGCCAGGGGCTCCCCGGCCTTCGCGGTGGCCACGGCGTCGCGCAGTGCCAGCGCCGCCTCGTGCCCGTAGGCGCTCCACACCACCAGCATCGCCATGGCGGAGAGGGTAGGCGGGGTGTGTGACACCGCTGCAGGGTGCGGGACGGTCGCGCTCGGGCACGCGCCCCCGAACGGCTCGGCACCCCTAGATTGCGGATGGCGGCGATTGCGAGTCCACGAGGTGCGACGCATGCCCACTGATCGCGAGGCGGCCGAGGTCGCGGAAGCCAACGGCACCGGCCGCCAACCCGTGGTGTTCATCCACGGCCTCTGGCTGCTGGCCGGCAGCTGGGACCCCTGGCGACAGCTCTTCGAGGACCGAGGCTTCGCCACGCTGGCCCCGGGATGGCCCGACGACCCGGCCACCGTCGAGGAGGCCAGGCAGCACCCGGATGTGCTCGCCGGCAAGACGGTCGGCCAGGTCACCGAGCACCACGCCGGGATCATCCGCCAGCTCACCCGCAAGCCGATCGTGATCGGCCACTCCCTCGGTGGCCTCATCACGCAGAAGCTGGCCGGCATGAGTCTCGCCGCCGGCTCGGTCGCCATCGACCCGGCTCCGTTCCGCGGTGTGCTGCCGCTGCCGCGGTCGGCGCTGAAGGCGGCGTCACCCGTGCTGCGGAGGCCGGGCAACCGCAAGCTCGCGATCGAGCTCACCTACAACCAGTTCCGCTTCGCGTTCGCCAACGCGGTGGACGAGGCCGAGGCGCGCCGCCTCTACGACACGCACTCGGTCGCCGCGCCCGGCGCGCCGCTCTTCCAGGCGGCGTTCGCCAACCTCAACCCGCGGACCGAGGCCAGCGTCGACACCAAGCAGGCCGACCGCGGCCCGCTCCTGATCCTCTCCGGCGCGAAGGACAACACGGTGCCGTGGACCATCGCCAACGCGTCCTTCAAGCGGTACAAGCTGCTGGCCGCGTCGACGCGGATCGTGGAGATCCAGCAGCGGGGCCACTCGTTGACGATCGACAGCGGCTGGCCCGCCGTCGCCGACGCCGCCCTCGACTTCCTCGACCGCCACGTCACGCCGCGCTGAGCCCGCCGGATCTGTGGACGCGTACGTCCGCATGGCGAGCGCGAACGTCCACAGATGGGGTATGACGCTCACGTGACCGACACCCTGCCCGGGACGCACATGCCGACGGGCGAGGCGGCCCGTTGGGCGGGCGCGATCGTCCCCGTCTACCTCGTGTTCGGGGCGGCTGGCATCGCCGTCACCATGGCGGCTGCGGCGGCCAACCTGGCCCTGCTGATCGCCGCCGCGGGCGCGGTCGGCGTCGCGAGCCTGGTGCTCAGCGCGCGGCTGCGGGCCTTGCGGCGGATGGGCCCGACGGCCACGCGGCTCCGTCTCGTCGTCGCCGGGATCCATCTCGTGGTGGGCCTCGCGTTCCTGCTCCTCGGGAGCAACGACACGCTGAGCTTCCTGGGGATCGCATTCCTGGCCCGCTTCGGCACGGAGGTGCTGAGCGAGGCCCGGTACTCGCGTCGCTGGATGGTCACGCGCGGGTGGGTGGGCCTCGCGCTCGCGGTGCTCCTGATCCTGCTCGGGCTCGGCCCCATCGGGGGCGTCTCCGCGCCTGCCGGGCTCGCCCTCGTCGTCTTCGGGGTCGCGGCGGCGGCCGTCGCCACCGAGCTCCACACCGAGGACTGGCTCGACGTGCACCGCAGCGGCGAGTCGACGCTGCTCCTCGCCCGCGGCGCGTTCGCGCTCGCAGGCGCCGCGGTCGCCCTGCTCGTGTACGGCGTCGAGCCGGCCTACGTGGCGATCCTCGTCGTCGGCATGGCAGTGGTCGTCGCGCTGGTGGCGTCGGACAGCGACACGGGTGTGCTGTTGGGCCTCGGCCTGGTGGCGCTCGTGTGGGCGCTGGCTCCCCGGACGGACGAGGGCCAGCCCGAGCCGATGCAGCTGCAGCCGGACGACGAGGTCATCGTCGCGTTCGGTGACTCGTACATCTCCGGCGAGGGCGCCAGGCAGTTCATCGAGGGCACCAACGAGACGAACTCGGAGAAGGGCAACCAGTGCCGGCGCGCACCGACCGCGTATTCGCTGACGCTCGCGGAGCAGGCCACCGCCGTGGAGATCCCGGACAAGGTGCTGTTCCTCGGCTGCTCCGGCGCGCTCGCGGTCGACCTGTGGGGCGTGCGCCAGAACCGCACCGAACCGATCCCGCAGCTCACCCAGTACCACGACGCCGTGTCCGACGATCGCGGTCCCGAGGACACGCGTCCCGACTTCGCGCTGGACGAGGCGAACGTGACGGCCGTGCTCCTGACCCTCGGGGGCAACGACGCAGGGTTCGGTGACCTCGGCAAGGCTTGTCTCGCACCGGGGAGCTGTTCGTCGATCGGTGCGCGGTTCGTGGATCGTCTCGATGACCTCGGTCGGCGGCTCGACGTCGCATACACGCGGCTCGAGCAGGAGCTCGACGGCGTGCCGCGCGACGCCGACGGCAACCTGCCCGTGTACGTGATGGCCTACCCGATGCCCGTGAAGGGAAGCGGGTGCTGGTGGACGGTGCTCTCGAAGGGTGACCGTGACTTCATCCGCGCGTTCGTCGACGACCTCAACGACACGGTCCAGGCCGTCGCCCAGGAGCACGGCTTCAAGTTCGTGGCGGGAGTCGAGTCGTCGTTCGTCAAGGACCGTCTGCGGATCTGCGATCGCTCCACGCCGCGCGGCCTGGGCATGAACTTCATCGCGCTCAACCCGGTGTCGGGTCGGCTGATCGACGTCGTCAACCCGAAGAACTGGATCCACAACAGCTTCCACCCGAACGAGGTCGGCCACGAGGCGATGCGCAAGACGGTTGAGGCCGCGCTGACCGGCGGCGAGACACTGGGTGTCGACACGAACTACGAGGAGCTGTCGGCGGCGGAGCTCGTGACTCAGTGCCCGGACGCCGTCACACAGGACGGCGAGCCGTCGGGCCAGGTCCGGCCCGCGCAGTGCGACCAGGCGACCTCCGACTGGGCGTGGTCGCAGACGCTGCGCGTGGTGCGCAAGGTCGCACCGATCTTCGGGCTGGGCCTCGTGGGAGCGTGGTGGCTTCTGCTGCCGGCCATCCGACGCGCCCAACAGGAGCGATGGAGCCTGCCGACGCTCCTGCGCCGCGCCGCGCGCTGGGTCCGCGACCGGGTGCGGGGTCCCAAGCCCGCCGTCTGACGACGAGAAGCGCGCCGATGCGGGCAGTGCCGCTCCAGCTTCAGCGCTGCCTGTCAGCGTGCACGACGCGTCAGGCGGGGCAGGTGTCCCGGTCCGCCCCGGGTGCGTCCGACTCCGCGCCGTCGGGGTCGAAGCGGTGACGGAACGTGAACGCGGTGGCGGTGGCGCCGTGCTCGCGGAGGTGCTCGAGCCGCTGGATCGCGTGGTCGACGGCGGGCAGGGTGCCTTCCGGTATCCACCAGAGGCAGGTCGTCGGTTGGATCGCACCTTCGAACCACTCGCGGCGCCGCCGCACGAGGTCGATGTGGCCTGTTCGGAACACGAAGTCGGCCAGCGCCTCGACCGAGGTCCACACGGTGAGGTTCAGGATCATCAGGTCGTCGTCGAACGCCTTGACGTGGGTGGCGTCGCCGTGCTCGTCCTGGAGTCGCCACACGAAGCCCGGACTCGCCTCCGCCAGCGCGTTGATCGGCGCGAGGTTGGCGACGAAGTCGATGGTGCGCGGGTCGTCGATGGGCGCGAGGAGCCGGCCGATGTTCAGCTGCGCAAGGTGCATGGCCCCAGGTTGCCTCAGCGGCGGCGGCCATGCACCGGACGCCGTGGCTGGGCGTTAGGAGGCCGCGAGTGCCTCGTACCGCGAGGCGAGCTCGTCCCGGAGCGTGTCGGCGTTGACAGGTGACCTGACCGCCGCTGGCGCGGGTTCGGTCATCGCCTTGCACTCCGCGCAGATCGGACGCTTGGCTCGTGGGCAGGGGTGCGCGGCCGGCACCCGGCGCTGTGGAATCGTGGTCCGGATGTTCAGCCCTGTCCGGCCTCGTGCCGCGGTCTGCCGTCTCGCAAAGGCGCTCGGGGCCGTGCTGGTCCTCACCGCGTGCAGCCAGTCGGGGGACGACACCAGCTCGACGACCTCGAGCGGATCGTCCGAGGCCACGACCACCACCGCGCCCCAGGCGACGACCACCAGCGCGGTTCCAGCCATCGAGGTGGGGGTGCGCCACCTCGACCTCGTCGACTCGAGCCGGGGCCGCTCGCTGCCGACGACGGTCTGGTACCCGGCCAACACGGCGGGGGAGGACGCGCGCCCGGGCGGCGGGCCGTACCCGGTCCTCCTGTTCAGCCATGGTCTCCGCGGGTTGCCGGCCGACTACGAGGCGCTGATCACGGGTTGGGCGACCGGCGGCTACGTCGTCGTCGCCCCGGCGTACCCGAAGACGAACCGGGACGCGGCCGAGATCGACGCGCGCGACGTCACGAACCAACCGACCGACGCGTCCTTCGTGCTGGACTCGGTCCTCGCGCTGGCCATGACGACGGGCGACCCGTTCGACGGCGTGCTCGACCCGGATCGCATCGCCGCCGCCGGCCACTCCGAGGGAGCCATCACGACCGTCGGCCTCTTCGACGGCTGCTGCCGCGACCCGCGGCTGAAGGCCGGCATCGTGCTGGCGGGCGACAGCATCGGCTTCAACGACCTGTTCGCGGGCGCCGCCACACCGATCCTGTTCGTGCACGGCGACGCCGACCGCCTGGTGCCGTACCGGCTCGGGCAGGCCACCTACGCGCGGGACCCGTGGCCGAGGGCGTTCCTGACCCTCCCGGGTGACGGGCACATCGATCCGTACCTGTCGCCCATCGCCGCGTCGTTCGCGCTGGTGCAGCACAGCACCATCGGCCTGCTCGACGGCGTGCTCAAGGGTGACGCGGCTGCCCTGGCCGACCTGCGGGCGACGCCCGGGCTCGACGACCAGCTCGGCTGAGTCAGCCCCGCCGGTCAGGTGCTCGGTGGGCGTAGCTGTCCTTCACCGACGCATCCGGGGTCGAAGGACCGTACCCGCATGACTAGGTTCGGAGCAGTGCTGCCCCCCGACCTGGATCCAGAGCGCATCCCGGCCCACGTGGCGTGTGTGATGGACGGGAACGGGCGCTGGGCCACCCGTCGGGGGCTGAAGCGCACGGATGGGCACGCGGCGGGGGAGGAGGCGCTCTTCGACGCCGTCGAGGGCGCGCTCGAGCTGGGCCTCCGCTGGCTCACCGTGTACGCCTTCTCGACGGAGAACTGGCGCCGGCCGGTCGACGAGGTCCGCTACCTCATGGCGTTCAACGAGCGGCTCCTGCTCACCCGGCGCGACGAGCTCGACGGCAAGGGCGTTCGCGTGCGGTTCATCGGCCGCCAGGGCTGGCGGGTGCCGAAGCGCGTGCAGAAGCACATCGATGACACGGAGGCCATGACGGCGCACAACCGCCGCATGACTCTCACGTTCGCCTTCAACTACGGCGGGCGCGCGGAGATCGTCGATGCCGTGCAGTCGCTCGTGGTCGACGGCACGCCGGCGGAGAAGATCACGGAGAAGGCAATCCGCTCGCGGCTCTACGCCCCTGACATGCCCGACCCGGACCTCGTCGTGCGCACGTCGGGGGAGCACCGGATCTCGAACTTCCTGCTCTGGGAGATGGCCTACAGCGAGCTCATCTTCACGGAGACCCTCTGGCCGGACTTCCGTCGCGAGCACCTCTTCGAGGCCGTGCGTGAGTTCCAGCGCCGGGAGCGCCGGTTCGGAGGGGTCGACCAGTAGCGTCGCGTCCGATGGGCTTGTACCGGGATGAGGGCATCGTGCTCCGCACCCACAAGCTCGGCGAGGCGGACCGCATCGTCAGCGTCCTCACTCCGCGCCACGGCAAGGTGCGGGCCGTCGCCAAGGGCGTGCGCAAGACGAAGAGCCGGTTCGGCGCCCGCTTGGAGCCGCCCACCCACCTGCAGCTGCAGCTCTACGAGGGGCGCAGCGAACTCCACATCATCGACCAGGCCGAGACGATCGATCACTTCCGCGCGATCCGCGACGACCTCGACCGTCTCACACGCGCGATATCGATGCTGGAGGCGGCCGACCAGCTCGGGCTCGAGGGCGAGCCCAACCCGCGCCTGTACCAGATGCTGCTCGGCGCGCTCCGCGCGCTGGCGGGCCACAGCGGCCCACTGGTGGTCCCCGGCTTCTTCCTGAAGGTGCTCGCCCTCGAGGGCTTCCGCCCGGTGGTCGACCGTTGCATCGAGTGTGAGCGCACCGATGACCTCGTCGCGTTCGACCTCGACTCCGGTGGCACCCGCTGCTCGCTGCACCGGATGGGGGTGGCGGTGTCACCCGACGCGCTCGCGATCCTCAACGACATCCTCGGCGGCCGCCTCGGCCGGGCCCTGAACGAGGCCCCGTCGGAGGCGACCACGGAGGTGGAGCACCTCGCCACCCGCTCCCTCGAGCACCACCTCGAGCGCCGCCTCCGCTCGATCGCCATCCTCGACCACGGCTGAACGACGTCGTTCAGCACGAGACGGGCTCCTACTGGCCCGGGATGCGGGACCACGCCTTCATGCCCTCGTCCCACTGCATCCAGGTGCCCTGCGTGGGGTCCCACTGGATGTATGTGCCGCGCGCCTCGTCCCATTGCGGCGTGTTCGTCGCGGGAGCGGTCGGCGCGACAGAGGGGGGCGTCGGGCTGGCCCAACCGGCGGTGCTGGGGTCGACGGCGGGACCCCACCCGGTGGTGGCACCGGTCTCGTCGGGGGGCGGGGCGCCCCACGTGCCGACCGCCACGGGTGCCGGCGCGGTGAGTCCGGGCACGACGATCGGCGCGCCGGCGGCGGCCGACCGGACCACGAACGTCTGCGCGGCCATGTCGCCGACGCGACGGTGGCCGACGGTGGTGAGGCCCACGATGAAGCCGACGAGCGGCAGGAAGTAGGGGAAGCCGTCCACGATCCAGAGCAGCCATCGGACGAGCGCCTTGACCACGCCTGGCGGTCGGCCGTCCTCGCGCACGCAGCGGATGCCCACCAGCAGCTTGCCGATCGTCCACCCGGTCATGCCCTGGACGACGACGAGCATCAGGATGGTGGCAGCCCAGTAGAGCGCCGTGCCGCCGGCCGTGCCGCCCTCGCTGAAGTAGACGCGGTCGTCGATCGCCTCGGTGTTGACGCAGAAGCCACCGCGCTCGTCCAGGAATTCCCTGCAGAACTCTTCGCCTGTGACCGACGCACCGTTCACGCGGATGTTGTCGCCCTCGTAGTACTCGAAGTTCGACGACACGAGCATGATCACTGGCACGAGGATCAGTGCGGCGTCGATCAGGGCGGCGAGGACTCGGCGGCCGAAGACTGCGGTCGGGTCGGCCTGCACGGGGTGCGCCATCGCGTCGTTCTACCGCATCTCGTGATCGGTCGGTGGATGGTGGCCGGTAGCCTTGCCGCCCATGCCCGCCACTCCCGACCCTGCGCTGTTCGACAAGATCGTCAACCTGTGCAAGCGGCGCGGCTTCGTGTTCCCCTCGGCGGAGATCTACGGGGGCTTCCGGTCCACCTACGACTACGGGCCGCTCGGCGTGCTGATGCTGCGCAACGTGAAGGATGCGTGGTGGCGATCGATGGTGCAGCTCCGTGACGATGTCGTCGGCCTCGACGCGTCGATCCTGAGCCCGCCGGCCGTGTGGGAGGCGTCGGGCCACCTGGCCAACTTCACCGACCCGCTCGTCGACTGCAAGAGCTGCAAGGAGCGCTTCCGGCTGGACAAGCTGGACGACCCGGACACCTGTCCCAGCTGCGGGACGAATGGCAGCTTCACCGAGGCGCGGCAGTTCAACCTGATGTTCAAGACGCACGCCGGTCCGGTGGAGGGCGCCGGCCACGAGGTCTACCTGCGGCCGGAGACGGCGCAGGGCATGTTCGTCAACTTCAAGCACGTGCTCGAGACGTCGCGCAAGAAGCCGCCGTTCGGCATCGCCCAGGTGGGCAAGTCGTTCCGCAACGAGATCACGCCCGGCAACTTCGTGTTCCGCACCCGCGAGTTCGAGCAGATGGAGATGGAGTACTTCGTGCCGCCGGCGGAGGCGCAGCGCTGGTACGAGCACTGGTGCCATGCCCGCTTCGACTGGTACCTCGAGCACGGCATCCCCGCCGACATGCTCCGACTGCGTCCGCACGACGCCGACGAGCTGTCGCACTACTCGTCGGGCACGTCCGACGTGGAGTTCCTCTTCCCGTGGGGGTTCGACGAGCTCGAGGGCATCGCCAACCGCGGCGACTACGACCTGCAGCAGCACGCCAAGCACTCGGGCGAGCGCCTCGAGTACTTCGACCAGACGACGAACGAGCACTACGTGCCCCACGTCATCGAGCCGGCTGCGGGAGCGACGCGCACGATGATGGCGTTCCTGATGGCGGCCTACGCGGAGGAGGAGGTGAACGGTGAGGTGCGCACCGTGCTTCGCCTTCACCCGCGCATCGCGCCGTACCAGGTGGCGGTGCTGCCGCTCTCCAAGAAGGACACGCTCACCCCGCTGGCCCGCGAGGTCCACCAGCTCCTCGCGCCGCACTTCATGTGCGACTACGACGAGACCCAGGCCATCGGTCGCCGCTACCGGCGCCAGGACGAGGTCGGCACGCCGGTCTGCGTCACCGTCGACTTCGACAGCCTCGAGGATCGCGCCGTCACTGTGCGTGACCGCGACTCGATGGCTCAGGAGCGCGTGTCATTGGACGATCTGCTCAGCGAACTCCGAACTCGACTGGCCTGAACGCGCACCGGCTCGGCGACCCACTGCGCGGTTCGTCAGGCATCGGTGGGGAACGTTGCGACAGAACCCTCGAGTCCGTATCGTGCGGGGCAACGAGGGCTGTTCCCGCCCGCCCAGTCCTCGCCAGCAGCGACCGCCGAACGTCCCTCCCGTGGATGAGGCGGTCGTTGCGCGTGCGTGGGCAGACTTGGGCATGGACGACGCCTGGTTCGAGCTGAACCGCACCTGGTGGGACGAGCGCGTGCCCGTGCACGTCGGCTCCGACTTCTACGGCGTAGAGCGCTTTTTGGCAGGCTGGACGCCACTTCGTGCCTACGAGGTGGAGGAGGCGGGCGACGTCCGCGGCCTCGACCTCGTCCACCTCCAGTGCCACTTCGGGATGGACACGCTGGGCTGGGCGCGGCTCGGCGCGCGGGTCGTCGGCGTCGACCTCTCGGGCCCGGCCATCGATGCCGCCCGCGAGATCGCGTCACGCTCGGGGCTCGACGCGGAGTTCGTCGTGGCCAACGTGTACGAGGCGCCGACCACTCTGCGTGGTCGCACGTTCGACCGTGTCTACACGGGCATCGGCGCCCTCTGCTGGCTGCCGGACATCGACGAGTGGGCACGCGTCGTGGACCGCCTGCTGCGGCCCGGCGGCCGCTTGCACCTCGTCGAGTTCCACCCGGTGACGCACTGGTGCCTGAGCGAGACCGATCTCACGGTGAAGTACTCGTACTTCCACGACGGTCCGTGGGTGTGGGACGACGATCCCGACGAGCCCGGCTCCTACGCCGATCCGGAGGCGTCCTTCGAGCACAACGACACCGTCGAGTGGAACCATGGCGTTGGTGCCATCGTCACCGCGCTGGCGAAGGCCGGCCTGCGGATCGAGTCGCTCGTCGAGCGCCCGACGCTCTTCATGCAGCGCTGGCCGTTCCAGGTGGAGTGTGACCACCAGGACTGGCAGAACCCGCCCGACCTCCCGCAGATTCCGCTCAGCTTCAGCCTGATCGCGCAGAAGCCGGAGGCCTGACCAACCTCCTAGGCTCCCCGGCTGTGCCCTACGTCTACAGCTTCGACCACAAGCACCGCCGCGCCCCGATGGACATGAAGGACCTCCTCGGGGGCAAGGGCGCCAACCTCGCGGAGATGACGTCGGTGCTGGGCCTGCCGGTACCGCCCGGGTTCAGCATCACGACGGACGCGTGCCGCGCCTACCTCGACGCCGGCTGGCCGGGTGCACTCGATGCCGAGGTCACGCGGGCCGTGCGCAAGGTCGAGAAGGCGATGGGGAAGCGGCTCGGCGACCCGGCCGACCCGCTCCTGGTCAGCGTGCGGTCGGGAGCGAAGTTCTCGATGCCGGGGATGATGGACACCGTCCTGAACCTCGGGCTCAACGACGCGTCGGTGGAGGGGCTCGCCGCCCAGACCGGTGACGCCCGCTTCGCGTACGACTCGTACCGCCGCTTCATCGCCATGTACGCGCGCATCGTGCTCGGCCTCGACGGCCACGACTTCGACGCGCTGCTCGATGCAGCCAAGGAGCGCGACGGTGTCTCGGACGACGCCAAGATCAGCGCGGAGACGCTGCAGCAGCTCTGCGCGCAGTACCAGGCCCTCGTGGCGAAGGCCACGGGCGCCCTGTTCCCGCACGACCCGGCCGTGCAGCTCCGCGGAGCGATCGAGGCCGTGTTCGAGAGCTGGGGCGGCGCAAGGGCGATCGCGTACCGCGAGCGCGAGCGCATCCCGCACGACCTCGGCACCGCGGTGAACGTGCAGACGATGGTGTTCGGCAACCGCGACGACCAGAGCGGCACGGGGGTCGGGTTCACCCGCGACGCCTCGACCGGGGAGGCCACGCCGTACGGCGACTTCCTCGTCAACGCGCAGGGCGAGGACGTCGTCGCCGGCATCCGCAACACCGAGGACCTCAATGCCCTCCAGCGCACGTTCCCCAAGATCCATGCGGAGCTGCTGGCGATCTTCGCCCGGCTGGAGCGCCACTACCGGGACATGTGCGACACCGAGTTCACGATCGAGCAGGGCAAGCTCTGGATGCTGCAAACGCGTGTCGGCAAGCGCACGGGCGCGGCCGCCCTCCGCATGGCCGTCGAGATGACCACACAGAAGGGCTGGAAGATCACCCAGGCCGAGGCGTTGCAGCGCGTCGAGGCTGACCACCTCGATCAGGTGCTCCACCCGCAGTTCGAGAGCGGGGCCAAGCAGGTGATCGCCAAGGGGCTGGGCGCGTCTCCGGGTGCTGCCGTCGGGCGCGTGTACCTCACGGCGGACGACGCCGTCGACGCGTCGGAGCGCGGCGAGAAGGTCATCCTCGTCCGCAACGAGACCTCGCCCGAGGACGTGCACGGCATGCAGGTGGCCGAGGGCATCCTCACCGCGCGCGGGGGACTGGTCAGCCACGCAGCGGTCGTCGCCCGTGGGTGGGGCATCCCCGCCGTCGTCGGGGCCGAGGCCGTGAAGATCGGCGACCGCGAGTTCCGCGTCGGGGGCCTGGTGGTCGCGGAGGGCGACGTGGTCTCCCTCGACGGCACCACTGGTGAGGTGGTGCTCGGCGCGATGGCGCTCGCCGATGCCGAGCCACCCAAGGAGTTCGCGACGATCCTGAGCTGGGCCGATCGCATCCGGCGGGGCAAGCTCGCCGTGCGGGCCAACGCCGACACAGGCCCCGACGCGACGATCGCCCGCGATTTCGGCGCCGAGGGCATCGGGCTCTGTCGCACGGAGCACATGTTCCTCGCCGAGGACCGCCTCCCGATCGTGCGGGCGATGATCCTCGCGGACACCGCGGAGGAGGAGACGGCGGCCCTCGAGCAGCTGCGCGTCGCGCAGAAGGCCGACTTCCTCGAGATCCTCGAGGCCATGGACGGGCTGCCGGTCACCGTGCGCCTGCTCGACCCGCCGCTGCACGAGTTCCTCCCATCCGTCGAGGAGCTGCTCGTGCAGCGTGCCACCAGCGGTCTCGACGCGGCGGAGACCTCCCTCCTGGCCGCCGCGGAGTCATGGCGCGAGCAGAACCCGATGCTCGGCACTCGGGGCGTTCGCCTCGGGGTGCTCAAGCCCGGTCTCTACGCGATGCAGGTGCGGGCGCTGATGGAGGCCGCCGTCGAGCTGCACGCGGCGGGGAAGCACCCGATCGTCGAGATCATGATCCCGCTCACCGTCACGCGCGAGGAGATGCTGCTCGCGCGCGGCTGGGTCGAGGAAGCGGTCGCCGCGGTCAGGGGTGCGGACGCAAAGGGCCTCGAGGTGACGATCGGCACGATGATCGAGACGCCGCGGGCCGCCGTGCGCGCGGGCGAGATCGCCGAGGCGGCCGACTTCTTCTCCTTCGGCACCAACGACCTGACGCAGATGACGTTCGGCTTCAGCCGGGACGACGTCGAGAGCCGCATGATGCCCGCGTACCTCGAGCAGGGGTTGCTTCGGCGGAACCCCTTCGAGACGATCGACCAGGACGGCGTCGGCGAGCTGGTGGCGATGGCCGTCGAGCGCGGACGCCGGGTGAAGCCGAAGCTCAAGCTCGGGGTCTGCGGCGAGCACGGGGGCGACCCGGCGTCGATCGAGCTGTTCCACCGCGTGGGGCTCGACTACGTGTCCTGCTCGCCGTACCGCGTCCCGATTGCCCGGTTGGCCGCTGCACAGGCCATCCTGGGGGCGACCTCATCTGACACTCGCTAGGAGTCCGAAGGACAACCGTGCTCGCCACTCTGACCTCCATCACGACGCTGGTCTCCGAGGGCGGTGGCAATCAGGACTTCGCGGACCTGCACGTCGAGCCCTGGGTGTGGGCGGCCTTCCTTGCGGTCGTGGTCATCCTGCTGGTGGCCGATCTTCTGTTGGTCCACAAGACGGCGCACGTGATCACGACCAAGGAAGCCGCCGTCGAGAGCGCGGTCTGGATCTCGATCGGCCTGTCCTTCACGTTTCTCATCTGGGGGGTGTGGGGCGGGCAGGCCGCAGGTGAGTACATCTCCGGGTACCTGATCGAGAAGAGCCTGTCGGTTGACAACGTGTTCGTGTGGGCGATCATCATGAGCTACTTCGCGGTGCCGCGGGCCTACCAGTTCAGGGTGCTTTTCTGGGGCGTGTTCGGAGCCCTCGTTCTCCGCTTCGTATTCATCTTCGCGGGCGTCGGGCTGCTCAACCGGTTCGAGTGGATGCTGTTCGTGTTCGGCGCGTTTCTGATCTTCACCGCGATCCGGCTGCTGCGGCACGACGACGAGGAGATCCACCCCGAGAACAACCCGGTGCTGAAGGCAGTTCGTCGGATCGTGCCGTCGACCAGCGAGTACCACGGCCAGTCGATGTTCGTGAGAATCGACGCCAGGCGGCTGGCCACGCCGCTCTTCGCGGTGCTGGTGGTCATCGAGACCAGCGACGTCATCTTCGCCGTCGACTCGATCCCGGCCATCCTCGCCGTGAGCCGCGACACCTTCATCATCTTCAGCTCGAACGCCTTCGCGATCCTCGGCCTGCGAGCGCTGTACTTCCTTCTCGCGGACCTGCGCGACAAGTTCGACTACCTGCAGACGGGTCTCGCGGTCATCCTCGCCTTCGTGGGCGTGAAGATGATCGTGGCGGAGTGGTACCACATCCCCACGTTCGTCTCGCTCGGCGTCATCGCGCTCGTGCTGGCCGTCGCGATCGTGGCCTCGATCAAGCTCGACCGGCCTGACCAGCACGGGCCCGACGAGGTGCTCGACGACCACGTGGGCGAGGGCCTCGCGATGTTCGAAGAGGATGCCACCAAGGACTGATCAGCCGCCCTCGAGGATGAACCGCGAGTTCTCGCGGAAGACCTGCACGATGTGGGCGGGCGCCTTGGCCTCGGACCCGGAGTCGAACGGCGGTTGCGGGTCGTACTCGATGCCGAGCTGCAGCAGCTGGGCCAGGTCGGCGCCGCCGATCTCGGCCGCGAGGGTCAGCGCCATGTCGATGCCGGACGACACGCCGGCGGCGGTGACCACCTTGCCGTCGATGACGACGCGCTCATTGGTGGGGATGGCGCCGTAGCGGCTGAGCTCCTCGAGCGCGAGCCAGTAGGTGGTGGCGCGCTTGCCCTCCAGGAGCCCCGCGGCGCCGAGCACGAGACTGCCGGTGCACACGGACGTGGTCCAGGTGGTCGTCTCGTGGGCCGTCCGGAGCCAGTCGAGGACCTCCTCGTCCTTCTCGGCCTCGATCTGCCCAGGGCCACCGGGCACGAGGAGGATGTCCGGGCGGGGGAGGTCAGCCAGCGAGGCGTCGGCGACCAGGGCGAGCGCCTTGGTGTCGGTGCGCTTCGGACCGGCTTTGGTCGCCACGAAGGTGAGGTTGGCGCCCGGTAGGCGCGAGAGCACCTCGTAGGGACCCACGGCGTCGAGGGCGGTCAGGCGGTCGTACAGCAGGATGGCGATGTCCATGGTGGTCCTGTCGTCAGGCGGCGCGGAAGCGCCGGCGGTACTCGGTCGGGTTGGTGCGCAGGAGGCGGAGGAAGGTGCGCCGCATCGTCTCGGCGGTGCCGAAGCCGGCGGTGGCGGCGACGGCCTCCACGCCGTCGTCCGTGTCCTCGAGCAGGCGGCGGGCCGTCTCGACGCGCACGCGCTCCACGTACCGAGCCGGCGTCGTGCCCACCTCCGCGGTGAAGCAGCGGGCGAAGTTCCGCTCGCTCATCAGCGCGACCCGCGCGAGCGCCGCGACGCACCAGTCGCCCTCGGGGTGCTCGGTGACGAGGTGCTGCGCCTCACGGATCCCGTTGCGCTCGGCCGCCTGGGCCTGGAGCGGTGCGCTGAACTGCGACTGGTTCGCGGGCCGCCGCAGGAACAGCACCATGCGACGGGCGATGGCCAGCGCGACGTCACGTCCGAGGTCCTCTTCGACGAGCGCCAGCGCGAGGTCCATCCCCGCCGTCACGCCCGCCGAGGTGAAGACGTTCCCGTCGCGGACGTAGATCGGGTCCGGGTCGACCTGGACGCGCGGGTAGCTGGTGGCCAGCAGGTCGCACACGCGCCAGTGGGTGGTGGCCCGGCGGCCGTCGAGGAGCCCGGCCTGCGCGAGGACGAACGCACCCGAGCAGACGCTCGTGACCCGGCGGGCGTCGCGCGCGAGGCGAGCGACGTGCGCGACGAGGACCGCGTCGGTGACGGCCCCGTAGGTCCCGTCCCCGCCGACGACCATGAGCGTGTCGATCGGCCCGTCCACGCCGGCGATCGCCTCGTCGGCGACGACGGTGACCGAGCTGGTGGTGCGGAGCGGTCCGGGCGCGGCCGCGACGAGCCGGAGGCGGTACACCGCGCGACCGACCTCCTGGTTGGCGGCCGCGAAGACCTCGGCCGGACCGATGAGGTCCAGGCCCTGGAGGTCGTGGAACACGACGAGGACGACGTCACGGGGCTCCACGCCGTCATCCTGCCCCTCGGCCAGCTTGGCGGCAATGACAGATCGCCAACAGATCCAGCCACGACCTAGGATCCGGCCGTGGCCGTCGGACGCTTCGCTCCCAGCCCGTCCGGCGCCCTGCACGTGGGGAACCTGCGGACGGCCCTCCTGGCCTGGTTGTTCGCCCGCCATGCGGGGAGCCGCTTCCTCGTGCGCATCGAGGACCTCGACCCGGTGACGAGCTCCGTCGAGCACGAGGCCGGTCAGCTCGCCGACCTCGCTGCCCTCGGCCTGGACTGGGACGGGCCGGTCGTGCGCCAGTCGGCCCGCCGCGCCGTCCACGAAGCGACGCTGGCCGAGCTCTCCGCGCGGGGCCTGACCTACGCTTGCTTCTGCAGCCGGCGCGAGGTCCGGGAGGCGAGCGTGGCGCCTCACGGCGGCGTGGGCACGTACCCCGGTACCTGTCGTGACCTGAGCGACGACGAGGTCGTCGTCCGGCTCGCGGGTGGCCGTCGAGCCGCGCTCCGGCTGCGCTCCTCCGGCGAGCCGGTGACGATCGTCGACCGGTTGCGGGGCCCGGTCACCCGCGCGGCCGACGACATCGTCCTGCGGCGCAACGACGGCGTCCCCGCGTACCACGTCGCGGTCGTCGTGGACGACGACGACCAGGATGTCGAGGAGGTCGTGCGCGGCGACGACCTGCTGGCGTCCACCCCCAGCCAGGCCCACCTGCTCGACCTCCTCGGCCGTCCTCGGCCGATCTGGGCCCACGTCCCGCTCGTGCGCGGTGCCGACGGGGCGCGCCTCGCCAAGCGGGATGGCGCCGTCACGCTCGCGGACCTCGCGGCAGAGGGCATCGGCCCTGACCTGGTCCGGGCCCGACTCGCGGCCACCCTCGGTCTCGCGATGCCTGGAGAGCCGGTCACGATGGCGCAGCTCCTCGAGCGCTTCGACCCGCACGCCGTTCTGTGGACGCCCACGTCCGCATGGCGAGCGTGAGCGTCCACAGAACCGGTCAGGTGTCGCCGACGGGCGCTACAGCCATCGCGCTCCCTCGCGGGCGCGGTCGCACCACCACCCGAGCTCGTCCGCGTCGCCGAGCGCCTTCTCCCATCCGAACTGCACGAGCGCGCCGAGCAGGCACAACCCGACCTGCGCGTGCCACCACCCGGTCGTGCTGATCCCGCGCCTCTCCAACGAGGCGCGGCATGCGTCGATGGCGGCTTCCTTCGGCTCGGGGAGCCGAGCCCGATTGAGGGCGAGGTACCACGCGAGATCGTGGGCGATCGGCCCGACCCCTGGGTAGGTCCAGTCGAGCAGGACGGTGCGATCAGGGGCCACGCCGAGGTTGCCGAGCTTCCAGTCACCGTGCAGCAGTGTGAGCGGCGTGCTCCGGGCCGCGCTCACCAGCGGGTCGACGTCCGCCCGCAGTTCCTGCACGATCTCGAGCACGTCGGCCGGCGCCCGGGTGGCGAACTCCGTCCACCCGCCCGCCGCGACGCGGGGGACGGGGTCGGGCCAGCCACCCCGCTCCTCGACGGCGATCCATCCCGGTCCGAACGCGCTCCACCGGCTCTCGAGCGACAGGAGCTCGGGCAGCCCGTTGGGATCCCAGAAGGCGGCCGACAGCTCGGCGAGGTGATCCAACAGCTGGCGATGGTGGTCGAACGGGAGCACGCCGTCGCCAGGCGGCACGAGGTGCTGGGTCACGTCGCGGAGCAGCAGGGCGCCGCCCCAGCCGTTGCGCCCCAGCCCCGCGGCGGCCCCCACCACGGCGTGGTCGATGGCCGCCGGCATCGCGTCGAGGATCCCGGAGGTCCACACCGTCACCGGCCGGCACCCGAGGTCACCGAAGCCCCGCATCGTCCAGTCGCCGTCGGGGTGCAGGTGCTTGAGGACGAGCCGCTCGCCGTCGATCACCACCCGCTCGAGGGTGGACCCGGACTTGGCATCGCTCGCGTCGAGTGGCGTGCGCTCGGTGGCACCGGCGATGAGGTCCTCCACCGAAGCGGCCGCCGGTCGGGGGACGAGAGGCGTGCGCACGTCCGCCAGCATGCGTCGTCGCGCCGATGCGCACCAGTGGCACGCGGTCGTCGCCGTCGCCGGGCGGGTCGTCACACCCCGCCCGCTACCGTCGGTCCCGATGGGCATCGTCGACGAGGACATCGTGGCGGTGCGGGCCGCCACCGACATCGTCGCCGTCATCACGAAGTACACCCAGCTCCGCCGCTCCGGGCAGCGCTGGGTCGGCCTGTGCCCGTTCCACGGGGAGAAGACGCCGTCGTTCAGCGTCAACCAGGAGCTGGGGCTCTACCGGTGCTGGGGCTGCCAGGTGCGCGGCGACGTGATCACGTTCGTCCGGGAGGTCGAGCACCTCGACTTCGTCGGCTCCGTCGAGCTGCTCGCGGGGTGGGCGGGGATCACGCTCCGGTACTCGGACAAGGACGAGGGCGAGTCGCGCAAGCGGCGGGCCCGTCTCGTGCGCGCGGTCGAGCAAGCGGTCGACTGGTACCACGAGCGCCTGCTGTCGGCGCCCGACGCGGCCGTCGCGCGCAAGTACCTGCGCGAGCGCGGGCTGAGCGGCGACGAGGTCCGGGCGTTCCGCATCGGGTGGGCGCCCGAGGGCTGGGACACGATGGTGAAGGCCCTGCGGCTGCCGGACGACGTCGTACGGGACACCGGGCTCGGCCACCTCAACAAGAACGACCGGCAGACGGACGCCTTCCGCGGCCGCATCCTGTTCCCGATCTTCGATGCCAACGGTGATGCCGTGGGGTTCGGCGGACGGGTCATGCCCGGGGACGAGGGACCGAAGTACAAGAACACGCCCGAGACGGTGCTCTACCAGAAGTCGAAGCTCCTCTACGCCCTCAACTGGTCGAAGGCACGGATCGTCAACGACGACCGCGCCATCGTGTGCGAGGGCTACACGGACGTCATCGGCTTTGCACGCGCCGGGGTGCCCGCGGCGGTCGCGACGTGCGGCACGGCGCTCACCACCGAGCACGTCAAGCTCTTGCGACGCTACGCCCGCAAGCTCGTGCTGGCCTTCGACGCCGACTCCGCAGGCCAGGCGGCCGCCGAGCGCTTCTACCAGTGGGAGAAGGAGCACGACCTCGAGGTCACCGTGGCCGACCTGCCCGCTGGCGTCGACCCGGCGGACCTCGCGTCCACCGATCCGGAGCGGCTCGCGGCGTCCGTAGAGTCGGCGGTGCCGTTCCTCAAGTTCCGGGTCGATCGGGTCCTCACCGGGGCCGATCTCACCACCGCGGAGGGCCGGGCGCGCGCGGCTGAGTCCGCGGTGGCTGTGATCCGGGAGCACCCCAGCGAGCTCGTGCGCGACCAGTACGTCATGGAGGTCGCAGGGAGCACGCGCGTGTCCCCCGAGCAGCTCCGCGAGATGTTGCGGCGTCCGGCCCCGCCCCCGAGTGAGCTCGGCAACGACCGCCAACGGCGTGGCGAGCTCGAAGCCCGAGCGGTACGACCTCGGGTGCTCGACGAGCGCGACGGCCCCGAGCTGGAGGTGCTCCGCCACGTCGTGCACGACTGGCCGTCTGTGGAGCCGTGGATCCGGTACGAAGAGCTCTTCCTGAGCGAGCTGCACGCCGCCGCGTTCCGCGTGCTCATGGCACACTCCACGGTGCAGGAGGCCATCGAGGCGGCCGACCCCGGCGTGGCCGACCTTCTCGGCCGGCTGGCCACCGAGGAGCAACAGGCCGAGCCGTTCGACGCCGTCGTTCGACTGCTCACGGAGTGGGCACGTCAGCAGGTCGTTGTGCTGCGAACTCGGATCGTGACCGCCCCCGACCCGGTCGAGGTCCAGCGCGAGCAGCAGTGGCTCACGATGGTCATCGATCGGCTGCGCGACCCGCAAGCCGCCGTCGAAGCCGCGAACGAATTGGTAGCCTTCGTCGGCCGACAGGACGAGGAAGGGGCATGACCGAGGCGACGCCGACGCTCAACCCCTGGATCTCCGAGCACGACCTGCGCAGGCTGGTCATGCGGGGCAGGTCCAAGGGGTCCCTCACGATGGACGAGGTCGTCCTCGCGCTCCGTTCGGTGGAGCTCACGGCCGAGGCCATCGAAGGCGTGCGCGCCCTGTTCACCGCCGAGGGAATCTCGATCGACGAGTCGCTGCCGTCCCACGACGAGCTCGACGACCTCGACCCCGCCCCGGGCTCACCGCTCCCGTCTGTTGAGGCCGAGCTGCACGAGGCCCGCGACGCGGCGTACGTCGCGGGCGACTTCGAGGAGGACGGCCCGGAGATCGGCGGCGTCCGCCCCGCTCGCTCCGCTGCGGCGCGTCGCCGCGTGCTGCGCGTGGCCTCGGCGCCCGAGCGCAACAGCGCCGGCTCGTCCGACCCGGTCCGCATGTACCTGAAGGAGATCGGGCGCGTCCCGCTGCTCACGGGGGCCGAGGAGGTGGAGTACTCGCGTCGGGTGGAGTCAGGTGGACACGCCGCCACGCGCCTGGCCGACCTCGCCGCCTCCGGCCTGCTCGCCGACCTCGAGTTCGAGGAGCGCCGCGGGCTCCAGCGCGCCGTCCGCCGGGGCGAGGACGCCCGCGAGGTGCTCATCGAGGCCAACCTGCGGCTCGTCGTGTCGATCGCCAAGCGCTACGTCGGGCGCGGCATGCACTTCCTCGACCTCATCCAGGAGGGGAACCTCGGCCTCATGCGGGCCGTGGAGAAGTTCGACTACACGAAGGGCTTCAAGTTCTCCACCTACGCCACCTGGTGGATCCGCCAGGCGATCACCCGGGCGATCGCCGACCAGGCCCGCACGATCCGCATCCCGGTCCACATGGTGGAGTCGATCAACAAGGTGCACCGCGTGCAGCGCCAGATGCTCCAGGACCTCGAACGCGAGCCAACGGTGGAGGAGCTGGCCGAGGCCGTCGGCCTCACCGAGGATCGCGTGCGGGAGATCCAGCGCATCAGCCTCGACCTGCTCTCCCTCGACGCGCCGGTGGGGGAGGAGGACGACTCGAACCTCTCCGACTTCATCGAGGACCAGGCCGCCGAGGCGCCCGCCGACGCGGCGGCGAGACGCATGCTCAACCGCGCCGTGATCGACGCGCTGGACGAGCTCAACGACCGCGAGAAGGCCGTCGTCCGGCTCCGGTTCGGCCTCGACGACGGCCAGGCCCGCACCCTCGAGGAGGTGGGCAAGGAGTTCGGCGTCACCCGCGAGCGCATCCGGCAGATCGAGTCGAAGACCCTCGCCAAGCTCCGTCATCCCCACCGCAGCCAGAAGCTCCGCGACTACCTCGACGGCGAGTAGCCCCGCCCGAGACCGTCCCACCACGTCACCCGGCCTGCGCAGCCGGTCGACACCGTGCAGTTATGGGCATGATCGCGGCGCTGCTATCGTTGGACGGCTCAGAGCCCAGTCAGGTCGTCGACTTGGCTCCGTGGAGCACCATTCCGGGGTAGCTCAGTTGGTAGAGCGCGCGCCTGTTAAGCGTGTTGTCGCGAGTTCGAGCCTCGCCCCCGGAGCGCAGGTGGCTGGGGTGTTCGGGTCGGGAGTGTCGGTGGTGCGGCAGGTGCCGTGCCACCGACACTCGATGGGGCTCAGGGTCGACGGGTGATGAACCGACACCTTGGAGATGGACCGGACGAACCTGGTGCGGGGCGTGGCTGTCGCGAGCGCGCTGCTGGTCGGGACCTTCGCGGCGTGTCAGCCGGGTGGGGGCGGGGGTGGGACAACGACCACGTCCAAGCCGCCGGCCACCACCACGACGACGAAGCCGGTCACGACAACGACCAAGCCGACCACGACGACGACGAACCCGACAACCACGACGACGGTCGCCACCACCACGACGGTGCCCACGACGACCACGACCGTGCCCGCGGGGGGCGCCTGCCCGACGCTTCCAGCGGACAACCCGTGGAACACGGACATCTCCACCTACCCGCTCAGCTCGCGATCGGCCGCATGGGTGTCGAGCGTTGGCACGACGACGAACCTGCACCCGGACTTCGGCACCTTCTGGGACGGAGCTCCCATCGGGATCCCGTTCGTGCACGTCCGTGCCGGCCAGGCCAAGGTCCCGGTGAGCTTCGACTACGCCGATGAGAGCGACCCGGGGCCGTACCCCATCCCGCCGAACGCGCCGGTCGAAGGTGGCTCCTCGGCCGACGGCGACCGGCACGTCCTCGTGATCAACGACTCGGCCTGCACGCTCTACGAGCTCTTCGCCGCCTACCCGCAGGGTGGCGGCACGTCCTGGACCGCAGGTTCCGGCGCGGTGTTCGACCTCCGCTCGAACGCGCTGCGACCCGACTACTGGACGTCCGCCGATGCCGCGGGCCTGCCGATCTACCCAGGCCTGGTCCGCTACGACGAGGTGGTAGGCGAGGGGGTCATCGACCACGCCTTGCGCTTCACGATCAGCCGCACCCAGCGCGGGTTCATCCACCCCGCCACCCACTACGCGTCGTCCATCACCGACGTCAACGTGCCCCCCATGGGCGCCCGGTTCCGCATGAAGCAGACGTACTCGTGTGCCAGCTTCAGCGCCGAGGTGAAGGTGATCTGCGCGGCCCTCAAGCGCTACGGGATGATCGTGGCGGACAACGGGAGCAACTGGTACATCAGCGGCCAGCACGACCCGCGGTGGAACGACGACGCCCTGGGTGACCTGAAGCTGATCCCCGGTTCGGCCTTCGAGGCCGTCGACAGCGGCCCCGTCATCCGCTAGCCGGTACGGCACCGCCTGCCCTGAGGTGCCATGCTGGGGGCCGGGCGTTCCTCGGATCGCCCCACAGCTCGGCACTCATCGGGGGAAAATGAGATGACCACGGTCACCGACGCGCCACGCCCGCCGGCCGTGAAGGGGGTGCGGGCGGCCCTCGTGGTCACCGTGGCCGCCTCTGCCATGGCCGGGCTCATCCACGCCGCGGCCGCGCGCGCCCACGAAGGTGAGCGCCTCCTGCTGTGGATGTTCGTGCTGTGGGCCATCGTCCAGGTGGGTTGGGCGGTCGCGGTCGCGGTGCGACCCACTCGCGCCATGCTGGCGCTGGGGCTCCTCATCAACGGGGGGGCCGTGCTCGTCTGGGCCCTCACCCGAACGACCGGCATCCCGTTCATCGACTCGCTGGCCGACGTCCAGTCCGTCGGCACGCAGGACCTCGCCTGCGCGATGTTCGCGGCGGCCAGCGTCGGCGGCTCGGTCCGCATGTTGGCGAAGCCGGTCGTGGGCTTGGTGATCGCACCGATGTGGGCGGGCGCGCTGGCGGTCATGGCCCTGCTCGCGACCATGCCGGCGCTCCGCGCCGACCACACGCACGAGCATGATGGCCACACCCAGCTCGAGGCCGCAGGTCACCACGGTGCCGACGATCCCAGCCACGCCGATGACGGTGCCGACCATGCCCACGGCAACGACAGCGTCCCCCACGCCCACGACGAGGCCGCCACGGGCGACGACGCGGCTGGCGACAGTGAGCATGCCCATGACGACGGTGCCACCGGCGACCTGGTGGATCACGAGCAGCACACCATCACTGACGGCTCCACGACGCACGACGACCATCCGCCGGCCGCGGTCGACGGGTCACACGACGACCATCCGGCTGATCCGGCTGATCCGGATCCCCCGGACCACACCGACCACCCAGACGATCCCGGTGACCCCGCCACCGGTCCGATCATCTCGCTCGACGACCCACGCCTCACCGACGCCCAGGTGGCGATCGCGACTGGCCTCATCGACGGCGTCAAGGACGCGCTGGCGAAGTACCCCGACGTCGCGGCAATCGAGGCCGCCGGCTACATCTCGATCGGTGACGGCGGGGTCGACGGCTTCGAGCACTACGTGAACTGGTCGTACCTCTACGACGGCATCGAGATGAACCCGGCCAAGATCGAGTCGATCGTCGTGCAGAAGAGCGTGTCAGGTCCGAAGACGATCGTCTCCGGCATGTACATCCTCAACCTCGGCAAGACGATGGCCGACGTGCCCGACCTGGCCGGCGAGCTGACGACGTTCCACTACCACGACAACCTCTGCTTCCAGGGCACCACGCTCGTGGGCCTGGCCGTCGGCGGTGTGTGCGCAAGCGGCGTGCTCACCGTGACGCCCCCGATGCTCCACGTGTGGCTGATCGACCAGCCGTGCGGCCCCTTCGCGGGCATCGAGGGCTTCGGCGGCGACTGCGGCGTGCACGACGACCACTAGCGCCGTCGCCCGTCGGACCTCTTCGGGTTGAAGCCGGGCGTCGCGCCGGCCCGAACCCCTGATGCCTGCCTGGTCGTCGCCCAAACCAAGGGTCAGGTGCCCGGCGTTCACGGGATCTCCGCCGGTTCGATGTCCACGTCGAGTCCGAACCGCTCGGCCGTCTGGATGAACTCGTTGATCTCGATGGCTTGGTTCCGCGCCATGACCGAGGCGAGGCCCCGCACGTCTGCGTCCTCAGCGTTCTGCGCGGCGTAGGTGGCCATGTGGATGGCTCCACGATGGTGTTCGGCCATGAGCTCGAGGAAGAGGGTGTCGGCCTCGGTGCCGGTGGCATCGCCGAGCGCTTGTAGCTCCTCGGCGGTGGCGAGTCCCGGCATGGAACCCGTGGGCACTGGCATGCCCATCCAGTCCATGGCGGTGTCGGTTGGAGCGACGCTGGCTCCCCACTCGGTGAGCTGCTGGTACATGCGGCCAAGCTCCCAGCGCTGGGCCAGGATGATCTCACGTGCGAATCCCTTGACGGTGCTGTTTGAGCCGTTCGCGAGCTCGATCGAGGCCAGCTCGACGCCCTGGTCGTGGTGGACCGTCATGTCGCGGTAGAACCCGACGTCGACGGAGTCGGCGCCAGGTGGACGTGGTGTGCTGAGGAAGTAGGCGACCGCGCCTCCGAAGAAGCAGGCAACCGCGACGAGGGCGATCACGCGCCGGAGCGGCACAGCCATGCCCGGTGGGTCGCCGCCGATGACGTCATCAGTGGGGGCGCTCGTCACGGGTTCCGGCATGGCATCGTCTCCGATTTCTACCGCGGTTGTCATGCGACTGCTCCTGGTCGGTAAGCGGCGTTTGGGGGTCGGAAGCCGCGGAGCGGGTCGCCGCTGCCCGCGACCGCATGATCACAGGCGCAGAGGCGGCGCGGATCACCGACTTGTTCCGCCTCCTCGGCGACCCCACTCGGGGTCCGGATGCTGTACGCGATCGCCGAGTCTGGCGAGCTGTGCGTGTGTGCCCTGGCTGCGATCGTCGAGGTCCCCGAGACCTCCGTGTCGCACGCACTTCGCCTGCTGCGCACCGCCGGCATCGTCCGGTCCCGACGCAGCGGCCGCATGGCTTACTACTCCCTCGACGACGCCCACGTCCGGCTCCTCCTCGGCGCCTGCGCGGAGCACCTCCGTCACGGGGACCGTTGACGCCCGAGCGATGTGTTGGCCGGCACGAGCAGCTCACGTGCGCGTCGAGCCGCGGACGAGGAGCGGAGCTACGTCGTCAATGGTGTCGGTGGTGAAGGTCGGGAACGTGAGGGTGAGCGTGGTCGAGCTCACCGTGTTGGTGAGGGTGTGCGTGCCGTCCCACGACGGCGATCGAGTGATCGTGCTCGTGGTGGTCGTCGTCGTGCGTGTGTTCGTGGTCGTGCCCGAGGACGCGGTGGTGGTGAGCGTGCTCGTGGTCGGATCGAAGCGAGAGCGTGACCCCAGCGGCGGTGAGCGCCACGGCGAGGACCTGGATGGTGGTCGTCTCTTCGCCAAGTGCCGTCCACGCGATCGCTGCCCCGATGAACGGCGCGGTAGCGAAGATGACCTGGCCTCGAGCGGCACCGAGGTCGCGTGCCCCCTTGACCCACAGCGTGATCGACAGACCGTAGCCAGCCGCACCGATCGCGAGCGCGGCGACCACGTCGAAGGCGCTCGTGTTCGCCCCGATCCCGGTCAGCAGCAGCCCGATCGCCAGGTTGGCCCCTCCGGCGATGAGACCCTTGAGAGCGACGACGTGCTCGGGGGCCAGGTGTTCGATGCGGGCGGTGACGCCGTTGTCGAGGCCCCAGCACGCGCAGGCGGCGATGACGAACAAGGCCCCGGTATTGAACGTCGCGCCCGGCTCCCAGGCGAGCATCCCGCCGGCCGCTGTGATCAGAGCCGCGGCGGCGGCCAGCCGCGCTCCGATGTGCTCGTGGAACAGGAGCGCGGCGAGGACGACCGTGGCGGCCAGCTCGGTGTTGAGAAGGATCGACGCCGATGCCGCGTCGATGCGGACAAGTCCGGCGACCAGCAGAACTGGGCCGACCGCGCCGCCAGCAGTCACCGCGACCAACACCGGTCGCCATTCGGCTCGTAGCGCATGCCGAGTGGGACGACGCCGCGCGACGACGGGGGCAACGGCGAGAGCCGCACCTACATACAGCAGTCCCGCGAGCGAGAACGCAGGAATCGACCCCGCCAGCTCCGACGCAGCTGGGGCGGTGGCACCAAACAGCACGGCGGCGCCCAAGCAGCGACCCACCCCCAAGCGATCCATGTCCTCATTCTGCTAGCGCCCAACGGCACGCGTCGCGTCCATGGATGTAGCGAGAGCCGTATCGTGGCGGCGTGCTGACCCAGCGGGAGCGCCACCTCAACCAGGCGTTGCGGCTCGGCTACTTCACGGTCTCGTGGAACGTGGTCGAGGGCATCATCGCGATTGTGGCTGCGTCGGTCGCGGGGAGCCGTGCTCTGCTCGGCTTCGGGCTCGACAGCTCGATCGAGTCGATCTCTGCCGTGGTCCTGATCTGGCGGCTGCGGGTCGAGCGCCGCGACCCTGCCCGGGCGGATCGCGTCGAGCGCCAAGCCGTGCGCCTGATCGGGGTCACGTTCTTCTTGCTGGCCGCGTTCGTCGCGGTGGAGTCGGTTCGGTCGCTCGTCGGCCAGCAGGAGCCGGACGCATCCCCGATCGGCATCGCAGTTACGGCGGTGTCCCTGATGGTGATGCCGGTCCTGGCCCGCCGGAAGCGCGCGCTCGCGGTCGAGATGGGACGCAAGGCCGTGGAGGCCGACAGTGCGCAGACCAGGGCCTGCGCCTACCTGTCTGCGGTCGTGCTGGGCGGGCTGATCCTGAATGCGGCGCTGGGTTGGTGGTGGGCCGACCCCGCCGCGGCGCTCGTGGTCGTCGTGCTCCTCGTGCTGGAGGGCCGTGAGGCCCTCACCGCCGAGCACGTAGACGACTGCTGTTGATCACGCCTGTGGCATGCGCGAGGCCCGTTCGACAGCGTCCTACCCTTGCCCGTTCGAGGTAGTGATGAACCGGCCCCGCTCCACCACCAGCAGATCCAGCTCCCGCAAGCCCCGGCCGCGAATTGCGCGGCGGTGGTGGTGGGCGGGCGGCGTCGTGGCGATCGGGATCGTCGCCGTCGTCGTCTCAGTCGTCCGAGCCGGGTACGACGACTCGGTTCCTGACCCGCCGGTCCCCAGCAGCTCCGATGGTGCGCCCGTGACGTTCGCGCCGGACGGCGCTCACGCCGATCTCCCGCCGGAACCCGGATGCGATCAGCTGTTCTTCCACGCGAGGATGGCGATGTTCAATCCGGAGCTGGCTGACCAGCTCCTCGACAACGACTGCCCGTACCCGTTCGATCCTGACGCAATCTCCATGGAAGGTGGCGAGGAGGACCCGTCACTCGCCGCTCCCTACGAGCCTCGTCGCTACCTGGAGCTGTTCGATGTGCTCACCGCCGAACGGATCGGGTTGTGCTCAGTGACCCGTCTGGCCGAGGAGTCGGTCCGTGGCTTCGTCTACGGGTTCGGTGTGACGGCGCACGCCGACTCGTGCGCGGCGAGCAACGCGAACCTCGAGATCGCCATTCGCGAGTATGCCGAGCGGGCCCATCGAGACGCGGCCGCCAACGCCGCGAAGGAGCAAATCGTTCAGGTGCTCGGGCGCTTCACGGTCGCCATCGACGGGGACGACGCCGCGGTCGTCGAGCGTCTGGCCGCGGCATTCGAATCCATCGGAGCCGAGCGGGTCCCCTAGCTGGACGACCAACCTGTCCACTACGGACGATCTCGGTGCGCGAACGAGCAGGTCTTCACGCGCAACCGGCATGCGATGGCGTACGGTGCGCCAGGACGGCCCCGAGGGACCGTTGAGCAGGCGGATCGTCGGGCCCGTAGCTCAGTTGGTCAGAGCAGGGGACTCATAATCCCTCGGTCGGTGGTTCGATCCCACCCGGGCCCACTCATCGCTGGTCAGGCGAGCGAGCGGCGGCGCACGACGACGATGAGGAGCACGACGCTGGCTCCGGCCATCAGCGTCGTTCGGCTGTCCAGCCCCGAGGCAAGGTGCAGCGGGTTGCCCAGGCCGGGGACGCGGTACGCGACCCGCGCGACCCTGCCCTGCTCCGGAAGCGACCACTGGTGCGCGATGGCGTTGGCGTCGCCCTTCGTCGAGAAGTCGAACGATGCGTCACTCTGCCGCACGTCGACGACGCGCTCGGTGAAGACGGCTCCCGAGCGCGTGGCGTCGGAGAACGTGAGGACGTCGCCGACCCGCACCGCGGACGCCGGGACGTCTTCGTTCACGATGATGTCGCCCTTCGCCATGGCGGGTTCCATGCTGTCCGTGCTCACGAGCGTGGGTCGGTGACCGAGCGCGACGAGCACCACCGGAGCCACCGCGGCGGCCGCGGCCAGGACGAGGGCGCCCGCGATGGCCAACCGGAGGCCACGGGTGACGTGCCAGCCGAGGGCGTAGCGGAACCGCGTCGCGCGCGGGACGTTCGCGAGCCGAGTGGCGACCATCACGCCCGCCCTTCAACCGGTGCGCGCACCGGCCGGGAGCGGGCGAGCGGGCAGTCGGTGGGGGACATCGTGGGCTCCTGAGGCGCGCAGATCGGTGCGAGGTCCTCCTCATGTTCGGCCCGACGCGTGCCTGGATTGAGCGAAATGGTGCATCGGGACCAGAAAGGCTCCGATGCACTATGCGACGAGCGGCACGTACGACGTGAAGGAGTAGTTCTGCTGGCCCGGCTCCACGCCGCCAGCGTTGACGCGCGGGGCGCGGATGTCAGGCGGCGGAGCTGGTGTCCACCCGCCACCACGACGGATGCGCTGGGGTGGCGGTGAAGTCGTAGCGGACCTCACCGGCGGAGAGGGCGACGAGGCTCGCCGAGGTCGATCCGTACTGCCGACCCTCGATCTCCTTGGCCACGATGAGTGCCCGCTCATCGCCCGGATCCAGACCGGCGCCGGCCATGAGCCCGATCCAGTCGTCGGGCTGAACCGACAGGGCGGCCACGAGCGGGGCGAAGTGGGGCACGAGGGGGTCCGAGCTGGTGTCGAGGCCTGCGTTCACGATGATGTGGTCGCCCGGGGCAACGTCGGCGTTGGCGAGGACCTCGCCGTCCCAGGACCAGAGCTCGGCCCGGTCGAGGTCGGCACGCAGCAGGTGGAAGCGGTCGTAGTGCTCGAGGTCGTCGGGCAGGTCGCCAGTCGAGAGGATCCGCAGCGCCAGGGTGCCGCGGGTGGGGCGGGACCGTCCGTCGGTGGGGTCGTCGCGCCGCCCCGCGTTCAACAGCGCGGCGACGGCGCGGCGCGTCGGGTCGACCGCGAGCCAGGTGCCCCCGGCCTGCTGGTCGCGACCGCCGATCAGCCCGGCCGCGGCACCGTCCCAGTGACGGGCGGGCGGGTCCCAGGGTCGCTCGACGAACTCGTCGCGCACGGCCCCGAGGAGGAGGGGAACGTCACCGCCAGGGGAATGTCGCAGCAGGACCGTGCACACGTGCGGGGACCCTACGCAGTCCGCACCGCGCCCGAGGACCGACGCTCAGAGGTCGTCGCCCAGCCAGGCCGGCGCGCGGTCGAGGAGGTGGTGGCTGACGTCTGCGCACCGGTCGAGGATGTCGCAGAGCTGCTCGTGGCCGCCGAACACGCGGGCGAGGGACACCTCGACGTGGGCCACGATCGTCAGGCTCCGCTCCGACGGGTCGGTGGCCGACGGATAGGAGTCGATCGCCGACACCTCGAGGGGCAGGTCGGCCTGCCCGACCCCGGCGAGCTCGGTCGCCAGCACGAGCAGGTCCGGTCCCGCCGGCAGCGGGGGCAGCGACCAGGTGAACAGCAGTGGGAAGTGGAAGCTGTCCGGAGGGTCCTCGTCCTCGGGGAGCGAGACGACCAGGTCCTCGAACGAGAGCAGCGTGCGCGGGTCGACCTCGAGGGAGAGGTGCAGGTCGAGCGGTCCGCCGCACGCCTCCTCGGGGTGGAGGTCGACCTCCCAGGCCTGCCGCAGCGAGTACGTCTCCACGAAGTGCCGCTCGTCGTGCACGTGGAAGCCGTGGTCGACGGCGTGGTCCTTGAGATCGGCGACGAACCCGGCGATGTCGATGGCGGCCACGGCTCCCAGCCTGCCACGGTCGACGGGCACCGCCCACCCTCGCGACGCGTGGACCCTAGGGTGCTCGGCGATGGACGACGCGGCACTGCTGGGGGTGCTCCACGATGCGGCCACCGCGGTCCGCGCGGCGCTCGATCGCCTGGGCGACTGGGGTGCCGCGGGGACGCGGCCGGGGCAGTACCACAGCGATCTGGCCGCCGATGACGCGGCCGTCGCCGTGCTCGACGCCGCGGGCCTCGGGGTGCTCAGCGAGGAATCGGGTCTGCGCCGGACCGAGCGCAGCGTGGTCGTCGTGCTCGACCCCGTCGACGGCAGCACGAACGCCAGTCGCGGGCTCCCGTGGTACGCCACCAGCCTCTGTGCCGTGGACGAGGAGGGCGCTCGCGCGGCCCTCGTGGTCGACCAGGCGAGCGGGCGGCGCTTCGAGGCGACCAGGGGTGGCGGCGCTCGGGCCGACGGGCAGGCTCTCGTGCCGTCGACGTGCCAGATGATGGAGGGGGCCATCGTCGGTCTATCTGGCTACCCGCCCCGATCGCTCGGCTGGCAGCAGTTCCGCGCGCTCGGGGCCCTCGCACTGGACCTGTGCGCGGTGGCCGGCGGGCAGCTCGACGCTTACGTCGACTGCAGCCCCAGCGCGCACGGCGCCTGGGACTACCTCGGGGGGATGCTCATCTGCGAGGAAGCAGGCGCGCTCGTGGTCGACGCGTTCGGGCGCGACCTCGTCACCCTCGACCACACGGCACGCCGGACCCTGGTGGCAGCGGCCACCCGACCCCTGCTCGACGAGGCGCTGGCAGGTCGTCGCAGCTTCGCCCACGCGGAGCCGTGAGCACCGGAACCCCGTTGCGACCCTCGTAACCTTGGACGCGTGCTCGGCCGCGTCCACCAGCTCTCGCTCCAGGTGTTCCGACGTCTACCGGTGCGCGCCCGCCGCCGGGTCGTGCGGTCGATCGCGCCCGCCTACACCGTCGGGTCGATCTGCGTGATCGAGCGGCACGACGGCGCAGTGCTCCTCGTGCGCCTTTCCTACCGCAACAGCTGGGGCCTCCCCGGTGGTCTGCTCAAGCGGGGCGAGACCCCTGCGGACGCGGTCCACCGCGAGGTGCTCGAGGAATCCACGCTCGAGGTCGAGCTGTTGGGCGACCCAGCGGTGGTGGTCGACGCGCCCGCCCAGCGGGTGGACGTGATCTTCCGCGCTCGTCTCGCGGCGGGGATCGATCCGGCGTCCGCCCGGCCCGCGTCGCCCGAGATCGTCGAGGTCGGGTGGTTCTCGCGGGATGACCTGCCCGACCTGCAGTTCGAGGCGAGCGGCGCCCTCATGGCGCTCGCGCGCCGCACCGTCACCCCGTCGGTGGACTAGCGGCCGAGCGAGGAGACGAGCCGGCGGTGCCGCGCCGAGCACGGGTGACGAAGCTTGGTGAGCGCCTTCGCCTCGATCTGCCGGATGCGCTCGCGGGTGACGTTGAAGCGCCGACCGACCTCGTCGAGTGTGAGGGGCTGCTCGCCTTCAAGCCCGAAGCGCAGTGAGAGGATCTCGCGCTCGCGCGGGTTGAGGTAGTCGAGCAGGTCCTGGAGGTCGTCGCGGGCGAGCGAGAGCGCGGCCATCTCGAAGGGCACCTCGGCGCTGTCGTCCGCGACGAGGTCGCCGAGCTCGGCGTCGTCGTCACCGATGGACACGGACAGCGACACGAGGTCGGGGCCGGCGTGGAGGGCGACGAGGACCCGCTCCTCGGTCATGCCCGTCTCCTCCGCCAGCTCTGCCGGCGTCGGTTCGCGGCCGAGGGTCTTGAGCATCGTGGCCGATGCCTTGGCCAGCACCGCCATCGTGTCGACGAGGTGCGATGGCAGCCGGATCGTGCGGGCCTTGTCCGCGATGCCCCGGCCGATCGACTGGCGGATCCACCACGTGGCGTAGGTGGAGAACTTGAAGCCCTTGCGGTGGTCGAACTTCTCCACCGCGCGCATCAGGCCCAGGTTCCCCTCCTGGATCAGGTCGAGCAACGTCATGCCGGTGCCCTGGTAGCGCTTGGCGATCGACACCACGAGGCGGAGGTTCGACTGGATGAAGGTGCGGCGTGCCACATCGGCTGCGGTGATCTCGGCGGTGAGCGTGGCCTTGCGGGCACGCGTGGGGGTGGTGGAGGACAGCTCGATCTCGGCCAGGCGCCCGGTCTCGATCGCCTGCGCCAGCTCGACCTCCTGCTCGGCGGTCAGCAAGGGGTAGGACCCCAGCTCGCTCAGATAGCGGCGAGTGAGGTCGACCGTGCTCTCGCTCTCGTGGGAACGGTTGCGCCCGGGCACCAGATCCTCCGTCAGCGGCTCCTCGATCTGAGGGCCCGATCGTTGATCGACGGTAGTGGGCTGCTTCTGAAGGCTTGGGGATGGTCTTGGTGCTCCGGAGGGCCGTTTCCGCCTGCTCAAGGACCCGTCATCTTCGGCCGATATGACCCATCAGAAGGGTCCGCCAGCCACGGCGCGAGGGGTGTCGTGGGGTCGATGCGGCGGGACCGAGACGTGACGAACCAGCCTGCCCACAGCGCCCGACCCAGCAGCTTGCACCGGCGATTGACCGTCGCCCTTGCGAACGCGTCGGATCGCGCCCGGTTGGCAGAGCTCCTCGCGGGTGACCTCGAGGTGCTGGGCGCCGACGGCCACTCGCCGCTGCTCCGCTCAGAGGACCTGTGGCAGGCGGCCGACGGCTTCGCTCGAGAGCGTGCCGTCGAGCGCAACGAGGCGCGTTCGCGACTCGATGCCGTGGTCGCTCGCACGATGCACGACTGCGACACCGCCCGCCACCAGATGGAGCACCTCACCGGTTGGGTCCGCACGTTGCGCGAGGGCGCCGACTGGGCGACTGAGCTCCACCACTCGCTGCCCGACCACCTCTCCGCCGTGGAAGCGGCTCGCGATGCCCTCGATGCGCGGCGAGCCGAGCAGCGGGTGGCGCAGCAGGACCTCGAGCGGGTCCTCGAGCAGCGCTCCGCGGCGGCCGCCGCCATCGAGGAGGCCGACGCCGAGCTCGCCGACCTGGCCGGGTCCGGCATGGACGAGAGCGGACTGCGGCGCGAGCTCGAAGCCGCCGGGCAGGCCGTCCGCACCACGCACGAGGTCCACGCCACCGCGCTAGCCCACATCGAGGGGCTCCAGATCGAGGCGACCGGGCTGCAGGTGCGGCGTGAGGCGGTCCTGCCCCGCCCCCTCGTCAGTGCCGATCTCGACAGCCCCGAGCTCGCCCCCCTCATCGAGGTCGGGGACGCCCTGGCTGCCATCCACTCGGTGACGATCGACGGCGAGGTCGACCGCACCGCGGCGGCGCTGGCATCGGCGTGGGCAGACCTGCAGGCGGACCTCCATGAGCTCGGCGGGGCCGACGCGGACGCTCCCGATGCCGAGCTGGACCGCGCCCGGGCTCGCTTCGAGCTGGCGTCGTCCGCCCTCGCGGAGCTCGACGCCCAGGCCTCGGCGAGCGCGCTGACCGCCGAGCAGCGTGCGGAGCTCGACGCCGCCCACGCCGCCGTCCACCAAGCCGAGGACAACACCCGCAGCCGTTTCGGCGGCGCCGCTGCTCGCCGCAAGCACGAGCAGGCGCAGGCGGCCGAGCGGGCCCTGCTCGAACAGCGCGGCTTCGGCGGCTACCTCGACGTGGTGCTCACCGGTGGACGGGCCGCCGCGGTGAACCCCGCCCGCGTCGCGGCTGACCGCGAGCACTACGCGGCCAAGGCCGCGCTCGAAGCGCTGGAGCACACGGCGCAGCAGGGTGCCGACCTCGAGCATCTCCAGGGTGAGCGGGCTCGGCTGCTCGAGCAGATCAGCGAGCTTCTCGGCGTCGACCCGGGCGACAACGTGGTCCCGCTGCTCCGGGCCCACCGACCCGTCGCGCAGGCATTGCAGGCTCCCCTCGCCGAGGCCCTGGCCGCGGTCGGTGTCCACCCCGTCGGCATCTCCCTCGACGACGCCGCGGCGGCGTACCTCCAGGCCAACCCGCTGCCCGAGGTCGCGGCAGATGACGACGCTGCAGTCGTCGACGACAGCGAACGCGAAGCCGAGCTGGCCGCCATCGAGGAGCGGTGGGCTGTCCTCGAGGTCGAGCTCCACGAGGCCGAGGCTGAGGTGGACCGGTCCGCCGAGGCGCTGCAGATGGCCGAGCGGTCCGTCGGCGCGTTCGAGAGCGAGCTCACCGTCCGGGCAGGCGAGGACGAGCAGCGGCTCCACCGCTTCGCGGCCGCTGAGCAGCTCCGTGCCCAGATCGAGGCCGTCGCGGGCACCCTGCGCCGCGCCGAGGAAGACGCCCGGCAGGCCGTCGACCTCGCCGCGCAGGCTGTCGCGGCGGCCGAGTCCGGCTTCGAGCAGTCCGCCACGGAGATCGGCGACCTGGCTCGGCGCACCCGCAAGCTCGCCGAGGAGCTCCCCATCGACCAGCGCCCCGAGGGTGACCCGCTGCGCAGCCTCCTGGAGCTCGCGGATCGCCTCCGTGAGCACGCCGAGGTCCTCCGGCCCGAGATCGACCGCGCCGAAGCTGCCGTCGCCACTGCGTCGGTGCAGATGGAGGAAGCGCTCGCCGCGCGGGCGCTCGCCGGCAACGACGACGACGGTCCCCTCGCCGAAGACCTCATCGAGGGCCTCGAGGCGCTCCTCGATGAACCGGGCGACGTGCTCCTCGTCCTCGACGAGCCCTTCGTGGGCGTCGACAAGACCGTGCGGACCGCCCTGCTCGAGGCGGTGCGGACGAGCTCGGCCACCCGCCAGCTCGTCCTCCTCACCGAGGATGCCGAGGTGCTCGGCTGGGCGATCGAGCTGCCAGCAGAGGAGGCCACCGCCATCCCCGCCGACGCCCTCCTCGCCAGCATGCGCACGCCCGCCCCCGACCTGCGCACCCCGGTGGTGGCGGTCGCCGCCCCCGTGGACATCACCGGCCCCGCCACCGGCCCCGACCCCGACCCCGAACCCGCACCCGACCCCGACCCCGAACCCGCACCCGCGCCGACCGCCCGCCGTTGGGCCGGTCAGCGCTGAGCACAGGAGACACGCCGTGTTCCGCACGACCCACATCCGGACCAAGCTGGCAGTGGCCTTGGCCGTGCCCGTGGCCGCGCTCGTCCTCATCGCCGGGTTCGAGGTGCTCGACTCGAAGGCGGAGGTCGACCAGGCCAAGGCACAGGCACAGCTGGCAGAGACGTCCCTCGGCCCAGGCAGCCTCGTCGTGCACCTCCAGGACGAGCGCAACCGCGCCGCGATCGACCTCGTCGGCCTCGGTAGCACCGCCGACCTGCCGGTCGCGGACAACGCGGCCGCCCGGGCCGCGACGGATCCCGCCGCCGTTGACCTCCGCGAGAAGATCACCGACATGGGCGGAACCGTCCGCGAAGCCTTCGACCCGGCCTTCGCCGCCAAGGCCGACCTCAACGAGCTCCGCGCCGACATCGATGCCTACACGGGCCCGACGGACAGCAGGAGCACCGAGTTCGCCGACGAGGTGTTCCAGCGCTACACGGCCATCATCGAGGCCTTCCTCGACAGCACGTCGCAGGTGGTGTCCACCGTCGACGACGCTGGCCTGCGCAACGGCGCCGAGATCGTCGACGCCGCGACGCGCCAGTCGGAGGTGCGTGCGCACATCGTGCAGGTCCTCGTGCGGGCCAGTCTCACGGACGACCTCGACGACGCGCCGGTCCGCCAGGAGGTGGCGGCCCTCTTCGACCGCGGGCTCGTGTTCGACGACTCGATCCGCGCGAACGCCAATGGCCCGTACGCCGGGGTGGGGGATGACACCTTCGCCGAGGCCGGGGTGCAGAGCTTCAACCGCCAGGTCGAGTCGTACCTCGTCGGCCGGGGCGTGAACGTCAACGAGCTGCTCGGAGCGGCCGTGTCCGACCCGACCACCGGCTACGCGGGCCTGCGCGAGAAGGCGGGCACGCTCCTCTCCGTCCAGGCCGACCAGAAGCTCGCTGACGCGACCGCACGGATGCGGTTCTTCACCGGGATCGCCCTGGCGGGCCTCGCGCTTACGCTGATGATCACGTGGCTCGCGAGCCGCTCGATCACTCGCCCGCTCCACTCCCTCAAGGCGCAGGCCGAGGACATGGCCGGCGTCCGGTTGCCCGCCGCGGTCCGACAGATCCTGGAGACGCCGCCCGGCGAGGACGTTGTGATCCCCGAGGTCCAGCCCATCACCGTGAAGACCCGGGATGAGGTGTCCGAGGTTGCCGCGGCGCTCAGCGAGGTGCAGTCGAGCGCGGTCAACCTTGCGGTGGAGCAGGCCGTCCTGCGCCGCAACATCTCGGACTCCTACATCAACCTGGGCCGGCGGAACCAGAACCTCCTCAGCCGCCAGCTCGACTTCATCACGGAGCTCGAGCGCAACGAGACGGACCCCGACAGCCTCGAGGGGTTGTTCCGCCTGGACCACCTCGCCACGCGCATGCGCCGCAATGCCGAGTCGCTCCTGGTGCTCGCGGGGATCGAGCCGCCCCGCCAGTGGTCCGCGCCCGTGAAGGTCGCCGACGTCGTGCGGGCCGCCCTCGGCGAGGTCGAGGACTACCAGCGCTGCGTCGTCCGGCACCTCGAGCCAGCCTCCATGACCGGCGCCGTCGCCGCCGACGTGGCCCACGTGCTCGCCGAGCTCATCGAGAACGCGCTCTCGTTCTCGCCGCCCGACCAGTCGGTCGAGGTGAAGGGACGCCTGACGACCTCCGGCTACACCGTCGCCATCACCGACAACGGCCTCGGCATGTCGGGCGAGGACGTCGAGCGCGCCAACCGCCGCCTCGCCGGCAGGGAGAGCTTCACCGTGGCGCCGTCGCGGTACCTCGGGCACTACGTGGCCGGCCACCTTGCCAGCCGGCTGGGCATCGTGGTCGAGCTGCAGGACAGCCCGGCTGGTGGCATCACGGCCCGGGTCGATGTGCCGATGGGCCTGCTCGCCGACGAGGAGCTCGACCGGACGCTCGCGAAGGCCCCGACACCCGAGCCGGTGCCCGAGCCCGTGGTGGCCGGCCCGGCCCCGGCGGCCGTCTCGACCGAGACGACCCCCAGTGGCCTCCCCCGCCGAGGCGAGCGGAGTCGCCCGCTGGTCGGTGCGACCGAGGCCGCCGTGCTCGAGGAGATGCGCCCGGCGACCTCGACGCCCGAGGATGACGCGGACCAGTCCGACGAAGCAGTGCCGGAGCCTGCTGTGGGCGCCAACACCTCCCCCTCACCGGTGGCACCGGCCGGGCCGACGGCCCTGCCCGCGAGCGGCTTCGGCGGGTTGGCCGTATCCCGTCCCTCAGGCCCCTCGCTGTATACGGTGGCTGCACACCAGGGACGCGCCGAGGTGAACGGGGAGGCCACCGATGAACGCCCCACGGCGAACGGCGTGGCCACCCCCGGTGGCCTCGCGAGGAGGGTGCCGGGGGCCCAACGCCCGGACGCAGGCCTGGCCACGCGAGCACCGGAGCCGTCGGCCCCGGAGCCCACTCGAACGAGCCCTGAGGACGTCTACTCGTTCCTCTCGAACTTCCAGTCCGGTGTGGCCCGGGGTCGGGCCGAGGCCGCCGCGGACACCCCAACGAACCAGGAGGACGGGCGATGACCCAGCAGACCTTGAGCGAGGAGGCACGCAGCTTCAGCTGGCTGCTCAACGGCTTCGTCGAGAAGACGGCCGGCGTCACCGATGCGGTGGCCGTGTCCTCGGACGGCCTGCTCATGGCGATGTCGAGCAGCCTCACGCGCGCGAGCGCGGAGCAGCTCGCAGCCATCATCTCCGGCCTGGTCAGCCTGGGGAACGGGGCCTCCACCTGCTTCGGATTCGACGGCCTCGAGCAGGTCATCGTGACCATGCGTCGGGGCTTCCTGTTCGTGTCGTCGATCTCCGACGGCAGCTGTCTCGGCGTCGTGTCCCAGCGCGGGTGTGACATCGGCCTCGTGGGCTACCAGACGACCCTGCTGGTCGAGCGCGCCGGCGCGGTGCTCACCCCCGACCTCGTGACCGAGCTGAAGCAGGAGATGCTGGTGTCATGAGCGAACGAGACGAAGCGCAAGGCGGCCACGACTTCGTCCGTCCGTTCATCATGACCGGGGGCCGTACCCGTGCGGATCGGCGCGACCTCCGGATCGAGACCATGCTCCAGGCATCGGTCGCCGACATCCCCAACGGCCTCCCGTCGGAGCAGGAGGAGCTCCTTCAGGTGTGCCGGGACGAGCCGCTGTCCGTCGCGGAGGTGGCGGTCAAGCTCCACCTGGTGCCCGGGGTCGTTGCTGTCATCGCAGGCGACCTCATCGCCTCGGGGCTGCTCGACGTCCACCACACCGATCCCGTCGAGATCGAGCTCGACATGCTCACCAAGATGATCGAGCGCGTGCGCGCCATCTGATCCGGACCCTGCAGGAGGAACATCGTGCACGCAACCGAAACACCCCGAACCAGCGCCAGGATCGTCCCCGTCAAGTTCGTCGTCGCCGGCGGCTTCGGCGTGGGCAAGACGACCTTCGTCGGCGCCATCTCAGAGATCGAGCCGCTGCGAACCGAGGCCGCGATGACCTCCGTGTCGTCCGGCGTCGACGACGTCACCCACGTCGGACAGAAGACCACCACGACGGTGGCGATGGACTTCGGCCGCATCACCGTCGACGAGACGCTGGTGATGTACCTGTTCGGCACGCCGGGCCAGGAGCGCTTCGGCTTCATGTGGGACGACATCTGTACGGGTGCCCTCGGCGCCGTCGTGCTGGTGGACACCCGTCGCATCGATCAGTGCTTCCCCGGCATCGACTACTTCGAGGCCAAGGGCATCCCGTTCGTCGTTGGCGTCAACGGCTTCGACGGTGCGCCGCGCTACGCCATCGCCGAGGTGCGAGAGGCGCTCGGCATCGGCGACCACGTCCCCATCATCGAGTGCGATGCCCGGGTGAAGGAGAGCGTGAAGCAGGCACTCATCACGCTCCTCGAGAGCCTCGTGGCACAGGCCCGCGCCAAGGAAGGCGTGGCCTAGCTCGGTGGTCACAGGGTTCGCGTCGCATCCGGTTCGCTGCGCGCTGGCGGTTGTCGGCAGCCTGCTCCTCGGGTGCTCCAGCTCCACTGGGGACGATGTCGGCGTGGCCACGACGGTGCGCCAGTCCTCCACGACCGAGACCTCCATTGCGGCGCCCCCAGCGGCCACCGGGCTCGAGTGGACGCCAGTGCTCCCCGAGCTGGGTCTGCACGATCCCTCGGCCAGCTCGTGGCGCACTGTCTTCGCCACCTCCTTCGAGCAGGACTCGGACCTGGCCGGCTTCTACGTCACCCCCCAGTCACCACTGACCCGTCACTCGGTCGTCGCGGATGCCGTGCACCACCTCGGCGAACGAGCCCATCACGCGTGGCTCACCGGCGAGACCGGCACCGAGCTGGTCGACGGTCCGAACCACCGCGGCTATCCGACTGTCCAGCTCGGCCAACGGCCGGCAGGGTCCTGCCCGTCACCCTGCCTCGTCGACTTCTGGGTGCTCCTGGGCGACACCCCCATCCGCGCTGGGGAGTGGATCAGTCTCGCGACGTTCTCCCCGGATCCATCCGACGCCTGGACTCCCGTCGTCACGGTCAACGTCGGCTCCGAGGGCTGGCTCCATCTCTTCCACGTTCCGACGACGGGCGCCGCCGACCGCGCCTTCCAGGCGACCGGGGCCTTTCCTCTCGGCCGGTGGGTCCGGGTGACGACGCTCCTCGACCTCGACACCGACGGTGGTGCCGCCGCGGTGTGGCAGGACGGCGTGCTGATGTCCGCGGCGGAGCTCGAGGGAGGCGACGGCGACCTCGACCAGCTCCACCTCGGGCTCTATGCCGCGCCACCCATGACCGAGGCCTCGGTGTGGAACGACGACATCGAGGTGCTGACCGAGCGCTGATCGTCGGCGGCTCGAACGGGCGTCGTCCACGTCGCTAGCCTCGGACCCTTACGGGCGCGTAGCTCAGCTGGCTAGAGCGCTGCCCTTACAAGGCAGATGTCGGGGGTTCGAGTCCCTCCGCGCCCACCACGTTCGCCCTGGCCAGGCGCCGTCCGGTCCGTCAACCGAGGGAAGTGGCCGAATCGGTTGCGTACTCTGCAACTGCATGGTGGACGTGAGGCGCGAGCTGGTTGAGCTGTCCAACGAGGTCTGGCAGCGGATTCGGACGCGCATCGGCGGACTGAGTGATGAGGAGTACTTCTGGGAACCGACGCCTGGGTGCTGGTCGATCCGGCAACGTGATGACGGCACCTGGATGGCCGACTGGCCCCTGCCCCGTCCGGAACCCGAACCGTTCACGACCATCGCCTGGCGCTTGTGGCACCTCATCGACATGTACGGCGAGGACAGGGCCCCCCGCTGGCTGGACGTGCCTGTCCAAGGCACGCCGATCGGCCTCGACGACCCTGACGGAGCACCGCCTGCTACGGCAGCAAGTGCTGTAGCTCTGCTCGAACGAGCCCACGACCGCTGGGACGCGCACCTCAGCCTCGCTCAGAACGAGCGCCTCAACGAGAGCGTCGGGCCAGTGGCCGGCACTCGGTACGCCGACCGGACCCGCGCTGCGTACATCCTGCACATGATCGACGAGTTCATCCACCACGGTGCCGAGATCGCGCTGCTACGCGACCTCTGGCGCTGGCAGAACACAACCGTTGCCGACGACCCCCAAGTCGAACGGGTCATCCGCGGCGACTCGATGGTGCTCGACGAGTTCGACCTCGAGACCCCAACCTCAGATCTCGTCGACCAAGCAGCCAGCTACGGCCGCTGGGACCTCGTGATCGGCCTCGTGCAGCGCGGCGCGCCCACCAACAACACGGGTCGAACTCCGCTGCACCTGGCGGCCGGAGCGGGCGAGCTCGAGGTCGTGAAGACACTTCTCGAGCATGGCGCCGACCCGGCCGCCACCGATCCCGAGTTCCATGCCACGCCGCTTCAATGGGCAGAGTTCCTTCGCCGCCCGCTGGTTGCTGAGTACCTCATCGAACGCGCGAGAGGCTCAGACCACCACGACTAAGCGAGTCGTCCGGCGACGGTGGCGGAGCCTCCCGTTGTCACACGCACCCCCGTCGTCCTTTACGCTTTCGACGCGGTCTGCCAGCCTCTCGACGTGTCCTGGACCGACCGGCTGCCCGTTGCACTTCAGCGGCTGGCCCGCCTGGGAGTCGAGGCCGAGGACCCTGAAGACGTGCGTCTCGACAAGGCGATGATCACGCTCGTCGCGAGCCTGATCGCAATGATGTCGTTCGCGTGGATCGCCATCTACCTGGCGATCGGGCTTCCTCGGTCCGCCGCCATTCCCTTCGTCTACCAGCTCTGCGTAGTGGCCTGCCTGGTGGGCTTCGCACGCGTCAAACGCATCCGGGCCGTCCGCACGATCGTGCTCGTGCTCATGCTGGTGCTCCCGTTCGCGCTCCAGTGGAGCCTCGGCGGGTTCGCGAACGGTTCGGCAGTCGCTGCTTGGGCGGGAATTGCTCCGATTCTCGCGTACCTGTTCGGAGCGCGGAGCCGAGCTTCGCTGGCCGCGTTCGTGGTGCTGCTCGCGGTCTCGGGACTGTTCGAGACGACCCTCGCCGACGCCGGCCCCCACATCGACGCGGAGGTCCGTGCGGCCCTCTTCGCCATGAACCTTGCCGGTCCGTCGATCGCGGCGTTCCTGGCTCTGCTCTACTTCACGACCGAGCGCGACCGGACCCGTGCCCAGCTCGCACAACAACATCGGCTCCTCGAGGCTGAGCAGGCGCGTTCTGAACGGCTGCTTCTGAGCATCCTCCCGGCCGCGATCGCGGATCAGCTCCGTGACGGGGCCACGACGATCGCGGAGAGTCAGCCCGATGTTTCGGTCCTGTTCGCGGACATCGTCGCATTCACGCCGCTCGGCGAGGAGCTCGGGGCGCGTGCACTCGTCGACCTGCTCAACGAGGTGTTCATCGTGTTTGACGATCTTGCGGAGGCTGCGGGGCTGGAGAAGATCAAGACGATCGGCGACGCGTACATGGTAGTCGGAGGCCTGCCGACGCCACGCGCCGGTCACCTCGTCGCCTTGCTCGAGCTGGCGATCGCGATGTGTGAGGCAACCTCGCGCGTCAAGACCCCCAAGGGGGAGCCGTTGCAGCTGCGTGTCGGCATCGACAACGGCCCAGTCGTTGCCGGGGTGATCGGACGACGCAAGTTCAGCTACGACGTGTGGGGTGACACGGTGAACACGGCGAGTCGCATGGAGTCGCACGGTGTGCCCGGACGCATCCAGGTCACCGAACGCGTAGCGCAGGCTGCGTGGCAGCAGTTCGACTTCGAGCCACGGACGTCGGTCGAAGTCAAGGGCAAGGGAACGATGACGACGTTGCTCCTCGTCGGCGCGCGGGACGCCCACGCACGATCCCCCGGGGTCCACCCGTAGTCCGCCCGGCCGCTCCTGAGCCCAAGTCGAGCGTAGGGCGAGGTAAAGGCTCGGTAAAGCCTCGCCCGAGGCCGTTGCATTGCCGTGACCCGTCACGGATCCTGTGCCTCAACGGCAGGCTGGTTCGTTGGCCTCGCACCACCCGGGGGTAGCAGATGCGCAGGTCCGTTCTCGTGGTCATGGCGCTCGTTGCGTTGACGCTGGGCGTGGTGACGGCCCCGACGTCGACCGCCGCGCCCGTCCGGGATGGCAAGGAGTGGAACGAGCTCTTCTCCACCACGGGGTTCACGTGGGCGCAGGTCGCGACCGTCTGCCCGACCGACGGCGCCACCCCGTGCCAGGGCACCGTCGGCGGGAAGGACCTCAGCGGCTGGGTGTGGGCCACGTCGGACCAGGTCCTCGAGCTGATGGAGACCTACGCACCGGGGATCGCCACGGCGAATCCACCGTCCTTCTCGGGACCGGAGGCGTTCGGCTACGGCGTCGGCTTCCTCAACGACTTCCGATGGACCACCTACACGTCGTTGACCTACTTCTACCAGGAGTACACCTCCGGCTGGACGGCCTCCCGCGACGCAGACGGACTGCCGATCGGTGGGGGAGCCAGCTTCCAGTACCCGATCTTCGACGGCTCGATCGGGATCGGCTCCTCCCCTGATGGTGCCAGCCTGGACCGTGGCGTGTTCCTGTGGCGAACGGCTGGTCTCGACTACACGGCCCCGGTCGTCGTGCCGGCGGTGGCAGGCACGCTCGGCGCGAATGGTTGGTACCGCTCGCAGGTGTCGGTGAGCTGGAGCGTCAGCGACCCGGAGTCCGCGATCGTCACGACGAGCGGCTGCGAGCCCGCCACCGTGGTTGCTGACACGGGGGGAGTCGGCTTCACCTGCAGTGCCACCTCGGCGGGGCTCGGCGGCCCCGGCTCAGCCACCGTCAGCGTGAAGCGCGACGCCACGCCCCCGATCGTGGCCTGTGGGGTCCGTCCGACCTTCACGCTCGCCCAGTTCCCCGCCTACGTCGCGGCGACCGTGACAGACGCAACCTCAGGGCCGACGACAGCGACCACGTCCGTGCTGGTGAGCACGTCGGCGGCGGGCGCTGGGGCCGCGACCGTGAGTGCCAGCGATCAGGCCGGCAACACCGGCAGCACGAGCTGCCCCTACGACGTCGTGATCCCGACGTGCCAGGGCAAGGTGCCGACGATCGTCGGCACCGGCGGGAACGACGTGCTCACCGGCACGGCCGGGGCGGACGTGATCATCGGCCTCGCCGGAGCCGACACGATCGACGGCGCCGGCGGCAACGACGTCATCTGCGCTGGCGACGGCCCTGATGTCGTCGCCGGCGGTGGCGGCGCCGACGTGATCCAGGGTGATGGCGACGGGGACGACCTCTCCGGTGGCCCCGGCGCTGACGACCTGAACGGCGGCGCCGGATCCGACAGCATCCGCGGCGACGCCGGCAACGACCGGTGCAGCAGCGGCGAAGTCCGCATGAGCAGCTGCGCAGTCATCTACTGAGGACCGGACGTGGTTCGAGTCAGCGACGACCGATGAGGTCGATCACGACCTGTGCCAGCTCGGGTCCGCGGTCTTCCTGCAGGAAGTGGCCGCCGCCCATGATGGTTGTGTGGGGCTGACCCTGTGCACCGGCGACGCGGTTGATCAGGTGCCGCTCGTTGCCCGAGGTGACCGGATCCTGGTCGCTGAAGGCGCATACGAACGGCCGGTCATACGCGGCCAGGACCTCCCACGCGGCGCGGTTGGCGGGAGCCTCGGGATCGTCGGGCGACGTGGGCACGAGGACAGGGAACTGCCGGGCGCCCTCCTTGAAGGTCTCGTCGGGGAACGGGGCGTCGTACGCCGCGATCACGTCGTCTGTCAGGTCGGTGGTGCAGCCGCCGCTGACGATGCGGCCGATGGGCATCGTCGGGACCTCCTGCGAGAACTTCTGCCAGGCGAGGAAGGCGTCGCTCGGCGTCCCGTCGCCGGTGGGCAGGAACGTGTTGGCGGCGACCACGCCCGCGAACCGGTCCGGCTGCGCGGCGACCAGCCGCAGGCCGAGGAGGCCACCCCAGTCCTGGCAGACGAGCGTGATGTCCCGAAGGTCGAGGTGGTCGAACACGTGCGACGAGAGCCAGCTCACATGGCGGGCGTACGTGTAGTCCGTGCGCACGGCCGGCTTGTCGGAGCGGCCGAAGCCGACGAGGTCGGGCGCGACGGCGCGCAGTCCGGCGTCGACGAGCACCGGGATCATGTGGCGGTACAGGTAGCTCCAGCTCGGCTCGCCGTGGAGAAGCAGCACCGCGGGCGCGTCCGGGTCGCCCTCGTCGAGGTGGTACACCCGGAGCGTGTCGCCGTCACCGTCGGGGATCTCCGCGTAGTGCGGCTCGAAGGCGTAGCCGGGCAGGTCCGCGAACCGATCGTCGGGTGTGCGCAGTGCTTCCATTCGAATCCCCCTGAACGAGATGTGACAGTCGGGGTGACTGTAGTTCCGGCGCTCGAAGTCCCGCCGAGGGCCAGGGGCCGTCAGGGGAGGGCACGGTCGCGGAACTGCCGCAGCCCGGTGTCGAGCACCCACTCGTGCCCGAAGCGCACCATCGGTGAGGCCACCTGCGCCACGGCCCGCAGGATCGCGTTGGTGGGGGCGAGCTCCGAGACGAAGTGGAGCTCCGAGCCGCCGGCGATCGGCGCGATCTCGATCCGCGCCCTGCCCTCGATGTCGCCGCTGACCTCCGCGCTCGCGAGGTGCGGCGCGCGGATCTCGTCGAGGTGCACCTCGAACCGCAGCCGATACGGGAGTGGTGGCTGGACGACAGCCGACCATCGCTCGCCGACGGCGAGCGCCTCAGCGTCGAACCCCCGCAACCACGGCCACCACTGACGGTACGCATCGACGCGCGCCATGGCGTCCCACAGTTCCTCCGGCGGCACCGAGAAGGTGTGGCGCCGGTCGGAGCAGATCTGCACGTCAGCCGGCGAGACCCACCGGGCAGCTCACTCCCGTGCCGCCAATGCCGCAGTAGCCCATCGGGTTCTTCGACAGGTACTGCTGGTGGTAGCCCTCGGCGTAGAAGAACGGGGCGTCCCCGACCGGGCGGATCTCGCTGGTGATCTCGCCGTAGCCAGCCGCGGTCAGCATCGCCTGGTACCGCTGACGGCTGGCTTCGGCCAACGGGAGCTGGTCGGCCGTGGCATAGATCGCCGAGCGGTACTGCGTGCCGCGGTCGTTGCCCTGGCGCATGCCCTGGGTGGGGTCGTGGTCCTCCCAGAACGTCGCGAGCAGGGTCTCGTAGCTCACCGTGGCCGGGTCGTACGCGACGAGCACGACCTCGGTGTGGCCGGTGCGACCGGTGCAGGTCTCCTCGTAGGTCGGGTTGGACGTGTGGCCCCCGGCGTAGCCGACTGCCGTGGAGAACACGCCGTCGAGCTCCCAGAACTTGCGCTCGGCGCCCCAGAAGCACCCCATGCCGAACACGGCGGTCTCGATGCCCGGCGGGAACTCGGGCCCGAGCGGGGCGCCGTTGACGTGGTGGTGCCCCGGGATGGGCATGCTCTGCGGGCGGCCGGGGAGGGCGTCGGCGGCGTCGATGAGCTGGGTCTTGTCGCGTCCGAACATGCGCCCCAGGCTAGGGGCTCCGTGGCTCAGCGACTCGCGAGCCATCGCTGCGCGGCCAGCGCGCCGTGCTCGCCCTTGTACGAGCCCAGCTCGGGGGACCAGTGGTCGATGGCGTCGGCCAGCCGGTGGGAGACCTCGGGCCGCTCGGCGAGCACCGCGAGCGGCACCTGCTGCGTGCGGATCGTGAAGAGCACCACGTCGGCGCTTGTCAGCCGGCGAAGGGTCTGCCGCTCGCTCCGGAGGTACAGGCCCTCCGGCGGCGTGACGGCCTTGGGTGGGGTGGGGTGGGGGAGGAAGTACGACGCGTCGTCGTGGATGCTCCAGTTGCGGCGCCACACCGGGCGCTCGGGCCGCAGCCGCTGCAGGAACGTGTCGACCTTGGCGGCGAGCTCGTCGCTGTAGTGCGCGACAGGCCCGTGCACCGCGGCCATGGGTCGCCCGAGCTTGTCGGCCAACCGCCAGTACGACGGGAAGCAGAGGGAGGCCGCGTCGAGGTGCGGCGCACCGTCGCGCAGCACCATCAGGCACAGGTCCTCCTGGACGAGCCGCCCGGCGGCGTCGAGTGGATGCCGACCCGTGGGCGGGGCGGGCGCGCCCGTGGCGGCCAACACGAGGTCGAGCACCTCGGCAGACGCCGCGGCGACCGGCGGTGTGTCGAGGGCGGCGAACACCTCCGCATGTCGGTCGGCCAGCAGCGTCTGCTTGTGGGCGAGGTCGCGGTCGCGATCGGCGTCTGCGATCAGCCACGTCGCCGGGTCGAGGTTGCGCGTGGCCATCGACAGCCACGGTGGGCCGGGCTCCAGGGACAGCTCATCGAGCCACGCGGGGACGCTCATGCGGACCACGCTGGCACAGAGGTCAGTCCAGGCGCATCGGCGTGTGCGGGATGCCGTCCTCGACGAACTCGTCGCCGGAGGGTGTGAAGCCGTGGCGCCCGTAGACCTCGACGAGGTGCGACTGGGCATCGAGCACGACGGGTCGGCGGACGATCGTGAGGGCGTGGTCGACGAGCCAGGCGGCCAACCGTCGGCCACGGTGCGCGGGATCGGTGACGACCCGCCCGATCCGGTGGCCGCCGCCCGGCTCCGTCAGCAGGCGGACGTAGGAGGCGACGGTGCCGTCCGCGGTCGAAAGCCAGAGGTGGGTGGTGCCCGGTTCGAGATCACGCCCGTCGGGGTCGAGGTAGGCGCAGGCCTGCTCGACGACGAACACCTGGGACCGGAGGCACAGCGCTCGATACAGGTCATCCGGCCGGATGTCGGCGGCAGTCGCCACATGCAGGGTGAGGCCCTCATCCACCGTCGGGACCGTACCGGGCTTGCCCGTGCGGTAAGGCGCGCCACGCGTCCGGGTGTCGTAGCGCGTGCATAGGGTGAGCCCGATGTCCGCTCCTGGTCCTGCCGCGCTCGGCCGAGCCGTCATCGTGGGGCCCGGAGCCGAACCGCCGGCGGCGTGGGCCTCGGCCGACCGCATCGTGATCGACGAGCCCGCGCTGGCCGATCCCGGTGATGTCGTCGGCCTGCTGCACGAGGCGTGGCGCACCCGGACGCCGGTGGTGATCGAGCTCGCAGCCGATCCCGCCCGCTTCCGATCCGCGGGGGCGTTCGACGAGCCGCCGTGGCTGCTGAGCGCCGGCTTCGAGCCCTGGGCCGACCGGCTGCACTTCCTCGTTTGGGCCAACAGCTACGACGCCCGGGCCAACGGTGAGCCCGTCTGGTGGTGGGGGCGCAAGGCTGTCCGCCTCGGTGCGAGCGAGGGAGGGACGGCCGATGTCGAGCTCCCCGACGGCACCGCGGCGTGGATCGACGGTGGCCCGCGATCCCCGCTGAAGGTGCCCATCAAGCGCGCGGCGGTCGTCCACAGCGACTCCATCGAGCTCGGCCGCCTCACGCCGCAGCCGGCGCGGGTGGCGCCGACCGCGGTGCTGGCACCCGACCAGCTGGAGGCTGTCGCCCACGGCGCGGGACCGGCGAGGATCATCGCACCCGCGGGATCGGGCAAGACCCGGGTCCTCACCGAGCGCTACCGCCACCTTCTCGTCGATCGCGCGTATGAGCGCGAAGCTGTCGTCGCGCTCGCCTACAACAAGAAGGCACAGGAGGAGATGGCGGAGCGTCTGCCCGGTCTGGGTGCGCGCATCCAGACGCTCAACGCGTGGGGCTACGGCATCCTGAGCCGAGCGCTCGGCCGTCGGCCCGAGCTCCTCGACGAGCGCGAGGTGCGCTCGATCGTCGAGAAGCTGGTGCCGAGCAAGCAGCGGCGCGTCAACACGGACCCGATCGCGCCCTACCTCGACGGGCTCTCGCTGATCCGCCTCGGCCTGCGCGACCCGCAGGAGGTCGAGGACAGCCTCGACGATGTCACCGGCCTGGCGGCTGCCTACGAGCCCTACCGGGAGGCGCTCCGCCGTCGCGGGGCGATCGACTTCGACGAGCAGGTCTTCGGTGCGCTCGAGGCGCTGCTGCACGACGGCGAGCTGCGGCGAGCCGTGCAGGCCGACCACCGGCACCTCCTCGTCGACGAGCTACAGGACCTCACCCCCGCTCATGTGCTGCTCGTGCGCCTGGCCGCCGGTCTCGCCGCCGACGTCTTTGGCGTCGGCGACGACGACCAGTCGATCTACGGGCACGTCGGAAGCGACCCGCGCTTCCTCGTCGACTACGCGCGCTACTTCCCGGGCGCGGCCGAGCACGCTCTCGAGGTCAACTACCGCTGTCCAGCGCCGGTCACCCACGCGGCCGCCACGCTGCTGTCGTACAACGACGTGCGGGTGGCCAAGGCGATCCGGCCGGGACCCGATGTCGTCACGGACGACCACGCCTTCGCGGTGAAGACCCACGCCGCCGACACGGGTGCGCGGGCGCTCGTCGACGCGGTCGAGGGATGGCTGGCCGAGCCGGATGTCGAGCCGTCCGAGGTGGCCGTGCTCACGCGAGTGCAGTCGCTGCTGCTGGCGCCGCACGTCGTGCTGGCCGACGCCGGGGTGGCGGTCGACTCGATCCTCGACGAGAGCGTCCTCGCGCGCCTCGGGGTGCGCGCCGCGCTCGCCTACGTGCGCATCGCGGTCGACCCCGAACACGTGAGCGGCGCCGATCTCAGCGAGGTGCACCGCCGGCCCAGCCGCGGCCTGCCGCAGTGGGCCACCAAGTGGCTCGACAAGTGCCGGTCGGTCGACGACGTGCGGCGCGCCGCCGCTCGCATCGACGACCCCAAGGTGGGGCAGAAGCTCGACGACCTCGCCGTCGACCTCGGCCGGCTGGCGTCGCTCGCCAAGGCCGGCGCCACGACCCGCGACCTGCTCACGGCAGTGCGCGACGACATCGGCCTCGGCTCGGCCATGACCCTCCTCGACAGCTCCGGCGGGGCCAGCGGCTCGCACCTCGACGATCTCGAGGCGCTCCTCCAGGTGGCCGACCTCCACTCCGATGCGGGCTCGTTCGAGGCCTGGCTCCGCCGGACGTTCCACCGCGAGCGCGTCGAGGGAGGCGTCACGCTCTCGACGATCCATCGGGTGAAGGGCCGCGAGTGGGACCGCGTCGTGGTGTTCGGCGCGACCGAGGGGTTGATGCCGCACCGCCTGTCCTCCGATGTGGAGGAGGAGCGGCGGATCCTGCACGTCGGCATCACGCGGGGCAGGGAGCGGGTGCTGGTGCTCGGTGACCGCTCCCGGCGCAGCCCGTTCTTCGCGGAGATCGACGGCAGCGCGGCCCGCGGCCAGGTGCGGGCGACGGTGGCCGCGGCCGCCGTGCCGGTGGTCACGGCCACCCGCAAGGCACCCGTGGCGCGCACGACGCTCCCCGCGGAGCTCGGCCAGACCGTCAAGGTCCTCGGCGGCTACGAAGGCGAGATCGACACGATCGAGGAAGGTGGGGTCCGTCTTCGTCTCGACGACGGCGGTTCGTTCTTCATCCCCTTCGGCGAGCGGATCACGGTCGACGGCAACCCGCGCACCCTCGCCCGGCCGCCGTCCCCGCTCACCGTGGCGGCGGGCGAGCGCCTGCGCGCCTGGCGGCTCGAACGATCCAAGGCCGACGCCGTGCCCGCCTACGTCGTGCTCAGCGACAAGCACCTCGACGGCATCGCCGAGCGACATCCCACGTCCCTGGCCGAGCTGCGCGCGTGCCCCGGGATCGGCCCGGCCAAGCTCGAGTCCTACGGCGACGAGATCCTCGAGGTGCTGGCGACCGTCGTCCCTCCGCGGGACCCGTGACGTGTTCTGTGTGCGCTGGTCACCGGCATGCGGTGGTGGGCGCACACAAGAAGCAGTCCGGGGTGAGGTCAGCCGAAGGTGACGACGCCGTAGGTGACGCAGAGCCCGGCGGCGTTGATCAGCAGCACTGCCGCGATCACGACGATCGCAACCCGCCGCCTCCACCCGGGCTCGGCATGGGTCGACGCAGCGGGCGGCGGCATGTACCACTCCGGCAGGAGCGCACCAGCCGGCGCGCCCAAGGCCCGGATCGGCACTGCGTCGTCTCCGAGCGCCGGCTCTCGCGGTGCGGCCAGTGCAAGGGCCGCCAGCTCCTCGTCGCTGAGCGCATCCGTCACACCAGCACCGTACCGCCGCCGGTCACTGCCCTAGCGTGGACCCTCACCGGTCGGTGTGCGCCCAACGTCGCCATGCGGTGTGCAGCGCACACAGAAGGCGGGGTGGGGACCCAACCGAACGGCCGGCTGGCGGGTGAGAGGTGCGTCATGGACGAGGGGGGCTCCGTCGAGGAGCTGTTCGACCGCCACTACGCGGCGATCGTGCGAGCGCTCGCGGTGGCCTTCGACGACGCAGAGGGAGCCGCGGACGCCGTGCAGGAGGCCTTCATCGAAGCCGACCGGCGCTGGGGAAGCATCAGCAGGTACGACGACCCGGCGGTGTGGGTCCGTCGCGTGGCGATCAACCGTCTCCGCAACGGCCACCGCAACCAGCGGCGGCGAGCGGCGATCGTGGCGACGATCCGTCCGATCATCGCTGAGGACCTGACGGATGATCTGCTGGACCTCCGCCGCGCGATCGATTGCCTCCCCGAGAAGATGCGCCTCGCCGTCTGCCTGCACCACGTGGCAGGGATCCCGATCGACGAGGTGGCCGCCACGCTCGAGGTGAGCGAGGGCACCGTGAAGTCGAACCTCCATGACGCCCGTCTTCGCCTGCGCGCCGAGCTGGAGGACCGAACGAATGGCTGACGACCTCGACGCCCTGCACCGCCTCGCCCCCGAAGTCGACATCGACCGGGCCAAGGTGGCGTTCCGCCGCCGGCGCGGCCGCGCCCGCTCGCTCCGGCGCGGCCTGATGGCGGCCACGGCCGTCACCGTGCTGGTGTCGGGGACTGTCGCGGTGGTCGTCAACATCGATGACGATGCCCCGGTCGTCGCCGGTCCTCGCGAGGAGGTGCCGACCGGGCCGATCACCTTCGAGGTCCTCACGGTCGCCCGGGCCAGCGACCAGATGGGCACGCTCCGCTCAGCGACGGACGACGGCGGGTACGTCAACCTATGGAAGTACGCCAACGCGGGTGAGCCCCGCCCTGGGGTCGACTTCGACGAGCAGGTCGTCGTCAGCATCACCATCCCCGACAACGCGTGTCCACCGGAGCTCACCGCCTTCGATCGCGATGGGGGTGTCATCACGCCGGTCTTCGTCGAGCCGGAGGGCGGCTGCGACGACCCGCTGATCCCCAAGACCTACGTCGTCGCGCTTGACCGGTCGACGCTCGGCGCGACGTTCACCCTCCGCCTGCCTGCGAGCGACGTGTACGGCTACGCCGAGCAGCGGATGATGGTGGTGCTGGAGCCCGGCGAGATCTCTCACGGGGGGTTCCCGACCGTGTGGGCGCAGGATCCCACGCCCTCCGCGGAGGGGATGGCGGCAGAGGTGACGGGAACCCTCCGCTACGACTCCGAGAACGACTGCTTCCTCCTCGACCAGGGAGAGCTGTCGTACCCGGTGGTCTGGCCCGCGGGCACGGTCGGCGCCATCACCGGCCCAGGCGTCGTGCTGCCTGACGGCCAGGCCGCCCGCGTCGGTGACGAGCTGTACGGCGGGGGTGGCTACCTCGATGTCGCCGACGACTACGGCATCCCGGACGCGTGTCTCCCCGACACGCGCGAGGTGGCCGTCTACAACCCGAATGAGGCCGTCGCCGTCAACACTGGAACGGACGGAAACGACGAGCGCCACGGTCGCGTGGCCGGAAGGTTCCTCGCAGTCGGAGGTCCCTACGGCACTGCCGAAACCCCCCTGTCTGGAACTATCACCGCGACGAGCATGGGTGGCGGCAACACCACTGTCGTTGCCACCGGTGGCGTCTTCGAAGTCGAGCTGCCCGCCGGCACCTACACGTTCACGGGTGTGTCACCGCAGTACCAGGCCTCTGACTCGACGTGTCCCGCGGCCGGTCCCGTGTACGTCGACTTCGACGTCACCGCGACCGTCGAGGTGGTCTGCGAGCGCAAGTGAGGCCACAGGCCGCGGAGTGCGTCTCCGAGGGGTCCCGTCGAGGTACCGGGAACACCCAGCCACCTCAGCGGTGGACAAGTGTTCCCAGAAGCGCAGGAGTCGCCACACGTGGGGTTGTGACCTCCCCGTAGCCTGTGGGCATGGCTGACACGGTGCTGCAGACGGTGCCGCTGGGGTTCCAGTGGCCGACGACCGACACGTTCCTCTTCTGCGTGCACCATGACGACGCGTACCCGCCGGGCAACGACGTGGCGGGGCCCGCGGTGTCGCTGGAAGGGCGGGACCTGGGCCAGGACTTCGAGGGCCTCGACGGCTGGCGGATGTACCACGGCCGCGAGGTGCCGGGCTTTCCGAACCACCCGCACCGGGGGTTCGAGACGGTCACCTACGTCCGCAAGGGCCTCATCGACCACTCCGACTCGCTCGGTGCCGCAGCAAGGTTCGGGCGCGGCGACGTGCAGTGGCTGACGGCCGGTGAGGGCATCGTCCACTCGGAGAGGTTCCCGCTCCTCGAAGCGGAGCAGCCGAACCCGCTCGAGCTGTTCCAGATCTGGCTCAACCTGCCCGCGGAGGACAAGCTCGTCGAGCCGCACTTCTCGATGCTCTGGAACGGCGACATCCCGCGACTTCACGCCGATGGCGTGGCGGTCACGGTGATCGCGGGCGAGCTGGCTGGCTTGATACCACCTCCGCCGCCCCACGCACTCGTGGGCCAGCCGACCGGACGCCGACGTCGCCATCTGGCACCTGCGCTTCGAGCCGGGCGGCCGTTGGACGTTGCCCCGGGCCAAGGGCGCCGACACCGTCCGCACGCTCTACCTGTTCGACGGCGGCGGCCTCGTGATCGACGGCACCGACGTCGCACCGAGCACCGGCGCGGTGGTGCGCTCGGATGTGGACATCGCCCTCGAGAGCCGTGACGGTGCGGACCTGCTGGTGCTCCAAGGCCGTCCGATCGGCGAACGGGTCGCCCGCTACGGCCCGTTCGTGATGAACGAGGAGCACGAGATCGAGCAGGCCTTCGCCGACTACCGCGAGACTCAGTTCGGTGGCTGGCCATGGCCCTCGGAGGAGCCGGTCCACCGCCACGCCCAGGGCCGCTTCGCCCGCCGGCCCGACGGCACCGTGGAGGAGCCCGCTCGAGCCTGAGGATTCACGGGAACGTCCCGTCGCTGCCATCTCTTGGCAGGGATCGCCCCGTACGCTCTCCGGAGGGATCGCCACCGAGGGGGACAGATGGCCGAGCTCGATCGAACCGTGTGGACCGCACCGGTCCGCAACGTGGTCTGGGTCGCCGCCCGGTTCGGGTACCGATAGCACGATGGCCGACCGCGCCCGCCCCGTCACGCGTCGTGACGTCATCGAGCACCTGCGGGCGCACGACTGCCGTCCCTCCGACGGCCCTGTGAAGGTCGGCATCGAGCAGGAGTGGCACACCTACGACCTCTCGCAGCCCGACCGCCACCTGCGCCCGGACGAGGTCCTCGGCGCCGCCACCCTCGGCGGACCGTTGCCGAAGCGGAGCACGGTCACGGTCGAGCCAGGCGGCCAGGTGGAGATCGCCACCGCACCGGCCGACCCGTGGTGGTGCTCGCTCGACGCCCTCCGCATCGACGGTGCCGAGGTTCGCCGGCGGCTCGCGGATGCCGGGATGGCGGTGTTGGCGGCCGGCATCGATCCGTTCCGCCCGCCCGCTCGCACGCTCACCAAGCCGCGCTACGACGCCATGCAGGCGTACTTCGACGACTGGGGGCCGGAGGGCCGCCGGATGATGTCGAGCTGCGCGTCGATCCAGGTGAACATCGACTCCGGCAACGCCGAGACCCTGGCCCGCCGTTGGGACATCGCCCACCGCATCGGACCCGCGATCGCGGCGGCGTTCGCGTGCTCGCCCGCGCCGTTGCACCGCTCTGAGCGGCTCGCGATGTGGAACGCGATCGACCCGACGCGCACGAAGCCGGTGCTCGCGTCCGGTCGGCTGGCGGAGGACTGGAGCGACTATGTGCTGGCGGCGCGCCTGATGCTCCTGCACGAGGACGACGACAGCTGCTCGCCGGTGGCCGTTCCGATGTCCTTCGGGGAGTGGGTCGACGAGGGCATCGCGGGCCGCCGTCCGACCCTCGCCGACCTCGAGTACCACTGCACGACGCTGTTCCCGCCCGTGCGGCCACGCGGTTGGCTCGAGGTGCGCTGGCTCGACTGCCTGCCGGCGGGGCTGGCCGAGGTCGCCAGCGCGGCCGTCACCGCGCTCCTGATCGACGAGCAGGCCGGGGAGGCCGCGATCGAGGCCTGCGCGACCGTCGACCGCGTCGCCTCCTGGACCACCACCGCCAGCCTCGGCACGCACGACCCCGATCTCGCCGACGCCGGCGCAGTGACCCTCGCCGCCGCGGCCGAGGCGCTGGATCGCACGGACGCGCCGTCGGCCTGGGCCGAGGCAGTCTCCGATGCCGGGCGACGCTGGCCCGCCAAGGGGCGATCACCCGCCGACGACCTCGAGGATCGCTTGGCCACCGGCGCGACCTTGCTCGACCTCGCCGATCCGCCCCAGGAGGTGCTTTGGTCGTGAGCGATGCCGCCGCCCTCGCCGGGGCCCTCGATGCCTCCCGGGAGTGGTTCCTGTCGATCCTCGAGCCGTTCGAGGAGCCGGTGCTGCGCCGCCAGCACGACGTGCTGATGTCACCGCTGCTGTGGGACCTCGCCCACGTCGCCAACTACGAGGACCTCTGGCTCGTGCGAGCGCTCGGTGGTGAGCCCACGCGGACGGGGCTCGACGACCTGTACGACGCGTTCAAGCAGCCGCGGCGGGTGCGGGAGGCGCTTCCCCTGCTCGACCTCGGCGAAGCCCGCGCCTACGGCACCGCGGTGCGAGCGCGCGCGCTCGAGCTGCTCGAGGACAGCGATGTCGGTCCCGGCGCGCCCGATCCGCTCCTCCGACACGGGTTCGTCCACCAGATGGTGGCCCAGCACGAGCACCAGCACGCCGAGACGCTGCTGGCGGCGATCCAGCTCCTGCCGCCGGAGGAGGAACACGTCCTGACCGCGCCGGCGCCGCCGCGCGCGCAGGTGGTGCCGCCCGCCGAGGTCGTCGTCCCGGGTGGTCCGTTCACGATGGGCACCCACGACGCGGCCAGCCTCGACAACGAGCGTCCGGCGCACGAGGTCGACGTTCCCGAGTTCTGGATCGACGCCGCGCCCGTCACCAACGGGCAATACCGTCACTTCGTCGGGGCCGGTGGCTACGACGACGCTCGGTGGTGGAGCGAGCGAGGGTGGGCGTGGCGCACGGAGGCGGGCCTGGTCGCGCCGCAGTTCTGGCGGCGGGACGGCGCTCGCTGGGCACGGCTTCGCCTTGGCGCGGTCGAACCGCTGCCGGATGACGAACCCGTGCAGCACGTCGGTTGGCACGAGGCGGATGCCTACGCGCGCTGGGCGGGACGTCGCCTCCCCACGGAGGCAGAGTGGGAGAAGGCGGCCCGGTTCGACCCCGCGACGGGTCGCAGCCGGCGCTGGCCGTGGGGCGACGACGAGCCCACTGCCGCGCGCACGAGCCTCGGGCAGCGACACCTCGGCCCTGCACCCGTGGGCGCGTACCCCGCCGGGGTGAGCGCGGCCGGCTGCCACCAGATGGTCGGGGACGTCTGGGAGTGGACGGCGAGCGACTTCCTCGCCTACCCCGGGTTCGAGTGGTTCCCGTACGCCGAGTACTCCGACGTCTTCTTCGGGGGCGACTACAAGGTGCTGCGGGGCGGCTCCTGGGCCACGCACCCGAGCGTGGGCCGCGCCACCTTCCGCAACTGGGACCATCCGATCCGGCGCCAGATCTTCGCCGGCTTCCGCACCGCAAGGGACGCGTGAATGTGCCGCCACCTCGCCTACCTCGGCCCGCCTCGGTCGCTGTCGTCGCTCCTCTACGAGCCCGAGCACTCGCTCGAGCAGCAGAGCTGGAAGCCCCGGTACCAGCGCCAGGGCGCGATGAACGCCGACGGCTGGGGCGTCGGGTGGTGGGATCCGCTCGCGCGGCCCGAGCCAGCGCGCTATCGCACGGCGTCACCGATGTGGACCGACCGGTCGTTTCGATCGGTGGCGGAGGTCGTGAGCGCAGGTGCCATCCTGGCGGCGGTCCGCAGCGCTACGCCGCCGTCGCCCATCGTCGACACCGGCAACGCCCCGTTCACCGCGGAGTCTTGGCTGTTCTCCCTCAACGGCTTCGTGCGTGACTTCCGCGGTCCCGTCGGCCATGGGCTGCGCGGACTCATCACCGAGCGGCGGGCCGTCCACATCGACGGCACCAGCGACTCCGAGGTGCTCTTCGCTCTCGTGCTCGACGCACTCGACGAGGGGGCTGCCCCCGAGCAGGCGCTCGCCCGCGCGGTGGGCGAGGCGGTGAGCCGGTCGGAGGCCGTCCTCAACCTGCTGCTGTGCGACGGGCACACCATCCTCGGCACCACGTTCGGCAACTCCCTGTTCGCGCTGCAAGGCACCGGGCTCGCGACCGGCGGCGTGCTGGTGGCCTCGGAGCCCCTGGACGACCGCGATGGCTGGGTCCCCGTACCCGAGCGCTCGATCATCCGGGCGACCTGCACCGACCTCGAGATCTTCCCGCTCACTGCCCACGGAGGACCGTCATGACCCCCGCCCGCATCGACGACCGCTGCACGATCGACGTGCTCCTCACCGAAGCCGACTTGGCCGGGGCGCTCCGCCGCGACGCCCGCGCCGGCCTCACCGCGACGCCGAAGCACCTGCAACCGAAGTGGTTCTACGACGAGCGCGGGTCGCTCCTGTTCGACGACATCACCCGACTCGACGAGTACTACCCGACCCGGCGGGAGACCGAGATCCTCGAGCGCGAAGCCAGCGCCATCGCCGCCCGAACCGGTGCCACGAGCCTCCTGGAGCTCGGCTCAGGCACCTCGACGAAGACCCGCCTCCTCCTCGACGGGCTCGCCGCCCACGGCACGCTCGCGCGCATCGTCCCCTTCGACGTGTGCGAGCCGATCCTCCGGAGCGCCGGTCCCGAGCTGGCGGCCCGCTACCCAGACGTGCGCGTCGACGCGGTGGTGGGCGACTTCGAGGAGCACCTCGGTCGGCTGCCGATGGAGGGCACCACCCTCGTGGCGTTCCTCGGCGGCACGATCGGCAACCTCACGCCCGCTGGCCGGGCCAAGTTCCTCGCCGAGCTCACCGACCAGATGGCTCCGGGCGACTGGCTGCTCCTCGGCACCGATCTCGTCAAGGACCCGGCGCGCCTCGTCGCGGCCTACGACGATGCGGCCGGCGTGACGGCGGAGTTCAACCGCAACGTCCTCCACGTCCTCAACCGGGAGCTCGACGGCGACCTCGCGCCGTACCGCTTCGGCCACGTCGCCCGGTGGGACCGCGAGCAGCAGTGGATCGAGATGCACCTGCGGGCGGAGGGGGCGCAGCACGCCCGACTCGGCGCCGTCGACCTCGAGCTCGACTTCGCGGACGGTGAGCTCGTCCACACGGAGATCAGCGCCAAGTTCACCCGTGCGCGCATCGAGGGAGAGCTTGCCGCGGCGGGCCTGGAGGTCGACCAGCTCCTCACCGACGCCGCCGGCGACTTCGCGCTCACACTGTCCCGCAAGGGCTGACCCGGGGTCGGCCTAGCCTGGGGCGATGGCCGAGTACACCGCCCCGCTGCGCGACATCCGCTTCGTCCTCGAGCACCTCGCCGACCTGTCGGGCGTCGCGGCGCTCCCGGGCTTCGAGCACGTCGACACTGACGCCGTCTACGCAGTCCTCGAGGAGAACGCCCGCTTCATGGAGGACCTCGTCGCGCCGGTGAACCGGATCGGCGACGTGCAGGGGAGCGTCCGGAACGACGACGGTACCGTCACGACACCCGACGGGTTCAAGGAGGCCTACAACGCCTACGTCGACGCCGGTTGGAACGGCGTGGCCTTCCCCATCGAGTACGGCGGCGGCGGCTTCCCGTGGCTGGTCGGCATCGCGATGCAGGAGGTGCTCACCAGCGCCAACATGGCCTTCTCGATGTGTCCGCTGCTCAACCAGGGAGCGGTCGACATGCTCCTGCACCACGCGTCGGAGGAGCACCGGGAGACCTACCTCCCGAAGATGATCACCGGCGAGTGGACCGGCACGATGAACCTCACCGAGCCGCAGGCGGGCTCGGATGTCGGCGCGCTCAGCACGAAGGCCATCCCCCAGGCCGACGGCACCTACCGGATCACGGGCACGAAGATCTTCATCAGCTTCGGCGAGCATGACATGAGCGGGAACATCATCCACCTCGTCCTCGCCCGCACCCCGTCCGCGCCGCCTGGCACCAAGGGCATCAGCTGCTTCATCGTGCCGAAGTACCTCGTGAACGACGACGGCACGCTCGGAGCGCGCAACGACGTCACCTGCGTGAGCATCGAGCACAAGATGGGCATCAGGGCCAGCCCCACCTGCGTGCTCAGCTACGGCGACGCCGGCGACGGCGCCGTCGGCTACCTCATCGGCGAGGAGAACGCCGGCATGCGGTACATGTTCACGATGATGAACAACGCGCGCCTCTCGGTGGGCCTCGAGGGCCTGGCGCTCTCCGAGCGGGCGTTCCAGATGGCGCTCGCCTACGCCAACGAGCGCAAGCAGGGCCGCGCGCCCGGCGCAGCGGCCGGCGAGCAGTCGTCGATCGTCGACCACCCGGACGTGCGTCGCATGCTGCTCACGCAGCGCGCCTCGATCGAGGCGCTGCGCGGGATCATCTACGCCAACGCCGCGGCGATCGACCGCGCGGCTCGGCACGAGGACGAGGCGACGCGCATCGCCGCGGGCGAGCTCGCCGACATCCTGACCCCGGTGTCGAAGGGCTGGGGCACCGACCTCGGCGTCGAGCTCACCAGCCTGGCGCTGCAGGTGTTCGGCGGGATGGGCTACATCGAGGAGACCGGCGTCGCGCAGCACTACCGCGATGCCCGCATCGCGCCGATCTACGAGGGCACCAACGGGATCCAGGCCATGGACCTCGTGGGCCGCAAGCTCCCGATGCGCGCCGGCGGTGCCATCGCCGACTACCTCGGGTACATGGACGCGACGCTCGAGGATCTCCGGCGCGCGGACGACGACCTCGCGTCGATCCGGACGGCCCTCACCGACGCGCTGGCCGGGCTGCGCACCGCGACCGATTGGCTGCTCGCCAACGGCCTCGCCAACCCGCTCGACGCCCTGGCCGGCGCCTCGCCATACCTGCGACAGTTCAGCCTCGTCACCGGTGGCTGGGTGATGGCGAAGCAGGCCCTGCGGGCCACCGCGCTGCTCGCCGACGCGACGCCCGCCGACAAGGCCTTCTACGAGGGCAAGACGCTCACCGCCCGCTTCTTCTGCGAGCAGATCCTCCCCCAGGCCGCTGGGCTCATCCCGGCGGTGACCGCCACCAACCGCGACCTCGCGGCAGCAGTCTTCTGATCGTCGTCGCTCGCCTCCGGCGAGCTCCTCCGAGCGGAAGGGACGGCCTTCGGCCGACTCACTGCTGGTCGGGGGACGGCGGAGCCGCCCCCTCCCGGGCGAATGGGGCACGCGGTGCGTTCCCCCCTCACACTCCCCCCTCCACCCGTCCGTATGACGCAACGCCGTACGAAGGGGCGGCAGGGGGTGTGGGGGACAGAGGCTCCTGCCGGAGTCCCCCACCCGCGAAAGACCGGCTCCGCCGTGGCCGAGCACCAGCCCTCAGCGCGCCCGTGGGGTGCACCACCCAGCTCGGAGGAGCTCGCCGCAGGCGAGCGACGGCGACTAGATCCGTCCCTGGCCGAGGAGGTCGATGTAGCTCTTGCGCTCCACGACTCGCTGGAGGCGGTGGTACGCGTGGAGCTCAGAGAGCATGTGGGGTGGCGCTTGCGGTGGTGACGCGAGGAGGTCCCGCACGTCGTAGGCGATGGAGTACACCCGGACGCGGTCGATCTGGCGCGGGTACTCGAACAGGGACGGGTAGGCGGCCGCCAACCACCACGGCACCTCGGCGTAGTCCTCGGTCGTCGTGCGGTCCACGTGTTCCTCGGACACGTGCAGCTGGGGGTACGCGGCGCAGCGCAGGAGGATGTCGAGGTCGAGATCGCGCGGCCCGGGACGGGCCCACTCGACATCGAGGAGGGCCGTGACCTCGCCATCGTGCCAGAGGACGTTCTCGAACGTCATGTCGCCGTGCACCAGCGTCTCCGACTCGCACGGGATCAGCGCGGGCGACAGGCGCGTGACGAGGTCGGCGGCGTCAGCGAGCATCACCGTGTCGACGTGGTCGAGCTCCATCGCACGCTGGAGAGCTGCAACGACCGGTCTGGTGGGGTCGGCGGCGCATGTCTCGAGGAGCTGGGGAGCGTTCTCGATCGGAGGCAGGTCAGCGGGCGCCGGCGTGCGGTGCAGCGCGGCCAGCCGCGCCGCCATCTGCTCGATCGCCCGGTAGCGGTCGGCATCGCTGAGACACGGCCAGACGTGGGCGAGCGGCTCACCGGGGACCCGCTCCGCGACGAGCCAGTCCTCGCCGCGCCCTCCGCCATGGGCGACGACCCTCGGGTAGCCCACCTCGGGCGGCAGGGCCGCGGCGACGAGGGCCTCCCGGTAGAGGCGGTTGCTCGGCCGGCGGTTCACCCGCACGGCGTGGGTGGGGGTGAGCCACACCTCGTTGGTGACGCTGCTCACCGGATCGAGGGGGACGGTGGGGTCGAGTCCCGCGCCGCGCAGGGCCGTCCGAGCTCTGATCTCGGCCAGTGTGTTGCCCGTCTCGTGCTGTCCCGATCTCATGGCCGCCGGTCGAACCTACTGCGCCGGTTGTCCCGGTGGCATGGGCCAGTCGGCCTACTGCGCGGCTGCGAGCACGGCTGAACCGAGGGCGGGCCAGGCCTCCTGCGCCCACGTCCCGTGGTGTCGACCGGGCCAGTCGGCGAGAGCGGCGAGGCCGTCCCGGCTCAATCGAACTCGGTGACGAGGTGCTCGTAGATGCCGTAGCCGGGCGCGCCGTCGACCGTGAGGCGGACCGGCGTCTCGTGCACGACCGCCGGTTGACCGGGGTCCGGCCGCACCGGCACGGACGTGCCCGCGCGCTCGCCGGCCACCCTCACCGCCGCGCCGCTCTCGGTCGTCAAGGTCATCTCGAAGCCGGCGGCGCCGCCGTCGTCCTCACGGCGGAGGGCGCGCTCGACGCCGATCACGTACTCGTCGCCGGCCGGGGTGTGGATGAACCCGTTGACCGTCGTGGTGTCGTCGTGGCTGTGGACCTCGAAGAGGTTGAAGGCCGGCCCGTCCTGCACGAAGCCGGTGACCCAGTGCCACTGGTGCAGGCCGGCCCAGTGCCGATAGCCCCACGAGTGGTCGCGCTGGCCGAGGCCGTCGAACCGGATCGTCCGCCCGCCGACCGTGAGGTCCCCCGTCACGCGGCAGCTCTGCTCGTAGTGGCCCCACGCGACCGCCTTGGGCAGCGCGCCCGAGGGGTGAGCGTCATAGGAGGTGGCGGGGCTGAGGCCGTGCCACTCGAGGTGCGCCTGGTCGTCGCCGTCGGCGAGCTGCACGGCCCAGGCCTCGCCCGACCGCAGCATCCGGTAGGTGAGGCCGTCGGTGGTCATCACATCCCAGTCGGTGGGAGGGATCGCGTCGAGCTCTCGGCCGTAGCCGTAGACCGGCTCGCCGTCGACCCAGACGATCATGCCGCCGGTGACCCGGTCGGCGTTCCCGAGGACTGCGATGCGGGTCATCGCGAACGCGTTCGTAGCGGGGTCCCACACGTTGAAGTAGAGCGAGTCGCTCCAGTGCGGCGACGGGTCCTCGACCGGGTGGAGGCGCTCGTCGGCGTCGGTGATGCCGGTCGTCACGATCCGTCCCACACCATCCGGTGGGCGCGCTCGCCGTGCAGGAGCCCGATCGGGTCGTGCTTGTCGATGTGGCCGATGAGCCCGCTGTACACGCTGTACCCGCACAGCTGCTGGAGCCGCTCCTCGAACCCCTCGGCGACCTCCCGCGGGATGCCCAGCTGCTGGTTCTCCTGCTGACGGATGTAGCCGGCGCAGTAGTTCATGGCGAGGCCGATGCGACGTTCGGGGGTGGTGTTGGCGCCTCCGCCGTGCCACAGGCTCCCGTGCCAGATGAGCACCGATCCCCTCGACATCTCGGCGGGAATCGAGTCGTAGGGCGCGCCGTAGTCGGGCGACGTGTCGGCGCGGTGGGAGCCGGGGATGATGCGCGTGGCGCCGTTCGCCTCGGTGAAGTCGGTGAGCGCCCACATCGTGTTGCACACGGTGGGCGGGTGCGGCTT
>Ga0247727_10000223_pt1 | contig 134642 bp, 120 predicted proteins | sample WisWelCaveWW1625_FD_202498 | JGI IMG/M metagenome (GOLD analysis project Ga0247727, IMG submission 202498) | Biofilm microbial communities from Wishing Well Cave, Virginia, United States - WW16-25 | ecosystem: Environmental > Aquatic > Deep subsurface > Groundwater > Cave microbial mat... | reverse complement strand
TCGTGATGCTCGGCACCATCACGCAGAACAAGGAAACCTTCGCGCTGGTCAAGGCCGGCCCGAACCTGTACCGGGTTAGGAAGGGCAACTACATGGGGCAGAACTTCGGCGTGATCACCGCGATCGATGAGGCCCAGATCAGCCTCAAGGAGCTGGTCCAGGACTCGAGCGGCGACTGGGTCGAGCGCGTCAGCCAGCTGCAACTGGTGGAGGCAAAACGATGAAACCCAAAGCCATGAGCATCCTCCCCGCGTTCCTGCTGTATCTCGCCGGGCTCGGCCTGGCGGGCAACGCGGCCGCGCAGGAAAACAGCATCGACACCTTCGACGTGAGCCAGGAAGGCGGTCGGGTGGTGGTGCGCATCACCACCAAGGAGCCGCTGAAGAGCGTGCCGCCCAGCTTCGCGGTGGCCAGCCCGGCGCGCATCGCGTTCGATTTCCCGAACACCGTGAACTCGCTCGGCCGCTCGAGCCAGGACATCGGCCAGGGCGACCTGCGCAGCATGAACGTGGTGCAGGGGTCCGAGCGCACGCGCCTGGTGCTCAACCTGCGCCGCCCGGTGGGGCACGAGGCCGTGCTCGACGGGCGCGCGCTGGTGATCACCCTTGCCGCGCCCGCGGTCTCCGCCCCCACGCCCGGGGTGGCGCATTTCGCCGAGGGCAAGCCCGACGTCAAGCACGCGGTGCGCGACATCGACTTCCGCCGCGGCCGCGCCGGCGAAGGCCGCGTCATCGTCGACCTGTCGGACACCACCACCGGCATCGACATCCGCGTGCAGGGGCAGAACATCGTCATCGACTTCCTCAAGACCTCGCTGCCCGAGAACCTGCGCCGGCGCCTCGACGTGGTGGACTTCGGCACCCCGGTTAACACCGTCGCCACCTTCCAGCAGGGCGAGAACGTGCGCATGGTGATCGAGCCCAAGGGCCAGTGGGAGCACAACGCCTACCAGACCGACACGCAGTTCGTCCTGGAGGTGAAGCCGGTGGTGGCCGACCCGGCGCGCGCCGCGGCGCAGCGCGGCCGCTACACCGGCGAGCGCCTGTCGCTCAACTTCCAGAACGTGGAAGTGCGCGCGGTGCTGAACGTGATCGCCGACTTCACCGACCTCAACATCATCACCAGCGACACCGTCGCCGGCAACATCACGCTGCGCCTGAAGGACGTGCCCTGGGACCAGGCGCTCGAGATCATCCTGCAGACGCGCGGCCTCGACAGCCGGCGCAGCGGCAACGTGATCTGGATCGCGCCGCGCGACGAGCTCGCGACGCGCGAGAAGCTCGCGCTCGAGGCGGCGAACCAGATCCAGGACCTGGAGCAGACGCGCACCGAGTCGTTCCAGATGAACTACCAGAAGGCGGTCGACGTGCAGAAGCTGCTGTCGGACCCGGCGCAGCGCATCCTGTCCAAGCGCGGCAGCGCGGTGGTGGACGCGCGCACCAACACGCTGTTCGTGCAGGACACGCCCAGCCGCCTCGAGGAGGTGCGCCGGCTGATCGCCAAGATCGACGTCGCGGTGCGCCAGGTGATGATCGAGGCGCGCATCGTCGAGGCGAACGACACTTTCAGCCGCAACCTCGGCGCGCGCCTTGGCATCCACGATCAGACTCCGGGGCACCGCATTCTCGGGCAGAACAGCCCGCGCTTCGCGGTTGGCGCAGGGCTCGCCGATACCGGTTTCCACACCGGTCAGGTCGCGACCACCCCGGACTTCTTCGGCAATGCGACCAACGTCAACCTGCCCGCGGCCGGCCTGAACGCGTTCAACGCCGGCCAGTTCTCGTTCATCCTGTTCAACAGCGCCGCGACGCGCTTCCTCAACCTCGAGCTGACGGCGCTGGAGGCCGACGGCAAGGGCAAGATCGTCGCCAGCCCGCGCGTGCTCACCGCCGACCAGGTCGAGGCGGTGATCGAGCAGGGCACTGAGATCCCGTTCCAGCAGGCGACCTCGTCGGGCGCCACTGCGGTGTCCTTCCGCAAGGCGAACCTGTCGCTCAAGGTGAAGCCGCAGATCACGCCCGACGGCAACGTGATCATGACCCTCGACGTCAACAAGGACCAGCCGGGCGCGACCACGCCCGCCGGCGTGCAGATCGACACCAAGCACGTCAAGACCGAGGTGCTGGTCGAGAACGGCGGCACGGTGGTGATCGGCGGCATCTTCGAGCAGAACGACCGCACCGACATCACCAAGGTCCCACTGCTCGGCGACCTGCCGTTCGTCGGCTGGCTGTTCAAGAACACCACTTCGAGAAGCAACAAGACCGAGCTGCTGGTCTTCATCACGCCGCGCGTCGTCAGCGAGCGGCTGACCATTCGCTAGCCCGCCGCGCCTTCGCCCATGGTGCAACGGCCGGGTCCCCCCGGCCGTTTTTGTTCCTACAATGAGGCCATGCGCCACGCGGGCAACCTCGAAGCGGCCAACCTGTATCTCGTCGGCATGATGGGCGCCGGCAAGACCACGGTGGGCAAGGCGCTCGCGCGGCGCCTCAAGCTGCGCTTCATCGACGCGGACCACGAGATCGAGGCGCGCTGCGGCGTGAAGATCCCGGTGATCTTCGAGATCGAGGGCGAGGCCGGCTTCCGCGCGCGCGAGGCGCAGGCGCTCGCCGAGCTCACGCGGCTCGACGGCATCGTGCTCGCGACCGGCGGCGGCGTGGTGCTCGCCGAGGAGAACCGGCGCCGGCTCGCGGAGCGCGGTACCGTGGTCTACCTGCGCGCCACGCCCGAGCACCTCTACGAGCGCGTGCGCCAGGACCGCAACCGGCCGCTGCTCGCCGCCGGCGACCCGCTCGCGCGCCTGCGCGGTCTCTACGCCGAGCGCGACCCGCTGTACCGCTCGATCGCCGATCTGGTGGTCGACACCGGCCGGCAGAGCGTGCAGGCGCTGGCGCGCCGCCTGCTCGGCGAGCTCGGAGTCCGATGGAAAGCCTCAGCGTAGCCCTCGCAGAGCGCTCCTATCCGATCCACATCGGCGCCGGGCTGATCGGTCGCGCCGACCTGTACCGCCCGCACCTGGGCGGCGGGGCCGCCGCGATCGTCACCAACGAGGTCGTGGGTCCGCTTTATCTGTCGAAGGTCAGGCAAGCTCTTGCCGGCGCTCGCGTCACCGATATCCTCATCCCGGACGGCGAGCAGGCCAAGAGCTGGCAAGGCGTCGAGCAGGTCGTGGATGCGCTGCTCGCGGCGCGGCTCGGGCGCGACGCTCTGGTGATCGCGCTCGGCGGCGGCGTCATCGGCGATCTCGCCGGCTTCGCGGCCGCGGTCTACCAGCGCGGGGTGCCCTTCGTGCAGGTGCCGACGACGCTGCTCGCGCAGGTCGACTCCTCGGTCGGCGGCAAGACCGCGATCAACCATGCGCGCGGCAAGAACATGATCGGCGCGTTCCACCAGCCGCGCGCCGTGATCTCGGACGTGGCGACGCTCGATACCCTGCCCGAGCGCGAGCTGCGCTCGGGCCTCGCCGAGGTCATCAAGCACGGCTTCGCGCTCGACGCGGCGTTCGTGGAATGGCTTGAATCAAACGTGGAAAAAATCCTCAAGCGCAACCGGGCAGCGCTGACTCATGCGGTGCGCCGCAGCTGCGAGCTCAAGGCACGCGTGGTGGCCGCGGACGAACGTGAATCCGGCGAGCGCGCGCTGCTCAACTTCGGGCATACCTTCGGCCACGCCATCGAGGCCGGCACCGGCTACGGCGCCTGGCTCCATGGGGAGGCCGTTTCCGCGGGCATGGTGATGGCCTCCGAGCTCTCTTTGCTAATGGGTCAGTTGAAAAAAAGTGAAGTCACGCGCGTGCGGGAGCTGCTGAAGCGCGCCGGGCTGCCGGTCGCGGGCCCGGCGCTCGCGCCGGAACGGCTGCTCGAGCTGATGGCGCTGGACAAGAAGGCGGCAAAGGGCAGGACGCGCTTTGTCGTGCTTGAAACAGTCGGGCGCGCCGCGCTGCGCGGCGACGTGGACGTAAAGACGGTGCGCTCGGCCATTGTCGCTGCAGCGCAGTAAATGTATATTCAGTAGTCCGGTCATGAGCTTGCCGCCGCAGGGTCTGTATCACCCCTCCCATGAGCACGACGCCTGTGGCGTCGGCTTCGTCGCCCACATCAAGGGCAGGAAATCGCACAGCATCGTCGAGCAGGGCCTCTCGGTGCTGAAGAACCTGAGCCACCGCGGCGCGGTGGGCTGGGACCCGAAGCTCTCCGACGGCGCGGGCTGCCTGATCCAGATTCCGGACCGCCTGTTCCGCGAGGAGATGGCAAGGCAGGCGGTGAAGCTGCCGCCCGCCGGGCAGTATGGCGTCGGCATGGTGTTCCTGCCGCGCGATCCCGCCTCGCGCATCGCCTGCGAGTACGAGATCGAGCGCGCGATCAAGGACGAGGGCCAGGTGCTGCTCGGCTGGCGCGACGTGCCGGTCGACAACGCGGACCTCGCGGCGCCGGCGATCCAGCTCGAGCCGGTGATCCGCCAGGTGTTCATCGGGCGCGGCCGGCGCGTGACGGTCACCGACGCCCTCGAGCGCAAGCTCTACATCATCCGCAAGAGCTCGGGCCACGCCATCCAGTCGCTCAGGCTGCAGCACGGCAGGCAGTTCTACGTGCCGTCGATGTCGGCGCGCACCGTCTGCTACAAGGGCATGCTGCTCGCCTATCAGGTCGGCGAGTATTACCTCGACCTCAAGGACGCGCGCGTCGAGTCCGCCCTGGCGCTGGTGCACCAGCGGTTCTCGACCAACACTTTTCCGTCGTGGGACCTGGCGCATCCGTTCCGCATGATCTGCCACAACGGCGAGATCAACACGCTGCGCGGCAACGTCAACTGGATCCGCGCGCGCCAGGGCGCGATCTCCTCGCCGATCCTGGGCGACGACCTGGCGAAGATCTGGCCGCTGATCTATGACGGCCAGTCGGACTCGGCGTCGTTCGACAACGCGCTCGAGCTCCTGGTGATGGCCGGCTACTCGGTGGCGCACGCCATGATGATGATGATCCCGGAGGCGTGGGAGAACCACACGCTGATGGACCCGGCGCGGCGTGCGTTCTACGAGTACCACGCGGCGATGATGGAGCCGTGGGACGGCCCGGCGTCGATCGCCTTCACCGACGGGCGCCAGATCGGCGCCACGCTCGACCGCAACGGGCTGCGCCCCTCGCGCTACATCGTCACCGACGACGACCGGGTGATCATGGGCTCGGAATGCGGCTGCCTGCCGGTGCCCGAGGAACGCATCATCAAGAAGTGGCGCCTGCAGCCCGGCAAGATGTTCCTCGTCGACCTGGAGAAGGGCCGCATCGTCGACGACCAGGAGCTGAAGGAGACCCTGGCGGGCGCGCGGCCCTACGCCGAGTGGATCGAGCGCATCCGCGTCAGGCTCGACGAGGTGGAGTCCGAGAAGACCGCGCCGCTCAAGTCGGAAGTGCCGCTGCTCGACCGCCAGCAGGGGTTCGGCTACACCCAGGAGGACCTCAAGTTCCAGCTGCAGCCCATGTCGCAGTCGGGCGAGGAGCCGGTCGGCTCGATGGGCAACGACGCCTCGCTCGCGGTGCTGTCCGCGCGCAACAAGACCCTGTACCACTACTTCAAGCAGCTGTTCGCGCAGGTCACCAACCCCGCCATCGACCCGATCCGCGAAGAGCTGGTCACCTCGCTGGTGAGCTTCATCGGGCCCAAGCCCAACCTGCTCGGCATCGACGAGATGAACCCGCCGCTGCGGCTGGAAGTGAGCCAGCCGGTGCTCGATTTCTACGAGATGGAGAAGGTGCGCTACATCGAGCGCTACACCGGCGGCAAGTTCAGGTCCTGCGAGCTCGACATCACCTACCCGGTCGCCTGGGGCGCCGAGGCGATCGAGGCGCGCCTTGCCTCGCTCGCCGCGCAGGCCGAGGACGCGGCGCGCTCGGGCTACTCGATCATCATCGTTTCCGACCGCCTGGTCGACCGCGAGCGGGTCGCGATCCCCGCGCTGCTCGCGCTCTCGGCGATCCACCAGCACCTGGTGAACAAGGGCCTGCGCACCTCCACCGGCCTGGTGGTCGAGACCGGCAGCGCGCGCGAAGTGCACCAGTTCGCGCTGCTCGGCGGCTACGGCGCCGAAGCCGTGCATCCGTATCTCGCGCTCGAAACGATTTTGAACTTGCACGGCGGCGAGCGTGTTGCCGCTTCCAAGGCGATCAAGAGCTACGTCAAGGCGGTCGGCAAGGGGCTGAAGAAGGTGATGTCCAAGATGGGCATCTCGACTTACATGTCCTACACCGGCGCGCAGATCTTCGAGGCGATCGGCCTCGCGCGCTCGCTGGTCGACAAGTACTTCGCCGGCACCGCGTCGAGCGTCGAGGGCATCGGCGTGTTCGACGTGGCCGAGGAGGCGATCCGCATCCACCGCGCCGCGTTCGGCGACAGGGACCCGCTGCTCACTAATATGCTCGACGCCGGCGGCGAGTACGCCTGGCGGGTGCGCGGCGAGGACCACACCTGGACGCCCGACGCGATCGCCAAGCTGCAGCACGCGTCGCGCCAGAACTCGTTGCAGACCTACAAGGAATACGCCGCGCTGATCAACGACCAGGCGCAGCGCCACCTCACGTTCCGCGGCCTGTTCGAGTTCAAGTACGGTGCGCCGGTGCCGCTCGAGGAGGTCGAGCCGGCTGCCGAGATCGTGAAGCGTTTTTCCACCGGCGCCATGTCGCTCGGCTCGATCTCCACGGAAGCGCACACGGTGCTCGCGATCGCCATGAACCGCATCGGCGGGCGCTCGAACACCGGCGAGGGCGGCGAGGACCGCAAGCGCTACGCGCCGATCAAGGCGGGCGAAAGCCTGATGTCGCGCCTGGGCGGCGACCGCGTCGAGATCGACATCCCGCTCAACGCCGGCGATTCGCTCAACTCCAAGATCAAGCAGGTGGCGTCGGGCCGCTTCGGCGTCACCGCCGAGTACCTCGCCAACGCGCAGATGCTGCAGATCAAGATCGCTCAAGGAGCGAAACCCGGCGAGGGCGGCCAGCTCCCCGGGCGCAAGGTCTCCGACTACATCGCCGAGCTGCGCTACTCGACCCCGGGCGTCGAGCTGATCTCGCCGCCGCCGCACCACGACATCTACTCGATCGAGGACATCGCGCAGCTCATCCACGACCTGAAGAACGCGAGCCCGCAGGCCTGGGTGAGCGTGAAGCTGGTGTCCGAGGTCGGCGTCGGCACCATCGCCGCGGGCGTGTCCAAGGCCAAGTCCGACCACGTCACCATCGCCGGCCACGACGGCGGCACCGGTGCCTCGCCCTGGTCCTCGATCATGCACGCCGGTACGCCCTGGGAGCTCGGGCTTGCCGAAACGCAACAAACATTAACTTTGAATAGACTTCGTGGACGCATCGCCGTGCAAGTCGACGGCCAGATGAAGACCGGGCGCGACGTGGTGATCGGCGCGATCCTCGGCGCCGACGAGTTCGGCTTCGCCACCGCGCCGCTGGTGGTCGAGGGCTGCATCATGATGCGCAAGTGCCACCTCAACACCTGCCCGGTGGGCGTGGCGACGCAGGACCCGGAACTGCGCCGGAAATTCGAGGGCAAGCCCGAGCACGTGGTGAACTATCTGTTCTTCGTCGCCGAAGAGGCGCGCGAGCTCATGGCGAAGCTCGGCATCCGCAAGTTCAACGACCTCATCGGGCGGGCCGACTTGCTCGACACGCGCAAGGGCCTCGAGCACTGGAAGGCGAAGGGGCTCGATTTCTCGAAGATCTTCCACGTGCCGCAGATGCCGCCCGAGGTCGCCCGGTTCAATTGTGAAAGTCAAAATCATGGCCTCGAGAAGGCGCTCGACAATCGCCTGATCGAGCTCGCCGCACCCGCGCTCGAGCGTCGCGAGAAGGTCACCATCGAGATGCCGATCCGCAACATCAACCGCACCGTCGGCACGATGCTCTCCAACCGCATCGCGCGGCGCTACGGGCACGACGGCCTGCCCGACGAGACGATCCACGTGCGGCTCGCCGGCTCGGCCGGCCAGAGCTTCGGCGCGTTCCTCGCGCGCGGCGTGTGGCTCGAGCTGATCGGCGACACCAACGACTACTGCGGCAAGGGGCTCTCGGGCGGCAGGATCTCGGTGCAGCCCTCGCCCAAGTTCCGCGGCGAGCCGACCGAGAACATCATCACCGGCAACGTGGTGCTCTACGGCGCGATCGAAGGCGAAGCGTACTTCCGGGGCGTGGCGGGCGAGCGCTTCGCGGTGCGCAACTCGGGTGCGCAGGCGGTGGTCGAGGGCGTCGGCGACCACGGCTGCGAATACATGACCGGCGGCACGGTGGCGGTGATCGGCATGACCGGGCGCAACTTCGCCGCCGGCATGTCGGGCGGCATCGCCTACGTGCTCGACGAGGACGGCACGTTCGCCAAGCGCTGCAACGCCGCGATGGTCGCGCTCGAGCCGCTGCTGGCGGAGCACGAGCAGGAGGCGAAGCTCGCTCGCGAGCTCTGGCACAAGGGGCTGGCGGACGAGGCGCACGCCAGGCGGCTGCTCGAGCGCCACGCGCGCTACACCGGCAGCGCGCGCGCGAAGCAAATTCTCGAGCGCTGGGGTGAATACCGGGCGAAATTCGTCAAGGTGTTCCCGCTCGAATACCGGCGCGCCCTCGGCGAGCTCGCGGCGAAGCGCCGCCTCGCCGCGTAGAGACGAAAAAGCGTCCATGGGTAAGGTCACCGGTTTCATGGAGTACGAGCGCCTCGAGGAGCCGCACGAGGCGCCGCAGGCCCGAAAGACACACTACCGCGAGTTCTACCTGCGCCTGTCGGACAAGGACGCGGCCGTGCAGGGCGCGCGCTGCATGGACTGCGGCATCCCGTTCTGCATGTCGGGCTGCCCGGTGAACAACATCATCCCCGACTGGAACGACCTGGTTTACCGCGGCGACTGGCAGCAGGCGATCGAGACCCTGCACTCCACCAACAACTTCCCCGAGTTCACTGGCCGCATCTGCCCGGCGCCCTGCGAGGAAGCCTGCGTGCTGCGCATCAACGAGGATCCGGTCGGCATCAAGTCGATCGAGCACGCGATCGTCGACAAGGCCTGGGAAGAGGGCTGGGTGCGGCCGCAGCCGCCGGCGCGCAACACCGGGAAGAAGGTCGCGGTGGTCGGCTCGGGGCCGGCGGGCCTCGCCTGCGCGCAGCAGCTCGCGCGCGCCGGCCACGAGGTCACCGTGTTCGAGAAGAGCGACCGCGTCGGCGGCCTGCTGCGCTACGGCATTCCGGACTTCAAGCTTGAGAAGCGCGTCATCGAGCGGCGCGTCGAGCAGATGGCCGCCGAGGGCGTGAGCTTCCGCACCCGCGTTTGCATCGGAAATTCCACACCCGGGATTGGAATTCCGAACGACGCGGCGGAGCAATTGCCCGCCGGCAGGCTGCTCGCCGAATTCGACGCGGTGGCGCTCTGCGGCGGCGCCGAGCAGCCGCGCGAGCTGCCGATCCCGGGACGCAGCCTCGACGGCATCCACTTCGCGATGGAGTTCCTGCCGCTGCAGAACAAGCGCGTCGCGGGCGACGAGGGCGTGCGCGAGCTGAGCGCCGCCGGCAAGCGCGTGGTGGTGATCGGCGGCGGCGACACCGGGTCCGACTGCATCGGCACCTCCAACCGGCAGCAGGCAAAATCGGTGACCAATTTCGAGCTGTTCCCGATGCCGCTCGACGTCGAACGCAACCCGGTATGGCCCTATTGGCCGACGCGCCTGCGTACCTCGTCCTCGCACGAGGAAGGCGTGAACCGGGACTGGTCGATCGCCACGAAAACGTTCCTGGGGGAAGGCGGCAAGGTGAAGGCGCTGAAAGCGGTGCGGCTCGAATGGCAGGACGGCAAGCCGAAGGAAGTTGCGGGATCGGAGTTCGAGATGCCGGCGGATCTCGTTCTCCTTGCGATGGGCTTCGTCTCGCCGGTGCAGGCGCTGCTCGACGAATTCGGCGTGCAGAAGGATGCCCGGGGCAACGCCAAGGCGAGCACCGACGGGACTGGCTGCTATGCGACCAGCGCTCCGAAGGTCTTCGCTGCGGGCGACATGCGCCGCGGCCAGTCGCTCGTGGTATGGGCGATCCGCGAAGGCCGCCAGTGTGCGCGCGCGGTCGACGAATTCCTCATGGGGTCTTCAGAGCTGCCGCGCTAGAGACCCGGAAAACAGGGACAGATCACGTTTTTTTCGGATCAGGGCCGCTCGCCGAGCGCGAGGGCAGCGAAGGTAGCCAGCCAGTGCTCCCCGACGTAGTCACCTCCGCTGACATGCGGCAATCCCGCCTCGAGGTGCCGGCGAGCGACGTCGGGATAGCCCAATCTTTGAAAGCACCAGGCTCGCGAGAGGCATAGGCCGTCGAGATGGCTCTGCTTGGGGTCGGCGCGGTCGGCGACGCGCGGTGGCTGCAGCGCAGCCGGATCCTTCGAGAAAAAATCCTGCCGCCACACGCGAAACTCATCCGGTTTCATCACCTCCCGCATCAACATCGCCTCGACCAGCGCCGGCGACAGGAAATCGTCGAGCGAGGGTTCATAGGCGAGCGGCGCGTCGCGGTCGGCGCCGTACCAGGTTCTTGCCTTGTCCTGAATGACTGAAATCAGACTCAGGTCCTGCGCGGTGCGCGCGTAGTCGAGCGCGAGGATGCAGGCGAAAGCGCTGTTGCCATGGCTGCCGGCGCGGATCGGGTAGGGCGCGCCACCGACGAAGCGCGCCATGCGCCGCGCGAGCTCGGCGGCGAGCGGCCGCACGGCATCGGACCATGCTCGATTTCCCAGCCGCAGCAGCTCTGCCTGCAGCTCGAGCAGCCAGGCCCAGCCATACGGGCGCTCGAATGTCCTGCCCGCCGCGCTGTTGAAGTACGCGAGCTCGGTGCCGAGAGCTTCGGGCGTGAAGTGCCTGTCCAGGACCGGCCTGATCTTCTGCGAGGGATAAAGGCGCAAGACACGTGCGAGAAGCCAATGCATGTGCACCGCCGAATGCCAGTCGTAGCTGCCGTAGAAAGCGGGATGCAGCCTGCGCGGCGCGAGTTCCTCGCCGGGCCGCGTGAGAAGGTGGCTGACGTGGCGCGGGTACTCGCGTACGACGTTGGCCAGCGCCGCGGCGGCGAATACGGCGGCGATTTCTTCAGTCACGCCTGAGTCTAGGTTAAAACGCTAGAATCGGCACGGAATCAGCCAGATGGCGCTCGAAATCCTCGTTCTCGCGGCAGGGCTGGGCAAGCGCATGCGCTCGGACCTGCCCAAAGTATTGCACCCGCTCGCCGGCCGGCCGCTGCTCGCGCACGTGCTGGATACCGCGCGCTCCCTCTCCCCGCGCAAGATTGTCGTGGTCCACGGGCACGGCGCGGAGAAGGTGCGCGAGGCCTTTTCCAAGGAGAAGATCGACTGGGTGCTCCAGCCCGAGCAGCTCGGCACGGCGCATGCGGTGATGCAGGCGATGCCGCGGGTGAGCGCGGATGCCGATGTGCTGCTCCTCTATGGCGATGTACCGCTGGTGCGCGCGGCGACGCTGAAGCGCCTGCTCGAAGCCGCGCGGGAAGGTCTCGCCCTTCTGACTGCGGAGGTTGAGAATCCGGCAGCCTATGGCCGCGTCGTGCGCGACGCTTCGGGGCATGTGGCGCGCGTCGTCGAGTTGCGCGACGCGTCAGCCGCCGAGCGCGCGATCCGGGAGATCAACGCAGGCTTCTACGCGCTCAATGCCCGCCGCCTGTCCGGCTGGCTGAAAAAGATCGGCGACCGCAACGCGCAGAAGGAGTACTACCTCACCGACCTCGTGGGCTTGGCCGTCGGCGAGGGCGTGCCGGTTGCCGCGGTCAAGGCCGACGATGCCTGGGAAGCGGCCGGGGTCAACTCCAAGCGCGAGCTCGCGCAGCTCGAGAGGCGATATCAGAAAATCCGTTCGGACGAGCTGCTCGAAGCGGGCGTCACGCTGGCCGACCCGGCGCGCATCGACGTGCGCGGCGCGCTCGACTGCGGCCGCGACGTGGCGATCGACGTGAACTGCGTGTTCGAAGGCCGCGTGCAGCTCGGCGACGGCGTGCGCGTCGGCCCGAACTGCGTGATTCGCAATTGCACCATCCAGGGAGACACCGAGGTCCTCGCCTTTTCGCACCTGGAAGACTCGGAGATCGGCGTGCGTTGCCGCATCGGCCCCTACGCGCGCCTGCGTCCGGGTGTGCAGCTCGCCGAAGAGGTGCACATCGGCAACTTCGTCGAGGTCAAGGCGAGCCGGCTGGGCGCCGCCTCGAAGGCGAACCACCTCTCTTACATCGGCGACAGCGAGATCGGCGCGCGCGTCAACGTCGGCGCCGGCACCATCACCTGCAACTACGACGGCGCTGCCAAGCACCGCACGGTGATCGAGGACGACTGCTTCATCGGCTCCGACGCGACGCTGGTCGCCCCGGTGCGCATCGCGCGCGGCTCCTATATCGGCGCGGGCTCGACCATCAGCAAGGACACGCCGGCGGGCCAGCTCACCGTCGCGCGCGCGCGCCAGGTTTCCATCCCGGCCTGGAAGCCGGCGAAGAAGAAGAAGAGAGCCTGACCGATGTGCGGCATCGTCGGCGCCGCCGCGCGGCGCGACATCGTCCCGGTCCTGATCGAAGGGCTGCGCCGGCTCGAGTACCGCGGCTACGACTCCTGCGGCCTCGCCCTGGTAAACAAGGAAGAGATCGATCTGGTGCGAACGGTATCGCGCGTCGCCGATCTTGCTTCCAGGGTCAAGAACACGCGCGGCACGACCGGCATCGCGCACACGCGCTGGGCCACGCACGGCGCGCCGGTGACCAAGAATGCGCACCCGATGATGTCGCGCGACGAGATCGCGGTGGTGCACAACGGCATCATCGAGAATTTTGAGGAACTGCGAGCCGCGCTGAAGAAGCGCGGCTATGCGTTTGACAGCCAGACCGACACCGAAGTGATCGCACACCTCATCCACAGCCATTACGACGGCGATCTGTTCCGGGCCGTGCGCCGCGCCGTGAAGCAGCTCACCGGCGCCTACGCCATCGCCGTGGTGGCGAAGAGCCAGCCCGACCGCGTCGTCGGGGCGCGCGCCGGCAGCCCGCTCGTCGTCGGCGCAGGCGCGGGCGAAACCTTCCTCGCCTCGGATGCGCTGGCGCTTGCCGGCACCACCGAGCGCATCGCCTACCTCGAGGAGGGCGACGTCGCCGAGATCGGCCTCGACGGTTACCGCGTGTTCGACGCCGCCGACCGGCAGGCGCGGCGCGAGCTGCGCACGGTGAAGGCGGCGAACGCCACCGTCGAGCTCGGGCCGTACCGGCACTACATGCAGAAGGAGATTTTCGAGCAGCCAGCCGCGGTCGCCGACACGCTCGAGGGAATCGAGTCGGTGACGCCGGACCTTTTCGGCAAGGGCGCGAAGGGCACGCTCTCCGGCGTGAAGGGCGTGCTGGTTCTCGCCTGCGGCACGAGCTACTACTCGGGGCTCACGGCCAAGTACTGGCTCGAGGGGATCGCCGGCTTGCCGACGCAGGTGGAGATCGCGAGCGAGTACCGCTACCGCGACAGCGTGCCCGACCCGGCTACCCTGGTGGTGGCGGTATCGCAGTCGGGCGAGACCGCCGACACGCTCGCCGCGCTGCGCCACGCAAGATCGCTCGGCCAGAAACGCACCCTCGCGATCTGCAACGTCGCCACCAGCGCGATGATGCGCGAAACCAGGCTGCGCTTCCTGACGCACGCCGGGGTCGAGATCGGCGTCGCCTCGACCAAGGCCTTCACCACGCAGCTGGTGGCGCTGTTCCTGCTCGCGCTGACTCTGGCGCAGCTTAGGAAAAGGCTCCCCAGGAAGGAAGAGCGGAAGTATCTGCAGCAGCTGCGCCACCTACCCAAGGCGCTGGGCGCGGCGCTCGCGCTCGAGCCGCACATCATCGCCTGGGCGCAGCGCTTCGCCGCGAAGGAGCACGCGCTGTTCCTTGGCCGCGGGCTGCACTACCCGATCGCGCTCGAAGGCGCGCTCAAGCTCAAGGAGATCTCCTACATCCACGCCGAGGCCTACCCGGCGGGCGAGCTCAAGCACGGGCCGCTCGCGCTGGTGACCAGCGAAATGCCGGTGGTCACGGTCGCGCCGAACGACGCGCTGCTGGAGAAGCTCAAGTCCAACATGCAGGAGGTGCGCGCCCGGGGCGGGGAGCTCTACGTGTTCGCCGACGCCGACACCCGCATCGGCTCGTCCCCGGGGGTGAATGTCATCCGGCTGCCGGAGCACTACGGCCCGCTGTCGCCGATCCTTCATGTCGTGCCGCTACAGTTGCTGGCCTACCACACCGCGCTCGCGCGGGGAACCGACGTCGACAAGCCGAGAAACTTGGCGAAATCGGTCACAGTGGAATAACCTTAGCCCTTTAGAGGAGGGTTCAATGAAAGTCACGAGACTCGCCGCCACCCTGGCGGCAGGCATGCTGTGTGCTGCCCAGGCGCAGGCGCAGATCGAGGTCCAGTGGTGGCACTCGATGGGCGGCGCGCTCGGCGAGGCGCTGAACGAGCTCGCCAACAAGTTCAACGCCGAGCAGAAGGACTACAAGATCGTCACTTCCTACAAGGGGTCCTATCCCGAGTCGATGACCGCGGCGATCGCCGCGTTCCGCGCCGGCCAGGCGCCGCACATGCTGCAGGTGTTCGAGGTCGGGACGGCGACCATGATGGCGGCGAAGGGCGCGGTCAAGCCGGTGTACCTGCTGATGAAGGAGCAGAACGAGAAGTTCGATCCGAAGGCGTACCTGCCTACGGTGACCGGCTACTACAGCGACGAGAAGGGCAACATGCTGTCCCTGCCGTTTAACAGCTCGACGGCGCTGTTCTATATCGATCGGAACAAGTTCAAGGCGGCGGGCCTGCCGCCGGTGCCGCCGAAGACCTGGAAGGAGCTGATCGCCACCGCGGAGAAGCTCAAGGCCGCGGGCCAGGACTGCGTCTACACCACCGGCTGGCCGTCCTGGGTGCACATCGAGAACTTCAGCGCCTGGCACAACGTGCCGATCGGCACCAAGCAGAACGGCATGGGCGGCCTCGACACGCAGTTCAGCATCAACTCGCCGCTGCACGTGCGCCATGTCGAGATGCTGGCCGGCATGGCGAAGAAGGGCCTGTTCACCTACGCCGGTCGCACCAATCAGGCTGACGCCAAGTTCCAGTCCGGCGAGTGCGCGATGGCCACGATCAGCGCCGGTGCGCTGGCGGGCACGATCAAGGCCGGCAAGACCGACTGGCAGATCAGCTTCCTGCCCTACCACGACGACGTGAAGGGCGCGCCGCAGAACTCGGTCATCGGCGGGGCGTCGCTGTGGGTGATGAGCGGCCGCAAGCCGGAGGAATACAAGGGCGTGGCGCGCTTCATGTCGTTCCTGTCGCGGTCCGAGGTCCAGATGGATTGGCACATCAAGACGGGCTACGTGCCGATCACGCAGGCGGCCTTCGACGTGACGAAGAGCTCCGGGTTCTACGACAGGAACCCCGGCCGCGACATGGCCGTGCGGCAGCTCACCAACAAGGCGCCCACCGCCAACTCCAAGGGCCTGCGCTTCGGCAATTTCGTGCAGGGGCGGACCATCATCGAGGAGGAGATGGAAGCCGCGTTCCAGGGCAAGAAGACGGCCAAGGCCGCGCTCGACGACGCGGTCAGGCGGGGCAACGACATCCTGCGGCAGTTCGAGACCGCGAACAAGTAAGCAGCCGGCCCGCCGGGCGGATGGAAAAACGCGTCGTTTTCCGCTCGGCGTGGCTGCCGTACGCGCTGGTCGCGCCGCAGATCGCGATCACCGTGGTGTTCTTCTTCTGGCCGGCGACGCAGGCCGTGTGGTTCTCGTTCCAGCTGCAGGACGCCTTCGGCCTGAAGAGCCAGTTCGTCGGGTTGCAGAACTTCACCAACCTTTTCCGGGACGGCAACTACCTCGCCTCGTTCCGGGTCACGGCGGTGTTCAGCGTGCTGGTGGCGTTCTGCGGCATCGCCATCTCGCTCCTGCTCGCGACCATGGCCGACCGCGTGCTGCGCGGCGCGCTCGCCTACAAGACGCTGCTCATCTGGCCCTACGCGGTGGCGCCGGCCGTCGCGGGCGTGCTGTGGGCGTTCCTGTTCGCGCCCTCGATCGGCATCGTGACCTACGTGCTCAAGGGCTTCGGCGTCGACTGGAACTGGATCATCAACGACAACCAGGCGCTCGCGCTGGTGGTGATCGCCTCGGTGTGGAAGCAGATCTCCTACAACTTCCTGTTCTTCCTCGCCGGGCTGCAGTCGATCCCGCGCTCGCTGATCGAGGCGGCGGCGATCGACGGCGCCGGGCCGACGCGACGCTTCTGGACCATCGTGTTCCCGCTGCTTTCGCCGACCACCTTTTTCCTGCTGGTGGTGAACGTGGTGTACGCCTTCTTCGAGACCTTCGGCGTGATCGACGCCACCACCCAGGGCGGACCGGCGCAGGCGACGCAGATCCTAGTCTACAAGGTGTACCACGACGGCGTGAAGGCGGCCGACCTCGGCGGCTCGTCGGCGCAGTCGGTGATCCTGATGTTCATCGTCATCGCGCTGACGGTGGTCCAGTTCCGCTTCATCGAGCGCAAGGTCCAGTACTGATGGTCGAGAATCGTCCCGGGCTGACCTTCCTGTCGCACGCGGTGCTGATCCTCGGCGTGCTGCTGGTCGCGTTCCCGCTCTACATCACCCTCGTCGCCTCGACGCACGCGCTGGAGACGCTCATGCGGGTGCCGATGCCGCTCCTGCCGGGCGACCGCCTGATCGAGAACTACAGCCAGGTGCTCGGCGCCGGCACCACCACCGGGTCCAAGGCGGCGGTCGCCTCGATGCTGGTCAACAGCACCGTGATGGCGCTCGGCATTCCGCTGGGCAAGATTGCGATCTCGATCATTTCGGCCTTCGCCATCGTCTACTTCCGCTTTCCGCTGCGCATGTTCTTCTTCTGGATGATCTTCATCACCCTGATGCTGCCGGTCGAGGTGCGCATCATCCCGACCTTCAAGGTGATCGCCGATCTCGGCATGCTCAACAGCTACGCCGGGCTCACCGTGCCGCTGATTGCCTCGGCCACCGCGACCTTCCTGTTCCGCCAGTTCTTCATGACCGTGCCCGACGAGCTCGCCGAGGCCGCGCGCGTCGACGGCGCGGGCCCGATGCGCTTCTTCTGGGACGTGCTGCTGCCGCTTTCCAAGACCACGATGGCGGCGCTTTTCGTCATCCAGTTCATCTACGGCTGGAACCAGTACCTGTGGCCGCTGCTCATTACCACCGACGAGTCCATGTATACGACGGTGATCGGCATCAAGCGAATGATCGTCGGCGGCGACGCGCTCAACGAGTGGAACCTGATCATGGCCACCGCGATCCTGGCGATGCTGCCGCCGGCCGTGGTGGTGGTGCTCATGCAGCGCTGGTTCGTGAAGGGCCTGGTGGAGACGGAGAAATAATGGCCGGGGTATCGCTCAGGGACGTGCGCAAGAGCTACACGCCGGAACTGCAGGTGATCCACGGCGTGTCGATGGATATCGAGGATGGCGAGTTCATCGTCATTCTCGGCCCGTCGGGCTGCGGCAAGTCGACGCTGCTGCGCATGGTGGCGGGGCTGGAGACGATCACCGCGGGCGAGATCGCGATCGGCGGCCGCGTGGTCAACAACCTCGAGCCGAAGGACCGCGACATCGCCATGGTGTTCCAGAACTACGCGCTCTATCCGCACATGAGCGTGTACGACAACATGGCCTACGGCCTGCGCATCAGAGGTCTTTCGAAAGAAGAAATTTCCGAAAGAGTAAGAAAAGCGGCAGACATTCTGGAGCTAGCCAAGTTCCTCGAGCGCAAGCCGCGCGCGCTTTCCGGCGGGCAGCGCCAGCGCGTCGCGATGGGCCGCGCCATCGTGCGCGAGCCGGCGGTGTTCCTGTTCGACGAGCCGCTCTCCAACCTGGACGCCAAGCTGCGCGTGCAGATGCGCGCCGAGCTGCAGTCGCTGCACCAGCGCCTGAAGACCACCAGCCTGTTCGTCACGCACGACCAGATCGAGGCCATGACCCTTGCGCAGCGCATGATCGTGATGAATGCCGGGCGCGCCGAGCAGATCGGCAAGCCGCTCGAGGTGTATGCCAGGCCCGCCACCACCTTCGTCGCGAGCTTCATCGGCTCGCCGTCGATGAACCTGATTCCCCAGCAGCGCAACGGCAAGCCGGTGATCTTCGGCATCCGCCCGGAGCACCTCGATCCTTGCAGCGAGAAAGACGCGATGCTGGTCATCGACGTCGACCTGATCGAGCCGCTCGGCGCCGACACCCTGGTCTACGGCCACCTCGGCGGCAGCGATGGCACGCGCGTTGCTGCACGCCTGCACTCCTCGGCGGAAGCGCGCGCCGGCAAGCTGCCCTTGCGCTACCGGCCCGAGCACGTCCACTATTTCGATGCCGAGAGCGGCGCGCGCATCTAGTTAAAATCGGGGTCTGACCCCGATTTTTCCCCTGAAGACGACGCCGTTTCACAGCCGCACCGCGGCGCTCTGCGCAAGCCACGCCTGGCGGCGCTGGGCGGGCCACGTCGTCGCGAGCTCCTACGAGCTCTCGCACGAGCGCGAGTACCACGCGATCCGCGGCTCGGCCGCGCTGTTCGATGTTTCGCCGCTCTACAAATATCTGGTTCACGGCAAGGACGCCGCGCGGCTTCTCGATCAGGTAATCCCCCGTGACGTCACCCGGGTGCAGATTGGCCAAGTCATCTATACCCCGTGGTGCGATGCCGCTGGGAAAGTGCTCGACGACGGCACCGTCGCGCGGCTCGACGCGACTACGTTCCGCATGACCGCCGCCGAGCCCAACCTGCGCTGGCTGCAGGACAACGCGCAAGGGCTCGAGGTCGAGATCGAGGACGTGTCCGATTCCCTTGCCGCGCTCTCGCTGCAAGGCCCCGCGTCTCGGGCAATTCTTGGCGTCGATCTGAAATACTTCCGCCACGCCGAAGCGAAGCTGGACGGCATCCCGGTCACGATCTCGCGTACCGGCTACACCGGCGATCTGGGTTTTGAGCTTTGGACTCATGAGGAAAATGCCCTTCCGCTCTGGGATTGGCTGATCAAGACCGGCACGCCCTACGGCATCGTGCCGGCGGGGATGCTGGCGCTCGACGTGGCGCGCATCGAAGCCGGATTGATGCTGATCGACGTCGACTATGTGCCGGCGCGCAAGGCGCTGATCGAGAGCCAGACCTCCAGCCCCTACGAGCTCGACCTCGCGTGGACGGTGGACCTGAAGAAGGAGCGGTTCGTGGGCAGGGAAGCGCTGGCCGCCGAAGCGAGCCGCGGCCCGCAGTGGCAGTTCGTCGGCCTCGAGATCGAATGGGAATCGCTCGAGCGCCTGTACGCCGAGGTCGGGCTCGCGACGCGCCTTCCCGCCACCGCCTGGCGCGCCAGCGTGCCGCTCTACGCCGCAGCCGAGCAGGCCGGCTACGCCACGAGCGGCGGCTGGTCGCCGCTGCTCAAGAAATACATCGCGCTCGCGCACTTGCGCGCGCCGTGGGCGGCGCCCGGCACGCAACTCGACATGGAGATCACCGTCGAGCACCGGCGCAAGCGCGCTAGAGCGCGCGTGGTGAAGAAGCCGTTCTTCGACCCGGAGCGCAAGCGTGCTTAGGGAGAAGAAGCTTGCCTAAACACGACGCCATTATCATCGGCGGCGGGCACAACGGCCTGGTGTGCGCCGCCTATCTGGCGCGCGCCGGGCGCAAGGTGCTGGTGCTCGAGCGGCGCGAGCGCGTCGGCGGCGCGGCGACGACCGAGGAGGTCTTTCCGGGCTTCCGTTTCTCGGTGTTCTCTTACGTGGTGAGCCTGCTGCGGCCGGAGATCATCCGCGAGCTCGACCTGCCGCGCCACGGGCTGCACATTCTGCCGCTCGAGAGCACCATCACCCCTCTTTCGAACGGCGACTACCTCGGGCAGTGGAACGACCACGACCAGAACCGGCGCGAGCTCGCGCGCCATTCGCTGCGCGACGCCGAGGCCTACGACGAATTCGGCCTGATGCTGCACCAGATGGCGCGGGCGATGAAGCCGCTGCTCGCCATGGCGCCGCCCGATCCCACGTCCCTTGCTCCCGGCAACCTCCTCGGGATGGCGCGCCTGGGCAGCTACTTCAGGAAACTCAAGAAAGATCATTTCCACCGGTTGCACAAGCTGCTCACCATGAGCTCGGCGGATTTCCTCGACGAATGGTTCGAGACCGAGGCGCTGAAGGCGACCAAGTCGGCGAGCGGCATCATCGGCACGCTGCTCGGGCCGCGCTCGCCCGGCACGGCCTACGTCCTGCTGCACCACTACATGGGCGAGCTCGACGGCGTGTTCCGCGCCTGGGGCTTTGCCAAGGGCGGCAACGGCTCGGTGAGCGCGGCGATCGCCGGTGCCGCGCGCGCTGCCGGGGCCGAGGTCCGCTGCAAGGCTCCTGTCGAAAAAATACTGCTTTCAAATGGTCGTGCGACGGGGGTCGTGCTCGAAGGCGGAGAAGAGATCAAGGCGAGCATCGTCGTGTCGGGCGCCGACCCGCGCCGCACCTTCATGCAGCTCGTGGGCGAGCAGCACCTGCCGGGCGAGTTCGTCGAATCGATCCGGCGCTTCCGCTTCCGCGGCTGCTCGGCCAAGGTGAACCTTGCGCTCGGCGAGGCTCCGGACTTCACCTGCCTGCCCGGCCACGGCGCGCACCTGCGCGGCGCGATCTCGATCAGCCCGAGCGTCGCCTACCTCGAGCGCGCCTACGACGACGCGAAGTACGGCGAGATCTCGCGCCGGCCGTACCTGGACATCGTGATCCCTTCGCTGCTCGACCCGGAGATGGCGCCGCCGGGGAAGCACGTGATGTCGATCTTCGTGCAGTACGCGCCCTACCACGTCAACGGCGGCTGGACCGACGCGCGCCGCGAGGCGCTGGGCGACGCGGTGATCGACACGCTCGCCGAGTACGCGCCCAACATCCGCTCGGCGATCCTGCACCGCCAGGTCGTCACGCCCGCCGACATCGAGCGCATCGTCGGCCTTTCCGAGGGCAACATCTTCCAGGGCGAGCTCACGCTGCAGCAGATGTTCTTCCTGCGCCCGGTGCCGGCGTGGGCGAACTACCGCACGCCGCTCGCGGGCCTCTACCAATGCGGCGCCGGCACGCACCCCGGCGGTGGCGTGATGGGCGCCTCCGGCCGCAACGCCGCGCGCGCCATCCTGGGAAGCGCTGCATGAGCCCGGCATCTAGGGCATCTTCTACCCGCGTCGTCGTCATCGGCGGGCACGCGGACTCCCTCGCAGCCGCGCGCGCGCTCGCCCAGCGCCACGAAGTCCTGGTAATCCCTGAAAATCAGAAACCGGAGACGATCCATTCGCCCGACCCGTGGCTCTCCGTGCCCCTGCCCGCCGGCGGACGGCTCGATCTGTGGCGCGACATGGCGCGCACGGTCGAAGCGATCCGGCGCGTGAGCCGCCGCGACGCTGAGCGCTGGCCCGGGTTCTGCGAGCGCATGGCGCGCCTTGCGCGGTTCCTGGAGAGGGTTTACTCCGCCCCGCCTCCAGACCCCCTCGGCATCAAGTTCGCGCTGCGCGCGCGCCGCCTGGGCAAGCAGGGGCTCGCCGACCTGCTGCGCATCCTGCCGATGTCGGTGGCCGAGCTGCTGGACGACGGGTTCGAGAGCGACGCGCTGAAAGGCGCGCTCGGCGCGGCGGGCATCCTGCACCTGCAGCAGGGGCCGCGCTCGGGCGGCACGGCGTTCCGGCTGCTGCACCATCACGTCGGCAGCCCGCCCGGCGTGTTCCGGCCGCCCGCGTCGAGCGGGCCGGAGCTGGTGCAAGGCGCGCAGCTGCAGCACGGAGAAGTGGAACGGATTGTCGTTCGGCAAGGAAAGGTCAGCGGCATCCTGCTGAAAAGCGGCCAGGAGATCGAGGCATCGCTGGTGGTGAGCGGCGCCGACCCGCGCCGCACCCTGCTCGAGCTGGTCGAGCCCGGCTGGCTCGATCCCGAGCTTGCGCGCGCGCTCGCGCACCTGCGCCGGCGCGGCGTGGTCGCGCGCGTCGAGCTTAGGCTCGACCGCTCGCCGGGCTTCTCGCGGCTCGCGCTCGCGCCGTCGCTCGATTACCTGGAGCGCGCGTACGACGACGCGAAGTACGGGCGCGTCTCGCAGCGGCCGTACCTCGAAGCGCAATGCGACGCGCAGCACCGCATGCAGGTGCACGTGCAGTACGTGCCCTACGGCGCGGATTGTTCCGGCCTTGGCGACACGGTGGCGGCGCTTCTTTCCGAGCACTGGGGCGACGCGGCTGCGCACGAGGTGCAGGTGCTCTCGCCGCACGACCTTGAGCAGCGCGAAGGCTGGCCCGAAGGCCAGGCGCACCACGCCGAGCTCGCTCTCGACCAGGCGCTGTGGATGCGGCCGCTGCCCGAGCTGGCGCGTTACCGCACGCCGATCTCAGGCCTCTGGCTGTGCGGCCCTGGCATGCATCCCGGCGCCGGCATTGCCGGCGCGGCCGGGCTGAATTGCGCCCGTGAGATCCTGCGCGGCTGAAATACTCCTCGTCGGCTTCTGCTCGGCGGCGGTTGCGGCCGAACCGTTGCCGCGGCTCGGCGCCGACGCCTCGGTGTTCACCGTCTCGGGCGTTTCCTCGGGCGGCACCATGGCGGTGCAGGTGCATGTCGCGCACTCGAGCCGGGTAAAAGGCGCCGCCGCCCTCGCCGCCGGCCCCTATTACTGCGCCCAGGGGAGCCTGTGGACCGCTCTCAACAACTGCATGAAGCCGGGCGGCTGGTCGCCGCTCCCTGCGCGCAGCGCGCTGCGGGCGCACGCGGAGCGCCTGGCGCGCGAAGGCGCGATCGACCCGACCGCCAATCTTCCCGGGGCGCGCGTGTGGCTGTTTTCCGGCACGCGAGACGAGACGGTGACGGCCGAGGTGGTGGACGCGCTGCGCGGCTTCTATTCGGCCTACGCCGCCGTCGTGGTTCACGTGCGCGACAAGCCCGCCGGTCACGCGATGGTCACCGAGAACGCGGGCAACGCATGCGGCGCGACCGAGCCGCCGTTCATCAACGACTGCGACTACGACGCCGCCGGCGAGCTGCTGCGGCACCTGCTCGGCAGCCTCTCGCCGCCCGCGGCCAAGCCGAACGGGAGTCTTGTGCAGTTCGACCAGAATGCCCTTGCTGGAAATGACGCTCATGCGATCAGCATGGCGGACAGCGGCTACGCCTACATCCCGCGCGCCTGCGATACGGCGCGCTGCCGCATCCACGTGGCTTTCCACGGTTGCCGCCAGGGCGCCGAGGCGGTCGGCGAGCGCTTCGTGCGCGACGCGGGCTACAACCGCTGGGCGGACACTAACCGGCTCATCGTGCTCTATCCCCAGGCCATCGCACGCTATGGGTGGATCTACAACCCGCGCGGCTGCTGGGACTGGTGGGGCTACACCGGGAGCCGCTATGCGACCAAGGAGGGCGCGCAGATCCGGGCTGTCCTCGGGATGGTCGAACGGCTCGGACAGGCCCGTAAATAGCGAGGCTTGACCTTCCCATCGTAGGAAGGTGCAATCTACGGGCATGGAACACCTCCAAGCCCGCGAGCGCGGCCTGACGGATATCGGCCGCACCTCGAAGGAAAGCGGCGTGTCGGCGAAGATGATCCGGCACTACGAAGCGATCGGTGTGCTCCCCAAGGTCGCCCGCACCTTCGCCAACTATCGCGTCTACGCGGCGAGCGACGTGCACACGCTGCGCTTCATCAAACGCGCACGCGCGCTCGGTTTTTCGATGGACGACATCCGCGAGCTGGCCGGGCTGTGGCAGAACCGGTCGCGCTCGAGCGCCGCGGTGAAGAAAGTCGCTACCCGGCACGCCGAAGAGCTGAAAGCCAAGATCCGCGAGCTTCAGTCGATGCTCGACACGCTCGAGCACCTGGTGCAGCACTGCCATGGCGACCACCGCCCGGAGTGCCCGATCCTCGAGGACCTTGCGAAACCGTGAGTCATGACGAATGAAGGATTCGAGATGAAGAACTTTCTAGTTGTTGCGCTCATTGCCGCCTCTGGCGCAGTCCAAGCGCAGCACCAACCTTATGCGGGGCAGCAGGACCGCGACATCAAGGGATTGTCGGCGAAGGAAATCGAGCAGTACCGCGCCGGCGCGGGAATGGGGTATGCAAAAGCCGCCGAGCTGAACCATTTCCCCGGGCCCATGCACGTGCTCGAGCTGGCAGACAAGCTCGGCCTGACGGCGTTCCAGCGCGGCGAGGTGGCGCGGTTGATGGAGGCGCACAAGGTCGAGGCGCGCGCCATAGGCGCCAGGCTCGTCGAATCGGAGCGCGCTCTCGATGCGCTGTTCAGCGGCGGCAACCTCGGGTACGCTGCCCTTGCCGACGCGGTGCGGGCCGCTGCCGCGGCAGCCGGCGAATACCGGCTGTCGCATCTCGAGACGCACCGCGCCACGCGCGCATTGCTCACCTCCGGCCAGATCGCGCGCTATGACGAGCTGCGGGGCTACGCCAAGCCGGCGGCTACCAAGGACGCCCACCGGCACTGATTCAGCGCCCTTGCAACTCGATCTGCTCGACGAGCACGGTGAACTTCGAGCCGCTGTCGTCGCCGTCGGAGCTGAGCCAGACGGCGAGCGTGTCCAGCGGCCGCTCCAGCGCATGAGCGAAGTCGAAGCGCCCGTCCACATGTGCCACGGCCACGACCTTCTCGACGATGAGCTCGCTGAGCGGGTGCTGTCGCTGGCGGCCGATGTGCGCTCCGTCCGCGCCGACGTTGAAGAAATGGATCTTCGAGATGCCGCCGCCCTTGGGCGCCAGCTCGAACAGCTTGCGCACCCAGGCGGCGGCGAGCTGCCGCTGCACGAAATTCAGCGTCCGCTCGCCGGGTTCGACCAGCCCGATGCGGAACACATAGTCGTCGAACTTCTCCTCGCCCTGGCGCCCCGGCGGTAGGCGCAGCGCACCTTCGACGCGGCCTTTCACGCGGATGGCGCTTACCCGCAGCCTTGTGGGGAGCGGGTAGATCAACGGCATCGCCGAGGTGTCGACCGCCATCTCCAGGCCGGCGCTCGAAAAACGGACGCGATGCGGCGGCAGGCTGCTGTATTTCAGCACCTGCCAGCTCGCTTGCTCGTTGAGCGGCAGGTCGACCACGCGCGGCCGCGTCTCCTGCGCGCTCGTGGCCGTTGCAATCGCGAGCGCGGCGATGCTCAAGACCCGTCGCTGAATGCCCTCAGCCATGCCGAGCTCGCATCCTAACGGCTTGAACTTGCGGCCGGCCTGGTACTCCAAGGCATACCTATGAAGAGACCCGAGTAATGAGACCCCGGGACCTCCGACTAAGGGACCCCGAGCTTTGAAGAAGGAAAGGCAGCTTCGCTGTAGAATGGCCGCCCGGCAACCATGAACCTCCGGCTCATCCGACGCTTCGCGCTCTGGCTCATCGCCGTGCTCGCGTTCGCCCAAGCGAGCGTGGTGCTCGCCGCCTGCTCGATGGAGCGGGGGTCGATGGCGCCGATGCTCGAAATGATGGAGGGCTGCGCCAGCTGCGAGCCGGAGGGCGGCACCGACGCCGCGCAGTCTGCCAACCGCTGCGTCGCGCATTGCACCGCCGATCTGCAGCTCTCGGGAAGCCTGGCAGCGCTCGTGCGCAGCCCGGCTCATGTGCCTGTATTGTTGCTGCCGCCCGTGAATCGCCTCGCTTCTCCCCGCACCGGGCTCGAGCAAGCGCCGCCGGGCGCCCCGCCACGGCGCATCCTGCTCCACTCCTTCCTGATCTGATCTCCCCGCGGTAGCGCTTTTTCGCCCGCGGTCGGCAACGCCGCGCGATTCAACGCCGTTCGGAGATCAAAGATGTCGCGATTTCAAGCAGTGTTCGTCTCGGTTTCGCTGGCGCTCGGCGCCGTTCCGGCGCTGGCGCAACCGCTTTCGCTCGAGGACGCGTTGCGCTCCGGCGAAGGGCAGTCGCCGCGCCTCGCGGCGCAGCGCTCCATGGTCAGTTCGTCCGAAGCGCAGGTCGGCCGCGCCGCCGAGCTGCCCGATCCCAGGCTGCGGCTGGGGATCGAGAACCTGCCGGTCACCGGCGAAGATCGCTTCCGCTACGGCCGCGACTCCATGACCGCGGGCGTGGTCGCCTGGTCGCAGGAATTTCCGAACAGCGCGAAGCGCGAGGCGCGCAATCTGCGCGCCGAGCGCATGCGCGACGTCGAAGGCGCGAACCTCGGCCTGCAGCGCGCCGCGGTGCGCCGCGACATCGCCACGGCCTGGCTGGAAGCGTACTACGCCGAGCGCGCGCGCGACGCCCTTCAGCGCCTTGCCAAACAGTTTGAGCTGCAAGTTCAGGCTGTGGCTGCCGGCATTGCCCGCGGCCGGCAGACCGCGGCCGAGAGCTTCATGCTGCGCCAGACGCTCGAGCAGGCGAACGACCGCGCGATCGAGCAGGAGCGCATGGCGGCGCGCGCGCGCATCATACTCGCTTCGTCGATCGGCGACGGGGCGAATCGGCCGCTCGGCGAGCCGCCCGATACCACCCGCTTCGCGCGCGCTCGCGAGGATCTGCTCGCGCAGCTCGCCGAGCATCCGCAGCTCCGGGTGCTGGACCAGCGCGAGCACCTGGCGCGCGCCGAGGTCGACCTTGCGCGCAGCATGCGGCGATCCGACTGGATGCTCGAGGTGGAGTACGGCCAGCGTCGCCCCTACTTCGACAACATGCTCAGCGTGATGGTCGCGCTCGACCTGCCCTGGCAGGCGGAGCGCCGCCAGGACCGCGACATCGCCTCGCGGCTCGCCGAGCTCGAGCAGGCGCGCGCCTTGCGCGAGGATGCCCGCCGCATGCACGAAGCCGAGGTGCGCGGCTGGCTCGCGGACTTCGACGCCGCCGCGCGCCGCATCGAGCGGCTGGAGCGCGTGTTGCTGCCGCTTGCGCGCGAGCGGCGGGAGGTCGCGCTCGCCGCCTACAAGGGCGGGCGTGGCGAGCTCGCGCCAGTGCTCGAAGCCGAGCGCGCGGCGACCGAAACCGAGCTCGGGCTTGTCCAGGCGCTCGCCGAGCGGGCGAAGGCGTGGGCCAGCCTCAATTTCCTGTATGCGCAAGGGAGCGGCCAATGAAGAAATCGGCTCTTGGCTTGATCGTGGTCGCCGCCCTGGCCGCCGGCAGTTACGGCGGCTATCGCTTCGCCCACCACCGGCTGACGGGCGCGACGGCTACGGCGCCTGCACAGGAGACTTCGGGCAAAAACGTCCTTTACTGGTACGACCCGATGTACCCACAGCAGAAATTCGACAAACCGGGAAAGTCGCCTTTCATGGACATGCAGCTCGTGCCGAAGTATGCGGGCGAGGCGGCCGACGCCGGCACGGTGTCGATCAGCCCGCAGATGGTGCAGAACCTCGGCGTGCGGACGGCGGATGCGAAGACCGGCGCGATCGAGCAGCGCTTCGAGGCGGTCGGCACGGTGGCGTTCAACGAGCGCGGCGTGGTGCAGCTCCAGGCGCGCGCCGCGGGCTTCGTGGAGAGGCTGCACGCGCGGGCGCCGCTCGACCCGGTGCAGAAGGGCGCGCCGCTCGTGGAGCTCCTGTATCCCGAGTGGGCCGGAGCGCAGGAAGAGTATCTTCTACTCAGGAAGAGCGGTTCAAGCGAGCTCGCACAGGCCGCGCGCCAGCGGCTCATGCTTCTCGGCATGAGCGAAGCACAGGTCGCCGCCGTCGAGCAGGCGGGGGCAGTGCGTAACCGCTTCACCCTGGCCGCGCCGATCTCGGGCGTGATCGCCGAGCTCGGCGTGCGCGAAGGCTCGACCGTAATGGCGGGCATGACGCTGTTTCGTCTCGTCGACCTTTCGACCGTCTGGGTGAACGCGGAGGTGCCGGAGGCGCAGGCGTCCTGGGTCACGCCGGGGGCGAAGGTCGCGGTGCGCGTGCAGGCCTACCCCGAGCGCGTGTTCGAGGGACGCGTGGGCGCGCTGCTGCCTGAAGTGAGCGCGGCCACGCGCACCGTGCGCACGCGGATCGAAGTCGCCAATCCCGGTTCGCTTCTGAAGCCCGGCATGTACGCCACCATCGCCTTCCAGCAGAGCGCGAAGCGCGAATCGGTGCTGGTGCCGAGCGAGGCGGTGATCCGCACCGGCGCCCGCGACGTGGTGATCGTCGCGCTCGGCGAGGGCCGGTTTCGCGCCGCGCGGGTCGAGGTCGGCTTCGAGTCTGGCGGCCAGTCCGAGATCCGCGAAGGCCTGCAGGCCGGGGACAAGGTGGTGCTCTCGGGGCAGTTCCTGATCGATTCGGAAGCGAGCCTCTCGGCGACCGTGGCCCGGCTCGAAGCCACGCAACCGGTAGATCCCCAACAGATGCACAAAGGGCGCGGCATCGTCTCCGAACTGGACGCCGCGAAAGGACGCGTGGAACTGGATCATGAGCCGATCGCGTCGCTGCAGTGGCCGAAGATGAAGATGGGTTTCTTGGTCGAGGACAAGGGCCAGCTCGGCGCGCTCAAGAAGGGCGACGCGGTCGAGTTCGAGCTGCGCGCCAAGCCGGATCAGGACGGCAACTACCTGATCTCGAAAATCGGGCGCAAACCGTGATCACCGCGCTCATCCGCTGGTCGATCGCCAACCGCTTCCTCGTCCTGATGGCGACCGTGATGGTCGCGGCCTGGGGCGTCGTGTCGCTCCTGCGCACGCCGCTCGACGCGATCCCCGATCTTTCCGACACGCAGGTGATCATCCGCACGCCGTTTCCCGGGCAGGCGCCGAAGATCGTCGAGGACCAGGTCACCTACCCGCTCGCCACCACCATGATGTCGGTGCCGGGCGCGAAAACCGTGCGCGGGTATTCCATGTTCGGCGATTCGTTCGTCTATGTGCTGTTCGAAGACGGCACGGATCCCTACTGGGCGCGCTCGCGCGTCCTGGAATACCTGAACCAGGTGCAGTCGCGGCTGCCGGCCGAAGCGAAGCCGGCGCTCGGGCCGGACGCGACCGGCGTCGGCTGGATCTACCAGTACGCGCTCGTCGACCGCAGCGGCCGCCACGATCTCGGCCAGCTGCGCGCGCTGCAGGACTGGTTCCTCAAATACGAGCTGAAGTCGATTCCCAACGTCGCCGAGGTGGCCTCGGTCGGCGGCATGGTGCGCCAGTACCAGATCGTGCTCTATCCCGAGCGCCTGCGCGCCTACGGCATCCCGCATTCGAAGGTGATCGCCGCGGTGCGGGCATCGAACCGCGAGACCGGCGGCTCGGTGCTCGAGCTGGGCGAAGCCGAATACATGGTGCGGGCGAGCGGCTACCTCAAGACGCTCGATGACTTCGGCGCCATCCCGCTCATGATTTCCGAGTCGGGCACGCCGGTGATGCTGAAGGACGTGGCGCGCATCCAGGTCGGGCCGGAAATGCGCCGCGGCATCGCCGAGCTCGACGGCCAGGGCGAAGTCGCGGGCGGCATCGTGATCATGCGCCATGGCAAGAACGCGCTCGAGACCATCGCAGCGGTGAAGGCGAAGATGACGGCCCTCAAGGCAAGCCTGCCGGCGGGCGTCGAGGTGGTCGAAACCTACGACCGCTCGGGCCTCATCGAGCGCTCGGTCAGGCACCTCGCCGAGAAGCTGGTCGAGGAATTCATTGTCGTGGCGCTGGTCTGCCTCGTGTTCCTCATTCATCTGCGCAGCTCGTTGGTGGCCATCGTCACGCTGCCGCTCGGCGTGCTGGCCGCCTTCATCGTCATGTATTACCAGGGCGTCAACGCCAACATTATGTCGCTCGGCGGCATCGCGATCGCGGTCGGCGCGATGGTGGATGCGGCCATCGTCATGATCGAGAACGCCCACAAGAAACTGGAAGGAAAGAATGTCGAGGGCGAGGAGCGCTGGCGGCTCATCGGCCAAGCGGCGAGCGAGGTCGGGCCGGCGCTGTTCTTCTCGCTTCTCATCATCACGCTCTCGTTCGTGCCGGTGTTCGCGCTGGAAGCGCAGGAGGGGCGCCTGTTCTCGCCGCTCGCCTACACCAAGACCTACGCGATGGCGGCGGCCGCGGGACTGTCGGTGACGCTGGTGCCGGTGCTGATGGGCTACATGATCCGCGGCCGCATTCCGCGCGAGCAGAAAAACCCGCTAAACCGGATGCTGATTGCCGGCTACCGGCCGCTGCTCGCTGCAGCGCTGCGCGCGCCTTGGCTCGTGCTGGGCGTTGCTTTGCTGCTTTTCGCCTCGATTCTCATTCCCCTGAAGCGTGTCGGCACGGAGTTCCTGCCGCCGCTCTACGAAGGCGACCTGCTTTACATGCCTTCGGCGCTCCCCGGGCTCTCGCCCGGCAAGGCCGCAGAGCTGCTGCAGCAGACCGACAAGCTGATCGCCACCGTGCCCGAGGTGAAGAGCGTATTCGGCAAGATCGGCCGCGCCGAGACCGCGACCGACCCGGCGCCGCTGGAAATGGTCGAAACCGTGGTCCAGCTCAAGCCGCAATCCGAATGGCGGCCCGGCATGACGCCCGACAAGCTGGTCGAGGAACTCGACCGGATCGTCAGGCTGCCGGGGCTGTCCAACATCTGGATCCCGCCGATCCGCAACCGCATCGACATGCTCGCCACCGGCATCAAGAGCCCGCTCGGCATCAAGGTCTCGGGCAACGACCTCGAGGAAATCGGGCGCGTCTCGGCCGCGATCGAGCGCACGGTGAAGGACGTGCCCGGCGTGTCCTCCGCGCTCGCCGAGCGCGTGAGCGGCGGGCGCTACATCGAAGTCGCCATCAACCGGCACGCGGCGGCGCGCTACGGGCTGAGCATCATGGATGTGCAGTCGGTGGTTTCGGCCGCGATCGGCGGCGAGAACATCGGCGAGACCATCGAGGGCCGCAGCCGCTTCCCGATCAACGTGCGCTATCCGCGCGAGGCGCGCGACTCGGTGGAGAAGCTGCGCATGCTGCCGATCGTCACCGAGCGCGGCGCGCAGGTCCCGCTGTCGGCGCTCGCCGAGCTGACGGTGACCGACGGCCCGCCGATGCTGCGCTCCGAGAACGCGCGGCTCTCGGGCTGGATCTACGTCGACATCCGCGGCCGCGACCTCGGCTCGGTGGTCGCCGATGCGCAGCGCGCGGTCGGCGAGCAGGTGAAGCTGCCGCCTGGGGTGTCGCTCGCCTGGTCGGGGCAGTTCGAGTACCTCGAGCGCGCGAAGACCCGCCTCGCGCTGGTGGTGCCGTTCGTGCTGCTCATCATCCTGGTCCTGCTCTATCTCACCTTCCGCAGCTTCGGCGAAGCGCTGCTCATCATGCTGTCGCTGCCGTTCTCGCTGGTCGGGGGCTTCTGGTACATCTACCTGCTCGGCCACAACCTGTCGGTCGCCGGCGTGGTCGGATTCATCGCTCTCGCCGGCGTCGCCGCCGAGATCGGAGTGGTCATGGTGCTTTTCCTCAAGCAGGCGCTCGAGCGCAACAAGAACGACCTCGAGGCGGCGATGTACGAGGGCGCAGTGCTGCGCGTGCGGCCGGTCGCGATGACCGTCGCGGTGATCATCGCGGGCCTGATTCCCATCATGTGGTCCGAAGGCACCGGTGCCGAAGTCATGCAGCGCATCGCCGCGCCGATGATCGGCGGCATGATCACCGCGCCCTTGCTGTCGATGTTCGTGATCCCGGCGGCGTATTACCTGATGAGACGTCGTGCTATCAAAGGAGAAGCGCAATGAATCGTTTGCTTGCCATTTCAGCGTTTGCCGCATTGTTGATCGCTGCCGCCCCTGCGGCGACCGGCCAGGTCCACAGAGGTACTGGCGTCGTGACGAATGTCGATCGCGCCGGCGGCAAGGTGACGCTCAAGCACGACCCCATCAAGAGCCTGAACTGGCCGACCATGACCATGGCCTTCGCGGTCAAGGACAAGGCCATGCTCGACAAGGTGGCGAAGGACAGGAAGGTGGAGTTCGAGTTCGTGCAGCAGGGACAGCAGTTCGTGATCACTTCGATCAAGTGAGCTCGGCGTTCAATCTCTGCCGCCGCCGCATGCTGCGGGCGGCGCTCGCGGCCCCGGCGTTCGGTTTGCCGCTGCCGAACCTGGCTCAAGCGCAGGCCGGCAAGCGGTTGCGCTTGGCCGCGACACGCCAGTCGCTCGTCGGCTCCGGCAATCCGGATACGGCGGTCTGGAGCTACAACGGCAACGTCCCCGGGCCGGAGCTGCGCTTCAGGCAGGGCGAGCGTCTGAGGGTCGAGGTGGAGAACGCGCTGAGCGCGGACACTACGGTGCACTGGCACGGCGTGCGCGTGCCGAACGCCATGGACGGCGTGCCGCATCTCACGCAGCCGCCGATCAAGGCGAACGGGGGCCGCTTCTCGTACGAATTCGAGCTGCACGATGCCGGCACCTATTGGTATCACCCGCATCTCGGCAGTCCCGAGCAGGTCGGACGCGGCCTTTACGGGCCGCTCATCGTCGATGAAGGCCAGCCGCCCGGCGTCGAACGGGACATCGTCTGGATGCTGGGCGATTGGCGCCTCGATCGCGAAGCGCGCATCGTCGAGGACTTCGGCAGCTTCATGGACGCGAGCCATGCCGGCCGCATCGGCAACACAGTGACCGTGAACGGCGCGATCCGCGAATCCTTCGAGCTGCGCGCCGGCGAGCGCGTGCGGCTGAGGCTCATCAACGCCGCCAACGCGCGCATCTTCGGCCTCGAATTTCGCGGCCACGATCCGATGGTGATCGCGCTCGACGGCCAGCCGGTCGAGCCGCACCGGCCGGAAACAGGCCGCGTCGTGCTCGGACCTTCGATGCGCGCGGACGTGCTGCTCGACGCCACCGGCGAACCCGGCCGCTCCTATCAAGTCGTTGACGATTTCTATCCGCGCAGCGCCTACCGGCTGCTCGATCTGCGCTATGCAGCCGAACGCGTACGCGGCGGGCGCGCCGGCGCGCCGGTGCGCAAGCTCGCGGCCAACCCGCTCTCGGAACCGGACCTCGCCAAGGCGCAACGCCATCGCATCGACTTCGGCGGCGGCATGATGGGGAACATGCCGGGCATGGGGATGGGAAGCATGCAAGGCATGCAGATGCCCCATCGCATGGCGTGGACGGTGAACGGCAAGCCGATGCCCGACAACGGCCACGCACACGAGCCGATCCTCGAGCTCGGCCTCGGGCGCTCGTACGTGCTCGAGTTGGTCAACGATACGCAGTGGCACCATCCAATCCATCTGCACGGACATGTGTTTCGGGTGATCACGCGCGCCGGCAAGCCGACGCAATATCGCGAATGGCTCGATACCGTGCTGCTGCCGCCCCGCAGCCGCGCCGAGATCGCTCTGGTCGCCGACAACCCGGGTCACTGGATGCTCCACTGCCACGTGCTGGAGCACCAGGCCACGGGAATGATGGCGGTTGTGCGTGTGGCATGAGGGCGCTGCTGGCCCTTGTTCGTTCTGGCGGGTTGCGGCGAGCGCTCGCCCGATCCGGCCCAATTGGCGATAGGCGAGAAAGTTTATGCGCAGCATTGCGCTGTTTGTCATGGCGCGAAGCTGGAAGGCCAGCCGAACTGGCGGGAGCGCATGCCCAGCGGCCGCATGCCCGCGCCGCCGCACGACGAGAGCGGTCATACGTGGCACCACACCGGCAGCGTGCTCTTCGGCATCACGAAACAAGGCTTGACGCCACCGTATGCGCCGCCGGGCTATCAGAGCGACATGCCGGCGTTCGCCGGCACGTTGTCCGACGATGAAATCCGGGCGGTGCTGGCGTACATCGGGAACCACTGGACTTCGCCCGACGTGCTTGCCGCGCGCGCCGAAATGATGCGCAGCATGGAGAAGCGATGAAGCTTTACGCTCTGGTGGTCCTCGGGCTGGCGGCCTCGAATGCGTTCGCCCAGCCGGCGCTCGCGCTCCACCACGTGCACGGGCTTGCCTACAGCCCCGACGGCAAGCGGCTGATGATTCCAAGCCACCATGGACTCGCCGTGTTTGAAAACGGGACATGGTCCAAGGCGCCGGGGCCGGAGCACGACTACATGGGGTTTTCGGCGACCGCAAGAAACCTCTATAGCAGCGGCCACCCGGCGCCGGGTTCGGGCGTAGTGAATCCCTTCGGCCTGATCCGCAGCAAGGACGGCGGCAGGACCTGGGACAAGCTGGGCCTGCAGGGCGAGACCGATTTCCACCTGCTCGCGACCGGCTGGAACACCAACGCGATCTACGTCTGGAACCCGGGGCCGAGCTCGCGCATGAAAACGGCGGGACTGCATTTCACGGTGAATGACGGTGCCGCCTGGAAGCGCGCAGCCGCGGCGGGGCTCATGGGCGAGCCGCGCGCGCTTGCCGTCCATCCCGGCGACGCTGCGACCGTGGCAATCGCTACTTCCGACGGCCTGTACCTGTCGCGCGATTCGGGCGAGCGGTTCACGAAGCTGGCGGCAAACGGTGAAGGCTTGTCGGCGCATTTCGAGCTCGAAGGCAAATACCTTTGGTTCGGCGCGTTCGACGGCCAGGCCAGGCTGCTGCGCCTGCCGCTTTCGGGCGGGGCACCCGCGGCGGTCAGCCTGCCCCCGCTCAAGGAGGACGCGGTGGCCTATATCGCGCAGAATCCCGCGCGCCGGCTCGAGTACGCCATCGCAACCTTCAAGCGCAGCGTCTACCTGTCAAAGGACGCCGGGCGAAGCTGGTCGCAGATCGCCGATCGCGGCAAGGCGAGGTGATCAAACGCGCAGCTCGGCGCGCGCCTGCCGGATCACGATCCGGCCGGAGAACAGTCCCAGGAGGGCGAGCATGGCGGCGACCGCGACGTCGGGCCAGACCGTGCCGGTGCCGAGCACGCCGGCGGCCGCCGCGAGCACCGCGAGGTTCGCGATGACGTCGTTGCGCGTGCACAGCCACACCGAGCGCATGTTGGCGTCGCCCTCGCGGAACCGGTAGAGCAGCGCGGCGACGCCCATGTTGACGAGCAGCGCGAGCAGGCCGACCACGCCCATGATCACCGGCTCGGGCGGCACGCCGAGCCAGGCGCGCCAGGCGGCATAGGCGAGGACGGCGACCCCGTACACCGACATCGCCGCGCCCTTCAGGAGCGCGACGCGCGAGGTCCACGCGCCGCCGAGGGCGAGCGCCCCGAGGCTGAGCGCGTAGTTGGCCGAGTCGCCGAGGAAGTCGGCGGCGTCCGCGGCGAGGGCGGTGGAGCCCGACCAGACGCTCGCAGCCAGTTCCACGAAGAACATGACCGCGTTGGCCAAAAGGGCGATCCACAGCACGCGGCGGTACGATATGCCCGTCGGCGGAGCGGGAGCGGGGCAGCAGGCCTGGCTCATGGCGCCATTCGAAACCCCGCATTTAGAACCCTGTAGCGGCTACAAGGTCAATCTTCTTATGCGTATCGGAGAACTTGCCCGCAAGGCGGGCGTGGATGTGCAGACGGTCCGCTACTACGAGCGCGAAGAGCTGCTCGACGCGCCCGCGCGCACCGGCTCGGGCTACCGCGCCTACGGCCCCGCGCACCTCGAGCGGCTCAACTTCGTGCGGCATTGCCGCTCGCTCGACATGCCCCTCGCGGAGATCAAGCGGCTGCTCGACCTCTCTACCCATCAGGCGATTTCATGCGATCAGGTCAATGCGCTGGTCCAGGCGCACTTGCAGCGGGTGCGCGCCAAGCTTGACGCCCTGCATGCCTTGGAAACGCAGCTCTCGACGCTGAGCGCGCAGTGCGCGAGCGGCCACCGCGTCGCCGACTGCGGCATCCTGGAGGAGCTGATCCACGCCGCGCACGGCGAGGCCTGCGCCTGCCATCCGCCCGGGAGTAAACTGAACGCATGACCATCTACATGCAGACCAAGGCCCGGCCGGCGCAGGACGTGCCGCTGAGCGAGGCCGAGCGCAAGGCGCGCGTCGAGCTCGCCGCCTGCTACCGCATCTTCGACATGCTGGGCTGGGTGGAGATGATCTTCAACCACATCACGGTGCGCGTGCCGGGGCCTGCCGTGGCAGGTCCCGAGTCCTTGCGCTTTCTCATCAATCCGTTCGGGCTGCACTACCGCGAGATGACCGCGTCGAACCTGGTGCTGATCGACATCGAGGGCAACCCGGTGCGCGAGACCCAGTGGCCGGTGAACCGCGCGGGCTTCGTGATCCACTCGGCGATCCACGGCTCGATCGCGCAGGCGCATTGCGTGATGCATACCCATACGACGAGCGGCATCGCGGTCGCCTGCCTCGAGGAGGGACTCTCGCCGCACAACTTCTACGGCGCGATGCTGGTGGGGCGCGTCGCCTACCACGAGTTCGAGGGCATCACCGTCGAGCCCGGCGAGAAGGAGCGCCTGGTGCGCGACATCGGCGACAAGCCGGCGGTGATTCTGCGCAACCATGGCCTCCTCGCCTGGGGGCCGAGCGTGCCGGAGGCGTTCCTGCTCATGTGGACGCTGCAGCGCGCCTGCGACGTGCAGATCACCGCCAGCCGCGCCGGCGCGCTGCACCCGATCCGGCCCGAGGTTTTCGAGCAGACGGTGCGCGAGGGCGGCCCGGCCGAGAAGCGCACCTGCGAGGATGTGTTCGCCGCCCTGCAGCGCAAGCTCGACTCGATAGATCCTTCGTACCGCAATTGACGTTGACGTAAACGTCAACTAGGCTTCGCCTGTGACGGACCTGTCCGACTCCAGCAAGCTCGTCTACAAAGCCAAGCACAAGATCCGCCTGGTCACCGCGGCGAGCCTGTTCGACGGCCACGACGCGTCGATCAACATCATGCGGCGCATCCTGCAGGCCTCGGGCGCCGAGGTGGTCCACCTCGGCCATAACCGCTCGGTCGAGGAAGTGGTAAGCGCCGCGCTGCACGAGGACGTGCAGGGCGTCGCGGTGTCGTCCTACCAGGGCGGCCACCTCGAGTACTTCAAGTACATGCTCGACTCGCTGCGCGCGCAGGGCGGGGGGCACATCAAGCTGTTTGGCGGCGGCGGCGGCGTGATTGTTGCGAGCGAGATCCGGGAGCTGCAGGACTACGGCATCACGCGCATCTACTCGCCCGAGGACGGCCAGCGCATGGGGCTGCAGGGCATGATCAACGACATGCTGGCGCGCTGCGATTTCGATCCTGTGCGCAAGGACCCGACAACGCTGGCGCAGACCATCACCGCCTTGGAACTCGGGGTTCTCGACAACAAGAAGATTCTTGAACAGGCGAAAGGCAATCCTGCTCCGGTCCTCGGCATCACCGGCACCGGCGGCGCGGGCAAGAGCTCGCTCACCGACGAGCTGGTGCGCCGCTTGCGCCTCGACCAGGGCGACGCGACGAAGATCGCCATCCTTTCGGTCGATCCGACGCGCAGGAAGACCGGCGGCGCGCTGCTCGGCGACCGCATCCGCATGAACGCGATCCACGGGCCGAACGTCTTCATGCGCTCGCTCGCCACGCGCGGCGCCGGCGCCGAGGTGTCGGCCGCGCTCGGCGACGCGATCGCCGCGTGCCGCGCCGCGGGCTTTAACCTGGTGATGGTCGAGACCGCGGGCATCGGGCAGGGCGACGCGGCGATCGTGCCGCACGCCGACGCCTCGCTCTACGTCATGACGCCCGAGTTCGGCGCCGCGAGCCAGCTCGAGAAGATCGACATGCTCGACTTCGCGGACTTCGTCGCGATCAACAAGTTCGACCGCCGCGGCGCCGAGGACGCGCTGCGCGACGTGCGCAAGCAGATGCAGCGCAACCGCGGCGACTTCAGGACCCCGCCCGAGGCGATGCCGGTGTTCGGCACCATCGCTTCGCGCTTCAACGACGACGGCATCAGCGCGCTCTACCACGCTGTGGCCGAAAAGCTGGGCGTGAGAAAAAACCCCGGCAAGCTGCCAAAGCCGGCGGCCAAAGTCTCCTCGGCGATCCATGCCATCGTACCGCCGCAGCGCACGCGCTACCTCGCCGACATCGCGGAGGCAGTGCGCGCCTACCACCACAGCGTTGCCGAGCAATCGCGCCTCGCGCGCGAGCGGCAGCAGCTCGAGGCGACGCAGGCCATGCTCGGCAGACGGTTACCCGAAGTGGAATCCCTGTTGAAGGCAAAAACGCTGGATCCCGAGGCGCAAGCGCTGCTCGACGGCTGGCCCGAGACGGTGAAGGCGTATTCGGGCGACGAGCGCGTGGTGAAGGTCCGTGACAAGGAGCTGAGCACGAAGCTCACCCAGACCTCGCTCTCCGGTACCCACGTGCCCAAGGTCGCGCTGCCGAAGTTCGAGGACCACGGCGAGCTGCTGCGCTGGCGCATGCGCGAGAACCTGCCCGGCGAGTTCCCGTTCACCGCCGGCGTGTTCCACTTCAAGCGCGAGAACGAGGACCCGACGCGCATGTTCGCGGGCGAGGGGAGCCCCGCCCGCACCAACAAGCGCTTCCACCTGCTGTCGCGCGACTTGCCGGCCAAGCGCCTGTCGACCGCGTTCGACTCGGTGACGCTGTACGGCTTCGACCCGGACGAGCGCCCGGACATCTATGGCAAGGTCGGCAACAGCGGCGTGTCGATCGCCACGCTCGACGACATGAAGGCGCTGTACGCGGGCTTCAACCTGTGCGACCCCGCGACCTCGGTGTCGATGACCATCAACGGCCCGGCCCCGACGATTCTCGCCATGTTCTTCAACGCCGCGATCGATCAACAGGTTGAGAAATTGGCTCGAAAGCCAACGCAGAAAGAGCTTGCGGAAATAAAGGCAAAGACCCTTTCGGCGGTGCGCGGCACGGTGCAGGCCGACATCCTCAAGGAGGACCAGGGGCAGAACACCTGCATCTTCTCCACCGAGTTCTCGCTCAAGGTGATGGGCGACATCCAGCGCTACTTCATCGACAACGAGGTGCGCAACTTCTACTCGGTGTCGATCTCGGGCTACCACATCGCCGAAGCCGGCGCCAACCCGATCTCGCAGCTCGCCTTCACGCTCGCCAACGGCTTCACCTTCGTCGAGGCCTATCTCGCGCGCGGCATGCCGATCGACGAGTTCGCGCCGAACCTGTCGTTCTTCTTCTCCTACGGCATGGACCCGGAGTACGCGGTGCTCGGGCGCGTGGCGCGGCGCATCTGGGCGGTGGCGCTGCGCAACCGCTACGGCGCGAACGAGCGCAGCCAGAAGCTCAAGTTCCACTCGCAGACCTCGGGACGCTCGCTGCACGCGCAGGAAATCGCCTTCAACGACATCCGCACCACGCTGCAGGCGCTCATCTCCACCTACGACAACACCAACTCGCTGCACACCAACGCGTTCGACGAGGCGATCACCACGCCCACCGAGGAGTCGGTGCGCCGCGCGATGGCGATCCAGCTCATCATCAACAGGGAATGGGGCCTGGCGAAGAACGAGAACCCCAACCAGGGCTCGTTCGCGATCGACGCGCTCACCGACTTGGTCGAGGAGGCGGTGCTGAAGGAGTTCGAGGCGATCTCGAGCCGCGGCGGCGTGCTCGGCGCGATGGAGACCGGCTACCAGCGCGGCAAGATCCAGGAAGAGTCGCTCACCTACGAGCACCGCAAGCACGACGGCTCCTACGAGATCGTCGGCGTCAACATGTTCCGCAACCCGCACGGCGACCCGGTGCCGCAGAAGCTCGAGCTGATCCGCTCCACCGAGGACGAGAAGCGCTCCCAGCTAAAGCGGCTGAGGGATTTTCAAAAGAAGAACCAGAACCATTCGGGTGAAATGCTGCAGCGCTTGCGCGATGCCGTGATCAAGGATGAGAACGTGTTCGCGGTGCTGATGGACGCGGTGCGCGTGTGCTCGCTCGGGCAGATCACGCACGCGCTGTTCGAGGTCGGCGGCCAGTACCGCAGGAACATGTAGCGTCGCCTAGAAGGAGACCCTGGTTTTCAGCAGGAACTGCGCCTTCTTGATGCTGGGATCGGGATCGAGGGCAAAGGCTATGTCGGCGTGCAGCACGTTGCCCTTGGAGCTGCGCGCGGAGAGAAGCCGCAGCCCGAAGCCGACGTCGCGCAGCCAGCCCGGGTTGATGGTGTTCTGGTTCTCGCCTTCCCATGCGCGGCCGGTGTCGTAGAACACCGCGCCGCCGACCCGGAACAGGCGAAACGGATACCAATCGGTATAAGCGCGTGCCTCGGCCGTGAAGAGCACCCGGCGCTCGCCGGCCTGGTAGCGCAGCGGGTAGCCGCGCAGCCCGTTGTCGCCGCCGAGCAGCAGCGGGCCGGGAACGTCGGGATTGTGAACTGCATCGGCGGAGAACGCCGCGTAGTACAGGAGGTTCCTGCCCTGGCGGTGGTAGTAGCGCGCCGCCGTCCCCAGCGCCTGGTTTTCGCTTTTCTCCGCGTAGCGCCCGCTGGTGCCGATTCTGGCGAGCACGAAGCTGTCCTTCGTGATGTCCCAACCGTTGCCCAGGCTTGCGCTGTAGACCCAGGCGTCGCGCGTCGAGCCGAGATCCTCGAACGCGCGGCCAAGCTGGAGCGCCGACTGCACGCCCAGCGAGAAGTCCTCGATGCGCCCGATCAGGTTCAGGTTGGTGTCCTTGCGAAAAGCATCCTCGATGAGCTCGAAGCGCACGAAGGGGCCGGAGAGCGTAAGGTCCGAGGGCAGGCGCACGGGCGGCGGGGCGCCCGGCTTGAGTTCGTAGTCGTCCGCTTGGTAAAGCAGGCCGGCAGAGTAGCGCCGTGCAAAGCGGCCAACCAGGCCCGGTGACCAGCCGCCGAAAAGCTCGGTCTGCTGGCGCCGATGGAGATACTCGGCGGAGGTGTTGCCCGCGTTGTAGAGCGCGTCGGTGCCATCGCTGTCGGAGGCCCTGAACCCCGCGGCCCAGCGCGCGTCGAGCGCATAGAAAGGCCGGGCGAGCGACAGCGACTGGTTGTTGCCGTCGTCGTATCGGGCATACGAATAGGCGACGGCGCCGCGCGTTCCCAGGACGTTCCTGTCCTCGATCTCGAAGGTCGTGCCGCTGCGGTCGACGTCGGAGGTGTAGGAAACCCCGACAGTGACTCCGGTGCCGAGAAGGTTCTCTTCCCTGAGCGACAAACTGCCCTTGTTCTCGCCGCCTTCCCGGCTCCCCGAGATGCCGATGTCGAGCGACCAGGTGTCGCGCGTCTTCACCTCGATGTCGGCCACGCCGTCGCGGTACGCGATCGGCTGGATGTCCACGTCGTAGAGGTAATTGCTCGTGCGCAGCAGCCGCTCGGTCTCCTCGATGACCCGTACCGAGACCGGCTCGCCGGACTTGAACAGCAGGGTGCGCTCGATGACCTTGGGGCGGCTGGTAATGTGCAGCTGGTTCGCGAGGCGGTAGAAAGCGTTGTTCTCGCGCGGGTCGTCGAGGTCGAAGATGTCCTCCGCGAGGACGCGGATCTCGCCGATGCGCGCACCCGCGGCCTCGAGCTCGGCGAAGCTCGGGACGCGCTCGCGCGGCGCAGGCTCCTCGGCGCCGCAGGTCCCGGCTGCCCCTGCCAGGGCCGCCAGGAAAGCGAGCAGGCAATGCCTAATTGACGGTCGCGCCGGTTTCGCGCGCCCGGCAAATCAGGAAAACCTTGTTCATGCGCGGTAAACCGGGTCGGGCGTTGTGAAGAAGGCGTGCAGGATGTGATACGCGGCGAGGTAGTTCTTCTGCTGGAAGCTCGCGTGCGAGATGCCGGCCATCACCGCGAACTGCTTGCCGGGGTGCGGCAGCCGCTCGAAGAACCCGATCAGGTCCCCGAGGCTCGCGATGCCGTCGTACTCGCCGCGCATCAGGAGGGTCGGAACGGGGATCTTCGCCGGGTCGGCGAGCGGCAGCTTCGAGCACATGTCGACATAGGTGCCGGTCGGCACCGAGTCGTCGAGCGCGAGGATCGCGGTGGCGAACGCCTCGATGGTGGCGTCGTCGGCGGTGCCGGGGTGGTCGCGCGTGAAGATGCTGCGCACGAAGGCGCGGTCGATCGGCCGGCGGTTCGTCGACTGGAACTCGGCGAGCTTCTTGCGGCGCTCGGCGAGCGTCGAGCTGCCCTTGCCGGTCCAGACGAAGGCGTCGAGCGCGAGGCGCGCCACGCGCCCGGGGTGGCGCTCGGTGAAAAGCGCGGCACGCAGCGCGCCCGAGGAGATGCCGTAGACCAGCAGTTTTTTCGCCCCGGTCTTTTCCAGGATGTACTTCGTTCCTGCGGCCAGGTCGTCGGCCCCGTTGGCGATGTCGCAGTTGATCGCGCGCGACTTGTCCGAGCGGCCGTAGCCCTCGTGGTCCATGCACCAGGTGTCGAAGCCGCGCGCCGCGAACCAGTCCATCACCGACGAATCCGGCCGGCCGGGCACCGCGAGGTCGAAGGTCGGTTGCGACGCCATCGAGGAGCCGTGCACGAAAAGGAGGGTGCCTTTCGGCGGTTGACCGGATGGAGGGGATTTCCGCCACAGGAAGAGTTTCACCTCGCCCTTGCGCGTCCAGTGCTCCACTCCGGCGGTGCGTGCCCTGAGTTCCATGGCGACGTACTCTACCCACTTTTTATGCAAGAATCCCTCGGGCTAAGGAGGGAGGAGGCTCATGGCGATCGGAACGCTCGACACGTTTCCCAAGCTGCTGATGCACCACGCCCAGGTGCGCGGCGCGCGGCCGGCGATCCGCGAGAAGGACCTGGGCATCTGGCAGACCTGGAGCTGGAAGCGCTTCGCCGACGAGGTGCGCGCCACGGCCTGCGGGCTCGCCGCCGAGGGCTTCAGGCGCGGCGATCACCTCGCGCTGGTCGGCGACAACCGGCCGCGCATCTACGCTGCGGTGTGCGCGGCGCAATGCCTCGGCGGCATCCCGGTGCCGCTGTACCAGGACGCGGTCGCGACCGAGCTGGTGTTCCCGATCCAGAACGCCGAGATCCGCTTCGCCGTGGCCGAGGACCAGGAGCAGGTCGACAAGCTGCTCGAGATCCTGCCGCAGTGCCCGTCGCTCAAGCGCATCGTCTACGACGACGCGCGCGGCATGCGCCACTACGCTCAGGCGCAGCTGATGAGTTACGAGAAACTCCTCCAGGCAAAGCTCGACCCGGCGTTCATCGATTCGGAAATAGACAAAGGCAGCGGCGCCGACACCGCGGCGATGTTCTTCACCTCGGGTACCACCGGCACGCCGAAGGGCGTGGTGCTCACGCACGAGGCGCTCATCGACCGCTCGCGCGTGGTGGCGCAGCTCGAGAAGCTCAGCGAGCGCGACGTGGTGCTCGCCTTCATGCCGCCCGCCTGGATCGGCCAGAACATCTTCTCCTACGCCCAGCCGCTGGTCGCCGGCTACTGCATCTGCTGCCCGGAATCGGCCGAGACCGTGGTGAGCGACATGCGCGAGATCGCTCCGTCCTACTACTTCGCGCCGCCGCGCATCTTCGAGGCGCTGCTCACCCAGGTCTCGGTGCGCATGGAGGACGCCGGCGCCATGAAGCGCTGGCTATACCGCTACTTCATGGGCGTGGCGAAGCGGGTGGGCACACGGATTCTCGAAAAGAAAAGCGTGAGCTTGCTCGACAGGGTGCTCTACAGCCTGGGCGACTTGTTCGTGTACGGCCCGCTGCGCAACGTGCTCGGCATGAGCAAGGTGCGCATCGCCTACACCGGCGGCGAGGCGATCGGCCCGGATCTGTTCACCTTTTACCGCTCGCTCGGCATCAACCTGAAGCAGCTCTACGGCTCGACCGAGACCAGCGTGTTCGTCTGCGTCCAGCCCGACGGCCAGGTGAAGTCGGACACGGTCGGCCCGGCGGTGCCCGGGGTCGAGCTCAAGTTCACACCGCAGCGCGAGCTCCTGATCCGCTCGCCGGGCCTGTTCAAGGAGTACTACAAGAACCCCCAGGCCACCGCGGAGGCGAAAGACGCCGAGGGCTGGTTCCATACCGGCGATGCCGGCTACATCGACCCGGACGGGCATCTCAAGATCATCGACCGCGCAAAGGACGTCGGGAAGCTCTCGGACGGCACCCTGTTCGCCCCCAAGTACCTCGAGAACAAGCTCAAGTTCTTCCCGTATATCAAGGAAGCGGTCGCTTTCGGCGCGGACCACGATCGCGTCTGCGCCTTCCTCAACATCGACATGGACGCCGTGGGCAACTGGGCGGAGAAGCGCAACCTCGCCTATTCGGGGTACACCGACCTGGCGCAGCAGGACGCGGTCTACCGGCTGGTGGCCGAATGCGTCGAGCAGGTGAACGCCGACCTCGCGCGCGAGCCCGAGCTCGCCAATTCCCAGATCCATCGCTTCCTCATCCTGCACAAGGAGCTCGACGCCGACGACGAGGAGCTCACGCGCACGCGCAAGGTGCGGCGGCGCTTCATCGGCGAGAAGTACGGGTCTCTGGTCGAGGCTTTGTACAACAACCAGCAAACCGTCCATGTGGAAGCGCGCGTCCGCTACGAGGACGGGCGCACCGGCACGTTCTCCGCGGACCTCAAGATCCGGGATGCCAAGACCATTACGCCCGCGGCGGTGAAGAAGGCGGCCTGACAGTGGATTTCGCAAAGCGCTTGGCTTTCCACGAGGCCATCGAGACAATGGAGGTCGATTTTTCCGGCATCACGTTCGCCGATCCGACGCAGGTCGACGCTTTTTACGACGAGGCGGACCGGCGCTGCGCGGCGAGCGGCCGGCGCTGGTACTTCCTCATCAATTACACCGATTGCGTCATTGCGCCCGGGGCCTGGGAACGCTACGCCGAGCGCGGCAAGCACACCAATCTCACCTACGGGCTCGGCACCGTCCGCTTGAACGTCAGCGCCGAGAACCTCGAGGTCATTCGCCGGCGCGCCGAGCTCGAGCAGTTCCGCGCCAACATCTACACCACCCGGGACGAGGCAATGCGCGCGCTCGCCGACATGCGCAAGCGCCGCGGCATGCTGGGCGAGAAGGGCGCCGAGGTGCTGCTGCGCGTCGACGGCATCCACCTGAGCTTCGGCGGCGTGCGTGCGCTCGCCGACGTCAGCTTCCAGATCATGCAAGGCGAAGTCTCGTCCATCATCGGCCCGAACGGCGCGGGCAAGAGCTCGATGCTCAACTGCATCAACGGCGTCTATCTGCCGCAGAAGGGCACCATCACCTTCCGCGGCGAAACCCGCACGCAGATGCAGCGTCACGCGGCGGCACAGCAGGGGATCGCGCGCACCTTCCAGAACATCGCCCTGTTCAAGGGCATGACGGTGCTCGACAACATCATGACCGGGCGCAACCTGAAGATGCGCTGCAACTTCCTGCAGCAGGCGATCTGGGCCGGGCCGGCGAAGCGCGAGGAGCTTGAGCACCGCCGCGCGGTCGAGCAGATCATCGACTTCCTCGAGATCCAGCATGTCCGCAAGACTCCGGTCGGACGGCTGCCCTACGGCCTGCAGAAGCGCGTCGAGCTCGGCCGGGCGCTCGCCGCCGAGCCGGCCCTGCTGCTGCTCGACGAGCCGATGGCCGGCATGAACCTCGAGGAGAAGCGCGACATGTGCCGCTTCGTGCTCGACGTCAACGACCAGTTCGGCACCACCATCCTGCTCATCGAGCACGACATGGGCGTGGTGATGGACATCTCCAGCCACGTGGTGGTGCTCGACTACGGCAAGAAGATCGCCGAAGGCACACCCGACGTGGTGCGCAACGACGAGAAAGTGATCGCGGCCTATTTAGGAGTCGCGCACTAGATGGAAATGCAGCTCATCTTCTTCATCGAGGTACTGGCGGGCGGCCTGCTCGCCGGGGTGATGTACGCCCTCGTCGCGCTCGGCTTCGTGCTGATCTACAAGGCCTCGGGCGTGTTCAACTTCGCTCAAGGGGCGATGGTGTTCTTCGCCGCGCTCACCTTCGTCTCGCTCACCGAGCGCGGCTGGAACTTCTGGCTTGCGCTCGTCGTCACGTTCGCGGTGATGGTGCTGCTCGGCATCGCCACCGAGCGCCTGGTGTTGCGGCCGATGGTCAACCAGCCGCAGATCACGCTCTTCATGGCGACCATCGGGCTCACTTTCGTGCTCGAAGGGCTGTCGCAGCTCATCTGGGGCTCGCAGCCGCACGGCCTGGAGCTCGGCATCCCCGACGTGCCGATGGAGTGGCTGTCGCAGAAGTGGAACATCAACATCAGCCAGTTCGACATATTCGCCGCCGTAGTCGCGGGCGGGCTGGTCGCGGTGCTGGCGGTGTTCTTCCAGAAGACCCGTATCGGCCGGGCGCTGCGCGCGGTGGCCGACGACCACCAGGCGGCGCTCGCCGTCGGCATCCCGCTGCAGCACATCTGGGCGATCGTCTGGGCGGTGGCCGGGTTCGTGGCGCTGGTGGCGGGGCTGATGTGGGGCGTGAGGAACGGCGTGCAGTTCGCGCTCACCTTCGTCGCTTTGAAGGCGCTGCCGGTGCTGATCCTCGGCGGCTTCGAATCGATCGCCGGGGCGATTGTCGGCGGCCTGATCATCGGCGCCACCGAGAAGCTCGCCGAGGTCTACATCGGCCCGTTCTTCGGCGGCGGCATCGAATCCTGGTTCGCCTACGTCGTGGCGCTGATCTTCCTGCTGTTCAGGCCCGAGGGCCTGTTCGGCGAGAAGATCATCGACCGGGTCTAGCCATGCTCTATCGCGAAGCCGGCCAGTTCAAATCCACCTACGCCGAAGACCAGCGCATCTTTCCGATCCGCCAGGACCGGATCGCGTTCTGGACGCTGATGGCGGTAGCGTTCGTGCTGGTGCCGGCGTTCGGCAACCAGTACTGGCTGGGCGCGATCCTGACGCCGTTCCTGATCCTCGCGCTGGCGACCCTCGGCCTGAACATCCTCACCGGCTACGCCGGCCAGCTCTCGCTCGGCACCGCCGCCTTCATGGCGATCGGCGCCTTCATGGCCTACAACTTCATGCTGCGCGCCCCGTGGCTGGGCGTGATCCCGAGCTTCATCCTCGCCGGCCTGTGCGCCGCCGCGGTCGGCATCGCGTTCGGCCTGCCCAGCCTGCGCATCAAGGGCTTCTACCTCGCGGTGGCGACGCTCGCCTGCCAGTTCTTCGTGCTCTGGGCGCTGCAGCGCTTCGGCTGGTTCACGAACTACAGCTCCTCGGGTGTGGTGACCGCGCAGCGCATGGAGATCCTCGGGTACGCCTTCGACACGCCGGCCGCCAAGTACCTGCTGACGCTTTCGGTCGTCGTCGTCATGGCGCTCGCGGCGAAGAACCTGATGCGCAGCGAGACCGGTCGCGCCTTCATGGCGGTGCGCGACATGGATGTGGCGGCTTCGGTCATCGGCATCCCGATGATGAAAACCAAGCTGCTCGCCTTCGCCATCAGCTCGTTCTACTGCGGGGTGGCCGGGGCGCTGGACGCGTTCGCCTTCCTCGGCACGGTCGAGCCCGAACGCTACAGCCTGGACCTGTCGTTCCGGATCCTGTTCATGCTGATCATCGGGGGGGCCGGGTCGATCCTGGGGTCGTTCCTCGGCGCGGCGTTCATCACGCTGTTCCCGATCTTCCTCAGCCTGGTCTCGGGCTGGATCTCGCACACCACCGGGGTGGAGGTTTCGCACGCCGTGATCTCGAACCTGGAGTCGATCATCTTCGGGGGGCTGATCATCTTCTTCCTGATCGTCGAGCCGCACGGCTTCGCCCGGCTCTGGCAGATCGCCAAGGAAAAGCTGCGCCTGTGGCCCTTCCCGCATTGACAGGGCTATACTAACGAGGCGTTACGCTCCTGAGGAGGAGGCGTCCCATGAAGAGAATCGCTTTGGTCACCGGTCTCGCGGCCATCTTCGGAACCACAGCTCTTGAGGTGTCTGGCCAGGCGAAAGAGCAATTTGTCCCGGTCAGCTCCTACTGGGTCGGGCCATACGCGCCCGGCGGCTCGGGCATCGCCGGCGGCATGATCGACTATTTCAAGCTGCTGAATGCGCGCGACGGCGGCATCAACGGCGTCAAGGTCACCTGGGAAAAGTGCGAGACCGAGTACCGCAACGACCGCGGCGTGGAGTGCTACGAGCGCTTGAAGAAGAAGGGCCCGACCGGGGCCACGCTGATTCACCCCCTTTCAACCGGGATCACCTATTCACTGATCGACAAGGGTACGTCGGACAAGATCCCGATCGTGTCGATCGGCTACGGTCGAGCCGATGCATCGGACGGTCGCGTGTTTCCGTACGTGTTCCCGCTCATGACCAACTACTGGTCGCAGAACACCGCCAAGATCAAGTTCATCGGCCAGCGCGAAGGCGGGCCGGACAAGCTGAAGGGCAAGAAGCTCGTGAACCTGTATCACGACTCGGCCTACGGCAAGGAGACCATCCCGGTGCTCGACGCCCAGGCCAAGATCTACGGCTTCCAGGTGACCCACATCGCGGTGCCGCACCCGGGCAACGAGCAGCAGGCGCAGTGGCTGCAGATCCGGCAGGTGAAGCCCGACTGGGTGATCCTGCGCGGCTGGGGCGTAATGAACCCGACGGCGCTCAAAGCCGCGGCCAAGATCGGCTTTCCGCGCGACAAGATCCTCGGCGTGTGGTGGTCCGGAGCGGAAGAGGACGTGATCCCGGCGGGCGACGCGGCGAAAGGCTACATCGCCGCCGGATTCAACCTTTCCGGTGCCAATCACGTCGTCATCAACGAGATCCAGAAGTACGTGTACGCCAAGGGACAGGGCGAGATGGAGGACAAATCGCGCGTCGGCACGATCTACTACAACCGCGGCGTGCAGTGGGGAATCGTGACGACCGAGGCGGTGCGCAAGGCGCAGGAGCGCTTCGGCAAGGGCCAGGCGATGACCGGCGAGCAGGTGCGCTGGGGCCTGGAGAACCTCAACATCGACGAGAAGCGCCTGAAGGAGCTCGGTGCGGTCGGCTTCATGCAGCCGCTCAAGCTCTCGTGCATGGACCACGAAGGCGGCGGGCAGGTGAAGTTCCAGCAATGGGACGGCAGGCAATGGAAAGTGATCAGCGACTGGATTTCGGCCGACCAGCGGCTGGTGCGCCCGATGATCGAGGCCTCCGCAGCGCAGTACGCCAAGGAAAAGGGCATCACGCCCAGGGATTGCTCGCAAGAGAAATAGCAGTTAAAACGATCGGAGGATATTCTTCAATGAAGCCCAATGTTCTGGTAATTGCATCCATTGCGCTCGCCGCGGCAGCTCCGGTGGCGGCGCAGAACGAGCAGTTCATTCCCGCCAATTTCTACTGGGTCGGGCCCTACGCGCCCGGCGGCTCGGGGTTCGGCGGCGGCATGATCGACTACTTCGCCATGCTGAACGAGCGCGACAAGGGCATCAACGGCGTAAAGCTGACCTGGGAGAAGTGCGAGACCGAGTACCGCAACGACCGCGGCGTCGAGTGCTACGAGCGCTCGAAGAAGAAGGGTCCGACCGGCGCGTCGGTGATCCACCCGTTGTCCACCGGCATCACCTACTCGCTGATCGAGAAGGCGACTGCCGACAAGATCCCGGTGATCTCCATGGGCTACGGGCGCACCGACGCTTCCGACGGCCGTGTATTTCCCTACATCTTCCCGCTGATCACCAACTACTGGTCGCAGAACACCGCCAAGATCAAGTTCATCGGCATGAAGGAAGGCGGGATGGACAAGCTGCAGGGCAAGAAGATCGTGAACCTGTATCACGACTCGGCCTACGGCAAGGAAACCATCCCGGTGCTCGACGTCCAGGCGAAGAAGTTCGGCTTCCAGATCACGCACATCGCAGTGGTGCACCCGGGCAACGAGCAGCAGGCGCAGTGGCTGCAGGTGCGCCAGATCAAGCCCGACTGGGTGATCCTGCGCGGCTGGGGCGTGATGAACCCGACGGCGCTGAAAGCCGCGGCCAAGGTCGGCTTCCCGCGCAACAAGATCCTCGGCGTGTGGTGGTCGGGTGCGGAAGAAGACGTGATTCCGGCGGGCGACGCGGCCAAGGGCTATTTCGCGGCCGGCTTCAACCTGCCCGGCACCAGCTTCCCGGTGATGCAGGACGTCCTCAAGCACGTCTACAAGAAGGGCAAGGGCGAGATGGAGGACCAGTCCCGCATCGGCTCGATCTATCACACGCGCGGCATCGTCGCCGGCATCGTCACCGCCGAGGGCATCCGCAAGGCGCAGGAACGCTTCGGCAAGGGCAAGGCGATGACCGGCGAGCAGGTACGCTGGGGCCTCGAGAACATGAACATCGACGAGAAGCGGCTGAAGGAGCTCGGCGCCGTCGGCCTGATGCAACCGCTCAAGGTGTCGTGCCTCGACCACGAGGGCGGCGGCGCGGTCAAGTTCCTGCAGTGGGACGGCAAGAAGTGGAACGTGGTGAGCGACTGGATCTCCTCCGATCAGTCGATCGTGCGTCCGATGATCGAGACTTCCGCCGCCCAATACGCGAAGGAGAAGGGCATCACGCCTCGCGACTGCTCCAGAGAGAAGTGATCGGCTAAGAAGAAACGGGGAAGGGCTTCCACCCTTCCCCTTTTTCATGTCTGCGATCCCGAGCGCACAACCCGAGCCGATCCTCTCGATCCGCAACATCGAGGTGATCTACGACCACGTGATCCTGGTGCTGAAGGGCGTGTCGCTCGACGTGCCCGACGGCCAGATCGTGACGCTGCTGGGGGCCAACGGCGCCGGCAAGACCACCACCCTCAAGGCGATCTCGAACCTGCTGCGCGCCGAGCGCGGCGACGTCACCAAGGGGCAGATCCTGTACCGCGGCGCGCGCATCGACCAGTCGAATCCTTCCGAGCTCGTCAAGCGCGGCATCTGCCAGGTCATGGAGGGCCGCCACTGCTTCCAGCACCTTACCGTCGAGGAAAACCTGCTCACCGGTGCGTATACGCGTGGCGCGCTCGGCTCGGGCGTGCGCGAAGACCTGGAGAAGGTGTACGGCTACTTCCCGCGCCTCAAGGAGCGCCGCCACGCGCAGTCGGGCTATACCTCAGGCGGCGAGCAGCAGATGACCGCCATCGGGCGCGCCCTGATGGCGCGGCCGCGGATGATCCTGCTCGACGAGCCCTCGATGGGCCTTGCGCCCCAGCTGGTCGAGGAGATCTTCGAGATCGTGAAGGAGCTCAACCGCAAGGAGCACGTCAGCATCCTGCTCGCCGAGCAGAACACCAACATCGCGCTGCGCTACGCCGACTACGGCTACATCCTGGAGAACGGCCGGGTGGTGATGGACGGCGAGGCGAAATCGCTCGCCAACAACGAGGACGTGAAGGAGTTCTACCTCGGCTTCTCTTCCGGCGGCCGCCGCAGCTTCCGCGACGTCAAGTCCTACCGCCGGCGCAAGCGGTGGCTCTGAAGAAGGAGTTCTTCGACAAGCTCGAGACGCGGCCGGCGAAGAAGCGCGAGGTCGCGCTGATGGCCGAGCTTCCCAAGCTCGTCGCGCACGCGAAGCGGCGGGCACCGGGTTTTTCCCGGATCTTGGGAGAGATCGACCCGGCGAAGATCAGGAGCAGAAAAGCGCTGGCGACGCTTCCCGTGACGCGCAAGAGCGATCTCGCGACGCTGCAGAAGGAAACCCCGCCGCTCGGCGGTCTCAACGCCACGCCGGTGGAGAAGCTCGCCAAGATCTTCGTCTCGCCCGGGCCGATCTACGACCCCGAGGGCCGCGGCAAGGACTGGTGGCGCACCGCGCGCGGTCTGTTCGCCGGCGGCTTCAGCGCCGGCGACCGCGTGCTCAACACCTTCGCCTACCACTTCACCCCCGCGGGCTCGATGCTCGAGTCCGGCGCCGCGGCCCTCGGCTGCACCGTGATTCCGGGCGGGGTGGGGCAGACCGAGATGCAGGTCGCGGCGATCCAGGCCCTGGGCATCAACGCTTTCGTCGGCACGCCTTCGTTCCTCAAGCTGATCGTGGAGAAAGCCGACGAGCTCAAGGCCGACATCTCGTGCCTGGAAAAAGCGCAGGTCGGCGCGGAGTTTCTTCCTCCGGCACTGAGGGCCAAGTTGCGCCAGCGCGGTATCCGCGTCTCGCAGTGCTACGCCAGCGCGGACCTCGGGCTGATCGCCTACGAGTCGCTGCGCGAGGACGGCACGCCCAACGACGGCCTGATCCTCGAGGAGCGGCTGATCCTCGAGATCGTGCGGCCGGGCACCGGCGATCCGCTGCCCGCGGGCGAAGTCGGCGAGGTCGTGATTACGCTCTTGAACAAGGACTACCCGCTGATCCGCTTCGCCACCGGCGATCTGTCGGCGGTGCTGCCCGGCGCGAGCCCCTGCGGGCGCACCAACGTGCGCATCAGGGGCTGGATGGGCCGCGCCGACCAGAGCACCAAGGTGCGCGCGATGTTCGTCACGCCGCGCCAGGTCAGCGACATCGTGCGCCGCCACCCCGAGATCGCGCGCGCGCGCCTCGTGGTCGACGGCGAGCCGGGCAACGACCGCATGACGCTCAGATGTGAAGTCAGAGAGACCCCTGCAAGCCTGGCCGAAACCATCGTCAACTCCATCCGCGACGTCACCAAGCTGCGCGGCGAGGTCGAGCTGGTGGCGCCCGGCAGCCTGCCGAACGACGGCAAGGTTATCGAGGACCTAAGGAAGTACACCTAAAAGGCAGGAAGTACAGCTAGCTCTTGCGCGCCGCTCCGACGGGCAGGTTGTCCACGCGGCGCATCTCCTCGTTGCGCAGCACGCCCTCGTCCTTGAGGAAGGCTTTCAGGAAGTCGACCGCATCGGCGCCCCAGAACACTTCGCCGTCGGCGACGAAAGTGGGCACGCCGAACACGCCGGCGGCGGCCGCTTCCTCGGTGTTGCGCCTGAGAACGTCCTTGGCCCGGCTGAGCCCGGCGGCGTCGATGCCGAGCTCCTCGCACAGCTCGCCGAACTGCCGCTCGGGATGCTCGCCGGTCGTCCACAGGCTGTCGAAGATCCGCCGCACCACGCGCGGCGTACTGCCCGCGGCGATGGCGAGGCGCAGATGGCCCAGCGGGTTGAAAGGGTGCGCGGCGGGGAAGCGGAAGGTGATTCCCAGCTCGTTCGCCCACCAGGTGCACCAGCGGTAGGTCCAGCGCCGCTTGGCGGGGATCTCCGCCGGGCCCTTCTGGCCCCAGTGGTTGAGAAGTCCCGCGAACAGCACCGGTTTATAGGAAACTTCCACGGAAAGTTGTTGTTGCAGCTCTTCCAGCCGGTGCAGGCAGATGTAGGAGAAGGGCGAGACGAAATCGAAGTACCAGTCAACGGAGAGGGCCATGGCGGTCAGGATCGAGAAGAAGGGAGCAGTATGGACCGTCATCCATTCGCGCGCCGAGGCGCGCAACGCGATGGATCCGGAGAGCGCGGACGCTCTTGTTTCTGCATTTGAGGATTTTGATAAAGATCCAAGTGCCGCGGTCGCCGTGCTGTGGGGCGAGGGCGGCGCGTTCTGCGCCGGCTGGGACCTCAAGTACGGCGCTTCGCTGATGAAGGATCCGACGCCCATTCATGCCTTGGATTTTCCTTTTAATGAAAGTACGAAAATACCTCGCGGCCCGCTCGGCCCGACGCGCCTGGAGCTCGACAAGCCGGTGATCGCGGCGGTGGCGGGCCCGGCGGTGGCGGGCGGCTTCGAGCTCGCGCTGTGGTGCGACGTGCGCGTCATGGAGAAGTCCGCCTACTTCGGCGTGTACTGCCGCCGCTGGGGCGTGCCGCTGATCGACGGCGGCACGGTGCGCCTGCCGCGCATCGTCGGCATGGGCCGTGCGCTCGAGATCATCCTCACCGGGCGCAAGGTGCCCGCCGACGAGGCCTTGCGCATCGGCGCCTGCGAGCACGTCGTGCCCGACGGAAAATCGCGCGAGTTCGCAGAGAGCATGGCGTACGAGATCGCGCGCTTCCCGCAGGCCTGCACGCGCGCCGACCGGCGCTCGGCCTATGCGCAGCAAGGCCTCGGCCTGCGCGAGGCGATGCGCAAGGAGTGGTACAACGGCATCCCGGCATTCAAAGCCGAGGGCGCAGCGGGCGCCGCGCGCTTCTCCTCAGGCAAAGGGCGGCACGGCGACTTCCGGGATATCTAGCCGCCGTCGCCTTTCAGGAAGGTTCCGCAGAACTTCTTCCTGCTCGGCTGCGCTCATGCCGCCCCAGCGCGCGATCTCGTCGAGGGTGCGGCAGCAACCGATGCAGACCCCGCGCTGCGGGTCCATCTGGCAGATCTTGGTGCAGGGGCTGTTCAAGTTTTTTTCCTGGCGGCAAGCGCGCGCCCTGCCCGGGAAGCCGATTGCTTGTTGAGGATCCCGCAGATCCACTGGCCGATGCCGACCAGCGCATCGAGGTCGATGCCGGTCCTGATGCCCAGGCCGTGCAGCATGTACACCACGTCCTCGGTAGCGACGTTCCCGGTCGCTCCCTTGGCGTAGGGACAGCCGCCGAGCCCCGCGACCGAGGCGTCGAAGGTCGACACGCCCACCTCGAGCGAGGCGTAGATGTTGGCGAGCGCCTGGCCGTAGGTGTCGTGGTAGTGCCCGGCGAGCTTCTCGAGCGGCACGCGCCGCGCACAGGCCTCGATCATCGCCTTGGTCTTGCCGGGCGTGCCGGTGCCGATGGTGTCGCCGAGCGACACCTCGTAGCAGCCCATCTCGTAGAGCGCCGAGGCGACGTCCGCCACGCGCCCGGGCTTGATCTCGCCCTCGTAGGGGCAGCCCAGAACACATGACACATAGCCCCTTACACGGATATTCTCTTTTTTGGCCGCATCGGCCACCGGCTTGAACCGTTCCAGCGACTCGGCGATCGAGCAGTTGATGTTCTTCCTCGAGAACGCTTCCGACGCCGCGGCGAAGATCGCGACCTCGGTCGCACCTGCGGCGCGCGCGGCTTCGAAGCCCTTGAGGTTGGGCGTGAGCACCGGGTAGGACACGCCGGGCTTGCGCCGGATGCGCTCGAGCACCTCGGCGTGGTCCGCCATCTGCGGCACCCACTTCGGCGACACGAAGGCGGTCGCCTCCACCGCCGGCAGGCCGGCGTCCGCGAGGCGCTCGATCAGCTCCACCTTCACCGCGGTCGGCACCTCGCCGGGCTCGTTCTGCAGCCCGTCGCGGGGGCCCATCTCCACGATTCTCACGGAATCATTCAAGGGTAATGAGCTCCGCGCCTTCGAGCACCTGCTCGCCCGCGGCGTAATGGACTTCCTTCACCACGCCGTCGGCGGGCGCCGTGATCGTGTGCTCCATCTTCATCGCCTCGAGGATCAGCAGCGCTTGCCCCTTGGACACCTTCGCGCCCGCCTCCGTCATCACCTGGATGACCTTGCCCGGCATCGGCGCGGCGAGCGAGCCGCTGCGGGTGTCGTCGTCGCGGCCGGCGAGCTCCTCCTGGAGCGAGAGCCGGCGGTAGTCGCCTTCGCAGAATACATGCCAGTCGCGGCCGGCGCGCACTGCGCGCGCGTTGAACGCATTGGCGTCGAGGCGCACGAGCAGGCGGCCATCCTTGAGAGACTCACCGGACAAGCCGTAATCCTTTCCATCAACCGTGACGCGCAGCCCGCTTTCCAGGAAAAGCAGCCTCACGGCGTGGCGCGCTTTGCCATCCAGGAACACGAAATCGTGGTGCGAGTCCTGGTTCAGCCGCCAGCCGTCCACGCGGTGCCAGGGCGAATACGGGTCGCCCGAGGCGGCGGCGCGCTCGCGCGCCGCGCGCTCCTCCTCGGCCAGCTCGGCGAATGCCGCGGCGGCGAGCAGCTTGTCGGTGATCGGAGTTTCCTGAAAAAGCTCCTTGTGGTTGCGCTCGATCAGGCCGGTATCGAGCTCGGCAGCGCTGAAGGCGCGGCTCGCCGCGACGCGGCGCAGGAAAGCGACGTTGGTCGTCGGGCCCGCGATCTCCACCTCGGCGAGCGCCTGGCGCAGCCGCGCGAGCGCCGCCGCGCGGTCGGCGCCGTGCACGATCAGCTTGGCGATCATCGGGTCGTACCAGGGGGTGATCTCGTCGCCGGCCTCGATACCGGTGTCGACCCGCACCTGTTCGTTTTCTTGAGGAAAACCGAGATGAACGATCCGCCCGGTCGCGGGGAGGAAATCGCGTGCGGGGTCCTCGGCATAAATGCGCGCTTCGATCGCATGGCCCTTGATGCCGGGAACCGGGGGTAGCGCTTCTCCCGCGGCCACGCGCAGCTGCCACTCCACCAGGTCGAGGCCGGTGACCATCTCGGTCACCGGGTGCTCCACCTGCAGCCGCGTGTTCATCTCCATGAAGTAGAAGCGGCCGTCCTGCTCGGCGATGAACTCCACCGTGCCGGCGCCGGCGTAGCCGACGGCTTTCGCAGCGGCCACGGCGGCCGCCCCCATTTCGTCCCGCTTGCCGAAGCGCGGCGCCGGCGCTTCCTCGAGGATCTTCTGGTGGCGGCGCTGCACCGAGCAGTCGCGCTCGAACAGGTGCACGACGTTGCCGTGCGAGTCGCCGAACACCTGCATCTCGATGTGCCGCGGGCGCTCGAGGTAGCGCTCGAGCAGCACCCGGTCGTCGCCGAAAGCGGATTTGGCTTCCCGCTTCGACGCCGCCAGCTCGGCGGCAAAGGAAGATCCTTCAGAAACGACCCTCATCCCCTTGCCGCCGCCGCCGGCCGAGGGCTTTATCAGCAGCGGAAATCCGATTCGCTCGGCCTCTTTCGCGAGCAGCGCCGCGTCCTGCTTCTCGCCGTGGTATCCCGGCACGAGCGGCACGCCCGCTTTTTCCATCAGGCGCTTGGCCGCGGCCTTGTCGCCCATCGCGGCGATCGCTTCGGGCGATGGCCCGATGAAGACGATGCCGCTCTTCCAGCAGGCGGCGGCGAAATCCTCGTTCTCGGAAAGGAAGCCGTAGCCGGGGTGGATCGCTTCGGCGCCCGAGTCGCGCGCGGCCGCGAGCACCGCCTCGATGTCGAGATAGCTCTCGATGCGCCGCGCTTCGTCGGCGCGCTTGACGTGCAGGGCGTCGCGATCGGTACCCGAGTGGACCGCGACGCTGCGGATGCCGAGCCGGCGCGCGGTGCGCGCCACGCGGCAGGCGATCTCGCCGCGGTTGGCGATCAGGATTTTGGCGAACACCAGGACGCCTTGCGCTTTTCGAGGAAGGCGGCGATGCCCTCCCGGCCTTCGGGCGAGCCGCGGATCTCGGCGATGCGCTGCGCGGTGTCGGCCGCGAGCGCGTCGTCGGGCCGCCGCCCCGCGACCGCGCGGATCAGCTCCTTGATCTTGCCATGCGCCTCGGGGCCGCCGGCCAGCAAGTGTTTGATCAATTCATCGATGGTGGCGTCGAGCGCATTTGCAGGAACCAGGGCCGAAAGCATGCCGATCCGATGCGCTTCCTCGGCATCGAACACCTCGGCAGTGAGGAAATAGCGCCGCGCGTTGCGCTCGCCCATCGCGCGCATCACGTAGGGGCTGATGGTCGCGGGCGACAGGCCGAGCTTCGCTTCCGACAGGCAGAACTTCGCCTCCGGCGTGCCCACCGCGATGTCGCAGGCCGCGACCAGGCCGGTGCCGCCCGCGAACACCGGGCCATGCACGCGCGCGATGGTCGGCTTCGGCAGGCGGTCCAGCGCGGCCAGCATCTCCGCCAGCGCCCGGGTGTCGGCCAGGTTCTCGTCGTGGCCGTAGCCCGCCATGCGCTTCATCCAGTTGAGGTCGGCGCCGGCGCAGAACGCCGGGCCGTTCCCGGCGAGGACCATGACGCGCACGGAGTTGTCTTTCGAAACGTCCTCGAAAGCCCCGCGCAGTCTCTGAATCAATTCATCGTCAAAAGCATTACGTAGCTCGGGCCGATTGAGCGTGACGCGCGCAACGCCGTCCTGTTTCTTTACTTCAAGCATGGCTCGATGACCACGGCGGTCTTGACCGAGTTGGCGATGAAGCACTTCTCGTGCGCGCGCTCGTGCAGCGCTCTGTGCTCTTCCTCGGTTGGAGCCTTTCCGGAGAAAGTCACCGTCGGCCGCAGCGTCACGCGCGACACCCAGGTCTTGTCGAGCACGCCGGCCGCTTCGTCGACGTAGCGCTCGACGACCCATTTCTTCTGGCAGGCGAGGTGGAGGAACCAGAGCATGTGGCACGCGGACAGAGAGGCGACGAACGCCTGCTCTGGATCCACACCTGGAACAGTGCTGGAGGTATTCGGGATGTTGTCGGGCGCAGCCGAGCCGGGAACGGCAATGCCGTCAAAGCGAAGCGTGTGGCCGCGCGAGTAGGTCTCGTAGCGGAATTCGCCCAAGCGCTGCCACTCCACGGTGGCGCGGTGTTCGGACATTACATGCGGAAGACACCGAAGCGGGTGTCTTCGATCGGCGCGTTGAGCGAAGCGGAGATGGCGAGGCCGAGGAGCCGCCGCGTGTCGGCCGGATCGACCACGCCGTCGTCCCACAGCCGCGCGCTGGCGTAGTAGGGATGCCCCTGCCGCTCGTACTGCTCGCGGATGGGCTTCTTGAAAGTCTCCTCTTCACCCGTGGACGCGAAGTTGCCGCGCACGGTCGCTAAAACCGATGCTGCCTGTTCGCCGCCCATGATCGAGATGCGCGCGTTCGGCCACATCCAGAGGAAGCGCGGCCCGTAGGCGCGGCCGCACATGCCGTAGTTGCCGGCGCCGAAGGAGCCGCCGACGATCAGGGTGAACTTCGGCACCCGGGCGGTCGCCACCGCGGTGACCATCTTCGCGCCGTCCTTGGCGATGCCGCCGGCCTCGACCTTCTTGCCCACCATGTAGCCGGTGATGTTCTGCAGGAAGACGAGCGGGATGCCGCGCTGGCAGGCGAGCTCGATGAAGTGCGTCGCCTTGAGCGACGACTCGGAAAACAGGATGCCGTTGTTGGCGAGGATGGCGACCGGGTAGCCGTGCAGGTGCGCGAAGCCGGTCACCAGCGTGGTGCCGTAGTTCTGCTTGAACTCGTCGAGCTCCGAGCCGTCCACCAGGCGCGCGATCAGCTCGCGCACGTCGTAGGGCTTGCGCGGGTCGGCGGGAATCACGCCGTACATCTCTTCTGCAGGGTAGAGCGGCTCGCGCGGTTCCCGGGTTTCCAGGGAAATATTCTTCTTGAGATTCAGGCCCGAAACGATGCGGCGGACGAGCGACAAGGCGTGCGAGTCATCCAGCGCGTAATGATCCGCGACGCCCGAAATGCGCGTGTGCACCTCGGCGCCGCCGAGCTCTTCCGGCGTCACCACCTCGCCGATCGCGGCCTTCACCAGCGGCGGGCCGCCGAGGAAGATCGTGCCCTGGCCTTTCACGATGATCGACTCGTCGCACATGGCCGGTACGTAGGCGCCGCCGGCGGTGCTCGAGCCCATCACGCAGGCGATCTGCGGGATGCGCGCCGCCGACAGGTTGGCGATGTTGTAGAAGATGCGCCCGAAGTGCTCGCGGTCCGGGAACACGTTGTCCTGCTCGGGTAGGTAGCCGCCGCCCGAGTCGACGAGGTAGATGCACGGCAGCCGGTTCTGCGCCGCGATCTCCTGCGCGCGCAGGTGCTTCTTCACCGTCATCGGGTAGTAGGTGCCGCCCTTGATGGTGGCGTCGTTCGCCACGATCACGCATTCGCGGCCCGAGACGCGCCCGATGCCGCAGATGATCGAGGCCGAGTGCACGTCGCCGCCGTACATCCCCCACGCGGCGAGCTGGCCGACCTCGAGGAACGGCGACCCGGGATCGAGCAGCGCGCGCACGCGCTCGCGCGGCAGCATCTTGCCGCGCGCGGCGTGCTTGTCGCGGGCGGCTTTTTCTCCCCCCTGGGAAACGACCGAGACTTTCTCGCGCAGGTCGGCGACCAGCGCGAGCATGCGCTCGGCGTTGGCGCGGAACTCGGCCGAGCGCGGATTGATCTGGCTTTTCAAAAGGGCTCCTGCAACCAGCGCTCGAGCTGGTCGAAGCGGTCGATGCCCCAGAACGGCTCGCCGTCGACGATGACGTAGGGCGAGCCGAACACGCCCTTGGCGAGCGCCGCGTCGACTTCGGCGCGGGTCTTGTCCTTGACGGCCGGGTCGTTCAGGTCGGGCTTCAGGCCGAGCGCGGCCGCGACCTTGAGCACGTGGTCGGCCTCGCCGATGTTCACGTTGTCGGCGAAGTACGCGCGAAGCAGTGCTTTTGCAAGGGGGATCTGTTTTTCCGCCGGGGATGCGTAAAAGGCCCGGCATGCGGAAACCGTCGAAATCGGAAACGGCTCGGGCAGGCGGAAAGGCACGTCGTGAAAGCGCGCCGAGCGCAGGAAATCGCGCTTCGCGTATTCGCCCTTGAGGGGGATGCCGGGCAGCGGCCCGCTGCCGGTCGCCTTGAACGCCGCGCCGAGCAGCATCGGGCGCCAGGTCACGCCGCGGCCGTACTTCGCTGCGAGCGGCTCGATCTTGTGCGAGGCGAGGTAGCCGTAGGGCGAGGAGAAGTCGAAATAGAAGTCGATCGGCGCTTTCATCCTGCCTCCAGGCAGCGGCCGGCCGTCACGCACCCTCCTCGAGGGTGCGTCCTATTACCAGGCGCTGGATGTCGTTCGCGCCCTCGTAGATCTGCGTCACGCGCACGTCGCGCCACAGGCGCTCGACCGGGAAGTCGGCGACGTAGCCGTAGCCGCCGTGGATCTGGATCGCGTCCGAGCACACGCGTTCGGCCATCTCGGAGGCGAACAGCTTCGCCATCGAGGCCTCCTTGAGGCAGGGCTTGCCCGCGTCGCGCAGCGCCGCGGCGTGCAGGTAGAGCTGGCGTGCCGCCTCGACCTGGGTCGCCATGTCAGCGAGCCGGAAATTGATCGCCTGGTGCTCAATCAGGTGCTTGCCCATGCTCCTGCGCTCGCGCGCGTACGCGATCGCCGCCTCGAGCGCCGCGCGCGCTACCCCGGTCGCCTGCGCCGCGACGTTGATGCGCCCGGACTCGAGGTTGGCGAGAGCAATGCGGTAGCCCATCCCTTCTTGATCGAGTCGGTGCTCGGTCTTGCAGTTTTCCAGCACGATCTGCGCGGTGTCGGAGGCGCGCTGGCCGGTCTTTTCCTCGATGCGGGCCACGGTGTAGCCCGGAGTCGAAGTCGGCACGAGGAACGCGCTGATTCCCTTCTTGCCCGCGTCCTTTTGCGTCACCGCAAAGACCACCGCCACGTCGGCGTTCTTCCCGGAGGTGATGAACTGCTTCACGCCATTGAGCACGTAATGCGCGCCCTGTTTCTCCGCCCGGGTCGTGATGGCGGAGGCATCCGAGCCGACCTGCGGCTCGGTCAGCGCGAACGCGCCGAGCATCCGGCCCTGCGCCAGGGGTTTCAGAAAACCGGTTTTCTGGGAAGCATTGCCATAGCCGGCGACGATGCCGGCGACCAGGTTGTTCACGGCGACGATGGTCGCGGTCGAGCAGTCGCCGGCGGCGATCTCCTCGCAGGCGACGGCGAGCGTGGTGTAGTCGAAGCCGGCGCCGCCCCATTCCTCGGAGATGGCCACGCCATACAGCCCCATCGCCGCCAGGCCCTGCAGCGCTTCCCGGGGAAAGTGCTTGTCGCGGTCCCAGCGCGCGGCGTTCGGCGCGAGCTGCTCGGCCGCGAAGCGGCGCACCGCCTGCCTGATCTCGTCAGTCTGGGCGGACATAGGTGACCGTGTGGTGGCTGAAGAGGTTGCCCTTCTTCCCATGGCACTCCGCGACGCCGTAGATGCGCCGCCGCCCCATCTTCAGGATGCGCGCGGTGCAATAGACGTGCTCTCCCTTGGCGGGCGCGAGGAACGCGGTGTTGAGCTCCGAAGTGAGCGCGTCGCCCTCGACGCCCAGGCGCGCCTTGATCGCGAGCCACATGGCGCAGTCGGCCGCCGCCATCAGCGCCGGCCCGTTGATGATGCCACCCGGGCGCTCGAGAGACGCTTTGTGGGGCAGCTCCAGCGTGCAACGACCTTTATTTATTGAAATGACTCTAAAGCCGTAGGCACGCAGGAAGCGCGAACGGTCCAGCAGCTTCTGCAGGGCCGCCTTCAAGGCAATTCAACGGCCATGGCGGTGGCCTCGCCGCCGCCGATGCACAGGCTGGCGACGCCGCGCTTCATGCCGTACTTGCGCAGCGCCCCGAGCAGCGTCACCACGATGCGCGCGCCGGAGGCGCCGATCGGGTGCCCGAGCGCGCACGCGCCGCCGTGCACGTTCACCTTGTCGTGCGGCAGGCCGTGCTCCTTCATCGCCGCCATCGCCACCACCGCGAACGCCTCGTTGATCTCGTAGAGGTCGACTTGCTTGGCAGTCCAATTCGTCTTTTCAAGGAGCTTTCTTATCGCAGCGACCGGCGCCGTGGTGAACCAGCCGGGTTCCTGCGCATGCGTGGCGTGGCCCACGATCGTGGCGAGGGGCGCGAGGCTCCGCTTCTCGGCGGTGGAGCGGCGCATCATGACGAGGGCGGCTGCACCGTCCGAGATCGAGCTCGAGTTGGCGGCCGTCACCGTGCCGTCCTTGCGGAACGCCGGCTTCAGCGCGGGGATCTTCTCCAGGTTGGCCTTGAAAGGCTGCTCGTCGGTTTCGACGAACTTCTGTTCCTTGCCGGCCTTGATCGCGAGCGGCGTGATCTCCCAGGCGAACCAGCCTTCCCTGTTCGCTTTCTGGGCTCTCTGCAGGGAGGCAATGGCGAACTCGTCCTGGGCCTGGCGGGAAAACTGGTACCTGGAAGCGCAATCTTCCGCGAACGTCCCCATCAACCGCCCCTTGTCGTAGGCGTCCTCAAGGCCGTCGTGGAACATGTGGTCGATCACCTGGCCGTGGCCCATGCGCAGCCCGTCGCGCGCCTTGGGGAGAAGGTAAGGGGCGTTCGTCATCGATTCCATGCCGCCGGCGACGACGATTTCGGCAGAACCTGAAATCAGGAGATCGTGGGAAAACATAGCGGCCTTCATGCCCGAACCGCACATCTTGTTTACCGTGGTGCAGCCCACCGCGAGCGGCAGTCCCGCGCCGAGCGCGGCCTGGCGCGCGGGCGCCTGGCCCTGTCCCGCGGGCAGCACGCAGCCCATGATCGCTTCCTGCACCTCTTCGGGCCGGATCTTCGCGCGCTCGACCGCCGCGCGGATCGCGGCGGCGCCGAGCTCGGGGGCGGCGAAGCCCTTCAGCTCGCCTTGGAATGCCCCCATCGGCGTGCGGCTGGCGGAAACGATGACGATCGGATCGTTCTTCATGCGGCCCCCGATTGAGATACCTGCAGGTCGTGCAGCAGCCCGTCCTTGAGGTCATAGATCCAGCCGTGCACCTCGAGCGGCTGGGCGCGCTGCCAGGCTTCCTGCACTGCGGTGCACTGGGTGATGTGCTGCACCTGGTCGCGCGCGTTCAGCTCGCACAGCCGCCGGTGGCGCTCGTCCTCGTCGGCGAGCTTGCCGAGCTCACTGCTGTACCTGGCCGCGACGTCCTGCACGTGGCGCAGCCAGTTGTCCGACAGGCCGATGCGGTGCTTGGTCATGGCGGCATGAACCCCGGTGCAGCCGTAGTGGCCGCACAGGATGATGTGCCGCACTTTGAGGATGTCGACGGCGAACTGGATGACCGACAGGCAGTTGAGGTCGGTATGCACCACCACGTTGGCGATGTTGCGGTGGACGAACACCTCGCCGGGCGCGAGGCCGGTGATCTGGTTGGCGGGGACGCGGGAGTCGGAGCAGCCGATCCACAGGTACTGCGGCGACTGCTGGCGCGCGAGGCGCGCGAAGTACTGCGGGTCCGAGGCGCGCACGGACCGCGCCCAGGCGCGGTTGCTCTCGAAGAGCTGCTGCAGGCTCACGCGGTCTCCGAGAAAAGCTCGCGCCCTATCAGCCAGCGCCGGATCTCGGAAGTGCCGGCGCCGATCTCGTAGAGTTTGGCGTCGCGCCACAGGCGCCCGGTCGGCGTCTCGTTGATGTAGCCCATGCCGCCGAGCGCCTGGATCGCCTCGCCGGCCATCCAGGTCGCCTTCTCGGCGGCGTAGAGGATGGCGCCCGCCGCGTCCTTCCGGGTGGTCTCGTTCCGGTCCAGCGACTGGCCCACCGCGTACACGTAGGCGCGGCACGCGGAAAAAGTGGTGTACATGTCGGCGAGCTTGCCCTGCATCAGCTGGAACTCGCCGATCGGCTGGCCGAACTGCTTGCGCTCGTGCACGTAGGGCATCACCACGTCGAGGCACGCGGCCATGATGCCGAGCGGCCCGCCGGCGAGCACCGCGCGCTCGTAGTCGAGGCCGGACATGAGGACTTTGACGCCTTCACCCGCTTTTCCAAGAACGTTTTCTGAAGAAACTTCGCAGTCGCGAAACACCAGCTCGCAGGTGTTGGAGCCGCGCATGCCGAGCTTGTCGAGCTTCTGCGCGGTGGAGAAGCCCTTCGTGCCCTTCTCGACGATGAAAGCGGTAATGCCGCTTTCAGCTTTTCCATAAATGACCAGCACGTCGGCGTCTGGCCCGTTGGTAATCCACATCTTGTTGCCGTTGAGGAGATAGCTGTCCCCACGCCTTTCAGCCTTTAATCTCATTCCAACAACATCCGAACCGGCGCCTGGCTCCGACATCGCGAGCGCTCCGACGTGCGCGCCCGAGACCAGCTGCGGCAGGTATTTCTTCTTCTGCACCACCGAGCCGTTGCGCCGGATCTGGTTCACGCACAGATTCGAGTGCGCGCCGTAGGAAAGGCCGATCGAGGCCGAGGCGCGCGAGACCTCCTCCATCGCGACGATGTGCGCGAGGTAGCCCATCGCCGTGCCGCCGTATTCCTCCTCGACCGTGATGCCGAGCAGCCCGAGCGCGCCGAGCTTCGGCCACAGGTCGGGCGGGAACTCGTTCGCGCGGTCGATTTCGGCGGCGCGCGGCGCGATTTCCTTCGCGGCGAAGCCGCGCACCGACTCGCGCAGCATGTCGATGGTCTCGCCGTGCTCGAATTTCAGGAAGTTCATCAACCTCGGGAGCGTACTTGACGTTTACGTAAACGTCAACCTCGCTTCAGCTGCTTGCGCACCTTCTTCTCGAAGGTCCGGATCTCCGAGAGCTGGGCCTCGATGTCGGCGCGCTGCTGCACCAGGCTCGCCTTGTGCTCCTCCAGCACCGCGAGGAAGCGCTCGAGCTGCGGCCGCTCGTCGCGCCCGGGCTCGTACATGTCGATCAGGTCGCGGATCTCGGACAGCGTCAGCCCCAGGCGCTTGCCGCGCAGCGTGAGCTTGAGCCGCGTGCGGTCGCGCGGCGAGTAGATGCGGCGCTGGCCGTCGCGCTTCGGCGCGAGCAGCCCCTGGTCCTCGTAGAAGCGGATCGCGCGCGGCGTGACGTCGAACTCGCGCGCCAGCTCGCTGATCGAGAACTCGCTGCGCTCCGTCTTGTCGATCAACATGATCCGCCCGCGTCGATTCTAGCCGAGGTTGTTATCATGAGACATGCAACAGGCTGAAAAGGTGGAAGCAGCGGAGCTTTCCAAAGTGTGCCAGCAGGTGGCCGAGCGCTCGTCGCGGATCCTCGGCGAGTTCGTGCAGAAGCAGGCCGAAGGCGTGTCCTCGGCGGTGCGCGACGAGATGGGTATCGCCAAGGCGTTCATGGACCTCTACGCGCGCATGGCCGCCGATCCCGCGGCGGTCGCGAGCCTGTCGATGAACCTGTGGCTCGATTACATGCGGCTGTGGCAGTCGGGCTGGGTCAAGCTCTTCGGCGTGGACGCCGGCCCGGTCGCCGAGCCCGAGACGGGCGACACGCGCTTCAAGGACGAGGACTGGTCGAAGAATTTCCTCTTCGACATGGTGAAGCAGTCCTATCTCATAGCCGCGCGCCACATCCGCGAGGCGGTCGCGAAGGTCGACGGCCTGCCCGAGGATTCGGAGAAGAAGGTGGCCTTCTTCACGCGCCAGTACGTGGATGCGCTCTCGCCGTCGAACTTCCTGCTCACCAACCCGCAGGTGCTGCGCGAGACGCTCGCGAGCGGCGGGCAGAACCTGGTGCGCGGCCTGAACAACCTGCTCGCCGACATCGAGAAAGGCGGCGGCAAGCTGCGCATCTCGATGACCGACGAGAGCGCCTTCGAGCTCGGGCGCAACGTCGCCACCACGCCGGGCAAGGTGGTGTACCAGACCGAGCTGATGCAGCTGATTCAGTACCAGCCGGCGACGCCGCAGGCCTTCAAGCGCCCGCTCGTCATCATCCCGCCGTGGATCAACAAGTACTACATTCTCGACCTGCGCGAGAAGAACTCCTTCATCCGCTGGGCGGTGCAGCAGGGGCACACGGTGTTCGTGATCTCCTGGGTGAACCCGGACGCGCGCCTCGCGCAGAAGGGCTTCGACGACTACATGCTCGAAGGGCCGCTCGCCGCGCTCGACGCGGTGGAGAAGGCCACCGGCTCGCGCGAGGTGAACTTCATCGGCTACTGCCTGGGGGGAACGCTCCTCGGAGCAACGTTGGGGTATTTAACTCATAAACACCAACAAAGTCGTGTGGCAAGCGCGACGTTCTTCGTGAGCCTGCTCGATTTCTCCCAGCCCGGCGAGCTCGGCGTGTTCATCGACGAGGCGCAGGTGGAAAGCCTGGAACGCAAGATGAACGAGCGCGGCTACCTCGAAGGCGCGGAGATGGCCGGCACCTTCAACCTGCTGCGCGCCAACGACCTGGTGTGGTCGTTCGTGGTGAACAACTACCTCCTGGGCAAGGACCCGTTCCCGTTCGACCTGCTGTACTGGAACGCCGATTCGACACGCATGCCCGCGCGCATGCACAGCTTCTACCTGCGCAACATGTACATCCGGAACGCGATGGGCGTGCCCGGCGGCATCGAGCTCGCCGACGTGCCGATCGACCTTTCGAAGGTGAAGCTGCCGTCGTATTTCATCTCCACCGTCGAAGACCACATCGCGCCGTGGAAGACCACTTACAAGGGCGCGCGCTATCTGGGCAGCGCGGTGCATGGGGCGGTTCGCTTTGTGCTGGGCGGCTCGGGACACATCGCCGGCATCGTCAACCCGCCGGCGGCGAAGAAGTACCACTACTGGACCAACGAAGCGCTGCCCGAGTCGCCCGAGGACTGGTTTTCCTCCGCGACACAGAAGCCGGGCTCGTGGTGGGAAGACTGGCAGCGCTGGATCGAACCCTACGGCGGCGGCCTCGCGCCGGTGCGGGTTCCCGGCGACGGCGCGCTCGAGGTGCTGGAGAACGCGCCCGGCAGCTACGCCACGCTGCGAATTTAGACGGGAACGTCCCTCGGTTTGCGCGGGGCGCGCGCGGCGAGCCGGTCGTAGAGCCAGCCGGGCATGGCGCGCAGCAGCAGCGACACCAGCGCCATCTGCCAGGGGATCACCGCGAGCCGGCGCTTCTGCGCGATGGCGCGGGCGATGCGGCGGGCGGCCTCGTCGGCAGAAAGCAGGAAGGGCATCCGGAAGCGATTCACCTGCGTCATCGGCGTATCGATATACCCCGGGCAGATGCACACGATCGACACGCCGCTGCCGTGGAGCTCGGCGCGCAGGCTTTCCAGCCACGCGATCGCGGCGGACTTGGACGCGCAATAGGCGCCGTTGCCGGGCAGGCCCCTGAAGCCCGCGACGCTCGCGATGCCTACCAGCGTGCCGCGGCCCGCCTCGCGCATCGCCGGCGCGAACGCCGCGAGCGTGGCGGCAAGCCCGGCCACATTCACCTCCAGCACGCGGCGCAGCTTGGCGACATCGGCCGGGTCGGCGCCCTGGGTACCGCTCGAGATCCCGGCGTTGGCGATCACCAGGTCGGGCGCGCCGAAGCGGTCGATGAAATCCCGCGCCGCGGCTGCCAGTGCGGCTTCGTCAGTGACATCGAGGGAATACGAAATCGCGTTTTCAGCATTGATCGGTCGTCGGGCAATCAAGCCAACCACGGCACCGGCGGCGACATAGTGCCGCGCCAGCGCCTCGCCGATTCCCGAGGAGGCGCCGGTGATGACTACCCGCACTCGATCTACTTATGCTTCCGGACCGCGGCGACGAGCTTGTTCACGGTGTCGAGCATGACCTCGGTCGAGGGCACGGTGTAGCGTCCGTGCACCGCCATCGCCGGCGTGCCGTCGATCTGGTAGCTCACCGTCATTTGCGCCGCGCGCCGCGTCCGGCTCTGCACGCCGAAGGACTTCGCGGTCGCCTCGAACTTCTTCGGGTCGACGCCCTGCTTCTCCAGCCAGCCGTTGAACGCCTTCGTGTCGTCGGTCTTCAGCCGTTCGCGGTGGATGGCGTCGAACAGCGGGCGGTGCAGCTTGTCGACCAGGCCGAGCGCCTCGAAGGCGTAGAAGATCGCGGCGTCGTGCGCGCCGCGCGGGCTGAATACCGCCGGCACGCGCCGGAACTGCACGTCCGCGGGCAGCTTCTTCAGCCAGGCCTCGAGCTTGGGCTCGAGGTTGTAGCAGTGGATGCAGCCGTAAGCGAAGAACTCGAGCACCTCGATCTTGCCGTCGCTCTCCACCGGCTGCGGCGGATTGAGCTCCATCACCTGCGGGGCGCGCTGCGCGGCTGCGCCGAAGGGCGCGAGGCAGAGCGCGGCGGCAAGGGCGGCAAGTGGGATACGAAGCAGGCTGCGGCGTACGCGGTTCATTGCGGGTCCTTTACCTTGATCAGGCTGGCGTCGATCCCGTTCTGCGCCAGCGCCTGGCGCACCTTGTTGATCTCGTCGAGCTTGGCGTAGGGCCCCATCCGCACGCGGTACCAGGTGCCCTTGTCCGGCAGGTTCGCCGGCTCCACGCTCGACTCGAAGCCCAGGATCGCCAGCCGCGCCTTCTGGTTATCGGCGTCGGCGGGGTTCTGGAACGAGCCTGCCTGGATGAAATAAACGTCCTTGGCCGCTTCCTGTTGACCGGCCTTGGTGCGCATGCGCTCGCGCAGCTCCTTCTCGGTCACCGGCTCTTCCGACCCGGGCAGGATGCGGTAGAAGTCGAACTTCGGCTTCTCGGGCGCGGCGATCGGCTGCGCGCCGCCGCCCTGCGGCAGCCCGGCGATCGGCGGCGTCTTCACCGCGGCGCCGTTCTTCTCGGCCTGCTTGGGCTTCGCGGTCATGAACGGGATCGGCGTGCGGTTGAGGTAAAACGCGATGCCGAGCGACACCGCGAGCCCGATCAGCACGCCCACGCCGATGCCGGCGAGGAAGTTGCCTTCCGAGCGCCGGGGCCCGGCGCGGGCAAGGCGGGACATCGATCGGGGATTCGCCATTACATCTTCTCCGGGGCGCTGACGCCAAGGAGCGACAGCCCGCTGGCCAGCGTTTGGCGCACCGCCGCGCACAGCGCGAGCCGCGCGTTGCGCAACGCCTCGTCGTCGACGAGGATGCGCTCGGCATTATAGTAGCTGTGAAACTCGGCCGCGAGGCTGCGCAGGTAGAAGGCGAGCGAGTGCGGCGAGAGCTCGCGCGCCGCTTCGGCGATCGCGTCGGGAAACTCGCCGATGCGTTGTGCCAGGACGAGTTCTCTCTCGCTTCTTAGCGGGGTCAGGTCGGCCGCTATCAGCTTTCCGGTTTCTCCCTTCCACTGAGAGAACACGCTGCACACGCGCGCGTGCGCGTACTGCACGTAGTACACCGGGTTTTCCTCCGTCTGCGCGCGCGCGAGGTCGACGTCGAACACGAAGTCGGCGTCGGCGCGGCGCGAGAGCAGGAAGAAGCGCACCGCGTCGCGCCCCGCCCAGTCGAGCAGGTCGCGCAGCGTGACGTACGAGCCGGCGCGCTTGGAGATCTTCACCTCCTCGCCGCCGCGCATCACCCGCACCATGCTGTGGATCACGTAGTCGGGGTAGCCCTCCGGGATGCCGGCGTTCAGCGCCTGCAGGCCGGCGCGCACGCGGGCGGTGGTGCCGAAATGGTCGCTGCCCTGCACGTTGACCACCCGGGTGAACTCGCGCCGCCACTTGGTGAGGTGATAGGCCACGTCGGGCACGAAGTAGGTGTAGCTGCCGTCGGACTTGCGCACCACGCGGTCCTTGTCGTCGCCGTAGTCGGTGGTGCGCAGCCACAGCGCGCCGTCCTTCTCGTAGGTCTTGCCGCTCGCGACCAGCGCCTTCACTGTTTCGTCCACCTTGCCCTCGGTGTAGAGGCTCGACTCCAGGTAATAGACGTCGAACCTGACGCCGAACTCCCGCAGGTCGATGTCCTGCTCCTTGCGCAGGTAGTCCACCGCGAACCTGCGGATCGACTCGAGTTCGTCGGCGCCGGCATAGGCCTTGCCGATCTCCTCGATGTACTCGCCGGCATAGCCGTCCTGCGGCCAGCCGGCATCGCCCGGCTTGAGGCCGCGCCTGCGCGCCTGGACCGAAGCCGCGAGGTTCTGGATCTGGGCGCCGGCGTCGTTGTAGTAGAACTCGCGCGTCACCTTGTCGCCCTGCGCTTCGATCAGCGCGGCGAGCGCATCGCCGATCGCCGCCTGCCGGCCGTGGCCGACGTGCAGCGGGCCGGTCGGGTTGGCGGAGACGAACTCGACCTGCACCGACTCGGGCTTGCTCTTCGTCACGCGGCCATACCGCGCCTGCATGGCCTCTTTCACGGCAAACAGCTTCACGTGCGGCCTCAGCCGGAAATTGATGAAGCCGGGCCCGGCGATCTCGTATTTCTCGAAGGACTGCGAGAACTCGGGGAAGGCGGCGATCGCCGCCTTGGTCAGCGACTCGGCGAGCTGGCGCGGGTTGCGCTTCAGGCGCTTGGCGAGCTGCAGCGCGATCGAGCAGGCGAAGTCGCCATGCTCGGGCTGGCGCGGCTTCTCGAACGCCACGGCAAGATCGGCGTGCTGCGGCGCTTCTTTGGCGAGCGCCTCCTGATAGGCCGCGGCGAGCCGCCGTTTCGGATCGGAAGTCACTGAAAAGTCAGGAATTCTAATCGAACTCGATCGGGTCCACGTCAAGGTGCCAGCGCACCTGCCGCGGCGCCGTCTCGAATAATTTCTCGGACATCGACCCGAGGAACTCCTGCAAGGCCTGCCGCGAAGCCGACTGCATGACGAGCTGCGCGCGCTCGAAGCCGGCGCGGCGGGTAAGGAGGTGCGGCACCGGGTCGTAGACGCGCACCTCTTCCGGCGGACGCACCGATGCCGCGGCTTTCTTGAGGAACCCGATTGCCGTTTCGAGCTTCGCCGCTTCCGCGCGCAAGGCGGCTTCGAACACGAACGGCGGGAATCCCGCCGCGCGGCGTTCCGCCAGTTGGGATTGCGCAAAGCCTGCAAAATCATGGCGCGCGAGCGCGGCGAACAGGGGATGGCCGGGATAGCGCGTCTGCACCAGCACCTCGCCCGGCCGCTCGCGCCGCCCGGCGCGGCCGGCGACCTGGGCAAGCACCGCGAACAGGCGCTCGGGCGCACGGTAGTCGGTGGAAACCAGCGCGGTGTCGGCGTTCAGCACGCCGACCAGGGTAAGCGCCGGGAAGTCGTGGCCCTTGGCGAGGAGCTGGGTGCCGACCAGGATGTCGCCCTCGCCGCGGCGGATGCCCTCCAGCGTGCGCGCGAGCTCGGCGCGGCGCCGGGCGCTGTCGCGGTCGATGCGCACGATGCGCGCCCCGGGGAAGCGCGCGGCAAGCGTCTCCTCGACGCGCTGCGTGCCCCGCCCCATCGGCTTGAGGTCCACGTTGCCGCAGGTCGGGCAGGCGCGCGGGATCGCGGCCTCCGCGCCGCAATGGTGGCAGCGCAGGCTGCCGTTTCGATTTGTCCTTGCCATGTCGGCCGCGTGCAGCACCATGCGCGCGCTGCAGCGCTCGCAGCCCGCTGCCCAGCCGCAGGCCTCGCAGGCGAGCACCGGCGCGTAGCCGCGCCGGTTGATGAAGATCAGGCTTTGCTCGCGCTTTGCGAGTCGCTCCGCGATGGCGCTGACCAGACTCTTGCAAAAGCCTTGCTCCGCGGGCTCCTGGCGCAGGTCCACGGTGCGCACTGCCGGCAGCCGCGCCCCGGGCGAGGCGCGCTCAGGCAGGTCCAGGCGCTCGTAGCGCCCCTGCGCCGAGTTGTGCCAGGTCTCGAGCGAGGGCGTGGCGCTGCCGAGCACCACCGGGCAGCCTGCGAGCTTCGCGCGGTAAACCGCGGCGTCGCGCGCCGAGTAGCGCAGCCCCTCCTGCTGCTTGAAGGAGGCATCGTGCTCCTCGTCCACCACCACGAGGGCGAGCTTCGGCAGCGGCGCGAGCACCGCGAGCCGGGTCCCGAGCACGATGCCGGCCTCGCCGCGCGCCGCGGCGAGCCAGGCGCCGGTGCGGGCGATGTCCTCGAGCGCGCTGTGCATCAGCGCCAGGCGCGCTTCCGGGAATGCCTCCCTGAAGCGGGCTTCCAGTTGCGGCGTGAGGCTGATCTCGGGCACCAGCACCAGGGCCTGCATGCCGCGCTCGAGCGCCCGGGCGATGAGGTGCAGGTACACCTCGGTCTTGCCGCTGCCCGTTACCCCGTGCAGCAAATAGGTGTTGAAGCCGTGGTCGATGCGCTCCACCGCTGCTTTTTGAGCCGCGGTAAGGAGATGGTTCGGGACAAAGCACGCGCCCGCGGGCGTGCTCCCGGCTTGAAGCGCCTTGCGCGGCAGCGGCTTCGTCGAGCGCAATCGCGGCGGCAGCGCTCCGATCAGCGTTTCGCCGAGCGGCCGCTGGTAGTAGCCGGAAAGAAAACGCATCAGCGCGATCCAGTCCCCGGGCAGGCACGGCGCATCGTCGCGCAGCGCGCTGATCGGCTTGATGCGTTCCGCCGGAAGCTCGGGCACGGCGCGCGCCTCGATCACCACGCCGATTTTCCGTTGCGCGCCGAAGCGCACCGCGACGCGATCGCCGACGCGCGCATCAATCGCCTGCGGCAACGAGTACTCGAACAATTTCTGCAGCGGCACGTCGAGCGCTACCCGAATGCAGGAATTCTCCCGCGCCGGCAAGGACTTAGAGCCTGTGGATAAAGCTGTGGGTAAGGGCTTCATCGCCGTGTCACATGCCTGGGGGACGCCGCCTTCCCCTGGGGCGCCCCTGCCGAGGGGGTCTTTTTTTCTTGCGATGTCAGGGGTTTATCAGCCTCTACATAGGGGAGGGCGAGCCTGTCCGGATTCGCCGGTCAGGGCGCTAAAACTGTGCATAAGTCAGGGGGTCGCAAACGCCTTCTTTCTCTGCTTCCTGCTGTAAGTGCGCACTTCGTCTACGAGCGCTGAAACCGATTCGACCGGCGTCTTCGGAAGAATGCCGTGACCGAGGTTGAAGACATGTCCCGGCGCGCTGCCGAAGCTGTCGATGACCTTGCGAACCGCTTCGCGCACGCACGCTTCCGGCGCGAACAGCGCCGCCGGATCGAGATTTCCTTGCAGCGCGACGCGTCCGTCCGCCAGTTTGCGCGCGGCGCGCGCGTCGCAGGTCCAGTCGAGGCCGACCGCCGCGCAGCCGCTCTTCATCATCGCGCCGAGCCAGGGATTTCCACCCTTGGTGAACAGGATCGCCGGAGCTTTTTTGACCTGTTTAAAGATTTCTCTCGAATACCTTAGAGAGAAATCCTCATATTGGTCAAACCCCAATATGCCGCCCCAGGTGTCGAACAGCATCACCGCGTCGGCACCGGCCTCGATCTGCGCATTCAGGTAGGCGGCCACTGCGCGGGCGTTGACCTCCAGGATGCGGTGGAGGAGGTCGGGGCGCGAGTGCAGCATGGACTTGAGGGTGAGCCAGTTGTCGCTGCCGCTGCCTTCCACCATGTAGCAGGCGAGCGTGAACGGGCTGCCGGAGAAGCCGATGAGCGGGACGCGGCCGGCGATTGCCTTGCGGCTCTCGCGCACCGCCTCCAGCACATACTTCAGCTCGGTGGCCGGGTCCGGCGCAGCAAGCCTGCGCACCGCGGCTTCGTCGCGCAGCGGCCGCTCGAAGCGCGGGCCTTCGCCTTCGGCGAACGCGAGGCCGAGGCCCATGGCGTCGGGGATGGTCAGGATGTCGGAAAACACGATCGCGGCATCGAGCGGGAAGCGCTCGAGCGGCTGCAGCGTGACTTCGGCGGCGAGCACGGGGGTCTTGGCCAGCGTGAGGAAGCTGCCCGCCTTGGCGCGCGTCTTGTTGTATTCGGGAAGGTAGCGCCCGGCCTGGCGCATCAGCCACACCGGCGTGTGCTCGGTGGGCTGGAGGGCGAGGGCCCGCAGCAGCGTGTCGTTCTTCAGACCAGGGTGGCGATGAACTTCCACTCGCTCTCCGTCACCGGCGTGATCGACAGGCGGTTGCCCGGCCGGAGCGTCCGCATGCGCGCGAGAGGCTTGTGCGCGTGCAGCTCGGCGAGCGGCACCAGCCGCGTCTTGCGCAGGGCGCGCACGTCCACGTTGAACCAGCGCGGATCGTCCTTTTTCGACTTCGGGTCGTAATAGTCGCTCCTGCGGTCGAACTGGGTCTTGTCGGGGTAGGCGGCCGAGGCCACCTCGGCGATCCCCGCGACGCCCGGCTCGGCGCAGCTCGAATGGTAGAAGAGCACGCCGTCTCCGACGTTCATCTGGTCGCGCATGAAGTTGCGCGCCTGGTAGTTGCGCACCCCGCTCCACGGCGTGATGCGGCCCGGCGCGGCGAGCGCGTCGTCGATCGAGCACTCGTCGGGTTCGGACTTCATCAGCCAGTACTTCATGCAAGAGGTTCCCCGCGCGTGGCGGTGGGCCCGGCTCCCGAACCCTGGCTATAACAGGGTGGTCGCTTGCCGGTCACATCAGGTTCGTCCGGCACGCGCGAAGCGCGAGGGACGATCGCAACAGTGACGCTAGATCCGCAACCTGAGGAAGCTATCGGTTCGGAAAATGTGGGCCCGGTCGCTCACCGCAGGGAACCAGGGCACATTTTGCGCGATCAGCGCAAAATGTTCCACCTGCGTAGCGGGTGGATTTTTTAGAACAACTTCTCCTGCTTTGCAATCGCCGCGTCGATCTGCGACTCGAGCGCGAGCAGGCGGCGCTTCGCCTGACCGAGGTCGAAGCCCGAGCCGAGCTTGAGGCTAAGCAATTCGTGCGCCACGTTGAGCGCGGCCATCACCGCGATGCGCTCGGCGCCCATCACCTTGCCGGCCTTGCGGATCTCGTTCATCTTGGCGTCGAGGTACGCCACCGCCTGCATCAGCGCTTCGCGCTCGCGGTCGTCGCAGGCGACGCGGTAGCTGCGCCCGAGCAGGTTGACTTCTACGGTCTTCTGGCTCTCGGGCATGCGCTGCGGCCTCAACCCGGCAGGCGCGAGAGCAGGCCTTCGAGGCGGGCCTTGGCGCCGTCGATCTTCTCGTGCAGGCGCTTCGCGTCGGTGCGCGCGGCGGCGAGCTGCTGGCGCAGCTCGAGGTTTTCGGTGCGCAGGCGCTCGCACAGGGTGACGAACTGCGCCACCTTGGTTTCCAAGGAATTGAACTCCGTCTCCACGCGCGCACACTATGTTGCAAAACTCATGCAAGGTCAAGCAGTAAGCAAGCTTTCTGCAAGTGTTTCATGACCTTGCCGCGCGTGCCTGCTCAAGGGCTTGGCACACCTGCTCGGCGCCGTCCAGCAGGCGCGGCGTATGGCGCTGGATGAGCTCGGCGGGGATGACGTGGAAGCGGCTGCGGGAAAGCCCGGGAGGGCGTTGTGCCCCCGGGTTGCTCGAAATGACGACTTCGGGGTTCGCGCGCAACAGACCCTCGGCATCGATCTCGGGTGCGATCACGGGCAGGGCGGCGAACACGTTCTCGCCGCCGCACAACCGGATCACTTTGCTGATGACGTGATCGCCATTGACGGTCTGAAGCGGGCGGTCCCACACCTGGTAGAACACGCGAACCGTGGAGCGCCCGGCGTAGCGCTTTTCCAGCTCCGCCTTGCGCGCCCGGAACGCGCGCGCGGCGCGTTGCGCCTCGCGTGGAGTCCCCGCGAGGACGCCGAGCCGTTCCAGGGTCGTCGCGATGTCCTCGAGCTCGCGCGGCTCGGAGCGGAACACCGGCAGCCCGAGCTCGGCGAGCCGGTCGATCGCGCGCCGGCTGCCGGCGTTGGGCCAGGCGACGATCAGGTCGGGGCGCAGCCCGAGCACCGCCTCGACGCTGATCCGGGCGTCGCTCCCGACGCGCGGCAGCGCGCGCGCGGCCGGCGGAAAATCGCTGTAGTCGACCGCGCCCACCAGGCGCCCGCCGGCGCCCGCGGCGTAGGCGAGCTCCGTGAGATGCGGCGCGAGGCTGACGATGCGCGCCGCCGGCGCAGGCAGACGGATGCGGTTGCCGTAGTCATCAACGACCAGTTGGGCGTGCGAATCCAGGGCGAAAAACACAATTGCGAAAGCAACCCACCGCATCCGGTTATGATATCGGCACGCTCCCGGGTGTACGGGAATGAGGTGCGTACCTGTACGGTGCAAAGCCTCGACTGCCCCCGCAACGGTAAGCGGAGATAGGTTCCAGCAGCAGCCACTGCGCGCGAGCGCGGGAAGGCGGAACCTGCATAGGGTTCGGGAGACGAGTCTCCCGAGTCCCTCCTCCGCGAGTCCGGAGACCGGCCTGGAAGCGCCCTTCAACCACTTGAGGCGTCGGGGAAGACGCCAGGGAGGTTTCGATGCGCTCCATCATCGCCGGTTTCCTCGCCGGTGTTTTCGTTTCCACTTCATTTGGGCAGGAGGACGCGGTGGTCATTACTGCCCCGCGTTTCCCGGAAGAGGTGCGGCGGCTTCCGGCCAGCGTGACCGTCATCGGCGAAAGCGACATCGCGCGCAGCGCGGCGCGCACGCTGCCGGAGCTGCTCACGGGAGAAGTCGGCTTCACGCTCAAGGACTTCTTCGGCAACAACGCCGCAGCCACCTCGGTCGACCTGCGCGGCTTCGGCGTCACCGGCCCGCAGAACACGCTGATCCTGCTCAACGGGCGGCGGCTCAACGACTTCGACCTGTCGGGCGTGCAATGGGCGGCGATCCCGCTCGCCGCCATCGAGCGCATCGAGATCGTGCGCGGCAGCGGCGCGGTGCTCTACGGCGACGCGGCCTCGGCCGGGATCGTCAACATCGTGACGCGCTCGCCGCTCACGCCCGGCCGCGAGGCCCAGCTGCTCGGCCGCGCCGCGAGCTTCGGCACGCTGGAAGGGCAGGTCTACGGCAGCCAGGCGAGCGCAGCGTTCGGCATCAACGGCTCGCTGTACGGCTACGGCTCGGACGGCTACCGGGAAAACAACCGCAACGAGCAGAAGAACAGCACGTTCAACCTGCGCTGGGCGATCGGCAACGGCTCGCTCGACTTACGGGCGGGAACCGACCGCCAGGACCTGCGCCTGCCCGGCGGGCGCTTCGTGCAGCCCTCGATCGGCCTGGACGAGTACTCGACCGATCCGCGCGGCACCAGCACGCCGCTCGACTACGCGAGCCGCGACGGCAACCGCGCCGGGGTCGGGCTGCTGCAGCGCTTCGGCGACGCCGAGGCTTCGATCGGCCTCGACTGGCGCGAGAAGGACCAGCGCTCGTTCTTCGACCAGGCGGGCTTTCCGTCCTACCGCGCCGACCTGCTGGAGCTCAGGTCGCTCACGCCGAAGATCAAGGTCCCCGTGGGCAGCCATGCCTTGGTCGCCGGCGTCGACTGGCACTCGTGGCGCTACCGCTCGCGCCGCACCGACCGGCCGGAAAACCTGTCGCAGCCGACCAACACCGTCTCGGTGACGCAGGACACCACCGGGTTCTACCTGCAGGACACGATCGAGCTTGCGCGCGCGACCTACTTCACCGCGGGCTGGCGCGAGGAGCGCGCAAAGTACGCGGGCGACGACGTCGTCGATGTGACCGCGCCGGCGTGCTTTTTCTGCACTGCCGCGCCTGCCGTCCGTGAAACCCAGAAGGAGCACGCCTGGGAACTCGGGCTGCGGCACGGTTTCACGAGCCAGTGGAGCGGTTTCGCGCGCGCCGGCCGCAGCTTCCGGCTCGTGAACGCCGAGGAAGTGTACGAGAACGACGTCAACTTCGCGGCGCAGTTCCAGGTGCTGCGCCCGCAGCACGCCGAGACGCTGGAGGGCGGGGCCGAATGGAGCGGCGCGCGCCACGCGCTGCGCGCGACGCTGTTCCGCACCGACGTCACCGACGAGATCCACCTCGATCCGTTCACCACCGGGGTCGGCAACACCAACCTGCCCCCGTCGCGGCGCCGGGGCGTGGAGCTCGACGGCAAGGCCCAGCTGGCGAAAAACTTCGTGGTCACTGCCGGTTACGCGTACACCGACGCGAAGTTCCTGGAGGGGACGCTGGTGGGATCGCCGTTCGCCATCGGCACCAACATGCCGATCGGGGGCAAGACCGTGCCGCTGGTGCCGCGCCACAAGCTGAACCTTGGCGTCGCCTGGGATCTCGCCGCGCGCACGCGCCTCTCCGGCGCGCTCACCGCGGTGAGCGAGCAGGTCCTGGACAACGACGAGCCCAACACCCTCGATCACCGCATCCCGGCCTACTACCTCGTCGACCTGAAGCTCGCGCAGGGCTTCGGCTGGGGCAGGATCGCCGCGACGGTCAACAACCTGTTCGACGAGCAGTACTACAACTACGCCGTGCGCAGCGCGTTCACGCCCGACCGCTACGCCGTGTACCCGCTCCCCGGCCGCAGCTTCAGCCTCGCGGCGGAGGTGCTCTTGCGCTAGCCTAGCGCTTAATGAGGAAAAAGGCGGGGACCAAGGCGGGGGCAAAGGCGGCGGCCAAGACGGCACTGATCACCGGCATCACGGGTCAGGACGGCGCGTACCTCGCCGAGTTCCTGCTCGCCAAGGGCTACCTGGTGCACGGCATCAAGCGCCGCGCCTCGCTCTTCAACACGCAGCGCATCGACCACCTGTACCGCGACCCGCACGACCCCGAGCGGCGGCTGGTGCTGCACTACGGCGACATGACCGACTCGTCGAGCCTGATCCGCATCATCCAGCAGACGCAGCCCGCGGAAATCTACAACCTCGCGGCGCAGAGCCACGTCGCGGTGTCCTTCGAGGAGCCCGAGTACACCGCCGACGCCGACGCGCTGGGCACGCTGCGCATGCTGGAAGCGATCCGGATACTGGGTCTTGAGAAACAGACCCGGTTCTATCAGGCGTCGACTTCGGAGCTCTACGGCCTGGTGGGCGAGAGCCCGCAGCGCGAGAGCACGCCGTTCCACCCGCGCTCGCCCTACGGCGTCGCCAAGCTCTACGCCTACTGGATCACCGTCAACTACCGCGAGGCCTACGGCTTCTTCGCGTGCAACGGCATCCTCTTCAACCACGAGTCGCCGATTCGCGGCGAGACCTTCGTCACGCGCAAGATCACGCGCGGCCTGGCGCGCGTCAAGGTCGGCCTGCAGGACTGCGTGTACCTCGGCAACCTGGAGGCGCGGCGCGACTGGGGCCACGCGCGCGACTTCGTCGAGGCGCAGTGGCTGATGCTGCAGCGCGACCGGCCCGAGGACTTCGTGATCGCCACCGGCGAGCAGCACAGCGTGCGCGAGTTCGTCGAGGGCACCGCCGCCGAGCTCGGCATGAGCGTGCGCTGGAAAGGCAAGGGCGCGGCGGAAAAAGGCTACGACGCCCAGGGCCGCTGCATCATCGCCATCGACAGCCGCTATTTCCGGCCCGCGGAGGTGGACACGCTGCTCGGCGACGCCGCCAAGGCGCGAGCCAAGCTCGGCTGGCGCCCGCGGGTCAAGTTCCGCGAGCTGGTCGCCGAAATGGCGCGCGAGGACCTGCAGGAAGCCGAGCGCGAAAGCCTGATGAAGAAACACGGGTACCGCTCTTTCGACCACCACGAATGACTTTTCAGTTGAAGGGAAAGCGCGTGTGGGTGGCCGGCCACCGCGGCATGGCGGGCGCGGCGATCGTGCGCCGGCTCGCGGCCGAAGGCTGCGAGCTGCTCACCATGACCCGCGAGGCGCTCGACCTCAGGCGCCAGGCCGAGGTCGAAAGATGGATGAGCGGCGCGCGCCCGCAGGCCGTGTTCCTGGCCGCGGGCACCGTCGGCGGCATCCTCGCCAACGACTCGCGCCCGGCGGAGTTCCTCTACGACAACCTGGCGATCGAAGCCAACGTAATCCACGCCGCGCGCGAGTGCGGCGTGGAGAAGCTGGTGTTCCTCAGCTCATCGTGCGTCTACCCGCGCCTTGCGCCGCAGCCGATGGCGGAGGACGCGATCCTCACCGGCCCGCTCGAGCCCACCAACCAGTGGTACGCGGTCGCCAAGATCGCCGGCATGCGGCTGTGCCAGGCTTACCGCCGCCAGTACGGCTGCGACTTCGTGTCGGTGATGCCGACCAACCTGTACGGGCCGGGGGACAACTACGACCCGGCCTCGTCGCACGTCGCCGCCGCGATGCAGGTGAAGGTGCACCGTGCGAAAGCCGAGCGCGCGCGCTCGATCCAGATCTGGGGCACGGGAACCCCAACGCGCGAGTTCCTCTACGTCGACGACCTCGCCGACGCGGCGGTGTTCGTGATGAAAAACTATTCGGACGATTCGCACATCAACATCGGCACCGGCGAGGAGACCAGCATCCGCGAGCTCGCCCAGCTCGTCGCGCGCGCGGCCGGCTGGCAGGGCGAATTCGAGTACGACCGCTCCAAGCCCGACGGCATGCCGCGCAAGGTGATGGACGTGTCGCGCCTGCGCGCGCTCGGCTGGAAGGCGCCCACGCCGCTCGAGGGCGGGCTGGCCAAGGCCTACGATTGGTACGTCAGGAACGTAGCAACGCGTCCGCAGCCGCAGTAACCGGGTCGAGCGGCATCTCGGTGAGGCAACGGCTGAAGCTGCGGACGTGCCGCTCGCAGCCCTCGAGGCGGCACGGCAGGCAGCGGCCGAGATCGAGCGGCTGCACCCCCTGCAGCAGGATCACATTGCCCGCGCGCTGCCAGGGCCGCGCCAGCTTCTTGTAAGGGCTCGCTGCGCCGCCGGGCTCATGGCTCGCGGGCCACGGCCCCCACTTCACCGGGTTCGTCGGTCCGTACAGCGCGAGCGTGGACACGCCGCAGGCGGCCGCGAGATGCGTCGTCGAAGTGTCGGTGCCGACATAAAGGCGCGCACCGCGGTAGAGCGCCGCCAATGCGCCGAGCGGCAGCTTGCCCGTCAGGTCGAGCGCCTCGCCGCCCGGCACCAGCGACGCGTTGTACGCCTTCTCGTCCCGGTCGGGGCCTCCCGAGAGCACCACGCGCAAGCCCTTGCTGCGCAGCCAGCCGATCAGCGTCTTCCAGCCTTCGGCGGTCCATTGCTTGTAGTTGAACTTCGGATACGGGTGCAGGACGACATAGGGCTCGGAAGGAAGTTTTTGGGGTGTTTTTTTCTCCGGCGGTACCACCTCGTAACAGCGCTTGATCCCCAGGAGGTCTGCCAGCACGAGGTTCTGCACCACCGTGTGGGTGTTCACGTCGTCGAGCACCGCGTGCGCGCTGCACGAGGCGCGCTTCCAGGCCGACGCCCAGCCGGGGTCGGGCACCAGGCCGACGCGCCTCTTGCCGAAGAGAAGCGCATAGCCGTGGCTGCGGTCGTTCGCCTGCGTGGTGAGGGCGAGGTCGTAGCGGCGCAGGCGGCCGCGCAGCAGGCGCAGGTAGCCGACGCGGCCGGGATAGGGGTCGACCGCGATCACGGCGTTGCAGTCGGGATTGCCCTCGAGCATCCCTTCCTGGCCCGAGTACACCATCGCGTCGATGGTGGCCTCGGGGTAGGCGCGGCGCAGCGAGCGCAGCAGCGGCGTGGCGAGCAGCACGTCGCCCAGGCGCCGCAGGACGAGGAGCAGGATCGTCAAGGCGTGCGCCGGGGCGCCGCGAACAGCACGCCGGCCATCCACGCGAACAGCATCCCCTCCCCATGGTCGATCAGGAATGAATTGAACATGCAGCCCGCGGCGATAGCCGCGACCAGGCCGCGCGCGGCGATGCGCGTGGTGGGCTCGAGCCGCCCGGCGTGCCACCACATGACGCCGAACAGCGCGACGACCGCGAGCAGGCCGCCCACGCCGAGCTGCACGCCGGTGAGCAGGTACTGGTTGTGGGGGTTGTTGGACACGGCGGCCGGGTTATGCTTCACCCTTGCCTCGTAGGCGCGGATGTAGCCCCCGGTGCCGACGCCGATCCACGGATGCTCGCGCAGGATGGCGATGGCGGTCTTGTAGTAGTTCATTCGTATCCCCATGGAGGCTTCGCCGCCGCGTCCGGCCTCGTCCCCCTTTTCCCAGTCGCGCACTTCGGCCGTCGCCTTCAGCGTGCCGGTGACGAGCGGGGCCTGGAGGAGGTATGCGCCGGCGAGCGTGATCGCGCCGGCGGCCCCCGCAGCAAGGATTCCCCGCCAGCGCCAGTGCGCGACGCAGAAATAGAGCGCCAGCACCCCGAGCACCAGGTAGCCGGTGCGACTTTGCAGCATGAACAGCACGTTGTACACGGCGAGCAACGCCCCCGCTGCCCAGGCGAGCCGCCAGCGCAATCGCGTTTCGCGCAGCGCCTGGACGCCAGCGAAGAACGCCGCCAGCGCCATCATCGTGCCCTGGGCGATATGCGCCTTGAACACCACCGGGTTGTCCCCGCCGCCCAGCCATTGCGCGTAGGAAAGCACCAGGGTGAGCGCCATCGCCGCCATGAAAGCCGCGAGCGCGAGCTGCCTGTCCCGTTCGCCGGCGATGACTCCCGCCAGCACCGCGACCAGCACAAGGTCCTGGTACTTCCTCAGGTAGTACCAGCCCTCGCGCAGCGTGGCCTCGCCCCAGCTCATGCCGAGCGCGAGCAATCCCAGGAAGGCGAGCGCGGCGAGCGCAGACGGGTTGGCGCGCACCGCCGCGATCTTCTCGCGCAGGTTGCCGCCGGCGAGCCACGCGAGCAGCAGCAGGCCGAGCAGCACCGCGTCAGCGGCGGTCGAGACCGGGATCGCTGCACCCAGCGCGATCGCCGTGTAGAGCGCGGTTTTCTGGCTAAGAGAGGTGATCGACAAGTTGGTCAAGCACTCCTGACAGCTCGAAGCGGCGGCGGACATCGGCGCGCCCCGCGGCGGCGAAAGCGCGCATCTCCTCGCGGTGCCCGAGCGCCCAGCCGAGCGCCTGCACCCATGCGTCGGTGTCGCCGGGGGCTACGAGCAGATTCTCCATGGTTTCCGGAATGCCCCCTACGCGGCTTGCCACCACCGGCACGCCGAGCCCCAGCGCCTCGATCTGCGACATGCCGAGCGGCTCGTAGAGCGAGGGCATCACCACCAGCTCGCTCTTCACGTAAAGCGCCGGCAGGTTGCGCACCAGGCCGGCGAAGCATACGCGTCCCTCCAGCCCGAGCGCTCTTGCTTTTTCAAGGATCGCCTCCTTCAGCTCTCCTTCGCCGGCGATCACGTAGCACAAGCCGGGAAGCCGCGCCAGAACCTCGAGCATGAACAGGTGCCCCTTCTCGCTGCGCAGCATCGCCGCGTGGGCCAGGCGGCGCGCGGGAAATCGCGCCAATTGCTCCTCGAGCCCCGCGTCGAGGGGCTCGCGGCTGCGCGCCTCCAGCTTGCCAAAGTCGATCCCCGGGCGCAGCACGGCGATGCGCTCGGCGCGGACGCGGCGGTTCGCCAGCAGGCGGCCGCGCATTTCCTCGCTCGGCACGAGCGTGCGGTCGAACAGGCGATTGTAGGTCCAGGCGTGCGGCAGTTCGTGCTGGTAGGTGCGCATGCGCACGAGGCGCGGCCGATGGCCGCGTACCAGCCGCGCGGCGAGCGCGCACACGTTGGCGTCATGGCCGCTGTGGCAGAGCGCGGCGTCGGGCCGCCACGAGGCGAGCAGGCGCATCACGGCAAGAACGCTCGGCGGATGCAGGCTGTTCCGGAACGCCACCGGCTCGACCGGCACGCCGAATTCACCCGCCAGCCTGCCGATGCGGCTCCCCGGCCGGCAGGCAAGGCGCGCCTCGATCCCGCGGGCGGCAAGGCCGCGCGCCTGCTCGAGCAGCTGGAGCTCCTGTCCCCCCAGGTTGGGCGAGCTTTCGGTGAACAGGACGCGCCGCGGCAAAGTGAGGGGCATTCTACAATTCGCTCTCGATGGAACCCTTGGGCACCGACAGCTTCAAGCTCTATGCGCGGCTGCTGTCGTACGTGCGGCCGTACGCGAAGGTCTTCGCCCTCGCCGTGCTCGGCATGGTGGCGGCGGCGGCCACCGAGCCGCTGTTCCCGGCGCTGATCAAGCCATTGCTCGACGGCGGTTTCGCCGCCGGCGGGCCGACGTTCCCGCCGCTCGCGTTCGCCGCGGCGATCATCGGCGTGTTCGTGGTGCGCGGCATCTTCACGTTCACGTCCTCTTATTGCCTCACCTGGGTGGCGAACAAGTTGGTGCTCGAGCTGCGCGCGGCGATGTTCGGCCGCCTGGTGCGGCTGCCGGCGAAGTACTTCGACGATCACAGCTCCGGGTCGCTGCTGTCGAAGGTCGCCTACGACGTCTCGGGCGTGACCGCCGCGGCCACCACGGTGCTCACCGTGCTGATCAAGGACTCGATCGCCATCGTCGGCCTGCTGGCGTGGCTGTTCTACCTCAACTGGCAGCTCACGCTGGTCGCGCTCGCCATCGGCCCGCCGGTCGCGCTAACCGTGCGCCTCATCTCCACGCGCATGCGTCGCATGTCGCGCGAGGTGCTGCGCTCGCTCGGCGACGTGGTGCACGTGCTGCAGGAGACGATCGACTGCCACAAGGTGGTCAAGGTGTTCGGCGGGCAGGACTACGAGGCCGGGCGCTTCCGCAAGAGCGCGCAGGTGCTGCGCGGCTTCATCATGCGCGCCGACGTGCCGGCGGCGCTCACGACGCCGATCACGCACACGCTCGCCGCGTTCGCGCTCGCGGTGATCATCTACCTGTCGATGCAGGACACGCTCGCCACGCGCGCCACCGTGGGCGAGTTCGCCTCCTTCATCACCGCGATGCTGATGCTGCTCGCGCCGCTCAAGCACCTCACCGAGATCAACACGGCGCTGCAGCGGGGCCTTGCCGCGGCCGAGAGCGTGTTCGCCATGATCGACGCGCCGGTAGAAGAAGATCGGGGTTCCATAAAAATTGGCAGGACCCACGGTGAGGTCCTGTTCGAAAAAGTCATCTTTACGTATCCGACGCGCACCGAGCCGGCGCTGGCCGAGATCGACCTGCATATCCGCTCCGGCGAAACGGTGGCGCTGGTCGGTGGCTCGGGCGGCGGCAAGACCACGCTCGTCAATCTGCTGCCGCGCTTCTACGCCCCCGACCGCGGCCGCGTGCTGCTCGACGGCCACGACATCCAGACGCTCACCCTCGACAGCCTGCGCGCCAACATCGCGCTGGTGAGCCAGGAGATCGTGCTGTTCAACGACTCGGTGTACGCCAACATCGCCTACGGCAGGATGAGCGGCGCCTCCGAGAAGGAGGTGATCGCGGCGGCCGAGGCGGCGCACGCGATGTCCTTCATCCGCGAGACGCCCGAGGGCCTGAACACCCTCATCGGCGAGAACGGGCTGCGGCTTTCGGGCGGCCAGCGCCAGCGCCTCGCCATCGCGCGCGCCATCCTCAAGAACGCGCCGCTGCTGATCCTCGACGAGGCGACCTCGGCGCTCGACTCCGAGTCCGAGCGCCAGGTGCAGGCGGCGCTCGAGGCGCTGATGCGCGCGCGCACCACCATCGTGATCGCGCACCGCCTCTCGACCATCGAGCGCGCCGACCGCATCGTGGTGCTCGAGCGCGGCCGCATCGTCGAGGCGGGCCGGCACGCCGAACTGCTCGCGCGCGACGGCGTCTATACCAAGCTCTACCGCATGCAGTACGCCGCCGAGCGCGCCGCCGCCTGAGGGAAAAGGGGTCAGAACAACTTTCTGGTATTGCCGCTTTGCCATGGTGGTATTACCATGGCGCCATGGATCTGGTTTCGTTCAAATTGCCACCGGCGCTGCGGCGGCGGCTCGCCGAGGAAGCTCGCCGGCGCCGCGTGTCGCAGGGCGCCGTCATCCGTGAATCTCTGGAGGCTGCGCTGGTGGATCGTCCGGCCGCGCGCGGCGAGCTGACCTGCGCCGACCTGGCAGGCGATCTCATCGGCTGTTACCGGGGCGGTCCGCCCGACGCATCGACGAACAAGCGCTACCTCGAGGAGGCGATCGTCGCCGATTACTTCAAGGCGCCCAAGAGCGGCAGGCGTGCCAAGAAACGTCGTCGTTGACGCCGGGCCGATCGTCGCGTCGCTGATCGCAGGCGACAGGCATCACGCGTGGACAAGGGAACAATGGTCAAGGGTCAGGCCGCCTCTCCTTACCTGCGAGCCGGTGTTGAGCGAGGCGGGTTTTGTCATCAAGCGGCTAGGGGGTGAACCCAGTTTAATTCCGGACCTGCTGGAAAAAGGCGTTATCCAGGTGAGGTTCTCCCTGCAGGAGCAGGCAGCCAACATTCGCACATTGATGCAACGGTACAGCGAAGTACCGATGTCGCTCGCCGATGCGTGCCTGGTACGCATGACCGAGCTGCTCGATGACGCGGCAGTGATGACCATGGATGCTGACTTCCGGGTCTATCGCCGGAGCGGCCGCAATGTGATTCCGCTTATCGCACCAGAAGACATCTAAAAGAAGTTGAGGCGCCTTTCCATAGTCCACACCGAGTCTTCGCTCGGCTGGGGCGATCAGCAAATCCGGATCATCTCCGAAGCGCAGGGGCTGATCGGCCGCGGCCACGACGTGAGGGTCCTCTGCCCGCCAAGCTCTCGCATCCATGCCGAGGCGATAGGCGCGGGCGTGCCGGCGCACACGCTGCCGATCGCACGCCGGCGGCCGCTCGGGGTGAAGGTGCTGTACGAGTGGTTCAAGCGCACCCGCTGCGACGTCGCCGCCACGCACGGCGCGACCGACGCCTGGCTCGTCGCGCTCGCGGCGCTCGCGCTCGGCCGGCCGTTCGCAGTGGTGCGCACGCGCCACGATTCGGCGCCGGTGCCGCGCAATGCGCCGACGCGCTGGCTCTACACACGCGCGACGGCACGCGTCGTAACCATCAACGATGCACTGAGGGATGACTTGATTCAGAAAAACAAGCTTCCCGCGGCGCGCATCGACGCGGTGCCCGACGGTCCCGCCATGGCCGAGGGCATGGAGCGGATCTACCGCCAGGTAGCGAGGTAGGACGGTTTTCCCGTGATTCAAGCCCGGCGGTAGTCGTCGGCGAAGCGCTCGATGTCGTCCTCGCCGAGGTAGTCGCCCGACTGCACCTCGATCACGAACAGCGGCTCGCTGCCCGGGTTCTCCAGCCGGTGCCTGGTCCCGGTGGGGATGTAGGTGGACTGGTTCGCGCGCAGGCGCAGCTCTTCCTCGCCGCGCGTCACCCTGGCCTCGCCGGACACCACCACCCAGTGCTCGGCTCGCTTGCGGTGCAGCTGCAGCGAGATCCGCGCGCCCGGCTTGATCATCAGCCGCTTCACCTGGAAACGCTCGCCGGCATCGAGCGACTCATAGTAGCCCCAGGGGCGGTACACGCGCCGGTGCATGGCGTGCTCGCTGCGCGCGCTGCGCTTGAGCTCCTCGACCGCGAGCTTCACGTCGTCGGCGCGTTCCCGGGTGGAAACGAGGAGCGCGTCGCTCGTCTCGACCACCACCAGGTTCTCGATGCCGACCGCGGCGATGAGGCGCCCCTCGCTGCGCAGGTACGAACCGCGGCTGTCGCGCGCCAGCACGTCGCCCTGCGACACGTTGCCGGCAGCGTCCTTGGCGCCGAGCGCCCAGAGCGCGCTCCAGGAGCCGACGTCGCTCCAGCCGAATTCTGCCGGCACCACCACCGCGTCGCGCGTCTTCTCCATCACCGCGCGGTCGATCGAGTCGGCGGGGCAGGCGAGGAACGCGTCGCGCTCGGGGCGCACGAAGTCGAGGTCGCGCTGCGCGCCGCCCATCGCGCGGCTCACCGCGGCGACGATCTGCGGCCAGTGGCGCCCGAGCTCCGCGAGGTAGCGGTCGGCGCGGAACACGAAGATGCCGCTGTTCCAATAGTAACCGCCGGCGGCGAGATACCCCTTGGCGGTTTCGAGGTCCGGCTTCTCGACGAAGCTCTCGACCGCAAACGAATCGCCGCGTGCCGCGCCGCGGCGGATGTAGCCGTAACCGGTGTTCGGGTTCGCCGGCGCGATGCCGAACACGACGAGCGCGCCCTGCGCGGCGTGACGCACCGCCGAGCGGATCGCGGCGTGGAAGCGCGGCACGTCGCTGATCGCGTGGTCCGCGGCGAGCACCAGCATCACGGCCGTCTTGTCCGGCAGGAGAGCCGCAGCGGCGGCCGCGGCGGCCGCGGTGCCGCGCCCGTCGGGCTCGAGCAGCATCGCCTGCGGTGCGCAGGAAATCGCACGCAGCTGCTCGGAAGCGAGGAAGCGATGTTCCTCGTGCGCGATCGCGATCGGCGCTTTCGCCTCCTGCAAGCCCTGCAGGCGCAGCGCGGTCTCCTGCAGCATCGTGCGCTCGGACACGAGCGGCAGAAACTGCTTCGGCAGATGCAGCCGCGACAGCGGCCACAGCCGCGTTCCCGAGCCGCCGCAGAGGATGACCGGCACCACGTCCATCGTGCGGCGATTATAGGGGGCGTCCGTTAGAATCCCCCGGTGATGCTGCTCGTCACCGGCGGCGCCGGCTTCATCGGCGCGAACTTCGTGCTCTCGACGCTCGCGGAGACCGGCGAGCCGATCGTCAACCTCGACAAGCTCACCTACGCCGGGAATCTCCGCAACCTCGAGCGCGCGCGCGACGACAAGCGCCACACCTTCGTGCAAGGCGACATCTGCGACCGCGCGCTGGTCAAGGACCTGCTGAAAAAGCACAAGCCGAGAGCGATCGTGCACTTTGCAGCGGAGAGCCACGTCGACCGTTCAATCGCCGGGCCGGCACCTTTCGTGCAAACCAATGTGGTCGGAACATTTTCACTTTTGGAAGAAACGCGCGAGTACTGGGAAAAGAACGACCGCTTTCGCTTCCTCCACGTTTCCACCGACGAGGTCTATGGCTCGCTGAGCCCGAAGGACCCCGCGTTCACCGAGACCACGCCTTATGCGCCGAGCAGCCCTTACGCCGCGTCCAAGGCCGCTGCCGACCACCTGGTGCGCTCCTACCGCCACACCTACGGCCTGCCGACGCTGACCACGAACTGCTCCAACAACTACGGCCCCTGCCAGTTCCCGGAAAAGCTGATCCCGCTCACCATCCGCAACGCGCTCGCCGGCAAGCCGCTGCCGGTGTACGGCGACGGGCGCAACGTGCGCGACTGGCTTTACGTCGCCGACCACTGCGAGGCGCTACGCCTGGTGCTGGAGAAGGGCCGCGCCGGCGAGACCTACAACATCGGCGGCGAGGCCGAGCAGGCCAACATCGACGTTGTGAGAGAGATTTGTTCCATGCTGGATCGCGCCAGGACGCGGAAAACCGGCACCTACGCCGACCTCATCAACTTCGTGCCTGACCGTCCCGGCCACGACCGGCGCTACTCCATGGACATCTCCAAGATCCGCCGCGAGCTCGGCTGGCGGCCGAAGGAAAGTTTCGAGTCAGGACTGTCAAAGACGCTGCGCTGGTATCTCGACAACGAGTCGTGATGGAGAGCCTGGGAGTAGAATCGCGCGTAGCGCGGAGCTGACGATGCCGAGAAGCCTGGCAGAGATTGAAGAGGAGTTGCTGCGGTTACCCGAGCGCGACAGAGCAGCGCTTGCGGAGCATCTGCTGCTCAGTCTAGTGCCCGGCGAGGACGTCGACGCGGAAAACGAGTGGCTTGAAGAAGCCGAGCGAAGATACCAGGCTTACCGCGACGGCAAGATCAGGGCCCGTCCCGCACGCGAGGCGATCGAGGAAGCCAGGAAAAAGCTGGCTTGAAGGCCGCTGTCTTTCTCCAGCCTGCGGAGGAAGAAATGGTCGAAGCGGCCAGGTTCTACGAACAGCGGCATGTCGGGCTTGGACTGGATTTTCTCGCCGAAGTGGAGCACTGCATCGGACGTGTGTGTGAAGACCCCGAGGCGGGCAGGTCGATTCGAGCCGGCATCCGGCGCCGCCTCTTGCGACGATTTCCATACGGCATCCTGTACCGCCTGGATCCGGAAGAAATAGTCCTCGTCGCCGTCATGCATCTTCGACGTCGTCCGGGCTATTGGCGCGGAAGATGAAAGGCATCGTCCTCGCCGGCGGCTCGGGCACGCGGCTCTATCCCGCGACGCAGGTGATCTCCAAGCAGCTGCTGCCGGTGTACGACAAGCCGCTCGTCTACTACCCGCTGTCGACGCTGATGCTCGCCGGCATCCGCGACATCCTGGTGATCTCGACGCCGCAGGACACGCCGCGCTTCGAGGCGCTGCTCGGCGACGGCGAGCGCTGGGGCCTGCAGCTGCGCTACGCGGTGCAGCCCAGGCCCGAGGGCATCGCGCAGGCGTTCCTCGTCGGGCGCGAGTTCATCGGCGGCGAGCGCGTGGCGCTGGTGCTCGGCGACAACATCTTCCACGGCAACGAGCTCATCGATCTCCTGAAGGGCGCCGCCGCGCGCGAGCGCGGCGCTACGGTGTTCGCCTACCCGGTGAACGATCCGGGGCGCTACGGCGTGATCGAGTTCGACGCCCGCGGCAAGGCGATCAGCATCGAGGAGAAGCCGCGCCAGCCGAAATCGCGCTACGCCGTGACAGGTTTGTACTTCTACGACGGCCGCGTCTGCGATATCGCCGCCGGCCTGAAGCCGTCCGCGCGCGGCGAGCTCGAGATCACCGACGTCAACCGCGCCTACTTCGAGCGCGGCGAGCTCGAGGTCGTGCGCATGGGACGCGGCATGGCGTGGCTCGACACCGGCACGCACGAGGCGCTGCTCGAGGCCGCGCGCTTCATCGAGACCATCGAGCGGCGGCAGGGGCTGAAGATCGCCTGCCCGGAAGAAATCGCCTGGCGCATGGCCTTCATCGACTCCGCACAGCTCGAGGCGCTTGCCAAACCGCTCGAGAAAAGCAGCTACGGGGAGTACCTGCGGCGCTTGCTGACCGACCGCCTGCTGCCGTGAAGGTGACGCGCACCGAGATTCCGCAGGTGCTGATCCTCGAGCCGCGCGTGCACCAGGATGAGCGGGGTTTCTTCTTGGAGAGCTACAACCGGCGCATCTTCAAGGACGCGACCGGGCTGGACGCGGATTTCGTGCAGGACAACGTGTCGTTCTCGGTGCGCAATGTCCTGCGCGGCCTGCACTACCAGATCCGCCAGGCGCAGGGCAAGCTCGTGCAGGTGATGGCAGGCGAGATCTGCGACGTAGTGGTGGATCTCAGGCGCAACTCACCCACGCTCGGCAAATGGGTCTCGGCGACCCTATCGGGCGGCGCGCACCGCATGCTGTGGATCCCGCCGGGTTTCGCGCACGGCTACTTGGTGCTGTCTGAGCACGCGATCGTGTTCTACAAGACCACCGACTTTTACGCTCCCGAGCACGAGCGCACCATCCTCTGGAACGACCCCGAGCTCGCGATCCGCTGGCCGCTCGAAGGCGACCCGATCGTCAGCGACAAGGACCGTCGCGCAGCACCGTTGCGCTCGGCCGACCTGTTCGATTGAGGATCCTGCTCACCGGCCGCGGCGGCCAGGTCGGAGCCGAGCTCGAGCGCGCCCTTGGAGAGGTGATAGCGACAGATCGCTCCATCCTGAACCTTGAAGATCCTGACGCGATCAGGCGCGTGGTGCGCGAGGCCAGGCCCGAAGTCATCATCAACGCGGCGGCCTACACCGCGGTCGACAAGGCGGAGAGCGAGCAGGAGCTGGCGCGGCGGGTGAACGCCGTGGCGCCGGGCGTGATGGCCGAAGAGGCGAAGCGGCTCGGCGCGCTGCTGGTGCACTACTCGACCGACTATGTGTTCGACGGCTCGAAGGGCTCGCCCTACGTGGAGAGCGATGCACCCAGGCCGCTTTCCGTGTACAGCAAGACAAAGCTCGAAGGCGAGGAGCGTGTCCGCGGGTCGGGCTGCCGCTACCTGATCCTGCGCACGAGCTGGGTGTACGGCCCGCGCGCCGCGAACTTCTACCAGATCATCCGGCGCAGGGCGCAGGCGGGCGAGCCAATGCGCATGGTCGACGACCAGACCAGCGTGCCAACGAGCAGCGCGTTCGTGGCTTCGTACACTGGAACCCTGCTAAGAACCGGCGCTGCCGGTTTACTGCACCTCGTGCCTTCGGGACGGGCGACGCGCTACGGATTCGCATGCGAGGTTGTCAAGCGCATGGGCTCAGCGTCTCGGGTGGAGCCGGCGCGCACGGCGGAATTTCCGGCAGACGCGCAGCGCCCGCCGTACTCCGTGCTTGACAACCGCCGCGCCGAGGCCGCGCTCGGCGCGCTCCTGCCGCACTGGAAAGACCTGCTGCCGTAACGCGCGCGAACTTGCCGGTTGCGCGGCGCTGCGGTCTAATGGACGGCTTGTTCAATAGTTGAACATAAGGGGGCCCCACGGAAGAGCCGCATTTCCGCATTCTGCGCGAGCTCGAGCGCGACCCAAGGGTTTCCCAGCGCCACCTGGCCGGAGAACTCGGCGTCAGCGTCGGCAAGATCAACTATTGCCTGAAGGCGCTGATCGACCGCGGGTTGGTGAAGGCGAACAATTTCCGCAACAGCCAGAACAAGCGGGCCTATCTCTACGTGCTCACGCCCAAGGGGATCAGCGAGAAGTCCCGCAACGCGATGCGCTTCCTGCAGCGCAAGACGGCCGAGTACGAGGCGCTGTGCAAGGAGATCGATCGGCTGCGGCGCGAGGCGAAGCAGAAATGAGCGCACCGGTCGTCGCGGTCGTCGGGCTCGGCTACGTCGGGCTGCCGCTTGCCGTCGCGTTCGGCAAGCGCTTCGCCACGTTCGGCTACGACATTTCGCGCCCCCGCGTCGAAGAGCTCGCGCGCGGCGTCGACCGCACCCGCGAGGTGGCCGCAGGCGAGCTGCACCAGGAGCGCCTGCGCTTCACCAACGACGCGGCGGTGCTCAAGCAGGCCGACTACGTCATCGTCGCCGTGCCGACGCCGATCGACGGCGCTCGCCAGCCGGACCTCGCGCCGCTGGTGAGCGCGTCGCGCGCCGTCGGCGCGAACCTCAAGCGCGGCGCCACCGTGATCTACGAGTCGACGGTGTATCCCGGCGCCACGGCAAACGTGTGCGTCCCGGAGCTCGAGCGCGCCTCGGACATGAAGTGGAAGCGCGATTTCTTCGTCGGCTACTCGCCCGAGCGCATCAACCCCGGCGACAAGGAGCACACGCTGGCGAAGATCGTCAAGGTAGTGGCGGGAGACAGCGGCGACACGCTCGAGAAGGTCGCAGCGCTCTACGGCGCGGTCGTCGCCGCCGGCGTGCACCGCGCGCCGAGCATCGAGACCGCCGAGGCGGCGAAAGTCATCGAGAACACGCAGCGCGACCTCAACATCGCCCTCATGAACGAGCTCGCCATCATCTGCGACCGGCTCGGGCTCGACACGCGCGAGGTGCTCGACGCTGCCGGGACAAAATGGAACTTCCTGCGCTTCGCGCCGGGGTTGGTCGGCGGCCACTGCATCGGCGTTGACCCGTACTACTTGACGCACCGTGCGGAAATGGCCGGCTACCACCCGCAGGTGATCCTCGCTGGTCGGCGCATCAACGACGGAATGGCGAAGTTCGTCGCCGAGAAGACGGTCCGCATACTTGCACTTGCCGGCAAGCCGATCCTCGGTGTCAAGGTGAACGTGCTCGGCCTCACGTTCAAGGAGAACGTGCCGGACTTGCGTAATTCCAAGGTCGCCGACCTGTGCGCCGAGCTCAAGGTCTACGGCGCCGACGTGCATGTGCACGATCCGCTCGCCGACCCGGCGGATGCGAAGGCTGAGCACGGGATCAACCTGCGCGCCTGGGAGGAGCTGCCGCAGGCCGACGCGTTGGTGCTGGCGGTGGCCCACCGGGAGTACCAGCGCCCGGCGCAGGATTTCGTGGCGAAGCTCGCCCCGGGCGGCTGCGCCATCGACGTGAAGGGAGCGCTCGATCTCGCCGCGCTGCGCCGCGCCGGCGTGACGTGCTGGCGCCTGTGATGGCGAGGATCGTGAATGAGCAGCGCCGGGCGCTCTCCGGGTGGGTGACGCTGGTGACCCGAACGGTGGAAGACGAGCGCGGGTCGCGGGTTTTTCACTCGCTCAGCCAGGCCGACTACGTCTCTGTGCTTGCGTTGACATCCGACGGTCGCATTCCGCTGGTGCAGCAGTATCGCCCGGCGATTCAGGGGGTCAGCCTGGAGCTTCCGGGCGGGTTGATTGATTCGGGAGAGCGTCCGGAAGTTGTAGCGGGCCGCGAGCTCAAGGAGGAAACAGGTTTCGAGGTCTCGGGCAAGCCGATCCTGCTCGGCTGCCTCCAGCCCGACACTGGCCGCCTCGAGAACCGCTTCTGGGGCTATCTCGCCAAGGCCTCCGCCGTGCCCGATTGGCGCCCCGAGGCAGGCGTGGAGCGAGTGATGTTAACGCTCCGCGAGCTCCAGGCGGCAGTGCTGGAAGGCAAGTTCGACCACGCGCTGCACATCGCGCTCATCGGCCTCGCCGTCCTGCGCGGTCATCTCGCCTGGAAGATGTGATGGTCACCGACGAATTCCACGATCGGTCGGTGTGCGTCGTCGGCCTGGGCTACGTCGGGCTCACGCTCGCGGTGGCGATGGCTGACGCCGGCTTCCGCGTCACCGGCGCCGAGATCCGCGACCCGGTGCTGGAGATGCTCGCGCGCGGCGAGCCGCACTTCCACGAGCCCGGGCTGGAGCAGATACTGCGACGGACGGTCGCTTCGGGCGCGCTGCGCTGCGTAAGGAACATCCCAGCCGACTATGAAGGCAGCGCCTTCATCATCACGGTCGGCACGCCGCTCGGGACGGACGGCCGCGCGCGCCTTGACATGATCGAGAACGTGGCGCGGGAAGTCGCCTCGCGGCTCAAGAAGGGCGACCTCGTCATCATGCGCTCCACGGTCAAGCTCGGCACGACGCGCAAGGTGGTGACCCGGATCCTGGACGGAGCGCGGGTTCCCTACGAGCTGGCGTTCTGCCCGGAGCGCACGCTGGAGGGGCGCGCGCTGCTCGAGCTGCGCCAGCTTCCGCAGATCGTCGGCGGCATGACGCCAGCGGCTGCGGTGCGCGCGGCGCAGATCTTCCAGTTCCTCACCCCCACCGTGGTCCGGGTGAGCGACGTCGAGACCGCCGAGATGATCAAGCTGGTGGACAACTCGCAGCGCGACGTCGCGTTCGCCTACGCCAACGAGATCGCACGCGCGTGCGACGCCGTCGGCGTGAGCGCGGCGGAGGTGATCAAGGCCGGCAAGCTCGGCTATCCGCGCACCAATCTCCCGATGCCCGGCCCGGTGGGAGGTCCGTGCCTGGAGAAGGATCCCTACATCTTTGCCGAAAGCCTGCGCGAGCTCGGCCTAGAGCCCGAGATCACGCTGGCGGCTAGAAAGTTGAACGAACGCCAGCCCGAGGAGGTGGTCGAGCACGTGGCGAAGACGCTGCGCGCGCTCGGCGTCCCCAAAGCGCCGGTCATCGCGCTGCTCGGGATCGCCTTCAAGGGGCAGCCGGCGACCGACGATCTGCGCGGCACCATGGCTCGCCCGGTGTACGAAGCGCTCAAGCGCCGGTTCCCGCAGGGCAGCTACCGAGGCTACGACCCGGTGGTTTCGCCGAAGGATGTGCAGACGTTCGGCTTGCAGCCCTGTGAGACGATCGAGGCGGCGCTGAAAGGCGCGCACCTCGCGGTCATCATGAACAACCACCCGGCATTTCCGGCGATGCCGCTCGCCGAGCTCGCGGCAGGCATGGCGCGCCCCGCGCTGGTCTACGACTTCTGGAACTGCTTCGACGCCCGCGAGCTGCCGCTGGCCGAAGGGGTCACCTACATGGCGCTCGGCAGCCACGGCCGGGCAAAGCGGTGACGCGCTACCTGGTCACCGGCGGCACGGGATTCATCGGCGCCGCAATGGTGCGGCGCCTGGTCGCGGCGGGCCACAAGGTGCGCGTGCTCGACAACAACTCGCGCGGCGCGCTACGGCGCCTGGGAAAGCTTGCGCAGGAGGTCGAGCTCGTCGAGGGCGACATCCGCGATTTCGCGCTCGTGCGGCGCGCGGCGAAGGGGATCGAGAGCTGCCTGCACCTCGTGTTCATCAACGGCACCGAGTTCTTCTACACCCATCCCGAGCTGGTGATGGACGTCGGCATCCGCGGGATGCTGAGCGTGCTCGACGCCTGCCGCGAAGAAAGCGTGCGCGAGCTGGTGCTGGCATCCAGCTCGGAGGTCTATCAGCTGCCACCCATGGTTCCCACTGCGGAAGAGGTCCCGCTCGCAGTGCCGGACGTTCACAACCCGCGGTACTCGTATGGCGGAAGCAAGATTGCATGTGAGCTGATGGCATTGAACTACGGGCGGACCGGATTCGACCGCGTGATGATTTTCCGGCCGCATAACGTGTATGGGCCGGACATGGGCTGGGAGCACGTGCTGCCGCAGTTCATCATGCGCGCGGCCGATGCAGCCGCCGCGCACCCGCGCGGTCCGGTTCCTTTCCCGATCCTCGGCGATGGCACCCAGACGCGGGCCTTCGTACACGTGGAGGATCTTGCGGACGGTGTGCTCGCGATGCTGGCGCGCGGTGGCCACATGCAGATCTACCACGCCGGCAACCCGGTCGAGGTGACGATCCGCTCCATCGCGGAGCGCGTGCTGCGCCACATGGGGCGCGAGGCGAAGATCATTCCCGGCCGGACGCCGCCGGGCGAGACGCCGCGCCGCTGCCCCGACATCTCCAAGCTGCGCGCGCTCGGCTACTCGCCGAAGATCTCGCTGGACGAAGGCCTGCCGCCCGCCATCGACTGGTATCTCGCCAACATGAGCCTGCGCCCCGCCGGCGCCGTGGACCGGCCGCGCCCATGAGTGCAACGTCGCGGCCGATCGAGCGCTGCCAGGTGTGCAACGGGCGAAAGCTCGAGCCCGTCCTCTTCGTCGGCTACATCCCACCCGTGAACACCATGCCGGCGATCGGCAGCGTGCCGGTCGAGCAGCCGGCCTACCCGCTCGAGCTGTTGCGCTGCCCGGAGTGCACGCTGGTGCAGATCGGCCTGGAGGTCGCACCCGAGGTGCTGTTTCCCGAGTCTTATCCGTACCTGAGCGGGACCACGCGCATCCTGCGGGACAACTTCGCCGACCTGCAGCGCGAGTCGGCCGCGATGCTCGGCCTCGGGAAGGGGAGCCTGGTGATCGACATCGGCTCGAACGACGGCACTCTGCTCGCGCCCTTTGCCGAGGCAGGACATGCGGTGCTCGGCATCGAGCCCTCGCAGGCGGGCAAAGTAGCGCGCAAACGCGGCATCGACACGCTGCAGGCCTATTTCAGCCGGGAAACGGCGCGCGACGTGCGCGCCAAGCGCGGCCAGGCGCAGCTCGTCACCGCGGCGAACGTCTTCGCGCACATCGGCGACATTCACTCGGTGGTCGACGGCGTCCTGGATCTTCTCGCGCCGCGCGGCGTGTTCGTGTCGGAGTCGCACTACCTGCTCGACCTGGTGCAGACGCTGCAGTACGACACGATCTACCACGAGCACCTGCGCCATTACGCGCTCGGCAGCCTCGCCTACCTGCTCGCCGTGCACGGCCTGGAGCCGTTTCACGTCAAGCGCATCCCGACCCACGGCGGATCGATCCGCGTGTATGCCGCGCGCAAGGGCGAGCGCGCGGTGCAGCCGTCGGTGAAGGAGCGTCTCGCCGACGAGGAGCGCGCAGGGCTCACGAGCGGCGCAGCCCTGAAGGACTTTCGCGCGCGCGTGGTGCGCTCGAAGCTCGACCTGCATGCGCTGCTCGCGCCGATCAAGGCACGCGGCGAGCGCATCTACGGCATCGGCGCGCCGAGCCGCGCGAGCACGCTCATCAACTACACCGGCCTGGACGACGGCATGATCGAGGCGGTGATGGAAGTGAGCGGCTCGCACAAGCTCGACAAGTACGTTCCCGGGACGCGCATCCCGGTGCTCGACGAGGCACGCCTGTTCGCCGACCAGCCCGAGTACGCGTTGCTGCTGTCCTGGCATATCGCGGACGAGCTGGCGCGCAACCTGCGGCGCAAGGGCTACCGTGGGCGCTTTATTGCGCCGTTGCCGACGCCACGCGTGCTCGACCTTTGACGCGCGTCCTGGTTTGCAGCGCCCTGCGGCCAAGCCGTCAGCACGGCATTCGATCCGCGAACATCGTGCTGTTCGAGCTCTTGCAGGCGCTCGCCAAGCGCGCGCCAGGAAAGGTTGGCTTGCTCATCGCCTGGAACGCTCCTGCTCCGGAGGTTACGGAGGACGAGCGCGACAGCATCACCGCGTTGACCGCCATCGGCGTGCATGTCCTTCCCGAACTGGCCATCAAACCTCGGCCCCTGCGTTCGAGGCTTGCGCGCCTGCTCTCGCCGAGATTGGAGGATCTGCATCCCGAAGCGGCGAGCAGTGAAGCGCTCCAGCGGTGCATTGAGCCCTTTGGTCCTGACGTTGTGCTGCCGGTCTGGTCCGAATGGCTGACCGCAGCCTTGTCGAGCCTTCCCTACGCCAAGTTTGCCTATTACGGCAATCCCGACCTTAAATCAGTGATGGCGCGGGCGAATTTTTTCCGTGAACTTGGCGAGTTGCCCTTAGCGAAATATCTGCGAATCAAGCTGATGGTCGCGCAGCTCGAACCCGCGCATCTGGAGGCAATGCGACGGTACCAATGGCTGGGCAACGTCGCTGCGAATGACGCGGACTACTATGTGCGGCACGGTCATCCCGCCGCGTTCTATATCCAGAACACATGGTTCGACCGCTACGGCCCCGCCTGGCTGGAACGGCGGGAGCGCGCCGAACGCGGCGCACGACCGCTGGTCCTTGCCAACGTCGGCAAGCTTTCCGGCACGGCCAATACGCTGGGCCTCCACTATCTGGGAACGCAGGTTTTGCCCGAGATCGCGCACCTACGCGGCCACAGTTGCACGTTGCGCATCTGCGGTGCGGGCACACCCCATGCGGTGGTCCAGCGCGCTCTCCATCAGTCTGGAGTCGAGATGGCGGGATTCGTCCCGGACATCGATGAGGCGATCCTTGAGTCGCCGGTGTTTCTCTGCGTCAATAACGCGACACGCTACAAAGTCGGCCATACCCGCTATCTCCACGCCTGGTCGCTCGGGGCTTGCGTAGTGGCGCACCGGGACGCGGCCCTCTCAATGCCGGAAATCGTGCACGGAGAAAACGCACTCCTCGGCGCGAATGCTGCGGAAATCGCGGGGCTCGTCAGCGAAGCGCTGGACAATCAGCCGCTGCGTCGTCGCATCGGACAGCGAGGCTATGAAACGTTCCGCGAGCGTTTCAGCGCGGATGTGGTGGCGGCCCGGATACTCGCGACCGTCGGCTAGCGGATCAGAAGCCGGATGCCCGCCTCCGCCCGCGAGCCGGGTGCCGACCATCGTCGCCGCGCGGCGCAGGCGACACAGCCGAAGGGCCCAGGATTCGTTAGAGTAGCGCGCCGATGATCCTTACTAAGAGCAAAGCTCTCGCCCGCAGACTTCCCCCGTTCGTCAGGGAGCCGCTCGCGCGGCTGTATCGATACCTCGCGGCGCGCACGCCGGCGCAAGCGGCGCGGCGGCGCTGGCTGGACGACTACGTGGATTTCGCGCAGCGCCAGCGCGAATACGTGTTCCGCTCGATCGCGAGGTTCTGCAACATCAACCGGCCCTCCGAAGGCTACTACTTCGAGTTCGGCTGCCATGGGGCGAACACCATGCGCCTGGCATGGCAGAACAGCCGTCACCTTTTCAATTGGACTTACGTCGGCTTCGACTCCTTCCAAGGGCTGCCCGAGATCGCCGAGATCGACCGGCAGGCGATCTGGGCCAAGGGCCGCCTGCGGACCGAGGAATCGGATTTTCGCAGAGCCATCGAGGCGGCTGGCATGCCGGCCGAGCGGCTGATCACGGTGAAGGGCTTCTACGACCAGTCGCTCACGCCGCAACTGCGGGACAAGTTCCGCCCGGCGACCGCGGCGGTCATCTACGTCGACTGCGACCTCTATCAGTCGACGGTACCGGTGCTCGAGTTCAGCAAGGATTTCCTACGCGTGGGGACAGTCGTCGTCTTTGACGACTGGTTCTGCTTCAACGGCGATCCGCGGCGCGGCGAGCAGCGCGCATGGGCGGAGTTCAGGGCCAGGTATCCGCAGCTCGAGTTCGTCGACTTCGTCTCGACCAACGAGGCGAAGGCGTTCATCTGCATTGGCACAGCCGCTTAGGCGCGCACCGCCCGGAGCGACGCGAAACGCCATCGCGCCCTACGCCAGTCCGACGCGATGCAGAAGCTGGCCGACCCTGCCCGGGAAGCGATTCCAGGCGTGCTTTAGGCGCTTGTAGAGCGGCGCGCGCGACAGGGCGAGTTCGAGGTCCCCCAGGTCTGCCGCGGAAAGCAGGCCGGCGTCCCGGCACAGAGTCAGCGCCAGGGAGTTGAAGCCGAACAGGAGCAGCACAACCGCGGTCCGGTGCTGGTCCAGCGCGGGCAGGTCTATGAGCTCCGGGTCGAGGATGAAGTAGGCGTCGCCGGCATAGACCGGGCGCCGGTCTGTGGCCGGCGAGACCCTGGTCCGGTCGCGCAGATAGCGCGGATGCTTCAGGTCGATGTCGATCATGCGAAAGCCGTGCCGATCGAGGAACACGTGCTGATGGCCAAGCAGTGCGTGCTCCTTGTAGTACGGCGTGAGCAGAAACTCGGTCTTGATGAGAAGGATGCAGCGCGCTGCGAACAGCTCTGCGGCGCCTTTGAAGACCTCGACCTCGGAGCCTTCCGCGTCGACCTTGAGGTAATCGATCCTGGCCGGGGGCGACAGCATCGCGTCGAGCCGCGCGCACGGCACCATCAGCTTGCCGACCGGCTGCTGGACGTTGTCTGCATAGGCGGCGCTTTCCCTGCCTTCCAGGTACATACGCGAGGTCATCTTCTGGTTCGAAGGTCCGTGCAGGCTGCAAGCGCCAGCGCCGATGGTAATGACGAGCTCGCGCTCGCATGCTTCGCTCCACAGCGCCTTCGGGAAGTAGGTCTGCGTCTTGAACTTCGGCTGCCGGATGCCCGTTTTCATCGCATCGGTCGTGCCGTTCATGAGCTTGTCGTACTCGGCCTGATTGGGCTCGAAGCCGACGAAGTCCGCCTGCTGGGTGAAGCTGACTGGTAGGTCGAACATCCCGCTGCGCGCGCCTACATCGACTACCCGCGGCGTCGCGCCTGCCGCGGTCACCGGGCCCATGGCGATCTCGCCGACAGTCCGGCCCGACGGGGCAGGATAGTCGAATGGGTTCAACAGCTTCACGTTCCGCCCAGCAAGCGGCGGATTCGCCTGGAAAGTCTCGACTTCAGTGTCCCGCGTGCCGCCGGAACTTGCTGCGCGCCTGCGCCGAGCGGAAGCAGCTTCGGCGGAAAGCCGCGCGCATTGCGGAACACGTAGCTACGGGCGCCGTGCCTTTCGGGCAGATTGGCGAGGGACACGAGGACCGGCGGCAGGGCGGCGGAGAAATCGTTACGGGCGAACCAGACGTTGAGAACCAGCCTGGGTGTGCGCGGCGGCTCCGGCCGGTGCAGCCCGTGCGTGTCGAAGAGCATCACCGTGCCGGCGCGCTCGTTCGCCGTGACCCGGCCCTCCTGCGGCACCTTGTGCTGCGGGAAGAGCTGGCCCTCTGGCAGCGACAGGAAGTAGTCCGTCGCCGAGCGGGAATCGAGGATGTAGCTCAATCCGCCGGACGCGACGTCCGTCAGGTAGACGATCATGCGCAACCGGTGATCGCGGAACCGCGTCGGGCCGTTCAGCAGCTTGTGCGAGCCGGTATCGACATGCCAGTCGACCGCGGGCCGGTCGATCGGCAGCGAGTGCTGGAAAACGGCGTGATGAACAATGGCGCGCTGCCCAAGATAGGCCTCGACCACGTCCAGCAGGGCCGGCAGCGTGGCCAGTTCGACGGCGCTGGCCGACAGCAGGAAGGGATGGTGGAACTCCACCGTCGCCGCGGAGACGCTGGAGGCGACGCTACCACCGAAAAATCCGCCGATATCGAATCCCGGCCTGACGCAGGAAAGCGCGTCCTGGCGCATCGCCTCGACGGCAGCGACCGGCAGCAGGTTGCGAATGGTCGCCATGCCGTTCTTCGTCAGCGATTCGCCGATGCGGCGCGCATCGACCGCCGACAGCTGCCATGGGCTCTGCAGTTCCGTGACGAGCAGATCCGATGCGCTGGCGATTTCGACCATGGGATTGCGATTATACGTACTGTCAGAACTCGCAACCGACGCGACTGTCGCAGGTGAAGCGGGCATGCGCGCGGTCGGTGGTGATCACGGCGTCGCCGAGGGGTTCACCACGCCCAACCCAATCTCCTTTTCGTACTGGTCGAACTCGTTTAGGGTCACAGCCACGTTCGGATTGCGGTACCCGGCGTAGCCGACGATTCCGTGCGTAGCGAGGAAATCGTCGAACGCATTGTTCCAGAGCACATCGTCGGAGACGATGACGCTCCCGCTTTTCATCAAAGCACGCGCGACTGAGTATTCGAACGTCATGTGCGTGCGCGTATGCAGGCTGTCATGAATGAAGAACTCGACCGGCTGCTCGGTCATGACTTTGGGCAAGAGCACCTTCGCATCGCCCTTGAGGTAGCGCCATGCGCCGCGGTATTCGGGCGGAATCCAGTAGCCGATGTCGGAATCAGCCAGCGTCAAATCCATGGTCAGTTTACCGGCCACTGGCGGCAGGTCGATGGAGATCAGACGGCCGCCGCCGTTCCTGTGCAAGGCCGCCAGCAGATAAGAAGTCATCGATCCCGTGGCGGTGCCGGTTTCCACGATCACATTCGGACGCAGCTCGCGCACCAGAGCGTAGTAGATCGCCACGTTTCCGGGAAACGCGGTCACTCGCACCTGCCAATTGGCGTACTTGGTGTGCTGGCGCCGCTGCGCCGTCTGCTCGAAGTGACGCGCCATCACCTCGTCGTTCAGAAGCTCCTCCACGTAAGAGGCCAAGGTTCGGGACGCCTTCACCGCCGCGCGATTCAATAGCGCAGGCAGCAGATCGTCCTCGGAGATTAAGACCATTCCTCCTGATCGCGCGCGAGCGCGGAGCCTGCTTATCCACCCGACGAATGGGCGCAAAACGGGTACGCTTTGCCCTCTGCGCGCGAGGTGGGCAAATAACCGGAAGCCCAGCGGCATAGCCATAATGAGAATGTATTAGGAGATGACACGCATTGGTATTGCCGGCGCCGGTTTCGGCGCCAGTATCCATCTGCCCGCCCTGCGCCGCATTGCGGGCGTCGAGGTGGTCGCTCTAGGCGGCCGGGACACGCAGAAGACTACCGCACTGGCGAATCGGTTGCAGGTACAGCATGCCGTCTCCCTGGATGGATTGCTGGAACTGCCCTTGGATGCGCTGACCATCGCGCTACCGCCGGATTTGAACGCGCAGCTTGCATCGCGGGCGATCGCGCGCGGCTTGCCGGTTCTCTGTGAGAAGCCTCTGGCAGCCACCGCCGCAGAAGCAGACGCGCTTGCCGAAAGCGCTCGCGGCTGCGTAACCGCGATGGGATTTCAGTTCGCCGAGCTCGAGACCTTTCTCCAGCTCAAACGCGTCCTGGCGCAGCCGTCCACGGCGATACGGTCGGTACAGGTCTTCTGGCGAACGTTTTCGCATGCGCTGAAGACACGAACGTGGTCTTGGAAAACCGACCGCCAACGGCACGGTGGGGTCGTGAATCTATTCGGGTCCCACGTTTTCTACCTTCTGGAATGGCTGCTGGGACCGATCGGGACCTTGGAGGCGTCATGCTCGAGTAGGGCGACCGCACGCTTGCTACCGTCCCCGAGCCTAGTCCCTGCCGAAGATACCGCGACGATCAACGGCATCTTGGAAAGCGGCATTCCATTTCACATCGAGCTTTGCAATGCGGCAGAAGACCGTTTAACGCACCGTTGGCGCATCGAGGCCCAAGCCGCGGTCTACACCGTCGAAAGCCCACCCGAGCAGCAACTAGGAGGCTTGTCACTGACCAGCCAGGTCGGTGACTTGCGACAGGTGCTTGCTCTGGATGAGGTGCCAAGCGGCCAGGATCCACGCATTGCACCGTTTGAACGCTTGGTCAGGCGCTTTGTCGAGGCTGTTAGGGCCGGTACCGAATGCAGACCGGACTTTGCCGACGGAGCCCGTGTTCAGCGCTTGCTCGAAGCAGTCGCGATTTCGGCGGCGGGTCGGGGAACCTCGGTTCGGGTTAGTGTGCAGTAAGCCATAGCTTATGAACGGCCCTCCTGCACCCGTCAGCGTGTGCGTCGTTGGCGCCGCCTTCGGCGCCGGTGCGCACGTTCGCGCGCAGCGCTGCCTGCAGGGCGAGGTGTTGCGCATCCTCGAACGCATGCAGGCCCAGCGTTGAGACTGACAGTACGCTTCGGCCACTTTTTCGTACCAGCCGTGTTCCAAGGCATGGTTTCGATCCTCATTCTGCCGTTCACAACGCAGATCCTCGGCCCGGCCGACTATGGGGTGTTCGCGCTGCTCATGGGGTTCACCAGCTTTGGGGGCTCGATCGCCGCCGGCGCCGTTACCTATCTGGTTTCGTCCCGATTCAGTTCCGGATCCGCAGCAGAGCGCCGCCACGTGATCTCGAGCTTGCTCGCGGTAGTAGCCGGTGTGGGATTGCTACTCGCCTTGCTGCTCGCCGCCGTGTGGTACGTCTCTCCGCTGGAACAGGAGCGGTGGGGCGCAAGCGGGATTGCCGTCGCCTGTGCGCTCGCGTCCATGCTGCTCGGAATACCGTGGTCCATCGCCTACATAGTGCTGATCGTTTCACAGGATGCGAGTCAGTACGCGCGGATCACCGTCTGTGCCACGATCGCAGCAGCGCTAACGACGCTCGTTACGCTTTATGGGTTTCATCTCGGTGGCACCGCGCTTTTCGCCGGCATGCTGGCCTCTGCGCTGATCCAGTCCGCTGGTGGGCTCATCGTGCTGACGCCGCATCTTGGTCGCCCCGACCGACAGCTCACGTTCCGTGCTCTGCGCCTGACCTTCGTCGGCTTCTGGAGCAACTCGCTTGAGGTGGTGCAGACACTGGCCGAGCGCGTCCTGTTAGGTGCGCATGCCGGATTGCACGATCTCGGTCTCTATGCGCACGCGCAGCAGTACCGCAATGCCGTCTTCCTTCCAGTCAAGGCTGTGGCGAATGCGGTCTGGTCAGTCACTTTGACCGAAGCGAAGGACGCCGAGCGCGCCTTCCCGAGGACGCGGCGGGCATGGCGCGCGGCTTATCTCGGTCTCGCTCTCGCTGGCGTGGGCTTCGCCTGCTTCGGGCGCGAAGTCGTCGCCCTGTTGACCAACGGCAAGTTTGTCGATGCCGGCCCCTACGCGGCCTTGTTGATCGCGCTGCTGCTGGTGCAGTTCAGTGGTCGGCCCCAGCTCGGCGTACTCCTTGAACGCGATCAGGGCGAATACGTTTCCCTGTGCATGGGGGTATCTGCGGCCGCCGGCATCACCTGTCTGCTCCTAGCTGTGCCTTCATTCGGCATCATCGGCGCAGTGATCGCCCTCTACGTGCAGCAAGTCATGTTTCGCCTCGGCGTACAATGGCGCGCGCGACGGGAAGGCCGTACTCCCTCCGCTGACGGCTTGGCTTGGGCGAGCACGGTCCTGATCGTGGCGGTCCTGGTATGGAGTGAAATGAGCCGCGACCTGCCAGTGCGAGCCGCGGCCTTCGCGCTTGCGTCGTTCGTCTTGCTGTTCATTGCGCGTGACGTGATCGCAGACTTGGCGCACAGGTACCGAGGCATGTTGGGGTCTTTCAAGTGACAATTCGGTTGCGATATTCCTGGAACCAGGGGGCTGCAGCCGGCCGCTGGCGGGCGCGGCTTCGCCGCTAGCTGCCGCGTGGGTCGAATTTCCCGCGCCTTCCGCTCGTTTCGGCTCGCTCCGCGAACTTTCCTTTCACGTCGGCGGATCGCACTTTCGGCCGAGGACCAGGCGGACATCGACGGCCTGGCGGCGTTCTACGGCGCGCCAAGCAATCCCACCTGGTCGAGCAGCCGGCAGCGGCTGCTGATCCTCAGCTATCTGCCGCTGCCCTACGTCTTGAAGATGGAGGTCCTGTTGGCACGGGCCATGCAGCGTCACGGCTGGGCGGTGTCGGTGCTGGCGTCAGCCTCCAGTGACACGCTGGTCAGCGCCTATCACGAGCGCCTGCTCGGCTGCGAAGTGCTGCGCCTGGAGGATTTCCTGCGTTTCGATCGCCCTGCCGACCTGCGCGACCGCGTGCGGGAAGGAACCGCGCTTGCCCTGCGGGATCCGGTGGCCTTCAAGGCGCTTCGCTACCGCGGCATGCCGCTCGGTCTGCATGCCCTCGCCACCTTGTCGTCGGGACGCCCGGATGGCTCGACGGCGATCGGTGAGCGCGATGCATTGCTACTAGGCAGGCTGTTGCGGCAGAGTGCCCTGCTCTACGAGGCCGCCGACGCCCTGTACGCCGAACAGCGGCCCACTCTCGCGCTCAGCATGGAGAAAGGATTCGTCAGCACCTGCGAGACTTTCTACACCGCACTGGAGCGAGGCGTGGACTTCGTGCAATGGGTAGGTTGCCACGAGCCGGAGTCGATCATGTTTAAGCGCTACCGCGCGGCGACCAGCCGGGAGCATCCTTTTTCGATCTCGGAGGCGAACTGGCAGAGGTTGCGCCGCGCGCCGTGGCAGGAGCGCTATCGCAAGGCGGTACTGCAGGAGTTCGAGCGTGGCTACAAGAGCGGTGCGTGGTTCCGTTACAAGGGCCTGCTTTCCGGGCCGCAGACCCCTGAGGCTGCCGACCTGCGGCAGCGGCTGTCCCTCGAGCCCGGCAAACAGACGGCGATCATCTATTCGCACATTCTCAACGATGCCAATCTTTTCTATGGCACCGATCTGTTCACCGGGGGCTACGAGGAATGGCTGGTCGAGACGGTACGCGCCGCCGCGGCAAATCCGGCGGTCAACTGGGTCCTGAAAGTGCATCCCGCCAACCGCTACCGCAACGCCAACCTCGGGTACAGCGGACAATACGGCGAATTGCTCGCCCTGCAGCGCGCCTTCGGCAAGGTGCCCGAATTTCTGCGTGTTGTCACGCCAGAGCTCGACGTGAGCCCGTTTTCATTCTTCGAGATCACCGACTGGGGCATTACCGTGCGCGGCACCGTCGGACTGGAGCTGCCGTGCTTTGCCGTGCCGGTGCTGACCGCGGGCTCCGGACGCTATTCCGGGAAGGGCTTTACGGTCGATTCCGCATCCGCCGAGGAGTACCTAACCAAAGTGCGTGGCATCGATCGCATCGCGCGGCTCGACGACGAGCAGGTGCGGCTCGCGTTGCTCTATGCCTACCATGTGTTCCATTCCCGTCCGGCGCGATATAGCGAGGTGATGAGCGACGTCTACGAGAAGCCGCAGGGCAATCCGCGCTATCGCGACGCGCGCCTGCGCGCGCCGTCGCTAGAGACGGCGATTACCCACCCGCAGGTACGGGGCATCGTCGACTTCCTTCAATCGGATGAGGACGATTTCATGGATTTGCCGAATGCTTGATTGGAAAGCACTGCGCTGCGCGGTGTGCGGCGCACCACTGGCGCACGAGCTGCTGCGTATCTCGCAGCCGGACCGTTTCGAGCGCCACGTCGGCATTGCCGCACAGGGCTACGACCGGCGCTGGGTCGAATGCTCGGGCTGCGGCGCGGCGACGAACGTGCAGTCGCCCGAGAACCGTCGCAAGCTGGAGGAGCTTGCCTCCGGCTACTACGAGGTCGACCTCGCTGGCAGTTCTGTCGGGGAAAAGTATGCCAAGGTGATGAACCTGCCGCCGGTGAAGTCCGACAACGCTCAGCGCGTCGAGCGCATCCACGCATTCCTGCGCGGCCGGAGCATGGCGGCGGGCCGTGTGCTCGACATCGGCGCCGGCACGGGCGTGTTCCTTGCGAGGTTTCTGCGCGAGGGCTGGCACGGCGTCGGCGTGGAACCTGATCCCGCGGCGGCGGCGCACCTGCGCAGCCTGGCGTGCTTCGAGGTGATCGAAGGTCTGTTTAGCCCTGCCCTGCGACTCACCGGCTTCGACTTGGTGACGCTCAACAAAGTGGTCGAGCACCTGCCGCAGCCGCTGCCCCTGGTCTGTGACGCCGGCGGCGCGCTCGAGCGCGGGGGTGTCCTCTATCTGGAGCTGCCGGACAAGCTCACCGCGTCCAAGCGCGCGCCTTCCGATAACATCTTGGGTGCCTTGCATTGCCATCTTTATGATTCGTCGTCGATCGTGACGCTGCTTGAGCGCGCCGGCCTGCGCCCGCTGAAGGTCGAGCAGGTGTTCGAGCCGAGCGGCAAGATCAGCGTGTTCGCCTTCGCCGCGCTCCGATGATCCGCATCGTCGCGGAAATCGGCTCGGTACACGACGGCTCCTTCGGCAACGCGCTGCGCCTGATCGACGCCGCGGCGGAGGCGGGCGCGGACACGGTCAAGTTCCAGACCCACATCGCGGAAGCGGAATCGCTGCCCGACGCGCCGGCGCCGGGCTACTTCAGCGACGAGCCGCGCCTCGCCTACTTCCGGCGCACGGGCTTCAGCCCCGAGCAGTGGAAGAAGCTCGCGCGGCATGCGGAGCAGGCGAAGGTCACTTTTCTCTCGTCGCCGTTCTCGTCGGAAGCGGTGGATCTGCTCGAAGGCGTCGGGGTCGAGGCCTACAAGGTGCCTTCGGGCGAGGTCAGCAATCTCCCGCTTCTCGAGCGCATCGCGCGCACGAAGAAGCCAACCCTGCTCTCCTCGGGCATGAGCAACTGGGCGGAGCTCGACCGGGCGGTGGGGGTGCTCAAGCCCGCCTGCGAGCTCACGGTGCTGCAATGCTCGACCGCCTATCCCTGCCCGCCGGAGCAGGTCGGTCTGAATGTGATCGGCGAGATGCGCAGCCGCTATGGCCTGCCGGTGGGGCTGTCTGACCACACCGCCGGCTTTGCCGCCGCGCTCGCCGCCGCGGGGCTCGGCGCCACGGTGATCGAGAAGCACTTCGCCTTCTCGCGGCTCATGTACGGCAGCGACGCCAAGCACTCGATGGAGCCGCAGGACTTCAAGGCGTTCTGCCAGGCGCTGCACGAGGTCTGGCGCATGAGCGCGAGCCCGGTGGACAAGAACGATCTTGCGCCCTACGCCGACATGAAGCGCATTTTCGAGAAGAGCGTGGTGACCGCGCGCGAGCTGAAGGCCGGGACCCGGCTTACCGCCGAGATGCTGGCGTTCAAGAAGCCCGGCGATGGGATTCCCGCGGCCCAATACCGGTCCCTGCTGGGGAAGAAACTGCGTAAGGACGTGCCGGCCGACCACAAGCTCGCCATGGGCGACCTGGAATGAAGCGCAAGGTCTGCGTCGTGGTCGGCTCGCGCGCCAACTACTCGAGCATCAAATCGGCGATGCGCGCGATCCGCAAGCACCCGCGGCTCGAGCTGCAGATCGTGATCGCCGCTTCCGCGCTGCTCGACCGCTACGGCGCGGTGGTGCGGCTGATCGAGAAGGACGGCTTCGAGCCGGCGGCGCGCGTGCACATGCTGATCGAGGGCGAGACGCCGGCGACGATGGCGAAATCCACCGGCCTCGGGCTGCTCGAGTTGCCGACGATCTTCGACCAGCTGCGGCCCGACTTCGTGCTGACGGTGGGCGACCGCTTCGAGACCATGGCGACCACGCTCGCGGCCGCCTACATGAACATTCCGATCGCCCACACCATGGGCGGCGAGGTGAGCGGCACCATCGACGAGAGCATCCGGCACGCAGTCACGAAGTTCGCGCACATCCATTTCCCGGCGAGCCCCGGGGCGCGCGAGCGCATCATCCGCCTCGGCGAGCGCCCCGCTGACGTGCACATGGTGGGCTGCCCGCGCGTCGACCTGGTGGCCGAGATCCTGGCCGCGGGCGACACGCTCGACGACAAGCTGTTCGACACCGGCGTCGGCCAGCGCTTCGACCTCGGCAAGCCGTTCGTCCTGGTCTCGCAGCACCCGGTGACCACCGAGTACGGCGAGGGCGAGCGCCAGATCCACGAGACGCTGAAGGCGGTGAGCGCCGCCGGGCTGCCGGCGATCGTGCTCTGGCCGAACGCCGACGCCGGCTCGGAGGACATCGCGCGCGGCATCCGCAAGTGGCGCGAGCGCAAGCTCGACCGCGACATGCATTTCTTCAAGAACCTGCCGGTCGAGAGCTACGTGCGCGTGATGAAGCGCGCCGCGTGCATCGTCGGCAACTCGTCGAGCGGCATCCGCGAGGGCGCGTTCATCGGCACCCCGGTAGTGAACATCGGCACCCGCGAGCAGGGGCGCGACCGCGGCAGGAACGTGCTCGACGTGCCGCACCAGGCTGACGCGATCGCGGAGGCAATGCGCAGCCAGGTCCGGCACGGGCCGTATCCGACGGAGCCGATCTACGGCGACGGCAAGGCCGGCGAGCGCATCGCCGAGGTGCTCGCGCGCTGCAATGCGACGGTGCAGAAGCGGATCACCTATTGATGCGCTGCATCGGCCTGATACCGGCGCGCGGCGGCTCCAAGGGAATTCCAGGCAAGAACATCGCCCCGTGCGCCGGCAAGCCGCTCCTAGCCTGGACCTGCGAAGCGGCGCTCGCTTCAAAGCGGCTCGCGCGCACCATCCTTTCGACGGATTCAGACGAAATTGCGGCTGCGGGACGGCGCTTCGGCGTGGAAACGCCCTTCAAGCGGCCGGCGCAGCTCGCTGGCGACGACACGCCGGCGCTCGACGTCATGCGCCATGCGCTCGACTGGCTCGAAAGCGCCGGCGACAAGCCCGAGGCCATGGTGCTGCTTCAACCCACCTCACCCCTGCGCACCGCGCGGCACATCGACGGGGCGATCGGGCGCTACGTGGAAAAGCGCGCCGACTCGGTAGTCAGCGTGGTCGAGGTGCCGCACCGTTTCCACCCGCTCTCGCTGATGCGCGAGGAGGAGGGGCGGCTTCTCCCCTATGAAGGAGCGAACACGGTAACGCGCCGGCAAGGGCTGCCGCAGGCCTGGGCGCGCAACGGGCCGGCGGTGCTCGTCGTGGCCGCCGCGGCTCTGCGCCGGGGCGAGCTGTACGGCGCGCGCACCTTCGCCTACGCCATGCCGGCGGAAGACTCGCTCGACGTCGACACGCCGTTCGACCTCGAGCTTGCCGCGCTGCTGCTGGAGCGGCGCAAGGCGTGAGCGCGGCGCAACTGCTCGTGGTGGGCCGCGCGAGCTTCCTCGCGCGCGAGTTCGTGGCCTCCGCCAGGCCGCTCGCGGTGCGCGCCATCGGCCACGCCGAGGCCGACGAGCCCAGGCACTACGACGGCGTGCGCGCGATCGTGAACTTCGCCTTCGCCCCGGCCCTGCACGATGCGCCGTACCAGGAATGGCTCGATGTCGACGCGAAGGCCGCGCGGCACGCGGCGAGGGCCGGCGCGCACTACGTGATGATCAGCTCGCGCCGCGTCTACCAGGCCGGGGTGCGCTGGAACGCGTCGGAAACCGTTGCGGCCGAGGGCGCCGACACCTACGGGCGCAACAAGCTTTGCATCGAGCGCAACCTTGCAGCGAAGCTGGGCGAGCGTCTCACCATCCTGCGCCCCGGCAACGTCGTCGGGTACGAGCCCATCCCCGGACGGCGCCGCTTCGGCGCCTATCTGCAGAACCAGCTGCGCGAGACCGGCGAGATCCGGCTGACGGTGGACCCGGCGACGCGGCGCGATCTCGTCCCGGTGTATTTTTTCTGCCGCGTGGTGCGCGAGGCGCTGCTGCGCCGGCTCCCGGGAACCTTCAACGTCGGCGCCGGCAACGCCACGGCTGTCGGACAGGCGGCGCGCTGGCTGATCGAGGGCTACGGCAGGGGCGAGATCGTCGCCGACCGCGGGCGGGTCGAGGACGAGTTCCAGCTCGACACCGCGGCGCTGCAACACGCGTTCGGCCTGGCGTGCGAGCCGCATGGCGTCGAGCGCACACTGCGCGACGCCGGGCGGCGACTGGCGCTCGAGACGAAGCAGGGCGCGCATGGCCGCTAACGTCTACTGCACGATCTTCGATGCCGCCTACCTGTCGCGCGCGCTGGCGCTGCACGCCTCGCTGCTCGCCGCGGTGCCGCGGGCGCGCCTCGCGTTCTTCTGCCTCGAGGAGACGGCGGCGGCCGTGCTCACGCGGCTCGCCCTGGAGCGGGCGATCGTCGTGCGGCACGCCGAGTTCTCCACCCCTGAGCTGCAACGGGTCGCTCCGCAGCGCTCGCACGCCGAGTATTGCTGGACCTGCAAGCCGTTCGCCCTGCTGCACCTCGCGCGCGCGGTGCCGGGTGCCGACTGGCTGATCTACGTCGACACCGACATGCTGTTTTTCGGCGATGCCGATGGCGCGCTGCCGGGGCCGCAGACGCACTTCCTGCTGACGCCGCACCGCTTCCATCCCGCCTTCGAGCGCTACGCCGTCACCGCCGGGGGCCACAATGCCGGTTACGTCGCAATCCGCAATACGCCGACCGGCGTCAGCGCAGCCCGGTGGTGGGCGCAACGCTGCATCGAGAGTTGCAGCGTCGAGGTCACCGAGATGGCGTACGGCGACCAGAAGTATCTCGATCGCATGCTCGCGCAGCTTCCCGGCGGCGCTGCCAGCGCCCACCCCGGGCTCAACGCCGCGCCCTGGAACATCGAGCGCTACCGCGTGAGCGCGCCGCACGGAGCCGTCCTGCTCGAGGACGCGCCGCTGCTGCTCTACCATTTCCAGGCGCTGCGCATCCTCAACCGCTGGCTGGTCGACCTGTACGCCGGCGACCGCCGCATCGAAGCGCAGACACGGGCGCTCATCTACCAGCCGTACCTCGAGCAGGTGAGGGCCGCCAGTCGCCGGCTGCGTGCGGCGCAGGCACCCGCGGCGGCCGCGTCGCTGCGCACGCCACGCGACTGGCTGCGGCTCGGCTACGGCCTGGCGCACGGGCGCCACAACCTGGCGCGCTTCTCGTTGTCTTGACTTACCCGCGCCTGCTTTTCGTCACCCCCGCGGCCTTCAACCGCACCACGGGTGGCGGCATCACCTTCGGCAACCTGTTCGCCGGCTGGCCCAAGGACCGGCTCGCCACCGCGCACAGCGACCCGGTGCCGGTGACGAGCGAGACCTGCGAGCGCTACTATCGCCTCGGCCCGGCGGAATTGCGGCAGTGGGGTCCGCTGGAACGGATTGCTCCCGCAACGTCTTCTGCAGGGGCTGCAGCAAGCCCCGGGCGCTCGCGCCCATTGCTGCGCGCAGTGCGCATGGCGCTCTTCGGCCAGCAGCTTCCCGACACCGGCACTCTCAGCCCGGCGCTCGAGCGCTGGATCGGCGAGTTCCGCCCGCAGCTGCTCTACAGCATCCTCGGCTCGAACGGGCTGATGGACCTCGTGCTCGCGGTGCAGCGGCGCTTCGCGCTGCCCTCGGTCGTGCACATGATGGACGACTGGCCGGAGGCGACGCACCGCGGCGGCCTGCTGGCGCCGCTCGCGCGGCGGCGGATGGAGCGGCTGCTCGCCGGGACGCTCGAGCGCGCGAGCCTGCGCCTCGGGATCTGCGATGCGATGTGCGAAGCCTACGCCGCGCGCTACGGCGTGCCGTTCGAGACCTTCCACAATGCGGTCGATGTGCAGCGGTGGGGTTCGATCCGGAGATCCACGGATGAGAACGCGGAGCAGGACGTGGTTTACGTCGGGTCGATTTTCCCCGTCGCGCAGCTCGACAGCCTGATCGAGTGCTGCCATGCCGTGGCGCAGCTCGCGCGCGAGGGCGTGGGCGTGCGCCTTTCCATCTACAGCCCGAGCATGTATGCGGAGCGCTACCGCGACCGGCTCGTAGTCTCGGACAACGTCACCCTGTCGGACACGATCGCCGATGACGAGGCTTTCTTCCGGCGCATCTCGGCAGCGGACGTACTTCTGCTGCCGGTGAACTTCGACGCGCGCACGGTGCGCTACATCCGCTACTCGATGCCGACCAAGCTGCCAGCCTATCTCTTCTCGGGGACCCCCATCCTCGCCTACGGGCCGGAGGCGGTCGCGCAAGTGCGCTATGTGAAGGAAGCCGGGTCAGGGCTGGTGGTGTCCGAGCGCGGGGTCGAGCAGGTCACCGCCGGCATGCGCGCCCTGCTCGCCGACAAGGCGCTGCGCGAGCGCATCGGGGCAAGAGCGCGCAATGCAGCTCTGGAGCGCCACGACCTGCGGGTGGTGCGCCCGAGGTTCCAGGAAGCGCTGGCGAAGGTGGCGCGGTAAAATCCGCGTTCTCTTTTTCGGGTGGAGCCCAGCTTGAAGCAGGTCTTCTTTCACCAGGGGGCCCTGGTGGTTGACGAAGTGCCGTCGCCGGCCCCCGAAGCGGGCTGCGTGCTGGTGCGCACGGCGTTTTCCTGCGTCTCCACCGGGACCGAGCTCGCCGGCCTGCGCGCCAGCGGCAAGCCGCTGTGGTCGCGCATCCTCACCGAGCCGCACAACGTGCGCAAGGCGGTGCAGATGGTCCGCGCGCGCGGAATCTCCGAGACGCTGCGCGCCGTGCGCGGCGCGACCGATGCGCGCCGCCCGACGGGCTATTCGGCCTGCGGCGCGGTGATCGCGGTCGGCGAAGGCGTGCCGGACTTCGCTGTCGGCGAGCCGGTCGCCTGCGCCGGCGCGCAGAGCGCGTTCCACGCCGAAGTGCTGCGCGTGCCGCGCAACCTCTGCGTGCGCGTTCCCGAGGGGCTGGCGCTCGACGCCGCCTCCACCGTGACGCTCGGGGCCATCGCCCTGCAGGGCGTGCGGCGCGCGCAGCCGACGCTCGGCGAGACCTTCGCGGTGATCGGCCTTGGCGCGATCGGGCAGCTCACGGTGCAGCTCCTCAAGGCGAACGGCTGCCGCGTGGTCGCGCTCGACATCGATCCGGCGCGCGTCGCGCTCGCCTGCGCGCTCGGCGCGGACCACGGCCTCGGCGCCGACACCGGCAGCCTCGAGGAGAGCGTGTTCCGCGCCACCGAGGGCTTCGGCGTCGACGGCGCGCTGATCACCGCCTCGAGCGGCTCGGACTCGATCGTCTCGCTCGCCTTTCGGCTGTGCCGCAAGAAGGGCCGCGTCGTGCTGGTGGGCGACGTGGGCCTCAACCTCAACCGCGCCGACATCTACGAAAAAGAGCTCGACTTCCTGGTCTCCACCTCGTACGGGCCCGGGCGCTACGACCGGCGCTACGAGGAGGACGGGCTCGACTACCCGATCGGCCACGTGCGCTGGACCGAGAACCGCAACATGGCGGAGTACCTCGCGCTGCTCGCCGCCGGGCGCATCCGGGTCGACCAGCTGATCGCCGGCCGCTACCCGGTGGAGAACGCTCCCGCGGCCTACAAGTCGCTGAACGAGGGCGGGGCGCTGCTCGCGCTGCTCCAGTACCCGGCCGACGCGGGAAAGGCGGCGCTGCGCACGGTGCCGAACCCGGCGGCAAGACCGCTGCCGCAGGGGCGGCTGAGGATCGCCCTCGTCGGCGCCGGCAGCTTCCTGAAAAGCGCGCACCTGCCCATGCTGCAGGCGCTCGGCGAGCGGTATGCGATCCGGGCGGTGGCGAGCCGCTCCGGCCATAACGCCCAGGAGACCGCGAGCAAGGCGGGCGCGGCCTACGGCACCACCGACTTCCAGGCTGTACTCGAGGACGGCGAGGTCGACGCGGTGCTCATCGCGACGCGCCACCACCTCCACGCCGAGCTCACGCTGCGCGCGCTGCGCGCCGGCAAGCACGTGCTGGTGGAGAAACCGCTCGCGCTGAACGCGCAGGAGCTCGACGGCATACGCGCTTTCTATGCCGAGCGCAGCGGCGCTTTGCCGGTGCTGCTGACCGGTTTCAACCGGCGTTTCTCACGCCAGGCCGCGCTGCTGAAGCAGCGCATCGCAGGCTCGAGCAATCCGCCGATCCTCAACTACCGGATGAACGCCGGCTACCTCCCGCCCGAGCACTGGGTGCACGGCCCGGAAGGCGGCGGCCGCAACCTCGGCGAGGCCTGCCACATCTACGATCTCTTCACGTTCCTGCTCGGACGAGTAAGTACCATTTCTGCGAAGGCGATCGCCCCGCGGGGCGGGTATTACCGCGCCGACGACAATTTCGCCGTGCTGCTGGGCTTCGAAAGCGGCGCGCTCGCGACTTTCATCTATACGGCGATGGGCGACGCGAGCCAGCCCAAGGAACAGGCCGAGATCTACCTCGACGGCGCGGTCGAGCGCCTCGGCGAATGGGAGAGCGACAAGGACCTGCGCGGGGAGCTCGAAGCTTTCCACGCCGCGGTCACCGGCAGGAGCGAGTGGCCGATTCCACTGTGGCAGCAGCTGCAGGCGACCGACATCGCGCTGCGGGTGAACCAGCAGCTCGGAGCGCAGCCGTGAGCCTGACAGAGCAAGTCCGCAGCTACTGGGAGCAGACGCCGTGCGGCACCGCTGACAGCATCGTCGGCGACGCGCAGCCGATGTCGCGCGCCTGGTTCGAGCGCATCGAAGCGCATCGCTATGCGGCCGAGCCCTTCATCCATGCCGTCGCGCAGTTCACGCGCCACCGCGGCAAACGGCTGCTGGAGATCGGCGTGGGCGCGGGCACCGACCACGTGCAATGGGCGCGCGCCGGCGCGTTGTGCCACGGCGTGGACCTCACGCAAGCGGCGATCGACACCACGCGGGCTCATCTCGCGCACCATGGCCTGTCCTCGGCGCTGCAGCGCCTGAGCGCCGAATCCCTGCCGTTTCCCGACGCGAGCTTCGACCTCGTTTACTCGTGGGGCGTGATCCACCACGCCGAGCGCCCCGAGGCGATCGTGAAGGAAATCCTGCGGGTGCTGCAGCCGGGAGGCGAGTTCATCGGCATGCTCTACGCCCGGCGTTCGCTCGTTGCGCTGCAGTTCTGGGTGCGTTTCGCGCTCCTCGCGGGCAAGCCCTGGCGCTCGTTCGCCGACGTGATCTGGCATCACATGGAAAGCAGCGGCACGCGCTCGTACAGCCGGGCGGAGCTGCGGCGCATGTTCGGCGCGTTTGGCCGCGTGGAAACGCTCAAGATCGTCACGCCCTACGACACGGCCTACCTGCCGCGCTGGCTCGCGGGCCTTGTCCCCGGCGCCCTGGGCTGGAACATCGCCGTCCGAGCCGCCAAGTAAATGTGCGGCATCGCGGGCGTGCTCTCCTTCGGCGCGAAAGGCGAAGCGGTCAGCCCCGCGGGCCTCGCCGCGATGAGCGAAACGCTCGTGCACCGCGGGCCGGACGCGGAAGGCGCGTGGCTCGCGCCGTCGGGGCGCGTCGGGCTTGCCAGCCGCAGGCTCGCGATCATCGATTGCAGCGAGGCGGCCACGCAACCGCTGGCCGACGCGGAAGGCCGCTACCGCATCGTCTTCAACGGCGAGATCTACAACCACGCCGAGTTGCGCGAGGAGCTGCGCCGCGCCGGCAGGACGCGCTGGAGCACCGACCACTCCGACACCGAGGTCGTGGTGCAGGCCTTTGCCCACTGGGGAATCGCCTGCCTCGAGCGGCTGCGGGGCATGTTCGCCTTCGCCTTGTGGGACGAGCTGCGGCAGGAGCTGTGGCTCGCGCGCGACCGCCTCGGCATCAAGCCGCTCTACTACTCGCTGCAGCCCGGCCGGCTGGTGTTCGCCTCGGAGATCAAGGCGCTCCTGGTCGACGGGCGCATCGACCGCTCGATCGACGAGACGGCGCTGTTCCACTTTCTCTCGTTCCTGGTCTCGCCGGCGCCGCAGACGCTTTTCGCGGCGGTGAAGAAGCTGCCGTGCGCGACCTGGATGCGCATCTGCGCCGACGGCACGACCGAAAGCCGGAGCTACTGGAACCTGCTCGAGCGCATCCGGCCCTCGACCGCGCAAAGCGAAAGCGAGCTCGCCGGCGAGCTGGTCGAATGGCTCGAGGACTCGGTGCGCGCGCACAAGGTGTCCGACGTCCCGGTGGGCGTGTTCCTCTCGGGCGGCATCGACTCGAGCACCAACGCGGTGCTGTTCTCGCGCGGCGAGCGGCGGCCGGTGCAGACTTTCAGCATCGGCTACGCCGGAAACAACGCGAGCTACCGCAACGAGCTGGAGTTCGCGCGCCTGGTCGCACGGCAGATCGGAGCCGAGCACCACGAGCTGGTGCTCACGCAGGCCGACCTGGAGGCGGTGCTGCCGCGCATGGTGTACCTCCAGGACGAGCCCATCGCCGACCCGGTGTGCATCCCGGTGTACTACGTCTCGCGCCTCGCGCGCGAAAACGGCGTCAAGGTCTGCCACGTCGGCGAGGGGGCCGACGAGCTCTTCGGCGGCTATCCCTACTGGCGGAACGTCCTTGGCCTCGAGCGCATCGCCGCGCTGCCCTTCGCCCGCGCCGCCAAGCGCGTCGCCACCGCGGCGCTCGCCCCTCTTGCCCCGTCCCTGAGCTTCCGCTACGAGTGGCTGCGCCGCAGCGCGGCCGGGCAGCCGATCTTCTGGGGCGGGGCCGAGGCGTTTACCCAGGCCGGCAAGGCGCAGCTGCTGTCCCCGCGCCTGCGCGCCGACTACGCCGGCCGCAGCTCGTGGGAGGTGATCGAGCCGTTCTGGCGGCGCTTCACCGCAAGCGGCGTGGACCAGCACCCGCTCAACTGGATGGCCTATCTCGACCTGAACTTGCGCCTGCCGGAGCTCCTCCTCATGCGCGTGGACAAGATGAGCATGGGCACCAGCGTCGAGGCGCGCGTGCCCTACCTCGACCACCGCTTCGTGGAGCGTGCCCTCGGGATCGACCCGCGCCTGCGCATCCGCAACGGCCGGCTTAAGCACATCCTGAAGCAGGCGGTGGGCGGGTTGCTCCCGCGCGAGATCACCGAGCGGCCGAAGCAGGGCTTCGGCGTGCCGATGGCGGAGTGGATGGGCGGACGGCTGCGCGAGCAGGTGTGCGCGGCGCTCGAGCGCTTCTGCGCGCGCACCGACGTGCTCGACGCCGGGGCCGCGCGCCGCGTGGCGCTGCACGGGCGCCCGAGCCAGGCGTGGTACCTCTACAACCTCGCCCTCTGGTGGGAGCGCTATGTCCCCGCCTGAGGACGCGTACGGCACCGCCAAGCGCCTCGCCTTCGCCTCGGCGCTCATCGCCGCCGTGCGCCCGCGCGAGGTGCTCGACTTCGGCTGCGGCACGGGCCTGCAGCTCACGCTGCCGCTCGCGCAGGCCTGGCCCGACGTGCGCTTCCTCGGCGTAGACAGCGATGCCGCCACGATCGAGTTCGCCCGCAGCCGCTGCGTCGCCCCGAACCTCGGCTTCGCGCCGCTCGCCGCGCTGCCGGCGCAGGGCCGCTATCCGATGATCATCGCCTCCGAGGTCATCGAGCACGTTGAATGTCCGGGCGCGCTGCTGCGCGGCCTGGCTGCGCGGCTCGAGGGCGGCGGGCGCATCCTGCTCACCGTGCCGAACGGCTACGGCCCGTTCGAGCTCGCGAGCTTGATGCGCGAGGCGCTGGAAACCGCCGGGTTGCTTGAAGTCCTCCGGTCCTTGAAGCGTGCCTCGCTCGGCGCCGCGCCGCCCGCGCAGCGGGACACTCACGCCGCCAGCCCGCACATCAACTTCTTCTCCCTGCCCGAGCTGCGCGCCGCGATCGCCGCCGCCGGGCTCAAGGTCTGCGGGTTCCGGCCGCGCACGCTTGTCTGCGGCTTCGGCTTCGACCTCCTGATCCGCGGCCGTCTCGGCGCCTGGAACGCCGCGGCGGCCGACCGCCTGCCGCCACAGATGGCGAGCGACTGGATGTTCGTCCTGGAGCGCGCCGGCGGCGAAAGCGCCTGGGAATACGGCCCCGGCGCCTATGCGCGCCTGCGCCGCAGGCTCAACCGGATAGCGACGAGCCTCACGCCGGCGGAGGTGCGCAGCCTCGCCGCACAGCGCGCGGCGCGCAGCGCGCGCGTCAACTGGTGGCGCATGCGCGATGCCTGGGCTCCGAGCTACGCACTTTCGCGCAGGGGCGGAGCGCTTGCCAGGCTGGATTTTCGCAGCGAGGTTGCGCCGCCCCCGCAGCAGATCCGCGGCCTTGGCGCGCAGTATCTGGCGCACCGCTTCGACCTGCTCGGCTCGGGCTGGACCGAGGTGGCGCACGGCAAGGCGTGCCGCGGCCTGCATGGGATCGCGTTCCCGCCCGGCCCCGCGGTCCAGGCCGACGCCGAGGGCAAGTGGCTGGCCGGGCGCATCAACGACGCCAATCTGGCGCAGGCGCAGCGGCTCTGGAGCATGGTCTCCCCCGGCTACCGGCCGATCGACTGGCAGCTCGACTTCAAGTCCGGCTTCCGCTGGAGCGAATCGACCCACGCGAGCCGGATCCGCTTCGGCGACGTGGCGGGCGCCGACGTCAAGCTGCCGTGGGAGCTCGCGCGCCTGCAGCACCTGCCTCAACTGGCGCAGGCCTACGCGCTCGAGCGGGAACAGCGCTACGCCCGCGAATTCCGCGACCAGGCGCTCGATTTCATCGCCTGCAATCCACCGCGCTTCGGCGTGAACTGGACAAGCTCGATGGACGTGGCGATCCGCGCGGCGAACCTGGTGGTGGCGCGCGAGCTGTTCGTGGCCGCAGGCAAGTCGTTCGACGCCGGCTTCGAGTCGGCGCTGGAGCGCTCGGTCCACGAGCATGCGGACTTCGTCTCCGCGATGCTGGACTGGCACCCGCGCTACCGCGGCAACCACTACCTTTGCGGCATCGCCGGGCTGCTGTTCGCCGCGTGCGCTCTCTCTTCGGAAGACCGGCGCAGGCGCGCGCTCGCCGAGCTGCGCGCTGAGGCGCAGCGGCAGTTCTTGCCCGACGGCGGGAATTTCGAGGCCTCGACCGGATACCACCGTCTCTCGGGCGAGGCGCTGACGTACGCAAGCGCGCTCGTGGCGCGCGAGCTGCCCGCCGCGCACCTCGAGCTCATCGCCCGTGTCGCGCGCTTCGCGCGCGACACCGCGCGCCCCGACGGTCTCGCGCCACAAATCGGCGACCAGGACAGCGGCCGCTTCCTGAAGCTCTCGATGCGCTGCCACGCGCTGACCGTCGCGCAGGCGAAGGCGCGCTACGCCAACCTGGAGGGCTACTCGGGGCTCGGGGACGACGAGACGTACTGGGACGAGGAGCTGCGCGATCACTCGCTGCTCGCGGCCATTGCACGGGATGCGCCCACCGAGCCGGCGAGAATCGGTGAAATGCCCGCAGAGCTGGTGGCGCGGCTGCGCGGCCTGCCGGAGGGAAACCGGCGCCGCTACGAGTTCGACTTCGGCACCGTGCAGCGCAGGGCGAGCGCATTTCCGGATTTCGGCCTTTACATAATCCGCGCGGACGCTTCGTACGCCTGCATCCGTTGCGGTCCGGTCGGATTGAACGGTCTCGGTGCCCATTCCCATAACGACGCACTGTCGCTCGAGCTGGTATGCGGGGGTCGCGATCTTCTGCGCGACCCGGGCAGCTACCTGTACACGCCGCTCGCCGAGGAGCGCGACCGCTACCGCTCGGTGCGGGCGCATTTTGCGCCGCGCATCGGCGACCTTGAGCCCGGCACGCTCGGCCCGGGGCCCTTCCGGCTCGGTGACCAGGCGCGGGCGCGCTGCCTGTATTTCGACGCCGACGCCTTTCTCGGCGTCCACCACGGCTACGGCGCGCCGGTCCACCGGTTGCTCACGTTCATGGGTGCGACGCTGGTGGTCGAGGATTTCTGCGCGGACGCGTCGCTGGAAGATCCCGCGCCTGCGGTGCCGTTTTCGCCGAAGTACGGCTGCCGCCTGCGATGAGGCGCATGCTGGTGATCAGCGCGTCCTATGCCCCGGTGCTGAATGCGCGCGCGTTTCGCTGGACGGCGCTCGCCGAGCATTTCGCCGGCAACGGCTGGGAGGTAGAGGTCGTCACCATGCTGCACCCCGATGCGCCCGCGCCGAGCGGGCCCGGGCCGGGAGTGCGGGTGCACCGCGTGGGGTTCGGCAGGGTTGAAGGGGTACGCGGCCGCGCGAGGAGCGCCTCGGCAAGCGCATTCTCCCTGGCGAGACGCTTCTGGCGCGCGTTGTACTGGCCCGATGGCGACTGCGTCTGGTACTGGCCCGCGCGCCGCGCGGCCGTGGACCTCGTCCGCGAGCGCTCGCCGGACGCGATCGTCAGCGTTTCGCCCACGTTTACCGCGGTGCTCGCCGGGCGCGCGGCTCACCAGAGAAGCCCAGCCGCGAAGTGGATCATCGATCTGGGCGACCCTTTCAGCCTCGAGACCGACATTCCGGCCAACAACCGCGCGCTGTACGCGGCGCTCAACGCGCGCACCGAGCGCCGGGCGTTCGGGCAGGCGCACGCGATCAGCGTCACGACGCCGCTGACCGCGCGCCGCTATGCCGAGGCATTTCCCGAGTCGGCTGGCAAGATCCACGTCGTCCCGCCGCTGCTTTCCATTCCCTCGGCCGACGCGCAGCCGTTGTTCAGGCCGGGCGCGGCGCTGCGCCTGGTCTACGTCGGAACCCTCTATCGCCGCCTGCGCGAGCCCGGCTTCATGCTGCAGCTGTTCGAAGCGCTGCGCACGCGCAACCCGGGCGGTTGCGAACTGCATCTCTTCGGCGACGTGCAGGCGTTCGCGTCCATGCTGAACGAGTGGCGCTCACGCCTGGAGGGCGCGCTCCAGGTCCACGGCGCGGTGCCGCGCGAAACCGTGGCGCGCGCGGTGGCGGGAGCGGATATCCTCGTCAACATCGGAAACACCACGCGCGACCAGCTGCCGAGCAAGGTCGTCGAATACGCCGCCTCGGGCCGGCCGATCCTGAACCTCGCCCGCCAGGCGGACGACAGCTCGGCGAGCTTTCTCGAGACCTATCCTGACCGGCTCACGCTGCTCGACACCGGGGCGCCTCCAGCGAGCGGCCAGGTCGACGCGCTCGCGGCATTCGCCGCCGGCTTACCGCGGCGGCTTGCGCGCGAGCGTGTGGACGCATGGCTCGCCCCGTACCGCCTGCCGCGCATCGCGGCGCAATACGAGGGCCTGCTGCAATGAAGCCGATCGTCTGCGTCGTCGGCGCCCGACCCAATTACATGAAGATGGCGCCGGTGCTGCGCGCGGTGGCAGCACGGTCGCTGCCCGCCACGCTCGTGCATACCGGCCAGCACTACGACGAATCGTTGAGCGAGCGCTTCTTCGAAGAGCTCGAGATGCCCCGCGCGGCGCTCAACCTCGAGGTCGGCTCGGCGAGCCACGCGCAGCAGACCGCCGAGATCATGAAGCGCTTCGAGCCCGTCCTCCTCGAGCAGCGCCCGAGCGCGGTGCTGGTCGTGGGCGACGTGAATTCCACGCTCGCGTGCGCCTTGGTCGCGGTCAAGCTCGGCGTCCCGGTGGCGCACGTCGAGGCCGGGCTGCGCAGCTACGACCGCGGCATGCCCGAAGAGGTGAACCGGGTCCTGACCGACCAGATCTCGGAGCTCCTGTTCACTACCGAGCGCCTGGCCGCCGCGAATCTCGCGCGCGAGGGCGTCGACCCGGCGCGCGTGCATTTCGTCGGCAACGCGATGATTGACACGCTGCAAGCCTGCCTGCCGCGCGCGGTGCCGCCGCCGGCCGGGCTGCGCGGGAAGGACTACGCCGTGCTGACGCTGCACCGGCCTTCGAACGTCGACGATCCCGCCACGCTGGAGAGACTGCTGGACGCGCTGCGCCGCGTGAGCGAAAGGCTTCCGATCGTGTTCCCGGTGCACCCGCGTACGGCGCATAAGGTCGCGGGCCTTCTGACGGAGCGACTGATCACGCGCCTTCCGCTCGGTTACCTCGAGATGCTCGGGCTGATGCGCGAGGCGAAGATGGTGCTCACCGATTCCGGTGGAATCCAGGAGGAGACTACTGCCCTCGGGGTTCCCTGCATCACGTTGCGCGAAAATACCGAAAGGCCGATCACCGTGGAGGAGGGCACCAATACCGTCGTCGGCACAGATCCGGCGCGGATTCTCGCTACGGTGGAGGAGATACTGCGTACCGGCGGCAAGCGAGGGCGCCGGCCGGAGCTTTGGGACGGCCGCGCGGGCGAGCGCATCGCCGCCGTCCTCGCCACGCGTTTCGCGGCGGCGTGAACGCTGTCTGTATCCTCGGCGCGTCGGGCTTTGTCGGCGGCCGCGCGCTCGAGCATGCGCGCCGGCGCGGGCAGGGCGTGCGCGCGCTCGCGCACCGGCGCCCGCTGCCGCAAGGCGTCGAGGCGGTGCAGGGCGACGCCGGCGACTCCGCGGCGCTCGACCGGCTGCTGGCGCGCGAGTCGGTGGTGCTGAATTTTGTCCACGGCGGCGAGCCGCTCGCCGAAGCGCTGGCCGAAGCCTGCGTGCGCCGCGGCGTGCGCCGCCTCGTGCACGTGAGCACCTGCTCGGTGTACGGTGCCGCGCCGGGCGAGCGCGTCGACGAGGCGACCGCCTGCGCGCCGGTCGCGGCGTACGAGCGCAGCAAGCACGCGGTGGAAGGCATCCTCGAGCGCAAGGCCGGTCGCTGCGAGCTCGCGATCCTCAGGCCGACCGCGGTGTTCGGCCCGGGCGGCAGGAACCTCGAGACGCTCGCGCTGCGGGTGCTGCGGCAGCCGTGGCCGTGGCGCTATCTGCGTGCGTGCGCGATGGGCCGCAGGCGCATGCACGCGGTCGACGTGGAGTGCGTCGCCGCCGCCGCGCTCTACCTCGCCGCCGCGCCGCTGCGCGAGCCGGGCGAGCGCTTCATCATCTCGCAGGACGACGAGCCTGACAACAACTACGCCGCGCTCGAGGCGTTCTTCGTGCGCCGCTTCGGCGCCGCGCGCTACCCGCTGCCGCCCGTGTCGCCGCCCGGCCCGGCGCTGCGCTGGGCGCTGCGTGCGGCCGGGCGCAGCGACGTCGAGCCGCAGCGCACCTACAGCGCCGCAAGGCTGGAGCAGCGCGGGTTCCGGCCGCCGCGGCCGTTCGCAGCTGCGCTCGACGAATACGCCGACTGGATCCGCAGCCATGCGCGTCCTTAGCGTCAGCGCGCTCATCGACCCGGCGAGCGGCGGCGGCACCGCCGAGCGCACGCGGCAGCTCGCGCGCGCCATGGCGCGCGCCGGCATGGACGTGCGGGTGCTCGCGACCGATGCAGGGTTGGCTGCGAACAGCAAGCCGGACACCGGGAGAGCGGAGCTGAGCCTGCTTGCCTGCCGCAACGAGCGCTTCCTGGTGCCGCGGTCCGACGGGCAGGTCGATCGTTACGTCGGCGAGGCCGACGTCGTGCACCTGTGCAACCACTGGACGCTGCTCAACCTGATGGTGCGGCGCGCGGCGCGGCGCCTGGGCAAGCCCTATGTCCTGTGTCCGGCGGGAGGCCTGCCGCTCTTCGGGCGCTCAAGGCTGCTCAAGCGCGCCTACAACGCCTTCGGCGGGCGCGCCCTGGTGCAGGGAGCGGCGGCCTGGGTGGCGATCACGCGGCGCGAGACAGCGGATTTCGCCCCGTACGGGATCGATCCGGGCCGGATCGACGTGATCCCGAACGGCATCGAGCCGGACGACTACGCGCGAGGCGATGCCGGCGCGTTCCGCGCGCGTTTTTCGCTCGCGGCAGGGAGGATCGTGCTGTTCGTCGGACGGCTGAACGCGATCAAGGGGCCGGACCTGCTGCTCGAGGCGTTCCTGGCGCGCCGCCGCGCGCTCGGCGGCGCGCAGCTCGTGTTCGTCGGGCCGGACGGCGGCTTGCGCGCGGCGCTCGAGTCGCGCGCCCGCGCGGACGGCGCGGGCGAGCGCGTCGTGTTTACGGGCTGGCTCGGCGGCGCCGACAAGGTCGCGGCCTACCGCGCGGCCGACCTGGTGGTGGTGCCCTCGCGCCAGGAGGCGATGTCGCTGGTCGCGCTCGAGGCCGGCGCGTGCGGCAAGCCGGTGCTGCTTACCGACCGCTGCGGCTTCGACGAGGCCGCGGCGAGCGGCGGCGCGCGCCTGGTGCCGCCCGATGCGCAGGCGATCGGCGAGGCGCTCGCGGTGCTCATGGAGCGCGCGCCGCTCGCTCAGATGGGCGAGCGCTTGCGCCACCTGGTAGCGAGCGAGTACACCTGGGACGCGGCAGTGAAGCGCTACGCCGCGCTGTTCGAGCGCGTGCGATGAAGCTGCTCGTGCTGACCCAGTATTTCTGGCCCGAGAACTTCCCGATCAACGACATAGTCGCCGGGCTGGTCGAGCGCGGGCACGAGGTGACGGTGTATACCGCGCTGCCGAACTATCCGGCGGGACGGTTTTTCGAGGGATACAGCGCGTTCGGCCCTTTGCGGCAGGAATTCAAGGGCGCGCAGGTGAGGCGCGTGTCGCTGATTCCGCGCGGCGGGGGCGGGCGGCTGCGGCTTGCGCTCAACTATCTTTCGCACGCGCTGTCGGCCACGCTGCTCGCGCCGTTCCTCGCGCGCGGGCGCTTCGACGCGATCCTGGTGTACGAGCCCTCGCCGATGACGATCGGCATCCCGGCGCGCGCGCTGCGCGCGCTCAAGCGCGCGCCGCTCGCTTTCTGGGTGCAGGACCTGTGGCCCGAGAGCCTGTCGGCGACCGGCGCGGTGAAGAACCGCCTGCTGCTCGGCATGGTCGGGGCGCTCATCCGCTGGATCTACCGCGGCTGCGACCTCGTGCTGGTGCAGTCCGAGGCCTTCATTCCCTCGGTGGAGGCGCACGGTGTTCCGCGCAGCCGCATTGCGTACCTGCCGAACAGCGCGCCGGGCTTTTACAGGCCGGTGGCGCCGTCGGCCCAGGACGATGAAGCAAAGGAGCTGCCCCCGGGATTTCGCGTGATGTACGCGGGGAACATCGGCGCCGCGCAGGACTTCCCGACGATTCTCGGCGCGGCGCAACGCCTGAAGGGCGAGAAGCACATCCACTGGATCCTGCTCGGTGACGGGCGCGTGCGCGCCTGGGTGGAGGACGAAGTGAACAAGCGCGGGCTCGGCGCAACCGTCCACCTCCTCGGGCAGAAGCCCGCCGAGCGCATGCCGCGCTACTTCGCGCACGCGGACGTACTGCTCGCCACGCTCGCGCGCCAGCCGATCTTTGCGTATACAATTCCTTCGAAAATTCAGTCATATATCGCTTGCGGGCGGCCGGTCATCGCTGCCCTGGAAGGCGAAGGGGGGCGCATCATCCGCGAGGCAGGCGCGGGCTGGGTGGTGCCGCCCGAGGATCCGAAAGCCCTCGCCGGCGCCGTGCTCGCCGCGAGCCGCGCCGCAAAGCCGGAGCTCGATGCCATGGGTAGTCGGGGAGAAGCGTGGTTTCGCGAGCACTTCGAGCGCGAGAAGCTGCTCTCTCGCCTCGAGGGTTTTTTGCAGGAAATGAAGCAATGAGGATCCTGGTGCTCGGCGGCGACGGGACGCTGGGGCATGAGCTGTTCCTGCAGCTTCGTGGCGCGCACGACGCGCGCGTGACGCTGCGCCAGCCGCTCGCCGCCTATTCCGGCAAGGGCCTGTTCGACTCCGGCAACGCCTTCGCCGGGGTCGACGTGCGCACGGCCGGGCGCGTCGAGCAGGTGCTTGCTGAATTCAAGCCCGACGCCGTGGTCAACGCCGTCGGCATCGTCAAGCAGCGCCCGGAAAGCGAAGACGCGATCGTCAGCATCGAGGTAAACGCGCTCATGCCGCAGCGCCTGGCGCTCGCCTGCCGCGCCGCGGGCGCGCGTCTCATCCACCTGTCGACCGATTGCGTGTTCTCCGGCGACAAGGGCGGCTACCGCGAGGAGAACCGCCCCGACGCGGCCGACCTCTACGGGCGCAGCAAGCTGCTCGGCGAAGTCAGCGGCGAAGGCGCGCTCACGCTGCGCACCTCGATGATCGGGCTGGGCCTGTACCGCAAGACCAGCCTGGTCGACTGGTTCCTGGCGCAGAGCGGCCGCGTCCAGGGCTACCGCAACGCCGTGTTCTCGGGGCTGACCACGCGCGAGCTGGCGCGGGTCATCGGCGGCCTGCTGGAGAAGCACCCGCAGGCGTCGGGGCTGTATCACCTGTCGGCCGCGCCGATCAGCAAGCTCGAGCTGCTCCACAAGCTGCGCGAGCGCCTCGCGCTGAAGATCGACATCGTCCCGGTCGACGAGCCGCGCATCGACCGCAGCCTCGATTCCACGCGCTTTCGCCGCGTGTTCGGCTACGCGCCGCCGACGTGGGACCAGATGCTCGACGAGCTCGCCGGGCAGATCCGCAGGAAGGCCGCATGATTCTCAACGACAAGATCATCCTCGTCACCGGCGGCACCGGCTCCATGGGCAGCACTTTCGTGCGCCGGGCGCTCGGCGGCGAGCACGGCACGCCGCGCAAGGTGATCGTGCTGTCGCGCGACGAAGCCAAGCAGCACGAGATGCGCCTCGACTACCTGCAGAAGCGCTCCAGCACCGACGAGGTCATCTACGACAACTTCCGCAACGTGCTCGAGTTCCGCATCGGCGACGTGCGTGCCTACGACGACGTCTGCTCCGCGGTGCGCGGCGCCGACATCGTGGTCAATGCCGCCGCGCTCAAGCAGGTGCCGACCTGCGAGTATTTCCCGATCCAGGCGATCCAGACCAACTGCGTCGGCGCGTACAACATCGTGCGCGCCATCGAGGAGAACGGCTACCCGGTCGAAACCGTCGTCGGCATCAGCACCGACAAGGCCTGCAAGCCGGTCAACGTGATGGGCATGACCAAGGCGGTGCAGGAGCGCATCTTCGTCGCCGCCAACATCCTGAACGCGCGTACGCGCTTCATCTGCGTGCGCTACGGCAACGTGCTCGCCTCGCGCGGCTCGGTGATCCCGCTGTTCCAGGAGCAGATCCGCGCCGGCGGCCCGGTCACGATCACCGACCCGCGCATGACGCGCTTCCTCCTCAGCCTCGACCAGGCGGTCGACACGGTGCTCGCGGCGCTGAAGGATGCGCGCCGCGGCGAAACCTGGGTGCCGCGGGCGCCATCGGCGACCGTGGAGAACATCGCGCGCGCGCTGATCGGCTCGCGGCGCATCGAGACCAAGGCCATCGGCGTGCGCCCGGGCGAGAAGATGCACGAGATCATGGTGTCGGAGGAGGAGATCCATCACTGCGCGCGCCGCGGCGAATACCTGGTGATCCGGCCGATGCTGCCCGAGCTGCGCCGCGACCAGAGGGATGAGCCGAACGCGCTCACCAGGGAATACAGCTCGGAGGACACGGTCCTCGACCTTCCGGCCACGGCGGCGCTCCTGAAAAAGCACCGCCTCACGGCCGACGCCGCGTGAAGGTCGCCACCGTCGTCGGCACGCGGCCGGAGCTGATCAAGCTCTCGCGCGTCATCGCCGAGCTCGACCGCGCCGCCGAGCACATCCTGGTGCACACCGGCCAGAACCACGACTACGAGCTGAACGAGATCTTCTTCAAGGAGCTGGAAATCCGCCGGCCCGACCATTTCCTCGAGGTCGCCGGCGGCAGCGCGGGCGAGACCATCGGCAACGTCATCGCGCGCTCCTACGCGCTGCTGCAGAAGATCGCTCCCGACGCGGTGCTGCTGCTCGGCGACACCAACAGCTGCCTCGCGGCGATCTCGGTGAAGCGGCTGAGGATCCCGCTGTTCCACATGGAAGCGGGCAACCGCTGCTTCGACGAGCGCGTGCCCGAGGAGGTCAACCGCCGCCTCGTCGACCACGCCAGCGACATCAACCTCGTCTACACCGAGCACGCGCGCCGCCACCTGCTCGCCGAGGGCCTGCGGCCCGACACCGTCATCAAGACCGGCTCGCCGATGCGCGAGGTGCTGAAGCACTACGCGGCGCGCATCGAGGCGTCCGACGCGCTGCAGCGGCTGAAGCTGCAGCCCGGCCGCTATTTCCTGGTGAGCGCCCATCGCGAGGAGAACGTCGACGCCGAGGACACCTTCGCCGCGCTCCTCGGGGCGCTGCGCGCGGTGTGGCAGAAGCACCGCCTGCCCGTGGTGTTCTCCACCCATCCGCGCACCCAGAAGCGCCTGGAAATGGCCGACAAGCAGGCAGTTGGCAGCGACATGGCCGGCGCCGACATCCGCTTCCTCAAGCCGCTGGGCTTCTTCGACTACGTGCGCCTCCAGGCCGGCGCGTTCTGCGTGCTGTCGGACAGCGGCACCCTGACCGAGGAGTCCTCGATCCTCGGCTTTCCCGCGGTCACGCTGCGCGAGGCGCACGAGCGCCCGGAGGGGATGGACGTCGGAACGCTGGTGATGTCGGGCCTCGGCGCCGACGGCGTGCTCGAGTCGATCGCGCTGGTGCGGCGCCACCACGACGAAGGCCGCAGGTTCGCGCCCGCGCCCGACTACGCGGCCGACGACGTGTCGGCGAAGGTGGCCCGGATCATCCTGAGCTACACCGGGTATGTGAACCGCCGGGTGTGGATGAAGCCGCCGCGTTGACCGTCGCGGTCACCGGCGCGGGCGGATTCGTCGGCGCAACGCTGTGCCCAGCGCTCGCGGCCGCGGGTCATCTTTCAGTTCCCCTGTCGCTGCGCGGCGTTGCAGATATCCGTTTTCCTCCGCGGACCGGTACCGTAGTGCATCTCGCCGCGCTGGCGCACCGCCGGGGAGGGGATTTGCACCACGTCAACGTCGAGCTCGCCGAGAAGGTCGGGCGCGCCGCGGCCGCCGCGGGCGCGCGCATGATTTTCATGAGCACGGTCAAGGTGCACGGCGAGGAAAGCGATGAGCCGTACCGCGAGAGCTCGCCCATCGCGCCGCGCGGCCCGTACGCCGAGTCGAAAGCTCGCGCGGAAGAGCGCCTGCGCGGCATCGCGGGCCTGCGGCTCACCGTGCTGCGGCCGCCGCTCGTGTACGGGCCCGGCGTGAAGGCGAACTTTCGCGCCCTGATGCGCGCGGTGGCGCGCGGCATTCCATTGCCGCTCGCGGGCGTGACCAACCGCAGGAGTATCCTTTACGCCGGCAATCTCGCCGACGCCGTGATCCGCTGCATCGCGCATTCGGATCCAGCCACTTATTTGGTAGCGGATGGCGCGCCGGTTTCCACCGCGGAACTGTGCCGGCGCATCGGCGCGGCGCTCGGCCGACCTGCGCGCCTGTTTCCGTTTCCGGCGGCGTTCCTGCCGGGAAAACTCGCCGGTTCGCTCGAACTCGACGATGCCGCGATCCGCGGCGCGCTCGGCTGGCAGCCGCCGTTCTCGCTGGAGGCGGGGCTACGGGCGACGGCAGGCTGGTTTCGCCGCGGCTAGAATCGTCCGATGCTCGCGGGGTCAACGGCTCTGTGCTTCGTCGTCGCTTTCGTCGCTGTTCGCGTGCTCCTATCGCGCTTCGGCCGGGTTGCGCTCGACCGGCCGAACGCGCGCTCGCTGCACGAGCGCCCGGTGCCGCGCACCGGCGGCATCGCGGTGCTCCTCGGCTCCGCGGTCGCGCTCGGCTTCGGCGCGGCGGACCTGTGGCTGCTTTTCGCGCTTGCCCTGGTGCTCGCCGGGCTCTCGTTTTTCGACGATCTGCGCGGCGTGCCGACGGCTGCAAGGCTCCTGATCCATCTTGTTGTCGCGGGCGCGCTGGTGTGGCTCGTGCTGAGCCCGCTGCCCCTCGTCGAGATGGCGGTGCTGGTCCTGGCGCTGGCGTGGCTCACCAACCTGTACAACTTCATGGACGGCTCCGACGGTCTCGCGGGCGGGATGGCGACCATAGGCTTCGGGGCGTACGGTGTCGCCGCATGGCTCACGGGGCATGCTGCGCTTGCCTCGCTCTGCGTCGGGCTGTCGGCCGCGTCGGCAGCCTTCGTGGTCCATAACCTGCACCCGGCGCGCATCTTCCTCGGCGACGTCGGCTCGATTCCGCTCGGCTTCCTCGCAGGGGCACTGGGCCTGCTCGGCTGGCGCGACGACCTGTGGCCGCTGTGGTTCCCGGTGCTGGTATTCGGGCCGTTCATCGGCGACGCGACCATTACGCTCGTGAAGCGCGCGCTACGCGGCCAGCGCGTCTGGCAGGCGCATCGCGAGCATTACTACCAGCGCATGGTGCTCATGGGGCTCGGCCACCGGGCAACGGCCTGGATCGGCTATGTCGCCATGGCACTCTGCGGTTGCGTCGCCGTCCTGGCGCGCCACCAGGCACCCGAGCTGCAGGCCGCCGCCTTCCTCGGCGCAGCCGCGCTGCTCGGCGCGCTGGCGGTCTGGGTCGACCTGCGCTGGGCGCGCTTCGTCCGGGAGCGGGGAACGGCATGAGGCTGCGCCGGCTGATCGTGTTCCTCCACGACCTGATCGCGGCCGCGGCTGCCTGGATGGCCGCGTTCTGGCTGCGCTTCGAGCTGGAGATTCCCGAAAGCTACGAGGCGCTGATGCTCGCGCGCCTGCCCTGGGCGGTGGCGATCTATGCGGCGCTCTTCTGGATGCTCGGCCTGTACCGCGGGCTGTGGCGCTACGCCAGCCTGCCGGACCTGCAGCGCATCGTGATCGCAGTGGGGGTCGGGGCGCTCGCTCTGCCGGCCGCCCTGGTCGTGGTTGCCGGCGCCGGCTTGGCCGTGCCGCGCAGCGTCTACCTGCTGACGCCGGTTTTCCTCGTGCTGATCATGGGAGGCAGCCGCCTCGCCTACCGCGCGTGGCGCGAGGGCCGCCTGCTTCCCATCGTCTCCAAGCCGACCGCAGCCCCGGTTCTCGTCCTTGGCGCGGGAAACTTCGGCAACGTGTTGCTGAAAGAGCTGGCCGCGAGCCCGCAGTGGCGCGTCGTCGGCCTGCTCGACGACGACCCGCGCAAGCAGGGCGCGGAGATCCTCGGCGTCAAAGTGCGCGGCCCGCTCGAGCAGGTCGGGGCGGTCGCCAGCGGGTTCGGCGTGACCCAGGCGATCATCGCCATGCCCGGCGCGAGCCACACCGCGCGCAAGCGCGCGCTCGACCTGTGCGCCAAGGCCGGGCTCGCGGTGATGACCGTGCCGGCGCTCTCCGACATCGTCTCCGGCCGGGTGAGCGTGTCGGCGCTGCGCAGGATCGAGCTCGACGACCTGCTCGGGCGCGACCCGGTCGAGCTGGACGACGCCGGCCTGCATGCGTTCCTCGGTATCGCGACCGTGCTGGTCACCGGCGCGGGCGGCTCGATCGGCTCGGAGCTGTGCCGGCAGATCGCGCGCTACGCGCCGGCGCGCATCGTGCTCTTCGACGCCTCGGAGTACGCGCTCTACTCGATCGAGCAGGAGTTCCGCGACCGCTTCGCGCAGGTGCCGGTCACGGCGCTGATCGGCGACGCCAAGGACGCGCGCCGCGTCGGCGAGGTGTTCGAGCGGCATGCGCCGCGCGTCGTGTTCCATGCCGCGGCCTACAAGCACGTGCCGCTGATGGAGGACGGCAACGCCTTCGAGGCGGTCGCGAACAACGTGCTGTCCACCATCACGGTGGCGCGCGCCGCGCAAGCAGCCGGCGCCGCCAAGTTCGTCCTGGTGTCGACCGACAAGGCCGTGAACCCGACCAACGTGATGGGCGCCTCCAAACGCCTGGCCGAAATTGCGTGCCAGGCGCTGCAGCCGGCGAGCCGCACCGAGCTCGTGGTGGTGCGCTTCGGCAACGTGCTCGGCTCGACCGGCAGCGTGGTGCCGCGCTTCCGCGAGCAGATCGCGCGCGGCGGGCCGCTGACCGTCACCCACCCGGAGATCGAGCGCTATTTCATGTCGATCCCCGAGGCGACGCAGCTCGTGCTGCAGGCCGGGATGATGGGCAAGGGCGGCGAGATCTTCGTGCTCGACATGGGCGAGCCGGTGAAGATCGCCGAGCTCGCGCGGGAAATGATCCGCCTGTCGGGCCTGTCCGAGGGCGACATCCGCATCGAGTACACCGGGCTGCGGCCGGGGGAGAAGCTCTACGAGGAGCCGCTGGCCGACGCCGAGAAGACGCTGCCGACGCCGCACCCCAAGCTCAGGGTGGCGCAGGCGCGCGCGCCCGAGAACAGCAAACTGCTCGAGGAGCTGCTCGACTGGCTCGGCAACCCAGGCGATGCTGGAGCGGCCGCGGTGCGCGCTCGGCTGCGGCGCTGGGTGCCCGAGTACGACTTCCCGGGAGGGGTTACTCCCCCTCGAACTCGCACAGCGCGAACACCTTGAGCCCGAGCTTCTCCAGGCGCTTGCGGCCGCCGACGTCGGGCAGCTCGACGATGAAGCAGCACTCGAGCACCTCGGCGCCCATCTTGCCGATCAGGGCGGCGGCGGCCTCGGCGGTGCCGCCGGTGGCGATCAGATCGTCGATCAGCAGCACGCGCTCGCCGGCGGCGATGGCGTCGGTGTGGATCTCGATGCGGTCGACGCCGTACTCGAGTTCGTAGTCGTGGCCGATGGTCTCGGCGGGCAGCTTGCCCTTCTTGCGGATCGGCACGAAGCCGACGCCGAGCAGGTAGGCAACCGGCGTGCCGACGATGAAACCGCGCGACTCGATGCCCGCTACCTTGCTGATCGGCTGGCCGTTGTAACGTTTCACGATCTGGTCGATGGTGCTGCGCAGGCCGATCGGGTCCTTGAGCAGCGTGGTGATGTCGCGGAACATGATCCCCTGGTGCGGGTAGTGCGGGATCGTCCGGATCAGGGTCTTGATCGTCACTTGGACCTCTTGGTTTTTAGAACCCGGCCAGCAACCGCGGCGAGCCGCTTCGCCGCTTTGGCGTCGCGCGCTTCGGGCGCGGTGATCAGCGCGTGGTCGAGCGCGTGGCGGCAGGCGCACTTCGACGCGCCAGCGTCGCCGCGGATGCGCGGCGCGGCTTTGCGCACCAGCGCGCGCGCTCTCGCGGCGTTCTCGACCAGCACCTTGATCACCGCCTCGACGGTGACGTCGTCGTGGCCGGGGTGCCAGCAGTCGTAGTCGGTCACCATGGCGACGGTGGCGTAGCAGATCTCGGCCTCGCGCGCCAGCTTGGCTTCGGGCATGTTGGTCATGCCGATGACGTCGCAGTTCCAGCTGCGGTACAGCTCGGACTCGGCGTAGGTCGAGAACTGCGGCCCCTCCATCACCAGGTAGGTGCCGCCGCGCGCCGCGTTCATGCCGATGTCCGCGGCCGCCGCCTGCAGGTGATCGCCGAGCCGCTTGCACACCGGCCGCGCCATTGACACGTGCGCCACCAGGCCGGTGCCGAAGAAGCTCTTGGCGCGCGCGAAGGTGCGGTCGATGAACTGGTCGACGATCACGAACATGCCGGGCGCGAGGTGCTCGCGCAACGAGCCGACCGCGCTCACCGAAACGATGTCGGTGACGCCGAGGCGCTTGAGCGCGTCGATGTTGGCGCGGAAGTTGATCGCGCTCGGCGGGATTGGATGGCCGCGGC